>Ga0183100_1000039_pt1 | contig 221690 bp, 183 predicted proteins | sample Biomet2_FD_127789 | JGI IMG/M metagenome (GOLD analysis project Ga0183100, IMG submission 127789) | Microbial communities from bioreactor (seeded with anoxic lake sediment) at LBNL, California, USA - Biofuel metagenome 2 | ecosystem: Engineered > Bioreactor > Anaerobic > Unclassified ...
GTGGGATCAATGCTCTATTGCCAGCTCCCCCACGCTTTTCGCAGGCTTACACGTCCTTCATCGCCTATGATCGCCAAGGCATCCACCAGATGCACTTAGTCGCTTGACCCTATCATTTGAACGGCCTTCACGTACCAACCACCCAAACAACATTCAAGCGCACTCGGATCTACACACTCCTCAGCATATAGTTCCGTCATACGATACTTACTACCCAAACCAATCCTTCCAGCACATCCGTAGACATGCCTTCTGATTGCTTTGTATTCGGCTTCTTCAGTTTGTTAAAGATCAGTGCGTAAAATCCACGCAAATCACAGGGCTCTTTCCAAAGTCCTCTGATTTACTTAGGTCTTCTACGCGGAAGTGAAGCATAAAGCGGGTTCTGCTAGGCGCGCCGACGCAGACAGTACACATTCGTACGGCAAGGAGGCGCAACGACGCAGAAGTCGTTTTAGGCTTTACTTCTTGAACAACCGATAAGTGTGAGCACCAAACCCTCGCCATTCTCTAGAAAGGAGGTGATCCAGCCGCAGGTTCCCCTACGGCTACCTTGTTACGACTTCACCCCAGTCATGAAGCATACCGTGGTAAGCGACCCCCCGAAGGTTAGTCTACCCACTTCTGGTATCCCCCACTCCCATGGTGTGACGGGCGGTGTGTACAAGACCCGGGAACGTATTCACCGCGACATGCTGATCCGCGATTACTAGCGATTCCGACTTCACGTACTCGAGTTGCAGAGTACGATCCGGACTACGATCGGCTTTCTGAGATTAGCTCCACCTTGCGGCTTGGCAACCCTCTGTACCGACCATTGTATGACGTGTGAAGCCCTGCTCATAAGGGCCATGAGGACTTGACGTCATCCCCACCTTCCTCCGGTTTGTCACCGGCAGTCTCATTAGAGTGCCCAACTTAATGATGGCAACTAATGACAAGGGTTGCGCTCGTTGCGGGACTTAACCCAACATCTCACGACACGAGCTGACGACAGCCATGCAGCACCTGTGTTCTGATTCCCTTTCGGGCACTCCCTAATCTCTCAGGGATTCCAGACATGTCAAGAGCAGGTAAGGTTTTTCGCGTTGCATCGAATTAATCCACATCATCCACCGCTTGTGCGGGTCCCCGTCAATTCCTTTGAGTTTTAACCTTGCGGCCGTACTCCCCAGGCGGTCAATTTCACGCGTTAGCTTCGCTACCAAGGATTCAAACCCCCAACAGCTAATTGACATCGTTTAGGGCGTGGACTACCAGGGTATCTAATCCTGTTTGCTCCCCACGCTTTCGTGCATGAGCGTCAGTGTCATCCCAGGGGGCTGCCTTCGCCATCGGTATTCCTCCACATCTCTACGCATTTCACTGCTACACGTGGAATTCTACCCCCCTCTGACGCACTCTAGTCTTGCAGTCTCCAATGCCGTTCCCAGGTTAAGCCCGGGGCTTTCACATCAGACTTGCAAAACCGCCTGCGCACGCTTTACGCCCAGTAATTCCGATTAACGCTCGCACCCTACGTATTACCGCGGCTGCTGGCACGTAGTTAGCCGGTGCTTATTCTCCAGGTACTCTCATCCCCACGGCTTATTCAGCCGTAAGTTTTGCTCCCCGGCAAAAGTCCTTTACAACCCGAAGGCCTTCTTCAGACACGCGGCATGGCTGGATCAGGGTTGCCCCCATTGTCCAAAATTCCCCACTGCTGCCTCCCGTAGGAGTCTGGGCCGTGTCTCAGTCCCAGTGTGACGGATCATCCTCTCAGACCCGCTACTGATCGTTGCCTTGGTGAGCCTTTACCCCACCAACTAGCTAATCAGACGTCAGCCGCTCGAATAACGCGAGGCCCCTAAAGGTCCCCCGCTTTCCTCCTCAGAGATTATGCGGTATTAGCACAACTTTCGCTGCGTTATCCCCCATTACTCGGCACGTTCCGACGCGTTACTCACCCGTTCGCCACTCGCCACCAGGAGCAAGCTCCCGTGCTGCCGTTCGACTTGCATGTGTAAAGCATGCCGCCAGCGTTCAATCTGAGCCAGGATCAAACTCTTCAGTTCAATCTCTAACTAATTTCGTACTTCTTGGCACGCAAGTTTCAAAGAAACCCGAAGGTTTTTCTGTTTCTTGCAGTGCAAGTGTTCGGCTTAGGCCTGGCACTCACACTTATCGGTTGTTCGGTTTGTTAAAGATCAGTGCTGGCAGCGGTTTGTGCTGCAGCGAGGGGTGAACTATACGGTCAGACCTGCGTCTCGTCAACACCTGCAGCGGAATAAAATCAGAGGAATCTCACAAGTACTTGATCGGCAAACAAAAACAAAACCGGCGGGCTAAGCCCGCCGGTTTTTTCAATCACCCAACCCTATTTTTTAAGGCGAGCAAAGGCTGCCGCCATCGCTGTATCACCAGCAGGAGCCGGTGCTGATGCGCGTCTTTTACCCTGTGAGGCATCCCCTGCCCCACGTGAATTACCGCGAGGCACGGATGGCGCTACGTCGTCTAAGCGCATCGTCAGAGCAATACGCTTGCGCGGGATATCGACCTCTACCACTTTGACCTTTACTACATCACCGGCCTTGACGACCTTGTGTGGATCATCGACATAGCGATTAGCCAAAGCCGAGATATGCACCAGGCCATCCTGATGCACCCCAATGTCAACGAAAGCACCAAAGTTAGTCACATTGGTCACGGCACCTTCCAGCACCATTCCGGGCACCAGATCCGACAAGGACTCAATTCCCTCCTGAAACGATGCCGTCTTGAATTCTGGCCGAGGATCGCGTCCAGGTTTATCTAGTTCACTCAAGATATCCATGACGGTAGGCAAGCCAAAGCGCTCGTCCACGTACTCGGTAGCGTGCAAGGTCTTGATAAAAGCACTATCACCCAGCAGGGACGCAACCGCGCGACCGCTGTTAGCAACGATTTTTTCAACCACTGGATACGCTTCAGGATGAACAGCAGACGCATCCAATGGATTATCGCCACCACTGATGCGCAAGAAACCTGCGGCTTGCTCAAAGGTTTTCTCTCCGAGGCGCGCGACCTTCTTTAGTTGGCTACGCACCCGGAAAGCACCATTTTGGTCCCGGTGAGACACAATATTGTTAGCTAGCGTCAGGTTCAAACCGGAGACCCGTGCCAACAGCGGTACCGAGGCGGTATTCACATCCACACCCACTGCATTGACACAATCTTCGACTACCGCATCCAGCGCCCGCGCTAAATGCCCCTGATGCACGTCATGCTGATATTGGCCGACACCAATTGATTTTGGATCAATCTTAACCAGCTCGGCCAACGGGTCTTGTAAACGCCGGGCAATCGATACCGCGCCGCGCAGGCTGACGTCCAGATCGGGGAACTCATTAGCGGCCAGCTCGGAGGCGGAATAGACCGACGCACCGGCCTCGGACACCACAACTTTGGTTAAACCAAATTCTGGATGCCGCTGCATTAGATCAAGCGTCAATTTGTCGGTCTCGCGACTAGCCGTACCATTACCAATCGCCACCAGACCAACATGATGCCGACTAGCCAATGCCGCCAGCGTCGTTAAGGAACGGTCCCAATCATTGCGTGGCGCATGGGGATAGATAGTCGCAGTTTCCAGCAGCTTACCTGTATCGTCGACTACCGCCACCTTGACCCCGGTGCGCAGACCAGGGTCCAAGCCAAACGTGGCTTGTCGACCCGCCGGAGCCGCCAACAGCAGGTCGTGCAAGTTAGTGGAAAAAACCTTAATGGCTTCGGTTTCAGCACTTTCTTTCAAACGAGAAACCAGTTCCAGTTCCAAAGAAAGAAACACGCGCGCGCGCCAACACAGCCGCACGGTATCCAGCAACCATTTATCAGCTGGCCGACCGGCATTCGTGACGTTAAACCGCTCGGCAATTAACTGTTCATAGTGGCTACGCTCGGTCGAAGGCGTTTCGTCTGGCTGATACTTGATCGCCAGCTGTAAAATGCCTTCATTGCGACCGCGCAACAGCGCCAAGGCACGGTGTGACGGTGTGCTCGACAAGCGTTCACGATGCTGGAAATAATCGGAAAACTTGGCACCTTCGGCCTCTTTACCCGCCACCACCACGGCAGATAGTTCACCCTCGCGCCATAGTTTCTCGCGCAACCTGCCCAATAGTTCTGCATCTTCAGAAAAATGCTCGATCAAAATGGCACGTGCGCCATCCAATGCCGCGCGCGCATCGGCCACACCTTGTTGTGCACTGACAAAAGCCAAAGCCAGTACTTCAGGATCCTGCGACGGATCAGCTAACAGGCTATCCGCCAGGGGTTGCAGCCCTGCTTCACGGGCAATCTGGGCTTTGGTGCGTCGCTTGATCTTGTAGGGCAGATACAGATCTTCAAGCGCAGTTTTGTTATCCGCCGCGAAGAGCGCCGCCTCTAGCGCAGGGGTCAATTTGCCTTGCTCGACGATAGTATGCAGGATGGTTTCTCGCCGCTCATCCAGTTCACGCAGATAGGTCAAGCGCTCATCCAGACGCCGCAATTGGGTATCGTCAAGCCCTCCGGTTACCTCTTTACGATAACGGGCGACAAACGGCACTGTAGCCCCTCCATCTAGCAATTCGATGGTGGCAGCGACTTGAGATTCACGCACTTGGAGTTCGGCCGCAATCCGGCGGGCAATACTTGGCAACATCGGCAGATTCTTGTCTTCAATTTAAGAGCCGTTACTGTAGCGGCTTTGGGCATAAAATCAAGCAGGCAATTTCCAGATGCGTCACACCTGGCATTCCCCCTATGACAAATGGCCTGACTAATGTCAGGCCATTTTAATATTTCGGTTTACGCTAGCTGCAACTTAGTCACTCACCTTCAACCACGCCTGAGAAGCCTCGATTGAATCAAAATATTGGGTTTTTCCATGCGATAGCAGACCCGCCAGATGGGCCGCCAACTTGATCCATACATCGCTAACCACAATGGCCACCCGACCAAAGTCTTTATCATGCGCACGGACGAAACGGAGTTCTTCCAAAGCCATGTCCAGCGTAAAATCCTTGAGTTCTGACAAATTCAACAGCACGGCGGGTTTCCCCAACTCAGCGACACGCTTAAGCAACGCAGCCTCAAACAGCTTAAAGTCGGCCAAAGTAAATTCGTTAAACAGTGCCACATCCAGACCGTACTCTTGTTCACGTATGGAGATCATGCGCTTGCTCCCTGAGTTAATTGAAGGATGCTTTTGGATTGTGAAGCCGTATCACTCGTGGCTTCTTTATATTCTAGCGTTAACATACTGCGAAATGCAGGCTTGAATCAAAACCCCCTGCAAAGAGATTAACTGAGCGCAGCCAGTGCAAGGGCTACGCTACTTACCATAAGTTATGGTAGTACAAATTGTCTCAAGATTATGTCGATAGGTTTTGTACTCAGAGGCGTTGGCCGCACACCGAACTTCAAGCAGGCGTTTTTTGTCAATACGCTGATACAGATTCAGGTTGCGCCGCACAATCCATAACTGACTAGAAACATATCGTCCCTCGCGGTACTCCACAATCAGGCGCCCACTCTTCGGGGTATAGCGCAGTGCCTCAGCAGCTTCTCGGTCACCCTGAGCCGTTCGATAACGTGCGGCTAAGCGATCTAGGGACTCGCGCGGTGCAAAGGGACGAACACGGATCACAACATCAATCGCCGCACGTTCGCGTTGATCGGCCTTCGGTGGGATCACGCTCAACTGGCGGATGCCATTCAGGGTTTCAGCCCGCACATGCCAGCCAGGCGGCAAGTTCAGTCGGAGCTGGCTTACCGGGTCTTTATAGAGCTGGGTTGCTGGGGCGTGGGGCACGCGAAGTGGGTGCCACTCCACAGGAGGGGGAGCGCCAAGTGCGGAGGTTGCCACCCATAAAAATACAGTGGCATATAGCCATACAAATCGAGTCATTGAGAAAAAACAAAAGGCGAGGAAACCCACGCCTTTTTATTGTGCACCGAAACTGCTCAGCGCGCCAACCACGCCTCCCCCATTTCACGCCGGTAAAATGCGTGGAAATGTTGCATGCCTTCTTCCGTTGGTGATTGATAAGGCCCGGTCTCATTATCCCCTTGCAACCAAAGCGCCTGACGCCCCTGATGCATACGCAGGCAGATTTCATCATCTTCTTTGGCGGTTTCAAAATAAGCAGCCTGTTCGGCCTCAATGAACTCGGGCTCGAAATAGATCACGTCTTCTGGATAATAGAACTCGGTGACGACCGTGCATTTTTCTACTGACCTGGGCAGCACCACGCTCACAACCAATACATGCGGATACCACTCAACCATGATATTGGGGTAGTAGGTCAACCAAATGGCGCCGAACTCTGGTGATTGATTTGCATACCGGCGTAGCACCTCGCGATGCCATTGGCTATAGGCTTTGGTTCCGGGGTGATCCAGCTGGTTTTTAATCCCAACCGTTTGCACATGGTAGCGCTCGCCCCACTCCCACTGGAGCGCGGCGCAATCTACAAAGTGGCCCAGGCCTGGATGAAATGGGTCAACGTGATAATCTTCTGAATAGACCTCGATAAAAGTCTTCCAGTTGAAATCATATTCGGTGACCTGGGTACTGTGATAGGCATAGTCGGCAAAATTAATATAATTTGCCACGCCAAGCTTTTCCAGATCCTGTGCTACATCGCGCCGCGCATCGAATAACAATCCATTCCATGAAGTCAGAGGGGTTTGCCCCAGATTCAAACACGGGGTTTCAGGGAAAAGAGGCGCACCGATTAGCTTTCCCTGATTATCATAGGTCCAGCCATGCAAATTGCACACCACCTGGTTGCCATTACCACGCCCTTGATAGATCAACGATTGACGGTGACGACAAACATTAGAAAGAAGACGAATTTCGTTAGCAGACCGCTTAAGCATTTTGCCATGTAACAGCCACTCAATCGTATGATAGTCTCCCTCATTGGGCACCATTAATTCGTGTCCATAGTAGACTGGGGCATTGGCAAACAGGCGCTCCTGCTCAAGCTGGTACACGCAGGGATCGAAATACGCTTGGATAGGGAGCTGGACAGCGGTCGTTTGTAGCCGCTTTACTAAAGCCAGATCAGACATTAATTCCCACACCTCCGTGGAAGAAGTATAAGACCAGCCGAATCTCGCCAGAAACGAGTTTACGGAGTACTTTAATCCCAGAATTCACCCCCGCTACAGATGCATAGCGGTAAACGAATCCGGGCTTGAATTCTGGCTGTCATTCTATCAGAGGGCAAGGTTTTTATAGCGAAAAATTGCATTTTCAAGAATACAAGAGTAAAAAAAACATATTTACCTAAATTAGCCCATGAAATAATCATAAAAAATCAATGTACTTCATGGACTTAGATAACATAATAATATCGAATATTATCAAATAATAATTATTCAGCACATTTTAGCTGCACCTTTTGGTGCAACAAAGCCACACACACAAGCCTTTGATATACATCAACGCAAAGGCGAACATGGGGACCTACCCACTGCACAGAACAGCGTCAACATAGTAAAACGCTGTTGACGTGCTGGCTGCAAAAGCCTTTGGCGCATCGGCCGAGGCAAGCGCCTGTCACCCGCGTAGTCTCATGCTTCGGCGAACCCGAAACAGCATGGCGCGCGGGTGTTGTGTCCTCTGGGGCCACACGCTCTAGATGACGACTAGGAATGCCGGAAGCACTAGACTGTGCAAGCTGGGCTAGAATTTTGAATTTTCACGGTAGACAGGTTATTTCAGCAAATAGCACGCTAACATCCATGAAAAAAGACATCCTAGTGATCAACTGCGGCAGTTCATCAATCAAATTCGCCTTGATTGACCCTGCCACCAAGGCCACCTCGTTGACCGGATTAGCTGAAAAGCTGGGGCAACAAGATGCATTCATTACCTTCAAGTATCGCGACACCAAGACCGTTGACACCTTACCCAACGGAGACCATGCCGCAGCGATGAAGGACATCATCAAACAGCTCAAAAAACTTGGGCTATTTGAAGAGGTCGCGGCGGTCGGTCATCGCATCGTTCATGGTGGGGAACACTTTAAAACGTCCACCTTGATTGACGACAAGGTGGTGACCGCGATAGCGGACTGCTGCAAACTCGCGCCATTGCACAACCCTGGTCACTTGCAGGGCATCCATGGGGCGATGACTAGCTTCCCTAATCTGCCCCAGACCGTGGTGTTTGACACGGCCTTTCACCAAACGATGCCAGAACGCGCTTACCTGTATGCGATTCCGATGTCGCTTTACCGTGAGCAGCGCCTGCGTCGTTATGGATTCCACGGCACCAGCCATCGCTATGTCAGCCAAGAAGCCTCGCGCATGCTCGATTTACCATTGGAATCCAGTGCGTTTATTTGCGCGCATCTGGGGAATGGGGCATCGGCCTGTGCCATTCTGAATGGCAAAAGTGTAGATACGTCCATGGGACTTACACCGCTGGAAGGACTCGTAATGGGGACGCGTTGTGGCGACATTGACCCCAGTATTTTCGGCTTTCTGGCGTCGGCGCTATATCTCGACATTCAGACCATCACCGACATGCTGAACAAGCAATCTGGATTGCTTGGCCTGTCCGAGCTATCAAACGACGTTCGTGTGCTAGAGCAAGCGGCTAAAGAAGGCCATGATGGCGCGCGGATCGCATTGGAGATTTTTTGCTACCGTCTGGCCAAGTACATCGCCGCGCTGGTAGTGCCGCTGGGCCGACTGGATGCGCTCTTGTTTACTGGAGGCATCGGTGAAAACTCCGCCTGGGTGCGCCAGCGGGTGATGGAACAACTGGGCTTTCTCGGACTCCGCCTCGACCCCCAGGCCAACGCGGCTGCGGTCTGCGGCAACACTGGGTTAATTAGCGCGCCAGGATCAACTCCGGCCCTGGTGGTGAATACCAACGAAGAATTGATGATTGCGCTGGACACGGCCAAGCTGGTTGGCTTGCACTGTTGATCCAGCTTTAAGGATTGAGAACCATGCATACTTTCTTTTTGGCCCCGATCGGTTTTGATGCAGGCCTGACCTCGGTCTCGCTGGGGATGATTCGCACGCTAGAGCAAGCGGGTCTATCGGTTGGTTTTGTCAAACCAATCGCTCAGGGCACCAGTGCGCCCGACTCCGAATTGTCGACGCATTTTGCCCGTGCAATTTGCCATACCGATTCTCCCAAACCGCTACCGATGGAACGGGTTGAATATCTACTGGGGCAGGGTCAGGTTGATCAGTTAATGGAAGAAATCGTCAGCCTGTATCAGCAGGCGGCGCAAAACGTAGACGTGATGGTGATAGAGGGCCTGGTGCCCGACCAGAAGCATGTGTTCTCGACCTTTCTCAATACCAAGATTGCACGCAATCTTGAAGCGCAAACCATCTTGGTTGGTGCAGCGGACAAGGGCAGCGATCAAGAAATTGCCGAACAGCTGGACATGAGTATTCAGGCCTTTGGCGGGCGTCCAGGCCAGATAGCCGGTTTGATTCTGAATCGTGACACCAGTGGACGCAGCGCCGAAACCATTCATCAGCAAGTGCTAGCGGCCAGCAAACTGGCTCAAGATGCCGCACTCCCCTTGATTGGTGTCATCCCTGACCAGCCTGAGCTGCGTGCTCCACGCACCCTTGACGTAGCAAATTATCTCAAAGCCAAGGTGCTGCACGCGGGCCAGATCCGCGAGCGTCGTGTGCATAGCATTGTAGTCACTGCGCGTACGGCACCCAACATGATCCATCTGCTCAAGCCGGGAGCACTGATCATTACCAGTGGCGACCGCGAAGACGTGGTACTGGCCACCGCTATGGCCAGCATGAATGGCGTTCCATTGGCTGGGCTCTTATTTACCTGTGACTCGCAGCCGGACAGCCGGATTCAACAACTATGCAACCATGCGTTCACCAGTGACCTGCCGGTGATTTCGAGTGAATTGAGCACCTTTGACACTAGCAGCACCCTGACCAATATGGGGCGCCAGGTCCCTGCCGACGACACCGAGCGCATGGAACGGGTGATCGACTTTATCGCCGAGCACCTGAATGCCGACAAGCTTAAACACTGCGTAGGCGAACCGCACGAATCCCGCTTGCCTCCCCCGGCGTTTCGCTATCAACTGCGCGAAAACGCCCGCCATGGCAACAAGCGTATTGTGCTGCCAGAAGGCAACGAACCGCGCACCATCAAAGCAGCTGCAATCTGCCACGAACGCGGGATTGCCCGTTGCGTATTACTGGGCAACCCAACTGAAATTACCCGGATTGCCGAAGCGCAGGGCATCAGTTTGCCAGTCGGGCTGGAAATTCTCGACCCGAATGAAATTCGTCAGCAGTATGTCGGTCCGATGGTAGAACGGCGCAAAAACAAAGGCTTGAATGCACCAATGGCCGAGCAACAGCTAGAAGACAATGTCGTGCTAGGCACCATGATGCTGGCGCTAGACGAAGTCGACGGCCTGGTTTCTGGCGCAGTGCACACCACGGCGAACACCATTCGTCCGGCACTGCAACTGATCAAGACCGCGCCGGACGCACGCTTGGTATCCAGCGTGTTTTTCATGCTGATGCCCGAGCAAGTGCTGGTATATGGCGACTGTGCGGTCAACCCAGACCCCAACCCAGAAGAGCTGGCGGATATTGCCATTCAATCGGCTGATTCGGCCCAAGCCTTCGGCATTGAACCACGCGTAGCGATGATCTCTTATTCAACCGGCAGTTCAGGCACCGGCAGCGACGTAGAAAAAGTCCGCGAAGCTACGCGCATCGCCCGCGAAAAACGTCCGGATCTGATTATCGATGGCCCAATGCAATACGATGCGGCATCGGTAGAGAGCGTTGGCTTGCAAAAAGCCCCAGGTAGCCAAGTCGCCGGGCGTGCCACAGTGTTTATCTTCCCTGACCTGAACACTGGCAACACAACCTACAAGGCAGTGCAACGCTCGGCCAATGTGGTGAGTGTCGGCCCAATGCTGCAAGGGCTGCGCAAACCAGTCAACGATCTGTCGCGCGGAGCGCTGGTGGATGACATTGTCTACACCATTGCCTTGACGGCCATTCAGGCAGACCAAGCCAGCCACGCGTGAGGTCTCAAAGCCGATCTGCTTATGGTGCAGATCGGCTTTGCTATGCCATCTCTGTAGCCACCTTTATTCTGCCCGAGCGTTCAAAAGCTTAGGCAGAATATCAATAAAACTGAGCAAAGCTGGCAGTCGTTTTTCCAACGCGCTTTTCACTTGGTCGACGGCGCAACCATCGATTGTCTGCTGCGCTGCATTCTCAATGCAGCGTGCGATTAGAGTGGTTTTAAACCGATCAAGCGCCCTTGAATCTTTCAGAAAACTCAGAACATTCCTCAACTTAGACTTCAACAGAAAATATTGCATCCGCTGAGTATCGTTCAGAGGCCCTAAGCATTGCTGTTCGCGCAAGGCGTACAACTCCCACATATCGTTGCAGCAATGGAGGGCTTCTGAAAGCAGCAAGTCACTGTTGTCTGCTTGCCGCGTTAGAAATGATGGCCGACTTAACGGTGGCTTAACGAGAGCGCCATTTGCTGTCATGTGGCAGCGGATGAGGTGCCCCCCCATACGCGTCGAGGCTGAAATAGCATTACTCGGTGATATTTCGCGTTGCCGCCCAACTGACACGGTCCTAGAGATGGATAGTACGGACATGTTTACTCCAAAATAGTCATTGATGTGAGTGATCGCGCTGATCTCATGGACACAGCATGGCATGCGCCAGAATTCATTACTTACAGATTCTGACCATCCCCTCCCACACGCATTCCTAGTAATGCAGGCGTAGTACTCAATCGAGACAGACAAGCCGGGCTCTGCGCTAGCTCAGGATGGTATAATTGCTGCTTTCTCCGCTCACATCGTTGTCCAATGAACGCACCTTCTGTCATGTCTGGTTTGAAAGCAGCGCTGTCGCACTGCCTGATTCGCGATCGTCGTCTTCTCAGGCGCAAACTCAAGGAGATGGAGACGCGCGTCGCCAAGGGACAATCGTGCGAGCGTCTGCAAACCGAAATTGAAGCCCAGATCGCGCGTTCCAGCCAAAAAGTGGCCGCGCGCCAGGCCAGCCTGCCACAGCCCGAGTTTGATCAGAGCCTGCCGGTCAACCAAAAATTCGACCAGATTCGCCAAGCGATCGAACAGCATCAGGTGGTGATCATCTGTGGTGAAACCGGCTCAGGGAAAACCACCCAGATTCCTAAAATCTGTCTGACACTGGGGCGCGGGGTGTATGGACTGATTGGCCACACTCAGCCTCGCCGTTTGGCGGCGCGTTCAGTGGCCAGCCGAATTGCCCACGAACTACATTCAAACCTGGGTGAGCATATTGGCTTCAAGGTGCGCTTCACCGATAAGCTATCAGAAAAGAGCGTAGTTAAACTGATGACTGACGGCATTTTGCTGGCAGAAACTCAGACCGATCGTTATCTGGAAGCTTACGACACCATCATTATTGATGAGGCACACGAACGCAGCCTCAATATCGATTTTATGTTGGGCTACCTCAAGCAATTACTGCCACGCCGTCCAGATTTAAAGGTCATCATCACCTCGGCAACGATTGATGCCGAGCGCTTTTCACGCCATTTTTCCGGGGCGCCAGTAATTGAAGTCTCCGGACGGATGTTTCCCGTAGAAACCCGCTACCGCCCGCTCTCGCAGCGCAACGATGATGATCGTCAGATCGAAATGGAAGACGCGGTGGTGGAAGCGGCCGACGAATTGTTGCGTCAGGGACCGGGCGATATTCTGGTATTTCTGCCCGGTGAGCGTGAGATCCGCGAAACCGCAGAAAAACTGCGTAAGTCAGGGATGCGTGGGGTAGAAATTCTGCCACTGTTTGCACGGCTGAGTAACGAAGAGCAACAGCGGATTTTTCACCCGACCGGGGGGCGCCGTATCGTGCTCGCCACCAATGTGGCCGAAACTTCGCTAACGGTGCCGGGAATTAAGTATGTGATTGATACCGGTCTGGCACGGATCAAACGCTATAGTCCACGCTCCAAGATCGAACAATTACTGGTCGAGAAAATTTCACAGGCGGCCGCGCGCCAGCGTGCGGGTCGTTGTGGCCGGGTTGAAGCCGGGATCTGTATCCGCCTGTATGACGAAGAAGACTTCAACGCGCGTGCACCGTTTACCGACCCTGAAATTCTGCGCTCCAACCTGGCGGCGGTGATTCTGCGCATGGCGGCACTCAAGTTGGGGCAAGTCGATGCATTTCCATTTATTGAAGCCCCCGCCGCACGGCAGATCGCCGATGGTTATCAGGTACTCACCGAATTGGGCGCCGTGGATGACACTGGCAGCCTGACCAAGAGTGGTGAGCAACTGGCACGTATCCCGACCGATCCTCGGCTGGGGCGGATGCTGCTCGCCGCACGCGACTACGGCTGTGTGCGTGAAATGCTGATTATCGCGTCCGCGCTATCCATACAAGACCCGCGCGAGCGTCCATTTGAAGCGCGCGAAGCGGCCGAACGCGCCCATGCGCGCTTTGCCGACGAAAAATCAGATTTTCTATCCTATTTGTATCTATGGGATTTCTTTGATCAGGCGCTCAAGCACAAAAAATCCAATCGCCAGTTGCTCGGCCTGTGTCATGAACACTTTCTGTCTTTCATGCGCATGCGCGAATGGCGCGAATTACATGGTCAGTTAAGTGAGATTGCCGCAGAAATCGGCATCCGTGCGGAGGCAATCAGCAGCGAGCCGACCAATAGTGCCAAAACACAGCAAAAGCTGGATACGGCTGCCTATGAAAATCTACACAAGGCGTTGCTGTGCGGACTGATTGGTAACCTGGGGATGAAATCCACAGAGGGCGACGATTATCTCAGCGCGCGCGGTAGCCATTTTTGGATTTTCCCGGGTTCTGGGTTAAAAAAGAGCCGCCCCAAATGGCTGGTGGCTGCCGAATTGGTGGAAACCTCCCGGCTGTATGCGCGCTCAGTGGCGCGCGTGGAACCGGAATGGGTCGAAAAACTGGCTCCCCATCTGGTGAAGTATCACTACTTCGATCCGCATTGGGAAAAAAGCCGTGGCGAAGTCATGGCCAGTGAGCGCGTGACCCTGTTTAGTCTGACACTAATTGCACGCCGAGCAGTCAGCTACGGTCGGATTGCCCCGCAAGAAGCCCGTGAACTGTTTATTCGCGGGGCGCTGGTCACCATGGAGTATGGCAGCCAGGCACCGTTCTTTCAGCACAACCAGCAATTGATTCGCGAAGTGGAGCAGTTAGAGCACAAATCACGCCGCCAGGATGTATTGGTTGATGAAGAAGTCTTGTTTGGCTTTTTTAACCAACGTCTGCCGGCTGAGGTAGTGGATGCCGCTAGTTTTGAAGCCTGGCGCAAACAGGCCGAGCACGAAGAGCGCACGCTACTATTTCTGACGCGTGAAGAATTGATGCGCCATGCCGCGCAACAAGTAACCGAAGCCCAATTTCCTGAATGGCTGGAACGCGAAGATGGCCGCTTGCGTTTGAAGTATCGCTTTGAACCCAATCACCCACTAGATGGCGTCACCATTGATGTGCCACTGGCGATTCTCAATCGACTGGAAAATGCCACCTTTGACTGGTTGGTACCCGGCATGTTGCGTGAAAAAATTCAGGCACTGATTAAATCATTGCCGAAACAGGTTCGCCGCAACTGTGTGCCGGTGCCTGAGTTTGTCACTCGCTTTCTAGATAGCGCCCCGGAATACACACAGGCCTTGGGTCCTCAACTGGCCAGCTTCATCAGCGTCAGTACCGGCCAAAAGCTGGAGCGCGAAGTATTTTTACAGTGTGAGCTGCCACCCCATCTGCTGTTTAATTTTCGCATCATTGACGACGGCAAACACGAAATCGGCATGGGGCGCGATCTGATTGGTCTGCAACACCAGTTTGGCCAGGCTGCGCAGTTGACCTTTCGAGATACTTCTGCCGAGTTTGAACGCGATTCAGTCACCAGTTGGGACTTTGGTGATCTGCCACCAGCGATCCAGTTTGCCCGCGGTCGCGCACAACTCAGTGGCTACCCAGCCTTAACGTTGGAGCACGACAGCATTGCGCTGCGCTTATTTGATACCGAACTCGCCAGCGCACGCGCGCATCGCGGTGGTGTGGTACGGCTATTGCAACTGCAACTAAAAGAACAAATGAAACAACTGGGCAAAGGCTTGCCCGGCATGACTCAAATCTGCCTGCAATTGCGCGGCGTGGCGAATGCCGACGAATTACTTGCTGATGCCATTACGGCGATTTGTGACCGTGCATTTATTGGCGAAGATTCAGTACCGCGCAACGAAAAACAATTTAATGAGCAAAAATCGCGCGCGCGTACCCGACTACCGGCGGTCATTCAGGCGGTGAGCCAATATTTAAATCAAATCGGCCAAGAATATCTAATCCTCAGCGCACGTCTGCCCAAACACCGGCTCGGCAATGAACTCAAAGGCCAGTTGGATCAGTTGGTATATCGCGGGTTTCTTGCTGCCACCCCCTGGAGCCAGCTATCGCAGATTCCACGCTATTTAAAAGCCATGAACCTGCGGATGGACAAGCAAGCCGCCAACCCGCAACGCGATGGCCAGCGCGCTGCAGAAATACGACAGTTATGGGACCAGTGGCAGGCGCGTGTTCAACAACGCGGTACCGATGGTGAAGTCTCACAGGCGTTACTGGACTTCCGTTGGCAAATTGAGGAATTGCGGGTTTCTCTATTTGCGCAGGAACTCAAAACTCCATATCCAGTTTCGCTTAAGCGCTTACAAAAAATTTGGCAACAGATTTAATAACCATTCGGGACGTAATAAACTGTTATTCAAAGCGCGCGTGTAGAATCGACGGTTAATCGTATCAAGGGTACAGGACGTCATCGAGATGACTCAGGAAATTGGCCAATTCAAACAAGCCAGACTAGATAAAGAATTATTATCAGTCGGGCAGGCATTGCCATTTGATGTATTTGCTAAAAATGGTTTTCTGCTGATGAAAAAAGGCTATTACATTCTGACGGACGAGCAGAAAGCCAAGCTGGTCCACATGGGGGTCACTCAGGTTGCGATTGAAGATAAACCGGAAGAACCGCAATATGGCGAGGCTAGTAGCGAAAAATACCTGCTGCCGGGTCCCTTTGATGAAATGTCGCATCTGTATTTACGTACCCGTGGCCTGCTGCGGCATGCCTTCAGTGTCAAGGACTTCCCTGGTGCGATTCAGAGTCTGGTGCAAAGCATCATCATGCTGGCCGAGACCCAGCCAGACGCATTGATTGCCTCAATCTTACTGGTGCCGTTTCGCGAATACGCTCCAGCACATTCGGTGCATACTGCCGGACTATTGGCGCTATTAACCCGTCGCATGCGCCTGCCGGGTAACCATCGTGAAATTTTGCTGTGCGCGGCGCTGACGATGAATATCGCCCAGGTCGAGTTACAAAACGAATTATTTGCCCAACAAGAAGAACTCACCGACGACCAACGCCAGGCGATTCAGGCGCACCCACTACTCAGTTCGGCGATTTTGCGCGAAGCCGGGGTCAACGATGAACTCTGGCACACGCTCGTGCAGACGCACCATGAATCCTGGATTGGCAACGGCTACCCGTTTGCGTTGGACCGCAGCCATATCCTGCCCCCAGCACATATTCTGCATCTGGCCGACATCGCCTGTGCCAAGCTCACCCCGCGCCGCTATCGCTCGGCGCTGCTGCCTGCCACCGCTCTGGGATATATCTTTCAGCGCAAAGATGCAGAATTCGATAGTGCCTTCACGACCCTATTGATCAAAGAATTGGGGATTTACCCACCCGGCAGTTTCGTTAAACTATCCAGCGACGAAATCGGCGTGGTGACCTTTCGCGGCAACAAACCCAGTACGCCACAAGTCGCGGCTTTGCGCAAAGCAGATGGGGCCCCATATGCAGAACCGCTGATCCGCGAATCGCGCAACCCGGCTTTCAAGGTACTGGAACCCTGTGCAGCCATGCAGGGCGGCATCCGCCCAAGCTATCTTGGCCGCTTGTGGAAACCCGCTTGAGGCACTGTGGCTGACCTATTAGAGCAAAACCTTCAGCGCCAAGTCCCCCAGAACAGCCACAAGGCAATAGGCCCCGCCATGATTAACCACTTTAGGCAGTAATAGATAAATTGATTTTGGCTTTTAATGGTTTTACCAATCAGGCGAACCTGTTGCACATAGCGAAAAGCACGATTGAGTCCACCGACCTTGTCCCCCAGTTGGTTCGGCGCCTTTGCTGCTCCCACCAAATAGCGGCTAACAATCGTGTTAAACCAGCGCGCAGGTAAAAACCACAAAGGGCGCTCAATATCGCAAAACAAAATGATGCGAGGTTGATCGGTTTTGTTTTCGGCGTAATGCAGATAAGTTTCATCAAAGATAACGGCTTCACCGTCTTTCCAAGCATATTTCTCGCCATCCACATCAATAAAGCAGTCGCTATGATTGGGGGTCAGCAGGCCCAGGTGATAGCGTACTGATCCGGCAAATGGGTCGCGATGCATCACCAAGCGGCTACCGGGAGGCAATGAGGCAAACATGGCGGCTTTAACCGAGGGAAACTGGCTTAAGAGTTGCGTGGTATAGGGGCACAAGATTTTAGCCGAGGGATGAGCCTGATCGTACCATTTCAGATAGAACCGCTTCCAGCCGGTTCTAAAAAATGAGTTAAAACCTACATCATCATACTGCTGGGAAGCTTTGATCTTTCCCTGAGAATACAGAGCTAGCGCCTCTTCCCTAATTTTTTCCCAATCGGCGGTCAGTGTAACTAACTCTGGAAACGAGGCGATGGGTAGAAAAGGTTTGCCTGGCACTTTGGAAAACAGATACATAAAACAGTTTATCGGTGCCATAAAGGTGGAGTGATCACTGACCTGACGCCAAAAATCCAAACGTTTTCTTCCACGAAAATGCACGTAAATCGTACAAAATACAAAAATAGCGATCACTAGTATTTTGAAATGGGGCATCTGAAAAACCTCACGTCGGTAATAATAGAAAAGGCCATTCGACAAAGCGTGTTTTAAAAAGTTTTTTTAACTATAGAAAGGCTTTCAGTTACAAGAAGAGCCCATAACACAGGACTTGTAATGCAATCAAAAGTCGCCTGGCCAGATATAACGGGCGCAGGCAATCCATCCAAGCACCATTCAGCACTGGGGAAATCGGCGTCACGCGGCCCATGCCCTTCTGGCACAAAGGACACCGTTCAACAGTCGCTTAATCCACCGTAGGAATAATCTATTTTTGTAGAGTCAAATGCGGAAAGGGAACCAAGCCGGGGCGTATCGGCTCTCTAAAGCGACAGACTTTCAAACCACCCGCTAGGAGAGAGCATGCCACTCGCAGGTAAACCATGGGGACTGCTACTATTGACATTAATCAACACAGAAATTCAAGCCAGCCCAACCCAGAATCTGGAACGGCTCGATAGTCAGGATGTGGACCGCGCACGCAGCAAGGCGCTGCGTGCGTCTCCAATTTTGATTGGTATCGCGGGGATGCAAAGTTTGCATCTGGGAAACACAAGCCAGTGGCAAGCCAAACAGACACCGCTGCCTACATATGATTCACAGTGGAATCTAGAGAATCAGCCCCGCAAATGGTCAGATCCAGACCTAATGGGCCAGGCATCAAAACACGACCACACAACCCATGTTACTTGCTCCGCGGCCCAATGTTTCATCACACCGTCAATTGCTGCCTCACAAACTGATCGGCTGAGCCAGGGTCTGAGTCCACTGCGTTATTGGCCAATACGTTGAGATCCAGCGCTTTAGTTTGCCTCGCCCACTGAGGGCCCCTTGATGCTCTGTTCTGGCGGCACTAGACTCACGACTTGAGCACGGCACGCGGCAAACTCAGCGGTTTCAAGCAATGCCTGCCATTCGAGCGGATCACCATCGCCCTGCATGCGTTCAAGACGCTGCGCCAGACCTGCAATTTCGGGATTTTCAATTTCAGCCAGTAACACATCTACCAGATCTGGCCGGTTGCACACCAGGGCCATATCACAACCGGCAACAAATGCCGCACGCGCACGTTCGACAATTCCACCCGCCTGTGCGGCACCCTCCATACACAGGTCGTCCGAAAAGATCACCCCATTAAATTTAAGCTTGCCACGCAAGATAGTTTGCAGCCAAACCGGAGAAAATCCAGCCGGCAAGCTATCTACTGCGGGATACACCACATGCGCCGGCATCACTGAGGCCATGCCAGCCGCTGCCAGCTTGGCAAACGGGCGCAGATCGTCTTGTTCAAGCGCTGCCAGCGAACGCTCATCTACCGGAACCACATGATGCGAGTCGCCCACTACCCAACCATGTCCGGGAAAATGCTTGCCACAACAAGCCATACCGCCACGCTTCAGACCGGTTTGCAACGCTAAAGCCAGCGTCGTCACTACTTCGGGGTCACGCCCAAAGGAGCGGTCGCCAATCACAGCACAGCGGTCCCAGTCCAGATCCAGCACCGGCGTAAACGACAGGTCGACGCCACATGCGCGCAACTCAGCCGCCAATACATAACCCACGGTTTCGGCTAATTGACGCGCGCGCGCCGCATCAGACTGCCAAACCTCGCCTAAGCGCCGCATCGGCGGCAAACGCGTGAATCCACTAATAAAGCGCTGCACTCGCCCACCCTCATGGTCGGCGGCAATTAACAAGGCAGGGGTGCGTAACTGATGGATTTCGGCACACAGCGCGCGCAGTTGCTCTGTGGAGCGGAAATTGCGCCGAAACAGAATCACGCCCCCAACCAGGGGATGGCTGAGTTGGCGTTTTTCATCGTCGGCCAGGGTCAACCCGGCCACACCAACCATGACTGGGCCACGTGCAAGACTAAGAACTTGGGTCATTGCGTCATCTCTTGAGTGCTTGGAGCGGCATTGCCCTCCAGTACGACAAAGGCAAGCGCGTAATGGCGCTCGTCACTAATGGAAACATGCTGATGCGTCAATCCACGGGCATCACAGTAACGCTGCAAGTCATCCGACAGGCGTAAAGCGGGCTTACCCTGCTGATCGTGGACGATGGCAATCGAGGTCAGTAGCACTGGGGCGCGTACCCCCGTTCCTAATGCCTTGGCCAGCGCCTCCTTGACAGCAAAACGCTTGGCTAAAAAACGCGCAGGCTCACGGCAGGCTTGAAATTCAGAGAGCTCAGACGGCGCGAGCAGGCGTTTAGCTGCAGCCTGACCATGGCGCGCCCAAAGCGCCTCGATGCGCGCGATTTCTACCATGTCGGTGCCAATACCCAGGATCAAGCTCAGCTCCTCATTCGCTTAGGGGATTCAATGACTGTAATAATTCGCGCGTCGCTAGACGGGCATCCGCACCGAGCAGCTCCGTCAATATCAGACGCAGATAGCCACGCGCCTCGCGCCGTGTCAGGTCATTGCTAAAGTCAGCACGCGACATGGCCAGTAAGGTCGACCCGCCAACCAGCGCCACCCGATCAGCGGGTTCGGCACCTAGATCAAGTTTCGGTGGCAACCCAGGTTGGCAGCAATACAAACGCTGCGGGTTAATGGCCACGCCATCGGCATCGGTTTCCAATTCGGGCGCGTAGCCTAAACAACGAATCAGATTCAGTTCAAAGCGGCGCAAGATACTGGCTGGCGATTGCCCACTAGCTAATCCACGGACCGCAGCATCATAGATATTCCAGGTTTCAGGATGGGGATCATCGCGCACAGTGAGGCGCATCATTAATTCGTTGAGGTAAAATCCGCAGATCAGCGGCAAGCCAGACAATTGCGGCACCCCGCCCTGCCAGTCGGCAATATGCAGGGTCCGCACTTCATTTTTACCAAACCAGGACAATGCCAGCGGCTGAAACGGCAGTAAAGTGCCGCGCAAGTCTGAGCGCGGTCGCCGCGCACCGCGCGCAACCAGCGCGACCCTGCCATGCTCGGGGGTCAGGACCTCCAGCAGCAAGCTGGTCTCGCGGTAGGGCCGGCTATGAAGGACATAGGCCGGCTGGCGGTCAATCTTGCCTGGGTTCATGGCGCCGAGACTAGGCGGGCTCAGTTGAGCCCAAACTCTTTAAGGAAACGTACGTCATCGGCCCAGCCCCCCTTGACCTTGACCCACACCTGTAGAAACACCTTGCCATCAAACAATTTTTCCATATCGAGACGGGCCTCGGTGGAAATTTTCTTCAGTTTTTCTCCGCCCTTGCCAATCAGAATACCCTTCTGGCCCTCTTTATCGACCAGCACCACCACATGAATTCGGCGCATCGCGCCATCCATCTCAAACTGTTCAACTTCGACGTTCATCGAGTAAGGCAGTTCTTCGCCCAGGTAGCGAAACAGCTTTTCGCGCACGATTTCAGCCGCCAAGAAACGCTCGCTCTTGTCTGTCACCATGTCTTCTGGATAGAGCGGTACAGACTCAGGCAGATTGGGTCTAACTTGCAGCAGCAGTTCGGTCAGGCGCTGGCCATGTTTGGCACTCACCGCTTCGACCCCAGCGAAGGCAAAATCTTCACGAACCCGAGCGATAAAGGCTTCCAAGACCAACTTGTCGTGGGCTTTGTCCAGCTTATTCACCACCAGAATCACCGGCGTTTGCTTGGGTAGTAACGGCAAAATGTCTCGATCAGCCTGGGTCCAGCGCAAGGCTTCAACTAAAAACAACACACAATCCACATCGGACAGGGTTTCTTTGACGCTTTTGTTCAACACCTCATTCAGCGCACTGCGGTGGTGTGTCTGGAATCCCGGGGTATCCACAAAAACGTATTGCACATCATCCTCGGTGCGAATCCCGGTGACCCGATGGCGCGTGGTCTGGGCTTTCTTCGAGGTGATACTCACCTTTTGACCGATCAGGTGGTTCATCAGGGTGGACTTGCCCACATTGGGGCGCCCCACGATCGCGACAAAGCCGCAATGGGTTGAAGTTTCATTCATCGATTTTTTTTGCCTTTGGCAAGGTGCTGTTCCAGAAGCTCCAACGCAACTTCGGCGGCCTGTTGCTCGGCGGCGCGACGGCTACCGCCCTCGCCACTTGACTCAATCATCAAGTCCCCCAGATCACAGCCAACGCGAAACCACTGTTCATGTGCTTCGCCGCTTTGTTCTTGGATACGGTATTTTGGCAGCGGAAATTTGTGTGCCTGCAGCGCTTCTTGCAGACGGGTCTTGGCATCTTTAGCGTGTTTGGTGGGGTCAATCGCATTCACCCTTGACGCATATAATCCGCGCACCACTTGTTCTGCGGCGGCAAAATCAGCGTCAAAACTGACAGCAGCAAACGTAGCCTCAACTGAGTCGGCCAGAATCGATGGACGATTAAATCCACCGCTTTTAAGTTCACCTTCTCCCAGATAAAGATAGTCACCCAGTTTTAATTCCAGCGCGATTTCCGCCAGTGTAGCCTGGTTAACCAGATTGGCTCGCAGTCGCGACAGTTCACCTTCGGTCAAAGCAGGAAACCTGTCATACAGCATGCGTGCCACAGTGTAATTAAGAATACTGTCGCCAATAAATTCAAAGCGCTCGTTATTGGGCAAGCCAAAACTGCGATGTGTCATCGCTTGGCGTAGCAACTGGGGATTGGTAAATTGATAATTCAGCGCCTGAGTCAGGCGGCGAAAACGGGAATCAGACTGTGTCACAATGATCTGCAGCTCTATTTTAACAACGGTGGTTCAGCCAGAAAGCATGCTTTCTGGCTGAAATAGTTTACTTTTGTCTACCCTACCATGATACACCCCAGACAAGACCGAGGGACCAAGGCAGCTGTACCCGATCTAATGTACGCGCGTACCGATTCGGCTAGGAGCGCTGAAATTCATCCAGATAAAGAACGCTTTACCCACTAGTAATTTGTCTTCGACAAATCCCCAGTAACGGCCATCATCACTATTATCTCGATTGTCCCCCATCATAAAGTATTTGCCTTGAGGCACCTTGCAGACAAAGCCATTGTCATCGTAGCGACATTGATCACGATCGGGAAAATCGACCACTCTGGCTGGCTGCAGGGTTGGTGCACCGGGGATATTCAATATTTTGAACTGTTTACCATCGAGGGTTTCTTTAAAACGATCGTTATGACTCAGTCCTATCCCCTGTTCCACATAATCGTAGCTACCGTCCGCAACTTTAGGAATGCTTTTCCCATTTACCGTCAGTTGTTTATCACGATATTCAACCGTGTCACCCGGCAGGCCAATCACCCGTTTGATATAGTTGATTTTTGGATCATATGGATAATTAAATACCACCACATCTCCACGCGCCACTTTATTCACCGGAATCACCACCGTATTGGTCACCGGCATGCGAATCCCGTAGGTGAACTTATTCACCACAATAAAGTCTCCCACCGACAGTCCTGGGCGCATTGAACTAGATGGAATAGTAAATGGCTCCACCAAGAAAGAACGCAGCAAAAACACCGCCAGGATCACCGGGAAAAACCCGCGCGAGTAGTCAACCAACACATTTGGCTCGGCGGGTTTAACGCGGCGCCGCGGCGCCAGTACCAAAAAATCCAATGCCGCGATCAGGCCGGTGACCACCACAAACACCAGCATCACATTGGAAAAACTCGTGTAATCTGCCATCAGGCCAAACAGACCAATCACCACGCCCAGCGATCCCCATTGCACAGAAGCTGGAAAATCTGTGGCATCTGGCTCTTTCTTGCCGCCAAATAACACCATTACAAGGCCGATCACTGCCAAGGCCACAAACACCCAAAATAAATTGCCAAACACTTATTTGTCCCCTACTTGAAGGATAGCGAGAAATGCTGCCTGCGGAATTTCAACATTACCAACCTGTTTCATACGTTTCTTACCCGCTTTCTGCTTTTCCAGCAGCTTTTTCTTACGCGTAATATCGCCACCATAACACTTGGCCAGCACATTTTTACGCAAAGCCTTGACCGTTTCACGCGCGATGATATGGCTACCGATCGCGGCCTGAATCGCAATATCAAACATCTGGCGCGGAATCAGTTCACGCATCTTAGCCGCTAGCGCCCGTCCGCGGTATATTGAAGACGCACGATGCACGATCAGCGATAAAGCATCGACCCGCTCGCTATTCACCAGAATATCCAATTTCACCAGATCCGCGACCTGAAATTCTTTGAATTCGTAGTCCAGCGAAGCATAGCCTCGACTGGTCGATTTCAGTTTATCAAAGAAATCCATCACGACTTCATTCATGGGCAGTTCATAAGTGAGCATCACCTGGCGTCCCATATACTGCATATTGCGCTGGATACCGCGCTTCTGGGTACACAAGGTCATCACCGCGCCAACATATTCTTGCGGCACCAAAATGGTCGAGGTAATGATCGGCTCGCGAATCTCTTCGATTTTTGACAAGTCAGGCAAACGTGAAGGATTTTCTACTTCAATCAGTTCGCCATCTTTCATTAAGATCTGGTAGACCACGGTTGGTGCTGTGGTAATCAGATCCATATCGAACTCACGCTCCAGGCGTTCTTGCACAATTTCCAAATGCAAGAGTCCAAGAAAGCCACAACGGAAGCCAAAACCCAATGCCTGAGAAACTTCCGGCTCGAACTGCAGCGAAGCATCATTCAGTTGCAGCTTTTCCAATGCATCGCGCAACGAGTCGTAATCATGGCTTTCAACCGGATACAAGCCGGCAAACACCTGTGGTTTGACTTCTTTGAAACCAGGCAATGCAGCCGCTGCAGGACGCGCTGCCAAGGTAATGGTGTCACCCACCTTGGCAGACTGCAGTTCTTTAATCCCGGCAATCACAAAGCCTACTTCACCGGCACTGAGCTTGGTGCGCGGCACCGACTTGGGGGTAAACACCCCTACCTGCTCGCACAGATGCTCGGCGCCGGTAACCATAAACTTGATCTTGTCCTTGGGACGCAAACAGCCATCCACCACCCGCACCAACATCACCACGCCCACATAGTTATCAAACCATGAATCGATGATCAAGGCTTTGAGCGGACCATCCACATCTCCGGTAGGCGCCGGGATTTTGGTGATCACCGTTTCAAGAATATCCTCGATACCAATGCCGGATTTGGCCGAAACACGAACGGCATCAATCGCCTCAATACCGATAATATCTTCAATTTCCTGGCTTACACGCTCGGGTTCGGCGGCAGGCAAGTCAATTTTATTCAGAACTGGAACCACCTCCACCCCCAAATCAATGGCGGTGTAACAGTTCGCTACGGTCTGTGCCTCAACCCCTTGCGAGGCATCCACCACTAAGAGTGCGCCCTCGCAGGCGGACAGTGAGCGGCTCACTTCGTAAGAAAAGTCAACGTGTCCTGGAGTATCGATCAGATTGAGATGGTAAATCTGGCCATCACGCGCCTTGTACTGCAAAGAAGCAGTCTGAGCTTTAATCGTGATGCCGCGCTCTTTCTCGATATCCATCGAATCGAGTACCTGCGCGCTCATTTCACGCGCATCCAAACCGCCACAAAACTGGATGAACCTGTCGGCCAGGGTGGATTTGCCATGGTCAATATGGGCAATGATCGAGAAATTACGAATATGTTTCATCTGTGTCCGGCAAAAGATAAAGGGCACGCCTCGTCAGCCCCCATTTGTTGACGCCATAAAAACCATCTACTGGGTCAGCAAGCTGAGGGCCATTCGAGCGTGCCGCTAACAACTTACACTGGCGCGGATTTTAGCTGATTTCGCCAAGATGTGCAGCCAAACACTGAACATCCAAGTGATAATGGCAAATTTCCGTAGCGCCATCCATCAATACCGGTACCAATTCGTCAAAGCGTTCCAGTAGTTGTGGATCCGCGTCGACGTCCCGCACATCAAGGGAAAAACCATAGCGTTGTTGCCATGGCGCAAGCTCGGCCAACATTTGGTGGCACAAGCTGCAGTATTCGCGGAAATACAGTGTCAGGGTCACTCTGCCCCCCCAATTGGTAGCGGAATATACAGACGCACACCGTCACGAATCACCCGCAGCGGTAAGCTGGATTTAGCTGCACGTATCGCTGAATCCAATTGCTTGGACGACTGCAACGGTTCACTGCCAATACCGACAATCACATCGCCCACCATCAGACCAGAGCGTGCACTGGCTGCATTCACCGCACGCACCAACAGACCATAGGGAATTCCCAACTGAGATAACTGACCGGCATTCAACTCACTGACCGTTAAGCCGATGAGTTTCATATTTTTTTCGGTCTGCGATTTACTACGGTGCTGTGGTTCAGAGGGGCTAGCCGCGACCCGCCATTCTTCTGTCACCAGGCTAAACTTGCGACTGGCCTGCCCACGCCAGACTTCTAGACTAAAACGCGAACCCGGTTTTTTCATGGTAATCAGGCGCTGCATCTCGGAGATTGAATTCACTGGCTGACCATCAATCTTGCTGATGATATCTCCAGCGCGCAAACCCGCCTTATCCGCCGGACCACCGGCTACCACCGAATTGACTAGCGCGCCATTCGTGCTTCTATAACCAAATGACTGCGCCAGATCTTTGGTCAATGGCTGCAGCGAAACCCCAATTCTACTGCGCACCACTTTGCCATGCGCTTTCAATTGTTCAGACACGTCAAGCGCTACATCGATGGGAATCGCGAACGAGATTCCCATAAAACCACCCGAGCGACTTAAAATCTGCGAATTAATCCCGACCACTTCGCCTTTCAGATTAAACAGTGGGCCTCCCGAATTCCCCGGATTAACCGCAGCATCCGTCTGAATAAATGGCACCATGTTATCTTCCTGCAACTGCCGCCCCAGCGCCGACACAATACCAGAGGTTACGCTGTTCTCGAAACCAAACGGTGAACCAATTGCCAATACCCACTCGCCGACCTTTAGCTCGGAAGACTTACCGATGCGCACCACTGGTAAACCACTGCCATTAATTTTCAGTAATGCAACATCCGTGCGTTCATCTGAGCCGACCACGCGTGCTTTAAATTCGCGCTTATCGGTCAAGGTCACCGTAATCTCATCCGCATTTGCCACCACATGCGCATTGGTCAGTACATAGCCATCCGCCGAGATAATAAATCCAGATCCTAGAGAACCCACCTGTCGCTCACGTGCCTGCGGCGGAGCAAAGCGTTTGAAAAACTCAAAAAACGGATCATTGGCAAGGCCTTCAGGAATCTCGGCTTCCGTGCTGCGCTCAGTACGAGAAGTACTGACATTGACCACAGCGGGCCCTTCGGCAACCACCACTCGGGTAAAGTCAGGCAAACCCGAAACCTCAGTTGCCATTGATGGCCCACAGATCATAGACGTCGCCAAAATGGCACATACCATCAACTTTCTAAGAGACATTTTTTCTACCTTTGAGTACACAAAAGAATGTAATAAGGATAATGCGAGAACGCCATAAGCGCCAAAAGAACGCAGAAGCATTCTTTTGGCGGATAGAGACTACTTAGCGGTGAAGTGAATTGAGCGAACCAGAGAGAGCAAGGTAGGCGCTGGCATATCCCCCACCAGTGTCAGCAACTGGTCACCTTGACTCGCCGTTGCCATATTGATCGCGCCATGCAGGTTCATGCTGCGTACGGCAGGGATATCGGTTGGCAGTGGCTCAACAAACAACGACAGCATCACCAAGCCATCGGAAAACACCATATGGCGAATCGGCTTACCCTTGGTCCCCGGCTGCAAACTGCGCTGCACCGAACGGATCAACTTGAAACCCGTGGGTAATCCGCTGACTTCCATCCGGTTACCAATGTGCGACTGCCCCAATGCCGGGGCAGACCCGCGTAACTGGCTACTTAACTTGAATTGCGGTTTAAGTTGGCTCTTGTCACGCGGCGCGGTGAGTTCTATTTCGGTAAAGGTGTATTGCTCAACCACTTCATTATGTGGCGTCAGCGTCATCATCTTTAACGGCAGCGAAGTCACCGAATCCGCACAGATGCGTTCGCTATAACGCAACTGGTCGCGTGGCTTAAGTTCAAGCCAGCGGCAATCGCGCTGAGCAACGCGGTCATTACCCACGCGGTGCAAGGTATAAGACTGCGCAACATCCGCCACATCATCTGACATCAAGGCGGGAAACAGACGCATGGCACTCACCTTGGCAGCCACCAACGATTTTTTGTCAGGGGCATAACAGGTTAGATTTTCACCACTACGCACAATTTCACGCGGTAAGCCATCCAGAGCAACCCGGCGTTCCTGTACCACACCAGAACCACCAGCACGCACAATATGAAATGTTTCCAGCATTCCATTCATCTGATGCAGATACGTGCCGCTCAGCGATTGCTGACGCCCAGCGTCGGTCACACGTTTCAACAGTTGCCAATCGTCATCCGAGGCTAGCGCCACCAGAGAAACCACCATCAAAGCCGATCCAAGTACCCATCTCCTCATCGACTTGTTGCCTCTTGGCGATAAGCAACTTTTACCAAGCCTTGATCGGCCGTCATCTCTTGATGCGCCAAGAAATAGGCATCCGCATTACCCGACACAGGCTGCAGTGATGTCGACTGCTGAGACGCGGATGCCACTAGCAATGAGGCATGCCCCGGACCTGACATAGACTGCCAAGCCACCACCGCGGCAAAGCTGACGCTGGCAGCCAAAGCCACGGCGCCCACAGTGCGCACCCGTGTTTTGCTGACCCAGCGCCGCGGGGCCAACACGGTTGGTTCTTGCTCCAAACGTTGGCTGACCGTAGCGTATACATTAACTTGGACCTGCTGATTGGCGCGCATAGCATCACCAATCAGGTGGTAGTCGTTCCAGTCCTGCATCAGGGAGGCATCGGCCTCGATGGCGGTTATCACATGAGCAGCGGCCTGTTCGTCGAGCTCGCAATCCATCAGTTCAGATACTCTCTGTTTCATCTCTACCACCTTTTGTTTTTGGCCGTTCCCAAGAGCGGCCGCAACTCCGTCGCGATCGCCTCGCGCGCCCGAAAAATTCTCGAACGCACGGTGCCGATAGGACAGTCCATCACCTTGGCAATATCATCGTACGACAAACCGTCCATTTCCCGTAAAGAAATAGCCGTGCGCAACTCTTCGGGTAAACGATCAACTGCGGCGTTTACCGTTGCCAGGATCTGCTTGTTCATCAACTCAGATTCGGGCGTATTCAAGTCTGGTAGCTGTGCCACCATATCGAAACTTTCACCGTCCTCATCTTCTATTTCGCTATTAATCACCGGTCTACGGCTGCTGGCACTAAGAAAATTTTTCGCGGTGTTAATTCCAATGCGGTATAGCCAAGTATAAAACGCGCTTTCCCCGCGAAACGCGGGGAGCGAGCGATAGGCCTTGACGAAGGCTTCCTGTGTCACATCTTCCACATCGGCGCTGTCGCGTAAAAACCGCGACAACAACCGGGCAAGACGGCGCTGGTATTTAGTCACCAGCAAATCGAAAGCTTTTTTTTCACCACGTTGGGCACGCGCAACCAGCTGTTGATCGATCTCACGATCACTCATTCGTTTTTAATGCTCCCTGAATAACCCACCCATTATTGTTTATGTAAGTATGAAGTGGACACATGCTAGACCACTACACAGAAATGGAGTTCCCGACACTGTCAAAAGGCCAACCATAACAGACGCAGTATTAAAGGTGAATGGGGAATGGTTGAGCCTTTTCATTAAACCAAGCACTTGCTAGAATGACATGCACGTAGTTTGACCAACCAAGAGGATTTAATCTGATGAACACCCCTGGCCAACGCTTTCGCCAAGCCGTATCAACCGAACAGCCATTACAGGTGGTAGGCGCGGTTAATGCCTACGCTGCGATACTGGCCGAACACGCAGGCTTTCAGGCACTCTATCTCTCGGGAGGCGGCGTTGCAGCCTGCTCGTGCGGCGTGCCCGACCTGGGCATCACCACGCTAGAAGATGTCCTCATTGACGTGCGACGCATCACTGATGCCAGTTCCCTGCCACTATTGGTCGATATCGATACCGGCTGGGGTGGCGCATTTAATATTGCCCGTGCAATTAAAAGTCTTGAAAAAGCTGGTGCCGCCGCCGTACACATAGAAGATCAGGTACAGCAAAAACGTTGCGGACATCGGCCTAATAAGGCAATTGTCAGCCAATCCGAAATGGTGGATCGCATCCGTGCAGCAGTCGATGCCCGGATTGACGAGAATTTCGTCATTATGGCACGCACCGACGCTTTGGCAGTAGAAGGCCTGGATGCCGCGATCGAGCGAGCCGTTGCTTGCGTCGAGGCGGGTGCAGACATGATCTTTCCCGAAGCAATCACCAGTCTGGAGATGTACCGCCGTTTTGCCGATGCGACCGGCGTACCGATCCTGGCAAATATTACTGAATTTGGCGCCACCACACTTTACAGTACAGATGAGTTACGTGAAGCCAAGGTTGGCCTAGTACTCTACCCACTCTCGGCCTTCCGCGCCATGAGCCAGGCCGCACTAGAGGTCTATGGCGCAATCCGCCGTGACGGTAGTCAACGGCAAGTGGTCGAAAAAATGCAGACCCGCGCCGAGCTATATCAGCATTTAGGCTATCACAGCTTTGAGCAGAAACTGGACGCATTGTTTGCTGCTGAAGCGTCTGAACATTAGGAATCTATCGGACTTTGGCGCATAGCGGCTCTAAAAGAGCTATAGGCTCCAAGCCCGTTTCAAATTACAACAGGAGAAACCGGATGCAAGAAACTAGTCAGCCAGCTAAGCCTAAAAAATCGGTCGCGCTTTCTGGCGTAGCCGCAGGCAACACCGCTTTATGCACAGTAGGCCGTAGCGGCAACGATTTACATTACCGTGGATATAATATTCTCGACATCGCCAATAGCTGCGAATTTGAAGAAATCGCCTACCTGTTGGTTCACGGCACCCTGCCTAATTGCGCCGAATTATCTGCCTATAAAACCAAGCTATATAGTCTCAGAGGTTTACCCGCCAACGTGCGCGACGTACTGGAAGCCCTGCCCGCCGCCGCACATCCAATGGATGTAATGCGCAGTGGGGTCTCGGCGCTAGGCTGCGTCTTACCCGAAAAACCAGAGCATGACACCGCCGGCGCGCGCGATATTGCTGACCACCTGATGGCCAGTCTGGGTTCAATGCTCTTGTACTGGTATCACTTCAGCCACAATGGACGGCGCATCGACACCGAAACCGATGACGATTCAATCGGTGGGCACTTCCTGCACCTATTGCACGGTAAGAAACCAAATGAGCAGCAAGTGCGCGCCATGCACACTTCTTTGAATCTCTACGCAGAACACGAGTTTAACGCGTCAACCTTTGCCGCACGGGTGATTGCCGGCACCGGCTCGGACATGTACTCGGCGATTACGGGTGCGATCGGTGCGTTACGCGGACCAAAACACGGAGGGGCCAATGAGGTTGCCTTCGAGATTCAGAGCCGCTACGCCAACCCAGAACTGGCAGCGACCGATATCGCAGAGCGCATCGCCAACAAAGAAGTCATCATCGGCTTTGGCCATCCGGTCTATACCGTGTCAGACCCGCGCAATCAAGTCATCAAGCAGGTGGCTGAAGAGCTCAGCGTCGCCGCAAACAGCCATCAGTTATTCAATATTGCACAACGTATTGAACAGGTGATGTGGGAAACCAAGCACATGTTCCCTAATCTGGACTGGTTCTCCGCCGTCAGCTACCACCTGCTGGGCGTGCCGACTGCCATGTTTACCCCCTTATTTGTGATTGCGCGCACCAGCGGCTGGAGTGCACACGTCATCGAGCAGCGCCAGGATGGCAAGATCATCCGCCCATCGGCGAACTACACGGGACCAGAGCAGCAGGTCTTTGTCCCGCTTAACCAACGCTAATGCATGTAGAAGGAAAACCATGTCTGCTCAGATTTCCAATATTCGTCCCGAACATGATCAGGTTCTACAAGATATCGCTCATTACGTCGCACATTACACGATCAACTCGCAAGAGGCCTGGAATACTGCCCGACTGTGCCTGATGGACACTCTGGGCTGCGGTCTGGAGGCGTTGTCATACCCGGCCTGCACCAAGTTGATGGGGCCGATTGTTCCTGGCACCACGGTGCCCAATGGCGCCAGGGTTCCTGGCACACAGTTTCAGTTGGACCCGGTACAGGCGGCGTTTAACATTGGGGCCATGATTCGCTGGCTCGACTTCAATGACACTTGGCTTGCAGCAGAATGGGGGCACCCGTCTGACAATTTGGGCGGTATTCTGGCCACGGCCGACTGGGTCAGCCGCGAGCGCATTGCCAAAAACCAAGCACCGTTGACCATCAAAGATGTGCTGGAAGCCATGATCAAGGCACATGAGATTCAGGGTTGCCTGGCTTTGGAAAACTCGTTCAACAAGGTGGGGCTGGATCACGTATTGCTAGTCAAACTAGCGTCAGCCGCAGTATGTGCCAAGTTGATGGGCGGCACCGAGTCTGAAATTGCCGATGCAGCATCACAAGCCCTGGTCGATGGTCAAAGTCTGCGTACTTACCGCCACGCCCCCAATACTGGCTCGCGTAAGTCGTGGGCGGCTGGGGATGCAACCAGTCGCGCGGTGCGTCTGGCACTATTCACCCTCAAGGGCGAAATGGGCATCCCTGGCGTATTGACCGCGCCTACCTGGGGTTTTTACGACGTACTGTTCAAGGGCAAACCATTTGCCTTCCAGCGCCCGTATGGTAGTTATGTGATGGAAAAAGTGCTGTTCAAAATTTCTTTCCCAGCCGAATTCCACAGCCAGACCGGCGTCGAGTGCGCCATGACGCTCCATCGTCAATTGCAAGAGCAAGGTCGGAAGGTTGAAGACATCAAAAAAATCACCATCCGTACCCATGAGGCCTGCATCCGCATCATTGATAAGCAAGGCCCGCTGGCCAACCCGGCCGATCGTGACCATTGCATTCAATACATGGTTGCCATACCGCTGCTATATGGTCGTCTCACGGCGAATGACTACGAAGACCGCATCGCTGCTGATCCGCGTATTGATGCTTTGCGCGCCAAAATTGTCTGCGAGGAAGACCCGCAATTCACACGTGACTACCACGATCCGGAAAAACGCAGCATTGCGAATGCGCTGACAGTAGAGTTCAACGACGGCACCCGCTTAGCCGAAGTGGTCTGCGAGTATCCAATCGGACACCAGCGCCGCCGCCTAGACGGTATTCCCCTACTGGAAGACAAGTTCCGTACCAATCTGGCACGTCGCTTCCCGGTGAAACAACAGGCGGCAATTTTTGCACTCTGTGACAACGCTGAACAACTACTGACAACACCGGTCAACACCTTTACTGACCTGTGGGTAATCTAGGCTAGTCAGTCTACGTCACATCACAAAGACGCCAGACCAAGGTGAATCCCGCCTTGTCTGGCGTCTGTTGCTACCAGCTACCTCTCGGTTTACCCCACCCGTTTCTTACAGCAAAAGCCATTCAACTAGGCAGAATTGCCATTTTTTTTAATCATACTTTAAACATTCGTTTACAATTTATTAAATAAAATGATACATGTAAGCGCTTCAAATACTGACCTATCCATCACTCTGCAAAGGAAAACCGACACGATGCACTTACATCGAAGCCTGGCCTTGATTGGTATTACAACCTTGTGGCTTCCCGCGGGAGTCGCGCAAGCCGCAGCACCCAGCGGCTGCGCACACCCGGCACGCGCACAAATTATCGGTAGTACCGCCTGGCTGGACTATTGCGTGCTTGACGGTAAAGCCGTCCTTGAAGACATGATTCTGGGCGAACATCAGGAGATTCAAAACCACGGGGTACGCTTGCCTGGCGCTATGGCTTGGCAGCGTAAAACCGAAAACCAGCAACGTGACACTGTGCGTGAGAATGCGCCAGAACCGGCAAAACGGCGTGGAAAACGCGCGATGCCAAATAGCCCTTGTGCCGGGTCAAGTCCGGGCTACCCGCACAATGGCTACTCCCCAAATTATCCAGGCCTGAATGCTGGAGGATATTGCCCAACATGCAGCAACTTACATGGCTGCAACACCAGCGGACACGCCAATCCCGGCCAATACCGTAACCCAAGGCCAGAGCCAAGATATCCCAGGCATAACACCACCCCGATGGCCCCACCGGACTATTTACGGCCAACCCCTAGTGCCACACCAACCACGAACGCCTATGGCAACACCACCTGGCCACAAAATATTGTGTACTACGCCGTAGATCAGGCCACCCCCGGCACACGCGCGGCATTGCAAAGCGCCATCGCCGAAATCGAAAGCCACACCCATGTGCGGTTTGTGTTACGGACGCAGCAACCCGATTATATTAATGTCGTTACCCGGCCCTTGCCGGGCAATGAACGACGCTGGACCTGTGGACTGTCTTATGTGGGAAAAACCGGAGGAGCGCAAGAATTAGCCATTGCGCCTCAGTGTGAAACGACCTGGACGGCCTTACATGAACTACAGCACGCGCTCGGGTTTCCACATCAGCATATCCAAGATGGTGAACAGCTCACCCTAGCTGAAATTCAAGGTATCAATGCCAGCTACCCAGCGCTGCACATCGCGCGAGCAGACGCCATACAGGGCGCATCGCGCCGCATCCGCCGTATAGAACCCAGCATGCCAAAGCCACAGATCAATAGTGCACAGCTAGAAATCGATCAAAACGGGCTGGGTAAAGCTCAGATTTATATTGACGGACCACAGACCAAACTGTGGCGCATGGGGCCGGAGAACCCGCGTTTAGGCAGCATCCAGACGGTTGCCACGCGGGTTTCAGAACGCCAATACAACATCACCCTGATCCCGGCCCCCTCGTTTGTTGGGCACAGTCGGCTGCACTTTACCTTTACTAATCAAACCGGACAAACACGCACCGTCAGTTTGGATCTGCACGTCAAAGCCAAAGCTAGCGCCCCCTGGCGTCAACTGGTGTCACGCCATGGAAACAACCAGTGTCTGGCGGCAGGAGCCAGCAAGCACACCAAACTGCGGCTGTACCACTGTATGCCCGGTAGCCAACAGCAACAATGGAGGCAATACGCATCAGGACAGATTGAAAGCCTGGTACATAGTGGGTACTGCCTGACCCCCAACAGCACCAGCCACGGTAGTCAAATCACGCTCACCCCATGTACCCCCTATGCCAAGGAGCAGCGCTGGAAAAAGACCACCACACAATGGCGCAATGTAGCCGACCCACAACTGCTGCTCAGTAGCGACAGTCGGCAGCAGGCCATGCTCTATCCCTTGGTGCAGAACGCCCAATGGCAGGCATGGGATTGGCGCTAAGCCCCCGCTGCATCAGTACGCTGCCCCCCCTTTTACGCCCCTAAACAGGAACGACCGCACCATGCGTATCCATCATTACACCTGCTGCTTTACCCTGCCCCTACTAGTCGGCCTGTCCGCCACAGAGACCTGGGCGGCAGACACGCCAGCACCCAAGGTGCAAGAATCACAGACCAAACGCAGTAAACGAGGACTGCTCAACCCTGAGATCCCCCCCCTCTGGAGCAATAATACGGTGTACTACGTACTGACCAATGCCTCACCTGCGGCGCGACAGAAATTTCTACAGGCCGCCCAACATATTTCAGAGAACAGTGCACTACGCTTTGTCGAACACACTGACCAACCTAACTACTTGTATATCAGCAGCGACAACATCTATGCCGAGTGCAGTTCTCTACCCAACCCAGCAGGCGGGCCACAGCATATTGGCATCTCATCCTTCTGCCAAGATCCAAACTCGATATTGCATGAAACCTTGCACGCGCTAGGTTTGATGCACGAACATCAACGTCCAGATCGCGACCACTACCTACGATTCAACCCAGAGTATGCCAACGACTGCTCTTATAAAAAACTCGAGGGCATGCAGGCGATTGGCGACTATGACTATCAATCCGTCACGCACTACCCCCCTGAAACCCTGGATACCGATGCCTTCAGTATCATTGAACCCAACATCCGCATCCGCCCGATGGCGCAACGCGGCCAACTTTCAGCTGGGGATATTGCCACCTTGCAGCATGCCTATCCAACGCAAGCAAGGCAGACTCCCCCCACGGCACTGAGTGACAATGGGCTCAGCGTACGACTGTCAAAACGCACGCTGAAGCTAACCCCCAATACCAGAGCCAGCATTGACCTATGGGTTCCATCTCATCTTCAATTAGATCAAGTCAGTAGCTGGAGCGAGCACCCGGATCAGGTTGAGTTAACCAAACGAGGAAGGCATGGAAATCGTTTTACGCTCAAGTTGAAAGCCAAGGCACTGAGCCACGGAGCAGAGGGCTCAAGGCTATTTTTCCGCTTTAAGAGCGGCGAACGGGTCGGCACCGCAATCATGAAAGTGCAGGTCGTCGAGCCTGAGAATGCGCCTAAGAACACCCTCCAACTGGTGTCACACCAGACGCGGCAATGCCTGAGTGCCGAGCCGATCAACGCTACAGGTCTGGCGCAACGATTTTTACGCTATGACTTAGCCTGGCAGCACAAGCCATTGCCAGAACTCAAGCTGGTACAGGCCAGCTGCGATGGCGACGACCCGATGCAGTTTTGGACACAGAAGCCCAACGGCCTGCTCTCAGTACTAGGACGCTGCCTCAGCCTGAACGACCCGCTTCACCCCAGCATGGTCGCCTGCCCCTCACGGCGGGAAACCGAGGTGGATAGTCGACTGAAATGGCGGATTCAACAGGGACGTGTGATACACGATGCTAGCAACCAGGCATTGCAATTCAATGCGGCAGGCAACCCAGAGATGGAGCCCACCACCGTCGGCACGACAGATGGTGCCCAAACCTGGGACTGGTTCTAGGGGCTAGACGGCTCGCGAGCGCGGTGATACAGACGCGTCGCAGCGCTCGCAGGACCAGACGATTCCGGCACGAAAGTGCTGGGCATGCTAAACTATGCGCCCTTGACGCAAACCGCTTAAGCCATTGTGAACAATACAGCTTTTTCTTCGCTGCCCTTATCCGCAGCCATGATCGACAACCTCGCGAGCCTGGGCTATCAAGCCATGACCACGATTCAGGCAGAAACGCTGCCTGCCACGCTGGAAGGCCGCGACCTGATCGCCCAAGCTAAAACCGGCAGTGGCAAAACCGCCGCCTACGGCATTAGCCTGCTGGAAAAACTCAATCCGCGCTGGTTTGCGATCCAGGCGCTCGTGCTGTGCCCGACCCGAGAACTGGCTGACCAGGTAGCCAAAGAACTGCGCCGCCTGGCACGCCATATCGACAATGTTAAAATTCTGACCCTGTGCGGCGGAACCCCGATGGGGCCACAGATAGGCTCGCTCGAACACGGCGCGCATATTGTGGTTGGCACCCCCGGACGCATGCGCGACCATCTGGGACGCGCCACGATTGATCTATCCAAAGTAGAAACCCTGGTCTTGGACGAAGCCGACCGCATGGTCGACATGGGTTTTTACGAAGATATCGCAGGGATTGTCAGCGCCTGCCCGAAAAAGCGCCAAACACTGCTGTTTTCAGCCACCTACCCAGACAATATTAAGAAACTGTCGGCTGCGTTTCTCAAACAGCCGCTGCAAGTCAAAGTTGAATCGCAGCATAAGACTGACAAGATAGCGCAGTACTTCTACAAGATCAGCCCAGAAAATCGCAACCAGACGGTGGCGCAAGCGCTGCAACACTTCCGTCCAGTGTCAACCCTGGCGTTTTGCAACACCAAGATTCATTGCCGCGAACTCGCAGCCGAACTGTGTGCGCAAGGGTTTTCCGCGTTGGCACTCTATGGTGAACTTGAGCAACGCGAACGCGATGAAATTCTGCTGCGCTTTGCCAACCAAAGCTGCTCTGTGCTGGTTGCCACCGATGTAGCGGCGCGCGGTCTGGATATTCAGACCCTAGACATGGTGATCAATGTCGACCCGGCGCGCGATACCGAAGTCCATGTGCATCGCATTGGCCGCACTGGACGCGGCAGTGAGCAGGGACATGCGCTCACCTTGTGCGCCCCAGGTGACAAGCGTTGGGTCGACTTGATCGAACACTATCAGGGTAGTGCGCTCGACTGGCATGCCGTTTCCGAGCTAACCCCGGTGGCTGGTGGCAAGCTGATCGCCCCGATGATCACCTTGTGCATTTCGGCTGGACGCAAAGAAAAAATCCGTCCCGGCGATATTCTCGGAGCACTGACCGGCGAAGGTGGCTTGGACGGCGCTCAAATCGGCAAAATCCAGATTTCAGAGTTTGCCAGTTTCGTCGCGCTAGAGCGCAAAGTCGCCGAACGCGCATTCGATCGGCTGTCGCACTGCAAGATCAAAGGCAAAACCTGCAAAATGCGTCTGATCACCGACTAGAAACGCATAGTGCGATCCCACCACCCCGCCAGAATTGATTACGCTGGCGGGTTTTTTGCATCTTATCAACCCGCAACGCCAGCCCTGGCATCACGCGCACCATCCGCATTGCTAGAGTAGTTTTGAAATAAGCGCGTATAACGCTCCAGCATCGGTTGCAGCAATTGGCTATCCTTGTACCCCATATTCACGGTAGAAATCATGCGAGGCCAAAAATCGGCATCCACATCCGTGCTGCGTGACGAGGAATCACTGGCAAAACTGATGGACGGCAGTGCGGCAAGCGTATTTGAGACTAAATAGATAGACTGTATCGCGCTTTGCAATTCTTCTAACTGCAGGTTCGGTACCCACGCCAACGGCGTGTCTTGAGCGGAAAAATATTCAAGATTGCTACGCAAGGCCACGAGTCCGGCTTGATGGCGACGGACCCAAGCAGGCAACAGACGGCTATCCGGTAACGGTTTCAGGCTCAGTTTCTCTGAGTGGCCCACATGCTGTGTCTCACTCTGCAAAGATTGATCAATCTTTTGCCCCCAAGACAGCAGCGTCAGTTCAACGCCTTTAAGCCAGCCGTAGAGTTGCTGCGCCGTCCCATCCACTTGACGTGCACTCTCTTGAAATTTCGTCAGCCGCGCGGAAAACGTCGGTCCACCCCCTTGCGCCTCTTGTTCTGGGGTCAACGGACCCTCATTCCCCGCCACATGATTTGCGCCATAGGTTTGATCATAGTTTCGGCTGTGAACACTGAAACCAGAGTCCGGTTGATTTGGATCCTCCTGGCCAAACACCACTCGGTTGGGATTGAGTAGCCAGGAAATACCATTTGAATTTGAAATCGACATTGTGGAACCTCAAGTAGTTGATAGCCACAAACTACTTGAGGCCCTGCGGGTGGACTTGCAGAAAGCGATCAAAACTGACGTATGTAAACCAATTCAGACAAGGACTATGCGCGGCTAAACCCTTGGCGGTTCCTGACGGCGCAAAAACACGGTCATCTCGCGTGCGGCTTGAATGTCGCCATGTGCCTCGGCCACTTCAATACCACGCCGATAAGCGGTGCACGCCGCCTCAGACTGTTGCTGCGCTACCAGGGTTTTGCCTAATAGTTTCCAGGCTGCGGTGTAATCTGGCTGCCAGTCGAGTGCCTGGCGCAAATGCACTTCTGCCTCGGCATGCTGGCCCAGTTTGCTCATCTCTGTGCCAATCGCATAGCGCAATAAGGCGCCATCACGCGCGCCACCCACCAGTTTAAGCAACGACTCTAACTGTGCCATAGCGCCACTCCTCAGGCGTCGCGTTGCGGCACCAGTACCGTGCGACTGCCATTGTTTTCCATCGAACTGACCAAACCGCTGGCTTCCATCTCTTCAATCAAGCGCGCAGCGCGATTGTAGCCGATGCGCAAATGGCGCTGCACCGAAGAAATCGAGGCCTTACGCGTGCGCAGCACAATCTCCACTGCCTCATCATACAGCGGGTCCGCTTCTGCACCACTGGAAGCTGAGCTACCAGAACCAGCATCCTCATCCAGCTCAGATTCGCCAGTCAACAGACCTTCCACATAATCAGGCTCACCAAACTGCTTGAGCACTTCAACCACACTATGCACTTCATCGTCATCGACAAACGCACCATGAATCCGCTGCGGATAACCGCTGCCTGGCGGCAGATACAGCATATCGCCCTGACCTAGCAGCGCCTCGGCCCCCATCTGATCCAGAATAGTGCGGCTATCCACCTTACTGGACACTTGAAACGCAATTCGCGTCGGAATATTTGCCTTGATCAGACCGGTAATCACATCCACTGAAGGCCGCTGGGTTGCCAGAATCAGGTGCAGGCCAGCCGCACGGGCTTTCTGCGCCAAGCGTGCAATCAACTCTTCAATCTTTTTACCCGCCACCATCATTAAGTCGGCAAACTCATCCACCACCACCACAATTGCAGGCAATACTGCCAATGGCTCAGGATCTTCCGGCGTCAGACTAAACGGGTTTTTCAGCGGCGTACCATTGGCAGCGGCAACACTGACTTTTTCGTTGTAGCCTGCCAGATTACGCACCCCCAGCGCACTCATGAGCCGATAACGTTTTTCCATCTCACCAACACACCAATTCAGTGCATTCGCCGCCAGCTTCATATCGGTTACCACCGGGGCCAATAAATGTGGAATATCGTTATATACCGATAACTCCAGCATCTTCGGGTCGATCATGATGAAGCGCACATCGTCTGGGGTAAATTTATACAGCAATGACAAAATCATCGCGTTCACCCCTACCGACTTGCCCGATCCAGTAGTCCCCGCTACCAGCAAGTGCGGGGCGCGTGCCAGATCCATCACCACCGGCGCACCGGTAATATCCTTGCCCAGCGCCAAGGTCAGCTTGGGGGTTGGCTGATTAAATTCCTCAGAAGATAAGATTTCCGACAACCGAATCATCTGGCGCACCGGATTCGGTAATTCCAATCCCATGCAGGTCTTGCCAGGAATGGTTTCCACCACCCTGATCGACGCCAAGCCCAGGGCTCGCGCCAGATCTTTGATCAAATTCACCACCTGGCTGCCGCGCACCCCAACCGCCGGTTCCACTTCAAAGCGGGTAATCACCGGGCCGGCATAGGCATCGACCACGCTGACCTTAACCTTAAATTCAGCCAGCTTTTCTTCAATCACAATCCCGCGTTCCAGTAACACCTCTTCTGGGCAGGTTGCCTGATTCAGATCGGCAGGCTTCAACAGGTCAAGGCTCGGCAGGCATGAGCGGTCAAAGGCGGGTCGCGGTGCAGGCCGCGGTGTGGAGATGGGCGTTGGCACACTCGCTGGCAGCACCATGGCCTCAGGCTCAGAAGATACATGCTCTTGAATACTGTGCCAGATCAAACCAGAGCTTGCGTCTGGCGCTGGGGGGACGGCCGACGCGGGTGCGCGCGGCAATTCTGCCGCTTCATCCTCCACGGGCTCGGGCTCAACCGACACAACGGGATACGCAGGCACTTCAGGTATAGAAATCGGCTGAGGCTCAACCCGCTCAGCTAAACCAGAGACTGAAGGCACCACCGGGATCGGACTGATAATGGGAACCACCTGGGGAGGCAATACAGCCGCCGGGGCAGGTCCAACGGGCACCGTGCCTGAAATAGCGACAGGGGGCGCCACCGAGATTGGCGGTGCCGGGCTCACCGGCGCAGGGACAAACACCGCCTGGGTGCGCAATAGCGCCGAGGAGGAGGATAGCAATGGAGACGGAGGGGCAGAAGGGGGTAGACCCGTTTCAGCGCGCGGATGGGATTTTGGCGGCAGCCGCCGCGACACTTCGGCGGATGGCGTGCTCGCTCCACGGGGTTTCAGGCGCGCACCATGAATCTGGCGCAGGCTGGCGCGCACTTCGTCTGCATTAATCAAGGGCAAGGGTTGCGTTGGCGTAGCCGCAACTGGACGCGGACGCGAAGCCAGTGGCTGCAAATTCTGCTCGACTTCGCTCGGGCTGATCACTGGCAGGGGTGCCTCAAGCGCCGTTTCAGCCAAGCGGGGAGCGACCCGCCGCTTCACATTCTCACGAATCGCCCGAGCATCCAACACCGGCAACACCACATCGGCGTCTGGTTGCAAAGCCGGATGTGCCCGATAACGCTGATCTTTAAGTTGGCTGGCCACAGCGGACAGATCAATCAGTGGCAGACTTTCATCACTAAGCGCCTGCGGCTTGGGCGTGCTACTGGCCGGTATTGGTTTGCGCCTGCTGGCAGCGACCTTTGCTGGCGGCGGTTCTACGATGGGGCGAGAATTCTGAGAGGGTTCTGCAGGCACTGAAGACTCTGATGCCAAATCCAGCCACCAAGCGCAACAGCGCCGCACCACGCTAGGCAGCCATCCGCGCTCATCAGGCGACACCTGAAGAGTGCGCACGGTCCAGACCAGCGCACCAGCCAACCCCAGCAACACTAATAAGACAACCCACGCCACGTGCGTACCCAACTATCAATGAAAGAAGATCACAGCGCGCACCTGCGCTGCGCCATGGGGTTCAGATTGTACCGTTTTTTTTCGATCACGGGCTGCGGATTCACGACAACTGTACGACGGGCACTAAACTATTCTGGTGCGGTAAAACGCGATAACAGTAAAAAAGAACCATTGTGTCTTGGATGCAAGTGGTAATTCCCGCTCACCGAATGCTCCTGTGCACAGTACTGCAGATCAAGGCATAATCTCGTGATTTCCATTTGGGATATTTCAGATGCGGGTTCAGAAAAATTCAGCAGATATCGGTCGTTGTGGCTGTGGCCGCCGCGATTACTGCGATGGTAGCCACGGCTTGAGCGAGGCACAGTGGCAAGCGGTTCAGGCGAAAGAGCGCGCTGCGGCACAACAACAAGCCGAGCACGCCCAGTTTGACTGCGAAAACGATAGTAAGGTGTAGCGTAAAGGCGAAGCGCGCTCATGGCGCACAATACCCGATGTTTTAGCCTGGCGCGTTGCAAAACCACACCACACCAGTGCCAAGCCGGCACTTCCACCGGCTTGCTGCCTGACAGCTAAAACAGATCGCCATCGACAGAAGAATGCACATTCTTTACCCCATACTTTTCCATTTCATGCTGCAAAGCCAACGGGTCAAACTCGCCAGGGGCGGCAAAGTCATGCTCATGCACCAAAATGATTTCCTTGACCCCCGACTCTTGCTGAACCCGTTTTAAATCTGCAGGAAACATATGTGACAGGGCAATATTATCGCGTTTGTCTTTAAGACTGCCGCCCCACTGGGTCGCATTTTTAAGATTGTCCCAGCTAAAGCCTTCAATCACTAAAACATCCGCTTTTTTGGCGGCCTGAACCAGGCCTTCCGAATAATGGCCGTCACCCCCGATGGCAATCACGCGCCCATCCGATTTCGCGCTAAACCGATAAGCCAGCGGTGCTTTAAATGTCGCATGCTTGGTTTTAAAGGCCTCAACCTTTACATTGTGGTCTTCAAACACCGGCCCCGGCACCCCGAGATCCGGATCAATCTCGCCGACGCTGGCAGCACTACCATCAGGCGAACCATGCATTTCCTGAAACTGCGCCTGACGATCTGCACTCCACGCATCGACAATTCCCTTGACCATATGATCAGTGCCCAGCGGCCCCATAATGACCCGGCTGGTGGTTGAGGCATTCTTATCTGGACCTAAAATAAATGAAGGCAAGCCTGCGGTATGATCTTCATGCAGGTGGGTGATAAACATATATTTCAAATTATTGATTGCAAATACTTTGGCCAGATCCATGCCGTGCTGATTAACCGCCGCACGATTCAAGGCTCTAAGCCAGCCCTCGCCGCAATCCACAAAATAAGGATAGCCATTAACAATAACCGCCGACGCCGGGCCAAAACGATACGGATTCGGTATTGGCGATCCAGACCCCAGAATCAGTAATTTTGTCGTGGTGCTACTGGGAGAATGATCACTGGGCAGCGTCTGATTATTGGCAGGCAAAGTCTCCTGACTATTCACCCAGTTAACCGTCGTGGTTTGATCAGCGGCATACACACGGGAAACCATTAAAGAACAGGCTCCAAACACCAGCAACAGTTTTGCGATACGGTTCTTGCCCATTGTTTTTAGCATGATGACTCCTGTCAATTCGTATCTACCTTGAAGCATTTATACATCCGGTTCTGGTACGCAGAGCCAGGCACCTCACCTGCGAGACACACAAGCACAGCAGCCCCCCGGACCGATACGGGACAGAGGGGCAACTGTTACATCGCTGGCATCGAACATCAGCGAGCTTAGGCTTACTTAGTAGGCATCCTTGGCATCCTTCGGTTTTGGAAACGCCTGAAAGCCAGAATTGAGTTTGGTCGGGATATAGGTCACTTTGCAGCTCGGGCTTACTACAATCTGATCGCCATCCGCCCCGACATGCAGCGGATTGTGATAGAAGGATTGCATTCCTTTGCTATAGCGGTCGATGCTGTCCTGGTCATTGGGTGTCGCTGGCTGAATGTGTATAAGCACCAGGTTTTTAACCTTGGCTTGCGCCGCAGCTTTGGCCAGGCTGATAGTTTCAGGGTGGTAATGGGCATACAACTCAGCTTTTTCCCCACCTGCCGCTTTGAGCATCTCTACATTAATCGAGTCGCTCAGCAATAGATCCACATCTTTTATATTTTTAATATAACTTTCGGTTAATGTTGTATCGCCCGTGATAACAATAGAACACCCGGCGAATTTAACTTTATAACTCAGTGCTGGTGCCGCCGGACGATGATCGGCAGCAAAGGCAGAAACCGAAAATCCTGAAGATTGGTAAACCTCGGCATTTTTACCACTGGCATCCACTAGACCCGGATCGATGGTGGTTGCAGATGGAATCGCCATGTTTGGATTCAAGTGTATATTGGTTGCCGTTTCGTAATAGATATCTGGCTTATAAACTTCTTTCAGCCCATTAACGACGCCTTCAATCCCCCAAGGGCCATAGATAGATAGAGGCGAGGAACGCAAGCCATTATTATCCCATCCGCTGATTAACAGGGCTCCCAGACCGCCAATATGATCTGCATGCAAATGTGACATAAAGATGGTTTTAATCTTATTCACGGGTAAGCCCAGCGCTGCAAGCATTTGCCCAGAGCCTTCGCCAGCATCGAACAGTGCAAACTGCCCCCGGCCAACCACGGCAAGGCAAGAGGGTTTGCGGATCATTTGCATATCAATTTCTGGTTGACCGGTACCACAGAGAAAAATATGCAAATTGCTGTCATCAACTAGATCTTTCTGCTCGCCTGGTGGCACCTCGGTATATAGCTGACTGGCCTGTGCACTCGCACCAATCAGTAACAGCATTAAACCCAATAACTTTAATAATGCTTTCATGGCCATAAACTCCTGTATTAAGAAAATACCCGGGGTGTTTCACAAGCAAACAGGTTTACATCGGGATCAGGACAACCGCGAATGCTGCAGCGCACACAAATACTCACGAACAAAACTCATACATATAGCCAAAAACATAATACATATAGGTAATATTGATAATAGTTTCAAGAATATTATGAAGGGGTATGGTTACCGGGAGCGCGGGCGTAAACCTGGCCCGATTTCGGAACCGAGCAAGCCCATAGCGTGGGTTGTCCTAGACAAGCCACGCGGGGCTCAGAGGGTAAAACGCAGCACAAAAAAATGCCGCCGCGCCATGAATGGCGTCGGCGGCATTTGAGCCTATCCCGTTTTAGCTTTGTACGGTATCGGCCTGTTCGCTGTACTCTGGCAGCTTGTCAAAGTTCAGATAGCGATACACTTCTGCTGACTTCTGATTGATGATGCCAATATTAGCCTGATACTCGGCTACGGTCGGAATCTTACCCAACTTGGCACAGATTGAGGCCAACTCAGCCGAACCCAGATAGACAAAGGTATTCTTGCCCAAGCGGTTAGGGAAGTTACGTGTCGAAGTCGACATCACCGTCGCTCCTTCACGTACTTGCGCCTGGTTCCCCATGCACAGCGAGCAACCCGGCATTTCCATGCGTGCACCAGCACGCCCCAGAATCCCGTAATAGCCTTCGTCAGTCAGTTGCTTGGCATCCATCTTGGTTGGCGGGGCCACCCACAGCTTGACCGGAATATCGACCTTGCCTTCCAACAGTTGGCCCGCAGCGCGGAAGTGACCAATATTGGTCATGCACGAACCGATAAACACTTCATCGATCTTGGTGCCAGCAACCTCAGACATAAACTTGACGTCGTCTGGATCATTCGGGCACGCCACGATGGGTTCTTTCACGTCGGCCAGATCAATCTCAATCACCGCGGCATACTCGGCATCCGCATCCGGTGCCAACAGCGTGCCTTTGGCAATCCAGTCTTCCATACCCTTGATGCGACGCGCCAGGGTACGCGCATCCTGGTAGCCATTGGCGATCATGGTCTTCATCAGGGTGATATTGGACTGCAGATATTCAATGATCGGCGCCTTAGACAGATGTACCGCACAACCCGCAGCAGAACGCTCTGCCGAAGCGTCCGACAATTCAAACGCTTGCTCAACCTTCAAGTCTGGCAGACCTTCAATTTCCAGAATCCGGCCAGAGAAAATATTCTTCTTCCCTTGCTTGGAAACCGTTAACAAGCCTTGCTTGATCGCATAAAGCGGAATCGCGTTAACCAGATCACGTAAGGTCACGCCGGGTTGCAAACTCCCTTTAAAGCGCACCAGCACTGATTCAGGCATATCCAGCGGCATCACACCAGTAGCGGCAGCAAACGCCACCAGACCCGAACCAGCTGGGAAAGAAATCCCAATCGGGAAACGAGTATGCGAGTCACCACCAGTCCCCACGGTATCCGGTAGCAGCAGACGATTCAGCCAGCTATGGATCACGCCATCACCCGGACGCAGCGCCACACCACCACGGGTGGAGATAAACGCTGGCAGTTCTTTGTGCATCTTGACGTCAACTGGCTTGGGATAAGCCGCGGTATGACAGAAGGACTGCATCACCAAATCTGCAGAGAACCCCAGGCAAGCCAAATCCTTAAGCTCATCACGGGTCATTGGACCCGTGGTATCTTGCGAACCCACGGTGGTCATCTTCGGTTCACAATAGGTGCCAGGACGCACGCCCTGCCCTGCAGGCAGGCCACAGGCACGGCCGACCATTTTTTGCGCCAGCGAGAAACCCTTGCCAGAATTCACTGGAGCCGTCGGCAGACGGAAGCTGGTGGACACCGGCAAGCCAAGTGCTTCGCGGGCCTTGCTGGTCAAGCCACGGCCAATAATCAGATTGATACGGCCACCGGCACGCACTTCGTCCAGCAATACATCTGACTTGAGGGCAAAGTTGGCAACTGTCGTGCCATTTTTGACAATCTTGCCATCGTAAGGATAGATCTCGACCACATCGCCCATATTCAAGGCCGACACATCCACTTCAATTGGCAAGGCGCCAGAGTCTTCTTGTGTATTGAAGAAAATCGGGGCAATTTTGGCACCCAGACAGACGCCGCCGAAACGCTTGTTCGGAACGAATGGAATATCCTGCCCGGTATACCATACAACCGAGTTGGTAGCCGACTTACGCGAAGACCCAGTCCCCACTACGTCGCCGACGTAGGCCACCAGGTGTCCCTTGTCCTTGAGTTCTTGAATCAGTTTCAGCGGGCCAACGCTACCGGCTTGATCCGGCACAATGCCTTCGCGCGGGTTTTTCAACATCGCCACCGCATGCAACGGGATATCCGGACGCGACCAGGCGTCTGGCGCGGGCGACAAGTCATCGGTATTGGTTTCACCGGTAACCTTGAATACCGTCACGGTAATTTTTTGTGCCACTTCAGGACGTGAGCTAAACCACTCAGCATCGGCCCAGGACTGGATTACTTCGCGGGCGAAACGATTGCCCTGCTGCATTTTCACTTCAACATCGTGAAATGCGTCAAACATCAGCAACGTCTTTTTCAGTGCATCTGCAGCCACCTGCGCAACCGCGTTATCCTCTAACAGATCCACCAGTGGCTTGATGTTGTAGCCCCCCAGCATGGTGCCGAGCAATTCGGTGGCGCGCGCGCGCGAAATCAGCGGCGTGACCACAGTGCCTTCGGCAACCGCAGCCAGAAACGAGGCCTTAACCTTGGCCGCGTCATCCACGCCAGGCGGTACACGATGGGTAATCAGTTCGACCAGAAAATCTTCTTCACCCTTGGGCGGGTTTTTGATCAGTTCAACCAATTGTTCTGTCTGCTCTGCGGACAGCGGCAAGGCAGGGATGCCGAGGGCGGCGCGTTCGGCGACATGCTGGCGGTAGACTTCAAGCACGGATTCATCCTCTCTAATTTTGTATAAAACTTTGCAGCGCTTTTATCGTGCTAGCCTTGAGGCTAGATAGAATTGTTTGGTCTATTCTACTGACAGGGGCATATTCTGTGAAGCCGTTCATTGTGCAAATGTCATGTTTTCCCATGATTTAACACCAAACACATGTAAGGTTAAACCTGCGTTTCTCTATCCCGCCCGTTTCCCTTTCGCGATGGCCCCTACACCGCAGTGCGCCAGCAATAAAGCCGGTTGTGCTTAACCAGGAGGCTCTATGAAGCATATAGCGTTCGATACCCAAAGAACCCTGACCACACAGAGTGGACAAACACTGACTTACCACAGTCTTAAAGCGCTAGAAGATGCGGGTTTCAGTCAGGTGTCCTCGCTGCCGGTGTCATTACGCATCGTGCTGGAATCGGTCATGCGGCATTGTGACGGAGTACGCATCTTGCCTGAGCACGTTGCGGAATTGGCTAATTGGCAAGCCACGGCCCCACGCAATACCGAGATTCCGTTTGTCGTCGCACGGGTAGTCCTACAGGACTTTACGGGGGTGCCACTCTTGGCTGACCTGGCCGCCATGCGCTCAGTCGCCCATGCGCGTGGGCGAGACCCTAAGCTGATTGAACCGCAAGTACCGGTTGATCTGGTGGTTGATCACTCGGTGATGATTGACCATTTTGGCACCCCAGACGCATTGCGCTTCAATATGGATTTAGAGTTTCAACGCAATCGCGAGCGTTATCAGTTTTTAAAATGGGGCATGCAAGCCTTTGACACCTTCAAAGTGGTTCCTCCCGGCGTAGGCATCGTGCACCAGGTCAACCTTGAACATCTGTTCAATGGTGTAGTTGTACGTGATGCAATGGTGTTCCCTGACACCCTGGTTGGCACCGATAGCCATACCACCATGATCAACAGCGTGGGCGTAGTCGGCTGGGGGGTGGGGGGCATTGAGGCAGAAGCCGGCATGCTGGGCCTACCGGTGTATTTCTTGACGCCTGATGTGGTAGGGGTCGAACTGACCGGGCAGCTCAATCCAGGGATCACCGCCACCGATCTAGTGCTCACGCTGACCCAGTTCCTACGCAGTCAAAAAGTGGTGGGGCAATTTGTCGAATTTTGCGGTGCTGGCTGCTCCAGCCTGAGTGTTACCGATCGCGCCACTATCGCCAATATGGCACCGGAATATGGCGCCACCATGGGATTTTTCCCGGTAGACGACAAAACCGTTGACTACATGAAAAAAACCGGTCGTAGCCAGGCAAGTGTCGAACAATTTGAGAGTTACTTCAAAGCGCAGGGGCTGTTTGGCATTCCAGCGGCCAACACGATCCGTTATAGCCGCACGCTGCAAATGGACTTGGGCAGCATAGTTCCCAGTCTGGCCGGCCCCAAGCGTCCGCAAGACCGCATTGCGCTGTCGGATATGCAGCGCAACTTTAGCACGCTGTTTAGTCAACCGGTGGCTGAAAACGGCTTTGGCTTGCCAGAGAAAGTACGTCAGCAACACTACCCTAGTGGCCTGCCGAATCTGGATCTAACCCACGGCGCAGTATTGATCGCAGCGATTACCAGTTGCACCAACACCTCGAACCCAGGGGTGATGCTAGCCGCTGGTCTGCTCGCCAAAAAAGCGGTTGAAAAAGGACTCAGCATCCACCCACGGATTAAAACCAGCCTTGCGCCTGGTTCGCGCGTTGTCAGCGCCTATTTAGAGCACACGGGGCTACAACCCTATCTCGATCAACTTGGTTTCAATGTGGTGGCGTATGGCTGCACCACCTGCATTGGCAATGCAGGCGACCTGCGCCCTGAATTCAACCAGACGATTATCAAGCATGATCTAGTCTGTGCCGCAGTACTGTCAGGAAATCGTAACTTTGAAGCCCGGATTCATCCTAACCTGCGGGCAAATTACCTGGCATCGCCTCCGCTGGTCATCGCCTTCGCCCTGGCTGGGCGCGTGGATATTGATATGACCCAGGAACCGCTGGGCAAAGGCAAAGATGGACAGCCGGTGTTTCTGGCCGATATTTGGCCCTCAAGCGACGAAATCGAAGCCTTGCTCCCGCAAGCTTTCGACCCGGCTACTTTCGAACGACTATATGCCGACTTGACGCGTGATCTACCGTTATGGAACGCCATCGAAGCACCGCAAGGCCAAGTCTATAGCTGGCCCCACTCCAGCTATATCGCTTGCCCGCCATTTTTTGACGCATTTGCTACCACACCGGAGGCCCCGAGCGAAATTCTCGGCGCGCGCGCACTATTGTGCCTGGGCGACTCGGTCACCACGGATCATATTTCCCCTGCGGGATCTATCAACGCTACCTCGCCAGCCGGCGAATACCTGTTGTCGTTGGGCGTTGAACGGCAAGACTTCAACAGCTATGGCTCACGCCGTGGCAACCATGAAGTGATGATTCGTGGCACCTTTGCCAATGTGCGGCTGAAAAACCTGATGCTGCCGGCACGCGCAGACGGAAGCCGTATTGAAGGCGGTTACACCTTGCTCGACGGCCAACGCAGCACGGTCTACCAAGCCGCCATGCATTACAGTGCAGCAGGCATCCCGAGCATCGTGTTTGCCGGAGAAGAGTATGGCACCGGTTCAAGCCGTGACTGGGCAGCCAAAGGCACCCGTTTATTAGGCGTGCGCGCGGTCATCGCCAAGAGTTTTGAGCGCATCCACCGCAGCAATCTGGTTGGCATGGGCGTGTTGCCGTTGCAATTCAAAACCGGAGACGACTGGCAACAACTCAATCTCAGTGGCGACGAGACCTTTGATATTCTCGGCGTCAGCCCAGACTTAGCGCCACAGCAAAACCTGACACTGGTGATCCATTCTGCCAATCAGGCCAGCCGGCAGATTGAGCTGTTGCTGCGTATCGATACCCCGATCGAAGTCGACTACTTTTTGCATGGGGGCATCCTGCCTTATGTGCTGCGCGGGATCCTTGCGGCTTAACCGCCTAGGGCCCCTAACCCACCCAGTCAATGGCGCAGAGCCCCGAGCGCCATTGACTGGGGTATACTAAGCACTCATTGTTTCGGGGATTATCATGAGTCGCATCACGCTTTCACGCTTCCTGATCGAACAGCAACGCATGGCCGGCACCCTGCCGCCAGACTTGCGCCTGTTGATTGAAACCATTGGCCGGGCTTGTAAGGCCATCAGTTTTGCGGTCAACAAGGGTGAACTCGCAGGCGTTCTGGGCGAAGCCGGAACCGGCAACATCCAAGGCGAAGCACAAAAGAAGATGGACGTGATCGCCAATGACTATTTGCTAGATGCCAATGAGTGGGGGGGCAACCTTGCCGCCATGGCCTCAGAAGAAATGGAACTGCCCTACCATATTCCTGGCGAATACCCTAAGGGCAATTACTTGCTGTTGTTTGATCCGCTGGATGGATCATCCAATATTGATGTCAATATTTCGGTGGGTACCATTTTCTCTATCTTGCACAACCCGAATGGTGCCAACACCCCCAGTGAGCAGAACTTTCTGCAGCCAGGTCGCAAGCAGGTGGCGGCGGGCTACACCGTTTACGGTCCGCAGACCATGCTGGTGCTCACCTTCGGCCATGGCGTGAACGGATTTACCCTGGATCGTGAACTTGGTAGTTTTGTTCTGACCCACCCGGATATGCGTGTGCCTGAAAAAACCGCCGAGTTTGCCATTAATATGTCCAATCAGCGTCACTGGGAAACCCCGGTCAAACGCTATGTTGACGAGCTGCTGGCGGGCACTACTGGCCCACGTGGTCGTGACTTCAATATGCGTTGGGTGGCTTCAATGGTGTCGGAAGTTCACCGTATCCTGACCCGTGGTGGCATTTTCATGTACCCGCGCGATGCGCGTGACCCAGCAAAACCCGGCAAGCTGCGCCTGATGTATGAAGGTAACCCGATGGCTTTCATCATTGAACAGGCAGGAGGGTTAGCAACCAATGGACATCAAGATATTATGGACATTGTGCCATCCAAGCTACATGAACGCGTTGCCGTATTCCTGGGCTCGCGCGAAGAAGTAGAGATCGTCACCGGTTATCACCACAACTAAACGCTACCCTCCAGTTAAAAGTCGGGGTCTCCACAAAAGTGGGGGCTACCGACTGGCAGTGCCACATCCGTCCCAATTTGCTGATATAAATCAGTCATAGCCACCAGTGACTAGGCTATGCTGATCTATCAGCAAATTTCAAATAACAAGATATACAGGGATAAAGCATGCTGGAACTGCAACATTTGATTGTCGCCCTCGTTGAGCCTTCGAACGTTCAGGCGCAGATTATCCGTAATGCCCTGGATGAACGTGGCATTGATCAGGTGACGGTATTCGATAGTGGTACTGCGTTACTGCAATCGATGGATAGCAAGTTACCAGACCTGATTTTCAGCGCGCTCTACCTGCCGGACATGACCGGAACCGATCTGGTGTATACCCTGCGTGACACACCTTTCTGGGCTGATCTGCCATTTATTCTGATTTCCAGCGAAACCAACCCCTACTATCTTGATCCCGTGCGTCAAGCCGGAACCATGGCGATTCTGCCCAAGCCATTCAGCCAGAAACAACTGCAGATGGCGCTGGACAACACCCTGGACTTTTTGAACGCTGAGCCGCTAGAAAACCAGGCAGTGGATGACTTTGCCGACTTGCGGGTTTTGCTGGTGGATGACAGCAGTACTGCGCGCCATCATGTGCGTAATATTCTGGAAAGACTGGGGTTTGAGAAAATCTTTGAAGCCAAAGATGGCTTGGAGGCGATTCCCCTGCTCAATTCTCAACTGTTTGACTTAGTATTTACCGACTACAACATGCCGCAAATGGACGGTCGCGCCCTGGTCGAATATATTCGCAATGAAAGTATGCAGTGTTCAGTACCGATTCTGATGGTTTCTAGCGAATCGAATGAAGGGCGCTTGGCAGCCGTCGAAGCCGCTGGCGTGTCGGCCATCTGTGACAAACCATTTGGCACCGACGTGGTGCGCCGTCTGGTTAATCAATTACTGACAGCACGCCAATAGTAGAGAAGTCTGTCGGCTGAGCCCTTCTGCTCCACCCAGGTTCAGCCGGCATTAAATCTTGATAATAATCATCAGTTATTCAACAAGTCAGCATCTACACCCTTGCCAAAAGCCGATTTTTAGCGTATCTTCCGTCCTCTTGCGTTTCTTCGGGCGTCCAGTGCATTCGCCTCTGCCCGAATGACTCTAAGTTTTCATCGTCCCTAACCGTTTTCCAGGCTTCGTCCACGAGATGTCCCTTCGTCCGGACCCCAGTTGTTCGCCGCTTGCCAGGTTGGTGCCGATGAGCCATGCGGCCATATTTCTACTGCGCCGCAAACCTTCGCCCAAACAGGCCAAGTGATGCCGGACACCCCGGTACGAAAGGATAAAATGAATTTTTCCGATATGGGCCTTGCGCCCTTGATTCTCCGTGCGCTTGACGATGCCGGTTATACCGAACCCACACCAGTACAAGCTGAAGCGATTCCCGCCGCGATTGCCGGAGAAGATCTATTGGTATCGGCTCAAACCGGTAGTGGTAAGACTGCGGCATTCTTGCTGCCAGCGCTGGTTAAGCTGAGCGAACGCTCTGCTGGTTCAGGCAAAGGCCCACGCGTTCTGGTGCTGACACCGACACGCGAATTGGCCCAACAAGTTGAAAAAAACGCCACTGAATATGGTACGCATCTACGCTGGTTGCGTACGGTCTGCCTGGTAGGTGGCGCTTCCTTTGGTTATCAGGTTCGCGCCATGTCGCGTCCGGTTGACATCATGGTTGCTACCCCAGGTCGTCTGATGGATCACATGCGCCAAGGCCGTGTCGATTTTTCGCGTCTGGAAATGCTGGTCTTGGATGAAGCCGACCGTATGCTGGACATGGGCTTTATTGAAGATATTGAAACCATCGTCAAGGCAACCCCGTCCGAACGCCAGACGGTGATGTTCTCCGCCACGCTTGACGGCTCAATCGGCAAACTGGCCGAAAAATTGACCCGTAACCCGCGTCGGGTTGAAATTGCACGCGTAGCCAGCGCCGGCAATATTGAAGAACATCTCTTGTACGCCGATGACTCGCGCCATAAGGCCCGTCTATTGGATCACATCATGAAAGAAGCTGACTTTGATCAGGTTGTGATCTTCACCGCCACCAAGGTTGGTGCAGAAGAACTGGCCGACAAGCTGGCCGATGATGGTTATTCTGCCGCCTGCCTGCACGGCGACATGCCGCAAAACTGGCGCAATCGTACCCTGAATGATCTGCGTCGTGGCCGCATTAAGATTCTGGTAGCCACCGATGTGGCAGCGCGCGGGATTGATGTTCCAACGATTACCCACGTAATCAACTACGATCTGCCCAAGCAGGCCGAAGACTATGTACATCGTATCGGTCGTACTGGTCGTGCAGGCCGTGATGGCGTGGCTATCACGCTGGTTGAAGTCAAAGAATTCCACCGCGTGCGTCGCATCGAACAATACTTGAAGCGTTCGATTACTGAAGGCGTGATTGAAGGTCTGGAACCGACCCGTCGCCCATCCAAAGGAGGCGGCCCACGTCGCAGTTCCGCTGGCAATGGTCAACGTCGCCATGCAGGCTCCAGCAGCAGCCAACGCAAGCCAGGCGGCAGTGGTAGTTACGCCAAGCGTGCCCCGCGTCAGTCAAATGAACGTCATCACGCCAGCTAAACCTGTCAGTGATTGAAAAAGAGCCACATCCAGAGAAGATGTGGCTCTTTTTTTGTCAGTTAGAAGCGACGCAACACATCAAGATAGTACGACACCTCGGATGGACGCCCGACGGTTACCCGGCACCAGCCATCCAACCCTTCGGGCAGCAATACGCGCACGCCATAGTTATACAGATGGCTCAAGAAACGTTCTGCATCCCCCGGTAGCGCATGTAACACAAAGTTTACCGGACCGGAGTAACAAGCTAGCTGCAACGCAGCCAAACCCTCAAGCAATAGCACGCGCGACACCTCCAGTAACTGCATGGAATGCATCAGCCATTGTTTATCTTCGAATGCTTCGAGCGCAGCACGCACCCCAAACACACTGAGAGTACAAAGAGAGTCTAATTTGGTCGGATGCTGCAACCAGCCATTCGACATCAAACCATATCCCACACGTAAACCGGCCAGACCATAGGCCTTGGAAAAGGTACGCAACACCAATAACTTGTGAGTACACCCGGCCAACATTTCAGTTAATGAATGCTGCCGGCTATCTGGCACAAACTCCATATAGGCTTCGTCCAGCACAAAGTAGGTGGCGTCCCCGGCTGCCGCGATCCAGTCATATAAGCGTTCACGATTGATCAGTTCACCGGTATAACAATTGGGTTGGCTTAAATAAACCACTGCAGGGCCTCTATGCTGCTCACGCTTCAAGCGCAAACCAGCCAGATCGGCAGATAGCGCAGCATCCAGCGCCAGGGGCATCCGTGGCATGCCCTCTAGCTTGAATTGAGCCAGTGCCATTGAAGCTGGCGAGAAGTACAACAGCCGAATATTGGGGATAGTGGCTAGCTGCAGCAAGCTGCGGCATAAAATCTCTGTTGAACCGGCAGCGCAGACCACCTGTTCTGGTGGCAGATGGAAATAGCGTGCCAGCATGCGGCACAGTTGGGGCACTTCATCATGCGGGAAACAGCCGATAGCGTCGTGCGCACGCTCAACCAGCGCACGCAACAAGGGAGAAAGGCCATAACCGTTTTCATTGCGATGCAAGGCTAGCATTAGAGGTCACAACTAAGTAATCGAGTTTGGTTGTGATCATGCTGCACAAATAAAAAATAGAATAGCGACCAGGCTTTAAACCACTGCTTACCGACTCAACAAGCAGAAATTTCCTAATCGTCGGCGGCAGCAACACAGCGTTCTAGTTCGCTAATTGACTGTCGAGAAATATGCACTGGCAGAACCACTCGATGCACCGGCTCATCGGGGCCCAGCAAGATTTCTTCGACGCACACGCGCGTCACTTCTTGTTCGGTCTGTTCTGACTGAACCACGCCCATCCGGTCCAAACTCAGAGCGGTTAATTCAACCCGCAGATAATCCTCTGGATGTTCGAGCATATAGGCCACCAACTCGAGCAAGCCATTCAACTCAGTCACAGTTTTCAACTCAAGCATGCGTTGACTTTTCTGCTCCTGGAGCGCCAGCAGAGCATCCCGATCCAGAGGCAATGGATCGTTATCAGGCAGAGCATCAATCAATACCAACTTGGGATTAGCCAACGCAGACAGTCGCAACCGAATACGCGTCAACTCGCAGTCTAATTCAACCCGCTCGCGATCCAATAGCTCCAGTCTGCGCGCAATCACCCGCGTTAGGACGTCAAGTCCACGCTCGTGGGAATGCTGACGCAAGGCTTCAAATGAGGAGCAAGGCAGCATCAGATAATGGCGATCAAAACTCACCACGGTCTGTGCCACGTCAGAACGGAGTTCACCATTTTGATTGGCAATGCCATAGCGCGTGCTATCGGTGCGTTGCATCAACAACAAGGCATAGGCATCATCGCCATTCGATGCAGAGTGGAAATAATCCTGCAAAGGCTGATTTTTTTTTAACAACGACAGTAGACTGGATGGCGAAGAAAAAAACAGGCCCAGGCGACGATCAAGCGTAAAGGCCAGTAAAGACAACTCAAGGGACTCAGGCAATTTTTCTGCCAAAGATTCTACATACGACAAAGTCCGACGCATACCTGGAGCCAATATTCTTCTATACCCAGGCAGCAATGCCAGTCGTGAATCAGTTGCCGCCACCAACTGATCAATGGTTTCTGGCACACTATCGTGCTCCCTGGGGTCTCCACCAAAAATTCGGCGTAACAGATCACCCAGCATGCTTTTAGGACCCACCATTCAGGATAGTATGGCTACAGTGTGCCGGGCTTTGCGGCACGGCGCAGCTTTTTTTTCATGACAACAGCAATATAACGCAGACAGTCCACATCAAAATGACTCATCCTCGGCAAGGTAACGCCACTGGCCGGGCGGCAGATTTCCGAGCATCACTTTCCCGATACGCACCCGCTTCAGGCCAGTCACGCGCAACCCCACCAACTCACACATGCGGCGAATCTGGCGTTTTTTCCCCTGATGCAACACAAAACGCAACTGATCATCGTTCTGCCAACTAACTTCAGCCGGACGAAGCGGCTCGCCATCCAGTTCCAGGCCATGGTTGAGCAACGCCAAACCATTTGGAATCAGCTCACCACCGACGCGCACCAGATATTCTTTGCCAACTTGCGAATGCTCACCGATCAGTTGCTTGGCGATGCGTCCATCCTGAGTGAGCACCAACAGACCGACCGAGTCGATATCTAGCCGGCCGGCCGGAGCCAAACCCTTGAGTTGTGACGGACTAAACCTTTGTTTACTGGTGTCCCCCACCCAACGGCTACTACCGGTAATCAGGGTAATGGCGGGCAGATAGCCCTTCTCGGCTTGACCTGAAACATAACCGACCGGTTTATTAATCAAAATCGTCACGCGTGCTGACTGCGCGGCATGTGCGCGTGGATCAAGCTCGATTTTTTGCTCTGGCAACACTTTGATCCCCAGAATCGCTACTTCGCCATCCACCTTAATCCAGCCTTGTTCAATATAACTGTCGGCTTCACGGCGCGAACAGATTCCCAGTTCGGCCAGGCGTTTGGAAAGACGTACGGGTTCCATCTAGACTCCTAAAAAACGAATAAAGGCGACCTTTGACACAGTCTAAGGCCGCCTTGCTCAATTATATGCCCCTATATTGTAAAAGATTGGCCGCAACTAAGCCATGTAAAAACCACGGTGAGGTTCTAGATCGTTGTGTTTCACTGGTCTTGATAAGCATTTTCTATTTAATTTAGCTAAAACATATTGCTATATTAATTTAATAAGGATATCAACAATTAATACAAACTGCGGCAGGCACCCTATGAGCATCGACTTTTCCTCCCGGCGTATTTTGGTTGTCGACGATCAATTACTGGTCAGAACGCTGCTTGGGCAGGTGCTACGCACCGTTGGTTTTAAGTCAGACAACATCAATCAGGCCACCGACGGCAATAATGCATTGCGGGTACTCGATCTGCGGCCATTCGATATTATTCTGTGCGATATCCAGATGGATCCGATCAACGGGGTAGATCTGTTAAAAGAGTTACGCTGTGCGCGCACCCCTAATCCGCCAAATGTACCGTTTGTGTTTCTGTCTGGGCACCCAGAACGCAGCACCATCATGTTGGCATCTCAGTTTCATGCCGACGGCTTTATTGTCAAACCACCCAAACCCAGTGAAATTGAAAAAAATATAGAATCCGCCCTCTCGCGGCCACGCCCGAAGATTGACCCATTCCACTACCTCAGTATTTCGACTGGCAGTGATTATGACCTGCGCAACTTTGAACGACAGATTGTTCCGCCACAAAGCCATGACCTGGATTTACTGTTAGAGCGCTTCAAAGCCATTGAGCCACTGGAACAGGTGCCTGCTGGCGCGATCTTGGCACAAGACCTGCACGCGGCAGACGGTCGTGCACTATTGACCCGTGGGGTCAAAATATCCCAAGTACAATTAAATATTCTGCACAAATTTAAAACCGAATATGGCGTTGATACGCTTGGCATTGCTCACCTCCCCTCAGATCAAATGATTATGTACCGAGAAATGTATGGCCTTTGAAAGAGGTGCACGATGCACGACCGCAATAGCCACTCGTCACATATTGTTGCGATCAGCCGTAGCCTGATCAGCATTGTTGCAGTCATTTGCATTTTTCAACTGATTAGCTTGGGCCTAGTGATTGACCGCTCGGTGCACAATTATCGCGATGCCAATCAGTTTGCGGCGCTGGACAACATCAACCGCGCGCTGTTTGTCGCAACCGACCAGGTTGCACGCGAACGCAATCTCAGCCTGTTGTTACTCGCCGGTCAACAGGCAATCAGCCAGCGTCAACAAGCCCAACTGATCAGGGTTCGCCAGCAGGCAGATCAGCGTTTCGCACTGGCGCTGGATCAGATGGCGCAGCAGCCAGAGATTCAATCTATGCTGGTCACTACGCTCAGGGAGCGCTTGGCACATTACCAACAGTTACGCAGAGAGATTGATCAACGTTTAATCCGTGCCCAGCCATTTACCGATGAAACACTAGGCTATGAGCTGTCACTGGCCAGCGCTGAATTAATCACCAAGACCAATCTGGTGGTGCATGAAATCACGCGCAAACTGGCCAGCGCACCGGATGAGTCCATTGGTCGACTTGCCGAGGCCAGCTACCTACTCTGGCAAGTAAGCAATCAGGTCGCTGATGATGGATCGGCACTCTCAGTGCGCGCGCAGTTGGCGCACGCCCTCAATACCTCGAATGAGGCTAGTTTGTCAGCCGGACGTGAACTAGCTAATAATTTCATGCTGCAGTTGCAAACTGAAATGCGCTTTCTGGCACAGTTTCCACTGGACTACAGCGCATCGGCACTATCATTAGATGTGGGGCGTTTTCACCAGCTAAGCACCGACCAGCTCAGCGCCTTGAGTCAAGGTCAGCCGCTGCCGTTTTCTGCCGAAGTCTATCGACAGAAAACCGCGCAGATTCAAGACCGTTTACTCATCCAATTCAATCGCCTGGCGGACGCAACCAACAGCCTGATTGTCAATAATGTTCAGGTATCATTAGTGGGCTTGATGCGTTACATTCTGCTGCTCAGTGTCCTGATTGCCCTCAACCTGGCGCTGCTGATCTGGCTGCGCAAACGCGTACTACGCCCGCTCAACATATTAAGCACCATCCAGGACGCCTCACGCGAAGCCATATTACTGGTGAATACTGCGGGGCGGATTTACATGGTCAACCGCGGAGCTGAAACCCTTTTTGGCCTGGAATCCAAGCAATTTAGCGGGCGACAGGTCACGGAGTTATTGCCAGACGTTTCACTCGATAATCAGCGTTTGGCACAATTGGCACTGAGTGCAGAAGAAATTCACGCCCAGGCACGCCACGCGGATGGCAGCCAGTTCTATATCAGCTTGATTGCCAGCCCATTGGTATTGGGCAATGGACACCTTGGCACGCTAGTAATCATTCGCGATAACCATGCGCGTCATCTGGCCGAAATGGCAAATAGCCAAAACCTGGAGATGCTGTCTGAGATCACCCGGATTCAGAACCTGCTGTTCACCCAATCGTCGCGCCACCAGGTATTTGACGAAGCGCTACGCGTGATATTGGCTTACACCAGTAGCCAGTCAGGCTGTTTGCTGGAAATCCGTGGCACAGCCGAGAAACATCACTATCACTGCCGCGCGAGCCTCGGCATGGATCCAGCACCACAAGAGGACCAAGATAGTGAGACGATTGAGGCCCTGCTCTCCACGCTGCGCCAAAACCCACACTGGATGCTGTTTCCGGTGACATTGCAAAATGAACAGACGGGTTTGGTATGCCTTCAACAACCTGAAATTGCAGCGCATCGTGAAGCCTTAGAACCCCTATTAGGTCTGTATTCAAGCGTACTGGGCTTTGTGTCGGAAGAAGAATGGCGCAAACAGTCTGCGAGTCAATTGCATGAGGTGTTGCGCCAGCAAGAAGCGCTGTTTAGCGCATCGCCTGCGGGCCTGATCCAGATTAACGAACAAGCGCATGTGGTGCGAACTAACTATCACGCCAGCCAGATTTTTGGCATTACAGAAGACGAGTTGCTGAAACTCGACATGCAGCAGGTATTAAACACGCAGAGTGCATGGCACACGCTGGAGCAACGCATTGCCCGTATTCAAGAGGGTAAGTTGGCAGCCCCGTGCGAACTTGAATGTCTCACGCGCGCGGGAACCCATATCTGGGTTTTATTTGAAATTCGCGCCTTGCATACCGAACGGCTCGATGAGGGCATGATTCTCTCGTGTATCGACATCACCGCGTTAAAAAACACCGAGCGCGCACTACGCGCAGCACGTGACAATGCAGCTGAGGCCCGTGGACAGTTGATTGCCGCCATCGAGGCCATTCCAGAGGCTTTTGCTTTTTACGACAGTAATGATTGCTTGGTGGTGTGCAATCAGCACTATGCCAACTTGTTTTTTGCCAATCTGACTTCGGAACAAATGATCGGCAAAAATTTTGCCACCCTGGCTCGTTTTTCTCTCGAACATGGTCGCGAGGTCATCGAAGAAGGCTTTGACAAAGAAACCTGGATTATCGAGCGCACGCGACGCCACCTGCTTGAGCAGGCGACGTTTCCGATGCAAATTGGAGAGCACTGGTATCAGGCCAGTGATCATCAGATTCCAGGGCTGGGTAGCGTCTGCTTGCGTGCCAACATCAGCCAACTCAAAGCACAAGAACAAGAACTACGTCAGGCCAAGACCAAGGCAGATGAAGCCAATCGGGCAAAAAGCGCCTTCTTGGCTTCAATCAGCCATGAAATCCGCACCCCTCTCAATGGGATTCTCGGTTTACTCGAGTTATTACGCCTCACCCAGCTAGAGCGTAGTCAGCAAGAGACACTGACTTCCATTCAGGAGTCGGCCCAAACCCTGCTGCACTTGATTGACGATATTCTGGATTTTTCAAAGATTGAAGCCGGCAAACTGGATCTGGAACTGGGCGCCATGTCTATCCAGCCGATGATGCACAAAGTACACGATCTTTACCAAGAGATGGCATCCAGCAAAAGCTTGTCATTTGAGTTGGTGATTGACCCACTCTTGGCTCCTGCACACTTGGCTGACCCACTGCGTCTACGGCAAATTTTGCAGAACTTTGTCAGCAATGCCATCAAGTTTACACAACAAGGTAAAGTGTCGTTGCAAGTAGCGGTCGTCACCAGTGACAATCTGCAGCAAACCCTGCGCTTTACTTGCGCCGATAGTGGTATTGGCATCTCAAGTGAAAGCATCAGCACACTATTTCGACCGTTTACCCAGGCAGAATCCAGCACCACACGCCGCTTTGGCGGCACTGGGCTTGGCTTGGCAATCTGTAAACGTCTGGCAGAACAGATGGGAGGGCAAGTTTCGCTGACCAGCACCCCCGGACAAGGTACCAGCGCCATTTTAGACGTGAGTCTGCCACTGGCAGAACTGGCCGAAGTAGAGCGGCGTGAAACGCCCCCCGTCACCAGCAGCGAGACCCAGCTTACACAGTTAAATCTAGGGGGCGCGCCAATCTTATTTGTCGAAGACAATCCAACCAACCGCAAGTTGACCATCATGCAGCTTGAGCGCATAGGCGTCGCCTGTGAGGTCGCTGAAAATGGCCAGGAAGCCTTTGAAATGTGGTTACAGCAACCATTCTCTCTGGTATTAACTGACTGCCATATGCCCGTGATGGACGGTCATCAGTTAGCACAAGCCATCCGCGCAGAGGAGGCCAAAACCCCTGAACGCATGCCGGTGCCAATCATTGCCTGCACCGCCAACATCGGGCAAGAAGAAGCTGATCGGGCGATTGCTGCAGGCATGAATCAAGTGCTGACCAAACCAATTGGCCTCAACGCGTTGCGCGCCATGCTCAACACTTGGTTGGGTAGCCAAGAAGCAGCGGAAGGCACCGCCAAACCCACCCCGCCGGCATTGGTCGAGCAGATTATTGATCGCACCACGCTAGAAGTTTACAGTCAGGGCGACTTAGCCATTGAACTTGGCATTCTGCAAGATTTTATGCATTCAGAACAGGAAGACATGGTTGCATTAACCGAGGCCGTCAAACAGCAAAACTATAAAGACGCCCGCTGGTTTACCCACCGCATCAAAGGCGCTGGGCGCATGGTCGGGGCCTTACCGTTGGCTAATGCGGCAGAGGCCCTGGAGAAATGCGCCAAGCAAGAAGCTTCAATGGATGACGCTTTGCTGATTCTGGAGAAAGCCTTTAAGACGGTAGAGACCTGGATGGCAGAACATCAGGCCTGAAGCTTTGCACCGGGTATTTTACTGCCCGACTGGCGTGCTAAGGGGGCACCAGGTCACAGCAAGGGCTGCAACGCACCCGTCAGCTGATGCGAAACCTCAAAGAAGGCCAGGTCCTGGGCCGTCACCAGGCCATCCATGCCTTGCCCGGTTTGAGCGACATCCTTGACCATGCTACCAGCCGCTACCACGCGGTTTCCGCGCACAACACTCCAGGCAAGCTCAAGATGCACCCCCTGCCCTAGCGTCGCCTGCAAGGCGCGCACATCCAGCCACAACTTGAAGTCACTGGGCAGAGAGGTACTCTGCGGGTAAGCATGCACCTGGCTTAAGCCCAGTTCACGCGATAGATTATCAGCCACGGTCTGGGCGATCATGCGCGATAACGGTGCCGCCCAGCGTGACTGATCTAGAATTGTCAGTTGGGTAGTACTGCCATTCAATACCATTTGCGGTCGATCCAGCACCGCTGGCAGCGTGACAGGCCCGACTTCGATGCGGGTGGTCGAAGCCTGCATCGGTCGAGAGGCTGCGCGCGCGCTGAGCTGATAATAGGTGGTGGAAGGCGAAGAAGCACAACCGGCCAATAGTCCGCAAGCCAATAAGCACACACTGAGTTTCATTGCTTGTCTTTCGGTTTTCCGCGCACCAGCGCTTCCGGGTTGCGATCGAGCGTGTCACTTAGACTCTGCACGCTTTTTGCCGCAGCAGACACCTGCTGCAGAGCATCACGCAAATCTTGCTGCATGGGTGAATCCGGCGCCAGGGTCTGGCGGGCGGCGCTCAGGGTTTGCTGCAGGGACTTCAGGGTCTGCAAAGTCTGAGGTAAAACCTGACCGTTAACCCCATCCACCAGTTTATCGGTGCGCCGCAAGGTACCATTGAGCGTATGCATCGATTGCCGGAAACTGGTCGCCGTCGCATCCAGTTGCATCCGGTCAATACTCTTCACAATACGCCCCAAGGTATGCTGCAATTCAACCATATCAGCCGGAACGCTCGGCAACACCGCTATTCCGTTATGAACTTGCAGGGTTTCTTTGCGCGCATCCGGGAAATAATCCACGCCAACATATAATTGTCCGGTTAATAAATTAGCGGTACGCAGTTGCGCACGCAGCCCTCGTGCCACCAAGCGCTTCAAGGTCAATTGTTCCAGTTGGGAACGTACGTCCTTTTCACCCGCCAAGGCTAGCAAACGGCTTGGGTACACATGGATACGTACTGACATTGACAGATCACTGGTACGCGCATCGGCATCCAGACCAATCGCCGCCACCTCGCCCACGGTCACCCCACGAAAATCAACCGGAGCCCCCACTACCAAGCCACGCAATGATTCTTTAAAATGCAGCAGCAAGGTTCGGACATCTGGATCCACCTGACGCATGGCGTGGTCGTGATCGCTGGCCAACACAAAAGGCTGATCTACCTTAAGGGGGGCCGCTTTGATATCAGAATCCGGGGTATCAAACGCTACGCCGCCCATCGCCAGCGAGACCATGGACTGTGTATCCAGCTTCAGGCCATTCGCATCGACCGTCAGATCCAGACCGCTGGCATGCCAGAAGCGACTATTGCTGGTGATATAGGTGTCATAGGGCTGGTTGATAAACACCGACACCGCCACGCTCTGTCCTCCCTTTGTTAAGCGGTAGCCCACCACCTGCCCCACCGGCACCCGGCGGTAGTACACCGGAGAGCCCACCACCAGCGAACCCAGATCATCCGACAACAAGGTATATTGATGCCCTGGCCGGTCACCGGTAATAATCGGCGCCTCGTCCAGTCCGTTATATTGGTCACGCACATGGGTCGACTTACCCGCGTCCATGCCAATATAAGCTCCACCCAGCAGCGTTCCCAAACCAGAAACGGTGCCACCGCTAATCCGCGGCCGCACCACCCAGAAGCGGCTATCGTCAACCAACAGCGAAGAGGCCTCCTTGACCAGACTGGCCTCCACTTGAATATGCTTGTGGTCAGGGCTCAGCGTCACCGCAGACACCTCGCCAATATCCACGTCTTTGTACTTAATGCGCGTCTTTCCGGCTTCCAGACCTTCACCAGAAGAAAACAAAATAGTAATCGTCGGACCGCGCGACATAATTGCATTCACAGCGAGCCAACCACCAATCAAAGCGGCCAACAGTGGAATCAGCCACACCATTGACGGATTTAGACGACGTTTTTTACCAATCTCAGCCTTCGGCAAGTCTTCTTGGTCCGGTTTGGACGCTTCACTCATTAGAATTTTCCTTTTCGGCATCCCAAATCAATCGGGGATCGAATGCCATCGTCGCCAACATCGTCAACACCACCACCGCGGCAAATGCCAGCGCACCAGGTTTGGCCACTACCGTGGCCAGCGACTGCAATTTCACCAGCGCCACCAATAGCGCCACCACATAGATGTCCAGCATTGACCAAGGCCCAACCGCCTCCAGCACCCGGTAAAGCCGGGTACGTTGCAAAGGCGCCAAGTGCCAGCGGAAATGAATTGATAACAACAAAAAGCTCAAACTAATGATTTTTAACAGTGGCACCATGATGCTGGCGGTAAACACCACCAAGGCCAACGGCCAGGAGCCTGCGTTCCACAAATAGACCACGCCACTGAGAATGGTATCGTCCTGTTTACCAAACAACGAAACGGTTTCCATTATCGGCAGCACATTGGCCGGGATATAGCAAAGAATCGCGGCAATCAGGTAGGCAAAACAGCGCTCAAGGCTGTCTGGCTTACGCACATGGAGTTCAGTTTGGCAGTTTGGGCAAAGCGCAACCTCGCCTCCCCCTGCGCTACGAAACAGGGTACCGCACGCATGGCAAGAGAGGAGATGACAATCACGAGCGACTGTCATTGGATTTTTTGGTATTGGCGCCATAGCCCTTGAGAATCAAAAAATCCGGCATTAATCGCTAGCAACACAATCAGCACACTGAACGACCACAAACCAATTCCGGGCTCAACATTAGCTAATTTGGCCAATTTAACCAGCGCCACTAAAATCCCCATCAAAAACACCTCTGCCATTCCCCAAGGACGAATCCGTTCGAGAAGCAGCAACAGTGGTTTAAAACCGGTTGGTACACGGCCACACCACAGGGGAAACAGCAAGTAACACAGCGTAGCCAATTCAAATGCGGGCACCAAAATTGCGGTAAAAAATACCAAGATGGCAATTGGCTGCATATCTTGCCCCCACAGCGCCAGCACCGTGCCAAATAGTGTAGAAACCGTACGTGCCCCCTGCGCCTCAAGGCTGACAACTGGAAACGCATTGGCAATTAAAAACACCAGGACTCCCGCCAGTGCCAGCGCCAGTTGCACATCCAGGCGCACCAGCGCTTCGCGATACAGCTCTGCATGGCAGCGTACGCAATAGGCGCGCGCTCCTTTTGGCAGGGAAACGCGTTGCTGCAGCAAATCGCAGTCTGGACACACAACCAAACTGGATAAATCTTGATCGCTACGCGCCATGCGCCCCTTTCCCCATAGGAAGAATTGACCTGCCAGATTGACCGCCAGCTCAGGATTTTCTGTCATGTTACGCTATACAAGCAAAAAAAATGAAGGCCCTTGATCTAGGGCCTTCATAGAACTTGATCTAGCGCCGCGAAACGCGCTTAGTTTTCAGCTTTGCGCAGGTCAGTTGGGGTCAATGGAATCTGGCTACCCTCACTGCTATTCCACGAGCCGGAGAGGCTCCACTTCTGGTCTGGCGAAGCCAGTGTCACGTCCCATCTAGAAGCATTACTGGGTTTCAACACGCCAGTGTATTGCCCCTCAGTAGAGGCCACCAAGGTGACGGTCTGGTCCAGACTCACCACGGTAGGATGCGACAACTGCAGACTTAACACAGGGGGCAAGGGCTGGTGCTGTGGATTCGCCAGGGTCAGCGTCACATGCTGACTGGCAAAATTCAGTTGCGCGCTGAGTCCCATTTTCTGTGCTGTGCGCCCCGCCTCAATCACTTTATTAATCGACTGGCCGGCCGCGTAATACTGTTCTTGCACCATCGGATCGGCGCCGTGAATCGCCTGATACATATAGTACGATCCAACACAGATCGAGGTAAACGGAATCGCGATCAGAATCCATGGCCAAGGCTGCTTATACCAAGGCAATGCTGGCGCTGTATTGGCGTTCATGCTGTCTCCTGCTAAATAACGTTATGTGATTATCCGTTATATTCCTACGGCATGAAAGCCCTGAGCATGCTCTAGCACCACTATTTCACAACAGATCCAGCAAACGATAGTAAAGCATGCCCAATACCAGGGCGGGGGTTCGCAATAATGCGCCGCCGGGGAACGGGCGGTGATGCAGTTTCGAGAACAGGTCAAAGCGCGAGTTTTCTAAGGCAATGGTTTCGGCCAGGATTTTTCCTGCAATGCCGGTAATATTGACCCCATGGCCCGAAAAACCTTGCAGATAATAGATCGAGCGCGACAGGCGACCAAAATCGGGCGCACGGTTCTGGGTTATATCCACAAAACCTCCCCAGGCATACTCGACGGCCACATTACTGAGTTGTGGAAACACCCGTAACATGTCGCGCTTCATCGCCTGCGCCAGTTGCTGAGGCTCGTGCCCGGAGTAACTGACCTTGCCGCCAAACAGTAAGCGATGATCAGCGGACAGGCGGTAATAGTCGAGTACAAAATTGGTGTCACACACCGCCATATTGTTGGCAATTAAAGCCTTGGCAGAGGCCTCACCCAACGATTCAGTGGCAATCACATAGGTACCGACCGGCATGATTTTGGCCGCCAGTTCGGGAGCCAGGTTGCCAATATAGCTATTACATGCCAGCACCAAATTCTGGCAGCTGATCACCCCGGTGTTGGTCACCGCCTGCGGGTGCGGCTCACGCACCAGTGAGCGCACGGCGGTATTTTCATAAATCGCCACCCCAGCGGCTTCTGCAGCCCGCGCCAGACCTAGCGTGTAATTAAGTGGATGCACATGCCCGGCCAGGGGATCAAATAAGCCCCCCTGGTAACGCTCACTGGACAACACGCCGCGCAGTTGCTCGCGCGAGTAAGGCTGATAATGCGAATAGTGGTAACGGCTTTCGGCTTCTCGATGCCAGGCTTCCAACGCACGCAAATGCCGTGGTTTTATTGCCACACTGCAATGGCCGCGCGTCCAGTCACAATCAATCGCATGGCGTTTTACCCGCTGATCGATCATATCAACCGCATCGACGGACATCTGCCAGAAAGCCTGGGCATATTCGTCACCCGCCTCGGCGCGGATGGTTTCCATATCGCAGGAAAACCCACTGATCACCTGTCCACCATTGCGCCCGGAAGCGCCAAAACCGATCTGAGAGGCTTCAAGCAAGGCTACCTTGAAACCCTTTTCAGCCAGGTTCAGTGCGCTAGACAACCCTGCCAGCCCGCCACCCACCACACAGACATCAAACGTCGCATCGCCATCCAGAGGGGCATGGAGCGGCCAATCAATAGCGCTGGCGGCATAATAGGAAGCGACATGGGGCTGTTGCACACAATTGAGCATAAACGCCTTTCCAGACTGGCCGCAGGGTGGCCGTCCAAAAAGATTAGCGCATGTTTAATATATTTGACAACCGTAGATTGATCTATTCTCGATCAGACAAAGCAGCACTGGCATAACCTGCATCTCGGGCGGCTAACTGGCGTCGCTCAACAAACAGACTGCTACCTTGCTGCTTTTTTGCCATTTTTTTGGCCTCAGCTGCTGCCGACGCAATCTCCAGATAGCTACGGTAATAGCCGGGCAACACCTTCAGGACACCAATGGACAGCGAGGTCAACGGGAAAAAAGTCATTTCGCCACGGCGGTCGGGCAAGTGGAATCCTTGTGCATCCACATGCTCAGGTGAAAAGTACTCGGCCACAGCCAGATCAAAGGCAGCCAGCACACTGGTCAGGCGAGAGGCCCAATCACTCGACTGCATCAACAATACAAAATCGTCCCCACCCACATGACCGACAAAATCACAGCCACTATCGGCCTCTTCCAGCAAAAGATTCGCCACTAAGCCAATCAGTTCGTCTCCGGCAGCATAACCATACAGATCATTGAAGGGCTTGAAGTAATCCAGATCGGCATAGGCAACAATAAATGGCTCTGAGGATTCCAGTAGCCGGTCGATGCCTTCGTTAATCGGCACATTGCCAGGCAAGCCGGTAAGCGGATTGGCGTAACGTGCGGCGCTGATTTGCAATTCAGTAAACTTGCGCATCAAATCGTAACCCGTTCCCATCCCCAGGTAGGCATTCCCCTCGGTCAAGATAAAGCCATCAGACAAATAGTGCTTCCCCGAAGCCACTAACAGCGACGACAGGGTATGAATATCGGTATCGGCAGTCACAATCAGGGGCTGCTTTTCCATCATCACGCTGCAACTTTTTTTGCCATACAATTCACGATTGAACGGACGCGCAAAACTTTCAAGAAAATGCTGACGGCGCAACAGACCCACCGGAACCCCACGCTCCAAGACCGGGATTGCGAAACACTCAGGATCAGCCGCAAAAATCTGATAGGCGGTTTCGTTATTGTCTGCCACCTTGAGCGGAGAGACTTCAATGAGCAAATCTCGCGCGATCGATTGCTGGCGTGGGTTCGCGCGCATGCGCTCACTGCTCCAGACAACGCCGTCAATCACTGCAGGGAAATGCGTAGCGGGCACCGCACGGGGGCGTCCAATCAAATAACCCTGGCCATAGCGCACCCCCAGATTGCGCAACATGCGTAATTCAGCCGCTGACTCAATCCCTTCTGCAATCAATAAAGTTCCTGCCTGGCGTGCAATCGCCACCATCGAGCGCACAAATTGCTCTTTGAAACCATCTCGATGCAATTGCTGAATAAAATGTTTGTCGAGTTTGACGAAATCAGGGCGCAGCTCGGACCACAAACGCAAATTGGAATAGCCTTCGCCCAAATCGTCCAGCGCAATTCTAAAGCCAGCACGGCGATAATGGTCGGTCGCCTCACGCAATGCGGCATAACTGGAATACGGCAGGGTTTCGGTTAGCTCAATCACGATCCGTGACGGATCCAGACCAATTTGCTGCAAATAATTCAACATTTCGCCAGGGCGATGCTCCGGCGCCAATAACGATTCTGGATTCAGATTGAGAAACAAGCGCTCTGGTACCCGACAGGCGACAAATCGCTCGGTCGTCACACAGCGACAGGTGTGGTCCAACAACACCGAGCGGCCACAACGTGCCGCTTGCTCAAACAATGAGACAGGGGAATGCAATGCACACCCCTCTGGGCCACGGATCAAGCCTTCGTATCCCAGCACGCATCCGGTTTGCAAGTCCACAATTGGCTGAAACACCGAAGACAGTCGCTGTTCGCTGATGATGGCATCCAGCTCACCACAACTAGCTAGCGCCCCGATGGCAGCACGTTCGCCTCCAGATAAAGACATAATCATTCTTGGCCAGACCAGATTGACTGAATACAGACTGTAGTCTTACCAGGTGACATTGCAGTGACAGTCGCCAGCTTCAGGCACCAGTTGACCAAACACGCCCACATTTCATGACATTTGCACAGATATCTAGTCATAAATCGGCTAATACACATAGAATCAATCCAGCCATCTGGGAGAACGCCATGCCGCTCATCAAGCTCGCTCAGCATTCGCTGTACTACGAACTGACTGGAAACGGACCAAATACCTTAGTGTTGTTTAATGGCATCACCATGTCGACCGTCGCCTGGACCTTAATGCGACCGGTACTAGAAAACCATTATCGCTTGCTGTGTCTGGACTTTCTCGGGCAAGGACAAAGCGATAAACCGATAGTCGATAGCTATGCGCTAACTGAACAGGCAGAGTTGGCGAACGCACTGATGGTACAGCTGGGAATTGAACAGGTTTATCTGGCAGGTCTGTCTTACGGAGGAATGGTGGCTCAGCATTTTGCCCGACGCTATCAACATAAAGTTGAAAAACTGATTTTGGCTTCAACGCTGGCCTGGTCTGATGCAGTGAATGATGCGATGTGCGACAGCTGGATTGCCGCAGAGGCCAGTGGCGGTCTTGATTTGCGCTACACCATCAGTATCCCCTGGTTGTTTTCCAGCCGTTTTCTTGCCACCCATGGCTCGCGCTTAGCTGACTTAAAAAAAATGGCAGCCCTGGTAGACTGGCCCAGTGTGATTCGTCTGATTAATGGCATCAAGCAACATGATGCCCGTACCTGGCTTGACACCATCAAAACGCAAACGCTGGTGCTGGTCGGTAGTGAAGACCGACTTACGCCACGCTATCAATCTGAAATTCTGGCAGAACGCTTGCCCAGCGCCCAGTTGGAAATTTTACCCGGAGCTGGCCACGTACTACACTTGGAAGCAGTGGAGGCTTTCTGTCACGCCATCGTCGGGTTTTGCCCTCCTCTCATGACCTCCAATCACGAAAGCCGCCCATGACTGAATCGATTCTGCTCGCCGTCGACCACCAAGGGGTCGCCACCCTGACCTTCAATCGTGAAGAATGCCACAATGCGATCGATTTGGATTGTGCCAATCTATTGATTGCCAATCTGGAGACGCTTGGAGAAGATGATGCGATTCATGCCGTCATTTTGACAGGTAGTGGCATTAGTTTTTCTGCCGGACATGATATTGCCGCCATGCGCAACCTGTCTGAGGCATCGTTAGAAGTAACCCAAAGCCACCTACGCGAATACGCGCGCTTACTGTCTACTCTGGACGCACTGGAAAAACCGACGATTGCGCGCGTTCAGGGATCAGCCTTTGGCCTGGGAGTCGGCGTGATTGCCTGCTGCGATTTTGCGCTTGGTGCCACCGAAGCACTATTTGGCTTTTCAGAAGTACGCCAAGGCGCCATTTCTGGCATCGTTGCACCCTATGTAGTACGCGCCATCGGCGCGCGCGCAGCGCGGCGCTATTTCCTGAGTACCGAGCGCTTTAACGCGGCCAAAGCTAAACGCCTGGGCCTGTTGCATCAAGATGTGCCCGCAAGCCAACTTGACAGCGCAGTGGGACTCTTGATGCAACAGTTACTGCTGAATGGCCCCCAAGCCATGGTTGCAACCAAGCGTATGATCAAGCTGTTGGAACACCGTCTAATTGATTCTGAATTGATTAATCGACTGATGGAAGAAACAGCGCAGACCCGCACCAGTCCTGAAGGTCGAGAAGGCACGGCGGCTTTCATCGAGCATCGCAAACCAAGCTGGGCAAAATGACCAATCCAAGCCAAACCGCCCCCGCGAGTCACTTCAGTGATTTTCTCGCTGCCACTCTGGCCAGTGGAGTGTCAAGCACGCAGCACTGGAAGCTGCCAGAAGGCGGTACGGTCAGTATTCTGGCGCAGGGAGCCATTGAACTCATTCCAGCCCACGTGCCTGACGCAGCTCGCATCTTGCTGTCTTGCGGAATTCACGGCAACGAAACGGCACCGATCGAAGTGGTTAATGCCTTGCTGCGTGATCTACTGCTTGGCGATCTGCCGCTGGCATGCCATCTGATGGTGCTGATTGGCAACCCTCTGGCCATCCGCCAGGGAGAGCGATTTCTTGACTACGACATGAACCGCCTGTTTGATGGCGCACACCTATTGCACCCTGGCGCGCGTGAATCGCAGCGCGTCGCTACACTCGAACGGCTAGCGGCAACTTTATTTGAAACCGCACCTCATGGCGTGCGTCGCCTGCATCTCGATCTGCATACCGCAATACGTGGCTCGGTATACGAACAGTTTGCCATTTATCCCTATCAGCATCACCAGCGTCACAATCCAGAACTCTTGGCCTGGCTGCAAAGTAGCCAGATTGATACCATCCTGCTACACCAGAAACCAGCCAATACTTTTAGCTATTACACCAGTCAGGTGTTTGGCGCGGATGCACTTACGCTGGAATTGGGCAAGGCCAAGCCGTTTGGAGCAAACCGCCAGGAAGATTTTGCCGCCATTGACCAAGCGCTGCGCACGCTAGTCAGCAGTCGCACCCCCTTTCCAGCCCAGCCTGACTACCAACGATTAAGGCTGTTCGCTGCCAAATATGACGTGATCAAGCAAAGCGATGCCTTTGTGTTGCACCTGGATGAAGCGATAGAAAACTTCGCTCCGCTGGCCGATGGTTTATTAATTGCCGAAGACGGTGCCAAACGCTATGTGGCACAGGGTGGCGAAGAACGAATACTGTTTCCCAATCCCAAGGTGCAAAACGGACTGCGCGCCGGAATTGTCATCGAACCGGTTCAGTTTGAAGCGCCCAGTCGCTGAGAGAAGCCGCTTGCAGCGCACTAGGCAGCAAGCATTAAGATAAAAAATCGGGGCAGCTAAGCACCCCGATTTTTTTATTGAATGTAGTTGAACAACGACAACTGTGTGACCTTGGAATAGGTCAACTGACTATATTGCAGCGAGGTCTGCGCCATGGTGAAATCACTGATCGCCTTGGGTAAATCAAGACTTTGCAAATCGCCCACAGCAGTTTGCAGTTGAATATCCAGACCCTGATTTGAATTCAGCGTATTGGTATTTTCTTGCTCTGCGGCCCCCACACTGGCCTGTGCGGTCAAAATCTGACTCTGCGCATTGTCCAGGCTATTCATGATGGTATCGAGCTGGGTGGTATAGGTTGCGGGTTTTGGATCTTGTCCCAACAGATTACTAAACTGTTGCATGGCATCAAACACCGCCGTCTGACTGGTGCCATTACCAAACACCTGGGAACCCACCTCGGTGACGGGCAAACTACGCGAATCGGTAATCTGCACCACACGCTGGCCACTATCACCAACATAGGAGGCGGTCATGGTTGCATCGGCAACAAATGGCGGATTGCCAACTTGGTTGCCACCAAACACATAACCACCGCGGCCATCGGTCGCATTGGCATAGCCCATTAATTCTGAATAACGCTGATTGACCTGCTGCTGAATCATCTTCAACTGGCTAGTATCCAACGAGCCATTACCCGCCTGCACCACCAAGGACTTCATATTCGACAGCAGGTTAGTAGAACTGGTCAACGCCGAATCGATCATGGTCAATGACGAACTCACACCCTTGGTATTATTAATAAACTGGGTGTTACGACCGCTTGACTGGTTCAGCTGCAAAATCTGGGTGGCGGCCACCGGATCATCGGACGGCGTATTGACACGCTGCTGGGTATCCAGCTGTTGCTGCAGACTCTGGATCGTCGCATGCAGATTGCTCATGTCAAATGCGCCAATCGCAAAACTTGAATAGGTGCTGATATTCATGATCTTAATCCTCTACGCTGCTCAGCCCAATTGCAGAATTTGTTGAAACAGGGTCTGCGCGATACTGATAACCTTACTGGATGCCTGATAAGCCTGTTGATAGCGAATCAGGTCGGCAGCTTCCTGGTCCAGGTTAACGCCGGATACGTTTGACTTGGCCACAGTCGTCTGCTGTAAATTTGTGTCGGCCGCGCTGGAGGACAGTTTGACACTGCTGGTCGCATTCCCCACGACGCTGGCGGCGGTTACATAGGCATTCTGGAACGATTGCAGACCGGTAGTGGTGCCATTACGGGTACCGTCCACCAGGGTCTTGGTTTGCAGCGCCGCCATTTGCAGCGCATTGCTGTTGTCACCGGTTCCCATGGTGGCGGCAGTATTTGGCGTAATCGTAAACGACATCCCGGCCTGCATCTGGCCAGACAGGCTAAACGCCACACCAACGTCCTGAACAGGGGCCGTAGTCGTGACCAGTTTGTAACCATTCTGGCGTGAGGTGTCCGCCACTACATTATAGGTCCCAGCACCTGGGCCACCGGTAATCGTGGCAGAGATATTGGTTGCCGAGGTCGCAGTAATCACCATATTGGTGAACCCCTGCGACGGATGATTACTAGCCAAGGGAGGGGTGGTTGGCGAAGTCCAGCCATAGCTGCCAGGCAAGGTAGGCGATACACTATTCACCACCACGCTACCACCAGCGGGGCTCATGGCGCTGGCTTTCATGTCTGAGGCAGCGGCAATATTGCGCGGATCAGACAGCAGTGTCTGCATATTGGCAACCGCGTTCTGCGGTTGCGAGGCAAAGCTGGTCAGGTCGGCAAACATCGGCGTACCGGCATTACCGTTCAGATCCAAACCCAACGACTGCTGATAGTTCATCGAGGTGGTAAAGTCGATGGCAATATTACCCAGTGTGGTCTGGGTTTGTTGCAGCACACCATCGCGAAAATTCAGCAACCCACCCAGGGTGCCACCGGCAATCAGTTTGTCAGGAATCAGCGTGTTCGTGCCATTTTGATTCGGTTGAATTAATTGCAAATTGGCTGGATTAGTCGGATCGGGCTGGGTGGCCAACGGCAGCGTGCTATACCCCTGTACCAGAGTCTGGCCATTGCCGATAAACACGTTATAACTGCCATCTGACTGCACCACATAATTGGCTTGCACCAGCTTATTAAGATCTAGCATTGCTTGATCGCGCTGGTCCATTAAATCGTTTGGTACATTAATCGGGCTGCCAGCCGACAAAGCGCCAATTTGATGGTTCAAATCAGAGATTTTAGTGGCGAGAGCATTGATGCTGGTCACCGCTGAGCCGATCTGGGTATTGGTACCGTTTTGAATCTGCGTCAGGCGGCTATTGATCGACTGAAACTGCGACACTAGCGCCTGTGCTCCCGAGACCACGTTCTGCCGATTTGGCACCGAAGACGGGTCTTGAGTCATGGTTTGCACGCTGGTAAAGAACGCCTGCAGGCTTGGGTTCAAGCCCACAGTAGTGTTCGCCAGCAAGTTATCGATTTGATTGAGCTGCGTCAGTTGGGACGAATTATAGCTACTGACCGTCTGCGCGCTTTCTACCTGATCTGATAGATATTTGTCGTAACTACGCATCACCTGGGTGATGTTCACGCCCATGCCGACAAATCCAAAACTTTGGTCTTGAGGTATCGCGGCAGCCTGCTGCAGGGTTTGACGCGTATAACCTGCGGTATTGGCGTTGGCAATATTATGACTCACGGTTGCCAACGCAACCTGTGAGGCATTCAGCCCGCTGACGCCAATGTTAAAGATATCTGCCATGGTAAACCTCCATCCATCTTATCGACTGAATCGCCGTGACCTTGAGCTGTTGCGCGCCATCAGGCACTGAACTGCGCCAAAGAAGACATCACGTCAATCAGCTTGTGAGCGTAGCGCGGATCAGTTGCATATCCACCGCTCTGCAACCCTTGGGCAAAGCCCTGGATATTGCGTCCTTGGTTCATTACATTGCGATAACGCGGCGAAGAGGCCAACACCTTTGCATAGTCGGCAAAAGCTTCTTGGTAGGAGCCATAGGATCTGAAACTACCCATCTTCTTTTGTGCCACGCCATTAACATACTCAGTAGTCATGACCTGAGTGGTCGCACCGTGCCAGCTGGCACCCGCCTTAATACCAAACAGATTGTGACTGTTACTGCCATCGGCATTGCGAATTGCACGTTTTCCCCAACCGCTTTCCAGTGCTGCATGCGCCACCAGCATTTCAGGGGCCACACCGAGTTGCGCACTAGCATCCGCCGCATGCGGCAGCAGGGTTTGCACGAAGCTGCGGGCATTACCTGAAGTCACACCAGACTCGCTACTATCCTGGCCGGCGGATGCTGCCTCACTGGCCGCATCACTAGCAGCCAAACCCTGGGCACGCCGCGCGCCCAGACTCTGCATATCTTGATAAGCGCGCAACAAGCGCGACGACACCGGCAAACTACCATTGACCTGACTGGTGGGCAGCACCGGGTTGGCATCGTCTTCTACATGAGCCAACTGGCTGATCTGGCGCTCCAGCACCTTGGACAGTCCCATGCCCGACCCTGAGGTCAGCGACTGCACCAGTTGCTGATCCAGCAAACCGCGATAGGTTTGCATTTCACTGCTTTGGTCTTCGTCGTCAAAATGCGTTTCGCGCATGGTTTTCAGCAGGTTATTCATGAACATCGCTTCAAACTGTTGAGACACTTCGCGTATCGCACCCTTTGGGTCCTGAGCGATACGCGCCGACAGCGCACTCATTCCCTTTGGGTCAGCGGCCAGCGATTGCCCCATCAAGTCGTTCGGTGTTTTATTAATGCTCATGAAGCCTCCTACAGGAGATAAAGCAACAACTGTGCCACATGGAATCCACTATAAAAATGTAGGGCGCAGTGAACAACTGCGCCCTTTGGTATTGGGATTGGGGTCGGCGCAGGGAGACACGGCGACGCGTGTCCCCCGCCAATAGCGGTGGTTAGATAATCTGTAAATCGGCTTTCAGCGACCCGGCGGCCTTCATTGCCTGCAAAATCGAGATCAAATCCTGTGGCGTAGCACCGAGCGAATTGAGCGCGCTCACCACCGCATTCAAACTGGCTCCACGCGGCAATCGCAGCACCTTGCCACCATCCGCCTTAACACTGATGTTGGTCTGATTGGTCACTGCGGTCTGTCCATTTGACAGGGCATTGGGCTGACTAACCTGAGGGGAATTGCCAATGGTCACCGACAGATTACCGTGCGCCACCGCACAAGGTTCAAGTCGCACGCCCTGATTAATCACAATTGAGCCTGTTCGGGCATTGATAATCACCAGAGGGGAAACTTCTGCCGGGGTCACGGCAATATTTTCCAGGCGCGACAGAAACTGTACCCGGTCATTACTATCATAAGGGGCACGAACCTGAATCAAGCGGCCATCCATGGCACGCGCGGTTCCTTGGCCAAACTCACGATTAATTGCCTGCACCATGCGCTCTGCGGTAGTAAAGTCTGAGCCTAGCAGTTCCAGACGGATAAAGTCTCCGCTACCCAGCGGCGTGGGAATTTCGCGTTCTACCGTGGCACCATCAGGAATCCGCCCCGAACTCAGCTGATTCACCTGCGCCTTATTCCCCCCTGACGACGCTCCCGCGCCACCAATCACCACATTACCTTGCGCCATAGCATAGATCTGACCATCGGCACCTTTCAATGGCGCCATGACCAGAGTACCGCCACGCAAGCTTTTGGAGTCGCCGATCGATGACACGGTCACATCAATCACCTGCCCGGCACGCGCAAACGCAGGCATCGTGGCAGTAACAATCACCGCCGCCGCATTTTTCTGATCAATCTTGGTATTCGAGGGTATCTGAATCCCGAGCTCGTTCAACATATTGCTCAGCGACTGCCCGGTAAAGGGGGAGGAGGTATTTTTGTCACCGGTACCGTCCAGCCCAACCACCAAGCCATAGCCGGTTAATTGGTTAGGACGCACCCCGGCGATGTTAGCCAGATCTTTAATCTTTTCGGAACCGAGCGCTGCACTAGTCAACAATACCAAGAACAGCATAACCCAACATTTTTTCATCGCCCGCCCACCTTGCTTTAATCTTGAGAGCCTATCAGAACGGCATCACGGACAGGAAGAATTTCGTCAACCAACCTGGTTCATTATACAAGCGATTATTACCATGGGTTTCTTGTTCGACGCGCGCATCAGCCACTTTAAGTGACGACACCGTACGATCCTGTGCAATATCGCGCGGATTCACCACACCAGACAGGCGAATCGATTCGTTATCGCCATTAATCCGCACTTGTTTTTCGCCACTGACCATTAAATTGCCATTCGCCAACACATCAATCACCGTCACGGTAATTGAACTGACAAACGAAGTGGCCAGCTGATTGCTGCCCTTGCCCGCCTGGCTGGCGGCGCCAGTACCTGAGAGAGAGGCCCCGCTCAGGGCTTTTTCAACATAACCCGGGACAAACGGCAGTTTCATGCCAGCGCCAATCGACTCGTTAATCGAAGAGGCACGGCTTTCGGTCACTTGCTCGGTCGCCGAAGTTGTAGATTGTTCCTGAATCGTAATGGTCAGCGTATCACCCACCATGGTCGGCTTGCTGTCTTGCAGCAAGGGACGATAGTTGGCCGTCTGAAAGATCGAGCCATTATTCATGTCAGCAGTTGGACGCGGCTGGGGCTTGGCGGTCATCGGCCCTTGCACCAGCGGCTTATCCTGAAACGCGCAGCCGGTTAGCAAGGAGACAAAACAAACAACAACAATCCGGTTGGCTCTCATTCCCTATCCTGTGTTACCCGCTATTCTTACATCTGCGTCAAACGCTGCAGCATCTGGTCAGCGGTAGTAATCGCCTTAGAGTTCATTTCAAACGACCGCTGCGCGGTAATCATATCCACCAGTTCTTGCGTCACATTGACGTTAGACCCTTCCAGAAAGCTCTGCTTGATCTGACCACGATCATCCGAACCCGGGTCACCGGTTTGCGGATCGCCAGAGGCAGCGGTCTGCGCATACAGGTTCTGCCCTAGGCTTTGCAGGCCCTGTGGATTGATAAAACTACTCAACTGAATCGTACCCGCAGTCTGCGGCGCAGTGCTTCCGGCAACAGTGTACTGCACCACGCCGGTAGCGGAAACGGTCATCGCTGTGGCATTAGCCGGAATGTTGATATTTGGATTCAACTGGTAGCCCTGCGGCGTCACCATATTACCGTTATTGTCGCGCTGAAACTCGCCGTTACGGGTATAGCCGGTGGTGCCATCAGGCAGGGTGATGTTAAAAAAGCCATCCCCAGAAATTGCCAGGTTATACGACTGAGTCGAGCTGATCAGCGTTCCCTGAGTATGATCGCGGGTGGTGGCCACGGCTGCCGCCCCGGTACCAACCAACAGGCCGGTCGGCGTATTGGAGCCATTCGCCAACTGAGCACCTGGCGCACGCAGGGTTTGATAGTAGAGATCTTCGAATTCAGCGACGCCGCGCTTGAAACCGACCGTATTAACGTTAGCCAGGTTATTCGAAATAACATCCAGCTTGAACTGGCTGGCATCCATGCCAGTTTTAGCGATAAACAGCGAGCGCATCATAGCAAAGCGTCCTTATTCTTTATTCTTAAACACTAGTTAAGCGACAACAATTGCGTCGCCTGCCGGTCGTCCTGATCCGCCGTGGTCATCAACTTGACGTTCAGGTCAAACATGCGCCCGTGGGAAATCATTTGTACCAGGCTATCCACCGCATTCACATTACTACCTTCTAGCGCGCCGACCTGCACCTGCACATTCGGGTCAGCTTCGGCGGGGTTGCCATTATTCATGCGGAACAAGCCATCCTGCCCCTTGTAGAGCTGTTTATCGTCGGGGTTAATCAGCTTGATCTGTGCAATCTGTTGCGGGGTTTGATCCGCACCGCTTAGAGGCACGGCATACACCGAGCCATCAACTTGCACCTGTACCTGATTGCCCAGGGGAATCATGATCGGCCCACCATCACTCAAAATTGGCAGGCCGCTCTTGGTGCGCATCATCCCGGTGTTGTCCAACACAAAACCACCCGCACGCGTATAGGCCTCGTTACCGTCAGGGGCCTGCACGGTAAAGAACCCTGGTCCACTTAAGGCAAAATCGCGCTGATTACCGGTTTGCTGTATGGGTCCCTGAGTGGCATCGTGGCCAATGGTGTTATCCACCACATAGGTTCGCGTCGGCGCGCCATCACCGATCACCGGCAAAGCGCGAAACGATACCTGCTCGGCTTTGAAACCATTGGTGTTCGCGTTGGCCAGGTTGTTCGACGTCGTCGCCTGTTGCCACTCAACGTGTTTTGCACCATTCATCGCCAAAAACAGCATGCGATCCATGTTCAGGACCTCTTCAGTTCAGCTTACAAGTTAACCAGGGTCTGCATAATGGTGTCTTGTGACTTGATGGTCTGCGCATTGGCTTGATAAAAACGCTGTGCAGTAATCATATTCACCAGCTCCGTAGTCAAATCGACATTGGAACTCTCCAAAGCAGAAGCACGAAGCGTGCCAGCGTTACCAGACCCAGGGGCATTCACCTGTGATGGACCCGAAGCATAGGTCTCAGTCCAGCGGTTATTCCCCATCGCCTGCAGCCCTTGGCTATTGGCAAAGTTGGCTAGCGCAATCTGCCCTACCGTGCTGGTCTGGCCATTGGTAAAGGTTGCCTGGATAATCCCAGTGGAGCCGATGCTCATCGCACTCAGGGTGCCAGAGGCGTAGCCGTCATTGGTCAGTGTATTGGTCGCCGAACCTTGGCCATATTGCGTCGAGTTGGCAAAATCCACAGAAACAGTAATCGGTTGTGCCGCACCGTTGGCCGTTGCCGGCGTAAAGGACACCGCGAAGGTTGATGGTGAAGTAGTCAATGCCCCAGAGGTGTTAAAATTGATCACCTTAGAAGCGGGGGCGGTAGTAGCCGTACCATCTACATAAGAAGACACCGTCCAGTCGGTACCGGTGGTAGTTGGGGTACTTTTCACGTAGTACAGCGTCAGGTTATGCGGGTTCCCCAACGAGTCATACACCGTTGACGAGTTAGACCAGTTAAAGGTATTTGGATTTGTCGGATCCAACGGCGTCACGGTTGGCGGCGTCAAACGCGAATCCAGATTAACCGCCATGCCCACCTTGGTAGTGACCTTGGCAGGAATCGTCGCCGTCTGCATCTGCAAGTCACCCACCGGCCCCTGAGTGATGGTACCGGCAGTTGACGCGGTCCAACCCTGTAAACGGTCACCGTTATTCACCAGATAACCATCGCGGTCCACCTGAAACTGACCGTTACGGGTATATTCCGTCATCCCAGAAGCATTACCGGTCGAGGCGCCCTTTTTGACCATAAAAAAGCCATTATTATTGATCGCCAGATCCAGATTATTATTGGTAGTGGTGATATTGCCCTGGGTCATCTGCTGGGTCACAGCCAGGGTCTGCACCCCAATCCCCGGCTGAGTGGCGGCCACACCGTAGAAACTATTGGCATACATATCACCGAATTCGGCGCGTGAGCCTTTAAACCCCACCGTATTGGCATTAGCCACATTATTGCCAATCACATCCAGCTGCTTGGATGCGGCATCAAGACCGCTTAGACCTTGTTGAAAGCCCATTTTATTCTCCGATCACTAATCCGTTATCCAATCAGGAAATCATTTGCACTTCGGACATACCGACGCGCTTACCCGAATTCAGTACCAATTGAGGTGTCCCTGCGCTATCCCATGTCACCCCGGCAATCGTCTCATTGGCATAAGGGGTGGCGGCCACCTGTTCAGCCCCGTTCGCACCCGCCTTAGTCGCTACCGCGTTAAAGCTGTAATAGCCAGCGGGCAACACATTACCGGCGGAATCTTTACCATCCCAGGAAAAGGTATTCATGCCAGCCTGCGGCTTCGATACATCCAGTGAGCCGACCGTCTGACCGGCAGCATTTTGAATCGTCACCGTCATCTGGTCCGCAGCCGAAGCCAACGACACCATGCCGACCGTACTAGTACCCTTGGTATTGGCATCCCAGGCCAGTGAATTGCTAGCCACCATCGCCTGACGACCCACAGTGTTCGCGGCCAACAGCGACTGTGAAGACATCTGCGACTGCAATAACTGTTGCATGCTTTGATTCAGATTCTGCAACCCAGTCACCGAGCTGATCTGCGCCATCTGGCTGGTAATCTGACTGTTATCCATAGGATTGGTTGGATCCTGTGCAGTCAACTGAGTGGTCAACAGTTTGAGGAATCGGTCCTGAATCGCCTGCGCACTATTCGGGTCCACCGAAGCACTCGCTCCAGAAGAACTGCTGGAGCTGGAGCCAGATCCTGTGCCATTCACCACCGAATAGGGGTTGTAGTTAGGATCGTTGGTGTTATTGCTCACTGAAGTCGTCATGATTTCACCCTTTCAAGCGGTTACTGACCAAGCTGCAAAGTCTTTTGCAGCAGGGTCTTGGCAGTATTCATCACTTCAACGTTAGTCTGGTAGGAACGCGAAGCGGAGATCATGTCTGCCATCTCCTCCACCGGATTGACGTTGGGCATATTCACAAAACCCCGCGCGTCAGCTAGCGGATTGGCAGGGTCATATTTCAAAATTGGTGGGCTTTGGTCTTCCACCACCGAGGTCACGCGCACCCCGGCAACCAGCGGTTGCTCGCTAGACACCGGAATCGCGGTAAACACCACATGGCGACCACGGTAGGGCTGCCCAGTCGAACTGGTCGCACTTTCGGCATTAGCGATGTTGCTCGCCACCACATTCAGACGCATCGACTGAGCCGTCAGCGCCGAACTTGAGATGGTGAACACATTGGAGAGCGACATAACGATTAATCTCCTCTGATGGCCGACTTCAGCGTTGCAATACGACTATTCATAAAGGTCAGCGTCGACTGGTATTGCATCGAGTTATCCAGAAACGCCGCGCGTTCCAGATCCATATCCACCGTATTACCATCCACACTCGGCTGTACTGCATCGCGATACTGCAACGCCGCACCGGAAGACCCATCACCTGGATGGGTACTAAAATGGCGTGCATCGGTAGCGTTCAACGCCAGGTCCTTGCCACTTGTGCCGCTTGCCGCAGCTTTCATTGCACCGGCAAAATCAAAATCCACAGCTTTGTAGTACGGGGTTTCCGCATTCGCCATATTGCCGGCCAGCACTTCAGTGCGATAAGCACGCAAACCGAGAGCGCGTTGCGAAAAATCAAAGTCATGGGCAAGTTTGTCGAGCATGGGACCTCTCCTGAATACCGAGGTATAAGCACATTCCATGCCAACAGATAATATCGATACAACCCACTGCTTTTTATATAAATATCGTTGGCACGCAGCCAAAGCGGCAACAAAAAAGCCATCGGGCGGCAAGTTTTGCCGCCCGATGGCTTGAGACAATCGGATAAAACCCAATCAGCGAATTCTTGCGACTACGAGACCGCCTCACTCAATGTAAAGTCGTGACTAATCTCGGCAGTCTTGCCCAGCATAATCGATGCAGAACAATATTTTTCTGCCGACAACTGAATCGCGCGTTCAACCGCCTCTGGCCGAATCCCACGCCCGCTCACCTCAAAGTGCAGATGAATCTTGGTAAACACTTTGGGGTCCTGCAAAGCCCGCTCCGACTCAACCTCCACCCGACAGTCACGCACATCGTGCCGCCCTTTCTTGAGGATGGTTATCACGTCATAGCTGGTACACCCCGCCATGCCTAACAGCAGCAACTCCATCGGCCGCGGCCCCAGATTGCGCCCGCCCCCTTCTGGCGCACCATCCATCACAATGCTATGCCCGCTGCCAGATTCACCCAGAAAACACACCCCGTTCACCCACTGCAAAGCAACCTTCATCGCGACCTCCGTAGACCAATTATCGTCAAAGTTAGCATTTACGATTGGGATAACAAAGATTCATCTGTAAAATGAATAGATTGCCTTGTTATAAGAACATCATGCTGGTACTGGGGATTGAATCATCATGCGATGAAACCGGCGTTGCGCTTTATGATAGCGAACGCGGACTCATCGCCCATCAACTACACACACAAATGGCGATGCATGCCAAATATGGCGGGGTGGTGCCTGAACTGGCCAGCCGTGACCATATTCGTCGTGTGATTCCACTCACCGAAGCCTGTCTGGCTGACGCAGGCATCCGCTTGCAAGACCTGGATGCAATTGCCTTTACCCAAGGTCCGGGGCTTGGTGGCGCCTTATTAGTTGGGGCTAGCGTCGCCAATGCACTAGCCTTTGGCCTGGGCATTCCGGTGATTGCCGTGCATCACCTTGAAGGTCACCTATTATCGCCGCTTTTGGCAGAACCACGCCCGGCGTTTCCATTTCTGGCGTTACTGGTATCTGGCGGACATACCCAACTGATGGCGGTGCATGGCGTCGGAGCTTACCAAGTTCTAGGGGAAACGCTGGATGATGCGGCGGGAGAGGCCTTCGACAAAACCGCTAAATTATTGGGGCTGGAGTATCCAGGAGGCCCGACCCTGTCACGCCTGGCCGAAAGCGGCGACCCGACGCGCTTCACCTTACCGCGTCCAATGCTCAATTCGCCTGAACTGGAAATGAGTTTTTCGGGTCTGAAAACTGCAGTTCTAACGCTAGTCAAACAGCAACAGGCGCTGCATGGAACCATCGATGAACAGACCCGCAATGATATTTGTCGAGCGTTTCAAGAGGCAATTGTCGAGGTCTTGCTCAAGAAGTCGCTCAAGGCACTGAAACAAACCGGACTGAAACGTCTGGTGGTTGCCGGAGGCGTGGGTGCCAACCAGCAATTACGCGCCGCACTGACCGAAGCCGCCGCACGAAGGCACTTTGAAGTGTTTTATCCTCCGCTCGCGCTATGCACCGACAATGGGGCAATGATTGCTTTTGCCGGTGCTATGCGGCTTAAGTATAGAGTGCCAGCGGCAGGCTTCGGCATCAAACCACGCTGGGACCTGGGTAGCCTGCCTCCTGTCTGAAACGCTGGATTAAGACATAAACCGTGGGACAACTGCACAAGCAGGCATCCTGCGTTGTTGGGCGACACTTTGCCTGACCAATATATTGAAACATTAGATGATACAGTTGAAGAATCTTGCGCTACGGCGCGGGCTGAAAGACCTGCTAAAAGACACCTCGTTGACGCTTAACCCAGGCTACAAAGTTGGTCTGGTTGGCGCAAACGGGGTGGGTAAATCCACGCTGTTCGCCTTATTGATGGGTTCATTACAATCGGATGCCGGCAGTGCCGAAATCCCGGCGAACTGGGTGATTGCCCATGTGGCGCAAGAAACCCCAGCCCAGGAACAAACTGCGCTGGATTTTGTGCTAGACGGGGACCGCGAACTACGTACGCTAGAAGCCAAGCTCGCGCAAGCAGAACACGACAACGATGGCCTGGCCATTGGTCGCTTGCATGACGACATGGCACATATCGAAGGCTATAGCGCCCCATCGCGCGCCGCGCGCCTACTCAATGGCCTGGGCTTTGCCAGCGAACAGCAATCCCGTCCTGTATCCAGTTTTTCTGGCGGCTGGCGCATGCGGCTCAATCTGGCGCAAGCGCTGATGTGCCGCTCTGATTTGCTGCTATTGGATGAACCAACCAATCACTTGGATCTGGAAACCGTACTGTGGCTGGAAGACTGGCTCAAGGGTTATAGCGGCACACTGGTGGTTATTTCGCATGACCGCGATTTTCTCGACTCAGTCTGCAGCCATATTGTAGAAATGGCCAACCAGACCATGACGCTTTACACCGGCAACTACAGCCAGTTTGAAGGCATGCGCGCCGAACGCATATCGCGCCAGCAATCTGACTACGACAAACAGCAACGGCAAATCAGTCACCTAGAATCATTCATCACCCGCTTCAAGGCCAAGGCCACTAAAGCGCGTCAAGCGCAGAGCCGGGTCAAGGCGCTGGAAAAACTGGAGCGCATTGCACCGGCGCACATTGATTCACCGTTTGACTTCAGTTTTTCCACTCCAGACAACCTGCCTAACCCGCTATTGTTATTGGACCAGGCCTCAGTCGGCTATGGATCAACCACCATCTTGTCTAATGTATCGCTGTCAGTTGAAGCGGGCAGCCGGATTGGCTTGCTCGGCGTTAACGGCGCGGGTAAATCAACCTTGGTTAAGATGCTGGCAGGTGAATTAGCCCCACAACACGGGGAGTTTCTGGCTTCTCCCAATTTAAAAATTGGTTACTTTGCCCAACACCAGCTGGAAAGCTTGCGTCTGGAAGAATCGCCGTTGTGGCATATGCAAAATCGCGCCCCACTGGAGCGCGAGCAAGTGCTGCGCAGCTTTCTCGGTGGCTTCAATTTTCGTGGCGACGAGGTCAATGCGCCGGTCGGCCCGATGTCCGGCGGCGAAAAAGCCCGGTTGGCTTTAGCCTTGATTGTATGGGACAAGCCGAATCTGCTGCTATTGGACGAACCAACCAATCACTTGGACCTGGATATGCGCCACGCGCTGACCATGGCCTTGCAAGACTTTGCTGGTGCCTTGGTGGTGGTGTCGCATGACCGCGCCTTGCTTGAATCCACCACCGATACTTTCTGGCTGGTGGCTAATGGCGGCGTGCAAACATTTGATGGTGATCTGGAAGATTACCGGTTATGGCGACTTGGACAACTAGCAGAAGCCAACAAACCGTCTAGTGGCGATGCACAGAGCACCAACCGCAAGGAGCAGAAGCGTGCTGAAGCGCAAAACCGCCAGCGCCTGGCACAACTGCGTAAGCCATTACAACAGCGCCTGACCAAGCTGGAACGGGAACTGGAAACGCTGGCACAGGAAATCCACCAGATCGAAACCTTCTTGGCGTCTAGCAAGGCCTATGAAGAGGGCGAGCGCGTACACCTTGCGGCAAACATTAAGCGCCAGGGCGAAATTACGGCACTCCATGGGGCACTAGAAGACGAATGGTTGGAACTACAAGATCAGCTTGAGACGTTAGAAAATGATGAGGCCAAATTAAAACAGGATATTTAATGAGTTTAAACCACAAATCTCAGGTTGCCCACAGAGAAACAGGGATAAATTTGTGGATAACTCAGTTAATCCCCTGTCGCAAAGGGCTTTTATTGAGTCGATCAATAAGTAGACAAACCGGCAAATGGCTTTGGCAGTCTGCCCCTAAAAAAAGTTCCTTGGCAAACGATTAAAGTTAAGTTTAATTGACAAGACGCCGTAAATCCGCGCGAAACAAAACAAACGGTCCCTGGACAACATGCTGTCCAGGGACCGTTAAAATACACAATAACTGCGTGCAGTCGATCAGGCCACAGCCGGTTCTTTTAGCAGGATCGTCAACATCGAAGCCAATTTCGGTTTGAGTTCACGACGGTCCACAATCATGTCGATCGCGCCCTTCTTCAACAAAAATTCCGAACGTTGAAAACCTTCCGGCAGCGTTTCTCGCACGGTCTGTTCGATGACGCGTGGGCCCGCAAACCCAATCAGGGCACCCGGTTCGCCAATCACCACATCCCCCAGAAACGCAAACGAGGCAGACACCCCACCCATCGTCGGATCAGTCAGAATCGAAATAAACGGCAACTGCGCCTGGGTTAACAAATCCAGTGCAGCACTGGTCTTAGCCATTTGCATCAGCGAATTAAGACCTTCCTGCATGCGCGCGCCGCCTGACGCAGCGACACAGATGAAAGGTGCACGAGCGTCTACCGCTGCCTGTACCCCACGCACAAATCGCTCTCCGACCACTGACCCCATCGAACCGCCAATAAACTTGAATTCAAAAGCGGCAACCACTACCGGTACCGAAAGCAGACTGCCCTGCATCACCACCAAGGCGTCGTCTTCCCCGGTTGCCGCTGCAGCGGCATGCAGGCGGTCAATATAACGTTTACCGTCTTTAAACTTGAGAATATCCACCGGTTTGACTTCGGAGCCAATATCGCGACGCCCTTCCAGATCCAGCAGCATATCGAGGCGTGCACGCGCATTCAGCGGATGATGGTGGCCACACTTGGGGCATACCTGCAAATTGCTTTCAAGATCGGTGTAATACAATACCGCTTCACATGCGGAGCATTTGCTCCACAGACCTTCAGGTACTGCCGATGGGCGATCAGCGCGGCCCTCGCGCTTAATCTTCGGCGGCAGGAGCTTATTCAACCAGCTCATAACAACTCCTTAACTATTCCGGCCCTGATAAATCAGGGCCGTGAGATAAACCAGGGTCAAATATACCAGCGACCCGGTCAATTGTTCTATCGGATGGCAGCCTTCAATTCGGCCACCAAGCGGGTCAAGCGCCCCTTGGCTGCCTGAGGCTCGGCAGCCTCGATTTCTTCGACCAGGCGACTACCCACGACAATTGCATCAGCGGTAAGCGACAAAGCGTGCGCAGTTTCGGCATCTCGGATACCAAAACCCACACCAATCGGTATAGGAATTAACGCCCTAAGGGCGGCAATTTTACCCGTTACGGCAGCAATGTCCAGATGACCCGCTCCGGTCACCCCTTTTAGTGACACATAATAGACATATCCACGTGCCAAACGGCTGATTTCTGCAATGCGCGCCTCGGTCGTGGTAGGCGCAATCAGAAAGATCGGGTCAAGATCGGCGCTCATCAACGCCTGGATCAACGCGTCAGCTTCTTCGGGAGGACAATCTACCGTCAATACACCATCAACACCCACACTTTTGGCTCGCGAAGCAAACTGGGTATAGCCCATGGCGCAGACTGGATTCAAATACCCCATCAGCACCACTGGAGTCAGGGTATTTTCCTGACGAAAGGTTGCGACTAAATCCAACACCTGGCTCAAACTCACATGGTGCTTCAAAGCACGCTCAGAGGCGCGCTGAATCACCGGGCCATCCGCCATCGGGTCGGAAAACGGCACGCCGAGTTCAATAATGTCAGCACCGCCCGCAACCAAGCCATGCATCAAGTCTACGGTCAACGCCGGATTAGGGTCTCCGGCCGTAATAAACGGAATCAGTGCCTTCTCACCCGCCAGTTGACTAAAACAATTGGCAATTCGCGACATGTCAGGCTCCTTACAAGGTCATGCCGGACAAACCGGCAATCGTATTGATGTCCTTATCGCCACGCCCGGACAAATTAACCAGAATCACCTGATCTGGTGACATGCCTGGCGCCACCTTGGCCGCCCAGGCCAGCGCGTGACTGGACTCCAATGCGGGAATAATCCCTTCTAACCTGCAGCAGTCGTTAAATGCGGCAAGCGCCTCCTGATCATCTACAGAGGTGTATTCTGCGCGACCACTATCCTTTAGATAGCAATGCTCAGGGCCGACACCGGGGTAGTCCAGTCCAGCGGACACCGAATGGGTTTCTATAATCTGGCCATTAGCGTCTTGCATTAAGTAACCGCGAAAACCATGCAGTACCCCTGGGGTACCAGCCGACAACGGTGCAGCATGCCGCCCACTGGACAACCCTTCCCCACCCGCTTCAACCCCGACCATGCGCACCCCTTCAACCTCGATATAGGGGTAGAACATTCCGATTGCATTTGAGCCGCCCCCCACGCACGCCACCACCACATCGGGCTGGCGTCCAATGATTTCGGGCATTTGCTGCTTGCACTCCTCGCCAATCACCGCCTGAAAGTCGCGTACCATCATTGGATAAGGGTGCGGGCCAGCAGCGGTACCCAGAATGTAAAACGTAGAATCCACATTCGTCACCCAGTCGCGCATCGCTTCGTTCAGGGCATCCTTCAAGGTCCGCGATCCAGACTCAACCGGTACCACCGTCGCACCAAGCAACTTCATGCGATACACATTGGGCGACTGACGTTTGATATCTTCCGACCCCATGTAGACGACGCACTGCATCCCATAGCGCGCCGCCACGGTTGCACTGGCAACACCATGCTGACCGGCGCCGGTTTCAGCGATCACGCGTTTTTTCCCCATGCGCCGTGCCAACAGTGCCTGTCCAATGGTGTTGTTGATCTTGTGGGCACCGGTATGATTCAGGTCTTCGCGCTTAAGATAAATCTGCGCGCCACCCAGTTGTTCTGACCAGCGTCGCGCATGGTAAATCGGCGAAGGACGACCCACGTAGTGGGCCAGTTCATGGCGATATTCGGCCCAAAAAGCTGGATCAACCTTAGCGCGGGCATATTCCGCCTTCAGTTCTTCTAGTGCCGCCATTAATGTCTCGGCAACATAGATCCCGCCATAGGGACCAAAATGGCCGGTTGCATCGGGAAGATCATAGTGATCCATGTCGTACTCCTAAAATGAATGCAGCCATGCGAGCGGCATCTTTAATTCCCTTAGACTGCTCAACACCACTGGAAACATCAACAGCAGCAGGCCGAACCCTGCGTACCGCTTCAGCGACATTATGCTCATCCAGCCCGCCAGAAAGAACCAAAGGTAATGGTAAAGCTTGCGGTAACAAGGCCCAGTCAAAGCATTGTCCCGTCCCACCAGCGGTGCCCTCAACATAGGCATCCACCAATAATCCACGCGCATCGGCATAAGCGGCCGCATACGCTGGCAAATCAATCCCGGCGCGCATGCGCACCGCCTTGAGATAAGGCCGATGAAACTGCCGGCAAAAATCAGGGGACTCATCACCATGGAACTGCAGCAAATCAATGGGGCAGGCTTCAAGCACACGCTCGACTTCGCGGGGCGTGGGATCGACAAACAGCCCTACCACACTGACAAATGGCGGCAAAGCCGCCACCACCCTACGCGCGGCCTCCAGCGATACATAGCGAGGGCTTTTGCTATAAAACACCAAACCAATGGCGTCGGCCCCCAGCTGTGCAGCCTCTCGGGCATCTTCCGGTCGGGTGATACCGCACATTTTAATCCGCGTCACAAGCTACCTCCATAAACTCAGCCGACAGGGTTCAGCGGCAGCCGGTAAATTAAATTCATCAGGATATCCCACACCGGTCAGATACAGGCCATCGGGCATGAAGGTCGGAGGTGCCGCAGTGCGATCACGCACCGCTAGCAAATCTTGCATGCCTTGCACCGATAATTTCCCTTTGCCAACATACACCAGCGCCCCCACCATATTACGCACCATATGGTGCAAGAAAGCATCCGCCATCAGATCAAAGCGAATCAGCCCCTGGTGTTGAATAATATTCAGCGTTTGCAGGTTTTTTACCGGGGTGCGGGCCTGGCACTCAGCCGCTCTAAAGCTTGAAAAGTCATGCTGGCCCAACAAACAGCTAGCCGCCAATTGCATGGCCTCAACGTCCAGGGCACGGTGAAACCAACCGACTTTACCTGCGCATAATGCCGGGCGCACAGGATGCACCAGCAAAAAATAGCTGTAACTGCGAGAAAAAGCAGAAAACCGTGCGTGAAAATCCGCACTCACCGGACGCACCCACAGTACGCTTACACTGTTAGGCAAACGACTATTGACCCCACGAATCCAGGCAGAGGGAGGACGTTGTACCTCACAGTCAAAGTGCACCACCTGCTGCATGGCATGCACGCCAGTATCGGTACGCCCCGCCGCCACGGTCTTAAGTGGCGTTTGGGCTATTTCACTGATCGCCAGATTGAGGACATCTTGTACCGTGTTTCCGTGCGGCTGCGTTTGCCAGCCAGCGAACGCTCTCCCATCATATTCAATGCCGAGCGCGATTCTCATGCCTGTTCCACATCAATGTGCTTTATCGTAAAAATGGCGCAATGCCTAGCGCACGCGCCAACTAGCCACTTGTCTTGCTTAGTGACGCGAAGGTCAAAGTCCAGCAAGTAACTAGAATAGAGGGTTGGATTCAATCCCAGATTTAACCAGTCTTTGAGGTACGCATCAATTCGTTCGCCGCCGCAGTGTCACCCATTTCCAAATAAAGCTTAGCTAATTCGCTTTTATCCAGCTCTTGCGGCGGATCGTTCTCCACGACAAGCTCGGGTTCACGGAACAACACTTCATCTTCGGCCAAAGCATCCAATTCATGCTCCAAGATCAGCGGTCGCTCTGGCTGAGTTTCGACAGGAGGCGTAGCCACACTAGTCGGACTTGGTTCGGGTGGAGTCGCGGGCGCTTCAGAAACCAGGGAAGAATCGTCCGATTCAGGCAGACTTGGCCATGGATAGTCTGGCGCGAGTTCACGCCCCATCTCGACGACAGAGCGCCACATCGGCCCTTGTTCATCAAAATGGAGCCGGGCCTGTTCAGCTTCGGCGATGAAACCCTTGCTATCATCCTGACTGGCTAGCAATTGCAGCAAACGATAGCGCAGATCATCGCGCTTCGGGTCATAACGCAGCCACTGACGCATCCCTTCAACCGTTGGAGCCGCGCCGACTACATCGCGCCCCTCTGCTTGCAGACGCAATCGACGGCGGCGCAACGCCAATGCAGTTGCCGCCGCCGCCGCAATCAATGCAGCACTACTTTCAACTACATTAGGTTTGAATGGCGCATGCGATGCTGCCCCAACCGGTTTATGCGCACTGGGCTTTGCCACCGGAGCGGCCGGGGCGGTCTTGACGACTGGGGCACTGGGCTTTGCCACTGGCGCTGGCGCTGGCGTCTTGACGGCGGGTGCACTGGGCTTTGCCACCGGCGCTGGCGCTGCAGTCTTGACGGCGGGTGCACTGGGCTTTGCCACCGGCGCTGCCGGTGCCGTCTTGACAGCTGGGACACTTGGCTTTGCCACTGGTGCTGCCGCTGCCGCTGCTGGGTGAGAACGTAAATCGCGTAGCTTGCTTTCCAATGCACTGGACAACTGCTGAGCCTGTGCCAGCAATTTTTCTTGCTCACGCAAATGCGCCTGTAAGGCGGCTTCTTTTACCTGACGAGCGGCAAGGGAGGCATCAGGTGCACGCGGGGCTGGAGCTGGAATCTGCGCAACAGCAGCAGGGGTGCTCGGTGTAACCGAAGTAGACCGTCGCGCCCAAGCCTCTGGATATTTTAGCTGTGCGCCAGCCACCAATTTATTGATATCACCGGCAATGAAAGCCTGCGGATTTTCTTGATACAGGCGCTCAAGCACATCGCGCCGCGCCAGCTTGCCATGCTTCAGGCGATGCGCAATTTCAGACAGCGAGTCTCCTGGCAACACCCGCAAAACCTTAAATGCCGAGGCACGTCCAGAAAGGGTGTGTTCAGAAACAGAGAAACCACCTGCGTGGGAATCTATCTGATAACCACGCAACATGTGGGCACTGCCCAGCGACACATTCAGGCGAAAACCAAAACTTGCAGCATTAACCGGCAGATCCGATTGCAAACGCAAAAGAGTGGCGCCAGAAGGCGCACGCACCAGCGTATGCCGCATAGAAGCCACCAGCTTCATCAATTCAGGCTGATTTTTCAGTCCAGCTTCTGGCAAGATCTGTACACGCAAGCGCATCGGCGAACGGGCGGCACCAAATACCTCGCTCTCCGCCACGAAGGGCTCGCCAGGCATCGATTTAATCTTTAACCCACCCAAGCCCAAATTCGCAAAATGGGGAAATAATGGAGAGGGAGCCAGCGATTTTTTATCATCGTTATGGGTCGGGGTGGCCGGTTTACGACGTGGGCCTTCATGCCGATAATCAACCAGATATTCACGTACCTCACCACCAGAGGCCCAGCGCATGGATACCGCAAACTGCAATTCAGATTCAGAAAAATTGGCAGGCCCCATCACCAGAATACCGGTCGGGGAGCCATCAAGACTACGTTGCAACGTAAAGGTCAGTTTATCCGCAGAAGGGCTATAGGGTGTCAGTAATGGGTAACGATCACGGTCTGCCAGCGACACGGTCACCGCATTACCAGGCAGCTCATCGACAAAAGGAATCAGCGCGGCAAATTTTTCTCCAGTGTTAGACAACACCTGGATTGGGCCCAGTCCGGCATCTGCAGCATGCGGCAAGGTTAACAGGCCAACCAAGGCCATCGCTGCCAGGCTCTTGCGAGGCGTCCATCTCATATGTCACCTCCCAAAGCCCAAGGGGCGTCTAGCGTGCGATACAGACCAGGTTTCATTTTTGTGCTCACTATGTTGCCATCTCAGTCAGTTAAACCAAACTCGCTAGCATGGTTTCTGCCTGCTGTTTCAATGGCCCTTGCGCCTCTTTCTGCAATTCAAGCAATACCTCGCGAGCCCCCTGGCTATCCCCCATGTCCAAGTAGACACGCGCTAAATCTAGTTTGGTTGCCAAAGCGGGGTCTTCCATTTTTAGCTTTTCGGCAGTCGACGCATCAATCGACTCGGCCAGCGACGCAGTGGGCTCTACTGCAACTTCACTATCAGGCTCTATCGCTGCGGCCGGCTCCTGTTCAGCGGTGTTCTGGCTACTACTGGCTGGCTCGGCGTCTATAGAAGCCGCTGGCACGTTCGGTTCCGGTTCCGGTTTCGCTTCTGCATCAAAACCCATCGCCGCTAAAGCCTGATCGGCTTCGCTCATCGCAGCAGGCGGGGCATCGATCTGCTCCGGCTCAGTGCCAGCTTGTGGTGCAGAAGGATCACTAGCCGGACTATCCAGAGAAAAATCAAAATCCAACAGCGCGTCTTTGTCTTTATCCGAGGAGGACGCTTCAGGCACGGCTTCTTCAACCACCGGTTCTGTCAGATCAAAGTTCAACATGGCATCCAGGTCAGCGTCCTGGGCTGACTCGGCAGAAGAGTCAGCGCCTTCTGCCACAGGGGCAGCCGCCAAAGGCTCGGACCCGGCTTCAGGCTGATAGAACGGATTTTCAGGATCAATCGCCAGCCCCATGGCCCGCGTACGCTCCCACAATGCCCCACGACCATCGTAGGCATCATGAATCTCGCGCGCTAAGGTTTCGAATTGACTCAAGCTGGGGCGGGCCGCATAGATTTCCAGCAACTTCATGCGAATATCTTGCCGTGAAGGATCGAGATCCAGCCCCTGACGCAGAATATTTTCGGCCTGTTCTTCATGGCCATAGGCTAGATAAACCTCGGCCTCGGCCAGGGGGTCCCCATCGCCAGTCACCCCAGGAACCTCGTCCACCGGAGTCACTCCAGTGGTGGTCAGAGGGGGCCGAGAAACTGGGGGTTTCTTACCACCAACGGCGTTACCGCGGCGGCGGCGGCGACGCCACCACCAGAACAGCGCACCCAGCAACAGTAGTCCCCCAGCACCACCAGCCATGGCCACCCACTTAAGGTTACCCTTGGGATTAAACAAGCCTGACTTAGCGGCGGAGTTAGCCTGAGCCTGAGAGGCCTCCAGCGCTTTGATTTGCGATTTCAGGTTATTAATATTCTGATTAGCACTCTTCAAATCCTTAGCGCGGGCATCCACTTGCTGCTCTAAAGTTTTTATTTTCTCGCTTGAGACATCCGAAGCGGCAGGAGACGATGCAGCCGCCAGTTTCGACTTTGCCAGTGGTGCACTGGCAAGAGCCGCTTGCGGCGCCGGAACCGTGCTAGCCGCAGAGGCCATAATCTTAGGCGGAGCCAACGCTTTGGCAGGTTTAATCTGATGCTTTGGCTCCAGATTTAGCGGCTTTGCCGCAACCACTCGATGCGCAGCACCTTTAGTTGGCGAGGGTGCCGCCAACAGCGCACGCGCACGCGCCTCGGTCATAGCACGCATGCGCGCCGCACTGGGTACCTGCAATACGGCACCACTTTGCAAACGCAGTGGGTTGCCGGCAATAAACTTATTCTTATTGGCCACAAATAGGCTGGCCATCGCCTGCTGTAAACTGATACCAGATTGTTTCAGACTGGGTCGGATCTGGCGCGCAACAGAAGCCAGCGTTCCACCGACCGGCACCTTGATCGTAGACACGCCCGCCCCAGCCTTTAGGGCTTGCTCGGCAGGAATCTCCACGTCACTGCCTTCTCCTGGTATCACCGGATTGGGTGAGTCAAGCAACACCGTATACTCGCGCACTGAGCGCGCGCCCATGCCCTTTAATTCCAATACAAAACGCAGATAGGAAGAACGGATTGGGGTCTGTGAACGAATTAAGATCTGAGGACCATTAGGACCGGACGAGAAAGAAAACCGTAGATTGGCCAGCACCGGCTCATAATCCACGTTCAGGTCATCAAAGGTGGCTTGATTTGCCAGCCCCACATGGAGCTGACTAACATCGGCATTCGCAACATTGTCCAGAGCCACGACGGCGCGAAAAGGCGCCCCTAGCGACGAACGCACGCTGATCTGCCCAAGCCCAGCCAAAGCGCTGGCAGAAAGCAGCAACGCGGCCAAGAATGCAACAATGGATTTACAGGTCACACCGCCCCCTTCTTGCCGCAATGGCTCGTGCCACCTCAGCTTGAGCAAACCACAACATATGCTAACTAATTAGCATATATCGCTAAATACTGCAATATTAGGCTCTACTAAAGAATTTGACCAGCGCCGTTCTGTCGCAATCAACCCAAGCGGCCAATTTTTAACAATCCTTCGGCAACTTCGACACAATTCAGCGCTGCACCAACCCGCACATTATCCGCCGTCAGCCAGAAACTCAGTCCTGCATCGGTTACCCGCACCCGGCTGATCCAAATTCGATCGCTGCCCGCGACTTCCATCGGCGTGGCATAGCCGTCTTCTCGCTCGGGATCATCCACCACATGCACGCCAGATGCGGCAAACAGATTGCGTGCACGATGCGCTTCCTGCTTATCGCGTAGCGCTACGCTAACCGACCAGGCATGGCCAAAGAATACCGGTACACGCACACAGGTTGCCTCAATCGGCAATGTCGGCATCGCGAGCAGGCGACGCAACTCATCGATCACTGAATGCTCTTCTTCTGTGGCCCCATCCTCTGCGATTGCACCAATCCGTGGCAATAAATTAAAGGCAATCCGCTTGGGGTACACGCCTTCTTCGATCTCTCTCTGGGCAAACAGGGCCGTGGTCTGGCTCGCCAGCGCTTCAAGTGCGGCATGACCACTGCCGGACACCGACTGATAGGTTGATACCGTTACTCTTTCAATCCCACAGGGAGCCAAAGCATGGAGCGCGACCGCCAGCGGGGTCACCGTGCAATTGGGTACCGAAATCAGAGACACATCCTCCAGTTCGGCAAGCACAGTGCCATTGATCCGCGGCACGATAAACGGTACCTGCGCATCCAAGCGAAACGCCGCGCTAAAGTCGATCACCAAAGCACCGGCCGCACGCGCCTCAGGCACGAGCCGACGGGATATTTCACTCCCCGCCACAAAAATCGCGAGCGACACGTTCTCAAAAGAAAAGCTATCCTCTAGTTGCACATCCAGTTCCAGATGGCCAAAGCTAACCGTTTCGCCATCATGCTCTGCTGTATCGACGGCAAACACCCGTTGAGCTGGAAACTGGCGCTCGGCCAATAGATCAAGAACCGCCTGGCCGATCAGGCCGGTCGCGCCAACCACCGCAATTTGAGTCTGAGACATAGATTTGTAGCCCTGTTAAAGCGACAAGGGCGCATAAGCGCCCTTGTTGGTAAGAGTAAGACGTCAATAACCTTCTATTCTACCGGATGCGCGCTCTGAGAGCGTAGTAGATGATTACCGTTGTCTTAATCGTGTCTGATTCAGCGTTCCAATAGGATCCGTAGCATCCGACGCAATGGTTCAGCCGCCCCCCAAAGCAATTGGTCACCCACGGTGAAAGCCGACAAATAGTCGCCCCCCATCCCCATTTTGCGCAAGCGCCCAACCGGCGTCGACAGGGTACCGCTGACTGCGGCCGGACTCAAATGCTGCATTGAGTCTTCTCGGACATTGGCCACGACCTGCGCCCACGGGTGGGCATGGCCGACCATATCAACGATTTCATCCAGCGGAACATCACGCGTTAATTTAATCGTCAATGCCTGGCTATGGCAGCGCATGGCACCAATCCGCACACAGAGTCCATCCACCACCAAGGGGGAAGCTTCACGGCCGAGAATCTTATTGGTTTCCGCCTGGCCTTTCCATTCTTCTTTGGACTGACCGTTACCCAGATCCTTATCGATCCAGGGAATCAGGCTACCGGCCAACGGCGCACCAAAATGCTGAATGGGGAACCCATCAGAACGCATGGTTTCGGTGACTTTACGATCAATATCCAGAATCGCGCTGGATGGATTCGCTAACTGGTCTGCCACCGCTGCGTGTACCGTACCCATACCCTGCAGCAGCTCGCGCATATTTTTGGCACCCGCACCAGACGCAGCCTGATAGGTCATGGCGCTGACCCATTCAACCAACTGGTTTTGAAACAGACCAGACAAGGACATCAACATCAACGAAACCGTACAGTTGCCACCGATAAAGTCTTTCACCCCACGGCTTAAACCGGCATCTATCACTGAACGATTCACTGGGTCGAGCACAATAATTGCATGGTCCTGCATCCGCAAAGTGGATGCAGCGTCAATCCAGTAGCCCTTCCAGCCAGCAGCGCGCAGCTTGGGATAAACCTCACTGGTATAATCCCCCCCCTGACAGGTCACGACCGCATCCAGTGTCTGCAAGTCAGAAATCGAATACGCATCCGCCAGCGGTGGCACTGCGCGCCCGATATCGGGAGCTTGACCACCTACATTCGAGGTAGTAAAAAAAACCGGTTCATCGATCTGAGCGAAGTCCCGTTCTTGTTGCATACGCTGCATCAGCACAGATCCAACCATGCCTCGCCAGCCGACAAAACCCACTCTCATCTATTTTCCTTTCTCTATTATTCTGTTGCCAGCGGGGCCTTAGCCCCGCCCAGCGCAATCTTTAAAGTGCGGCAACCACTGCGTCACCCATGGCCTTGCATCCGATTTTTTCAGTACCAGGCTGATAAATATCGCCGGTTCTCAGTCCTTGCACCAGCACACTCTTGACGGCTTTTTCTACCCGCTGTGCCGCTTCAATCTGGTTAAAGGTATAACGCAGCATCATCGCCACCGACAAAATCGTCGCTAATGGATTCGCCAGATCGCGCCCAGCAATATCGGGTGCCGAGCCGTGACTCGGTTCGTACAAGCCCTTTTTGTTTTCGTCCAGTGAGGCAGATGGCAGCATACCGATTGACCCGGTCAACATTGAGGCTTCATCACTCAGAATATCGCCGAAGATATTCCCGGTCACCAGCACATCAAACTGTTTTGGGTTGCGCACCAGTTGCATGGCCGCGTTATCGACATACATATGACTCAGTGCCACTTCGGGGTATTCACGCCCCACCTCAATCATGATTTCTTTCCAGAATTCAGTGGTTTCCAGTACATTGGCCTTGTCCACCGAACACAGTTTGCGATTACGCTGCATCGCAATCTGAAATGCCACATGGGCAATCCGACGCACTTCACTCTCGCAATAACGCATGGTGTTATACGCTTCGCGTTCGCCTAGTTCGTTCACTGCAATGCCGCGTGGCTGGCCAAAGTAAATATCACCCGTCAGTTCGCGCACAATCATGATATCGAGGCCTGACACCACTTCAGGCTTCAAGGTTGAAGCCGACGCCAGTTCCGGGTACAGCACAGCTGGGCGCAAATTAGCAAACAAGCCCAAATCCTTGCGAATCCCCAGCAAGCCACGTTCTGGACGTAGCGGCCGATCCAGCGCGTCATATTGTGGGCCACCCACCGCACCTAACAGCACCGCGTCCGCCGCATGCACCAGTTTTTGCGTAGCGTCCGGATAAGGGTGCCCATAGCGGTCATAGGCCGCCCCACCCAGTACGCCATCTTCCATTTCAATCGGCAAACCATCTTGCGCCAACACCGTCAACACGCGTTTGGCTTGCGTTACGATTTCCGGTCCGATTCCATCGCCGGGCAATACCGCTATCTTCATCTGTGACTCCTCAATATTGTAGAGTGGCTTGGCTTACAGCAACCAGGGTTTTTCCGACTTCAAGCGCGCTTCGAAAGCATGAATCTTGTCTGCCTGCAGCAAGGTCTGGCCAATTTCGTCCAAGCCATTCAACAAGCTATGCTTACGGTGCGGCGTAATCTCAAAGTGGTAGCTGCGCCCCGAAGGAGAGTCCACCCTCTGCTCTGCCAGATTCACGTGCAAGCGATAACCCTGATGGGTTGCACATTCCACAAACAGGCGGTCAACCACGTCGGCTGACAAGACAATCGGCAGAAGCCCATTTTTGTAACAATTATTGAAGAAAATATCGGCAAAACTCGATGCGATCACCACCCTGAAACCATAGTCATCTAAGGCCCAAGGCGCATGTTCCCGACTGGATCCACAGCCAAAATTTTCGCGTGCCAATAAAATTTGGGCACCCTGAAAGCGCGGCAGATTCAGTACAAAATCTGGATTCACCGGACGCGTGCTATTCTCCTGGCCCGGCTCGCCATGATCTAGGTAACGCCACTCGTCAAACAGATTCGGGCCAAAGCCAGAACGCTTGATCGATTTGAGAAACTGCTTAGGAATAATCGCGTCGGTATCGACGTTCGCGCGGTCCAGCGGGCATACCAGCCCGTCAAGCTCGGTAAAGGCTTTCATTGCACCCCCTTAAATAGCGCTGACATCAACAAAGTGGCCGGCAATCGCTGCCGCTGCCGCCATGGCCGGACTGACCAGATGTGTCCGCCCCCCCTGCCCCTGACGCCCCTCAAAATTACGGTTAGAAGTTGAGGCACAGCGCTCGCCTGGCTCCAGACGATCCGCATTCATCGCCAGACACATCGAACAGCCTGGTTCACGCCATTCAAAGCCCGCATCGATAAACACGCGGTCCAAACCCTCGGCTTCAGCCTGTGCCTTCACTAGCCCAGAACCCGGCACCACCATCACCAGTTGCACCGAATCCGCCTTATGCTGGCCCTTGGCAATCGCCGCCGCTGCGCGCAAATCTTCAATGCGCGAATTGGTACAAGAACCGATAAACACTTTATCCAATAGAATTTCACTGATCGGGGTATTGGCAGAGAGACCCATGTAGTGCAATGCACGCTCCAGGCTTTCGCGCTTGATCGGGTCTTCCAGACGCGCAGGATCCGGGACCTTTCCCTCAATCCCACACACCATTTCAGGAGAAGTCCCCCAGGTAACTTGCGGGGTAATTTCTTCTGCACTCAACTCAACCACCGCATCGAACTTTGCATCGGCGTCCGAGGTCAGTTGACGCCAGTCAGCCACTGCACGCTCCCAATTGGCTCCAGAAGGCGCAAGTGGGCGACCTTTCACATAGTCGATTGTGGTCTGATCCACCGCCACCAGACCTGAGCGCGCTCCTGCCTCAATAGCCATATTGCACAAGGTCATACGACCTTCCATCGTCAGGGCACGTACCGCCGACCCGGCAAATTCAATCGCATAGCCCGTACCGCCGGCGGTGCCAATCTTGCCGATAATCGCCAGCGCCATATCCTTGGCACTCACACCGGAAGGCAAGACACCCTCAACCCGCACCAGCATGTTGTTTGACTTCTTGGCCACCAGGCACTGGGTGGCCAGTACATGTTCTACTTCTGAGGTGCCAATGCCGTGGGCGAGCGCGCCAAAAGCGCCATGGGTCGAAGTGTGGCTATCACCACACACCACGGTCATGCCCGGTAGAGTCGCCCCTTGTTCCGGTCCGATGACATGCACAATCCCTTGACGCGGGTCGCGAAACGGGAAGTAAGCACGCGCACCATACTCGCGGATATTGGCGTCCAGAGTTTCAACCTGCAGGCGTGAAATCGGATCTAGAATCCCCAGGTCCCAGTGTGTGGTCGGGGTATTGTGGTCTGCGGTGGCCACAACTGACCCCACGCGCCAAGGCTGGCGCCCTGCCAGTTTCAGGCCTTCAAATGCTTGTGGGCTGGTCACTTCGTGGACCAAATGGCGATCAATGTATAAGAGTGCGGTCCCATCCGCCTCTTGCTGCACTACATGACTCTCCCAGAGCTTGTCGTATAAAGTTTGTTTGCTCATATCTATTTCTACCGTGTATGAAAACTATATTATTTCCTATTCTTTGACCCATTCTTGCATAGCGTCGCCCGGTGTTACAAGCAACAAAAAACCCCGTGGCACAAGGCAGGCGGGGTAATTAGACAGAGCGTCGGAAAACTTAGACAAAACGTCTAAATACAACAAGCTAGTTGGGTTCGACGACATAAGCCCCACCAACAAACCCCCACACCTAATAGAGACGCCAGCGCTGAAACACCAAAGGCCAGACTCACACCACCAAACGGCCATAGCGCCCCGGCCAGTAATCCCCCGGCGCTGCCACCAATCCCAAACGACGCGATGATATACAGTCCCTGACCTTTGGCATGGTGTGGCTGGGCAAAATAGCGATGAATCAGCCCAATCGCCGCAGCGTGATGCAAGGCAAAAGTACTGGCATGCAGTAGTTGCGCAGCCGATGCAAACAGCGGATTGCCGATTGCCAAGGCAATCAAGGAAAACCGGATCACGCCGGTCACGAGCGACAACAACATCAACCGTTCAAGCGAAATCCACCGCATGATCTGCGGCATCAGCCAGAACACCACAATTTCACTCAATACACCCAGCGCCCAGAGCCAGCCAATCTGGCTTTTGTCAAAGCCGGCATTTCGCAGGCCAATCGAATAGAAGGTGTAGTAAGGGCCAAAAGCAAAAGCCATCAAAAAGCAGCAGATAAACAGAGCCAAGACACGCGTTTGCCGCAAAGTGGCGCCTAACGATTCGGTTGAATGGGTACGCACCGGCTGAGCGGTTTCTGGCACGTAAACTGACACCAGCATCACCGCACCCAGTAACGCAAGTACCAGCCACGGCATGCTATCTAGATGCAACCAATCCAGTAGATACCCGCTGGCAATCGCCAGCACCAGATAGCCTATGGAGCCCCAAACCCGCACCCGGCTATAGCGCCCAGGCTCATTGCGCGTCAGATGTGCCGTACTGGCTTCGACCAAGGGTAACGAGGCGGCCCAGAAAAAATGGACCAACGCCAGACAAACAAACACCCAGGCGAAGGTTTTAGCATGCATGAAAATCAGAGAAAAACTGGCGCAAGCCAGCACGGAGGTGGCGACAATAATTGGCCGACGCCGACCCTGGCGATCAGCCAACCAGCCCCAGAATCCTGGGGCCAGAATCCGCGCTAGCGTGGAGAGCGCAATCAACAGCGCAATTTGCCAAGGCGAATACGCGAGGGAATCGAGGTATAAGCCCCAAAACGGCCCGACCAGGCCCGAATAGGCGAAATACCAAAAATAGAAAACGGCAAACGGCCATAGCGGCGGCACCATGCGCGCTGGATTCAAAAGGTGTCCTTGAAGCGAGAAAGGTCACGGCGCGCCTTCTTGCTAGGACGACCTTCTCCATGCGGGAAACTGGCATGCTCCGCACGCAATAGGGCCAACTTAGCCTCGCGCGCAGCAATCGATTCCGGGGTTTCTTGATAGAGCAGATGAACTTCTTTTGCCGCTTTGCGCAGGATACTCAGCGCACAGACCGTGACGTGGTACTCAAGCTGGTGCTGACGAATCAGTAGCTGGTCCCCCACATTCACGGTGCGTGAAGACTTGACCCGCTCGCCGTTTACACTGACCCGCCCCAGATCCAGTGCTTCATGCGCCAACTGCCGCGTCTTGAAAAACCGCGCCGCCCATAGCCATTTATCCAGACGCGGCTTGCCACTATCCTCCTCGGTAGCGGACTTTTTCATCTTGCAACCTCCCAGCGGGCAGAGACTAAACCATTCAGTTCCGCTTCCAGTACATCGCCCGCATGGATTCTACCGACCCCGGCGGGGGTTCCGGTATACACCAGGTCACCGGCCAATAATCCGTATTCAGTCGACAGCCAGGCCACCAGTTCAGCCACACCCAGAAGCATCATCGCGGTATCACCGCTTTGGCGTGTTTCACCATTCACGCGCAATGAAAAACGCTGACGCCGAGGGTCAAGCATACGTGCACTGGCAACAAAATCAGATACGCAGGCTGAGCCACGAAACCCCTTGGCACGGGTCCATGGGTGTCCCTTTTTCTTGAGTTCAGCTTGTACATCGCGCGCGGTCAGATCTAGCCCCACACCGTAGCCTGCCACGACCGAGAGCGCTTCTGCAGGAGACAGATTATCGGCATCGCGACCAATCAGCAGCAGCAGTTCACACTCGTAATCCACCTCAGACGAGTAAGGCGGCAAATTAAAACTAGCGCCATCCGGCACCAAGGCGCGCTGCGGCTTGAGAAACACCAGCGGCATAGCATCCTGCACATTTCCCAATTCTGCGATATGTTCCGCATAATTGCGCCCAACACAATATATACTGGAAACGCTGACCTCTTGTCCCTCCAGCACCACCTTTGCCATATAAGCTCCTCTCATCAAGAACCTCATTATCTCATCCCGCCGAGCGCTTTCAACATCAAAAATGGTGCGGCGCGCAACAAGTTGATGCCCTTGGTATCTCTTTTTGCGTATTTAGTAGTTCATTATCGTGTAAATGTCATAGTTTCTTGGTACAGTCAATATAAGACCGTGGCGCAGAATCCAAGCTGTTCGGCTTGATCACACGGTATCAAAAGGAGGACATTTTGAGTCAGGAAACAACAGTCTCACTAGAACAGTTCTTCGAGAATCTAACTGCAGCCAATCAACAATGGATGCAACAGTTTGCAAACAGCATGACCACAGAGGGCACAGAAAATCCTTTTGGCACATGGACACAGCTGATGACCGAGCAAAATCCATTCTTTGCGCTGCAGAGCAATCTCTACCAGCAGCAGATGGCACTTTGGCAGCAGTTTCTCGGACAAAGTCCGGCAGAAGAAACAGCGCCAAGCCGGGATCGGCGTTTCAATGCGCCAGAGTGGAACGAACACCCGTTTTATAGCTTTATCAAACAGAGCTATCTGCAAACCTCTAAGTGGATGACTGAACTAGTCGATCAAGCACAGCTTGAGGGGGACAACAAAGACCGGCTGGCATTTATTACCCGCCAGTATGTTGACGCCATGTCGCCGAGTAATTTCATTCTGACCAACCCTGAAGTGATCAAACACGCAATTGAGTCTAAAGGGGAAAGTCTGGTCGAAGGCATGAAGAACATGATGGCAGACATCGAAAAGGGTCATATTTCGATGTCTGACGAGAGCCGCTTTGAGGTAGGTGAGAATATTGCCTGCACGCCAGGCAAGGTGGTGTTTCGCAATCATCTGATCGAACTCTTGCAATACACGCCGACCACCGATCAGGTGCATGAAAAGCCGTTATTGATCGTACCGCCCTGCATCAACAAATACTATCTGATGGATCTGCAACCAGAGAATTCGATGGTGCGCCACTTTGTGGCCCAGGGTTACCGTGTCTTCATGGTGAGCTGGCGCTCGGCGGTACCGGAAATGAAACAGTTGGTTTGGGACGACTACATTGAGGACGGCGTTCTGGCGGCAGCAGAGGCAGTAAGAAAAATTACCCGTCAGCCCAGCATGAATGCACTCGGTTTTTGCATTGGCGGCGTCATTCTGGCTACCACCTTAGTGGTGATGAAAGCACGCGCGCTCGATTGGATTGATTCAGCAACCTTCATGACCTCGCTGATCGATCACAGCGACCCGGGTGAAATCAAAGTCTACATTGATCCACAACTGCTCGACCATCGCGAAAGCAAGCTCAAAGTTGGCGGCATTATCAGTGGCACAGAAATCGGCCAGACCTTTGCCTCGTTACGTGCCAACGATCTGGTATGGAACTATGTAGTGAACAACTACCTATTGGGCAAAACGCCAGCACCGTTTGACCTGCTCTACTGGAACAATGACGCGGTCGACCTGCCCTTACCGATGCATACCTTCTTCCTGCGCGAGTTTTATATCAATAATGCATTAACCAAACCTGGATCTATCACTTTGTGCGGGGTGCCAATCGACCTGTCGGTGATTACGATTCCAGTCTACCTGTTTGCTGCGCGTGAAGACCATATTGTGCCCTGGGCCTCTGCCTGCTCTGGACTGAAATATTTCAGCGGAGCGGATTCGCGTCGTTTTGTATTGGGCGCATCGGGTCACATTGCCGGCTCCATCAACCCCGTCACCAAAGATAAACGAAACTACTGGGTCAATGACGAACTCCCGATCGACCCACAGGCCTGGCTAGAAAATGCCGAGAGTCGTCCAGGCAGTTGGTGGAAAGACTGGGATGCCTGGCTGGCACCACAATCAGGGAAACAGGTCAAGGCAAGCAAAACCCTGGGTAACAAGGCGCTGCCCCCCTTGGAAGATGCACCGGGCAGTTATGTCAAAGCCAAGGCGATGCCTGCGGCACTAGCCAAACTGGTGTAAATCAAGAACGCGCGCGGTCAGCGCGTTCCGAGCAAAAAAGTCCAACTATCTATGCGGAGAGACAGATGCAAGAAGTCGTGATTGTAGCTGCAGGTCGTACCGGTGTCGGCAGTTTTGGCGGATCTCTATCTAAGATCCCAGCTCCCGAATTAGGCGCGATAGTCATCAAAGCGTTACTTGAAAAAACCGGCATTGCACCCGATCAGGTTTCCGAAGTCATCATGGGCCAAGTACTGGCAGCCGGTAGTGGGCAAAACCCGGCGCGTCAGGCCATGATCAAAGCGGGGCTTCCGGTCCATATTCCGGCGCTGACCATCAACCAAGTCTGCGGTTCTGGTCTGAAAGTGACCCACTTGGCGGCGCAAGCCATTGCCTGCGGCGACGCCGAGATTGTGATTGCAGGCGGACAAGAGAATATGAGCCTGGCGCCACATGTACTACCGGGTGCGCGCGAAGGCTTCCGTATGGGATCGGCCACCTTGATCGACAGCATGGTGTATGACGGTCTGACTGACGTTTACAGCCAATTACACATGGGGATCACAGCGGAAAATGTTGCCGAGAAATACGGCATCACCCGCGAAGAACAAGATATATTCTCTGCCGCATCACAGAACAAAGCCGAGGCGGCGCAAAAGGCAGGACGTTTTGCCGAAGAAATCATTCCGGTCTCCATTCCCCAGCGCAAGGGCGACCCGGTGATATTTGCCAGTGATGAGTTTATCCGTGCGGGAGCCACAGTAGAAGCACTCGCCAAGTTGCGTCCGGCTTTCAAAAAAGACGGCACCGTCACCGCCGGTAACGCCTCCGGGGTCAACGACGGGGCCGCCGCCGTAATCATGATGAGTGCCGCCAAGGCCAAGGAGTTGGGGCTCAAGCCGCTGGCACGGGTCAAGGCTTACGCTTCCGCCGGGGTTGAACCCTCGATCATGGGCATGGGACCGGTGCCAGCCACTCAACGTGCACTCAGCCGGGCAGGCTGGTCACTCTCAGACCTGGACTTGATTGAGGGCAATGAAGCCTTTGCCGCCCAGGCGTTGGGCGTCACCCACGAACTCAAGTGGGACACCAGCAAGGTCAATGTAAATGGCGGCGCGATTGCCATTGGTCACCCAATCGGGGCCTCTGGCACCCGCATTCTGGTAACGCTGCTACACGAAATGCAACGCCGCGACGCCAAAAAAGGTCTGGCCACCTTGTGCATTGGCGGCGGCATGGGGGTTGCGCTGCTGGTCGAACGCGATTAAGCGCACTGCGCTCTAAAGCTGAAACCACCACTGAGGGTGCGTCAGTGGTGGTTTTATTTTTGGTTTAGCTGGCCAGAGCCAGACCCTGAGCACTGGTACTCCAATCTTGGCAAAATTGCATAAAACAATGCAACAGCGGGGATCGATATTTGTCTTTCTGCACCACCAGGTGTAGCTGTCGATGGGTATCCAGGCTAATCGACAACGGGCAAAGCGTACCCTCCTGCAAGCTCTGTCGCGCCACAATAGAAGAAACATAGGCAATTCCCAGCCCGGCACGGCAGGTTCCCAAAATCACCTCACTGCGCGGCGACTCTAGCCGCAGATTCCATTGCCCGATCTGCGGAGCAATGCTGCGGTCAAATTGCTCGCGAGTACCGGAGCCTGGTTCACGCAAAATCCAGAATTGATCAGACAAATCCGCCACAGAAAGCCGACCTTGGCGCTGGTTGAGTAAGGACAGAGGATGGTCTGGTGCAACCACCAAGATCATTTCATCGATCAACCAGGGGGTCAGCTCCAACCGGGGGTCATTTAACGAGCCCTCAACCAGAATCATATCCAGTTCAAAATGATTCAACTGGTTTGCCAGCACCTGGGTATTCGCAACTGAAATCGTTGGCTGGCAGCCAGGATACTGGCGCAAAAATTCGCCCAGCAAGCTCGGGAGCAAATAATCCCCTATCGTGTTACTTGCACCAATATTCAGCACCCCACCCAGGATGGTTTCACGCTTAAAACTCTGCTCAAGATGCTCGGCACGCAGCAACAACTCATCGGCCAGCGGCAAGAGTCGCTTGCCTTGGCTATTTAAACGCAGGCGATTATTGACCCGGTCAAACAGAGGTTGGCCCAGCTGATTTTCTAATTCGTGCAGTGCCATGCTAAGCGCAGGCTTGGTCACAAACACAATCTCAGCCGCACGCGCCATATTTTCACTGAGCGCCAGCGCACGAAATACTTTCAACTGCTTAAGTGTCAGACTCACTGTTCAATATTCCTGAATGAACCATTCAATTTATTCAAATATATTTATCATAGCAAGAAATATAATATAACAACATTGAAAACCACATCGTTCGAGGCAGTCATGATCCAGTCCGCGCATAAAATCATTGCTAAAGTGCCCACCCCAATGGCAGGGTTGGCATTAGGCATTGCAAGTGTCTTGTGGTGTTGGGAAAACTTCATACCGCTCAATGGCGAGGCACAACTGATTGGGGCGCTGATTGGAGGGTTTTTGTTATTGGTGCTCACGGCAAAGTTTCTCTTGCACCCGAAGCTATTAGCCCAGGATCTGGCGCATCCAGTGGTGGGCAGCGTAGTACCTACCTACGCAATGGGTCTGATGGTGGTTTCGGTCACGCTCAGCCGTTTTTCACTGACAGCTGGAGCCGTACTCTGGAGCCTTGCAGTAATCTTGCACCTGGGTTTTCTGACTGTCTTTATCGCTCATCGCAGCAAAGATTTTGCCCTGCACCACATGGTTCCAAGCTGGTTCGTGCCACCAATCGGTATCATTGTTGCTGCAGTTGCCGTACCCAAAATTCCAGAAATGCATAGTATTGCGCTGTGCCTTCAATATTTTGGCATGGCATGCTATGCCGTCATGCTTCCAATTATGCTGTACCGCTTTATTTTCACCCATAGCGTGCCGGATGCCGCCAAGCCAACCATCGCCATCATGGCCGCCCCCGCCAGTTTATCGCTGGCAGGTTATCTGACGATTGTGGCGCATCCATCACCGGTGATTGTTGCCGTTCTGCTCGGCATTGCACTCCTGATGACGCTGTTAATTTACATGGCCTTTTTTCACCTGCTACGTCTGCCATTCAGCCCGGGCTATGCTGCCTTTACTTTTCCGATGGCAATCGGTGCAACCGCGCTATTCAAGCTGGTCAAGCAATTCAGTAGCTGGGGGCTCAAGCCTGAATATGTGCAGCAAATCCAGTGGCTGGCAGATATAGAGCTGCTGCTGGCCTCCAGCATTATTGCTTACGTTGCACTGCGCTACCTGCTCAACTACCTGCCGACCAAAACAGAAATGCGTAAGCTACCAGCCGCTAGCTAAGGACCTTAAGCGCTGCAGACGCAAAAAACCCGCTGAAATCAACTCAGCGGGTTTTTTGATTCAGTGCTAGCACTTACATCGCATCAAGCACTTCAATACCCAACAGGCCCATACCGGTTTTCAAAGTACGTGCAGTCCAGGCAGCCAGTTGCAAGCGGCTGTCTCGCGTTGCACCTTCACTCTTCAGAATCGGACACACTTCGTAGAAGCGAGAGAACAACGTGGCAATCTGATACAGATACTGACTCAGATGATGCGGGAAGCAACCATCAGCGACCGTGAGTACCACATCTTCAAATTGCGCCAGAGCCACAGCTAATTGCTTTTCAGCGGCTTCCGTCACCACCACACGGGCATTGGCATCATATTTGCCAGCCTTGCGGAACACGCTTTGCACCCGGGTGTAGGCATACTGCAGATACGGTGCCGTGTTGCCCTCAAAGGACAACATGTTTTCCCAGTTGAAGATGTAGTCACTTAACCGGCTCTTCGACAAATCGGCATACTTGACCGCACCAATACCGACTGCGTGACCAATCTCGCGCTTTTCAGCTTCGGGCAAATCAGGGTTCTTCTCACCCACCAGGGCATAGGCGCGTTCAACTGCCTCGTCCAACAGCTCAATCAATTTGACCGTGCCACCGGTCCGGGTTTTGAACGGTTTGCCATCCAGGCCCATCATGGTGCCAAAGGCAATGTGTTCCAGACGCACGCCCTTCGGGGCAAAACCAGACTTGCGGCAGGTAGCAAACAATTGTTGGAAGTGCAGACTCTGACGCGCATCCACTACATAAATCAGCCGGGTCGCATGCAACTGACGCACCCGATAGCGAATCGCACCCAAATCGGTGGTGGCATACAGATAACCCCCATCTTTTTTCTGCACGATAAACGGATACGGCTTGCCATCCTGATCCTCAAACTCTTCGAGGAACACACACTTGGCACCATCATCTTCAGTCAGCACACCGGCAGTCGCCAGATCTTCAACCACATGCGGCAAGTCATCGTTATAAGCCGACTCCCCCATCACGTCTTCACGCGTCAGCAATAGACCCAGTTTTTGATAGACCGCCTGGCAATGATCCAGCGATACGTCAACAAATTGCTTCCACAGCTTCAGTACCTTCTGGTCGCCACCCTGCAGCTTGACCACGTATTCACGTGCCTGATTGGCAAAGTCTTCGCTTTCGTCAAAACGTACCTTGGCCTTGCGATAAAACTCTTCCAGGTCATTCAGCTCCATCAGGCCATTGCCGGTGTTGTGGGTTTCGACCAGCAATGCCGTCAACATACCAAACTGCGTGCCCCAGTCACCAACGTGGTTCTGACGAATCACATTGTGACCCAAGAACTCGAGCACCCGGGTCAACGAATCGCCAATGATTGACGAACGTAAGTGACCAACGTGCATTTCTTTTGCCAGATTAGGCGAAGAATAATCAATTACCACGGTTTCAGGCGTCTGCTGCGTCACCCCAAGGTGATCATCTGCCAGAGCCCGCGCGGCAAAGTCAGCAATAAATTCTGCTGACAGAAAAATATTGATAAATCCGGGGCCGGCAATCTCAACTCGGTCGGCGATGCCGCTCAAGTCCAGGGCGCCAACCACTTTTTGAGCCAGTTCGCGTGGATTAACGCGCATCTCTTTGGCTGCAGCCATGACGCCATTGGCTTGAAAATCGCCGAATTCCGGTTTGGATGTAGGCTGAACCGTCGCCGGAGCGTCTGGAGCGCCCACAGCGGCCATTGCGGCTTGCACCCGCTGATTGATTAATTGCTGAATCGTCATATTGTTGGTCCCAGTTAACTCAAAAGCGTAGGCGGTATTCAAATTTAGAACGTAGATGTCGCTTTGATTGTAAGCCTAGCGTGCTGTAACCGGCAACGCGACATACGGACAAATATTAAGAAAACTGTATTTAAGATAAATAGAAGTGGCTAGCGCGATTAAACGCAATCCAGCATAGCGCTGCACACCAGCACACCTAGAAAAGGCCATCTGCCAACTGCAACTGTCAACCTTGCCAACTAGTATGCACACCTAACATTCTTTATATTTTCTTATGCTGCACTCAGTTATGAAAACCCTATCTGCCCCCGGCAGACCAGCCCACTTTCCCCCAAGTACTTCGCGTATTCCGTGAAGAAAGGCATACATCATGCAAACTCACTCTGGCCGATTGCGGCTGCTGGCGGCACTTTTGCTTTGCGCCAGCACCGCACAGGCCCAGAACGCCCCGATGGGGCTATGGGATCCTCTGCCTCAACTGCACTCCAGCTGTTCAGTCAACGATTTACCGGCCTGCCTGGACGATATCAACAGTGTTGGAAACGACTAGCTAGCGCAATTTGACAAGTGCCTACCGGCTGCAGATCTGCCGGTAGGCACTTGCCCCCCCTACTGCCGAAAAACCAGCAGCCTGACTCAATGTCCCTCGGAAAACGCCAGCCGCATTTCCCGTGCCAAGCGTCGCTCACTGGCGCGCATATACAGGTTGACGCCAACCACGCCGATCGTCACCGAAGTAATGAATAAGGTCGCCAACGCATTCATCTCAGGACTCAGCCCCAGGCGTACGCGCGAGAACACCACCATCGGCAGCGTTGTCGAGCCAGGTCCAGACAAAAAGGCGGTCAACACCAGATCATCCAACGACAGGGTAAACGACAGCAACCAGCCAGAAATCAAGGCCTGCGAAATCAGCGGCAAGGTTATCGCAAAGAAAATCTTGATCGGCGTCGCCCCCAGATCCATTGCCGCCTCTTCCAGCGACAGGTCCAGTTCTTTTACCCGTGATTGCACAATAATCGCCACATACGACACACACAGCGTGGTGTGGCCGATCCAGATGGTGATCAAGCCACGCCCGGCGGGCCAGCCAAACAACTGCTCCATTTGCACAAACAACAGCAGCATTGAAATCCCGATAATCACTTCCGGCATCACCAGGGGCGCGTTAATCATGGCAGAGAACAGGGTAAACATCTTAAAGCGGCCAAAGCGCGCCAACACAAAACCGGCAATGGTGCCGACAATCACTGAGGCGGTAGCCGTCAGCACCGCCACACGCACACTCAGCCAGGCGGCACTGATGAGTTCATCATCTTCCAGCAGCGCCCAATACCATTTAGTTGAAAAGCCCGACCAGACGGTCACCAGTTTGGATTCGTTAAACGAATACACCACCAGCAAGACAATCGGCAGATAAAGGAACAAATAGCCCAAGCCAAGAACCGTGCTGGAGAGGGCCTTATTGGGCTGGATCATTGCGAATCCTCCATCATTTCCTTGGTCTGATAATGCTGGAACAACGCCATTGGAATCAGCAGCAGCACCACCATCGCGCAGGTCACGGCAGACGCCATTGGCCAGTCAATATTGTCAAAGAACTCGTTCCACATCACCCGCCCGATCATCAGCGTGTCCGCCCCACCTAACAGCTCAGGAATCACGTACTCACCGACCGCAGGGATAAATACCAACAGACTGCCGGCAATAATTCCATTTTTAGAGAGCGGTAAGGTCACCTGGAAAAAGGCTTTCCATGGCTTGGCACCCAAGTCGTAAGCAGCTTCAAGCAGCGACAGATCCATCTTCACCAAGTTGGCATACAACGGCATAATCATGAACGGCAGATAGGAATACACCATGCCGATATACACCGCATAGTTGGTGTGATACAGCCGCAACGGTTCATGAATCAAGCCCAGCCAGATCAAGAAGTTATTCAGCAAACCATCATTTTTCAGAATGGCCACCCAGGCATACACCCGGATCAAAAATGAGGTCCAGAACGGTAGCATCACCAGCATCATCAGCGTGTTACGCGCTGATTCTTCAGCACGTGCGATGTAGTACGCAATCGGATAACCGATCAACAGGCAAAACAAGGTGGACACCAGCGCCATCTTCAGCGAACTGATATACGTCGCGGTATACAAATCGTCATTCGCCAAAAACTGATAGTGACTCAGATTCAAGGCAATGTTGTAGACCCCGTCCTGAAACGTAGTCAGTGCGGTATACGGTGGGACCCCCATGCGTTGCTGAGCAAAACTAATCCCAATCACCAGGATAAAGGGCACAAAAAAGAACAGAAACAGAAAAGCAAACGGAATCGCGATCACTCCTGTGCGACCCGAAGGCACCCAGCGCGCAAACAGTTTTTTCAGTTTCATGATGTCAGGACCACTTGGCTGGATTCTCCCCAGCACACATAAACTTCTTCATCATAACTTGGTGCATCGTCCAGACTCAGCACCAGACTCGACAGATTGGCAACGATCATCTTGCCGTTTTCGAGCGCCACATGGTACAGGGTATAACTACCCATATAGGCCAGATCTTTCACCACGCCTCGCGCGAAGTTGTACTCCTGATCTGGCTTGGCTTTTGACACCAGCACGCGCTCGGGCCGAATCGACACCGTCACTTCCATGTCGACCGTACCGGTAATCCCATGGCTGATATAAAGGCGTGCATCCAGGTCTGGGCACTCAATACACACATGATCCGCCTCGTCCTCGACCACCACACCATCAAACAAGTTGGTCGAACCGATAAACTCGGCGGTGAAACGACAGTTGGGATACTCATAAACCTGAGATGGCACACCAATCTGAATCACTTCGCCTTCGCTCATCACCGCCAAACGGCTGGCCATGGTCATGGCTTCTTCTTGGTCATGAGTCACCATCACACAGGTCACATCCACCTTCTCGATAATATTCACTAGTTCGAGCTGGGTTTTCTGGCGGATTTTTTTGTCCAACGCCGACATCGGCTCATCCAACAGCAGTAGTTTCGGACGCTTGACCAGGCTGCGCGCCAAAGCCACACGCTGCTGCTGCCCACCAGACAATTGGTGTGGCTTGCGTCGCGCGAACTTGCGCATCTGCACCAGATCAAGTGCATCGTTGACCCGCTCCAGGATTTCGTTTTTCGGCACGCCTTCCTGCTTCAGGCCGAAAGCGATATTCGCCTCCACCGTCATATGCGGAAACAGGGCGTACGATTGAAACATCATGTTGACTGGACGCTTGTAGGGCGGGATCCGGTTCAGATCTTCACCATCAATCAGGATCTTGCCTGAGGTCATGGTTTCAAAGCCAGCCAGAATCCGTAGCAGGGTTGACTTGCCACAGCCTGAGCTACCCAGGAGGGCAAACAGTTCATTCTTCTTGACCGACAGACTGACGTGGTTCAGCGCCACATGCTCACCAAAATTTTTAACAACATCAATGATTTCCACGAAATCACTGTGTTCCCCTTGGGCCGGGTTAACAACCTGGCTATTCAGACCTTCATTCGTCATGATTTTTTGCTTTGTATTTTGTCTGACCCCAAAAGCCCGGGGAGATCCCCGGGCCCCCAGATTTAGTGCCCAGTTTTCAACTGTGTCCACAAGCGGTTTTGCAGCCGCAGAATTTCAGGCGGCATTGGCTTGAGCAAGAACAGTGTCTTGATCACCGCAGGCGACGGGTAAATCGTCGGATCATTGGCAATCACCGGATTCACATACTTGCGTGCATCCTTGTTAGCGGTTGGGTAGAACACTTCATTGGTGATTTGGGCATTCACCTGCGGATTCTGGACATAGTTAATCCAGGCATTCGCTGCGGCAGCATTGTGCGCATCCTTAGGAATCACCATCATATCGAACCACAACGGCGCGCCTGCCTTGGGGATCACATACTGGATCTTGTATGGCTTGCCAGCTTCAGCAGCACGGCGCTTAGCGATATTAATATCGCCCGACCAGCCCATCACAAAGCACACATCACCATTCGCCAAATCGTTGATATAACCGGACGAATTAAACTGGGTGATATAGGGACGAATCTTTTTCAACAACTGAAATGCAGCCTGTTGATCCGCAGGGCTATGACTGTTTGGATCCTTGTGTAGATAGAATAACGCAGCGGCAAACACCTCGTTGGCCTGATCCAGCACCGAAACCCCGCAGCCTTTCAGCTTAGAAATATTCTTTGGGTTAAATAGAATATCCCAGCTATTGAGTGCGACACCCTTGCCTAGCAACGGCTGAACCTTGGTCAGGTTATAACCCAGACCATCCGTACCCCAGGCCCATGGCACCCCATGTGCATTACCCGGATCGGCCTGTGCAACTTGCGCCATCAGTGCCGGATCAAGGTGTGACAGATTTGGGATCTTTTTCTTATCCAGCTTCTGGTAAATACCGGCCTCAATTTGCTTGGCCATATAGTTGGAGGTAGGCACTACAATGTCGTAACCGGAGTTACCCGTTAGCATTTTGGCCTGCAAAGTGTCATCGCTATCGTACACATCGTATTTGACCTTGGTACCGGTCTGCTTTTCAAATCCTGGCACGGTCCCCTTGGCAATATAATCCGACCAGTTGTAGACGTTCAGAACCCCACCTGCAAATGCACCGGCAGCCGGCAGCATCAGCAGCGAACACAGAATTTTTCCGGACAATTTGGTTTTCATATCGGCTTCCTAAGTATCTCGATTCAGTACTCATCCCCTTGTCGGTCAACTGACCAACCCGGAACCCTCGGACGCAGCATCGACGCCCTGCCTACAAAAACAACCAGAATTCTGGCAAATCACTAATGGCATACTTCATTCGCATTAAAGCAAAAAACATGCACGCTTTGGCCATTTACAAAATGAAATGACTTATTTACTTTGTCCGCCCCAAAACAGGGCAAATAAGTCAGGGGAACGGTGGCCTCTGCGGGGACAGCAAATGGCTAACGCTTAAGACATCGCCCAGTTTGTTAGGATTCAATGCGCCGGTCCTTCGCAAGTGTTTAACATAACCACACAAAGCACCCCTTCTGTCACTACTTTTTAATCATAAAATATATCGTTAGCAATAATAATTCGTACCGCAACGCAACATTTATAACCCTATAACTATAGTGGTTTTTACACTGATCACAGCTTGTGTGACCTGCATTGCGTGCACCAGCTTGGCGCAGAGTGCCCATTCAACGAACAGGGATGCACCGGATTCAGTCACAAGGCTTGTTTTTATTGATTATTAATAATTCATTATATTTAAATGACAATATAATCCAAGCAGGCTTACAGACAAACCCACTGGCCCCACAGTCAGGACCGCAGACAAATAAAAGGTGGAAATACTGCAACAGTTCTGAAGGGGAGCAGGGAGAAGAGTGAAGAAAGAATCGGCCAGGATGTAAGCATCCTGGCCGTTATAAAGAATATAGATAGTAAAAAGGACGGGGACCACAACCGTTACGGCATGGCGATTACTCCCTTCTCGCTATAACAGGCAGGCGATCAAAGCCCGCTCCATGCCTGCCATATCGGGGATGCGCACCTGGATGCCATTACCGGGAGCCACCTGGCAGTCGAGTCCATCGCGCGTCATGCGCGACAGGGTCAGAATGCGATTACCGCTTGGATGAATAATTTCTAACTGATCCCCCACGGCAAAGTGATTCTTCACCTCAACCAGCGCCCAGCCATCCGCGCCGACTTCCACCACCGCGCCAACATAGCGGCGCTGCTTGCTCTCTGAGTGACCCGTCATATAATTCTGATATTCGTGGGTATGATGGCGCTCTAGAAAACCATCGGTATAGCCACGATTGGCCAAGCCATCGAGTTCAGACAACAGACTGGGATCAAAGGGACGTCCCGCACAGGCATCGTCAATTGCATGACGATAAACCTGGGCTACGCGTGCCACGTAGTACAACGATTTGGTGCGGCCTTCAACCTTGAGCGAGTCCACGCCAATCTTCGCCAGTTTCTCGACATGCTCGACCGCGCGCAGATCTTTGGAGTTCATGATATAGGTGCCGTGCTCGTCTTCAGAGATCGGCATCAGTTCGCCCGGACGATTAGCCTCTTCTATCAGATAGGTCTTGTTGGCCAGCGGGTGGCGTTCGGCACCGCCACACGCAGCAAACTGCTCGTCAGCCTGATTTTGTTCACGCCTGAAATCAAAGTTAATCTGTTGCACATCGCCCGCGTCATCGGATGACGTATCGTGCATTTTGTAATCCCAACGGCAAGCGTTGGTGCAGGTACCCTGATTTGGATCACGACGGTTGAAATACCCAGACAACAGACAACGGCCCGAATAGGCTACGCACAACGCGCCATGCACAAACACTTCGAGTTCAATGTCGGGGCAGGCCTGACGAATTTCGGCAATCTCATCTAGCGACAGCTCACGCGACAGAATAATCCGCGTCAGTCCCAGCTTCTGCCAAAACTTGACCCCCATGTAATTGACGGTATTAGCCTGAACCGACAAGTGCACTGGAATCTCAGGCCAGCGCTCGCGTACCATCATGATCAAACCAGGGTCAGCCATGATCAGCGCATCAGGGCGCATCTCAATCACGGGTTGCATATCAGCCAGATAAGTGTGCACCTTGCCGTTATGCGGCAGAATGTTGGATGCAACATAAAACTGCTTGCCACGCGCGTGCGCCTCTTCAATCCCCAAGCGCAGTTCTTCCAGCTTAAAGTCATTATTGCGCGCGCGCAGCGAATAGCGCGGTTGACCGGCATACACCGCATCCGCACCATAATCATAAGCGGCACGCATCTTATCGAGGGTGCCGGCGGGCATCAAAAGTTCAGGTGATTTCATCAGGTTTACAGCCAAAAAAGTCAGTGCAGCAGACAACCAGTCGGCAAAGGTTTGCGATCCGGCTCGAGGAATACCTTGCGCGCCTCCTCCTGCTGCAATTTATCTTCTGAATAATGTTCCAGCGCCACTTTCCACGCATCCGCCACAATATCAGGGTTAGCCGCCAGAAACGCATCCCAATCTTCGGCCAGAATCGGCTGGGACGCGATGCGGCTATACAGAATCGCCAATAACGCCATGGTCAGCGTGTGGTGATAATCCTGTGCCCGTCCTTGGGCGCGCGCATTGCGCGACAAGCTCATGGCACAGCGCGCTGCAGCCTCGCGCGCCGGATAACGGCGGCGATATGCCCAGGCCGCAAACAACCGCAACCGAAGGTCAAAGCCAGAAGCAGGTAGAGCCAAAGTTTCAAGCGCGCGCAAAAATGCCTGCTGGTCTTTCAATTCAGAATCTCCGAAACGGCAACAGGCCCCGAAATTCGGAGCCTGGATGCGAGGCGATTATGCTCGTTGCCCTAGGCGGCGTCAAGCCTGCCGACAGGGGGACGATGGAAACTAAGCTACTGTTTTTAAAACCATTTTAAAAATATGGTTTTTACCGCTAATCAAACACAGTCTGGTATCTGTTCATCGCCTTCAGGGTCAAAACTGGCCGACTCTACCGGTTTTAGCTGCAACGCCGACAATAACTGCCCAACCGCAGCCGCCCCCTTGATCTGCGCCAGCTTCAGTTCAGTCGCACCATTGATCTTGGCAATCTCCGAGCTAAACCATTCGTTCTCGCTGTCCAATACATCCAACAGTGAGCGCTTGCCTGTTTCAAACTGATCAAGATAAGCATTACGCACTTTTTCGCTCGCCAAGGCATGTTGCTCTAGCAGGCCAATCTTGCTCTGCAACTTAGCCAGATCATTTGCCGCCACAGTCAGCATCGCACGCGTCTCGCGACACACCCGCTCACGCTGTGCCAGACTGGCATTCAGTGACTGCGCAGCCACATCCAGACGTGCCTTGTCGGCACCGCCGCGTGACAGATTAAACATACTGACCAGTTCAAAGGTCTTCCGCTCATAGCGCACTTCGCGCCCATTGGGGATTCCGCTCCCCCAGTCTTGGCGCGCACGCGCGTCTACTGTTGGCAAAAAAGCACCGCGCCGGGCGTTTACCAAGGCGCGCGCGCTCTGAATCGACGCGCCAGCCGCCAGATTAGCCGGACTCATGGCCAGCAATCGATGCTGAGCGTCAGGCTCTAGCGGCGGCGTCCAGGCAAACGACACTAAAGGCTGCATGTCATCACTTGGCGCTACCCCTACCACGCGTAAATACTGCGCTTGCGCATCCTCCAGATTACTTTGCGTCGTTAGCAGATTGGTTTCGGCCAGTGCCAAGCGCCCACTTGCCTGCTCTCGGTCCACCCGCGGCGCCACCCCTGCGCTGACTTTACGCTCTATTTTTTGAAAAATTGTCTGGTGACTGGTTAAGTTTGACTGATTAATCGCTAGCAACTGACGCAAACGCAGCACGTCCAGATACACCTGTGCCGCAGCCAGTGCCTGCTGCTCGGTCGCTTCGAGAAACTGATAATATTGCGTGCGTTTAGCATGATCCTGCTGGCGTACCTGATTCAAGGTTTGAAACCCGTTAAACAGATTTTGCGTCAGATTAACTGACCAGCCCCAGCGACTCTGAGCACTATCCTGAGCGCGCCGTGAACCAGGTTCCCGGGTTAATTCGCGCCCACTGGTATAGCCAAGATCTACGCTTGGCAGAAAACCAGCACGGCCGACGCCCTGCTCGGCCTCAGCACCCAGATATTGGTGCAACCTCTGCTTGATCACCGGATTGTGAATAATGGTTTGCTCTATGGCGTCTTTTAGTTCAATGGCCTGTGCAACGGGCGCAACGGTTCCGGCCACCGCCACAAACAACAAGGAAGGGAAAGTTGTGCGATTCTTCATGGGGAAATAGTCATCCTTGTAATAGCGCAATTTAAACAAACGATGAAATCGTTTTCAATTAGTGCTTTAAAGTCGCATATCTCAGTTTCCCTCGCCAGTCCCTCGCTAGAAAACCAGAATTCTCCGATACAAATTTAAACAAAGCCCATCAGATAACGGAGACAAAACCCACAATGAAGAAGCCCTGGCGCGGGGCCAGGGCGGGGGATTGCGATTGCCAAATCGCTTGATTTGAACAGCATCCGACAAGAAGTCGGGCTACGGTAGAGCCATCAAACCACTAACAAGTCTTGCTGCAGCATTTTTTCTAACAGTGCGGCTGAAGAATCAGCATGCAGATCAGCAAATAGATCCACCTGCTTAAGCACGACGGTTTTACTGATGGTTGACGGATCTGGTTCTAGCATCAGCAGCACTTTGGTATTGCCGTTATCCGCTTCAAATGTGAGACGCGGCGGTAGATTGGCCCCTCCCGCTCTACTATCTTTAAACAATGCTGAAAAATCGAGCCTATCCCCTTCTGCCCAATCAAAATCCATCACCCAATCAGTCGCAGAGGGACGCAGGGTGTGCGGGTACCAAGTAAAATCATCGGCGCCAGAGGCACCATGAAACACGCCGCTGTAAGTCGGTTCGCTCATGGGAGACACCTCCACCCCTCCTGCCGTCATCAGCAGACTGCCGCGCGCTTGATCGCCATCACCATCCACTAGTTTAAAATCCAACTGCAACGCGTGCTCTGGTTGGGCTTGCTGCGAGGTGTAACGATACTTGGCATTGTGCAGATCCAGAACCACCAGATGGTGGCTCGAACGAAACTGCAAGCTTGAGTTGTCTGGGTCGAAGCGCCATTGCCAGTCAGAATCTGACTGGTGCCAGTGACTAAGCTGAGCACCATTTAAGGTATTCGCCTGCGGATCAAAGCGATACACCTGACCCGCAAACCCAATTTCGCACACAGACCCGCCATCGGCACCAAACTGACCCAAGCGCCCCTCAATCGGCAGAGGAGCTGGCTCAACCGTTCTATCAGGCAGCATCGCGCTCAGTTGATCCGCTTCAGTCAAGTGGCGCATCAACTGGCTTCCCGCGCCGGTACCATCAAAGGCAATCGACTGCAAGATACCCAGGGTTTTGCTACTGCCACTGGCACAAACATCCAGTTGGTGGCCAATGCCTAAGGTGCGCACCTGAATCTGGTGCTCGTCGCTAAAGCGCTGAAAAACCGTCAGCGCCTCCTCGCTAGGCGCCTGCCCAGGCTGGATGCCCGAGATGAATAGCATTTTATTTTGTACCTGCGCCCCACCTAACGGCTCAGGAGGAGTCAACAGCGAGGCGGCCTGGCGTAGCGCCAGATCGTAATTAGGCAGACTGCCGGCCCAATGCTGCTCTAAGCCGCCGTTATTCAACATCTGCAGGGCATCCTGGGCACTGAGCCAAGCCGTGGTTTGATGCGTATTTCCGTTAGCATCCCAGCCGGTCGCGGTGGCTTGGTCGTAAAGCAAAAAATGCAGTTTGACCTGGCCATACTCAGCGTACTGATCAATCAATTCGGTAATCAACTGCTTAGCCAGCGCCATGCGCGAGGTTTCACCAGGCCCCGCCGCCCAGAGTCGATCCACCAAATGCGCACGCATATGGCAAGAGCCATCCAGCAGCACCATCAGATTGGTGTCGATGCTCTGCTTGCCGCCAACCACCTGGGTCGGTTCGATCAAGGGCTGATCATCCGTGATGCGCAGATTCAACACCCCCGGCAGCGTCTGCTGTTTCGAGCTTAAGACCAAACCAATCGCACTGGTTAACCGATCACTACCCGGCTGATGATCCAGCGCTGCCGCAAGTGTTGCATGCACCACAGGTGCGGCCTCGGGGGTCTGGTCGATCACCAGCCGAATCACCTCCTGTTGACTGCAGGACCCCACCAGCAGCGTTTTACTATCATCTAGCCACCAACTGAGTGGCTGGCCGTTTGAACGTAGTCCCACAGGCAAGGCGCTAAACTGCGCACGCCATGCTCCTTCGCCCCCGAAGGGCAGCGTCAGGACCTCCGAGCGCACCGCATGGCCGCCGTTGAGCAAACTAGGTTCGTTCAATTCTATCTGGCTCTGCAGCGGCGGCGGGGCCACCGGCAGGGAAGGCGCAATCGAGACCGTCACCGCGTGTTGGGTGCCATCCACAGACTCAAGCAGTATTTCTTCCTGGCGCAGCAGGGCCGAATCACTCAGCCGTCGATACTCTAAGGTATCGATGCCCTGTACCCGGTACACGCCATAACGCCCACGGAGCCAATAATCGTGGTTTTTCATCTGATGTTCATTGAAATCAACATCACGCACCCCAAGACGGAGGCTAGCGGTCTGCGGCTCCCTGGACACCGCCAGATGGTGCTGATCAATGCTGGAGGCGTCATTCTCTCCCCGTAGCGTAATGCGCACGCACTCGCTAGAACCATCCACAAGCTGCACTTCAAACGAATCGACCAGGGTCTTACCCGCGCCCAGATGTTGTACACGCGGATTATTCAACGCATAGCGGTAATGGCCGTCAGCAGTCAGCGAAAAGGTTCCATAGTGTGTGCTATGCGTCTGCGGCACGAAATCGAGCACACTGTGCAGTTGACCGTCGGTGTTCAGCTTGAGGTCTTCCTGCACCACCTGCTCTAGTTGACCACTAATCGCTTCACGCTCACCACGGACGATAACGGCGATCTCTTGTTGCGAGTCATCCAGCGATCGCACCCGGTAAAGCAAGGTTTTTTGCTCGCCCGGCTTGAGCAGGTGCAGATCGGTGCTCGGCTTGAGTTTCAGGCTCCAGCGCCCACTCTGATGGTCAAAACTAAAATCAGCCAGCTTGGCCGCATCGGGCGCGAGCGCGCTAAACCCGGCTTTAAACTGGGCTTCATCCTGATCAACATCGTGCACCAGCACCTGCCCACTGATGCTCGCGCTCGCATGTTCATCGATGCTGGCGCTTAGCGTACCGGAGAAGGTCGCGCTGTCATTCGTCCCTTCAACCGGCACTTTGACCGTCGGCAGCGGCAGCGAGACTGACCTCGCTTGCCACAATTGCTGAGTCAGGCGATCAATCAGAGAGAGTTCAAACACATCAAATACGGTTTGCCCAGCCCGCAGCGCCTGAACCTCCGGGTCGTTATTGCGCAATTGATAGTGCAGTCTAAAGTCACCATCGCCCAGATCCAGCACATCGATTACATCAACGTAGCGGCCCGATTTTTTTTTAATTTGTAGATCGTACTCAATGGCAGAGTTAAAACTATGCTCATAACAGTATGGCGTGTGGGTATGTCCTGGCCGCAACGGCAATGCTGAATCTTGATGACCAGAATCGGCAGATGCGCGAAGCCCTAGCGGATTGGTCGGCTTGAGAGATTTCATTTGTATCCTCTGATACGTGTTTAGCTCAGGCAGCCTGTCGGGCGTTGGGACACGAAAGTGAAACAGTGGATACGGCAGACAGAATCAGACAGGCGGGTTGGGCCAACACCGGCAAGATGGCAACATAAAACCGCGCGTAACCAACAGCGGTTACGCGCGATCACTTCTAGCTCACTTAGCTTAATCAGAAAGCAGACAAGGGGGCGACGAGTAGATTCTCTAAATACCCGGACCAGGCAAATGAATGCTCGCCGAGCACATCATTGCTACTCGCATCAGCCTGCACGGCTTGCGTGGGCGCGGGCTGCTCACTCAGCACATCCTGAAGCTTAGGAATAACCGGCGCTGGCGTGGTAGCCACTTCAGCTTCACGAGACATCCGCGGCGTAAGCTGCGCCTCATCGTGTACCGGCAGAGGAGCCACCACCCGGCCCACGTCCTCTTGCAGCGTATCCGTGACAATTTCAGTAATCACCGCGTGGTTACCCTTGATACTCACTTGAATCTGCTGTTGCGTACCATCGTCCAAGGTCACGTGCACCGTATCCGTCAACACCGGGCTCTTGGGAACCAACGCAACAACCGTGGGATGCAGGTTATTCAGAGTGTATTCCCAAGTCCAGGACGTCTCATCACCCTGCGCTGGGCCTTTAGTTAACTGTAAAGAGCCAAATTCGCCAGCAAATTTCCCGTCATTGGTAAACATGTGGGTAGGGGAACTGACGTTGAGCACCTTCGATACGGTCGGATTAACCTCGGCGTAGCCACTTTCTCGCACTTGGCCCACCAATTCGCCAGTAATGCGCTCATCGGCACCATTCACATCGATAATAATTTGCCCGGCACCCTTCGCGCCTTGCAATTCAAAATAAAACACCTCCTGCTTATGGTCCGCGCTAGTTAGATTCTGAACCTTGGCCTGCGCGTTATCGAGGGTATAGGTCACGGTCCATTGGGTTTCGGATCCGGCAAGCGGTGACAATTCCAGACGACCGTACTCCCCGTCACGAACCAGGTCAGTAAACGAAAAAGAAGTCTGCTTGCTACTGAGTTCAATCACCTGGCTAAACACCTTCACACCATCTTCTGACACCTCCCCGCACACCTGCTGATCGGCTTTTGGGCCAAACCCTTCGTCTTGACCGTGGACCTTGACGATAATCGGCTTAGCGCTTTCCTCACCCTTGATCTTCAGCGTTAAGGTGTCTTCCTCGCACTGGTTCGCGTTTAGCACCTGCGCTTTTTCATTATCCAGAATATAGATACCATCGTAGAACCCTAGATGCTTCACGTCTTTGATCAGCTCTAATTTGCCATACAGCCCTGCAATCTCGGTCTGCTCCAGTTCGGCCCAGGGTGACGAAAGCTGGATACGTAGGTTGGAAAACTGCAGTTGCTTCTCAAGCATATGGCTAGCCGAGATCACTTGCCCGTCTTCCCATACCGGGTTCGGTTCCGTTACCACGGTAATCGTTTCATCGCTCCCCCTAATCGTCGGGGCCACGCTAGTTTTGGCTTCACCGGTGATGAGCTGTACGACAAACGATTCTTCTTGCGCTGAGACTGAGCCAGTTTCAGATAAGCGCTGAACCTGTTCACTCGCATTATCCAGGGTATAAGTACCAATGTGGTGCAGTGCATTCTTTGCATCTTGCGTCCAGCTCAGGCGACCGTAGGTACCGATCTGCTCTGTGGTATCTAACGCCACCGCGTCATTGGCACGAAACACATCGATCGTCGCCGTGCTCACCCCGTCCTCAACCACCGGATTGCTGAACGCCCCTACCGTCAGCGTTTCGTCCGCACCTAACACCGGAACCGTAACTGAAATCGGGCTCTTGCCACCCTCTAGTTCAAATGCACCATAGACGGTTTTGCCTTCGCGCAACATCTGCACTTTGTTGGTGTCATTCAATAATTGAAACTTGAATTCCCAATCGCCATCACCCAGGTTTTTCAGGCCAAATACTTTGACGTAGCCATTAGATACCGCACCATGCACATCGGCGTCATTAAAAGCCAGATTGTCATCTTCTACAGCGGTGCTAAAGGTATAGGTATGCGTGAAGGGATCACTCGTCAACATCTGGCGTCTTAACCGCACCGTACTATGCCCGCCCTGGCTCGGCATCATGCTATCAACCACAGGGAGATTGCCGGCTTCGGGTTGCAGCTGGGCAACCACAGTATTGATCGGCAAAGTTTTCTGGCTGATAACCGGCGGCATCTGGCGCTCTTCAACGACAGCTAAAGCCGGATCGACGGGTGCGGCATCATTCAGCGGCGGTTGTGCCAAAGCGGCCGCTTCTTGTGGTTGATTGCGTTGCTGATTGTTTGTCTGTTGGTTTGCAGTTTTACTCATGAACGATCGACTCCAAAATAGAGATTAATTTCATTTTTTCCACTGACAACGCAGGCCTCAATCAGCAGTGGGTTGGATCTAGAATGTGAAATATGTTCTATAAAAATGGCCCCTCCCCGATCAGAACAGCCGATAACGGGTTTTTCTTGCGGCATTGTTTCTCCTCTATCAAAAAGGTGGTTCAGTCGAACCACAAATACATGCCTACTAACGCTCGCTTAATGCCTGTGCCTTGGCACGCAGCACCGGTTTAAGCAGATAGGACAGCACGCTCTTCTTACCGGTCATGATGTCCACCTGCGCCACCATGCCCGGAATAATTCGCCATTTTTTTCCACCCAAGGTGGTGCTATCGGTGCGGATTTTGACGATGTAATAAGCCTGACCTTTTTCATCCACGATCGTATCTGCGCCGATATCCAGCACTTCGCCGGCCATCGCGCCATAAATGGTGAAGTCGTAGGCACTGAAGCGCAGATTGGCGGTTTGTCCGGGATGTAAAAAGGCAATATCACGCGGCGAGATGCGCGCTTCTAACCAAAGCGAATCTTCGGCGGGTACCAGTTCGAGAATGTCTTTGCCGGGATGCACCACGCTGCCAACGGTATTCAGATACAGGCGCTTGATTTCGCCTGCCACCGGGGCGCGCACTTCGGTCAACTTGACACGGTCATGCAGTGCCACGCTGCCGGCCGACAGGCTATTGATGCGCGCCATGGTGTCCGACAGTTCGTTACTGGCGTGATTGCGAAACGTCAACTCAACTTCTTGAATCTTGCGACTGGCTTCATTGATTGATGCCTGCAAACGGACAATCTGCGCCCCGGCCATGTCCTGCTCACCGCGTGAACGCGCCACCTCGCGCTGTAGGCGCATCAGGTCCACATCGGACACCGCACCAGACTGTTTCAGCGGCAGGGTCATTTCCAGCTCTCGGGTGGAGAGCTGATAGCTCTGCTCGGCCTGGGCACGGCGCGCCCGCGCTTCGTTGAGTTCCTGGCTACGCTGGGCACGCTGTTGACGCGCAATCCCGAGCGAAGCGTCCAGTTCTTGGCGGCGCGACAGATACAAACCGGTTTCCTGGCGCGCTGCGTCTGGGGCCTGTGTACGCACGGCTTCAGGAATCTGTAGTTCAGTACCACTCGCCAAGGCTTTGAGCCGTGCAGCCTTGGCGGTCAGCGCCAAATACTGCGATTGGTTTTCGCGCAGAGACGACTCAGCACGGGTGCTATCGATCCGAAGTAACAGGTCGCCTTTTTTAACCAGCTGGCCTTCGCGCACCAGAATCTGTTCGACAATCCCGCCGTCCAGGCTTTGGATGTGCTGGTTTTGAAACGAGGGCACCACCTTGCCTTCGCCGCGCGCCACTTCATCAATCTGCGCAAATCCGGCCCACAACAGGCAAAACAGCAATAGTCCCGCAACACTCCAGACAAACACCCGAGGACGGGCTGGATGCTGTTCTAAAATCGCCCAATCGGCATTGGCAGCAAAATCCATGCGCTCTTGCAATTCGCGCCCCGCCGCCCAATCCATCAGGCGATTCCAGTAAGGGGAGACTCGGTTACGCAGCGCCAGCGCCGTGCGATGACAATCGTTCAGCAGCGACATTATTCAGCCCTCCCACTCTTGCCTTGCAAGGCTTGCAACACCGCTTGTTTCGGGCCATCCAGCACCACTCGCCCCCGATCAAGCACAATCACCCGCTCGACTAAATCCAGCAGCGCCGGTTGATGTGTCACCAACAATAAGGTCTTGCCTTGTACTGCTTGCTTCAGGGATTGTTTGATTTGCATTTCGCGCTGCGGATCCATATTGCTGGTCGGCTCATCCATCAGCAGAATCGACGGGTCCCCCACCAGGGCGCGCGCGATTCCGACGGCACGCCGTTGACCGCCGGACAAGGTTTCGCCGCGTTCGCCGATCAACATGTCAAAGCCTTGCGGATGGGTATTGATAAACGGTGCCAGGCCGGCAATTTCCACCGCCGCCAACACCTGAGACTCGTGGGCATGCGGCGCCGCCATCATCAGGTTCTGCCGCAGGCTGCCGTAAAACAGCATGGTGTCTTGTGGCATATAACCGATATGGCGCCGCAATTCTGTCGGGTCGATCTGCTTGATATCGCAACCATCAATCAGTACTGCGCCCTCGGTTGGCTGGTACAGACCAAGCACCAGCTTTTCTATGGTGCTTTTACCCGACCCGACTGCGCCGACAATCGCCACGCGCTCGCCCGCGCCAATCTTGAACGAAACATCAGACAGCGCAGCTTGTTGCGCATTGGGATAGCTAAGACTCAGATGACGAAACTCGATCTCGCCCTTGAACGGTGCGCGCGAAAAAAACGCCACACCAGGCTCACGTTCTATCGGCAATTTCATAATGCCTTCCAACGAATTGAGCGAAGTGCGGGCGTTGTGATACTGGGTGAGTAAACTCACCAACTGCCCCAAGGGCGCAGTGGCACGTGCGGACAGCATCGCCGCGGCGATGATCCCCCCCTGACTGGTCTGGCCATCCATAATCAGATACACCCCCAGCACCAAGGTGGCGACATAGACCATTTGCTGCATCAAGCCAGAGAAATGGGTGGTCAGCGCCGACAAGATTTTCAGGCGCGCCCCCACTTGAGCCAAAAACAGCGTCGATTGCTCCCAACGGGTCTGCTGTGGGGCTTCGGCCGACATGGCCTTGATGGTTTCCAGCGCCGACAGGCTTTCTACCAACATGGCATTGCGCTGTGAGGCGGCACGCAAGGTCAACTCCGACAACTCTTTCATCTTGTCCTGCGCCAACCAGGCCTGAGCCAGCATCAGCGTTCCCGCCACCAACACTGGCAGCGCAAACCAGGGCGATAGCCAGGTCATCACCAACAGGAAAATCAGCACAAACGGTAAATCAACCAACGTGACCACCGAACTGGATGCAATAAAATCACGCACAGTTTCAAATGCGCGCAAGTTGGCAGAAAAAGCGCCAACCGATGCCGGGCGTCCTTCCATCCGTAAGCCAAGCACGCGCTCCATAATCAGGGTCGACAACGAGATGTCTACGCGTTTTCCTGCCAGATCCAGCAAATAGGCACGTGAAATTTTTAATAGAAAATCGAACACCAACACCATCGCAGCACCCAGGGCCAACACCCACAAGGTCGAAGTCGCCATGTTTGGCACTACGCGGTCATAGATATTCATCGACACCAGCGGCACCGCCAGCGCGCACAAATTAATCAATAACGCCGCCATCAGCGCATCGCGGTACAAGGGCCAGCCGCCACGTAAGGTTTGCCAGAACCAGTGGCGCGCCCTTACATCGGCCAACTCGGGCGCACGGCGCTCAAACTGAAATTGGGGGCGCACAAAAATCGCCAAGCCGCTATAGCGCAGCTCCAATTCAGCCAGAGAAACTTCAACCTCAGACTCGGCCAACTCAGCCAGGCCAACCCGTGCAACACCACGCACCGGTTCCAGACTGTTGAGCAGGCAGGCTTGATCTTCTTTAAGCAGCAACACCGCAGGCAGCAGTTCGGCTCGCAGGCTGGCGAGCGGTTGGCGTACCACCCGGCATGCCAGACCAATGCGCCTGGCGGCACGGATAAACAGGGTTGGGGTCAGACCTGCGTCCGTCAGGGGCAAACCGGCGGATAGCGATTCAGCGCTCGCCATCACGCCATGGCTCTTGGCTAGTGCCAACAGGCAATCCAATAGTGGATCCAAGCGGGATTCAGGTATTGACAGAGAATCACTCTCTAATGATTGGGACGCAGAAGATGGCATAGTCTCTCAGTTAACATTATTTGAAACTAAATAGTACATTAGATGTAACAGTTAGTTAATAATGATAAACGTATCCCAATTGCCGACACAATAGCCAATGAAATCGATTTCTTAATTCGAGAAATAGCTTTCGCTACAAGCAGAAAAAACTGACATAAAACCACGTGTATCAATCACAGACACAGCGTAATCAGACTAACAACCTCCAGAGAGGGACCCAGGCCACAGGCATGGCCAGAGACAGATTGCCGGACGCTATTTGCGCATCAGCGGCAATTTATTCAATTGCTGGCGCAAATAATCCTTAGATGGAAAAATCGCGGGGGTAAACACCGGGGTAATGCCGAGATAGTAGCCGGAGCGTTTTTGCCGCCGGGCATAGGTCAAATCAGGATAAGCGGGAGCCACGACTATCTGGCTATACCAACTCCCCCCGCGCGCGCTAAACACGTCAAAAATCGAATAATGATAGTCACTGAGCATCCATTTGGTTTTATGCACCGGCATCGAACTGGCACTGGCCCACCAAGGGCGTCCAGTGCGCGCCCCCCTGAAGCCAGCGTTCAGCCAGGTGTACATCGCTCCGGACGCCGTGACCCGCACCACGTAATGGTCATAATCTGGATTGTCCTGGCAACTAATCATCAGACTGTCTTTGAGTACACTGCCGGCTTGCACCAAGCAATCGGCCGGTGCAGCAACCCGATGCCCAAACGACTCGTAAACCACCGTTTCCCAAGGAACCGGACGCTCGACTAAACTCCCCAGCGCCTCATCCCACACCACGGCAGGATGAGGCGCAGCCAGGGCCTGTACCGAGCCACAATCAGGCTCAGACTGTGGCTCGTGGTAGTGATAGGACGTTGCGCGAGGCAGGCGCGTAACCATCCCCCCCAATCCCACCGCACACCAACTCAGACCAACCGCACGCAGCCCATACTGCAATGAATACATTGGCGGGGGCGGCAAGCCGACCGGCAGTGGTAATAATGGCCAGACGTCCCGATTGGCGTGGCTGGGCTGATCACGATAATTCGGGTTCAGCCGCAGAGAATGGGGATCTTCAACCATCTGCGGCGCAACAACCGATTGAGCCAATCTTGGCACCAGACGATAGGCGCGGGCAGAAAGGATGGATTCAGACAAAATCGGATGATGTGTCACCCACTCAAACTGATGGCCATACAAGGACTCGATTGACTCTAGATGCGTCATCTGCGCACTGCCGTGGCCATCACGGGTAGCCAGTTGCACAATCGCCTGGCGCAGGCTGGCATTGACTTCATAGAAAGCATTGGTGGGACGCACTTCATAAATCCACACCAAGGGGTTGCCCTGCTGCAAACGCACCATGGCAATCCGCTCAGCAGTCGGGCGATGGTCAGTAGTCGAAACAAAGGCACTGCTGCGATTCAGAATACTCACCCCGGTCACGTGAGAGATCAGATCCGTATCTTGTCCCCAGGCGCGAAATCCCCGCTGAAAGATCCAATCAGTAAAGGGATCGCGCACATCCACCCGATACACAATAGAAGGTGGCGTGTCGGCAAATGCCGACACGCCACACCACCAACAAAGAACCCAGAAGAGTCGCAGCCGTCGCTGAAGCGAAAAATCAAACCCAGGCATAATCAATTCCAATGCGGATAGAGCCCGTTAGCCTAACCAGACTTAGCCTAGCGCCCTACTGTCTTCTAGTTCAGATTTCACCTCGACGGCAGTTGGTTCGACGGCTGGAGCAAAGAATTTTGTGACGGAAAAGTAGACGGGGAAAACACGGACGTATCGAGCGGATTGCGGCTAGCGCGTTTTTGCCGCCCGGCATAGGTCAAATCGGGATAGAAAGGTGCGACGGTAATCTGGCTGGTCCACACCCCCCCTTGTGGTGAAAACACCTCATGCATGCTGTAGTGATAGTCGCTCAACATCCAGTTGGTATTCACTACCGGGATTTCACTACTCGTTTTCTCCCAGTTTTCATTTGTGTAACCACTTTTAAACGCGGTATCCACCCACGGGCTGACGGGGCCAGAGGCTTTAAGTTGCACGCCAAAGTGCGCGTAATCCAGGTTGCTTAGACAGTTGACTACCAGCGAATCGGTTTGCCGCTTGCCCAACTCAAGCATACAACCGGCAGGGTGTACCAGGGAGCGCCCCTTTGCCATCAGGGTCACCGAGCGCCAGGGAACAGGACGCCACACCAGGGCCTTGAGAGAAGCATCCCAGACCTTAGCAAGATACGGCTTGGCTGGCTTCACGGGAGCCAGGCAGTCGGGTTCCCTGATCAGGGCATTTCTGGCCACGTTGACTGATCGCGGTGTGCGCACTGAACCGATGCTGGCACTCACCCCGGCACACCAACTCAAGCCAATAGAACGCAGTCCGTCAGCCAAAGAAAGCATTCGAGAACGCGGGACTTCAGCATGCGGAGGTAATATCGGCCAAATTTGATTATTCCCGGTAGAGGGCAACTCAATATAATTGGGATTGAATAAATTAGTATGCGCCACCTCGACAAGCCGTGGCTCGGTGTCTGAGCGGGAAGGATCTTGCGCCAACTGATAGGCGCGTGCCCCAAAAATGCTGGTAGAAGGAATCTCGCGAGCCACCCATTCGTACTGATGTCCATACAAGGCTTCCACGATTTCCAAATTGGTCATCTGTGCGCTATCGTGACCATCGCGTTGCGCCATCAAGCGAATCGCCTGGCGCAGACTGGCATTGACCTCATAAAACAGGTTGGAGGCACGAATCTCGTAAATCCACACCATGGGATTGCCGTTCACTAAGCGCGCCAGCGCAATCCGCTCCGCCGCCGAACGCTGATCGGTCGTCGAGATAAACGCACTGCTACGGTCGAGCACACTACCCCCGGTTACATGCGCGACCAGATCCTGGTTACTTCCTGGTACGTGAAACCCTTGCTGAAACATCCAGTTAGCCAGCGGGTCGCGCGTATCCACCCGAAACAGTCTAGTCGGCAGATATTCGGCACGCGCAGGCAGACACCAAGACCAAACCAGTAAACAAAGCAGGTATGGCAGCAGATGGTAAACGGCTAAACGGCTTCGCATTGCACTCTCCCTATGGAGTAGTAAACATAGACAAGCTCGCCGCGCGCTGTTTAACACTAAAGGTCAAGTGAAACTGAAACCAAAAAAGGAGTCCAGAATCGGACTCCTTTGAAAACACCTTGTGGCAGAAACACAAAGCCGGGGATCAGCCCCAGACCACATCCTTGGTGAGCAACTCTTCTGCCCGCATCAAAGCCGCAGCCAGATCCGGTTGTAGATTGCGCTCGCCCATGTCGGCCGCCAGGCGCGAACCGACTAATAATTTCAGTACTTCGGCACCGGCTCCACACAAAATCAGCACCCGATGCTGATCTCGCAGTTTTTCGTTCAGGCTATCCAGCGCGAGTAATCCGGTGGTATCCAGCAGCACCAGGCGGTGCAGTTGCAAAATAATCACCCGGGCATCCGGCGCTTCAGACAGCAATAACTCCACCGTGTCAGCCGCACCAAAAAACAGCGCACCTTCAATCCGGAATGCCGCACAACCGCGCGGCACTATTTTGCCGGCTATCGAGTGCCGTTCATACAATTGCGCATACTCAGGCTTGAGCAAATGAATCCCGGTATGGCTTGCCATGCTCTGGATAAAGAACACTGCGGCCATTAACAAGCCCACTTCAACCGCCACGGTCAGGTCAAACACCACGGTGAGCACAAAGGTCATCACCAAAATGGCGGTATCCCGTCGCGGGAACAAGAATGCCTTGCTGATGTGCCAGTCACCCATCTTGATCGCTACCGAGACCAAAATCGCTGCCAGCACCGCCAACGGAATATAGGCGGCCAAAGGCGCGGCCAACAGCAGAATCAATAGCAACACCAGAGAATGCACAATGGCGGCGACGGGCGTACGGCCACCATTATTAATACTGGTCGCGGTACGCGCCAGTGCACCGGTGACCGGAATGCCGCCAAAAAACGGCACCACCATATTGGCGATCCCCTGGGCGATTAATTCTTGGTTGGCATCGTGCTTATCATTGGTCATGGTGTCGGTCACCACCGCACACAACAGCGATTCAATCGCGCCCAATAGCGCAATCGTAAAGGCCGGGGCAATCAGATCCGTCAGATGATCAAAATCGATGGCAATCATGGAAAAATGCGGCAAGCCTTGCGGAATCCCACCAAACTTGCTGCCAATCGTCGCGAGCGGTAGTCCCAGAGCGGCAGTCACCGCCGTCCCCAAAACCAAGGCGACAAAGGGCGATGGCAACAGTTTATTGATGCGTTTTGGCCACAGTAGAATCAACAGCAGACAACTAGCGGAAACCAGCAAGGTCAAGGGATCAAACTGAGGCAGATACTCACGCAAGGTTTTGACCACCGAAAAAAAGTTCGATGGCATTTTGGCAACCGGCAAACCAAAAAAATCTTTTAACTGGGTTAAAAAGATCAAGACGGCAATCCCGTTGCTAAACCCGGTCACCAAAGGCATCGGGAAAAACCGGATCACCTGCCCCAAGCGCAACAGGCCCATGAGCACCAGCATCGCACCGGCCATCATGGTGCAGATCAGCAGATTAGCAACACCATACTTCAACACAATGCCATAAATAATGACAATGAAAGCACCGGTCGGCCCACTGACGGAAAGCCGGGTACCGCCAAAAAAAGCCGCTAAAAACCCGCCAATCACCCCAGTAAAAATCCCGGCTTGCGGCGATAACCCCGAAGCAATAGCAAAAGCCATTGCCAAAGGCAATGCCACAATCCCTACCGTCAGCCCCGCCAGAACATCGTCACGCAATACGTTTTTGTTGTAACCCGAAAGGCATTCCAGCAGACGCGGATGAAAAGAAATCATAATTTATTTAATTTAAATAAATCCAAAAAAGAGGGCTCAAGCTTAAAACCATTCTGCTCAGATAGCTAGGTACCCACTGCTAGCAAGTCTCCGGCCTATGCTAAAATCGACGCTTTGAAAGACGTTAGGGCCATACGATGAACAAGCTAGTCGCATTATTCGCCTTGCTCCCAAGCCTGGTGTTCGCTGCTCCGGTAGTAGACTTGGTGACCAATCGCGGAACGATTGAAATCACACTGGACCAGGCGCATGCCCCCAAGACCGTGGCAAACTTCTTGGCATACGTAAAATCAGGACACTACAATGGCACAATATTTCATCGGGTAATCGACGGGTTTATGATTCAGGGCGGTGGCTTTGACGCTCACATGGTTGAACGTAGCACCCGCGCCCCAATTACCAATGAAGCGGATAACGGGCTGAAAAACAACGTCGGCACCATTGCCATGGCACGCACCTCAGACCCGCATTCAGCCAGCGCGCAGTTCTTTATTAATGTGGCCGATAACAACTCGCTGAACTTCCGTTCCCGCACACAAGATGGCTGGGGCTACGCGGTATTTGGCAAGGTCACCCGTGGCATGGATGTGGTACAGCGCATTGCAAAAAGCCGTACTGGCGAGGCCAATGGTATGGCAGATGTACCGCAACAGGCGGTGGTGATTCAAAAAGCCATCGTCAAAAACTAATCTCACTCTGAACCCCCTTTAAGGATCCACGCAACATGATCAAATTGACCACCAACCTTGGCGAGATCGTGCTCGAAATGTTTGCCGACAAGGCGCCGACGACGGTCGCCAACTTTGAGCAGTACGTCAAGGATGGCCATTATGACGGCACCATTTTCCACCGCGTTATTAATGGTTTCATGATTCAAGGTGGCGGGTTTGATGCAGACATGCAACAAAAAGAATGCCGCGACCCGATCAAGAACGAAGCCAACAATGGCGAATCCAACAAGAACTACACCGTGGCCATGGCCCGTACCATGGACCCACATTCGGCCTCGGCTCAGTTCTTTATCAATGTAGCTGACAATAGTTTTCTAGATCACACCTCCGCCAGCGCCCAAGGCTGGGGCTATGCGGTATTTGGCGCCGTAGTTGAAGGCAAAGATGTGGTCGATCGCATCAAGACCGTGGCCACGGGTCGCAATGGCATGCATCAAGATGTGCCTAAAGAGCCAGTTACCATTATCAAGGCCGAAATCATCTAGTAAGCTGTTGGGCTAAACGCTCGATTGTCAGAGGGGGCATAGTCCCCCTCTATTTGTTGGCAAACCCTTTCTTGTTCTGCGCTGCCCGAGAAGCCTATGGCCATTCATCTAATTTCTGACTTGCACTTGTCGGAAGAGTCACCCGAACTCAACCAGCTATTTAGCGCCACCCTGGACGCCTGGCGCGGCAAGCTTGATGCCTTATACATACTGGGGGATCTATTTGAATATTGGGTCGGTGACGATGACAACACCCCATGGATTCAAGGCATGCTGGGCACACTCAGTGCGTTTTCGGCGCACACCCCACTGCGGATCATGCGCGGCAATCGTGACTTTTTATTAGGTGCAGAGTTTGCCAGGCAAACCGGTGCCGAGCTGATTGACGACCCAACGCTGTTCTACTGCGGCAGCCAAGCCTATCTGCTCAGTCATGGGGATACGCTGGCAAGCGATGACGTGGCCTACCAACAATTCAGAGCGCAAAGCCGTAACCCCGCCTGGCAACAAGCCATGCTGGCGCGCCCGTTGGCAGAACGTCATGCGATTGCGCGTCAGGCACGGGTGCAAAGCAAGGCGAATAAACAAGCCACCGGCCTGGATGCCATATCAGACGCCACCGACAGCGCGGTACTGGCGTTACTTGATCACTATGACTGGCCGATGCTCATCCACGGTCACACCCATCGCCCGGCATGCCATCAGATCGAGCATGGAGAACACAGTACACAGCGTTGGGTGATTGCCGACTGGCATGACGGCCATGGAGGCTATCTGCGCCTGGATGGCAGAGGTGTCAGCGCCTACACGCTCTAGGAAACACAAACCGCTCAGCTAGAACAACTCAGGCTGAGTTCGCTGGCCCACGCGGGCGGCAGCGCCGCATAGGCTTCAAACTCAGCTTGCTCATCAAACGGCTGAGCCAGGCAACGGCTCAGCTGCGCGATCTGACTAAAATCTTGCTGGTCGCGCAGAGCCGCAATCGCGTTCTCAGCCAGATAATTGCGCAAAATATACTTTGGGTTGACTTGGCGCATCGCCAGATGCCGTGGTGCATCCTGACTGTTTTCAGCCGCCAGCCGTGCGCGATAAGCCCTGAGCCAGGAATGGCACGCCGATTCCTCTGAAAACAAACCCAGCAAGGACACCGGCAGACGCGCATCAGCAGATTGCGGCAGTGCACACAATCCACGGAAAAATCGGGTAAAGTCCACATGCTCAGCATGCAAAGCCAAGAGTAGCGCCTCAATTAACCCAGCATCCTCCGCCTCGGGCTGTACCAAACCCAGCTTGGCGCGCATCCGTGCCAGCCAGGCAGCTTCATACACAGCGGGAAACTGATCCAGGGTTTGCAACAGCTCAGCTTCAGGCACCAGCGGTAGCAAGGCACTGCCCAGACACTGTAAATTCCATTGCGCTACACGCGGTTGCTGGTTGTAAGCATAACGCCCGGCATGGTCAGAATGATTACAGATATGCGCGGCATCAAAGCCATCCAAAAACCCGAACGGGCCATAGTCCAGCGTCAACCCCAAAATCGACATATTGTCGCTATTCATGACGCCATGACAAAAACCCACCGCCTGCCAAGCCGCAATCAACTCGGCAGTACGCTCAGCCACCGTGGCAAACAGCGCGGCATAAGGATTGTCAGCCAATAAACAAGCCGGATAGTGATGCTGAATCACAAAATCGGCCAATTGCTGCAACGCCTCGGTCTGCCCCGAGTGTGCCAGCACCTCAAACGAACCAAAGCGCACAAAACTGGGCGCCACCCGCGTCAACACCGCGGCCGTCTCAAGCTGTTCGCGCAAAACCGCAAACGGCGAACCGACCAGACACAGCGCACGGGTCGTCGCGATCCCCAGGCCAGCCATGGCCTCAGAACATAAGTATTCCCGCACGCTGGAGCGCAATACCGCGCGACCATCCCCCATGCGCGAAAACGGCGTCAGCCCCGCCCCCTTCAACTGAACCTCGGCGCGCCCTCCCTCCCCCCAAGGCAAATCGCCCAGCAGCAAGGCACGACCATCGCCCAATTGCGGCACATAGAAACCAAACTGATGCCCAGAATAGCGCGCAGCCAAAGGTTGCATCTTGGGTAACAGCGTATTGCCAGCAAACAAGGCCAGCCAGTCAAGCGCCGAATCCTGGGTTAAATCCAGCCCCAACTCGGCGGCTAGGGCATGGTTTTGCACCACCCAATACGGATCAGGCAGCGGGGTCGGCGCTACACGGCGAAAACAAACCTCAGGCAAGGTTTGATAGCGCTGGCCAAAAACAGGAACAGGAGCAGGGTTCATTCACCGATTCTAGCGCGCTGGACACCAGATAAACACCTGATAGTGAAAAGGGTTTTTGCGCTGAATCCGTAAAGCGAATTCATCTGGTGGCGTTCTGTATTGCGAGGAATCCGCTGGCACGGAGTTTAATTTATAGGTGAACGACTTACATTTTAGCGAAGAAAAAACCGAAGCAAACCGGTTTCGCCATTCAGTGTAGGGATAGATCCAAACCTATCCACTTCGGCATAAGCCTAGTTATTGGAAGAACGATCACTAATCTTTTGATATATTGCGATGCAACTTTTCATAAACACTTCACTCTTAAACCAACAAGATTAAGTGATAAATAAAAAATTCAAACATATCTATTGCAATGTAATAGTCAATTATATAATATATTACAAAAAATATTATATGAAGTTTCCAAGATATATAAATAATTTGTTTTTATTTCTTTTAAAATCAAGGGTATCAATCATGAAAATTCTGATCTCCAGCGCGCTGCTGTTGGCCATGGGGCTGACCGGCTGTGCATCGATCATGAACGATAAAACACAGCAGATTAACGTTTCCAGCTCCACTGGATCAGATATTAAAGGCACTGTGAATGGGATGCCGTTCCAAGGGCCTGGCGTCATCAGCGTTTTGCGCGAAAACAAGAATCTGTTATTCGTGACCTCGACTGAGGGCTGTGCTAAGGAAACGGTAGCTGAAAAAGCGGTCGATACTAAATTCTTTGTGAATATTCTGAGCGCGGGTGTTTTTGGTTCTAGTACCGATTATGGTACCGATAAAATGTGGAAATATTCAGATAACGTAGTTATTTCCTGCAAGAAATAATGTATAGATTTTATCGCTTAATGAAAGGCGGCTTGATAGCCGCTTTTTTTTATTTACTGATATTCAATCTGGCTTATGCAAACGCTGTGATTACATCAGTAGCGGAAATCCCGAGCCAGGCCGAACAGCTCAAGATCACCGCCCTTCAAGCTAATCTTGACCAATTACCGGTATGGTCGGCCTTACTCCATACGGATAACGATCAGGCTAATATAAGCGATCCTGCTTTTCTATTAAGCCTGCCAAATTTCTCCAGAAAAAGAGAAATGGAGCAGACCATCGATTTTCTCTACGATGGCAACCCGGAGCATGTCTGCCGCTTCCCGGCACGCTACCTCTGGTTAAAAGAACAGCTCAATGCCCCGCCCCTGCCACTGGAGCAATGCGCGGACATCAACGAATTTATCCGCAAAGCACCACTAGAGAAAATCTCCCTGGTATTTGCCAGCGCGAACCTGGCACAACCCTCCAGCATGATGGGCCACGCCTTTTTGAAATTCAGCGGCGAGAACGCACAGGGCCAAGAAATCAGCCATGCCATCTCCTTTTACACCGACACGGAGACCTTCAATATTCCCAAGCTGTTCTACGATAGCCTGATCGTCGGCAAGCCGGGCGTTTTCAGCCTGTCACCCTACGATGAAGCACAGCAGCTATATGTCGATCAGCAGCAACGCGGAATCTGGGAATATCAACTCGCGCTGAGCGAATCTCAGAAAGCCTTAATTCGACTGCACCTGATCGAACTCAAACAGACCCATCTCAGCTACTTTTTTCAGAAGTACAACTGCGCAACCGTGATTAAATTCATCTTGAGCGTATCGGGTAAAACACTAAAGGACAGCGGTTGGTGGGTCACACCCAAAAGCCTGATCAAGAGCACCTATCAGGCAGGGCTGGTCAGCGGTACGCGCGTTATCTCGCCTAGTCGCTGGCTTACGCGTGCGCTGGCGGAGCAGGTCGCGCCCGCCACACAGCAGGCCTTGTACCAACAGGTACTCAGCGGCAAGATCACGCGCGAACTCAACCCCTCCGACAGCGATCAGTCCTTCATTCAACTGGAACTGGCTAATAGCTATAACCAATACGCGCACTATTCCGGACAGCTAGACACGGCTCGCTGGCTGAGCAACGATCACGCGCTTGCCGAAATCAAGCAACAATCCTTTGCCAATAAGGCACTCAGTGCAGATGAACGCTACAACCCGCGCGATACGCCGGGTGAAAGTCAACTGGGGGTGTTCGTCAATAACGACCATGGGGAGCCAGCGCTCGGGATAACCATCTTGCCAGTCTCGCACTTGCTCAGCGATGACAATCGCAGTTACGCCAACGAAACCAGCTTGGAACTGTTCTCAACCAGACTCAAACTGCCTTTGCGCCATGGGCAACCGAAACTGGAACAACTAACGCTGTACGGCATGCAATCCCTGATCCCCTATGATGCCTGGACAGGCGGTACATCCAGCCGTTTTCGCATAGAGATAACGCCACAGTTCGATCGTAACCTTGAGCACCATCAAGCACTGACAGTCAATGGGGCAATCGGCCTGACCTTGCGTCCACAGCCGGATATTGATACCTATTTTCTGCTGGGAGGCGGAATCGCGCATGCCAACCGACGCGACTATCTATACAGCAACCTGGAAACCGGTGTGATTGTCCGAGAAATTTGGAATATGAAAACGCTGCTCTCACTGAGCAGAACAGACAATCAAATCGACAGAGGCAGCCACTACTACACGCTGTCTCTGACACAATCCAAATTTATCGACAAGGCGCATTCCTTCACGCTGAATTGGCAACGGGATGCGAATGCCTATCGCACACGCAATTCCGTCACGCTAGGACTGAAACGCATTTTCTAATTTGGAATTCGCGTGTAAATCCGCTAACGCGGATGATAGGGAATGAAGCACCGCTCAAGTTAGATTTTGTGGAGTGCCCCATACGGCGCAGTGAACGACTGCGTATATGGACTCCTCCCGGTTTGCAAGCATTTAACGTCTTTGACTGTAGGCTCGACTGCTCACGTATATCCGGCCTCTAAAGGTGGACGCAATTGTCCGGGCCATGATGGATTATTCGCGCGGCAGGTCCTGATCGCCCTAGCGTGCTCAAGGCACTTCGCAATCGCAAGGTTTTCCTACCGCCGGTTCGACCTGTTTGCCATCAACGTCTGATGCTTCGCAATCGTGGAGACTGTTGCTCTTTTCTATAAACCCGTCGGAGACGGGGCCAGCTTGTCTGGGCCTGGCTCAGGCGGGTTGGGTGTCCGGCTGACCGAATTCAGGCTGGTAATCCGCTCCGCTAGTCAGCAGCGCCCAGGCCATGCGCATGGTCTTGTTTGCGAGCGCTACGGCCGCGATGTTTTTGTTGCGTCGGTGGCACACACTTTGTACCCAGCAGCTTAAGCGGTCATCCTTGTCCTTCGCCGTTTTGAGTACCGACCTTGCTCCATGGATCAACAAGGTACGCAAATACGCATTTCCTCGTTTACTGATTCCCAGCAGATTATCTTTGCCACCACTGCTGTGTTGCCCAGGAACCAGCCCAACCCACGCTGCAGCATCGCGCCCTCTCTTGAACATTCGGCCATCTCCCAGCGCAGCGATCAGTGCCGTTGCGGTAATCGGCCCCACTCCGCGCAATGTCTGCAACCGCTTGGCATCGGCGTGTGCGCTGGCCAATCGCTGCATTGCGAGGTCTTGTGCCGCTACCCGAGCATCCAGATAGACCAAGTCCGCTCTCAATTCATTGAGAAGTGTTTTGAAGTCGCCCGTCAGGCCATTTTCAGCATCTTCCAGAATCTCTGGCAGGGCTTTGCGCAGCGATGTGACACGTTGGGCGACCACAATGCCGTATTCGCCAAGCAAGCCTCGAATCTGATTGACCTTGGCGGTTCGCTGATGCACGAGTTCAGTTCGAATCCGATGCAATGCCTGGATATCCTGCTGCGCCACCGTCTTGATGGCCACAAACCGCATGTTCGGTCGACCAAGTGCTTCGCAGATAGCGTCTGCATCGTTGGCGTCGTTCTTATTGCCTTTCACATAGGGCTTCACAAACTGGGGAGCGATCAATTTGACCGTGTGCCCCATGCCGATGAGTCGGCGTGCCCAATAATGCGAACTGGCACATGCCTCCATGCCAATGAGGCAAGGCGTGAGCTTGGAGAAGAATTTCACCATCTGATGGCGTGTTAACTGGCGGCGCAGGACAGGTTTCTCACTCGAGTCGACGCCGTGAATCTGAAAAACCTGCTTGGCCAAATCAATGCCGATACGCATAATTCGCATGGTGGACTCCTCTTTCTGTTGACTGGTGGTTGACGACTTCCAGTCTGGCACACTGATGCCGCTCAGGAGGGAGGAGTCCATCCCATTGCCCTACCTGCTGTTGCCTGCATAGCATGGTTGTACATCCCCATCGGCCCGCGCCGTCCGAGGGAAGCTTGCCGAGGTTTTAAAGGGCCGTCTGTTTGAGTCACGCGACGTTAGCGCGTGACGAGTTACGGCACTGCCTCGGCAAGCTTTTCTCGGACGGATTCAAGCGGGGCTTCGGGGCCGTGTTTTCTTTGAATACTTTCTTTTTTCGGTAAAAAAGAAAGTATTTCGCCCGCCGGGCGAGACCGGCTCTAATCATCATCCGCGTCAGCGGATTCCAAAGCCATTTGGCCTAGAGCCAAAGACCGTCAGAATTAACCACCAACACTTTCAGAATTTCCAACAACCACGCTCTATTGTCAGTCGTGAGCCTACTAGATAACCTGGGATCTGCGGCATCAAAACCCGCAAACAGCGCGAGCTCAGAGTGCGACCAACACCCCAAGCTCGCTAACCTTACCAACTCGAGTTAGGAGTTAGCATGGCTGAGAAGCATAGTAATGCAATCCACCGCATCCCTTCAAACCCGCCCCTCCACCAGCAAAAGCTGTTTTCGCTGATTTCCGTGTTGTGCCCCCCGCGTCGGAGTAGTAGAGATTCTGATGTTTGCCAATTAATCGTCGACAGCCGCCTACATTGGGCGGTTGAACCGATTGACGGTGAATCGTCATGGCTTTACCTGCCTGAAGCGGCTTACCTACGGAAAATTGCGGGCTGCATGGTGCTGACCATCGACTAGGGCCCAACCAGGAGCGGGGGCCGCAAGGTCCCCGAACCGGCAGTGATTACACGGGTACCGCCAGCAGAAAAAAACCTTACTCTTTCAATTTTGACTCGGGCCACACCTCAGACAAGGTCTCCAATAAGGTAGACACCACCGGGTCCCCCGCCATATCCGCAGGATAAACAAACTGCAATGCCGCCTGCTTACGCACGCCAGGCACCACTAACAATCGTCCCTGCTGTTGTAATGCCAGCGCGCGCTCTTCTCGCACCAAAGCCAGTCCGACACCGGCCATCACCAATTCGGCAATCGCTTCTAAGTGATCACACTCTGCCATTTTGCGCGGCGAAATATTCAACTCGCGCCACAGCTCAGTGGTAATTCGACTCAGGCTAGAAAACTGCGACAGCCCGACCCAAGGCAATTTACCCAACTCCTTGCCGGACAACGCACCAATGCGCCCAGCCCAATCGGGGGGCATCGTCAGCACAAACGGCACCTCAGTCAGCAGCACGGTATTCACATTGGCGTATGGATTCTTGCCGAGATAGAACCCCGCATCTAACTCTTTTTTACGCACCGAATTAAGCACATCGCCAGTGACGCCGTGTAACAGACGCAAATCAAGCAAAGAATGGCGCTCACTGAGCGCGGCAACCCAGGGGCCGATGCGTAGCATATCCGGCGTCAGGATTATCCCAATCCGCACCCGCCCGGCAAGCTGACCTTTAAGACTGCGCGCATGGTCCACAATCTGCCGTGCAGCCAATAAAATCGACTGTGCTCGTGGCAATAATTCTTGACCGGCAAGGGTCAGCATTACCCCACCAGCGGTACGATCAAATAACGGTAGCCCCACCTCTTCCTCTAATGCCTTAATCTGTGCGGTCACTGCCGGTTGAGACAGGTGCAACTGTTCTGCCGCCTGGGTTAAATGTCCTTGTTGCGCCACGGTCACAAAGGTGCGCAGTTGATAAATTTCCATGGATTCTTTCTTTACCTGGTTACCCGCGAATCGCTACCAACCCATATCGCATATTCACTGATGTAGTCGCCAGCATAACAGTCTGCCCGTAACTGAACAAATACCGACTCTTCCCTGGCACTAGAGGCTCGCAATTTGGGTGGGGTAGTGGTTTCTATCGTTTATCTTCGCCACAGGTGTTTGGAGCAAAAATACCATTTTATCTATTTGATTTTATTTGTTTTTTGCAGTGCAGCATCGGTGTAACAAATTGTGCACATCAAAAAATGCGATTGGCAAACCAGCAGCATCCACCCTTATGTTTATGACAGCGGGCGCTACACCGCACACCCACAGGAGACAACCATGAACCAAGACGACGTACTAGCCAAAGTACAGTCAAACCCCAAGTTCCTTGAACTTGTCCAAAAGAAGACAAGTCTGGGCTGGAGACTGAGCCTCATCATGCTGGTGATTTACTACGGTTTCATTTTGATGCTGGCCTTCTCGCCCAAAACCCTGGGCACCCCGCTGGCGGCAGGGATGGTTACCACCATCGGCATGCCGATTGGTATCTTGATCATCCTTTCGGCATTTGTACTGACTGGTGTGTATGTCTACAAGGCCAACAAAGAATTTGATCCGCTGAATGCCCAAATCATCGAGGAGGCACGCCAATGAAACGCATCTCCCTCTGCTCCAGCGCTTTATTGGCAACACTGCTGCCCTCGCTGGCTTTGGCCGCTGAAGGCATTTCAGGCGAAGTTCAGCGTCAACCGCTCAACTGGCACGCCATTATCATGTTTTTTGTATTTGTTGCCGGCACCCTGATGATTACTTACTGGGCCGCCAAGCGCACTCGCTCGGCCAGTGACTTCTATGCAGCAGGCGGCGGCATCACCGGATTACAGAATGGTCTGGCGATTGCGGGCGACTATATGTCGGCGGCGTCGTTTCTGGGAATTTCTGCCATGGTGTACGAAAAGGGCTATGACGGCCTGATCTACTCGATGGGCTTTTTGGTCGGCTGGCCGATTATTCTGTTTTTGGTGGCGGAGCGCCTGCGCAACCTGGGCAAATACACCTTTGCCGATGTGGCCTCGTATCGTCTTAAACAAACGCCGGTACGCTGTTTTGCCGCACTAGGCACGCTGGTGGTGGTGGCGGTGTATCTGATTGCGCAGATGGTCGGCGCGGGTAAGCTGATTCAATTGCTGTTTGGCATGAACTACACCTCGGCGGTGGTGATGGTGGGCATCTTGATGGTGTTGTATGTCACCTTTGGTGGCATGCTGGCGACCACCTGGGTGCAAATTATCAAAGCGGTGATGCTCTTGGCCGGTGCCACCTTCATGGCGTTTATGGTGCTGGCGCACTCTGGTTTCAGTTTTGAAACCATGTTCAAGCAAGCCACCCTGATTCATAGCAAGCATCTGGCCATTATGGAGCCGGGTGGACTGGTGGCTAACCCGATTGACGCGATTTCTCTGGGCATGGCACTGATGTTTGGTACCGCAGGCTTGCCACACATCTTGATGCGTTTCTTTACCGTTTCTGATGCCAAAGAAGCCCGCAAGTCGGTGTTTTACGCCACAGGCTTCATTGGTTACTTCTATATTCTGACGTTTATTATCGGCTTTGGCGCCATCATGCTGGTGCTCAACCAACCAGGGATGATGGAAACCATCACCAAGGACGGCAAGACCATTACCCAGTTGATTGGCGGCAATAATATGGCTGCGATTCATCTGGCGGACGCAGTTGGCGGCAGTCTGTTCTTGGGCTTTATCTCGGCGGTGGCCTTTGCCACCATCCTGGCGGTAGTAGCTGGTTTGACCTTGTCAGGAGCCTCGGCAGTTTCTCACGATCTGTACGCCTCGGTGATCAAAAAAGGCAAGGCGGTTGAAGCCGATGAAATCCGCGTCTCCAAGATTACCACGCTGTTTTTGGGGGTGATCGCCATCGCCTTGGGCATTGCCTTTGAGAAGCAGAACATCGCCTTCATGGTTGGCCTGGCGTTCTCGATTGCGGCTTCGGCTAACTTCCCGGTGCTGTTTCTCTCGATGTTCTGGCGTGGACTGACCACCCGGGGCGCGGTGATCGGTGGCGCAATCGGCCTGGTCACGGCAGTCGGGCTGATCGTAGTCGGACCGGCAGTATGGGTTGACGTACTCAAGCATAAAGAGGCACTGTTCCCGTACAAGAATCCGGCGCTGTTCTCGATGACTCTGGCGTTTATCAGTACTTGGCTGATCTCGGTTCTGGACCGCTCGGCTCAGGCCGACGAAGAGAAATCACGCTTCGATGCCCAGTTCGTGCGCGCGATGACCGGCATTGGTGCCTCGGGCGTATCCAAGCACTAAAACCATCTTCACGGCTGCCCCCATCGGTGGGGGCAGCGATTTAAAAATATAAGGAGAAGGCATGTCTTCCATCGAATCCATCCTGAAAGAAACCCGCAGTTTTCCTCCGTCAGACGATTTTCGCCACAAGGCGTCGCTATCCGGCATGGAAGCCTATAACACGCTGTGCGAACAGGCTGACGACCACTATCTATCGTTTTGGGGCGATCTGGCCCGCGAACTGATTACCTGGAAAAAGCCGTTTTCACGCGTGTTGGACGATAGCCAGGCCCCGTTTTACAAGTGGTTTGACGACGGCAAGCTGAATGTTTCTTACAATTGCCTAGATCGCCATCTGGCAGATAATGCCAATAAGATTGCAGTGATTTTTGAAGCCGACGATGGTGAAGTCACCCGTGTGACCTACGCAGAACTGCACCGCCGCGTCTGCCAGTTTGCCAACGGACTGAAGAGCCTGGGGGTCGGTCGGGGCGACCGGGTGGTGATCTACATGCCAATGGTGATTGAAGCCATTGTCGCCATGCAGGCCTGCGCACGGATCGGTGCGATTCACTCGGTGGTGTTTGGCGGCTTCTCGTCGGCCGCCTTGCGCGACCGGGTGCATGATGCCGGGGCCAAGCTGGTGATTACCGCCAACGAAGGTCTGCGCGGTGGCAAAATCGTACCGCTCAAAGCCACAACCGATGAAATTTTCGCACTGGAAGGCAGCGAGTGCGTTGAACATGTGGTGGTCTACCAACGCACGAATAATGGTGCGGCCAATTGGGTTGAAGGCCGTGACATTTGGTGGCATAAGCTGGTAGAGGATCAGGCCGAACAATGCGAACCGGAATGGATGAACGCTGACGACCCGCTATTTATTCTGTATACCTCGGGCTCGACCGGTAAACCTAAGGGGATTCAGCACTCCAGCGCGGGCTACCTGCTGGGTGCCATCAATAGTTTCCGCTGGGTATTTGACTACAAACCTAACGATGTTTTCTGGTGCACCGCAGATGTGGGCTGGATTACCGGCCACACTTACATCTGCTATGGCCCACTAGGTATTGGTGCCACCCAGGTGGTGTTTGAAGGGATTCCGACCTACCCGGACGCCAACCGCTTCTGGCGCATGATTGAGCAGCATAAGGTCAGCATCTTCTATACCGCGCCGACCGCGATCCGCTCGCTGATCAAACTCGGTGCCGATTCGCCCAAGCAGTTTGACCTGTCATCCTTGCGTCTGTTGGGTACCGTGGGCGAACCAATTAACCCAGAGGCCTGGATGTGGTACTACGAAGTGGTTGGCGGCGGTCGTTGCCCGATTGTCGACACCTGGTGGCAAACTGAAACCGGCTCGGCGATGATCGCCCCGATTCCAGGGGCCGTGCCGACCAAACCCGGCTCTTGCACCCTGCCCTTGCCGGGCATCATTGCCGATATCGTCGACGAATCCGGCGCACCGGTCGAACCCGGTAAAGGCGGTTTCCTGGTGATCAAAAAACCATTTCCTAGCCTGGTGCGCACCATCTGGAACGATCCAGAACGCTTTAAGAAGACCTATTTCCCAGAAGAGTTTGATGGCCGCTATTACTTGGCGGGTGACTCGGCGCACCGCGATGAAAACGGTTACTTCTGGATCATGGGACGGATTGACGACGTGTTGAACGTCTCGGGACACCGCTTAGGCACCATGGAAATTGAGTCGGCACTGGTTGCCAACCCGCTGGTAGCCGAAGCCGCAGTCGTCGGCAAACCGCACGAAATCAAGGGCGAAGCCGTGGTGGCGTTTGTGGTGCTCAAAGGTACACGCCCGACCGGCGACGAAGCGCGCAAGGTGGCAGAAAACCTCAAGCAGTGGGTCGCGCACGAAATTGGCAAGATCGCGCAACCGGACGAAATCCGTTTTGGCGACAACCTGCCTAAAACCCGCTCCGGTAAAATTATGCGCCGGCTACTACGCTCGCTGGCACGTGGTGAAGAAATCGTGCAGGACATTTCCACGCTAGAAAACCCGCAGATTCTGCAGCAGTTGCAAGAACCTGCATCTTAATCCACCCCACGATAATTTAACCGCCCGGCGCTTGCGCCGGGCTTTTCGCACCCATGTTGAAAGCCCATCCATGGATCTGAAAGACTACTTTGCACGCATAAATTACCAAGGACCGACCACTTCAAGCCTTGAAACACTGCAAGCAATCCATAGTGCGCACGTGTATAGCATTCCATTTGAAAATCTTTCGATCCAAATCCAGCGCTCTGTTGAGTGCCGCTGCCCTATCAGACTGGACGAGGAGGCACTCATCCGGAAAATCATTCACCAACGTCGTGGCGGCTACTGTTATGAAACCAATGAGCTACTGGCGATTGCCCTGGAAACCCTCGGTTTCAGTGTGCAACGGCTATTTGCACGCGTAGCCAACGAGGGAACACCCAAGCCACTTAGCCACAAGTTGCTGCTAGTGGACATCCAGGCACAGCCATGGATCGCAGATGTTGGTTTTGGCAATCACGGATTGACTCAACCGATCCCCTTGCTAGCTGGACAGGTGTTTCACAATGGAGTCGACCGCTTCATGCTGCGCAAACAGCAGGATCTTTATACGCTCAGCCGGCAAGTTGAAGGGCAATGGCTTGATCTATATGCATTCAACACCACGGCCTATCTCCCGGTCGATTTCGAACCGGCAAACTACTACACCGCGACCATGCCCGACTCAAAGTTTGTACGAGAGCGGATCTGCACCCTGCCCACGCCAGAGGGGCGGATCACCCTGCACAACAATCGGCTTAACATCAAAACCAGCCAGCAAACCATTTCTCGCGAGGTTGCCGAAAGTGAAATCCTTGCATTGCTGTCGCGCTACTTTGGGATTGATCTCGCCGAAGACACTTGTTTCAGGCCTTTGGCTCAATATGATTTTTGGCGCTAATGTGTGCTGCCTTTTAGATTGCGGATGCGCTCGGTCACGCAAGGGGCAAGCGGTTGTCGCCCATCTAGCTTCAGCGGATAATAAGCCTCTCTTTATCTAAGCGGTTTCAGCATGACCCAGCCCCCCACTTGCCAGCAGCACGCTACGGCCGACGAGATTGATGCCATCCTGCCGCAAACCCAATGCCGCCAATGCGACTATGCGGGCTGTCGCCCTTATGCAGAGGCGATTGCCGCCGGGGACGCTGACATCAATCGTTGCCCACCGGGCGGTGAAGCAGGGATTCGGCGTTTGGCAGCGCTGACGGGTAAAACCTTCAAGATTTTTGCCGTCGATGCTCCGCAACCCAAGCCGCGTGCACTGGCAGTGATTGATGAAGAGAACTGTATTGGCTGTACTTTGTGCATTCAGGCCTGTCCGGTGGATGCGATCTTGGGCGCCGCCAAGCGCATGCATACGGTGATTGCCGACGAATGTACTGGCTGCGCATTGTGCGTGGCCCCCTGCCCGGTGGATGTGATTCAGATGGTTGAATTGGTGCCAGCAGAGCAGGGGTATCCGCAGGCGGATCGCGCACGCGCGCGCCATCAATTTCATCTGGCGCGCCTGGAGCGCGAGCGCGCAGAGAAAGCTCGCCGCCAGGCGGAGAGAAGTATGGTGCCGACGGTGGCTGTCGCGGGCCAGACCAGTAGTGTTACCGTTGCCAATACGCTGGACGAGCAGAAAAAAGCCGTGATTGCCGCCGCGATGCGCCGAGCAGCCGAGCGCCAGGCGGCGCGTGCCAATGGGGAGAAGAAATCGTGAATCCGGCCAAGCGACTTGAAATTTTTACCCGCTTTGCCGCAGATAATAGCCGCCCCACCACCGAGCTTTGTTACCGCACACCGTTTGAATTGCTGGTAGCGGTGATTCTGTCGGCACAAGCCACGGATGTGAGCGTCAATAAAGCCACCCGTAGCTTGTTTGCCGTGGCCCCGACACCGGAAGCCATGCTGGCGCTGGGTGAGCCTGGGCTCATCGAGCATATCCGGACCATTGGCTTATACCGCAGCAAGGCGCGTCATATCGTCGCCAGTTGCCACCTGTTGCTAGAGCAGTTTGGCGGTGAAGTACCACAAACCCGTGCGCAATTGGAGTCACTGCCGGGTGTCGGTCGTAAAACCGCCAATGTGGTTCTGAATACTGCCTTTGGCCAACCGACCATCGCGGTGGATACGCATATTTTTCGTGTGGCGAATCGAACCGGTATTGCGCCAGGCAAAGATGTACGCGCGGTTGAAGACGGTTTGTTGCGCAAAGTCCCCAAACAATTTCATGCCGATGCGCATCATTGGCTCATTTTACACGGGCGTTATATCTGCAAGGCACGCAAACCATTATGTCATCGGTGTTTAATTGCTGATCTCTGCGAATTTCCAGCAAAAACGGTATGATATGCGAAGCTGATGTGCTAAATAAGCGGTAAAGGGATTCTTAAGGCTTGAAAGCCAGCCATCAGCCCTGATTTCTACTCGATAGTTTTGCTAAAGGATTGATCCGTGACGGCCCGCTTCCGCACTTTGTTCTCAGCAGTTCTGGTGCTTTCCCTCCTGTCCGGCTGCGATCGGGTAGAAAAGTGGTTTAACAAAGACGCCCCCAATGCTCCGGTGGTGATTCCAGCTCAGCAGGATGGAAAAATCGGCATGCTCTTGCCTGATTTTACCCAACTGGTTGAACGCGATGGCCCGACGGTGGTGAACATTCAGGCGCTACGTAGCGACAATGGTCAATCGAGTGACGATGGTGCGCAAACCGCGTCTCCGGACAACGCACCCTTGTTCGACTTTTTCCGCCGCTTCATGCCAAACCCCAACGATAGCGGTGATAGCCAGGATCAGCAGCCATCTGACAGCATTTCTTATGGTTCGGGTTTCATCCTCAGTGCCGATGGCTACATTATGACCAACGCACATGTGGTGAGCGGCTCAAGTCAGATCAAGGTGGTGCTGACGGATAAGCGCGAGATGAAGGCCAAGCTGGTTGGGCTCGACAAGCGGACTGACGTGGCGCTATTGAAGGTGGATGCGGCTGATCTGCCGGTAGTCAAGATCGGCAACCCTGACCTGCTGAAACCCGGCGAATGGGTGGCGGCGATTGGTGCGCCGTTTGGCTTTGACAACTCAGTCACGGCGGGGATTGTTTCAGCCAAGGGACGCACCTTACCGGATGAAACCTATGTACCGTTTATTCAGACTGATGTGGCGATTAATCCAGGCAATTCTGGTGGACCGCTATTCAATCTGCGCGGTGAGGTCGTAGGGATTAACTCGCAGATTTATAGCCGTTCGGGTGGCTTTATGGGGATTTCGTTTGCGATCCCGATCAATATAGCCATGACGGTTGCCGATCAGATCAAGGCGAATGGTAAGGTCAGCCGTGGTCAGCTGGGTGTCAGTATTCAGGAAGTCACGCAAGAGCTGGGTCAATCGTTTGGTTTAGCCCAACCACATGGCGCCTTAGTAGTACGGGTTGAGCCACAAAGCCCTGCAGCCAAAGCCGGCATCCAGGCGGGTGACATTATCTTGCAGATCAATGACCGCAAGATTCAGAGCTCTAAAGATCTGCCTATGCTGGTGGGGAGTATGCAACCTGGGGCACGCGTCAAGCTGCGGATCTGGCGCAGAAGCAGCGAATTGAAGCTTGAAGCGACACTGGGCGAACTTAACAATGACCCGGCAGTGCAATCGCAGCAAGCAGATCCAGCTGTGCCGCAGAGCTTTCAATTTGGCAAGTTGGGGCTGATTGTCAGCGAAATCCCGGCGAGCCAGCTGACCCAGTTTGGCTTACGCGGCGGGCTATTGGTCGAAAAATCTCAAGGTCTGGCGGCACGTTCGGGCTTACAGGGGGGCGACGTGATTATCGGCTTAAATCAGACTGAAATTACCTCGGTAAAATCGTTTGAACGTGCGCTCAGTGCCGCAAAAGGCAGCGCTGCGCTGTTGGTACGCCGCATGAGTGACACGCTGTATATTCCTCTCCGACTGAATTAATCTTCCCCCCCATCGGGCACCGTGGTGTCGGATGGGGGCGGTCTTCTGAAGCTGTTTTTTTCTTGCCTTAGCGTCTCTGCCAGGTCCTAGCGATACCAGATGCATAACTGCTCGCGCAACTGATATCATGTACTGGTTCAACTCGCGTGAGCACGCCATGAAACCCATCGCTATCTTTCAGCATTATCCCGGAGCAGGCCCAGGGCATTTTCTGGATTTTGCCCGTCGCTCTAAACTACCGGTACGTATCTTTTGCGGCTTTCTCGGCGAATCCTTGCCTAGTTCGATTCAGAATTTTTCTGGGCTGGTTTCCATGGGTGGGCCAATGAGCGTCAATGATTGTGTGGATTTTATCGAGCAAGAAGCACGCTTGATCGATCAGGCGCTGAGCTTGGAGATTCCGGTACTAGGACACTGTCTGGGTAGTCAATTATTGGCGCGTGCCCTCGGTGCCTCGATTGAGAAAAACCAGCCTGCTGCCTGGGAAATCGGCTGGCATCCAGTCAACGCAGCCACCACTGAACACGATGACTGGATTGAGAGCCTGAATGGTGCTGAGGTGTTTCATTGGCACAATGAGAATTTTACCCTGCCTAGTGGTGCCACCCGCTTACTGGAGAATGCACACAGTACCAACCAGGCTTTTTTGCATGGTCCGCATCTGGGGGTGCAGTTTCATATTGAGATCACCGAGGCCATGGTCAAAGACTGGTGCGATATCAGCGATGATCCACAGAACTGGCAGCACCTGCCCTCGGTGCAAAATGTCTCAGAAATACAACGTGCGCTAACTCAGCGCATTACGCGTTCCAACCTGATGGCCGATCAGATCTACCAGCGTTGGAGTCTAGGATTATTTAATCAGGATTAACCATGGATTTTTTGACCACCGATTTATGCGATGCACACCCAGAGGAGATTGACGTACTCGCGCCGTTTTTTCAGCGCTTTGGTGGAGCAGCACGATTTTGCGGACCCATCGCAACCTTAAAAGTTTTTGAAGACAATGCACTGGTACGCACCGTACTGTCTGAGCCGGGCCTTGGGCGGGTATTGGTTGTGGATGGCGGCGGCTCACTACGTTGCGCTCTATTGGGGGACCAGTTGGGCGCACTGGCAGTCGAAAACGGCTGGGCGGGGATTGTGGTCAACGGTGCGATTCGCGATTCGGTCGCCTTGGGACAATTGCCGCTAGGGGTGCGCGCGCTGGCAACCCATCCGCTCAAATCGATCAAGCGCGGCGAAGGTCAACGCGATCTCACCTTACAGTTTTCTGGTGTGCGCATGCATCCTGGCGACTGGCTGTATGCCGATGAAGATGGTGTGATTATTTCACCAACACCTTTGCTTTAAATCTCGACAAAGCACCACGGCTAAAGCATGGGGGGTGCCATCGGCTCATGGTGTGTATGGCGTATCGTGCCCTCTTCGCGCGAGCGCGCATACACCGGCAACGTGAGCAGTACTTTGGGATCTGCCCAGCTAAGCCGTGCTTCCCACCAGGTATGATGCGCAGGCGTCAGGCTTTCTGGCTGCTGCAAAGAAGCCGCTGTAATATCCAGTTCTGCCGGATCTGATTCGTGGCGATAAGTCAGCGTGGTACCACAACGCGGACAAAACCCACGCTCAACTGCGGCCGATGAATGGTAAATCGCCATCGGCTCTCCACGCCACTCTACTTCTGACACGCGCACGGTAAACCAAGTGACAAAGGCGGCTCCGCTGGCTTTGCGGCAGGTCTGGCAATGGCAGTGGGTGATGTAAATCGGCTCGCCACGCACCAGATAATGAATCGAGCCACACAGGCAACTACCGGATAAGGGTTGGGTCATGTGACACTTCTTTCTTATTTAGCGCTAGCTGCCTTTAGGCATCCCGCACTGCAGCAATTTGTCATACCACTATGGTCATATCCATGCTAATTGACAAGCACTTCCAGATGTTGACATTAGTTGCCTAGGCAATATAATATTTAGTCCATGAAAAAACGCCCCCCCGCTCTCAGTGCAACGCTTTATACACCAGAAAGTCTAGAGAGCGGCGGAGTGCAAAATGCGTTGGGTTTTCTGATTGCGCATGTGAAGCGCCGGATGGATGATCTGCTAGAGCAAGAAATGGCGCCACTGGGGCTCACGGCCGCCCAGTTTATCGTTCTGATTAATATACATCACCAGGTACATTCCACCCCGGCTGAGTTCTGCCGTTTGTTAGATTATGATCCGGGGGCAATGACGCGTCTTATCAGTCGCATTGAGAAAAAAGGCTTTATCCGCCGGGTACAAAACCTGGATGACCGGCGCTCTGTGTGCCTGGAATTGACTGAAGCGGGTCAAGCACTCTGCCCTCGGGTGATCCCCTCAGTATGCAATGCATTTAACCAGCTATTGTCTGGCTTTAGCCCTGCAGAAGCCCGACTGTTTGAAAGCATGCTGCAACGCATTTTAACCAAACCTTGATTTTTTTTAGACTAATTGCTGCCTAGGCAACGATCGTCGCTCGATACCGGTTTCATTGGGCGACCATTTTGGAATTTCTATGCCCACAACCGCGAATCAATCGCCCGCCTTTACCCCAGCGCAACTTGGCCTGTTAACCTTGAGCCTGGCACTGGGCACCTTTATGGAGGTACTGGATACCTCCATTGCCAATGTTGCCGTTCCCACCATTGCCGGTAGCATGGGGGTGAGTGCAACACAGGGCACGTGGGTAATCAGTTCGTACTCGGTGGCCGCGGCGATTGCCGTGCCACTCACGGGCTGGCTGGCGCGTCAGATTGGTGAACACCGATTGTTTATCATGTCGCTGGTAGCGTTTACCCTTACCTCGGTACTGTGTGGTCTGGCGCCCAACATGAATATGTTGGTGTTGTTCCGGCTGATGCAAGGACTGGTATCCGGCCCGATGGTGCCGTTATCGCTCACCATTTTATTGCGTAGCTTTCCACCGCAAAAACGCGGTATGGCCATGGCCTTATGGGCCATGACGGTCGTGGTGGCGCCGATTCTCGGCCCACTGATGGGTGGCTGGATTACGGAAAACTACCATTGGTCGTGGATTTTCTTTATCAATGTGCCGGTGGGTCTGGCTGCAATCCTGATTACCTACACGGTGCTCAAGGGCCGGGAAACCCCGATCCAGAAGTTGCCAATTGACATCATCGGCCTGGTTTTACTGGTACTCGGAATCGGTAGCTTGCAAATGATGCTGGACCTGGGGAATGAACGTGACTGGTTCAGCTCAAACTTTATTCTTAGCCTGGGGCTGATCGCGCTGGTTTCCTTGGTCTTTCTAGCCATCTGGGAATGGGGAGAGGAACACCCAGTAGTCGATCTGCGCTTATTCAAGCTGCGCAATTTTTCCTTAGGGGTGTTGATGCTGGGCGTCGGCTTTATGACCTTTTTTAGCTCAGTGGTGATTTTTCCACTCTGGTTGCAACAAGTCATGGGCTACACCTCGGGTCTGGCAGGTTTGGCAACCGCGCCATCCGGCTTATTGGCCTTGGTGTTCTCGCCCATTATTGGCAAGAATATACATCGCTGGGATACGCGCATTGTGGTGTCACTCGGGTTTTTGGTTTTTGCGATTGTCTCGTTCTGGAGCGCCAGCTATACCCTGGATGCCTCGTTTGCTCAAGTGATCGCACCGCGTCTGCTGCAAGGAGCCGGGATCGCCATGTTCTTTGTGCCAATTAACACGCTGATATTGTCTGGAATAGAAGAAGCCCGCCTGGCGTCGGCTTCGGGCTTGTCTAACTTTATCCGGACTTTGTCGGGCGCAGTTGGCACTTCGATTAGCGTCACGCTTTGGGACCACCGCGAGATCTTTCACCACGCGCGTCTGGGCGAAGCCATCAGCCAGTATGCCCCAGCCACCCAAGACTACCAGACACAGCTACAGAGCTTGGGCATCAGCGGCAACCAGGCAAATGCACACCTGGATCAGATGTTAACGGCACAGGCTTATATGGTGGCCACCAACGACTTTTATTATTTGTGTGGCGGGGTGTTTGTGCTATTGATCGGCTTGGTCTGGCTGACCAAGCCACAGGCTGGTGCGTCTGCCGCAGTAGGACACTAAAATCTAGCGCGTAGCTTGGTAAGAAACGCTCTTTAGTAAGAAAAAACCCCTGGCTGTTGAGTCATCAACCGCCAGGGGTCAGTCATCGCGAAGCGCTCAGGACGCTTGCATCGGGATCGCGTGTTTAACCTCAGTCATCTGGTTATGTTCATCAACAAAGACCAGTTTGGGGCGCAGCCCATCCAGTTCGTGTTCTTCGTACTGGGCAAAAGAGGCGATGATCAGTAAGTCGCCAACTGCGGCACGACGCGCTGCCGAGCCATTCACCGAGATGATGCCGGAGCCACGTTCGGCGCGAATTGCATAGGTGGCAAAACGCTCGCCATTGGTGACGTTCCACATCTGGATTTCTTCAAACTCGCGAATATCTGCAGCTTCCAGTAGATTTTCATCAATCGCGCAGGAACCAATGTAATGCAGTTCAGAATGGGTGGTGGTGACGCGATGCAGCTTTGACTTCAGCATGGTGCGTTGCATGATTTCTCCTAGATTCAGGCGTGGCGTCGCACGTCAACATTATCGATCAGGCGCGTGCGGCCAAGCCGGGCCGCAACCAGCACCACCAGGTGATGCTCGCCTGCATGGGCAACTTCCAGCGTATCGCCCTGGCGTATCTCCACATAATCTACCACCCAGCCATGTTGCTCCAAGTCGCTCGCAGCTGAGTGTTCCAGGCTGGCATAATCGTTGTCACCCGCTTCCAGGCTATTTTGTATCCGCTGCAGATTACGGTACAACCTTGGAGCTTCGGCACGTTCTTCTGCTGTCAGATAGGCATTGCGTGATGAAAGCGCCAGACCATCCTCGGCGCGACCAATGTCGACTCCGAGAATTTCAATTGGCATGTTCAGGTCGTCCACCATGGCACGAATGATATGGAGTTGCTGATAGTCTTTCTTGCCAAAACACGCTACATCGGGTGCCACAATATTAAATAGCTTAGACACTACCGTGGCTACACCGCGAAAATGCCCGGGACGGAAAGCGCCACATAGCTCGTCCTGAATATGCGGTGGCTCAATATTGAAATCTTGGCGCACGCGCGGGTACAGCTCTTTTTCGTCCGGGAAGAACAATACATCGACCCCCGCATCGGCGAGCTTTTTACTATCTGCGTCCAAGGTACGTGGATAGGAGCCAAAGTCTTCGCCTTGACCAAATTGCAGCCGATTGACAAAAATACTCACCACCACACGCGGTGCCTGTGCGTGCGCCGCGCGAACCAACGCCAGGTGACCGTCGTGCAGATTACCCATGGTCGGAACATATGCCACCCGGCCAGCCGTTTTACGCCAGGCGCGCATTTCGGCAATCGTACGGATGATTTCCATTGCTGCTAACCCTTTCAGAAACAGTGCTCAGCCGCAGGGAAGGACCCATCCTTCACCGCGTGCACATAGGCGGCTACCGCAGCGGGTATGCTGTGAGCCTCCACCATGAAATCTTTTACAAAGCGGGCTTTTTTGCCCGGATAAACCCCCAGCATGTCATACAGCACCAGTACCTGGCCACTTACATCCGCGCCCGCACCAATACCAATGGTGGGCACCGACAGGCTTTGGGTGATCCGCCGCGCTAGGTCCGCAGGTACACACTCCATCAAAACCAGGCTGGCGCCGGCTTCTGCCAGCAACTGCGCATCCTGCAGGATACGCTCGGCATCCCCTTCGCTCTTGCCCTGCACCCGATAGCCGCCCAGCGAATTGACAAACTGCGGTGTCAGCCCGATGTGCGCACACACCGGAATGCCACGTTCGACTAGAAAACGGATGGTCTCAGCCATAAAGGCACCGCCTTCTAGCTTGACCATATGCGCCCCGGCCTGCATGAGCTTAGCTGCGTTGGCAAAGGCTTGTGCTGGCGACTCTTGGTAGCTGCCAAACGACATATCGGCTAACACCAGGGCGCGGCTGGCTCCACGCGCTACGCAGCGGGTGTGATACACCATATCGTCCATCGATACCGGCAAAGTAGAGTCCTGACGTTGTATCACCATCCCCAGCGAATCGCCAATGAGCAGTACATCAACCCCGGCCTGATCCAACAGGCTAGCGAAACTGGCGTCATAGCAGGTCAACATGCTAATTTTTTGACCATCTAGCGCCATCTGCTGCAAAGCATGCACCGAAATTTTCATACCATCATCCTCGCTTTGCGTCCCAACAGATCTCCACCGACAAAGGCTATTGCCTGATCTATTCAGACGCTTTTATTGAAATAGCTGCGTTGCCCGCGCATCTCAGCAATGCAGCGCAACAATAGATCAAAATCTTCGTCACCTTCAATCAAATTCAGGTGGTCGGTATTCACAATCAATAATGGAGCCTGTTCATACTGGTAAAAAAATGCACTGTAAGCGCTTTGTACCCGTTTGAGATAGCCCTCGGGGAAATGCTTGTCTTGCTCCTGTCCGCGTGCGGCCATCCGGGCTAACAAGGTTTCTGGCGAAGCCTCAAGATAGATCACTAAGTCTGGCGTTGGGTGTTCCGGCTCCAGTGCGTGAGCCAATTGCTGATACAAGGCCAGTTCTTGTGCATCTAGATTGATGTGCGCAAACAAGGCGTCTTTTTCAAACAGAAAATCGGCCACCACCGGCTGATTCAACAATTCACCGTGCAGCATCTCGCGCGCGACCTCACTGCGAGCCAGTAAAAACGCCAATTGGGTCGAAAGAGCATGATGCTGAAAATCACGATAAAAGCGAGGCAAGAACGGATTGTCTTCTGGCCGCTCTGCCGCCAGGGCGGTGCCCCAATACTCGGCCAGACGGCGTGCCAGCGTAGACTTGCCAGCGCCAATCGGGCCTTCAACCACAACATAGCGTTTGTTGGTCTTGGTCATCGCCTATCTTTCTATTGGTTAATCAGGGAGTCGCTCGACACCAGCTGCATCAATCGCCCCGGCCAAATCGCGCACCAGGCCTTCTGGCCCGAGCGACAAGTCTGGAGCAATTTCGCTCAGCGGGATGAGAACAAAAGCGCGTTGATGCATGCGCGGATGCGGCAGCGTGAGATCGTCGTCGCTCAGCGTTACTCCCTGATACCACAACAGATCTAAATCGAGAATACGCGGGGCGTTGCGAAAGCTGCGCAGACGGCCAAAATCAGTCTCTAACGCCATCAGTCCGTGTAACAACGGGCGAGGCGCCAATTCTGAGTCGATCTCTGCCACGGCATTGATAAAATCGGGTTGTTCCAGAAACCCCACGGGTGCGGTGCGATACAGAGATGAGGTTGAAACCAGCCGTGTGGCTGGCAACGTAGCAAGGGCCGCAAACGCGGCCCTGATTTGTTTTGCCGGGTGGTCCAGATTGCTGCCCAGCGCAACAAAGGCGCGCGTCATGCATCCTCCTCTGGCACGGCACTCGTAGCGGCTCCAGGGCGCCGACGGCGCCGACGACGCTTACGTGCCACAGCCGCAGCACCCTCACCACTATCGCCCACGCGTGCCTGAGTCATCAACCCCTCGCGCGCAACTTCGTCGGCATGCTGAAACTCAGTCCACCAGGTCACCAAACCCGGTGGAACTTCACCGGCCTCGGCGCGCAAAGCGAGAAAATCATATGCAGCGCGGAACCGCGGCTGCTCAAGGAAACGGTAGGGACGCTGGCCAACCCGATTGTCAAAGCGCGATTGCAACATCCAGATTTCACGCATCGTGACACTAAAGCGGCGAGGAATGGCAAGCGTCTCGTCTTGTTCGGACTCTACATCGCCAATTGCCTGTATCAAAGCCGGAACCGAGCGCTCGCCCTTCGCCAGACGTGTCTGCCAACGTTGGTTGACCTGACGCCACAGCAGGGTCGCTAACAGGAAACCCACCGAGATTGGCTTGTCTTCACGAATGCGTGCATCGGTGCTCGCCAGTGACAACTTCAGGAAGCGGTCGTCCCCTTCGTCGTCCAATACAGCATCCAGTAGCGGCAGCACCCCGCGTGACAGCCCTTCGTCACGCAGTTTTTTCAGACAGGCGTAGGCCTGACCGGACATCAATAGCTTGAGCATTTCGTCGAACAGGCGCGCCGCTGGTTCTTTTTTCAGCAGATGCGCGTGTGCACGAATCGGTTTTTTGGTGTGCTCATCAATTTCAAAACCCAGCTTGGCGGCTAAGCGCACGGCGCGCAACATGCGAACCGGGTCTTCCTGATAGCGTTTTGCTGGCTGCCCGATCATCACCAGTCGCCGGGCATTCAGGTCTTTTACCCCATGCTGATAGTCGACGATGGTTTCATCCGACGGATCATAGAACAGGGCATTAACGGTGAAGTCGCGGCGATGTGCATCTTCTTCCTGACTACCATAGCTATTGTCAGCCATGATGCGCCCGGTTTCGTTGGTGTCGGCAATGCTACCGCCACGGAAGGTCGTAACCTCAATGGTTTCGGCCCCCATCATCACATGCACGATACGAAACCGCCTGCCTATGATGCGAGAACGACGGAAGGCACGATGCACCTGTTCAGGCGTGGCATCGGTGGCGATGTCAAAGTCTTTGGGCGTCACGCCCAACAGCAGATCGCGGACCGCTCCGCCGACCACATAGGCGGCAAAGCCATCCTCCTGCAAGCGGGAGGTGACGCGTAGCGCGGCGCGGCTAAGTTGCTCGCGTCGGATACCATGTTGCGCCAGCGTAATAATGCGCGGGCGGGTTCGATTCTTACCTAGTCCACTAGGCAATTCGAGTATTTTTCGGATGAGCTTGCGGATCATGGAGGATTGGTAACTAAGAGTGGATGCGCAAGAGCGACAATCTCAAGAGCCGGATTATAGCCTGATTCTGACTGGAATTAACACCGGTTTAATCTTTATCTGCTGAAGCGGGTATCAGACAAAAGGGGGCTTGACAGCAGACCCCAGCCCATGGATCATAAACCTTGCGCCGATTTGAAACAGCTTGCGGGCGCGTTACAAATGCCAGCTAAAGCGTCAGAAACGGATGACCCGCTTCCCCGCTAAGGCTAAGCGGGTTTTTCTTTTTGGCTTTTAGTACGTATAACACGCTGTTTTGCACTGACACAAACGGTTCCTCAGGGAACCAGGCGCCGAGTTAATCGACAATTTGCAGGGCGCCAATAAATCCTGCTAAAGCGTCGCCTGGCGGTCAAAGGTCGGGCGGCATAAGCCCCTGACCCGTAAGGAGACGCTATTATGGTCGACTGCCTGACCGATTCTTGCACTGATTTTTCTTTTGCGTATATTGATACCGTGGGCTGCGCTAGACCTCTTGCAGGAACACTCACTGCTTCACCGGCTCATGCCGATGACTATTCGTGCCTGACCGACTTGGCAGATTTTGCCCGTCGGCTCGACTATCTGACTGAAATCCATGGCCACACGCTGACGATTAAAGGCATTTCCTTGCCTGATGCGCTAGCGGTGAATGCGCGCTTTGGCACGCAGCTGATCATCAGTTGTGATCTAAGGCGTGACCCTCCGGTGCTGTTTGGCTAAACCGAGCGGCGCTCGCGGTCTGGTATTTCTCTAGAATTAACGCCCGGCAAAATACTGGGGGACCGGTATAATGGGCGTTTATCTGAAATACCGTCTGAACCCATGCTTTTCGACTTAAACCGTACACCAGCCTCGCACCTTATCGCGGAATCGAACCAAATCGTGCGCTTGGCGCTCCCCATGATGGTGGCGCAATTGGCACAAGTGGCCACCAGTTTTGTCGACACGGTAATGTCGGGGCATGTCAGCACGGATGATCTGGCAGCGGTGTCACTGGGATCCAGTGTTTTTATTACCGTCTATATCACGCTGATGGGCTTGGTCACTGCGTTAAACCCGATTCTGTCACAACAGCACGGAGCCGGCGAAACCGTAAAAATTGGCGAAACCGCGCGTCAGGGTCTGTGGTTTGGGCTATTTGTCGGTCTGTTTGGCATGGCACTGATGCTGCTGATTCAACCATGGCTGCGCGGGATCATCCATTTGCCGACTGACGTCGAAGACAAGACCATGCTGTTTATCACCGGTGCCGCCTTAGCGATGCCTGCGGCGATGGTTCACCGTGCTCTGCACGCGTTTGCCTCCAGCCTGAACCGCCCTCGCCCGATCATGCTGATGAGTCTGGCCGCCCTGGCACTCAATATTCCACTGAACTACATTCTGATTCATGGCCTGTTCGGCATGCCGCGTATGGGTGGGGCGGGCTGTGGCTGGGCCACAGCGGCTGCATTCTGGTTTAATTGCATTGCATTGTTCATCTATATTGCCTGCAACCGTTATTTTGCCCCCTATGAACTGACGCGCAGACTGAGTAAACCGAACTTGCAGAGCTTCAAGACTTTTATGCGTATCGGGCTCCCGATTGGCCTGTCTTTTTTTGTTGAAATCAGCCTGTTTTCGTTTATTGCCTTGCTGGTCGCCCGCCTCGGCACGGTAGTGGTTGCCAGCCACCAGTCGGTGCTGAATTTCACCAGTATCATTTACATGGTGCCGCAAAGTATCGCCACCGCCCTATCGGTGCGCGTGGGGCATTGTGTTGGAGCTAAAAATTATCGCGAGGCGCGCATGATTTCTGGCCTGGGCCTGGTATTGGGTCTTGTCTGTGCCGTAGTGATCATGCTGCTGGTTCTGGCAACAAGCAGCCAGATTATGCATCTGTACACCAGCGATCCACGTCTGATTGCCATGGGTGCCACGCTACTCATATTTGCAGCGGTTTATCAACTCACCGATGCTGCGCAAACCATCGCTTCAGGCGCCTTGCGCGGCTATAAACTGACCACGATACCAATGGGTATCCACATTACCGCTTTCTGGGGCGTCGGCTTAGGTCTGGGTATCACCTTGGGACTAACAGATTGGCTGACGCCAGTCCCGATGGGAATTTACGGATTCTGGAGTGCGCTGGTGGTCAGTTTGTCCGCTGCTGCGTTCCTACTGGTGTATTACCTGGCACGGCAAAGCCGCCGTTTCATTGAACTGACTGCCTAATTCAAGAGTGAATACCGTGAGTCTCGAACTTCAAAACAACGCGCCACTCAAAGCACTCAACACCTTTGGCATGGACGCACACGCAAAATATTACTGTGAACTGACTGATTTGGCCGACCTGCCCGCGCTACTGGCAAGCCCGGCCTACCGCCAAGGACCGGTTCTGTGGCTTGGCGGTGGCAGTAACCTGCTGTTCACCCAGGATTACCCCGGCCTGGTGGTGCGCGTGGCCTTGATGGGCTCTCGCTTGATCGAAACCCATGACGACGCAGTGATCGTAGAGGCGGCGGCAGGGGAAAACTGGCATGAATGGGTGCAAACCACGCTTAACCATGGCTGGTACGGGCTAGAAAATCTGAGCCTGATCCCTGGGGCCGTGGGAGCCTGTCCGGTGCAAAATATCGGGGCTTACGGGGTAGAAGTCAAAGACCGTATTAGCGAGGTGGTCTGCGCAGATTTGAGCCAAGGAGGCAAGCTAGTGACATTGAAGAATGCCGAGTGTGCCTTTGCCTACCGCGATAGTCTGTTCAAGCACCAAGAGGGTCTGCGTTATCTGGTAACCGCGGTGCGCTTCAAGCTATCGTTAACCCCGTTACTGAAGACTAGCTATGGCGATATTCAGCGCGAGCTTGAGCAAATGCCGTCTTGGCCCTCCCCCTCCCCGCTGGATGTGAGTCGCGCGATTGTAACGATTCGCTCGGCCAAGCTTCCAGACCCGAAAGACTTGGGTAATGCGGGTAGTTTCTTCAAAAATCCGCTACTGCCGGACACCGAGGCCGATGCCTTGGTTGCCAAGCACCCGGGGCTGCCCCGCTACCCAATGGGCAACGGCATCAGCAAGCTGGCGGCGGGATGGATGATCGAGCAGTCAGGGCTAAAAGGCTATCGTGAGGGTGATGCGGGCGTGCATGCGCGCCAAGCCTTGGTACTGGTCAACTATGGACATGCCAGCGGAGCACAGATCCGTGCTCTGGCAGAAAAAATTCAGGCGACGGTGCAACAGCGTTATGGCGTCAGGCTAGAGGCTGAACCCATTATTCTTTGAGAGCACAAGGATAGTCATGCAGAAGATTAAGGTTTTACTGTTCGACCTGGGGGGAGTGCTGGTGGACTGGGACGGCACCACACCGCTAGTTGAGATGACCGGCGGACGCCTGAATCGCGAGGCTGCGCGCCAATTCTGGCTCACTTCGCCCTGGGTCGGTCGCCATGATACCGGCGCATGCAATGTGCAAGAGTTTGCCGTTGGCGCACGCCAAGAGTTGCACTTAGACATTGAGCAAGAGGCATTTATCAGCGCCTACCGCAGTTGGGTAAAGGGGGTCTACCCCGGCGTCCATGCCCTACTAGAGCGCTTAAGCCAGCACTATCAACTGGCCACCCTGACCAATAACAATGCGGAACACTTTGACCGCATCACACACGACTTGGATTTGGGGCATTACTTTAGCCAGGTATTTGCATCCCACCTGCTCGGCATGAAAAAACCCGACCCAGAGATCTACCGTTACGTCACCGAGTCATTGGACGTAAAACCAGAGCAGATTGCATTTTTTGATGACAACCCTGAATGCCTGGTGCCAGCGCACGCCATTGGCTGGCAAACATTTCATACCGTAGGGTTGGCGCAAGTTGAAGCCGCCTTGCACCAACTCGGGATCTAGATCAATAAAGCGCCGTTTTCTATCAGGCGTTGCAATGCCGCCTGGCTAGACAGACTGTCGTTTTCCAGCAGATTGGTCTGTTGCAAAATGATGGTTTGCACACACTCGCCACTGGCCCCTTTGATCCGTAGCGCTCCATCCTCGCCTTGTTGGCTCAGATCAAGACGCAGCAGACGTTGTGACAGCGACAGGCTTGGGGCAAAAGCCAGATCCAGTGCCAGGGTATCGGATTGTGGGTCAAAACCAATGAGGTTATCGCGACCTTGCAACGCACTATCAAGCCAGACAACGATAGCGTCCCCGTCGGTGCACGTCACCGACTCGTCATCCAGGCTAGCGTAGAACACCTCGCTATATTGTCGACCAAAACCAGCTCTGTTTTGCAATAAGCTTTCCGACTCAAGCACTTGTTCCAACTGCCCAAAGGGCGTGTCAGGTAAGGTGAACTGTAAGCTAGCTAGATTCTCAGTCATCGTGTCGTCTCTTTCTCCGTACTGCGGGTTAATCATGCAAGCAAGAAAAACATCTGCAATATAAACTTCGTGCTTGCAAAACATGACCCACAGCAAAAATATAGATTTATCTGACAATAGACGGCATCAATACCTTAGTGGCTCTCAGAAAAACTAGGAAACCACCCGTTCAGTGGGCGGAAGAGGGAGCGGTGCGCGCCGCTGTAGCACATAGATCTCGTCATCCTCGCGAGGACGACTTCCGCGCCAGAGATCGGTCCAACCAACATCCGCTGGGGTATTCTTGGGGCGCAACACCAGGCGCAACGCACAGCGCGCCTCGCCATCCGGCACCAGAGTCAGCCCACCATAGTAGCGCCAGCTGATGCGCGCCAGCAGATTACCCCGTTCGGTTGCAACACAAGAACCCACGGCCATGTGGCTGGCGCTCATGCTGTCCACCACGGGTCGATAGCTTTTCAGTGCATCAATCCACGGCAACCACAGCGTCGCGGCCAGCCCCCAGCACAAGGTAATGCCAGCCGCCCAGTTGGTCACCGCCTGGCGACCGCGCAGATTGCGTCGCGTCAGCGCCCAGATCCAAACCAAGGTGGCAAACAAGGCACAACCGGCCGCCAGCAGAGAAATATGCGGCTGATAATAGGGACTGAAATATTGCGCCCGCCCGGCAAGTCCTTTTGGCCAGCCATAATTCATCCCGCCCCAGCCCAGCCAGATCAATAGGCCAAACAAGCCAAAAGTCATCAAACCAAACCAGTTGAGAAACGCAGCGGCACCACGCTTAAGCGTGTCAAGTTCAATCGCGGCCAGCAATGACAGGGGCAGCAACAATGGCATCGCTGCCTTGGTGACTTGTACCCCGGATAGCGTCAACAACAGAATGATCACACCGAAAAACATCAACGGCAGTTGCATCATGGCTGTGTCGTAACGCCGGCAGCGATACAGGCTCCAGCCAGCCAGCGGCCAGGCAGGCCAGGCGTACCAGAGTGAGGTTTTGAAGTAATAACCAAAATCGTGAAACAAGCCAAGCCGGCTGAAGCCACGCAATTCACCCAGCGCATCGTGCTGCCACCATTGGTGAAACAATTCTGGATAATACTTATAGAAGGATAGCGGCCACACCAGCAGCACCGGCAAACCAAACGTCAGCGCCATAGCCACGGTAATGGCATAACGCTTATTGCGCCATTGCTTAAACGCCGGCAACAGCAGCACCACCGACCACACCAGTCCCAGATCCAGCAAACTAGTCGACAGGAACAGCACCGTACTGGCGGCCCCCAAGAGTGCTCCAGCCAGGGCGGGTGCGCGTAATCCCAGCGCCAAGGCGTAAAACGCCATGGCATAGCCAGCAAAGCCAGCCACGGATGAGGTCATCTGGTGGCCGGTATCAATCAGGCCAATACAACCGATCATGATCAGCACCACACTACGGCCATGGCGCCGGCCAATCAGCTCACGCCCCGCGCCGCCAGCGCACCACAGTGCAATCGACATGAAAAATGGGGTTGCCAGGCGGGCTGCATCATGTGCAGGCAATAACCAAGGGGTCAAAAAGCGTACAAACACCGACGCCACCCAATAATACAAGGGAGGAGTGGATAGATAGGGCTCGCCTTGAATCGTGGGGACCAACCAATGCCCCTGATTCAACATATCCAGAATCACCGCTAATACATAGGGTTCATCCGACTTCCAGGGATCATGACCGAGAATACCTGGCCACAGCCAGATAAAAGCCAGTAGTAACAACACCCATGGCTTCTCGGTTGGACGTGGTAAATTGTTCTCGTTGGACGGGGAATAGGTCAGCATGCGCAGGACTAGGGGTCAAAGATGGCAACAGCTTACAGGCATCACTCTCTACATCAAAGGGCTTGTACGCGCAGACAATAAAAAAGGCAGCCTCGGCTGCCTCTTTTTACACTTCTTTGCGCGCTTATCCGCGTTTGAAGAAGCTGCCGAATTTTTGGTTGAACTTGTCAACGCGACCAGCGGTATCAACGATTTTCTGCTTGCCGGTATAGAACGGGTGGCAGTTCGAGCAGACTTCAATATGGAAGTCATCCTTGTCCATGGTGGACTTGGTCACGAAGGTCACGCCGCAGGAGCAGGTCACTTGCACATCTTTGTACGCTGGATGGATATCTTGTTTCATTGCGAGTCCTTTTTCAAATCGGGTACAGGGGATTTGCCTGTACTGCTTAACGAAACGGCTGATTATCCGCTGATTAGCTACGCTTGACAAGCGCGTACCTAAAAAATCAACGGGTCAATCAGGCACGACGCCAACTGGTCCCATTGGCACCATCTTCCAGCACCACGCCACGCGCAGCCAATTCATCGCGCAGTCGATCCGACTCTGCCCAGTTTTTGCTGGCACGCGCTTCACGGCGCGCCACAATTAATTGTTCAATTTCGTCGGCAGACAACTCTCCGCTAACCGCAGCCCCACCTTGCAAAAATCCTTGTGGACTGCGTTGCAACAAGCCCAATACCGCACCCAGTGCTCTTAACAGACCCGCGCGCTGCGCAGACTGACTGCGATGCACTTCATTCGCCAGGTCAAACAATACCGCCATGGCTTCTACGGTATTGAAATCATCATTCATCGCATCCTTGAAGCGCAAGGCATACTCATCATGCCAATCCAGTTCAACATCCTGCGCCGGCACATTTTTCAGCGCGGTATACAACCGGGTCAACGCGGCACGCGCATCATCTAGATGGGCATCGGAGTAGTTCAAAGGACTGCGGTAGTGAGCGCGCAGAATAAAGAAACGCACCACTTCTGGATCATATTTCTGCAACACTTCGCGGATGGTAAAGAAGTTGCCCAAGGACTTGGACATTTTTTCATCGTCAACGCGAATAAATCCGTTGTGCAGCCAGTAGTTTACGAACTTGTGATTATGCGCACCTTCGGACTGGGCAATTTCATTTTCGTGATGAGGAAACTGCAGGTCTGCGCCGCCGCCATGAATGTCAAAATGCTCGCCGAGCAAGTCTTCACTCATCACCGAGCACTCAATATGCCAACCCGGACGCCCTGCCCCCCAAGGCGATTCCCAGCTTGGCTCATTCGGCTTGGCAGCCTTCCACAGCACAAAATCCATCGGGTCCCGCTTGTGCGGATCAATTCCAACCCGCTCACCGGCACGCAGATCGTCCAGACTCTTGCCTGACAACTTGCCGTAGTTAGCAAAGGCATGCACCGCGTAATACACATCGCCATTGTCCGCAGCATAGGCATGGCCATTGGCAATCAAGGTCTCAATCATCTTGATCATGCCTGGCACGTAGGCGGTGGCGCGCGGCTCATGGTCTGGGCGCTGCACACCCAAGGCCGCGCTGTCCTGATCCATGGCATCAATAAAACGTTGCGTCAGCGTGCCAATCGACTCTTGGTTTTCGGCTGCGCGCTTGATGATTTTGTCATCGATATCGGTGATGTTGCGCACGTAAGTCACATCATAGTTGCTAGCGCGCAACCAACGGGCAACCATGTCGAACACCACCATCACCCGCGCATGTCCCAGATGACAATAGTCATATACCGTCATGCCGCAAACGTACATGCGTACCTTATTAGCATCAATCGGAGTAAAGACTTCTTTCTGTCTGGTCAGGGTGTTGTAGAGCTTCAGCATGGTTCTAAACCCAATATCAAAGAGGGGAAAAAACCGCATTGTAGCAGATCCCCCTGAAATCAAGGATGTCGGTGGCCAAGATGTCACTATTTATCGACCAGTCTGACAGCTAAAGAGGATGTTACCTAAGGCATGGTCTGTAACGTGCCCCCTCCCGTTTTGTGCCGGTCTCCTTGCACTATAGTTTCCCTGCCTAATCAGCAAATCACTTCACATTATCTGTTCAGAAGGGAATCAACATGCAAACGACTTCCATGCCGCAAAGTGATCCGTTCAACACCGAGCAATCCATCCGTAGGTTTACATTCGAACCCTCCCTCGAATCCAGCAGCGTTAACTGGTGGAATTCCCAGGACCGCTACACAGAAACCCATCACTACGGCACCGTGGGTGATGACCAAATGAAGGCCACAAGCCCAGACCTGAATGTGTTCTATACCGGTAAGGGAGACGACTACGCGATCGGCAGCGCGGGGCGTGATGTCATGTACACGGAAGAAGGAAACGACACCGTAGATGGCGGCAGAGGTGACGACCAGATGTGGGCCGGTAGCGGTGACGACTTGCTGCTAGGCGGCGCAGGAGATGATCGGCTGTATGGGATGTGGGGCGACGACACCCTGTTTGGCGATGCCGGCGATGACTTTCTGGATGGCGGCAACGGCAGTAATACCATGGCGGGTGGGGCGGGACACGACACCTTTCGCTGGTCTTTTTTCTTGAGGAATACGCCAGCCAGCAGCGACATCGATATCGTGCACGACTTCACCCAGGGAGAGGATAGACTGGAATTCACTCACCTTCTCAATCTAAGTGGTCACGACCTGCAGCTATCCATCCGCCAGGTTGCTAGCGCAGGTGTCCTAGAGCTACACAATAGCCGCGCGGAACTAGTGCGCACCATCGTGCTAGAAAACACCGACCTACTGTCGGTCAAAGATGCTCACGGCACGCAGATCGATACATTGTCGAGCCAAGATGCGCTGCAACGCATGATGGAGACCGACACACTAGTTTATTTCTAACACACGCTCTGGGCCTTTAGCGCCTAACTGGCCAGAGGCTGGCGCTACGCTTGAGTGCTGCTAGCCATCGGGCAAACGCTTAACGTGAATAGAGGAATCTAGCATGCAAACAACTCAACGCTTGCCACAAGAAGATTCGCTGAATACCGTGCAACAAATCCAGAGAGTCAGCAAAGTCGACTCAGCCGAAGGAAACCAGGTTGAAACCATCTACTATGGCACGGTCAACGACGACCAGATATGGGCCACGAGCCCAGACCTGAATCTGTTCTACGCGGGTGCAGGCAATGATCACCTGCACGGCAGTGCGGGGCGCGACATCATGCAGGCGGACAACGGCGACGATATCCTAGAAGGAGGCGCCGGTAACGATCAGCTCTGGGGTGGAAAAGGCAACGATCAGATCTGGGGCGGGCAAGGTAATGACATACTGAATGGCGGCGACGGGAACGATCAGCTCTGGGGGGGAAAAGGCAACGATCTGCTACGCGGTGGTGCGGGTAATGACTTACTGATCGGAATGGATGGCGACGATATCCTGCAAGGAGGAAGGGGCAATGACTTTCTGGCCGGAGAAAAGGGTAACGACAGCCTGCTGGGTGGTGCTGGCAAAGACACCTTTAACTGGGCTTATTTCGAACCGCACACCCCATCCAGCAATGACGTCGACATCGTACATGACTTCACCCTGGGGGAGGATAAACTGGAATTTTCACGACTCCTGAGTCCAGGCGGCCGCGACCTGCAACTGTCAATACGGCAGATTGGCAGTGCTGGGGAACTAGAAGTGCATAATAGCCAAGCGCAACTGGTGCAAACCATTGTGTTGAAAAACACTGACCTGTTGTCGGTCCGAGATGAGCAAGGTGCGCTGATCGGGACTCTGTCGAGCCAGGAGGCCCTGCAACGCATGATGGATATGGGCGCACTGGATTATCATCTCTAAGCTGACAATCGTGCCGGCCTTTGGCGCCTTTCGGGCCAGAGGCCGGCTACGCTCAGCTTTATGGCCGGTAATCAGCGCTACGAACCGGGCTATGACTGGCCATAAAATCTTTCAGCACTTCTGCATCCACCAGGCCACTGTCGAGATAGCCAGGCAGGCAATTCAATTTTGGATAACCATCACCACCCGCGGCAAGAAAATCGTTGGTCACCAAACGATAACTGCGCTCCGGATCAATCGGTTTAGCACCAATCTGCACGGACTCCAGTTGCCCATCCTTAAGCTGTAGGTGAACACCAGCGAACTGCGGGTAACCGCCACTGCCTGGGCTCATGAGCATGGAGGCTGAGAGCAGATTCATCAGTTCTGCACCACGCATCTCAACCGTCACCACAGTGCTACCAAAGGGCAGCACCTTGAGCACATCACGATAACTGACCGGCCCGGCAGGTAACGAATCGCGCAGCCCACCCGAATTTAGCAATGCCAGATCCGCATGGGTACGCGCCATAAACGCTTGGCCGACAAACGCGCCAAGATTAGTCTGCATGCGGCGCACATGGTTGCGCTCGCCATCTAGCGGCGCATCCAGCGTCCCAACCACTTGGCTTAACGCTTGCTGCCCCCGCTCCTGATAAACTTTAAGCGCCTGCTGCAGCCCAACATCAGGCGCAATCGCCGCTGCATACAAGGTCTTGACCGGCTTGCCATCCACTCCGAGTTGCGACTGTTTCAGATTGATCGGAATCAGGTGGTAGCTCAGCAAGCGTACTTTGCCTTTGCGGTATTCAAAATCAGCTCGCCCAACATATTTACCCCATTCTCCAGCCTGGACGATCCAGCTCCCATTTTGAAAATCAGGCTGACAGGCGGCCCCTGGTCGGTGGTTAGCTTCCAACTGATTAGGTGCGGCCATGCACAATACCGTATGGCTATGCCCGCCAACAATTAAGTCCAATCCGGGTACCGAGCGCGCCAGTTCTACATCACCAGGGGCCAGGCTACCGTGCTGACCATCCGGGTAGTAACCAAGGTGGGTCAAGGCAATCACCACATCTGCGCGGCGACGCAACACCGGGACCAAGCGCCGTGCCTCTGCCTGTGGATCGGTAAAACGCACAGTGCTCACATTCTGCGGGCTCACCATCTTGGCGGTGTCCGGCGTGGTCAGCCCAAGCACGGCAACCTTCAGACCATTCAGATTAAAGCGCTGACTCACGGCATACAGTGGCTTGTCGCTCTGATCGCGAATATTGGCAGACAACAGAGGAAACCGCGCCCAACCACGTTGCTTCTGCAACACACTCAGTGGTTTATCAAATTCATGATTGCCCAGCGCCATGGCATCGTAGCCAATCTGGTTCATGCCAATGAACATTGGCTCGGCATCCAACATGTCTGATTCAGGCACGCCGGTATTCACATCGCCAGCATTCAGCACCAGCGTGGCCCCGCCGCTTGCGCGCACCTCGGCGCGAATGCCATCAATCAGGGTTTTCTGCGCGGCCAACCCCAGTTGACCATCGCTGTCTTGCCAAAAACGCCCGTGCAAATCATTGGTATGTAACACCGTAAAGTGATAGGTCTTCCCCTGATCGGCAGCCCCTGCCAGCGAACTGAGCAGCAGCCATGCCAACAGCGTGAAGCGCATTTTGCGATGTCTGTATCTCATGATGAACACCTCTAAAAAAAATGGCGAACCCGAAAGTTCGCCATTGATCAGACGGTTGCAGAAACTTATTTACTCCAAGTATCGCGCAAGGTGACCGCGCGATTAAACACTGCATGCTTGCCCGGTTGGTGCTCTACCCGGTCCGCCACAAAATACCCCAGCCGTTCAAACTGATAGCGGGTCTCCGGCGCTGCGTTCATGGCAATGGGCTCAATAAACGCTTTTACTGTTCGCAACGAGTGTGGATTGAGAAACTGCTTGAAATCCAGATACTCACCATCCTCGCCACGCACCGCGTCAGGACGCGGCTCAGTAAACAGGCGTTCATAGAGACGGACATCGGCTTGTTCAGCGTAGTCGGCGGCCAACCAATGCACAACACCCTTAACCTTGCGCCCCACCGGATTGGTTTCCAGGGTGTCGTGGTCGATCGAGCATTTGAGTTCAATCACCTGACCCGAGGCATCTTTGATCATTTCTTCGCACTTGATCACATAGGAGTAGCGCAAGCGTACTTCGCCACCGAGCGTCAGGCGTTTCCAGCCCTTGGGCGGCACTTCGGCAAAGTCATCGTGTTCAATCCAGATTTCCCGCGCCAATGGCACATCACGTTCGCCTAACTCAGGATGATGTGGATGAAGGGGGGCGGTGCGCGAAAGGCTCTGCCCCTCTTGGAAATTGACGAGCGTCACCTTGAGTGGGTTCAATACCGCCATCACCCGCAAGGCTTCAGACTCTAGCGTTTCGCGTACGGCGCCTTCGAGCACGCTCATATCGATAATGTTTTCGCTTTTCGATACGCCAATACGCTGAGCAAACAGTCGGATTCCAGCCGGACTATAACCACGGCGACGCATCCCCGCCACGGTCGGCATCCGCGGATCGTCCCAACCATCGACTAGACCTTCAGTCACCAAGGCGTTTAACTTGCGCTTGGAGGTCAGGGTGTAGAGCAGTTCCAGGCGCGAGAATTCGTACTGATGCGGGTGGCAGCCCACCTCCACATGATCCAGCACCCAGTCGTACAGCGGACGATGATCTTCAAATTCCAGCGTGCACAGCGAGTGCGTAATCCCCTCCAGCGCGTCAGAAATGCAATGAGTGTAGTCATACATCGGATAGATGCACCACTTGTCACCGGTACGATGATGATGCGCACGACGAATCCGGTAGATCACCGGGTCGCGCAGATTAACGTTCCCCGAGCTCATATCGATCTTCAGACGCAAGGTCTTGCTGCCATCAGCAAACTCACCTTGTTTCATCCGTTGAAACAAGTCGAGATTCTCTTCAATGGAGCGGTTGCGATACGGGCTTTCACGACCGGACTCAGTCAGGTTGCCACGGTAAGCGCGCATCTCGTCGGCATTCAGATCGCAGACAAAGGCGTGTCCACTCTTGATCAACGCACAGGCATGCGCGTACAGCTGGTCAAAATAATCGGAGGCATAACGCACCGCGCCCGACCAGTGAAAACCCAGCCACTCAACGCTTTCCTGAATCGAACGTACGTATTCGTCGGATTCTTTTTCGGGATTGGTGTCATCCATGCGCAAATGACACTGGCCGTGATAATCGTCTGCCAGGCCGAAATTCAGGCAAATGGACTTGGCATGTCCCACATGCAGGTAGCCATTAGGCTCCGGTGGGAAACGGGTGACTACCGAGGTATGTTTTCCGGTAGCAAGATCAGCATCAATCACCGAGCGGATGAAGTTACTGACAACCGGCGTATTGTTTTCCGTACTCATTATTTTGGCTGCTGTTGTTTAGCGTAATCTTTCAATTGTAACCGATTTATTGCCCTCTGGCCTGTCTGGCGCATATGCTGAAAAAGGCTATCGACCAGCGGCGATTGTGGCAGTAGCATGGAATCTGCGAAGTCTATAAATTTGCACGGGAGAGCGCACTGATGGCAGAAAACAACACCCCCCCCATCGATCAGACAACGGCCAACCCGACGGCAGCGCCTGAGGAAAGCAGCGCAAAGCCAGCACCATCCCCCAAGGTGGCTCCGCGACGGCGCACTAGACCCACTCAAACAGATTTAGCCGAACAGGCGCGCGCGCGCGCCGCGCTCGAGATTGAAGCCATCAGCCATGCACCGATGGCGCTACAGATTGCTCGCGCCCCACGCGGCACGGCAGAAGACAGCACCACTGCGCCGCTGCCCGCCAACTACCCTTATAAAACCCGGATGCGCCGTGCAGAGTACGAGCGCATTAAGGGCGAGTTGCAAATTGAACTCTTAAAAGTACAAAACTGGGTTAAAGAATCAGGGCAACGCATCGTTATTCTGTTTGAAGGGCGAGATGCAGCGGGCAAGGGGGGCACCATCAAGCGGTTTATGGAACACCTCAACCCACGTAGCGCACGGGTGGTGGCATTGGAAAAACCCACAGAAGTCGAACAAGGCCAGTGGTATTTCCAACGCTATATCCAGCATTTGCCAACTGCGGGCGAAATGGTGTTTTTTGACCGCTCCTGGTACAACCGCACGGGTGTCGAGCGGGTCATGGGGTTCTGTACCCCGAACGAGTATCTGGAATTTCTGCGACAGGCGCCTGAATACGAACGCATGCTGACCAACAGCGGTATTCGTCTGTTCAAGTATTGGTTCTCGGTCAGTCGCGAAGAACAACTGCGTCGCTTCATCTCGCGGCGTGATGACCCGTTAAAACACTGGAAACTGTCGCCAATCGATATTCAGTCGCTGGATAAATGGGACGAATACACCACTGCGAAGAAAGCGATGTTCTTTCATACCGACACCGCCGATGCACCGTGGACCGTAATCAAGGCTGATGACAAAAAACGCGCACGCCTAAATTGCATTCGCCATTTTCTCTGGAATCTCCCCTACCCGGAAAAGAACCACCGTGTAGTGTATGAACCGGACGCACTGTTAACCGGTCCGGCATCACATGTGCTGGGGGAAGACGAACAAATCATCGATCATTTTTAGGCTACAGAAGTAATGGAAGGGGTTGCCCCCCTTCCTGCCGCCCCACTCAGCCCACTGTAGCCGAAGCAATAAACAGATACAGCACCACCGCCATCCCAAGCAGCCAGCACAACGAACGCAAACTGGCATGATCGGTCACATAACACACGCCATGCGCCACGCGCGCCAGAATAAATAGCGCAGCCGCCGCATTTAACCGCGCCAAGGGCAGCTTCATCAACCAGGCAATGATCACGGCAGCTGCAAACGGGGCAAATGCCTCCCACGCATTTTGCTGCGCCCAGTTGGCTCGCTCTCGATAGCCGCTGGCACGCGCAAGTCCGGCGCGCGGGGCGTGATTATCATATGGGACACCAGCCTTGGCCAGGACGGTCCAGAGTAACGGCAACCAAGCGGCAATCAAAATGCACCAAAAGGCAAATGGCATCACGCCCCCTTCTGAATTAATCCGGTTAATCGTTTAAGTAGCGAGCATCATCAAAGCTGGACACCCACTGCGGTTTATAAACAATCAAAATCACCATCATGAGCCCAGAAGTAAAAGCCTCAGACCAGGACAGCAACAAATAATAGGGTAGTACATCCTGATACAGGGCACTCCAGCTATAAACACCAAAAGCCACCAGAAAGCCGATGCCGACCAGGCTGGCAAGCACTAAGCTGACTCCCGATGCCAAAAACGCATTCAAAAACACATAAATAAATAAATTGGGGGGTAAATAACGCTGAGTCAGCTGCAAAGCCAGCGTCACTACCCCAACCGGAACGAGCGCACAGATCAGCCAATTCATGCCCAAAGCCAGCGCATCACCGCCACCGGCCAGGCAGACCCCAATCAACACCACAGCCGAGGCAATCAGGGCCAGCAAGGGCCCCATCAACAGCGTCAGCGCGGCAACGCCCAGCAAGTGAAAAGATAGCCCGGCTTTATAGTGCCCTTTCAGACTCCATAACAGCATAACCAGCACGCAAGCCCCCATCCAGGCATTCAGCACATCGGGATCAAGCTGGCGCCACGGCACGCGCCACGCCGCCAGGGCCAGCAGGACCACAGCCAACAGATCAAGGCCGAGAGACAGGCCAAGCGGAAACAGTGCAGCAGGAAGATCCATCACACCACCATGACAAACAGATAAGCAATCCTACCATCATTTAGCCAAACATAACGACCATCCCTAAACCGGCGGTCTTGGTTACAATAGTGTTTTTGCTTATCAGGAAACGCCATGCCAATGCCTTACCCTTTGCATTTGATAGCCCAAGATGTCAGCCATGCACTGGCTGAAGATATCGGGTCTGGCGACTGGACCGCAGGTTTGATCGACAAAAACACCCATGCCCAAGCCCACGTCATCGCACGGGAAACCGCAATAGTGTGTGGGCAAGCCTGGTTTGATGAGTGTTTCCGGCAAATTGACCCACTGGTTCAGGTCAACTGGCAAGTTTCAGAAGGCGCGCGCGTCGCGCCAGATCAAACCCTATGCACACTGGCGGGCCCAGCGCGTGCGTTATTAACCGGCGAGCGAGGTGCGCTGAATTTTTTGCAGACACTCTCAGCGGTGGCCTCGTGCACCCGCACTTATGTCGATGCGGTCGCTGGCACACAGGCCCAGATCCTGGATACCCGCAAAACCCTACCCGGCCTGCGCCTGGCACAGAAATATGCCGTCACGGTGGGAGGGGGCTGTAATCAGCGCATTGGCCTGTTTGACGGTATTCTGATCAAAGAGAATCACATCATGGCCGCAGGGGGAATCGCCGAGGCGCTGGCGGCAGCGCAAGCGCTGGCCCCCGCCCATGTCAGTATTCAGATTGAAGTAGAAACCCTCGATCAACTAGATCAGGCACTGGCAGCGGGAGCACGCCTGGTGCTGCTGGACAATATGGATCTGGATAGTATGCGTAGTGCGGTTACGCGCAATGCTGGACGTGCAGAACTAGAAGCCTCTGGCGGCGTCGATCTAGACACCGTCAAAGCCATCGCCAACACCGGTGTTGATCGCATCTCGATCGGCAAATTAACCAAAGATATCCAGGCGATTGATCTGTCGATGCGCTTTTATCTGTGACACAAGGCACATTCAATGTTAATGGTATAAAATTAATTAATAGCCCACATACAGGGCATACCGTGAGCTGCCACCATGCGTCAGCCCAACATTCAAACCGCCACTGGCGCACGCGCCGCTTGTGTCGCATTTATTCTTTTTTCTCTACTGCTTTTGGCTGGGGCGCTATGGCATGAAGAGGCCGAGCGCCAGTCTGATGCAGAGCAACAGGTGGCCAGTACCAGCCAGCACTTGGCAGAACAGCTCAATGATAATCTGCGTGACACCGATCTGACTTTTGATCATCTGGAGGGCACTCCCTGGCTTGCACAATGGTTGCGCGGCACGCCATTGACTAACATTCAGCAAGCGCAACTACAGAGTCAATTGCGTCTGAGCATGTTGCGCATTCCACTACTGGGCCAGATTCAGATCGTCGATAACCACTGTAGGCAGGCATTCACTACGGCAGACACCGTGCCCCCAGCTCTGATGCTGCAGCAAAGTCGCCTTTGCCTGTGGCTTGAGAGCAAGGGACGGCGTGCGGATCGGCGCTATACCGAAATTGGTGGGCAAGGCCAAAACCTGGATATTGTGCATGCAGTAAAGTTGCAAGATGCACAACACAACGTAATCGGCATGGCCATTGCAAGCTATCCGCAGTCCACCATCATCAATGCGATGAACACGCTGGACGTAGGAGAACATGGTGAAATCTGGGTGCAAGACCGACATGGCAATCTGTTGCTACACCGTGCCAGCCTGACCGCCACGGTGAACAAAATCAGTCTGGATGCCCTCTCCCCGGTGCTGGTGCGACAAGATGACCAGCAGCAAATTTTTCGCCTACCTTCGCCGATAGATAAACTCGAACGCCTATATAGCCTGCGGCCACTCGAAAGTTACCCACTACGGGTGGCAGTAGGACGTCTGAGCCGAGACGGCGCGCCGACATTCAGCGTCCACATGGCCGCTTATTTTATGATTTGGCTACTACTGATTGCCGTGGCGCTGCACTCGACCCACAAGCAACTGGTACTCATCGCGCAAACCCAGCGCCTGCTAGACAACGCCAAACTGTTGCATGCCAGTGAAGCACAGATCAAGTTGATCCTAGAAACCCTTCCAGTAGCGGCACTGTTAGTTGAACCAGATGATTTGCATATTCATTATGCCAACCCCCATGCGCGCGCGATGCTGGGCTGGGGTGAAATTCAAACGCAGCTTCCAGAACTAGACGACAGCGAAGCCGACCTGCACTTTAACCTCAAACCTTTATCAGACTGGTTGCAATCAGGTCGAACCATTGAAGACTTCGAAGTAGAAATAGAACGTGAAGACCACAGCAAACAATGGGTACTGGCGAGTTTTCAGACCTTAAGTCTGGGCCAACACACCTACAGTCTAGTCACGCTACAAGACCGCAGCGAAATCAAGGCATTGGATCTGGCGCTACAAGATAAAGTCCAGCAGATTGATAGGCTCACCGGCATCGATGCGCTGACCCAGTTAGCGAATCGTCACGCGGCAGAACAAATTCTGCGTAATGAGATCAGCCGCTGCCAACGCTATGGTCAACCGATGACCATGGTCTACCTTGATCTGGATCTGTTTAGAGGATTCAATGAGCGCCACGGACATCAGGCGGGTGACAACGTATTGATTGCCATTGCAGAAGAACTAAGAAACGCCACGCGCACCACCGATACCTGCGCCAGAATCGGCGGAGAAGAATTCATGGTGATTTTCACCAATACCCCAATCAAATACGCCTACAAAGTAATGGAACGGATGCGCAATAAAATCGAACGTACCATCATGCCGATTAGCCAAGAAAGCATCAGTTTCAGTGGCGGCATCACCAGTTGGCACTTGGGGGACACCCCAGAAGATATGCAAAACCGCGCGGACAGCCTGTTGCGTCAAGCCAAGAGCGCCGGACGCAATCGCTTGGTCTGCGAAGAGTAAGACAGAGCCCGCACGCAGCAAGGGATTACTTCAGGGTCAGAGACAACAAGCGCAGCATAGCGGCGGTTGCCCCCCAGATAAAATGCCGTTGATAACTCAATGACAGATAGTGTCCACGCACCCCATCGCGCTCAAACACATGGCGCAGATATTGATCATGCTGCATCACGCGCACCAGAGGGACTTCAAAAATCTCCGCAACCTCATCCGGCTGGGGCACCAGTTCAAATGGTGGAGCAATCAGCCCAACCACCGGCACCACCGAAAAATGCGTGATGGTGACCAAGCGGGGTAAAGTGCCCAGCACCGATACCGAACCCGGCTCTAGGCCAATTTCTTCGCGGGCTTCGCGCAAGGCCGTATCAATCGGGCTGGTATCCAGCGCTTCCTTCTTGCCACCAGGAAAACTGATCTGCCCTGCATGGGTTGGCAAGAACGCACTACGCCGCGTCAACACGACAGTAGGACCTTCGGCACGCCAGACTAACAACACCAGAACCGCAGCTTCACGCACCTGTTCAAACTCATGACGCGGAGGTAGATACTCAGACCAGCCTTCGACGGGGCCTTGCTCCAGCCGTTTTTGCAGCCAGTTCCGTGCTTGCGCAAAATCACTCGGCCACATGAATATAATCCTTAAGGGAGTTCGTTAGTCTGCAGATCAATCTGACGCTACACCAATTTTGGGTAGCGTCATGTCCCTCCAGTGCGCCAACAAGCGCACCGCCAGTCCGGTGAAAAACAACAATTGCAAACTCAGAAAATTCACACAGACCACCTGATCCAGCAGAAATAGCCCGCCCGCGACCAGAATCGATACCGTGCCATAAAAGTCTTGGTCTAGGATAAACGGAATATCGTTCACCATCATGTCGCGTACTACCCCGCCCCCCACCGCCGTGACAAACCCCAGTACGACCACGCCAAACGCATTCAGGTGATACATCAGGCCAACCTGAGCACCAGTCAGACTGAACGCCACCAAACCCAGGGAATCTGCCACGATGAATAATTTGTAGAAGGTCTGACTTTCTCGGCGATGTAAACCAGCAATCCAAGATACAAATAGCGTAATGGCAATAATCACTATATTTGTATAATCATAGAATACCAGTGGAACCCGGTGGACCAGTACATCCCGCATAATGCCACCGCCAATTGCGGTCAATAAGGCAACGATCAAGACTCCTAGAATATCCAGGTGTTTTTTAACCCCAACCAAATAACCAGAAAAAGTGAAAGCGATCGTGCCAATCGCTGAGAACCACTCCATCAAATTTAAACGGCTTGCGGTATCCATCATAAAACATCCACCAACAAATAGAAAAAACGCCAGGCTAATGCCTGGCGTTGCAGAATCTAATTCATCAACTTAATGCTTAACGGCGCATTGAGTCAAAGAAAGCCAGATTGGATTTTGTAGCGCGAATCTTGTCCTGCAAGAACTCCATCGCGTCCAGGTCATCCATAGGGTATAGCAGTTTTCTCAAGACCCAGATGCGTTGCAGGTGCTCAGGAGGAATCAGCAACTCTTCACGACGGGTACCCGAACGATTGACATTAAGCGCCGGGAAGATCCGCTTTTCCGCCATACGGCGGTCAAGGTGGATTTCCATATTACCGGTGCCCTTGAATTCTTCGTAAATCACATCGTCCATGCGCGAACCAGTGTCAATCAGCGCGGTGGCGATAATCGTCAAAGACCCACCTTCTTCGATGTTACGCGCAGCACCAAAGAAGCGTTTCGGACGTTGCAGAGCATTGGCATCGACACCACCGGTCAAGACCTTACCTGAGGCAGGAACCACGGTGTTGTATGCGCGCGCCAGACGGGTGATCGAATCCAGCAGAATCACCACGTCTTTCTTGTGCTCAACCAAACGCTTGGCCTTTTCGATCACCATTTCAGCGACCTGAACGTGACGGGTTGCCGGTTCATCGAAGGTAGAAGAAACCACTTCGCCGCGTACTGAACGCTGCATTTCGGTCACTTCTTCAGGACGCTCGTCAATCAGCAGCACAATCATCTCAACTTCAGGATGATTCGTGGTGATGGCATGCGCGATATGCTGCAGCATCACGGTTTTGCCTGATTTTGGCGGAGCCACCAACAGGCCGCGTTGCCCTTTGCCGATCGGCGCAATCAAATCGATGATGCGGCTGGTAATATTTTCTTCGGCACGAATATCGCGCTCTAGATGTAACTGTTCTGTCGGAAATAACGGGGTCAGGTTTTCAAACAGAATCTTGTGCTTTGAATTTTCCGGTGCGTCGTGATTGACCTTGTCTACCTTGACCAGGGCAAAATAGCGCTCACCGTCTTTCGGTGTGCGAATCTCGCCTTCGATAGAGTCCCCTGTATGCAGATTAAAGCGCCGGATTTGACTCGGACTGACATAAATATCGTCAGGCCCAGCCAGATATGAGGTGTCAGGGCTACGCAAGAAGCCGAAACCGTCAGGTAACACCTCTAGTGTCCCTTCTCCAAAAATGCTTTCGCCTTTTTTGGCCTGATTTTTGAGAAGCGCAAAAATAAGGTCTTGTTTGCGCAGTCGACTTGCGCCATCAATCTCGTTGGCAATTGCCATTTCCACGAGTTCGGTGACTGGGAGGTGTTTTAGATCAGATAAATGCATAGCGGCCGGTTTCGACTCGAATACGATTGGCGAGAGGATTTTTTGTTTATAGGAGTGTAGAACAGACTACGGAACGGGCGACTCACTGCCGCCCGCTTTTAAAGAATTTTAGCGAGAATAAACGCTTTAAATGTGGCTGTCAACAAAAGACGTCAGTTGGCTTTTTGCCAAAGCACCAACCTTGGTCGCAACTACATTACCATCTTTAAACAACATCAGCGTTGGAATACCGCGAATACCAAATTTAGGTGGGGTCTGTTCATTTTGGTCAATATTCAGTTTAACCACCTTAAGGCGCCCAGCATATTCTTTTGCCACATCTTCAAGAATTGGAGCGATCATCTTGCACGGACCACACCACTCTGCCCAGTAATCTACCAATACTGGAACATCGGCCTTCAACACATCTTGTTCGAAGGAATTATCCGTCACATGCAAAATAAGGTCGCTCATGGTTTGCTCTCTATTATTGAGTACTTGATCTGTTGATGTTAGCAAGCGTTCTGTTCGGGGGCAACCCTAGCCGAAAAGTGAGGCCACAAGTGACACGATATGATGTTTTTACACAAGCACAACAATTCTCCACCTGCCGTTCTCTGCAAGCTTGGGTATAATGGCCCGCTATGTTTACCGAGAAGGACGACGCATAATGGGTTTCCTGCAAGGAAAAAAAATTCTGATCACGGGCATGATTTCCAATCGCTCGATCGCTTATGGCATCGCACAAGCCTGTCATCGCCAAGGCGCCGAGCTTGCCTTTACCTATGTCGTAGACAAACTGGAAGACCGCGTGCGTGAACTGGCCGCCGAATTTGGTAGCTCACTGGTGTACCGCTGCGACGTTCAGAACGACCAGGAAATCGAACAGCTGTTTGCTGATCTAAAAACCAAATGGGATGGCCTTGATGGCCTGGTACACGCGATTGCGTTTGCTCCGCGTGAAGCCCTGAATGGTGACTTTCTTGACGCGCTGTCACGAGAAGCCTTCCAGGTGGCACACGAAGTGTCCTCCTACAGCTTCCCGGCACTCGCCAAGGCTGCACGCCCGATGATGCAAGGCCGCAAGTCTGCACTGTTGACCTTGACCTATCTTGGCGCTGTACGCGCGATCCCTAACTACAATGTAATGGGATTAGCCAAGGCCAGTCTGGAAGCAGCTATTCGCTTCATGGCAACGGCACTGGGCCGTGATGGCATCCGGGTTAACGGCATTTCAGCAGGGCCAGTCAAGACCTTGGCCGCATCAGGCATCCGTGACTTCTCGAAACTCTTGAACCATGTTGCACAAGAGTCGTCACTACGCCGTAACGTGACCACCGAAGAAATTGGCAATGCCGCTGCGTTCATGTTGTCAGACCTGGCATCAGGCATTACCGGCGAAATCACTTACGTTGATGCGGGTTACAACATTAACGCGCTAAACGTACCAGAAGGAAATTGAATCAAGGGTGGTGTGTTGGTTTTCACGATGAGTGAAAACCTTTTGCCCCCGGATTCAAAGACCTTGCTAGCGCCCCACCCAAATGGACCCTAAGATAATTCGGGTCCATTTTTTATTCTTTTGCCATATTCTAAAAACTCATTGGACTACAATTAAGCCTGAAATCCGCCCAATCCTATGCTAGGAGTTCGGAAATGATGGCATCTCAACGCGTCATGCTAGGCCTGATTTGTGCAGTCACCGCAGCAACCGTCTCAGCCGCTCCCCCAAGTTCAACCAATAGCTGTGTTCCGAATCAGCCTGAAACTTCACAAAACTATGACGCCACCCATTGGTATCGTGATTCGGCAGAGCGCATTGCCTTATACCGCCAGGCTTACACAATAGCCCTTGAAAAAATTCATAAAAACAGCGCTCACCTCCAAGCCGGGCGATGGGGGGTGATTATGGATATTGATGAGACGGTACTGGATAACACACAATTTGAAAAAGACAGCATACTCAACTGCCACAATTATCAGCCGGCAGAAAATTACGCCTTTATGGAACAAGCCATCTCAATCGCCACACCGGGTGCACAGAAATTCACCTGTTCGGTGCAAAAGTTCGGCGGTAAGGTGATTCTGGTCACCAATCGCAATGGCCATTTCGACCAGCGCATCCAGCCCGCCACAATTGAGAACCTAAAGCACGCAGGGATTTGTTTCGACAATGTCGTCTTCGCTCAAAGCAACGATGATACGAATAAAACGCCACGCTTTGAGGCGGTCGCCAAGGGGGACTACACAAAACTGCTAGCTAAAACCACGCTGGGGCCAATCAAGGTGTTGGGCTATGTGGGCGACAACATCCAGGATTTTCCACACGCTAAGCAAGCCGAGATCATCCAGCTGGACCCTGAACATAGCGCATTTTATGCCAAGTTCGGCGAAGAATATTTCTCTTTACCCAACCCCGCATATGGAAGCTGGCAAGGTAATCCCTTTAACTAAGAGGTTATGCTGAGCGCATCACGCACGAAGCCAGAATCAAAGATTCTGGCTTCGTGATAAGCGAATGCGATTAGGTTAACAGGCAACCAAGCACTAAGCTTAGTTCACGCAATTAACGCTTGATATGAGAAATCTTGGTGCCTTCAATACTCAGACTAGCCATCAAGCCTTGCTGATCATAAATAAAGGCATACGCATCGTCACGCAATGAGGTTGAAGACAGATTCTTGGCAACCCCTTCGTTCACGACAATCACAGTTGGTCCAACACCGAGTTCCCAGCCTTGGGATTTATTCAGATATTTGACCGCCTTGTCGTTCATTAAGAACACCACATAACCATACGACTGAGCACCCGCTTGCCAACCCCAAGAAGCGGCAACTGAATTATAGTAGCCCTTAGGACTGCCATTTTGCAGCAGAACCCCTTCACCATATGCGCCGCCGAATACTAGGCCGGCTTTAATAATTTTTGGGAACACCAAAATGGCGCGTGCTTTATGGCCAATACTTTGGGCAATTGGGTTAGATTTATATAGTAGTTGCAACGATTGAGCCGCATCGGTATTCAACTCATCGGCTGTAGCTGCAGCAGCAACGCCACTCAATCCCAATGAGACAGCAGTTGCAGCGATCAACATGGTTTTTTTTAAACTAATCGATAAAGTGCGCATGGATTTATCCTTTAAGAATGATAGAACTCACCATGTTGCACAATTCAAATCAACCGAAGAGCATTCGTCAGTCAATATACATGATGAATTTCAAACCTCAGTTTAGAGCGCTGTTTAGGTCAGCACCGTTCGTTAGCACACATACCAGATAAAATTAATGACAGGTATGTTGAATAACCACCGGGGGCAAACACCAAGCACAATCAAGATTTCTTCTGAGCGGTCACATAAGGTAACAGACGATCGGTTTCTTTTTTGACTACGCTATAACATTCACAACACAGGGTCTCCAGCTTAGGCCGGTCTAGTACGGTAATCTGTCCGCGGTGGTATTCGATCACCCCTAGTTTTTGCAGCTTGCCTGCAGCATCCGTCACCCCTTCTCGGCGTACTCCCAGCATGTTGGCGATCAATTCTTGCGTCATGGTGAGTTGGTTGCCCGACAGACGATCTAGCGACAGCAGTAACCAACGGCATAACTGTTGGTCTATCGAGTGATGTCGATTGCACACCGCAGTCTGCGACATCTGGGTAATCAACGACTGGGTATAACGCAACATCAAGTGCAGCATTTCTCCATGGCGATTAAATTCGTTTTTAAGTCGCTGTCCCTGCAGGCGGTAAGCAAAACCAGCACTTTGCACAATCGCGCGACTTGGCGTACTTTCCCCTCCCATAAACAAGGCGACGCCTATCAGTCCTTCGTTGCCAACGACCGAAATTTCGGCAGAAGCCCCACTTTCCATCACATACAGCAAGGACACAATAGAATCGGTCGGGAAATACACATGGCGCAAGGTATCACCCGACTCATACAAGACTTTTCCTAACGGCATTTCTACCAGCTCAAGATGCACAAACAATCGCTCTTGGGCCTCTTTGGATAATGCCGCTAATAAATAGTTTTGTTGAGGGCTAGAATTTTCTGGCATTTTCACCGCCTTGATAAATAACAATAATGTATAATTCAGACCTTCCCAAATGTCATCTGTGCGTTAGCACGCAAACAATAACGCGATCCTATCGCGCGCTCTATTGTGCACACAAAAACCATACGGCTATAAACAAGCAAGACTGACCTTTTGGTCACGCCCAGCCCTGTATCTACCCACACCCAAATCAATTGAGTCCTACACGTTCCAGGCGAGCTTGCAGCGCATGAATTTCATCCAACAGATCCAGCGCTAGCGCCACCCCGGACGGGTTAATTTCCAAGTCGTTGGCCAGCCATCGCGCCATACGCACTTTCTGTAATGAGGCACCGCTAAAACGCCAGTCTTCTGGCGTGTTTCCTACAGGCTCCAGCACGCCTTCTTGCACCCAAACGATCACATAAGACTGTTCGACCAGGCAGGCACGACATAAATCCTCCAGCGTCAAACTAAGTTCTTCTTCTACCACCGCCCCCGGAATCAACACCCGATTATTCTGTGTCATGACGAAGCTCCTTGCATATGTGCCCTGGGCAAGAAATTAAAGGCTTTAGCCAGGGTTTTATAGGCTTCGCGCTGGGCCTCCGTGTCAGCCTGCGGCAACACAATTGAAAGAACTGCGTACAAGTCACCAGCTGGATTTCCAGGAATACCCCGGCCTTTCAGGCGCAACTGTCGCCCGACAGTTGACCCCGGCGGAATCGTCAACTGCACCGAGCCTTCGGGAGTCGGCATGCTCACTGAAGCGCCCAGCGCAGCCTCCCAAGGGGCCAGCGGTAGTGTCAGAAACACATCGCGGCCATCCACTCGAAATAACGGGTGGGGTGCAAAGACAATTTCCAGAAACAAATCACCGGCCGGCCCCTGGCCTAAACCCGGTCCGCCCTGCCCCACCAGCCGCAAATGCTGTCCAGCACGAATCCCTTTGGGAATACTGACCTCCAGCGTGCGCTGCTGCAAACGGGTCTGGCCGTTGGCATCCACCACCGGGACACGCAGAGAAATACTGCGCTGAGCACCGTGATAGCTATCGATCAGATCAATCTGGACCTTGGCGTGATGATCCTGCCCCTTGGCATGTGCAGGGCGTTCAGGGCCACGGCGTCGACCAAATAACGCTTCAAAAAAGTCGCTATGATCCATGTCGGAATTTGCGCCAAAATCACCACCGCTAAACTCAAAGCCGGTGTCCCATCCGGGTGGCGGCTGAAAATCCTGTCCCTTTTTCCATTCGCTGCCCATCTGGTCATACGCGGCACGCTTCTCGGGATCCTTGAGCACGGCATAGGCCTCACCCAACTCCTTGAAGCGCATTTCAGCATCCGGCGCCTTACTGACATCGGGATGATATTTACGTGCCAGTTTGCGATAGGCACGTTTAACCTCATCCTGCGTGGCATCGCGTGCCACCTCTAGCGTTTTATAATAATCTTTGAATTCCATATTAAATGACTCGCTGCTATTGCCTGCCTAGTACACTTTTTCTCTGGCGGGCGTCCTGCGTTGCGATAGAGCCTCAAGTTTAAAGGCCCTTATGAGGCGGTAATAAAACATGTTGATGCATTTCTACGGTCAATTTCTCGACCCGTTCAATCAGTTGTTTGGTGAGTTGGGTCAGTTGCGTATTCTGCTGTAACAGCAATAGCATCTGCGCAGCACTCTGCGCGGCAATCGCTTGCCGCTGTTCATTTGCAGTAGCCAGATCTTCTCGGTGTAACGCATCGGACTCAGAAAGCGCCTTATCACGCTCAGCCTGGCGCGTTTGGGCCAATAAAATCAGTGGTGCGGCATAGGCTGCCTGCAAACTAAACGCCAGATTGAGCAAAATAAATGGATAAACATCAAACTTAGTCCACCCAAGCATGTTCACGACAATCCACACCATGACAATCAAGGTCTGCCCAATCAGAAACCCCGGCGTACCAAAAACACGGGCAAAGGTTTCGGCCTTCTTGGCAAACCAGTCATTACCAAAAGGTGCGGCCAATGCAGCGTGGCGTCGATGAAAACGCCAGTGGTCAACTTGTTTGTCCGCCGTTGGCTGACTAGATTCAGGTTTCGGTTGTTGCATGCTTCACCTCACGAATGAATGCCAAGAAAACCGAGCCTGGTAGGACCAGGGCATAGTGCTTAAGACAATAAACCTTAAATAGTCCGTGTGGCATAACACATATAACTATAGAGGGTGATGATGCATCTCGCTGTTCCACCCCCCTGCACAAGCAAGTTCAAGTGCACAGATCTAAACACAAACGGTGGTGTGCGCCATCAAGCGGTACCCGCGTGCGCCCCTCGCCACAAAACAGCGCAATACCATCCAGGCTGGCATGATTCACGTCTAGCGTGCCATGCGGCCTGCGCCTGACCTCTATTTGATAGAGGGTCGACTCCACCTGCAGCGTGGCCTCAAACCCCGGCCAGTCAGCCGGAATACAAGGATCAATCAGCAAAAATGCCCCTTCGCGGCTCAGGCCCAGAATGCCTTCAATCCCGGCACGATACATCCAGGCAGCCGCACCGGTATACCAAGTCCAGCCGCCGCGCCCGACATGCGGGCCAACGGAATAAATATCAGCCGCCACCACATAGGGCTCAACCTTGTAGCAATCAACGGCTGCGCGGTTACGCGCATGGTTAATCGGATTCAACATGGAAAACAGCTCAACCGCCTTTTGGGCCTCACCCAATTTAACCAACGCCAGAATCGCCCACATTGCAGCATGGCTATATTGGCCACCATTTTCACGCAGCCCAGGCGGATAGCCACTGATATAGCCAGGATCGTGCACGGGATGATCAAACGGAGGGGTAAACAACAAAGCCAAACCATCGACCGGGCGAAGCAGATGCTGCTCAAAAGACGCCATGGCACGGGCAGAGCGCTCAGCATTGGTGGCACCCGACAATACCGCCCAAGATTGGGCGATAGAATCGATAGAACACTCAGGGCTCAGTTTTGAGCCAAGCCAAGTGCCATCATCATAGGTAGCACGCCGATACCATTCACCATCCCAGGCCTCACGCTCCAGCGCCGCACGCAACGACACGGCATGCTGAGACCAGCAAAGTGCGCGCTGAGTATCACGCCCCATCGCCAACGGAATAAAGTTGTCGAGTGTTCGCACCAATAACCAGCCAAGCCAGACACTTTCACCCAGCCCCCCCACACCAACCCGATTCAGGCCATCGTTCCAGTCGCCACTGCCAATCAGAGGCAGTCCGTGGCGCCCCGTCAACGAAATACATAAGTCGAGTGCCCGCGCACAATGCTCAAATAGCGAAGCAGAATGATCAGACACCATTGGTTGAAAAAAGGATTCATGCTGTTCGGCGCCAAGCCTGGGGCCATCCAGAAAACCAAGCTGTTCATCCAAAATCGCCAGGTCGCCAGAAGTCAAAACATACTGGGCGGTCGCATAGGCCAGCCAGACACGATCATCGGAAATGCGCGACCTTACCCCCTGACCAGAATGAGGCAACCACCAATGCTGTACATCGCCCTCGTCAAATTGCCGACTGGCGGCCTGCAGCAGATGGCTGCGTGTCGCGTCCGGCATGGCAAAACTTAACGCCATGCCATCTTGCAGTTGATCTCTAAACCCAAATGCGCCACTTGCCTGATAAAACGCCGAACGCGCCCAAAGCCGGCAGGCAATGGTCTGATATAACAGCCAGCCATTGAGCATGATATCCATAGCACGATCAGGTGTTTTAACCTGAATACTGCCAAGCACGGTGTCCCAGTGCTGAGACACCTCAGCCAGGACTTGGTCCAGATCCAGGGTGCGATAGCGCAGAATCAGGGCTTGCGCCTCAGCTACCGAGTGACTCTGGCCGATAAACCACACTAATTCGACTGACTCGCCAACTGCCAGCTCCACCTCCTGGCGCAACACGGCACAAGGGTCAAGCCCAGCCCCAGAGGCTCTGGCTAGCACGGCGTGGCTGGTTAATGCCAAAGGCGCGGCCATCGAACCATTGCGCCCGATAAACTCAGTACGGTCCGCCGTCCAGCCGCTCTGATGCCCAGCCAGGTCAGAGAACGCAAACCGCCCAGAAAATGCCACGCTCCAGGGGTTATAGGCCAGGATTGCACCGGTAAGCGCATCACAACGGGTCACGATATGCTGAGCCGATACCCCGCGCGCGCTCCCCAGAACCCACTCGGCGTAAGCGGTCAGCGATAGCCGCCTTGGTCGCCGCGATTGGTTGGTCAAGGTCAGACGAGAAATTTTGATCGGATCGTCTAGCGGCACGTACTGCAATAGATCTAGCGCAATCCCCTTGGTTTGATGTTCAAAACGGCTATAGCCAAAGCCGTGGTGCGCGACATAACGGCCACCATCGCCAATCGGTTGCGCGGTGGCACTGCACAAGTCAAAACTATCTTCGTCGCGGATATACATCACTTCACAGGCAGGATCTTTAACTGGATCATTCATCCAGGGAGTCAGTTGGTTTTCGCGGCTATTTTCTGCCCAGGTATAACCACTGCCCTCGCATGCGACTTGAAAACCAAAATGTGGGTTGGCAATCACATTAATCCAGGGAACCGGTGTGGTTTGCCCACCATTCAGAATCGTCACATATTCACGGCCATTTTTCGCAAAGCCGCCCAAGCCATTGAAAAACTCAAGCACCTCTGCTTCCGCATCCTCAATCTGCACACTAGCCTGTGTAATCGCCGGGCGCTGCACCGGAACAATGCGTGGCCGCACACTGGCACGGCGGGACAACTGGTCAGAAATGGCGCCATGGTGAGCAAACAACACCACGCGGGCAACGGCATCGAGCAAGGCGCGGACTTCAACACTCAATAAATCTGCCCGCAGGGTGAACACCGTTCCTGGCGTTTGCGTCTCGCCAAGCCTAGGCCGGGATTGAGAAGTCCGCACGGCGGTTTCAATCGCGATCTGCAAGTCTTGGGTATAAGAAGAAGCGTGCTCGTTAATGATGACCAGATCGACATCCAGTCGCTTCATGCGCCAGTATTCGTGGGCACGCAATAACTGTTGCACCAAGGCCAGATCTTCCAGATTGTCAATTCGCAGCAAGACAATCGGCAGGTCACCGGAAATCGCCAGCGGCCACAAACCAGATTGCGGGCCTGCCCCACGGATGATGGCCTCTGACGAAGCCCTGAAACGACGGTCGGCATAGAGAATCGGGGCAGCCAGTTGCTGAAAATCAGCCGCCTCGTCTACTTCAATTGCCAGATGGCGCAGTTGTACCTGGGCCTGCGTCCACGCCAGAGTTTTGGCCCGGTCGTAGGCGCTACGGTCATGATGTTTATCAACCAGATCCAGCAACTCGGCGCGCGACGATGCCACCAGCGTCCAGAAAGCCACACGCGCCAATTGGCCGGGTTGAATTTTTACGCACAGTCTGAGCGATAAAATCGGGTCCAGCACCGTCCCGACGGTATCAGACAAAGAACCACCTGGCGCCATTGCCTTGGCCTGCCACAGCGAGCGCCCACGCCCGACAAAGCGCGCGCGATCGGTCTCGTACTGCGGTTTTGCACTCACCTCACCCTCTACCACGGCAAAGTGAGCCACCCAGATAGAGGGGTCTTGTGGTGAACGCAGGCGGCGCGTCGCAATCAGAGCCCCTAATTCAGCCACATACTCGGTGATCACAAACATTTTAGAAAATGCAGGGTGGGCGGTATCTGCCGCCGAAGGGCTCAGCACCACTTCGGAATAAGACGTCAGTTCAACCTCACGCACCTGACGGCTATTATTAGTCAGAGATACACGGCGCACTTCCCCATCATGTTCACCGGACACCAGCACATCCATACTGCTGGTCAACAACGCATCGCGATGGGTAAACACCGCGTGATCTTCGCCAAACACCACTTCCTGATGCTCAGCGTCCTGGCTGGAGGCTGACAATCCAGGCAACCAGCGTTTACCACTTTTCACATCATGCAGAAACACAAACGAGCCCCAGTTATCCAGGGTGACATCCTCGCGCCAGCGCGTAATCGCAATATCCCCCCAGCGGCTGTAGCCCGCGCCAGTCGCAGTCAGCATCAAGGCATAGCGCCCGTTAGATAACAGATGGGTGACTGGCGTGCCACCATCCAGCACCGTGAAACTGCGTACGGTTGGCACATCAAAGCGGCCCTCTTGCGACGAAGCCTGCACCACCTCAGCACGCGGATGCGCCATCGCGGAAGCCCTTGGCATCCGCTCTTGCAACAATAGTTCGCAAGCCTGAATGATTTGTTCGCGATGAAAACGGGTACGCATCCGGCCATGGTCCAAAGCATTGGCAATCGCCACAATCGTCATGCCCTGATGGTGCGCCATGAAACTGCGCACCATCGCCACCTCCTGCTCGTCAGGCAACCTGGAGCGGGTAAAATCTAAAGCTTCATAAAATCCATAGCGCCCACAAGCCCCCATTTTGGCCAAGTGGTCATAATTCAGCCGGGCGGCATGTGGATCAATCATCGCCGCCAAACCGGTTGCATACGGCGCAATCACCGTGTTTTCAGCTAATCCACGCTTTAACCCCAGCCCAGGCACGCCAAAATTTGAATACTGATAGGTAGATTCAATGTCCCAGGCATTGTAGGCTGACTCTGAAATTCCCCAGGGGGTCTCCAGCGTCAGACCATAGGACTCTTGGCTCGCCACCACTAAGCGGCTGGTCTGTTCAAGTAAACTGCCGATCGGTGCACGCATCACCAGCGCTGGCATCAGGTATTCAAACATCGAACCGGACCAAGAAATTAGCGCTGAGCTATTGCCAATCGCGGTGGCCGCACGTCCAAGACGAAACCAATGCCGGGTACTAACGTCTCCCTTGGCAATGGCAAACAGGCTGGCAAGTCGGGCTTCTGATGCCAAAAGATCATAGCAACTGCTGTCCCGGCTGTTGTCCTGCATGGCATAACCAATTGACAGCAACTTGCGCTCAGGATCCAACAGAAAGGCAAAGTCCATTGCCAGCGCCATAGAACGCGCCGTATCGGCAATTTGTTGCAAGCGCTCAAGCAACAGCGGCAAAGAAGCCGCCACGAGAAGACGATCCTGTTGATGTTGAACCAGGGCCAGTTGCAAAGCCTCAAGCCAATAGTTCACCCCATTAGAGCTGTCATCAAAAGAATTGGGGGGCAAAGAGTTGGCCGCCTTAGCGGCCTGATTGGTCAGTTGCAATAAAATCGGGGTTAATACCTCAACCGTCAAATCGCCCTGTAACTGCACGGCAATTTCTTCAAGCAGGCTGAGCAGATAGCGCGCCTGCCGACTGCCACTCACGCTGGTCACCCCGACTGCTTTGATCGCCAGATCAAGATCATCTTGCAAACCCTGGCGCACATTGGCTGACTCAAGCTCAGTCAACCACTCTTCGCAGGCATTCGCCAGAACAATCAAATGCCCAGCCAGATTACCGCTATCCACAGAAGAAACATAAGCAGGCTCAAGCGTTTGCAGGTCTTGTGTGCCATACCAGTTAAACAGATGTCCTTTAAACTTAGCCATCTTCTGCATCGAAGAAAGCGTCGCTTCCATACGCTCAAGTGCGGCCAGGGTGCCAATCCAGCCGAAATCACGCGCGGCCACCGTCGACAACAGGTAAAGACCTATATTGGTGGGCGAAGTACGGTGCGCAATCACCGGCTTGGGCACTTCCTGAAAGTTATCGGGTGGCAGCATGTTTTCTGCTGGCGTCACAAATACTTCGAAGAAACTCCAGGTACGACGCGCAATCAGCCGCAAACACAGAGCATCAGAATCTGACACCGTCAATTGGCGCGACACCACACGGGCCAGGCTGGTCCACATCGCCAATAGCGGAGCAATCAGCCACAGCACCGTCAGGGGCAGAATCAGAAACCAAGAATCGGGGGCAAAATATAACGCAATTGAAGATAGCGCGAGCCCAAGCACCGAGCCACCAGCCATCTGGCGGCTAAAACCGCTCAGATTCAGCCGTGGGGCATGCTGCGCCTGCGCGGCAGTGGTCCACTCCAACAGTCGGCGATGCGTCACAAATACGCGTGTCAGGGTACGCAGTACCGCATCGCCCATACGCCAGGCCTGATCTGGCAAAAACGCCAGCGTCAGCACGGCTTGAGCAAAGGCGGTGCGCCATTCTGCCCACAGCGAGCTGAAATGCTGACGCAGCAGAATATTGTGGCGCTGAGGCAAAATAGAAAATATTGGGGAAATAAAGAGCGGGACTGCCATACTGGACAACACCAGCAAGACCCCGAAGAGCGCAGCGGGATGTGGCAGCAACCAGCTAAAAAACAGTGCACACATAGCAGCCGGGGCGACTAAAGAGCGGCGCAGATTATCCAGCATTTTCCAACGGCCAATAATCGGCAACTTCTTGGAACCGCGCCAAGCGCCAACGATCCACGGCAACAACTGCCAATCGCCCCGTGTCCAACGATGCTGGCGTTTAGCTGCAACGTCATAGCGTGCCGGAAAATCTTCCACCACAGAAATATCAGAAGCCAGCCCCGCGCGGGCAAACACCCCCTCAAACAAATCATGACTAAGTAAAGCGTTCTCAGGAACCCGCCCCAGCAAAGCCGCTTCAAAGGCATCAATGTCATAGATCCCTTTGCCGGTATAAGAACCTTCACCCAACAAATCTTGATACACATCAGAGCTGGCCGCAGCATAAGGATCAATTCCGCCAGGGCTGGAGAAAATGCGCTGAAATAGCGATCCTTCTTGCCCCATCGGTAAAGAAGGGGTCACCCGCGGCTGCAAAATGCCATAGCCGGAGCGCACCCGCTGCTTGGCGCTATCCAATACCGCGCGATTGAGTGGGTGAGCCATCTTGCCAATCAGGCCCTGCACTGCGCCACGTGGCAAACGGGTATCGGCGTCCAGCGTAATCACGTAACGCACATCAGCAGGAATCTGCTGCGTCAAGCCAGGCACCGGCATAAAACTGGTATCGGTCGCGCCACGCAGCAGACGATTAAGTTCATGCAGCTTGCCGCGCTTACGCTCCCAACCCATCCACTGATTCTCACTAGGATTAAAGCTGCGGCGCCGATGCAGCAGTAAAAAACGGCTGCCATCCAGCGCCGGACCATAGCGCTGATTAAGCCGATTAATCGCATCCGCGGCGATTGCGAGTAGCCCCGCATCCTCTGCCAGCGTTTCATCGGCGGCATCTGCCCAATCAGACAGCAGCGCAAAACTCAGTTCTCCATCAGCGCTGGCAAGATGGTGTACCTCTAAGCGTTCGACCTGCGCGGCGATCTCGCTAGCACTAGAGAGCATGGTGGGCACCGCTACCATGGTGCGTAATGGCGCAGGAATTCCTTCCGCCAGATCCAATCCGGGCAAGGTAACCGCGCCAAACCCTGCATTCACCAAACGGTTGACCAAAGCCATGGCAACTTCTGATGCAGGCACAAAGCCAATCACAAACAACACCAGGACCTCAAGCGGTAGCAGGCTAGCCCCCGAGGTCAACCACCAGGCGAACACCAGTAACAGCACTGAAAGGATCCAGATCGCACCCAGATACCCGCCCAAGCCCAAACGTACGCTGAAGCGGCTAAGCCACAGACTTGCTGGCGGACGAAAATTGATCTGCCGCTCAAATTGGCCTCGGCCTTCAGCGATCAGATAATAGCCAGGGTCTCGGGCGCGATCTTGCGCACCGGCCAGCATGGCCAGGGACGTGGATTTCAGCGCCAGATCCGCAATTTCCAGTTCAGACAACGAAGAGCCACGCGCCAACTGCTCAATCGCGCTGCGATACAGATTGCGCGTTGGGAAATCCATGGAGGCAAACATGCTGGCACTCTCCAGCCGCTCATCCACCAAACTGACACTTTCAAACAGGACTTCCCAATCGATATCGGTGATCAAACGCATGCTGGTAATGATATTGCGCACACTCACATTCGCAGCACCCTGCTTCTGCTGAGCAGCCTGGACCACCTCATCCAGCGACGAGCCTTGCTGGGTAAGGCGATCTTCCAGCCAGCCAATCGCCGGCATGGTTTTTGGATCCTGTCCACGCAACTGCTTGACCAACTGCGCAGCAAACGGCTCAGCCAACGGGCCCTTGGCTCGGGTATCAATGTCATACGCCAGCGCAGAACTCGCTTGACCAGGGGTAAACAACAGAGCAGTCAGTGCATCCGCTTCGGCACGCGCACTACGTCCCACCGTAATTTGATCCGCCAGGCGACGCAGATTTTCGATCAAGACAATGCGTAGCGTAATCGCCACCGCCCACAATTCGCCGATGGTTAATGGCTGCACCATCTGATAGGCCACAATAAACCGGCGCAAAGTCTCGGGATCAAAATGGCTATCGGTGTGCGCAACAAAAGCCCATGCCAGCCCAAGCACACGCGGATATCCGGCAAAAGGCCCGGCCGCCAGCTTGGGGAGCTGCCGATAATAGCCGACTGGCAAATCATCGCGAATCTCATAAATCTGCTCTTCGACCAAATGATAGTTATCCAGCAACCATTCAGCAGCGGGATCGACCCCACGCCCACACTCCAGCTCTTGCGCACTGGCACGATAGACCGCCAACAGCACCGCCGCATTATCAGTCAGCCGCCGCTGCAACGACACCACATAGGGAGGCTTCGCGGTGATTTTCTGGGCTTGCGCCAAGCTTTGAGCATGCTGCTCAAGCCGCTCGACACCAAACAGCTCTTTGCGTACCGGCATGGGATCATTCCATGGCGGCATGCGGAATTGGGTATTACGTACATATTGAGAGATCGGGTTCATTACCACCCTTTTCGACACGGGGACAGCATGACATTGGATTTTTTCATAACCAAGGTCATACAGCAGTACAACGCTCGCGTCTGTGCGATAAAACACACTGATGCAAGGCATCGACACGCTGCGGCAGAGGCCATTGAGCAAGTTCAGGAATTAGGTTCAGGCTTGCGACAGGCAAGGAGCCTATCGGACGATAACGTCCAACAGGCTCCTTGTAGACCCTAATGTTGACTACATAGCGGCATGGTTGCCATTCACATCAAACACAATTTGCACGCGACGGTTTTTCAGACGGCCTTCTGCCGAAGAATTACTGTCAAGCGCGCCGATTTGACCATAAGCACGCGTCGTCAGACATTCTGCCGATACCCCCAAACCAACCAGTGCTGATTTCACCGCATTGGCTCGGCCCATTGAAAGGTCAAGATTAGCATCGAATTTTTTCGAATTGTCACTATAGCCATCGATGGATGCCTTAAGTTCAGGATGATGAACAAACAAGGCGGCCAACTTATTCAGACCCTGAACGGCTTTTGGCCGCAAGCTTGCCTGCCCGGAGCTAAATTGCTTATCACTTAGCGTGATCATCATGCCCTGGTCGCTCTTTACCGCCCCTAACTGGCTGAGTTGCATCACTAATTCTTGAGCGTGGGCATCACTCTGCTCGGTCTGGGCAGTAGCAGCACTCGGCTCAGTCTGGGCAGCTGCACTCGGCTCAGCCGGGGCCGGTTGATTAGGTACCACCACATAGTCAGAAGCAGGCTTCACCTCTGCGGTATTACTCGGACTCGCATCTTGCTGCATCGACGCAGTGGGTTTCTGGTCATAGTCAGCCGTAGCGGCACAACCGCTCAGCACGATCGTCAGCGCGGAAAACACCGCGAGAGCCAATGCATCATCTGGTAGCAATTTATTTAGTTTGTGATTCATGGTTTATCCTTTGAGCGCCATATTCTGGCAAGATCGAAAACACGTCGTTAAGTCCCTCAGGCCAGCACATCCACAGGCAAGGAGTCTGCTCCAAACCGCTCGGGGATAGGGGCGCCATGAAGTCGGAACCGAATAAAACAAATGCCGGCTTAGTCTGTGTGCGCCATAGGACAAACCATGTCTGTACGCTGTCGAACACTTAGGCTTCCCGTGCCGAAACCCAAGGCGACGGCAGCGACACCCGGTCAGTCAGTGATGCGGCATAACATTCACAAGCGATCTGCTCCAAGCCAGGGCGGTCTAAAATATGAATTTTCCCACGGGTATAGGCAATCAGGTTTCGGCGTGCCAGTACGCCCGCCGCGATCGTGATACCGCTACGGTGAGCGCCAAGCATTGAGGCCAGGCTTTCATGGGTCAGATGAAACTGATCGGTATGCGCCCGGTCATGCGCCATTAACAGCCAACGCGCCAACCGGGGCTCGATCTCATGGAAATGGGTACACGCTACATTGCGGGTAAGGCGGGCAATCTGCTCGAACAGATAGCCATGCACCGCACGCAACAAGCTGCGGCTTCCCAGCAACTCACTCTGAAAACAAGAGGCCTGAAAACGCCAGGCACGTCCCGCATTGCAGACCAGCGCGCGCGTAGTGGCTGCAGGCACCCCCAGAGCCAAGACCGCCCCCAACATGCCTTCATTCCCAACCAGATCAACCGACAAAGGCGGATGTCCATGCAATAGCGTGGACAAGGACACAAAACCGGATAGAGGAAAATAGACATACCGCAGGTTCTGATGCGGCTCAAATAGAATGTCTCCGCGTACCAGTGACACAGGTTCACCATACTTCAGTAACTGATTGCGTTCCTTGGTCGGTAACCCTTCGAGCAATAGATTGACCGGATCATTTTCACTAGCAACTGGCATTGAATTAACCCGCAACAACACACAAAAACCCGAGGGGGACCAAGACCGGTGTGACAGTATTGATAGAGCCAGTGTGAGAGTCCCAGAACGATATGTATGTTCGCTAGGCCACACGAACCCGTAATTGGCCTCGGCTATGACGCTTTAAACAGTCAAACCACTTAATTATAAAAAGGAGGATTTGGGCGGGGATTGGTGATTGTTATCCGCCAGCAACTGCTGGAACACATCCGCGGGCAAAGGATGACTAAACAGATAGCCTTGTCCTTCGTTGCATTGCTGCGACTGCAAAAAAGCCAACTGCTCTCGCGTTTCTACCCCCTCGGCAATCACCCGCTTATTCAGGTTGACCCCCATACCGATCACCGCACTGACAATCGTGGCATCATCAACGTCCGTAGCAATGTCGCTGACAAACGAGCGATCAATTTTTAGGGTATCAATGGGAAAACGCTTTAAATAGCTCAGACTCGAATAACCCGTGCCAAAATCATCCACCGCCAGTTGAATCCCCATCTCTTTCAAGGTACTAAGGATCGCGAGAGAAGACTCGGCATTGTGCATCAAGATGCTTTCAGTCAGCTCAAACTCCAGATACAACGGCGAGATACCGGTTTCTTGGATAATCTGCGTTACCCCTTCAAGAAAACCGGGATGGCGAAATTCGATGGCAGAAATATTGATCGCCACCGGCACCACATTCAGACCCGCATCCATCCACTGGCGCACTTGCAGGCACACCTCGCGCAATACCCACCGACCAATCTGCAAAATTAAGCCACACTCTTCTGCAATCGTGATGAACTGGGCGGGAAGAACCAGCCCAAGATGTGGGTCTTCCCAGCGGATAAGGGCTTCTGCACTGGTCATCTTGCCGGAAACCAGATCGATTTTCGGCTGGTAATACAACACAAACTCGTCTTGCTTGAGTGCACGGTGCAGGTTACTTTCGGTCAGCAGACGGCAAACCGCCAGATTATTCATGTCTGGCTTAAAAAACTGGTAGTTATTACGGCCACAGGCTTTAGCGTGATACATCGCAATATCGGCATTTTGCATCACCGCTTCCGGATTCAAGCCGTCACCCGGATAAATGCTGATACCCATACTCAAGGTAATGTGCAGTTCATGGCCGCTAATGAAATGGGGTTCGGCAAAGGCGGCCAACAAATTATTCGCGACTTGGGCGGCGTCCTGGGGATGTTCAATTTCGGTCAGTAAAATCACAAATTCATCGCCCCCCTGTCGGCACACCGTATCGGTATCGCGCACACAGGCAGACAGCCGCGCAGCAACCGACTGTAGCAACTGATCCCCAATTGCATGCCCCAGAGAATCATTCACCAACTTAAACGCATCCAGATCGATAAATAACAAAGCCACATGTCGCTGGTGTCGCTTTGCATGCGCGACCGCCTGAAACAAGCGCTCGGTCAGCAAGGCCCGATTGGGCAGATCGGTCAGCACATCGTGCTGGGCCTGATGTGCCATTTTTTTGGTCATCTCGCGCGATTCACTCACGTCATGAAACACAATCACCGCCCCGGTGACCTGACCTTTCCGGTTGTGAATTGGCGATGCAGAGTCTTCAATCGACAGTTCAAGTCCATCACGGCGAATCAAGACACAATCCGACGCCAGTTCAATTTCTTTATTATCCTCAATCACCCGCCGGGCAGGGCTGGGAACAGCTTGTCGCGTGGTGGAGTGCAGAATGCGGAACACCTCGGGCAGCATAAGCCCCAGCGCGTCGGCCTGCGTCCAGCCGGTCATCTTAGACGCCGCCTGATTCATATAGGTCACATGGCTTTGGGTATCAGTGGCCAGAACCGCATCGCCAATCGAATTAAGCGTCACCTCGGCGCGTTCTTTTTCTTCGAACAAAGCCTCTTCCGCGACACGTAGAACTTGTTCAATCGCTTTGCGCGCCGAGATATCTTCAAACACATGAATATAACCATGCGGCGGCGCGCCAGAGCGCAGAATCACCGCATTCACCTGCACCCAGACCTCACGACCCTCTTTAGGTTGCAGACGCGCCTCCGTCTGGAAAGGGACATCGTCATGCATGGCAATCGCCCACTCCGAAAGCACACGCTCGCGATCCTCCTCATGCAATTCCAGACTCCAACTATTTATTTGAGGCTGATTCGCGTTGATGCCCGAGACCTCCTTATAGGCGGCATTGGCATACACGCATTGTCCGCGCGCATCGGAGACAAAAATCCCAAACGGAAACACATCGCTCATCGAGCGAAAACGCAACTCACTGGCCAGCAAAGCATCCTGTACCACCTTACGTTCCAGGTGGTAGCCCAAGGCACGCGGAAACCAGTGCGCATCAAGATGTTCTTTTATGAAATAGTCTTGTGCGCCCAGTTTGACCGCCTGACGCCCAATCTCTTCTTCGCTGGCCGTGCATAAAATCAGAATCAGCGCATTGTCGGCAACCTGAAAGATTTGTTCGAACACCGTCAGGCCATGCGCATCCAGTAACGAAAAATTCATCAACACCACGTCTACACGCTGCTCGCGCAAATAAGCCAACGCTAGACCCAGGCAGTCAACCGCTGCCATTTGAAATTGCCCCCCCCTCGACCCGGTCAGGGCCTGCTGAATTCTCAGCACATCTTTGGAGTCACTTTCAACAAGTAAAACCGTGGTGGAAGGCATGCTCATGCAACCCCCTAGTTCTGTACTGAATAAAGTCAGCAATACTGGTTTTGAGTTTTGCCGGTGCCACTGGCATTGTCTGTTCGCTAGATCACATATATCGATCAAATATCCCAAACAGGTATCAGATGGTTCAAAAGCTTATTAAGAATTGGCCGATATTTAAGCCAACCATCACCGGTTAAATTCTTCTCGATGACACGGCCCCTCACATGCCAAACATACGAAACAGGGACGAGAGAAGACAAAACCATGAAGAAACCGCTTTGGATACTGGCCCTGACACTATTGACAATGGTCTTTCTGGCACGACATCAGTCACATCCCGACCCAGCCACCGCCGATCCACACCCATTCACCAAGGTTCAGGCAGGCGAACCGGTGCATCACATCGCCCCCTGATCGAGCCAGACAGTCTAAAAAATCGTTGGCATTAAATATTGCCTAGCAGCGCTTATTCAGCGACTCGCCGATTTTTCATCGATCTAAAAAAAACCACCCAAATGCCATTGATGGCTGTTACAAGTACAAAGACCACTGTGCTTAAGCATCATCTAGATTTATGACACCCTCTCACCTTTGATGTGGATCAATAGACCATGCTCACGTCATGGGTATCTTAGCCTCACAACAAAAATACATAGCACACGCTGAGTCCCCGGCTTAACCATGACCAGAACAAGGATGCAAGATGAACCTATTTTCAATGCTATTAGCAGATGATGTTGGAATTCTAAGCCTGATTACGATCGTGGTTGCAACACTGGTAGTAGTAGTCTGTGCCACGATATTTATCCGCAAGGCGCTAAAAGATCCGCAAGCCAAATAATGCACCATGGCGATATGTTTACTATCCAGAGCCCATTGAAAAATGGGCTTTCGTCTTTTAGTGACCGGAAGGGTCAGAATTTAACACTTATACTTTCAGAATTTTCTATGGGCGCGCTGTATTGTCAGTTATGGGCTAGCTAGGTAGGCTTGTTTCTGCGGCAGAGTTGTCGCAAACAGCGCGAGCCCAGGGTGATTCCAACACCCCAAGCTCGCTAACCTTACCAACTCTCGATAGGAGTTAGCATGGCTGAGAAGCATAGTAATGCAATCCACCGCATCCCTTCAAACCCGCCCCTCCACCAACAACAGCTGTTTTCGCTGATTTCCGTGTTGTGCCCCCCGCGTCAGACCCGTAGAGATTCTGATGTTTGCCAATTAATCGTCGACAGTCGCCTACATTGGGCGGTCGAACCGATTGATGGTGAATCATCATGGCTTTACCTGCCTGAAGCTGCGTACGTACGGAAAATTGCAGGCTGCATGGTGCTGACCATCGACTAGGGCCTAACCAGGAGCGGGGGCCGCAAGGTCCCCGAGCTAGGTTTGGTTGCCAACACAAGAAAACCATTGAGAATCAGCCTTCGCCTTCCTTATACTCAAGCCACAAGGGGACGGGCATGGCTATATCATTAAAAAATATTCGTTATTTCATTGCGGTCGCAGAAGCCGAGTCGATCACCGGGGCGGCACATGAGCTCAATCTTTCGCAATCGGTTCTCACGGAAGCGATCAAGGCGCTCGAAAGTGATCTCGCTACCAGCCTGTTTCAGCGCCATGCACGCGGCATGGGGCTCACCCACGCCGGTCATCAGTTTCTCAGTCACGCCCACCAGATACTAGCCAGTGTACGCAACGCCGAGCAGGCATTGTCTGCGCGACCAGACAGCATGACCGGCAGTCTGAATATTGGCGTGACCAGCCTGGTCACCGGTTATTTCCTGCCCTATCTACTGGGCCGTTATCGCCGCATGTTTCCCAAGGTTGAGATTAAGGTGATTGAAGACCAGCGCGACTATATTGAGCATCTGCTGGTGAATGGTGAACTCGATGTTGCCGTGTTGATTGTGTCTAATTTGCAAAATCGCCAGGCGCTTGAATCGGAGGTACTGGTCGAGTCGCCTTACCGCCTGTGGCTACCGCTCAACCACCCGCTGGGCGAGTTAGCCAGCATTTCTATTGAAGAAATGGTGAATGAACCTCTGGTGCTACTCAAACTAGATGAGTTGGAAGACACCACCACCGCCACTTGGCGTCTGGCTGGGCACCGCCCGAATGTGGTGTTACGCACCGAATCGGTTGAGGCCGCACGCAGTCTGGTCGCGAGTGGCGAGGGCTTGTCGATTCTGCCTGACATGTTGTATCGCCCCTGGTCTCTGGATGGCGACCGTCTGGAAGCACGCAGCCTGCTGGAACCGATGCCCTCGCTGCAAGTCGGGGTTGCCTGGCGGCGCGGCTTACATCAATCAGAAACCACCAAAAACTTTTTACTGGTGGCACGCGAACACAGTCGCAGCCACAGTTAAAGCGTTCTGTTTATCCAATATGTTAGCTTAAGTATTCTGATTTTCAGAATTAGCCCCCTCTATCGACCTCAATTTGTGCATTGCACCCTGATCAGGGTATCCGGCAACGCTCTAGCAGCGTCAATCTAATCACTTGTCTGATCGTGCCTTCGTTTTTTCCAAACGTTCTATTTTGCTTTGGTTGTTAGGTCTTCGACCCGCGACTACATATGATGCATAAAGCATAGGCGGACCCAGATCCGTCGCTTAATCAACATATTGCGCACTCTAGGAGAGAAACCATCATGTCGACTAGCAAACCGTTTCAACCGCTGTTACTGGCGCTATGTGCCAGCTTGGCAACACAAGCCACCCAGGCAGTACCGCTCGCGCATCTGGGCAAACCAGAAGGCAAGCTGAATATCATTGCCTGGCCGGGTTATATCGAGCGTGGCGCCAACGACAAGAAATATGATTGGGTGACGGCCTTTGAAAAGCAGACTGGCTGTCAGGTCAATGTCAAAACCGCAGCCACCTCGGACGAGATGGTGTCGCTAATGGGGTCTGGCAATTACGATTTAGTTACCGCCTCGGGAGATGCGTCTCTACGACTGATTTATGGCAAGAAAGTGCAAGCGATTAATACCGCGCTGATCCCCAGTTGGAACACCCTGGACCCTCGCCTGCAAAATGGGAACTGGTTTACGGTGAACGGCCAGCACTACGGAACCCCCTACCAATGGGGGGCCAATTTCCTGGCTTACAACAGCAAGATTTTCAAGCAGGCACCAACCAGTTGGGCGGTGGTATTTGAACCGATGAACTTGCCGGATGGCAAACCCAACAAGGGACGGATACAAGCCTATGACGGCCCGATCTATATTGCTGACGCGGCAATGTATCTGATGGCTAAAACCCCGTCGCTGGGCATCAAAGATCCCTATCAGTTGAATGAAACCCAGTATGCTGCCGTTCTCAAGCTGCTGCGCCAGCAAAAACTACTCACCCACCGCTACTGGCACGATGTCACGGTGCAAATGAATGACTTCAAGAATGAAGGCGTCGCTGCATCCAGTGCCTGGGGCTATACCATTAATTCGCTGCAGGCAGAAAAATTCCCGGTAAGTGAAACCATCCCCAAGGAAGGGGCTACTGGCTGGGCCGACACCACCATGCTGGCCGCACAAGCGCAGCATCCCGTGTGCAGCTACAAGTGGATGGAATGGTCGCTCAACAAAAATCTACAATCATCGTTGGCCGAGTGGTTCGGCTCCAACCCTGTGGTACCGGCCGCCTGCAACACCAAGGCACCAGGCGCCACGGCTTTCTGCAAAACCAATGGTTTTGATCGCTTCAACAAAATCCATTTCTGGAAAACCCCTACCGCACAGTGCCAACAGGGGCGCTGCGTGTCTTATAGCCGCTGGACTGCCGATTTTATTGCCATTATGGGCGGACGCTAACCAGATGGCGTCTCCTGAGGAGAAGGCAGGAGACGCCTATCGGCTTGCAAACCAGCCAGGAGCATCATCGTGACAATAGCCGTAGAGTTTCAGCAACTCAGCCGTAACTTTGACCAAGTGCGCGCGGTCGATCAGGTTAATCTGCAGATTGAGGAAGGCGAGTTTTTTTCGATGCTCGGCCCTTCTGGTTCGGGTAAAACCACTTGCTTGCGTCTGATCGCCGGTTTTGAACAACCCTCGGCCGGTTCGGTGCGCATCTTTGGCCAAGAAGCGGCTGGGGTGCCGCCTTACCGCCGTGACGTCAACACCGTATTTCAGGATTACGCACTGTTTCCCCATATGTCGGTGCTAGATAACGTCGCCTATGGGTTGATGGTCAAGGGTGTCGGCAAAAGCCAGCGTCAGGAGCAGGCAAACGCCATGCTTGACCTGGTCAAGCTGGCCGAATATGGGGCACGCCGCCCGGCGGCCCTGTCAGGTGGACAACGCCAGCGAGTCGCGCTGGCGCGTGCACTGATCAACCAGCCGCGGGTGTTGTTATTGGACGAACCACTCGGCGCACTGGATCTCAAATTGCGCGAACAAATGCAGATCGAGCTTAAGGCCTTGCAGCGCAAGCTGGGCATTACCTTTGTTTACGTGACCCACGACCAGGGCGAAGCCTTGTCCATGTCAGATCGGGTCGCGGTATTTAATCAGGGCAAAATCGAACAAGTGGCCAGCCCACGCATTCTGTATACCCAGCCGCTCACCCCTTTTGTGGCTGATTTTGTCGGCACTTCAAATGTGTTTGACGCCACGCTGGCGCAAACCCTGTGTGGCCGCAGCACCGCGTTTTCGATTCGACCAGAGCGCATCCAGATTATCCGTGCCGCTGAAGCCACCCAAGGCATCCGGGTCGACGGCGAGTTGATCGACATTCAGTATCTGGGAGCGGTCAGTCGGTTTGAAGTCAAGAGCGCGCCGGGCAAGATTATTTCCGTAGTCATGCCCAATCTGGATGATGAAGGCGCCATCGCATTGGAAATTGGCATGCAAGTGACGCTGAACTGGGCCGATTCCGCCATGCATCCACTCGGCACATAGGAGACAGCATGCTTGCTACTCAATCTCGCTCAGCATGGCAGCGGTTTGGCGCGGCGCTTTATCGGCGGCCAAACGCCCGACTGATCTTATTGCTCGCCCCACCGCTACTCTGGTTTGGCGTGGTCTACCTTGGCTCATTGTTGACCTTGCTGGCGCAAAGTTTTTTTACCTTTGACGATTTCACCATGACTGTCAGCTCAGCGCTGACCTGGGACAATTACCGCGCGCTGCTGATCGCGGCCAATCTCGATGTCATTGTGCGCACTGTCGGCATGGCGGCAAGCGTCACCCTGGCGTCCGCTATCCTGGCATTTCCGCTGGCGTACTACATGGCGCGTTATGCGCGTGGCTGGAAAAAAAGCTTTTTCTATGTGGCGGTGATGTTGCCGATGTGGGCCAGCTATATCGTCAAGGCCTACTCATGGACGGTGATTCTGGCGAAAGGCGGCCTAGTGTATTGGTTCTATCACAGTCTGGGCCTGGGTGGCTTTGTCGACTGGCTCTTAGGCCTTCCGGTCATCGGCGGCAACTCGCTCACGACCTCAAACCTGGGGCGCTTTACGGTCTTCACCTATATCTGGCTGCCTTTTATGATTTTGCCGATTCAGGCAGCACTAGAACGGGTTCCGCAGAGTCTGATTCAAGCCGCAGCCGATCTGGGTGCCACCCCGCTGCAAGCGTTTCGCACGGTGATCTTGCCGTTGGCGTTTCCCGGGGTCGTCGCCGGATCCATTTTCACTTTCTCGCTCACGCTGGGCGACTACATCATTCCACAGCTATTTGGCCCGCCGGGGCTATTTATCGGCAGCATGGTGTACACCATGCAAGGCTCAATCGGTAATCTGCCACTGGCGGCGGCGTTTACCGTAGTGCCGGTGGTGATTATCGCCTTGTATCTGTCGCTGGCAAAACGATTGGGGGCTTTTGATGCGCTCTAAAACCACGGCTGAACCACACGCCCCGTTCTGGCTAAGCAGTGTCGCCTGGGGCGGGTTGGCCTTCTTGCACCTGCCCATTGTGGTGATCGTGCTGTATGCCTTCAACACCGAGACCTCGGCCTATAGCTTCCCAATGAAGGGCTTCACCCTGCACTGGATTGGCGAGACCTTTAGCAAGGGGGATGTACTGTCAGCTCTCTGGCTATCGGTCAAAATTGCCTTGTTGGCCACCGCCGGGGCGCTGGTGCTGGGCACGATGGCAGCGGCAGCGCTCTATCGGCGGGTATTTGCCGGTAAAGAAGCCATCACCCTGATGCTGATTCTGCCAATCGCCTTGCCAGGAATCATTACCGGGATTGCGCTATTAGCCGCGTTTCGCCTGGCCGGCATCACTCCCAACTTCTGGACCATTGCCATCGGTCATGCCACTTTCTGTGTCGTCGTGGTTTATAACAATGTCATCGCACGCTTCCGCCGCAATAGCTATAACCTGATCGAAGCCTCAATGGATTTGGGAGCTAACAGCTGGCAGACATTTCGCTATGTAGTCCTGCCGCAAATTGCGACGGCACTATTAGCCGGAGGCATTCTGGCGTTTGCGCTAAGCTTTGACGAAATCATTGTGACCACCTTTACCGCTGGCAACGAAGTCACCCTGCCGATCTGGTTGTTAAATCAATTGTCGCGTCCACGCGATGTGCCGGTCACCAATGTAGTGGCCATGGCCGTCATGTTGATCACCGCACTACCGATTATCGCGGCCTACCGACTGACGCGCGGCACAGAAGATGTCGCGGGCAGCGGAAAATAAAACTAACCCAAATAACTGCATCAACGGAGAGAAGCCACCATGGAAAAGACCCTGCAAACCAAGTTGCTGATTAATGGCCGTTTTGTCACGGGCGAAGGCAATCTAGAAGAGATTCTCAACCCTTCCAGTGGCGAATGCGTGGCACGCATCGCCGAAGCATCGCTGGAGCAAGTACAGGCGGCGGTGGCCAGTGCCGATGCCGCTTTTGCCAGTTGGGGACGTACCACCCCCAAGGAGCGCGCACAGTATCTGCTGCAAATTGCCGATGTAGTCGAAGCGCACGCCACTGAATTTGCGCGTCTGGAGTCGCTCAACTGCGGCAAACCGTATCAGATGGTGTTGAACGACGAAATTCCAGCGGTGGCCGATGTGTTCCGCTTCTTTGCCGGGGCGGTGCGCACTCAGACTGGGGCACTGGCTGGCGAATATCTAGCAGGACATACCAGTCTGATCCGCCGCGACCCACTGGGCGTAGTCGCCTCGATTGCACCCTGGAACTATCCGTTGATGATGGCTGCCTGGAAAATGGCCCCAGCATTGGCTGCGGGCAACACCGTGGTACTGAAACCTTCTGAGCAGACGCCACTGACCACCCTGAAGTTAGCTGAGTATTGCGCCGAGATTTTACCTGCAGGGGTATTTAATGTGGTTCTGGGCCGTGGCGATACGGTTGGTGGCCCAATGATCTCGCAGCCGCAAGTACGCATGATCTCGCTCACCGGAGACGTCTCCACCGGCTCGCGGATTCTAGAGATCGCCGCCAAGTCGATCAAGCGCACCCATCTGGAGCTTGGCGGCAAAGCCCCAGTACTGGTATTTGATGACGCTAATCTTGAAGAAGTAGTCAAAGGGATCCGCACTTTTGGCTATTACAATGCGGGTCAGGACTGCACCGCAGCCTGCCGTCTGTATGCCAGCAGCAAAATCTACGACAAGCTGGTGGCAGAACTATCAAGTGCGGTATCGAGCATTCACTATGGGATGCAGCATGATGTCGGCGTCGAAATGGGCCCGTTGATTTCTGAACGCCAGCGCAACCGGGTTGCCAGCTTTGTCGAACGCGCCCAACAGCAGAAACACATCGAGGTCACGGCCGGCGGCCACAGCGTGAGTGGCGGCGGATTCTTCTTTGAACCAACGGTGATTGCCGGCGCACTGCAAACCGATGAAATTGTCTGCAGCGAAGTGTTTGGCCCGGTGGTGTCAATCACCCGCTTCGACGATGAAGCCCAGGCAATTGGCTGGGCAAATGACTCCAACTACGGCCTGGCCAGCTCGGTTTGGACCAGCGATGTTGGCCGTGCGATGCGCGTAGCTTCGGCGCTGCAATATGGCTCTACCTGGGTCAATACTCACTTCATGCTGGTCGCCGAAATGCCGCATGGTGGCATGAAGCGCTCGGGCTATGGTAAAGATCTGTCACTGTATGCACTGGAAGATTACTCTTGCGCGCGCCATATCATGATCAAGCACTAACAAGGGATAGTACGCGCGTGGTGCGCCGTCGAAGTAGATGCCAGCCCCTCCTCGCGAGGGGTTTTTGTTTTTTAGGCAACAATGCCGCACCCAACTGTTGTAAAGATTCAAAACTAGTTATCGGTAAACTTCTCTACGATTGCCCACTTCCAAGACCAATACGATCAGAACACCATCATCAATTTCGCAGATGATGCGGTAATCTCCAACGCGGTAGCGCCACAGACCACCCAATGGTCCGGTTAAGGCTTTACCTGAAATCCTGGGGTTATCACTGGGCTCTATACGCTCGCGCAAGAACTTGGTAATCCGCAGGGCTTCTGCCCCACCAAGCTTCGCCAACTGTTTTTGTGCCGTTTTAGTTAGCTTAATTTCCCAAGCCAAGAGCCTTCTCCACGTCGGAGAGGGAGTTGACCTCTTCCTTGCCTGCGCGGATGCGTGCGAGCACATCCTGAGCGAGGTAGTAGTCTTCCATATCATCAAGTCCGCTCTCGATGATGGACTTCAGATAGAAGGTCTTGGTACGCCCGGTAGCCTTCGCAAGGAAGTCCAGGCGTTCCTCGGTGTCCTTGTCAAGGCGGATGGAGATAGTCATAGTTGGGCCTCTTAAAATACGCATACATGTATTACACGTATTACATGTTAGCAGCTATTTTTACTTTTAACACCCAACAAGAACCTGAAGCGGGGCACGGTCATCGATTCATCACCGGCGAGTATTGCGCCTAAAGCGGCTGTAACAGCTTGACATCCAATACCGATAGCAACGGTTTGACTTGCTTGATCAGCTGTTGCAGGTGCGCGGTCTGGTTGTGTTGATCCAATGCTTGCTGGCTGGCCCAAGTCTCAATAAACACAAACCGGGTCGGCTCTGCCATGTCCTGGTGCAACACATAGCTCACGCAACCTGGGTCTTGGCGGCTAGGGGCCACCACTCTGAGCAATGCAATTTCAACTTCAGCCAATGATTCTGGCTTGGCAACCATGGTGGCCACGACTCGAATTTCGCTCATCTGCTACTCCTGACTTCTAGGGTGGGTTGTTATGCTACGCATAGCAAAACCGCCTGAGGCTTGTACCTCAGGCGGCGTATCAGCTGGTTACAGACTACGCTGACCGTTACTGCTTTGCACCGCCAATGCTTTCTAGCACGGTCCATTTGCCACCAACCACCTTGTAGACGGTGATGCCACCGACTTTCAGATCGCCTTTGCTATCGTAGCCAAGGTGTGCCGAGGTCACGCCAGTGGTGTAGTCAATCGCCGCTAGCACCGGCAGATATTTCGCTGGATCGGCTGAGTTGGCTTTTTCCATCGCGGTGATCATCACACGCGTGGCGTCATAGCCATACGGCGAATAGGTGGCAACATCTTGTTTGAAGCGGGCTTTGTAGCGCGAGGCATAATCGTTGCCTTTGGGCATTTTATCCAAGGGCAAGCCGGCCAGCGAGGCAATGGTGCCTTCTGCCTCGGCGCCTGCAATCTTTAGGAAGTCAGGTGTTTTGGTCATTTCACCCGATACCAGCGGTGCGCTGATACCCAACCGTTTGAGTTGCTTGGCCATCGGGGCCGACTGCGCATCCGCGCCGCCGTAATAGATAATGTCAGGGTGTATCGACTTGATGGTGGTCAGAATGGCTGAAAAATCGGTGGCTTTGTCGTTGGTATACTCACGCTTCAGCACCTTGCCACCAGCGGTTTTGACGGCCTTTTCGAATTCATCCGCCAACCCTTGGCCGTAGGCACTACGGTCATCAATGATGGCAATCTTCTTCGCCCCGAGCTTATTCACCACGTATTGCCCCATTACACTGCCTTGCTGCGTGTCGGAGGTCATGGAGCGGAAGGTGGTCTTGAAGCCCTGCGCAGTCAGCGCGGGAGCGGTTGCCATCGCGATTTGCGGAATCCCTGCGTCAGAATAGATCTTTGATGCGGGAATGGCCGTACCGGAGTTAAAGTGACCGATGACGCCGCTCACCTTGTCGTCTACCAGCTTTTGTGCCAGTTCGGTTGCGGTTTTTGGATCGGCCTGGTCGTCAACTGATTCAAGTTCAAATTTAACCGGTTTGCCATCCAGGGTCGGATGCTCGGCATTGGCGTCTTCTATCGCCAGGGTAACGCCATTCTGGTATTCAACCCCATAGTGTGATTGCGGTCCGGTGAGGGGGGCGGCAAAACCAATCTTGATGACATTGGTCGCACCGTCGGCACTCGCCGCCTCCTTCTTGCCACAGGCACTCACGGCTAGGGCCGCGGCTACAGCCAAACAAACAGCGGTCAATCGGTTTGAATGCATCGTTCGTTGTCCTTCTAATTATGATTTCCGCATGACTATCGAGAGTCGTGCGGTGTTCCCATTGTGATCCACAGGTGACGGCATTATTTCAATGCTGTCAGCCAATGGCAACCCCAACAACTCAAGCACTACAATCCGTCAAGCGTCCAAGGTCATCAAACTAGCATTGCCCCCTGCTGCTGCTGTGTTCACGCTTACGGCACGCTCCACTACCAGGCGTTGTAATTCATAGCCGTTATGGCCTGTAATAATCAACGGAATTAATGCACCATCTCGTAGTGCCAGTTGTCGGCGCAAAGCCTCTGCATGCTCTTTATCACCATTGAACAGCACTGCGTTTAATAAATTGACATGAGCCAAATCGGTAGCCAGTGAAACCAGGCCCGGCAAGGCCTGCGCTAAGCGCTGCCCGTCAGTAGTATCGGCCAGTAATACCTGATTGCCGGTGGCAAACGCTGCAATCAATTGCCCTAGTAATGCGTGCATGCTGTTAGCCACACAACCTACAACGCCGCGCGCGGCAAAACTCAATAAATTGGTTTCTCCTGTTGGCCCTGGTAACACCACTCGCTGCTGTAATGGGCTTGCCAAGCGAGCGTAAGCAATCTGTTCCAGGGCTTGATTAGTTTGTTCGCTAGTCAGAGCCAACTGGGGTAAGGCATGAGCGAGGGCATCCAGCCCAGGCAGCGCCTGATCCAGATATTCCTGTGTCAGCGTTGGCGACCAAGGGGCCTGAGTCAATCGATAGAGATAAAACGGTCCACCCGCCTTGGGCCCGGTACCCGATTTTCCTTCACCACCAAAAGGCTGTACGCCGACGACAGCACCAACCATATTGCGGTTGATATAGATATTGCCAGCCTTGATGTGTGACACCACAAAATCAATCGTCTCTTCAATACGGCTGTGCACGCCATGCGTCAGGCCAAAACCGCTGCGATTGATTTCTTCCACCACCTGTGCCAACTGGTTGGCGGCAAAGCGCCGCACATGCAGCACCGGGCCAAACACTTCGTGTTCCACACTGTCTAGGCTATCAATTGCCAGCAAGGTTGGCGCAACAAAATACCCAGCTTCGCAGGATGCGGGCAATGCCGTCTGATGCATCAGGCCAGAACGCAGTCTGAAGGCTTCAATATGTTCCAGCAGTTGCTCGCGCGCCACTTGATCAATCACCGGGCCAACATCAGTCTCCAGACGCGCAGGGTTGCCCACGGTCAGTTGATCCATGGCGCCTTCGATCATACTGATGATTTTGTCCGCAATCTCATGCTGTAGATACAATACGCGCAAGGCTGAGCAGCGCTGCCCGGCTGAATCAAACGCGGAAGTCAGTACATCGGCAACCACTTGCTCTGGTAAGGCGCTGCTATCAACGATCATGGCATTTTGGCCACCGGTCTCAGCGACCAGGGCCACATCTCCGCCACGCGCAGCCAGGGCGCACTCGATGCTGTGTGCCACATCGGTTGATCCGGTAAAGATCACACCACGCACGCGTTCATCTGCGCATAGCGCCGCCCCGATCAGTTCGCCCCGACCGGGTAAGTATTGCAGCACGGCACATGGCACGCCGGCCAGATGCATCAATTTCACCGCAACATTGGCAATCAGACTGGTCTGTTCTGCCGGCTTGGCCAGCACGGTATTTCCCGCGGCCAGAGCAGCACTGATCTGCCCAACAAAAATTGCCAGGGGGAAATTCCAAGGACTGATGCACACCACCGGCCCCAGAGGTGGATGTTGCTGATTGTTAAATTCTCGCAACGCTTGCGCAGCGTAGTAGCGACAAAAATCGACGGCCTCACGCACTTCGGCAATCGCATTATTCAGCGTCTTACCGGCTTCGCGCACCGCCAGTCCGATGAGCACATCACGCTGCTGTTCAAACAGATCGGCGCTGCGCTCCAGGCAAGCCGCACGTTCTGCAACCGAGGTCGCCGCCCACTCTGGCGCCGCCGCTTGCGCAAAACTCACGGCCTGCGCCACATCATCCAGGTACGCCTCAATCACCCGACCAACAATATCGTGCCGATCAGCCGGATTACGCACCTCACGTGCGGCCCCCGCCTTGCGCTCACCATCGGCCAGTTGTGGGCAGGCGTCCCAGGTACGCACTTCGCTGGTCATCAAGCCTTGCTGTAGTGCTTCAAGTGCTAACTCACTGGATAGATCCAGGCCGGCTGAATTGCGCCGTGCATCCCCATATAATGCGGCAGGCAAGACAATCCGATGATGTGGCGTTCCCCCCATGGCTGAGGCCAGTTCGACCGGGTCGGCAACTAACTCGTCAATCGACACCGAGGCATCAACAATCCGGCTCACAAATGAACTGTTGGCACCATTCTCTAGTAAGCGACGCACCAGATAGGCCAAGAGCGTCTGATATGAACCGACCGGCGCATAGATGCGGCAGCTTCGCCCCATCTGATGCGGACCGACCACCTGGTCGTACAAAGTCTCGCCCATACCATGCAAACACTGAAATTCATAATCCAGACCGGCCGCCAGGGTAAACACCGCGGCTAAGGTATAGGCATTGTGGGTCGCAAACTGCGGAAAAATCGCATCCTGAGCGGTCAGTAATTTCTTGGCGCAAGCTAAGTAAGAGACATCGGTATAGACCTTGCGGGTATACACCGGATACCCCACCATGCCATCCACCTGGGCGCGCTTGATTTCAGAATCCCAGTAGGCGCCTTTGACCAGGCGCACCATCAAGCGGTGTCCGGTCTCACGCGCCAGTTCAATGAGATAGTCAATCACATAGGGACAGCGTTTTTGGTACGCCTGTACCACAAAGCCGATTCCCTCAAACCCAACCAGATCCGGGTCACGCGCAAGGGCCGCCACCAGATCAAGGGATATTTCCAGTCGTTCGGTTTCTTCTGCATCAATACTGATGCCAATCCCATACTGCTTAGCCAACAGAAATAAGGACTTGAGCCGCGGAAGTAGCTCGGCCATCACCCGCGCATGCTGGGCGCGTACATAGCGCGGATGAATCGCTGATAGCTTGACTGAAATCCCCGGCCCCTGATAAATGCCGCGCCCATTACAGGCCTTCCCAATGGCATGAATTGCTTTGAGATAATCTTGGTAGTAGCGCTCGGCGTCTGCGGCGGTCATGGCCGCTTCGCCTAACATGTCGTAGCTGAATCGATAGCCTCGCGCCTCGCGTGCTCGACCATTGGCCAGCGCTTGCTGAATGGTTTCTCCGGTGACAAACTGGCGCCCCAACATCCGCATCGCCAGGTCCACGCCTTTGCGAATCAACGGCTCGCCCCCTTTGGCCACGATGCGGGTCAAAGCGGCCATTAGCCCCGGTTTGCTGTAGGAAGAAACCAGCTTTCCTGTTACCACCAGCCCCCAGGCTGCGGCATTGACAAACATTGAGGCACTCTGTCCCAGGTGCGCCTCCCAGTCCCCCTGGCCGATTTTGTCGCGAATCAGTTTGTCTGCGGTTTGTTTGTCGGGAATTCTGAGTAAGGCTTCGGCCAAACACATCAAAGCAACACCTTCTTGACTTGATAGTGAAAATTCATGCATCAGGGCATCAACCCCACTGGCATGAGTGCGCGTGTCTCGCACTTTGCTGACCAAACGATGTGCCAGGCGCTTGGCTGAAAACACCTGTTCCCGCGTCATTTCTGCCTGCGGCAACAGGGTCGCCACACATTGTTTTTCTTCTCGGCGATAGGCTTCGGTAATCGCGCGGCGCAACAAAGTTTGTGAATGAGCAAACGCCTGGAATTGCATGCCATCTCCCTAGTCTTGCACCTTGCTCGGCGGTGCTTATTTAATAATCATTCTTGGGCAAGTATGCCCTCTAATTGAAGAATAATATACCATAGGAATATAAACTGTTAGACAGTATAAAATATTCTATTTGAATTACAGATCATGGTTTTCCAAAGATCAATTAGTCCTTGTATACGCACCCATAATTGTCATGAGCGGGATCAAGATCGGATGTTGCATCTTGGTTCGCCACGGAGGAATATCGGGTTTTAGCTTAATGCCGAGCAAGCTATGCAAAATTTACTGTTTATTTTGAATGCCAGTCCTTATGGCAGTGAACGGATACTATCCAGTCTGCGTCTGGCACTGACACTGTCCAGCGCTGAAGCTAAACCGGCCATCACCGTGTTTATGCTGTCTGACGCCGTGGTCACGGCGCTCTCTGGTCAGTCCAGTACCAATGGCGGCTCATTGGGTGAAATGCTGCAAACATTATTGGAGAATGGTGCTGAACTGCGCGTCTGCCGAACCTGTCTTGCGGCCAGAGGGATTTCCGCATCCCAGCTAATTGCTGGCGTGCAGATTGGAACCATGCCAGAGCTTGCCGCCCTGACCTTGTCTGCAGACAAGGTCATCAGCTTCTAGCTCGGTGGCGATGGTGACGTCTTTAGCCCAGCGCTGTAGCGCATCGACCATGGTTAGTGCGCGTATGGCTGAGGATCTGTGCAGGGGCTCCCAGCGCCAGCATGGTGACACCGCAGGGTGTGAGCAAAATCACGCTGCGTTCGGTCTGTGCCAAAATCCGTCCGCGAATCTCGCCACCTGATGCCAAGGAAAAGCTGGAGGGAAGCTGCTGATGTTCTCCTAGGTCATCAGACAGTTGGCTAAAATAGTCTTTGCCCTGCTCCATCGCCCCCACGACCCATAGCGACAAGGGTAATAACAGGCCGAGCCCAAAACACAATAAAGCCAAAGGCAAAGACTGCACTCGCGCTTTTTGGCTTACGGGAGCCGCCTCGGTCACCGCTTTTCGTTGAGAAACCCGTTGCAGAATAAGCAGTACGACAGCCAACAACGGCAGTGACAGCATCGCCAGCAACCAACTATGAAACGTGTAGATAAAACCGTTTAGTGTCACCACCGGCACCGGTGGCGACACTAACGGTCCAGGCCAACCCGCAGCACGCCAAAAGCCTAACTCAAAAGCATAACCTGCAATCCATGACAAAACACCCAGTAGGCTAATCAATACGCTACTGAACTTCATCCAATCCACCAGAGAAATAGCGCGCCACGTTGAGCCAAACAGCATAGGGATCTCCCGAGAAGGTAAACAGCGCAACGCTCTAGCGCACTGTGGTGCGATCACACCAACTCGCAATTTCAGCGTCATGGCGCATGAAAGTCCAGCCCACGCGGTCAATCCCGGCTACACACACAAAAAAAAGGCCTACCCGGGTGGGTAGACCAATAAGAAGAGATCAAACTCAAAACACAGGCATTAACTGGCAGATAGTTTAAGGTCTGATTTCACCTCCTTTACTCCGTTAACGGCGCTTGCCGTATCTGTTAATTGGGTTGCTACATGTTGACTAGATACTGTTCCCTTCAGGGTAATGCGACCATCTTTGGCTAACACTTCAACCTGAGCGGCGCCACTGGCAACAATACCGGAAATTGCATCATTCACCTGGCGAGCCAGGGTATCATCAGCAGTGGGCTCTTGAGTCAACGCTGCAGGCATGGCCAACGAAGCCGAAGCATCGGCGGCATAAAGGGCTATCGCATCCATATGCGAGAGCGGGGCAGAAAAGGCCAGGGCTGGAAGAACTATAGTACCCAATCCCAAAAGTAAGTAATGTTTACGCATCTACAATCTCCTTGGCTGTATAAAGTCACGCTACAACCTACCTATTGCAACATGCGTGCCAGCTTTTTTTTCCGTTAAAATTCAATGCACTAAAAAAACCCTGGCTCGAAATGCATGGAAACACATCCCAATTTGTCGCCATGCAGCGACAAGTTGGGACAGCAAAACACTATGTTGTTGATTTAAAACAAAAACCCCCTGTCGCTCAATCACGACAAGGGGGTGGAGGGATTCGCTAAATCAGCGACAAACGCGGTTAAATCACTTATTCCGGCTCTTTGAATGCCGCTGCAGCCAACTCGTGGCGCTGTAGTAATCGATAAAATTCGGTACGGTTGCGATCCGCCAGACGTGCCGAGTCTGCTACGTTTCCGCCGGTTAGTCGCAGTAGCCGCTCTAAATATTCTCGCTCAAATTGTCGCCGGGCTTCCGCCAAAGTGGGAATCGCCACCGATTCGTCGCTAACTGATTTTTGTACCTGCGTGAGCGTGACTAATTGGCCCGCGCACAGCACACAGCATTGCTCGACCACATTGGCTAACTGCCGGATATTGCCAGGCCAGCGCGATGACGCCAGGAACTCCAGGGCATCAGGAGCAAAGGAGGGTTGAGCGCGACCATAACGTTGCGCCACCTGCGCCAAGAAATGCTGGGCTAACAGCGGGATGTCTTCACGCCGCTCGCTTAGGGAGGGAAGTTGCAAGGTCACTACATTCAGGCGATAGAACAAATCTTCGCGAAATTGGCCTTCGTGCATCAAGACTTCAAGATCGCGGTGGGTTGCCGACACCACGCGGATATCAACCGGCCGCGATTTTGCCGCACCGACTGGACGCACCTCTCGTTCTTGCAACAAGCGCAGCAATTTCACCTGTAGCGCCAGTGGCATATCCCCGATTTCATCCAAAAACAGGGTTCCACCATCGGCCTCGACAATCAGGCCTTGATGCCGTGTTGCCGCACCGGTAAACGCCCCCTTCTCATGACCAAATAATTCACTCTCAAGTAGATTATCAGGGATGGCCCCACAATTGACGGCCACAAATGGGGCGTCACAGCGTGGACTGCAGCGATGCAGCGCGCGCGCCAGTACTTCTTTACCACTACCACTCTCGCCACGAATCAGCACACTGGCATCGGTGGCCGCCACCATGCGCGTCTGAGCCAATAATTCTGCCATGGCCGGACTGCGGGTAATCAGATCTCGTTGCCAGTCTTCGGTCGGAACCTCATTGTGCTGGCCACCAGAGGCCACCAAGGCCTGCTCAATTTTGGCCAGCAATTCGCGCGCCTCAAATGGCTTGACCAAATAGCCAAAAACACCCCGGCCAACCGCTTCAACCGCGTCGGGTACAGTGCCAAACGCAGTCAGCATGATGACCGGCAAAGAGGGAAATCGTCGTCGCACCTCTTCAAATAAACCCAGGCCATCCATCCCTGGTAAGCGCCAGTCGGTCACCAGCACATCTACCCGGTGTACGGCTAACACATTAAGCGCGGCTTCGGCACAATCGACGGCTTCAACCTGATGGCCAGATGACAGCACACGCATACTGACCAATTTCAGCAGGTCGGGATCGTCATCGACCAACAGCACACAGGCACTCATAGCGCGGCTCTTTTTTTGCTGGCTTTCTGCGCCATACTGCGTTCTACGGCAGTTAGAGCCTGCAGTTTCGCCGTCAAGTCATCCACCCGTTGTTGCTGATCACGCGCCTGAACCGTCATTTTATCGATACGCTCATCCGCTCGGCGCCGATCCGCCAACACCCGCTCCATTAACATAGCCAGGCCAGCCAGCGCTGGATCATGCTGAACTTCAGTACCATTTTGCACACTTTCCACCAGCGTTCGCGCCCGTGCCAGATCCGTTTTGTTATCTGAATTGACCACCAGCTGCATTGCCAGCTTCAAACGATCCGCAGCACACACCGTTTTACCTGAAGAAAACGCCACTCGCGTGTCACGTAGTCCTGCCAACGCGGTATTGGCACTAGGGCAAAACAGACCTGAGGTCTTGGTCGCGGCGCGCACAGTATGTAATGAGCCACATCCACTGAGGGTCATGGCGAGTAAGGCTCCCAGCCACAACGGTTTAACTATTTTTTTCATCGGTTCCATTTCCATTTTCTGGCCACCAAAATTCAAAACAGGCGCCAGGCCCTTCTTTGGGCAACAAGCGAACGTCTCCACCCATTAGTTGGGCAAACGTTCGCGCCATGGTGAGACCAATACCCGAACCAGGACTCTCCCCTGCTGGGGCTTTCCCGGAAAAAAAAGGATCAAAAATATGCGCAATTTCAGAGGGCGCTACACCCGGCCCCTGATCGGTCACGCGCATCGACACGCACCCCGACTCTCGCCGCGAAGATAACGTAATGGTTCCGCCGGAGGGGGAAAAGCGAATCGCATTAATCAGTAAATTGTCGAGAATGGTGACTACTTTGGGTTCATCTCCCAGCACTTCATCTACTATAAATTTGGCATCTATCTGCAAGCTTCGCCGCGCCATCAACGCTTGCCAGTCATGCAAACGTTGTTCAAGCAACGCTTGTAAAGAAAACTGCCGAAACTCAACTTGCTGGCTTAACCAGCGAGCAACATCATGACGTAGCAAGGTCTCAACCCGTGAACGCAAGGTAGCGGTATTACTCAGTTGAATAGCTACAATTTCATGTTGTGCATCGTTCAGACTACCGGTCACTTCGTCGGCCAGCAAGGCAGCCGCCTCGTTAATCGCCGCCAAGGGGGTCTTAAGTTCGTGTGAAACCTGACGGAAAAAGTTGGCCTTTTCCGCCTCCAGTTGTTCCAATCTGGCATCCAGGCGTTGTAGCGCCTGGGCAAGATCACGCACATCAGTAGGACCACTCACTAGCCATTGTTGCCCCCGAATACCTTGAGCCAACCGGCCTATTTTAAGACGCAGGCGCCCAAGTGGGGCAAACAGCATATAGCCAAGCAGCATCGCCAACACCAAGGCAAACACTACAGATAACAACGCCATGCGATCTGCCTGTATCCGTTGCTGATGCAGACTCTCAGCCCAATTTCTTTGTTGCTCTTGTCCTAGTACCTTCAAGCGCCTTTCCATCAAGCTATGGTTAGTGGTCAGACGGTCGAATAGGTTGCCAGTCACATCGGTGCCAGTCGGTACCGCCGTACTCAGCCAGTCGTTAACTTGTAGCAGTAAACGGGACTCATCAGCCAGTTGCTGCCGCAACAGAGGGTCTTGCACTTGGGCGAGCTGTTTCACTGGAGCGCTCATATCGGCAGCAAAACCCAGAGCCAGTTGGCGAAAACTAGGATCCTTCAGCACCATCCACTGCCGGGCACTACGTTCAAAGTGTTCTTCGCGCTCAGATAGTACGCGCAACGCACCCTGCCAGCGATCTACATCAGACAGACGCGACTCGGCCTCAAGCGATAATTGATCCAGATGCCACCACATCTGAACCAAAGCCATAGATGGCAAGATGGCAACCAGTAAGAAGGTCCAGACCAGCAGGGTACGAAATGAAACTGGCAAACGCAGCATTAGAGGCCTCAAGAAACACCACACGCAAGGAACAGAAAGAACCACAGAAATACTCTGACATTCTACCCTGCGTACGCACAGCAAAAAGCCCTGACTTCAAAGAAGTCAGGGCTTTTCACTATAGGGAGTCTGGCAGTGTCCTACTTTCACACGGCGAATGCCGCACTATCATCGGCGCTAAGGCGTTTCACGGTCCTGTTCGGGATGGGAAGGCGTGGGACCACCTCGCTATGGCCGCCAGACATAAACT
>Ga0183100_1000040_pt1 | contig 220860 bp, 176 predicted proteins | sample Biomet2_FD_127789 | JGI IMG/M metagenome (GOLD analysis project Ga0183100, IMG submission 127789) | Microbial communities from bioreactor (seeded with anoxic lake sediment) at LBNL, California, USA - Biofuel metagenome 2 | ecosystem: Engineered > Bioreactor > Anaerobic > Unclassified ...
GGTGGGAGCGTGGATTGAAATATGCCCTGTAACCTGTATCTCCATCGGCTCAAATGTCGCTCCCCACGTGGGAGCGTGGATTGAAATATCTTGGTCAAGCCTTGAGCACGTCATCGATACAGTCGCTCCCCACGTGGGAGCGTGGATTGAAATTGTGGATTTGTCAAGAAATTGTCAAGTTTTTGTGTCGCTCCCCACGTGGGAGCGTGGATTGAAATCCGTTGGCATCCACATGGTGTGCGGCTTTTCGGGTCGCTCCCCACGTGGGAGCGTGGATTGAAATAAGCCGGAGCTTTGCAATCTCTCTTTTACCTCTGTCGCTCCCCACGTGGGAGCGTGGATTGAAATTCAAAGTCGGAACACCGATCACGGATCCGGCAAAGTCGCTCCCCACGTGGGAGCGTGGATTGAAATAAGTGACAAGGCATCTAAAATGAATTCCATTCTGGTCGCTCCCCACGTGGGAGCGTGGATTGAAATCTGTCCCGCTTGCGTCGTACATTGTCGTCATATGGTCGCTCCCCACGTGGGAGCGTGGATTGAAATTTATCTACTATTATAGTCCTTTCAAAACCTTTTGGTCGCTCCCCACGTGGGAGCGTGGATTGAAATCCTGGATTCCTGGAATACCCTGCGGACCTGCTGGGTCGCTCCCCACGTGGGAGCGTGGATTGAAATTCCTTTTATGTTTGGGCCTGCCGGATTTTTCCGGTCGCTCCCCACGTGGGAGCGTGGATTGAAATGCCGGTTTCCAGATTTTCTTCAATCAGGTTATCCCGTCGCTCCCCACGTGGGAGCGTGGATTGAAATACGGACGTGATAAAGGCCTTTGCGGACGCTTCAGTCGCTCCCCACGTGGGAGCGTGGATTGAAATACGTCAGAGAAAAGGAAAGCAAACAGACCGCAGGGTCGCTCCCCACGTGGGAGCGTGGATTGAAATTACCCATGAAAGAGTTTGCATACACGGTATTACGTCGCTCCCCACGTGGGAGCGTGGATTGAAATATGTCCTGTTGCATATATAACACGTTGGTCATAGGTCGCTCCCCACGTGGGAGCGTGGATTGAAATTATTGGTAATGGAATAGAATTTATTATTTATAAGTCGCTCCCCACGTGGGAGCGTGGATTGAAATAAAGCGGACCGTTGCCGCTGTGGACGGCTTATGCGTCGCTCCCCACGTGGGAGCGTGGATTGAAATTTGATGTGCTGGCCGCATGGTTTGCAGCGTCACGTCGCTCCCCACGTGGGAGCGTGGATTGAAATTTCTTCATACTGCAAATATAGGGTTCCCTCCGCTTGTCGCTCTCCACGTGGGAGCGTGGATTGAAATGTATCTAGTCCCGCAATACTCGCAAGCCGTTGAAGTCGCTCCCCACGTGGGAGCGTGGATTGAAATAAACAAGGCATCGGGATCCGGTTCAGGCTCTACGGGTCGCTCCCCACGTGGGAGCGTGGATTGAAATAAAATTCTCTGCGATGGGATCCGGCGTGTACGAAGTCGCTCCCCACGTGGGAGCGTGGATTGAAATGTCGTACTCTCTGCGGGCCAATTTCTCTGCCCGTGTCGCTCCCCACGTGGGAGCGTGGATTGAAATTTCCTGTGTCAGGTGAATTGGTTTGATGTGGGGAGGTCGCTCCCCACGTGGGAGCGTGGATTGAAATCATAACATCACCGTTTTAATACCTAATGACACGGGTCGCTCCCCACGTGGGAGCGTGGATTGAAATCCTGATTCTCCGTCATCAAACTCAATGACATAGGTCGCTCCCCACGTGGGAGCGTGGATTGAAATTCTTGTATGAACTATTGTATCCTGTCTTTCCTTCGTCGCTCCCCACGTGGGAGCGTGGATTGAAATTTTACAAATGTTAAGACATTATTCCAATCGCCATGTCGCTCCCCACGTGGGAGCGTGGATTGAAATGCATCGGTGGGGCCAATGTCAATAACTGTATTTGTCGCTCCCCACGTGGGAGCGTGGATTGAAATTTTGGCGATAATTTAACCTCACAGTTCGGCTGGGTCGCTCCCCACGTGGGAGCGTGGATTGAAATGATACGGCATCTATAACGTCTACAATGCCACCGGTCGCTCCCCACGTGGGAGCGTGGATTGAAATCGTCCTGATATACGTATGGACTTTTTGACTGAAGTCGCTCCCCACGTGGGAGCGTGGATTGAAATTTCTCCAGGCCGACGCACTCGGAAGGGCGCATGCCGTCGCTCCCCACGTGGGAGCGTGGATTGAAATTTCGATGCACCGCCACTTTTGACGCTGCCTAAAATGTCGCTCCCCACGTGGGAGCGTGGATTGAAATTCTCCCGCCTGCGTCCCTTTGCCTTTGTCCCATGTCGCTCCCCACGTGGGAGCGTGGATTGAAATCTCTGTCGTCTCGCCATAATCGAGGAACAATTTGTCGCTCCCCACGTGGGAGCGTGGATTGAAATCCGATGCAAAGTAGTCACTTCCTGTCCTCCACCGTCGCTCCCCACGTGGGAGCGTGGATTGAAATTAACTGATCCACATTAGATACCTTGTTGTCATCTAGTCGCTCCCCACGTGGGAGCGTGGATTGAAATGTTAAAATTAATTAACTCATTGCATTATTCCGTCGTCGCTCCCCACGTGGGAGCGTGGATTGAAATGAGTGCATGACTGCACAAAGATTGTGAGGTATTGGTCGCTCCCCACGTGGGAGCGTGGATTGAAATCTGTAAGTCATTTCTTAAAGCGTTTTCTACTCGGTCGCTCCCCACGTGGGAGCGTGGATTGAAATGCCTGTTGCCTGTTCTATCCCTGTTGACCATCCTGGTCGCTCCCCACGTGGGAGCGTGGATTGAAATTGCTTGGTCACAGCGGCAAGGAAGAACGGTAACGGGTCGCTCCCCACGTGGGAGCGTGGATTGAAATCCTCTACAGCACCGAGACTGCCAGACTTGTCGGCGTCGCTCCCCACGTGGGAGCGTGGATTGAAATATTCCGCACCGCCTTTCAGCATTGACTGGACCGGTCGCTCCCCACGTGGGAGCGTGGATTGAAATTTATCCTGAAGAATTATCAAGGTACAGACCTCGAGTCGCTCCCCACGTGGGAGCGTGGATTGAAATTAAGTACAAAGGGGCGTGATCTAACATGATCCTCGTCGCTCCCCACGTGGGAGCGTGGATTGAAATTGACACATTAAAAAAGAAGATGGATGTCCAGACAGTCGCTCCCCACGTGGGAGCGTGGATTGAAATTTATTTGCCAGCATCCTTCCGACACCATTATTTGCGTCGCTCCCCACGTGGGAGCGTGGATTGAAATCGCAGGATTCCCAACAATGACGCACCATTCAATGTCGCTCCCCACGTGGGAGCGTGGATTGAAATTTTCGCGGACATCTGTTTGCAATTCACTTGCTGCGTCGCTCCCCACGTGGGAGCGTGGATTGAAATCGCACCGTTTACAGGTATTGTGTCCCTGGCCATGGTCGCTCCCCACGTGGGAGCGTGGATTGAAATTTGACATAGATTTGGTCGTAACCGTCGATCGACAGGTCGCTCCCCACGTGGGAGCGTGGATTGAAATCCTTATTTGTATGTACTTTGGAATAAAGATATTGTCGCTCCCCACGTGGAAGCGTGGATTGAAATTCTTATTCCGCGAATCATCTACAAGTTTATTGGGTCGCTCCCCACGTGGGAGCGTGGATTGAAATTTTTGTGGTACGTGAAATGGAATCCGGTGACGTGGTCGCTCCCCACGTGGGAGCGTGGATTGAAATTCGCTCTCTCCGTGTTTGAATGGAAAGGATTGCCGTCGCTCCCCACGTGGGAGCGTGGATTGAAATTGATACTCTGTTGATTACAAAAAATCATATTACTTGTCGCTCCCCACGTGGGAGCGTGGATTGAAATTGCGAGATACAGCAATATCTTTATTCCAAAGTACGTCGCTCCCCACGTGGGAGCGTGGATTGAAATATTCCATAAGTCGTGCTTATATTGTGAGACTTTGTCGCTCCCCACGTGGGAGCGTGGATTGAAATAGACGGATTTCGATGTTCAACCGACGCCCAGCGTGTCGCTCCCCACGTGGGAGCGTGGATTGAAATCACCAAAAACCCGCTGACAGAAGATGCTATCTTTGGTCGCTCCCCACGTGGGAGCGTGGATTGAAATCCGTGACACAGTTTATGACTTCGGCGGAAACAACGTCGCTCCCCACGTGGGAGCGTGGATTGAAATTAGTTCTACTAACAAAAGTGTAGTAAAAGTTCTCGGTCGCTCCCCACGTGGGAGCGTGGATTGAAATCAGCCTGGCCGGATTTAAGGGTTTGTGCAAAAAGGTCGCTCCTCACGTGGGAGCGTAGATTGAAATACCGCCTGCGTCGCTCAATATCGGATATTCCACCATCGCTTACCACGCAAATGTGTTTATCGAAATACTTTACATTTGATTTAATATGTTATTAATAACAACAATCGTATGAACTAAAAATTATGAGGATACAGTCTTTGCCGCCAACAAAAACAACAAATGAAATCGTCATACTATAAAATAGAAAATGGGGAGGGATAATGATGACGCCGGAAATTGAATTTTCAAAATTAATGCAGCAGATGGCTTCCGGTGACCGTGAAGCCTTCAGCCAATTTGCAGAACATTACCGTGCCCGGGCATATTCAATTGCCTATTCCGTTTGTCATCATCGAGAAGACGCTGAAGATATCGTTCATGAGGTGTTTATCAAGCTGATGACACTGGAATCGTCTAAGTTTCCGGCTTCGGGGTATGCCTCATGGTTCTTTGTCTTAACAAAAAATACTGCGCTTGATTATTTGCGGGCGAAGAGACCGACCGAAAATATTGATGATATACAATTTCCGGACGTGCATGCTGAAAAAGAGATCGCCAGCCTGGAAGCCTTAGATAAATATGAAAGTCTTGTTTCCAGACTTAGTTCTGAAGAGAAGCTTGTTGTCGGGCTCAAGGTCCTCGGAGGGATGAAACACCGGGAAATTGCATCCATGCTTAATAAACCAATAGGAACGATTCAATGGATATATCATAAAGCGATTCATTCGCTGCAAATATCCCTGTCAATTTTGATCGTTTTTATTGTCGCTTTGGTATATACGATCACGCAAAATGAAAAAGCGATGGCGACAGGTCATTACTCCGTCTGGGGGGATTTTCTATTCTGGGCGGGGTGGGTGATGGTGCTGTCAGCCTTCTTTTCGCTGTATTTCTTTGCGGCTTACATGAAAAGAAAATTATCACACAAGCAATAATAGCCCAACAAAATCAATGTCCCGTTTCGTCTAAATGATAGAAGTAAAAGATGAATACGTTTGATTGATTTTGCCAGGAGGTTAATTGTATGGATAAGAACATGAAAATCAGGAAAATATTCTTGAATGTCTTGACAACAATATGTTTGCTCTCCATATTATCCGCAGCATCTTGCCAATCGGTTTCGGCTCCAGAAAATACTACTGATTCGATTTCACAGGATGACATTTCAGCGGCAATAAAACAGGGTTATCCCGCATTTATTTCCTCTCTGAAAAGCACACCTGAAGCTTTTGGCTTTGCATTAACGGATTTGTCAGGCATATGTTTTTTAAATCCAGTGCGTTTTATCACCTCTGAATATAGTCTTGACGATTTGCAGCATGGTAAAAAACTGCACACTCCACTTCCCATTGATGAATGAAAGCGGGGAAATATTTGCTGTCTTCACAATAATTAAAACGGAGGATGGAGTAAACAGCACTTTGGGCATAGATTTTGCGCCCATGCTGAACAAGGCAAAAGTCGATGGGATAGAAGAAGTTATACTTTGCCAGAACATAAACGGACTGTTCGTGAGCAGCACTGACAACCAATATATTCTGAACATGCAGCTCGATAAAGTCCCCGCTGTTGATGGAATGCAGATAACCGAATCAAAATTGCTTGGGTGTCCATGGGTCATTTTAATCTTTGTGAGATCAATCAGGCTGCAAGTGATGAAGCAAAGAAAGCTGAAACTGCACTCGATTGAAAGTGCAATTGAAACATGCGGATCCTCAGATATACGACTTCACTTTGAACCGGATAATGTTCATTTTGGTATTTTTCGGATCGCTCAGCGAGACTTTTTTGTTGTGACGATACTCATTTTCAGACTGTTTCGAGAAGACAAGAAATCGTATGCAAGATCAAATATTGAGGAAAAATGCGTTCGATTTTTCATTTAAAGGAGCGGCCACTTTTGCAAATGATCCAGACATGGGACAACACATAAAATACGATTATGCAAGGATCATCCTAGAATGAACCTAGAATGTAAATTGCCTGAAGTTTTGTTCTTGCATTTTTGTAGTCTATGCATGCAGATGCGAAAACGTCAAATATAGTAAAAAATTGATAAAACAACTTGTAATATTAGGATCATAGACAAATAATACAAATAGAGATATTGAATAGCTTACACAGATTATGGAGGTGCTTATGGCAGGTGTTGAACAGCCCAGACTCAAGACACTTTACCTATTCAAACTGCTTAATGAAGAGACGGATGATGAACACGGCGTAAGCATGAACCGGATCCTCTCCTATCTCGATCAGCAGGGAATAACAGCCGAGCGGAAATCCATCTATCGGGATATTGCTACGCTGCAGGAATTCGGGCTTGAAATTGAGAAAAATCATGCAAGACCCGTCGAATACTGTCTGATGAACCGTACGTTCAATATTGCCGAACTGAAACTCCTTGTTGATGCCGTGCAGTCCGCCCATTTCATACCGCAGGACCTGACGGATACTCTGATCTGCAAGCTTGAGTCCTTGACCAGCAGGGCTCGTGCCGGGGAGCTCCGCCGCCAAATTCATTATTCCGGACGCGTAAAGACGGGGAATGACCATATTTATTACACGACCGGCACACTCCATGATGCGATTAACCACAATAAGCGCGTGACATTTAAATACATCGACTATACTGTCGAAAAAGGAATTCAAGCACGCAGGGCCGGCGAGTCCTACGAGATAAGCCCCTATGCACTTGTCTGGAGTGATGATAAATACTATGCCGTCGGCTATTACGAGCGATACAGCAAGGTCTGCAGCTTCCGTGTCGACCGCATGAAAAGTGTCACCTGCTCAAGGGTCTCGGGAGTCCCGCAGCCTGCAGATTTCTCCATCGATAACTACATCAAAAATGAATTCGGTATGTTTACCGGCGAGACGGAATCCATAGATATCCGTTTTGACATCTCCCTTATTAATGCAGTCATGGACAGGTTCGGCACCGATACAGCGATCCACCGCGACGGCCCCGACCATTTTTTCGCGCATATTCAGGCAATCGTAAGCCCGGTCTTTTACTCATGGCTTTTCCAATTCGGCCCGAAGGCGCAGATTGTGAAGCCCGCGCGTATTGCGGACGATTACAGAAAGATGGTTGCGGAAGTGCTGGAAGGGATGAAATAAGAGACTCGAAAATAGCTCTGTCTTCGCAGCAAACGCTTAACAAACTGATCGAAACAGTGTTGACGATCGAAATTGGTAATTTCCGGAAAATAGACAGGGACGCGGCTCCCTTTACGATTCATCATGGATCATATTCCCACTGAATATTGATCTCTTTGCTGATCAATGAGATAATTATCTAAGAATATGAAAAGGCGGAATTGAATAAATGGATTTCAACCAGATTTCTAAAATTGAATCTAAATCATTGGTTGAACAGGTAAGCGAGCAGATTAAAGAGGCTATCCTGGGCGGGGTCTGGGCGGTGAATGAGAAGCTGCCGTCTGAAGCGAGCCTTGGTAAGATGTTTGGCGTTAACCGCCTGACTGTCCGTATGGCGCTGCAGACACTCAGTACGATCGGTCTTGTTGATACCCGCGTTGGAGAAGGCTCGTTTGTTAAGTCTTTTTCCTTTTTTGATTATCTGAAGATGATTGACGATGTTCACCTGTCCGGCAAGAAGATCGATGAAGTTTGTGATCTAAGACGCCTGATTGAGATTGAGTCTGCCCATCTGGCTATGGATCTGGCCGGCAGTGAGGAGATGGACGAGCTGCACGCGCGTCTGGACCGATACCTGCAGCTTAAGGAAGAGTATCGCAAAGATGAAGGGAAGCTTGATGACTTTCTTGAGTCAGATCTCAGCTTTCACTATCAAATCTGCATGATGAGCCACAATAGCCTGTTCAGCGATCTTTTTGCGCTGACGCGGGCTATGATCAAAGAACATATACGTAATCTGGTTGTCCGGCGCCATGATGCCGAAAGTAAAGCCGGAACTCTGGAGTTGACCGATCAGCACAGTATGATTTTTGACGCCATTATGGCGAAAGATGTCAACAGATGCGATGAAGTCTACCTTGATTTGCTGGACTATCAGTCGTCCAGACCGGCTCTTTCCTGACCGGAGAAGCTTGTGCCGCATCGTACGTATTTAAGCAGACAGAACATTAAACAGCCTGCCGGACATCGTTTTGATGGATCCGACAGGCTGTTTTCAGTAATTACAGTAATGTGTTATTCGATGATTTTCCGCAGATAAGCCGCATCAATAGCGGACTGCAGAAATTCATTGCCGAAGCCGGGCAGTTCAGGTACCGTGAAGTAACCGTTCTCAGGCTGCAGGTTGTACTGGGTCAGGTTCAGGCTCGTATCCATACGGTTGCAGACATGATGCTCATGAATTGTGAAGTTCGGGATGGCCGTCTCCAAATGCAGCGCGACATTGGTCGCCAGCGGACTTCCGGCTACATGAACCTGTACGGCAACATCATAGATGTAAGCCAGATCGCAGATTTTTTTCACTTCCGTCACGCCGCCGCAGTTGCCGATGTCAGGCTGGATGAGCTGAATCAGGTTCTTTTCAAAATAGGGCGCATACTGCCATCTTGTGAAGAGACGCTCGCCGTTTGCAATCGGGACGCTCAGGTTCTTTGTAATGTATTCGGATGTCTTGATTGTCGGCGTGTTGGGTTCTTCAAATGCCCAGATGTTATACTTTTCGGCGATCTTCCCGAGCTGTACTGCGCCTAGGGCATCCGGATAGGAGTGGTTTTCCATGATGATGTCGACATCCGGTCCGATTGCAGCGCGGACCGCTGCAATCCTGGCTTCTACCATGTTCAGCATTCGCGGGCTGAGCATGCCTGTCTGATCGAGGGAGTTCAGCTTTTTGCCTTCTTCATCGCGGTCAAAGAAATCGATTTTAATCGCATCAAAGCCTTCGTTTACTGCCAGCAGGGCATTGGCCGCGTAGGTTTCCGGTGTGGTTGCCCATACCTGTTCGGATACGCCGACCTGCCCCCATCCAAACTGCAGCTGGGAGGCATATGTACGGAGTTTGTCGCGGACCTTGCCGCCCAAAAGGACATAGCAGGGGACGTTGAAGTACTTTCCTTTGATATCCCAGAGTGCGACATCGATGGCAGCGATTCCGGAGAAGATGACCGGCCCGCCGTTCTGTCCCCAGAAGGTGCTCTTGTGCAGCTTTTCCCAGATTCTTTCCGTATCCATCGGGTTCATACCGATGACCAGTTCGGCAAGGTCGCAGACCATTCCAAAAGCAGCCGTACCGCCGATTCCATAAGCCATTCCGGCTTCACCGTCGCCATAGATACCCTCATCCGTGAAGATACGGCATCCGATTGGACTGTTGATTTTGTTATTTGAAGAATGCAGGCGAAAAACATCAACTTTCGTAATTTTCATATTCTTTTCCTTTCAAAATCTGTCTGAAATTTATTCGAGATCTACCATTCCTTCTTTGTCAACATGCGTCAGCCCCATCTTGTAACGGACAGCTGCATATGCGAAGCATATAACCAGGACAGCGAAGTTGAAGATAGCGAGGCCCGGTGTCAGAGAGCGGACTGAATAAATCAGGACAACGACCTGAATGAGCGTGGAGATGATCAGGATGCCGTACCAGACGGGATTTTTAACATGCATCGAGGCTGCTGCCCACTTCTTGGGCATTTTCTTCGGAACCTGGAACAGGGAATAGTAGACCAGGAACTGGTAGACGGCGTTGATCAGCATCATGTTGCTGACAATGGTCTTGACCGATAAGTTGAGAATGATCGGGACGAGGCCGATGATCAGTTCGGCTGTCAGAATGACGTATGCCGATCCGCGCTTATTTGTCGCAGCGACTTTGGCCGGAAGCCAGCCGTCTGCAGAAGCTTTGGAGAAGGGACCGACCATCGCGCCGAAGCTGGAGTTCATCGTAGTCAGAAGGGCCATGATCGGACCGCCGAACATGAAGGCATAGAACAAAGCTGAAGGCAGAATCTCTTTGGCGGCCAGGGTCAGCGGCTGATTTACTACGGTGTCAAGAGGAAGTACACTGGCATCCATCAGGGCAACACCGGTGTAGAGCACCATAAGAACTGGGATTACAGCGATCATTGACCAGGGAATAGTGCGTTTCGGATCCTTGGCCTGTGCTCCGTAATTGACATTGAAACGATATCCGTTGCAGGAGTAGAAGAGAAGCATAATGGCAGCCCAGAAGCCGGATGCACCGCCGGAGAGGAAACTCGGCGAAGTGAAATCCATTGTCTGGCTGAAATCTGCTTTGGTCGCACCGACCACGATGAACATCAAAAGTGCCAGAGCAAGAATGGCAGACATCAGTTTCTGCAGGTTTGCCATGTCGGCGACTCCAAGCATGTTGACCACATAGAAAAGGATGATGAAGAGGATGCCGATCAGCTGTCCGTTGAGCGCGGGGAACATGGAGCTGACGTACCAGCCGAGAGCCGTTCCAAACAGCGACATCCCGAGCATCTGAAGAGAGAATCCGATGATGAACATACCGCCGAGGCGCTCGCCGCCCAGCATCGTGATGACCGAATAGTCACCGCCTTTGTATTTCGTAGCGGAGGAGAAGATTATAATCGGCAGAACCGTCATGGCACCGAGGCAGATTGCGCAGAAATATGCCAGCCAGACCGAGGGACCCGTAAGGGCAATAGATGGCCCGATCAGTGTAATGATTCCTGCGCCGATGACCTGACCGACGCCGATTGCCCACAGCTCCTTGAAGCCGAGGACGCCTTCCTGAGATTTTTTCACTTTCGTGGCCGCCTGAGTCGTTGTTGTATCCATACCTGTAACCTCCATATTATTTGGATTCTTTGTTATTGCCGGTGCCGATTAACGTGCCGGCTGCAAGACAGGGATTTACATGGACCAATTGACATGATCACCGGTTATGCTGACCTTTGTTGTATGATTCAAGACGAAATCGGACCATTCATTACCCAGGCCCGGAAGCTCAGGAACTTTGAATTTGCCGTTCTCCGGCTGATAATCATAGATGCAGAGGCGCTTGTTGAACTCGCACCGGTTGACCACATGGTGTTCGTGAATGATAAAGTTCGGGATCGCAGCTTCGATCTGCAGGGAAGCGGCTGTTGACAGGGGGCTGCCGCAGGCGTGAATCTGTATGGAAACGTCATACGTATATGCCATATCACATATTTTCTTTGTTTCCGTAATTCCTCCGCATGTCCCAAGATCAGGCTGCGCTACCTGCAGCAGGTTCTCTTCGAAGAACTTGGCATACTGCCAGCGCGTGTAAATACGCTCGCCGCTGGCAATCGGAATGTCGAGTTTGTCCGCAATATAGCGTGCTGTCGTAACGTCCGGCGTGTTCGGCTCTTCGAAATAGTAAATGTTATATTTCTCAACAGCACGGCCAAACTGGACTGACGACTGCGCATCCAGAAGAGAGTGGTTTTCAATTATCAGATCGACTTTTGGTCCGATTGCTTCGCGTACGGCAGCTACCCGGCCGACCAGCATATCGAGGCGATCCGGGGGAAGCAGTGTTGTCCGCTCTTTGTCCGTGAAACCACCGCCTTTTTCATTGCCCAGGAAGAAGTCAATCTTGATGGCATCGTAGCCCTCACTGATGGCTTTTTTACAAGCCGCAATGTAGTCTTCGATATGATTGCAGCTGGACATATAATCATACCATCCGAACTGGAGCTGTGAAGCGTAGGTGCGCAGGTTATCCTGCAGCTTGCCGCCGAGCAGTGTGTATACGGGGACATGAAAATATTTGCCTTTTATGTCCCAGAGTGCCAGATCAATCGCGCTCATGCCGGCTGTGAAAATCGCACCGCCGTTCTGCCCCCAGAAAGTGGTCTTATAGAGCTTCATCCAGATCACTTCATTTTCCAGAGGATCCATGCCGATTATCAGTTTGGCCAGATCCTGAACCATGCCGAATGCGCCTGTCGACCCGATTCCATAAGCAATCGCCGCTTCACCGTCGCCGTAAATTCCTTCGTCTGTGTAAATACGGCACATGACGGGACGCCATATGGGATTCAGATCATCATTTACCTGAAAAACATCTACTTTTGTAATTTTCATGTTTTTGCATTCCTCCTGCCTCTTTGCTGTTGCCAGTAAGGTTGTTCGCTAACTTGGATTATAAAAGCGTACTATCTGCAAGTCAACGGAGAAAGCGAAATATGGCATTTTAACAAGTATGAGGGGTAGAAGTTGTGCATAATGACAAGAGACAGACTGTCAATTTCTATAAAATTGGATGAAATATACAATACAGTGTAGGACTATCTGGATCTGACACAATAACGTCTGTCAACCGTGCGGGATTCGCGGAGTTAAACTTTTGTCAGGTTGCGGCGGTCCAGCATCGCCCGCAGAGCGTTCTCACCCTTTTCATAGTCTTTCTGCCGGATTGCCTCGAGAAGGATGGCATGGTCGTCCACGTAAGATCTGCCCACGTTCGCACGTAGGTAATTATGTGAGAAAATCCGGATCTGTTCCTTAATCACATTCTCGATCATCTCATAAATCATGAGAAAGTAGCGGTTCCGGGATGTCTTGCATATTTGCAGGTGAAATGCGTAATCGAAACGTGAAGTCTCCTCGTAGTCACCTTTCCGTGCAGATTCGGTCAAGTGACTGCAGAGATCAGACAGCAGCCGTATATCCTCTTCATTGGCATGCTGTATGGCCAGCATCAGGCTGGCGGAATCAATGGCGCGCCGGAGCTCCAGGAGCTGACCGACATTGTCCTCTTTCAGCGCCCAGTCGGGAAAATTGCGCAGGTATTCCGCAAGACTGTATTTTTTGACATAGGTTCCGTCGCCGGCGCGAGATTCGATGAGGCCAAATGCTTTCAGCTTATCGACAGCCGCCTTCACTGACGGACGACTGACGCCGAATTTTTTGGCGAGCTCGATCTCGGAAGGCAGTTTATCCCCCGGTATCATGTCTCCGGATGTGATGGATTCCTTCAGGAGATCAAATACCTGATCGGAAATTAATTTCTTCGTGACCTTATCAAACATCTTGTTCACCTCGCTGCTGCGGGTATTCACCGCACTAATTCAGTGTAAAAACGATAATCGGCGCTGTCAAGGCCAAAATGTCGACATGAATTTTCCGGATAAATTGTATTTGACTTCGCAAATATTGCGGAATAGAATGATGCCAGGTATTAATTAACCGAACAGGCTGTTGCGCGGTTGGGACGTTCGCTGTTTCTGAAGCGAAAGTACTGTGAGGTGATAATATGAAAATTACAAGTGTGGATATCCTTGCTCTTGAGAAAGAAAAAGGGTCTGGTTCACGTCCCATTCTCTGTAAAATCAATACCGATGAAGGCATCTATGGATATGGTGAAGCTGCAGTGGCTATCGGAAGCGGTGCGCGCGGTGCGTTTGAACTGCTGAAGGACCTTGCTCCGATGATTATCGGGATGAATCCCTTTGCCAATGAAGTGATCTGGGAAAAATTATATAAATGTTCCTTCTGGGGACAGGGCAACGGCGCGATCCTTATGTCTGCCATCAGCGCAATTGACACCGCGCTTTGGGATATCAAGGGAAAGGCCTGCAATCAGCCGCTTTACCAGCTTCTTGGCGGAAAACAGCGCGAGAAACTCCGTGCTTATGCGAGCCAGCTGCAGTTCGGCTGGGATCCTGACGGATTTAATCCCATGCAGGCAAAAGGCGGTGAGACCGAGCTCTACACAACAGCTGCGGCTGCAGCTGTTGCACAGGGTTATACGGCGATCAAAATCAACTTTCTTCGCTTCCACCGCGACGGGAAAATACTCAACTACCTCGATGCGACCGGCCACCTGAGCAGGGAGACCATGCATACGGCTGAAGAGCGTATCGCAGCCGTGCGGGAGACCGTTGGGCCGGATGTGGACATCATCTGTGAGAACCACGCGATGACAGATGCCCAGACGGCGATTCAGTTCGGCCGTATGGCCGCCAAATACGATATCATGTATCTGGAAGAAGGTGCGACGCCCTTGAATGATAAGGTTATGCGCACGATTGCCGACAACATAGAAATTCCGCTTGCCACAGGCGAGCGCACTTACACACGGTGGGGCTTCCGGCCTTTTCTCGAAAACGGCTGCCTTGCTCTGATCCAGCCGGATATCGGAAACTGCGGCGGCATTACTGAGGCCAAGAAGATTTGTGATCTGGCACACATCTACGATGTGGGTGTTCAGGCTCATGTCTGCTCAAGCCCGATCAGCGTGGCCGTTGCACTGCATCTGGAAGCGGCCATCCCGAACTTCGTAATTCACGAGCACCACATCGCGAATACGACACGCGTTACAATCGACGAATGTATATACGACTACCAGCCGGTCAACGGATATTTCTCCGTGCCGGAACTGCCGGGTATCGGCAATGAGCTGTCGGAAAAAGCAATCCGAAGTGCTGATATCGTAACGGTGAAGTAAGGCGTTTATTCTGAAGGTTCCTGTCATTTCATAATAGTAAGGTGCGGGATTTTTCTGCACCTTACTTTTTTATGAAAGTCTCTTCTGTCAGTATGAACACAAAAATAGTATAATTTGCATATAGATTATTATAGTAACGGCGCCAGAATCCGGAGGTCAACAAAATGGACAGCACTGCTGCGTTTACCGGGAAAGCGGATATTTATGCGAAATATCGGCCTTCCTACCCGGCGGATTATCTGAACTATCTATTTACGGAATGTGGATTGCGCGATGACAGCGTCATTGCAGATATCGGGGCGGGGACCGGTATCCTGACGCGGCAGCTGCTTGACAGGGGATTAAAGGTGTTTGCTGTTGAGCCGAACCGCGACATGAGAAAGGCTGCGGAACGTGGACTTGTAGGGTATCATGGGTTTACTTCCGTTAACGGGACGGCGGAGGAGACGGGTCTTCCGGATGAGAGCGTTGACCTGATAACTTCCGCACAGGCTTTTCACTGGTTTGATACGGAGTGGTTCCGGACGGAGTGTATTCGGATTCTTAAGCCGGAGGCAAAAGCAGCACTAGTCTGGAACTGCCGCGACGATGACAGTCCGATGGTCAGGGAAATGGATGCGGTATGCAGGGATTTGTGTCCGGATTTCAAGGGATTCAGCAGCGGAAACCGGAAGAATACGGAGATGCTCAGCCGTTTTTTCAGAGATGGAATTTATGTGTCCGGGAAATTCCCGAATAACCTGAAATATGACTGGGAGAGTTTTATCGGATGGAGCCTTTCGTCTTCTTATGCGCCAAGGGTGGGTGATCCTCATTACAGGGAATTCGCAGATATCTATCTGGATATTTTTCATAAATACGCGGGAAATAGCCATATTGTCATTCCCAATTATACGCAAAGCTATATTGGCAAAGTATGATATTTGATGAACAGAAATCCGGGCTGAATAACATCCCTTACAGTAATACTGTGATATGATTTCTATAGGAATATAAACAAGATATCCGCCGTACAAGCGATTTGCAAGGGGGCCAAATGAAATTCGATAAAATAAGCAAAGCCGCCAATATTGTTTCGTTTATCTTTTCAACTGCCATTCTTCTGTTCATGATTGGCATCGGACTGTTTTTCTTTATTTTTAGCTTCATTGGCTCGCATAGCGCAAGTATTACTGTGTTTTCCGCTGTCTGGCTGTCGATCGTTGTCTTTGCGTTTGCACGCACGATTATGACATTTCTAAGAAATGCGAAAAACCCGTCCGCCGGGGGCATGTTTAATCTGTCAGGCGGGACACGCATTGACTTCCCTCCCGAAAACAAGACGGATGACGGCAGTGCACCTCTGTGGGCGGAGCCGGAGAAAGAGACAGACAACGGCAATGCGCCGATATGGGCTGCACCGGAGAAACAGGCAGACAACAACAATACACCGATATGGGAAGCGCCGGCAAAACAGGCAGATAACAGAAGTGGAACGGAAGGGGATCATCCGGCTGCAGACAGGATATGTCCATTCTGCGGTTTCAGGAATAAGAACAGCGATGTGCTGTGCGCGAATTGCGGTAATACATTGCCGCAGCCGCCCGGCACACCCATTGTATGAGTATGCAGCACTTTATTTCAGCCCGTATTTAGGAGGTGCCTATGGAACAGGAACTGCTTTTTAACAGGATGAAAGAGATCAAGGATTATTACGTAAAAACAGCCGTCAAAGCCCTCAATCCCGATGCGGATTTAATCTGGTCCGACTTCGAGGACGCGTACAAAGCGCTCAGCAGCATGATTCATACGCCGGAGGAAAAAGAGGCGTATACGAAGGTCATGAATGAGCTTTTCAAATATCTGCTGCACTCACTTCTGGTAATGATAGACGGGGAAGACAGCCTGCATGAAAAGCTGCAGCTGGACTTGATCGACAAAGGCACCGGTGAATCCATGAAGGGCAGCGGTTCGCTCAATGAAGGATTTATGAATTACCTTGCCGAACATGAGGCATAGCTGCCCGCCGGGACTTTCCCGAAGGCAATATATGTCCCCCTAAGAAGATATCGTGATATAATTTTTGCATGCATATAGTGCTGAAACGATTCCGTATAAGGGAGATTCGTGTATGGAAATTGGAATCACAAACATTGTTACCTATATTTTACTGGCAGCCAGCTGGCTGGTATTTTTTATACTTATGATCAAAATCGATGACAAACTGAATTTGCCGGAGCCATCTTCGGATAAGAGCCGTTTTGTGAACCCGGGAGCGAACGCAGCAGGAACATATATGTATGACCAAACCCGTTCTGCATGCAATGTACCGGAGCAGCCGGTCCAATTCGTAAATGAACCGGAAGAGGACAGACCGGAATAAAAGTGTCGTGCCCTTATGTCTTTGCTGCATTTGCCGGCTTTCTTCCGTCCGATGTATAAATGATTTTGGTAATTTGCTTCCTTTTTGAGAGGCGGTGCTGTTATGGATGATTGGAAATCAATATTCTGGTCGGTTCCTGCAGAGGATGTCCTGAAGAACCTTGATGCTTCAAAAGACGGTCTGTCAGACGCAGCTGCGAAGGATCGGCTTTCCCGGTTCGGGCCGAATGCATTTCGGCCGATGAAGGGTAACGGCACCCTGCATCTGCTGGCCGCGCAATTCAAAAGTCCCATTGTAATCATTTTGTTTTTTGCAATTATTCTGTCGTTTTTCCTGAATGAAGTTGTCGACGGTTTCATAATTCTGATCATTGTCCTGTTCAGTGGACTTCTGGGATTCTGGCAGGAACGCAGTGCGAAGAACGCCGTGGCAAAACTTGTTGACGTAGTGAAGGTTAAAACAACCGTAATCCGCGACGGGACGCCTGCACTTCTTCCGGTAGAGGACCTCGTTCCCGGTGATGTCGTGCTTTTAAAAGCAGGAGCCGTGGTTCCTGCCGACTGTCTTCTTCTTGAATCGGATTCTCTGTATATCGACGAAGCGGTGCTTACGGGTGAGACTTTTCCTGTGGAAGAGCGTACAGGCGTTTCACCGGCGGACGCGCCTATCAGCGAGCGGAAAAATGCGCTTTGGATGGGAACGCATGTGATCAGCGGCACAGCTACGGCATTGGTTGTCAGTACCGGCAGGGATACGGAGTTCGGTAAAATATCGGAACGGCTCCGTCTTCGCCCGAAAGAGACCGAGTTTGAAAAAGGCGTCCGCCGCTTCGGCAACTTTCTTATGGAAGTAACGCTGATCCTCGTCATGTCGATTTTTGCGATCAACATGCTGATGAGCCGGCCGGTTCTTGATTCGTTTCTCTTTTCTCTGGCACTTGCAGTCGGACTGACTCCGCAGCTGCTTCCTGCGATCATAAGCATCAATCTCTCGCACGGTGCGAAGGTGATGGCAAAAGAGAAGGTTATCGTAAAACGCCTTGCCGCTATTGAGAATTTCGGAAGTATGGATGTCCTTTGCTCGGACAAGACGGGAACCTTAACGGATGGTGTCGTGCGCCTGCAGTCGGCGATTGATGTGAACGGGCAGCAAAGCGACAAGGTTTTTCGTTACGCATACCTGAATGCATCGTTTGAATCCGGGTTTATCAACCCGATCGATGAAGCCATCCGTACATATAAAGAAATAGATGTATCTGCATATGTGAAGATTGATGAGCATCCATATGACTTTATACGCAAGAGACTCAGCATCATGCTTTCTGAACCGGTTCTGAAAGACGGTGAGAAGCAGACACATATCATGGTGACGAAAGGCGCACTGAAAAATATTCTGGAGGTATGCTCTTCTGCAGAAATCGGAGAGGGCAAAGTGGTGGATATTGCGGAGGTATCCGCGTCCGTTGAGAAAGAGTTTGAGGAATACAGCGGAAAGGGGCTCCGAACACTTGGTGTGGCCTATAAAAGAATATCTGAAAAATCTACGATTGAAGAAGAGCGTGAAGAAAACATGATCTTCCTTGGATTTCTTACACTCTTTGATCCGCTAAAAGAAAATATTGTGAAGACGGAAAAGGAACTGAAATCCCTCGGGGTAAATCTGAAAATTATTACGGGTGACAACAAACTGATAGCTGCCAACATTATGTCTCAGATGGGGATGGAGCAGGCGCAAATTCTGACCGGTCCGGAAATCCATGGGATGAGTGACGGAGCACTGATGAGACGCGCAGGAAGCGTGTCTGTTTTCGCGGAAGTTGAACCCAACGAAAAGGAACGTATCATTTCGGCACTCAAGAAGGGCGGGAATGTGGTCGGGTATATGGGTGACGGCATCAATGATGTTTCTGCGCTGCACGTTGCGGATGTCAGCATCTCGGTCGACAGCGCCGTCGATGTGGCCAAAGACGCGGCCGATATTGTGCTTCTCGAGAAGGACCTTGCAGTGCTGATCAACGGCGTCAAGGCCGGACGAATCACGTTTGCAAACACCCTGAAGTACGTATTTATGGCCACGAGCGCAAATTTCGGCAATATGTTCAGCATGGCAGGCGCATCGATTTTTCTGCCCTTCCTTCCGCTGCTGCCTAAGCAGATTCTTCTCACCAACATGCTGACGGATTTTCCGGAAATGTCGATAGCCGCAGATTCCGTTGATCCGGAAATGATCATGCAGCCTCGAAGATGGAACATTGCCTTTATCCGGAAATTTATGATGACATTCGGACTGATCAGCTCCATTTTTGACTATGCTACATTTGGTATCCTCATTCTGCTGTTCCATGCCTCGGAAACGCAGTTTCGAACCGGATGGTTTATCGAATCTGTTATTTCCGCCTCCATTATTGTCCTTGTCATTCGAACCCGAAAGCCTTTCTATAAGAGCCTTCCCGGGAAATATCTGATGGTTTCGACTGCCTGTGTTGCCGTAGCTGCAATGGTTTTGCCCTATACCCCGTTAGCGGGACTTCTTGGTTTTGCGCCGATCTCTCCGCTGATCCTTCTCGCTATCGGAGGCCTTGCCTGCATGTATATTCTTGTTACGGAAATAGCGAAAAAGATTTTTTACAAAATTGTGAAACAATAACGGCCGAATCGCGCCATCCTGTTGGTATTATTATGCGGAAAGAAGTCCCGCTGCCTTTTTGACGCCATTCGCAGGCTATTGCCGGGCACAATACCGGCCCACAATACCGGCCGCGTAAAAAAGGCATTCACATTTGTGCCCTTTTCATGTAAAATCAATAAGTTAATGCATGCCCGTAATAATCAATGATTTTGCCTGTATTTAGGCGGTTTTTATCGCTTTTTTGAAACGGGCAGAGAAATAGGAGAATATTTCCATGGAACCTCTTGGACTGAATGAAATCCGCGAAAAGTATCTGTCATTTTTTGAGTCGAAAGGACACCTGCGCCTGCCTTCATTTTCGCTGGTGCCGCAGAATGATCCGTCGATTCTGCTGATTAATGCCGGCATGACGCCTCTGAAACCGTATTTTACTGGTGCACAGACGCCGCCGTCACTTCGTGTGACGACCTGCCAGAAGTGCATCCGTACACCGGATATCGACCATGTAGGTCATACTGCCCGCCATGGCACGTATTTTGAGATGCTCGGCAATTTTTCCTTCGGCGATTATTTCAAGAAGGAAATTATCCCATGGGCATGGGAATTCTGCACCGAAGTGCTGAAGATCCCGGCTGACCGTCTGTATCCTTCTGTTTATGAAGAGGATAATGAAGCGTATTCGATCTGGCATGATGTTGTCGGTGTTCCGGAGGATCACCTGACGCGTCTCGGTAAGGCGGATAATTTCTGGGAACACGGCACCGGTCCCTGCGGCCCCTGCTCGGAGATCTACTATGACCGCGGACCCGAATATGGCTGCGGCAGCCCCGACTGCAGGGTCGGCTGTGACTGCGACCGTTACATGGAGTTCTGGAACCTTGTTTTTACGCAGTTCAACCGGGAGGCTGACGGTACCTATACGCCTCTTGCCAAGAAAAATATTGATACAGGTGCCGGCCTTGAACGTGTGGCCTGCATCATGCAGAATGTTGACAATCTGTTCGAGGTAGATACGATCCGCAGAATCCTTGATAAAGTCTGCAGTCTGGCGCGCGTCGAATACGGCAGAGATCCCCGCACCGATGTCGCGATCCGTGTGATTACGGATCACGTCCGGTCGACGACCATGATGATTTCCGACGGCGTTCTTCCTTCGAACGAAGGCCGCGGCTACGTTCTCCGCCGCCTGCTGCGCCGTGCATCCCGTTACGGACGCCTCCTGGGCATCAAGGATATTTTCCTTACGGAAATTGCCGCTGTTGTCGTTGACCAGAATAAGGATGCCTACCCGATGCTCCTCGAAAAGCAGACATATATCATGACGGTTATCAGGAAAGAGGAAGAGGCCTTCCTTCGCACCGTAGAGCAGGGAACCGAAATCCTGAACGGATATATTGCCGAGGCCAAGGAAAAGGGACTTACAGCCCTTGCCGGCGATCAGGTATTCCGTCTGCATGACACATATGGATTTCCTCTGGACCTGACACGCGAAATTGCACAGGATGAGGACCTTTCCATTGATGAAGAGGGTTTCCAGGCGGCCATGAAAGCGCAGCGCGCTGCGGCACGAGCCGCCACAAAGGCAAAAACCAGCACGGCATGGGGCGGTAAGGAACTTCCTGCCGAGCTTCTGCATGATACGTCATCAACAAATTTTGTCGGATATGAGACGCTTTCTGCTTCGGGCAAGGTCATTTACCTCCTGAAAGAAGACGAAGAAGGCGCGCTCCAGATTGTGCCGGAGGCTTTTGAAGGAGATACGGTCGTTGCGATTTTTGACCGGACCACCTTTTATGCGACAATGGGCGGGCAGGTTACCGACGAGGGCACAGCGTCCGCTGAGGGTTTCCGCGCACGCGTCACCTCCGTTGACAAGGACGCCGCGGGCAAGTTCCTGCACACGATTACTATCAGCGAAGGGTCACTCAAAGCCGGACAGACTGTCGGACTTCACGTGAACGAGAATCACCGACTTGCCACAGCCCGCAACCATACGGCTACGCATATCCTGCAGAAAGCACTCCGCACCGTTCTCGGCGATCATGTCGAACAGTCCGGATCCCTTGTATCGAGCGACCGCCTGCGTTTTGACTTTACACATTTCCAGCCCCTGACGGAGGATGAACTTCGTCAGGTTGAATCGCTGGTCAATGATGTGATTCTTTCCGACCTGCCTGTTACCACACGTGTAATGAAGCAGGAGGACGCCAGAAAGCTCGGTGCGATGGCGCTGTTCGGCGAAAAATACGGAGACGAGGTTCGCGTTGTAACAGTCGGGGATACGGATAATGCATATTCGCTTGAATTCTGCGGCGGCACGCACCTTGATCACACAAGCCAGGCCTGCCAGCTGCGTATCCTGTCCGAGACAGGTGTTGCTTCCGGTATCCGCCGTATTGAAGCGGTCACGGGAAACGCTGCCTACGCTCTTGCCAAGAGCGAGCAGGCGACACTTGAGGCTGCATGTGCTTCCCTGAAAACTCCGGAAGATCAGCTCGTACGTAAAATTCGTGCCGCAATGGCCGAGATTAAGGCTCTCGAAAAAGAGCTGGCCAACATGCAGGAGCTGAAGTCGGCAGGCCTTGCAGAAGAGCTTGCCGGAAAAGCAGACGTTATGAACGGCGTCTCCGTTGTCGTTGCAGCCGTTGATGCGGCTGACAGTGACGCACTCCGTACGACAGCCGACCAGGTCCGTGACCGGCTTACGGCCGGTATAGTCCTTCTGGCCGCGGAGACAGACGGAAAGCTTATATTTACGGCTATGGCTACGGCTGATGCAATCGCAAAGGGCATCCATTCCGGAAACATTATCCGCGAAGCGGCGAAAGCGGCTGGCGGCGGAGGCGGCGGACGCCCTGACATGGCCCAGGCAGGCGGAAAGGACGTATCCAAGCTCGGAGACGCCCTTGAAGCGGCACGCAAAGTAATCAAGACACAGCTCGGTGCCTGATCAAAAAAAGGAGAGAGAACCATGTGTGTTTTTTGTGAGATTGCCAAAAAGAATATTCCGTCCACAATCGTGTATGAGAATGATGATGTCATCTGCATCAACGACTTAAAGCCGGTTACCCCGGTCCATGTTCTCATTATTCCGAAAAAGCATTTTGCGGATATCCTGGAGCTTCCGGAGACGGAAGAAGGACAGAAAGTAATGACGGACGTCCTGAAAGCTGTTCCGGAAGTGGCGCGTATCACCGGACTGGAAGCCGGCGGCTTTCGGCTGATTAATAACTGCCGCGAAAACGGCGGGCAGACGATCATGCATGTACATTTCCACCTGCTTGGCGGAGTAAAGATGGGCGAGAAGATGATTTGAAAAGAACAGGTGCCGGGCTCCCAGGTCCTCGGGCTTCACCCTGCGGAAGGTCGCCCGACACCTGTTCTTTTCATGTAAAGGCGGCCGGTCGGCCGCTAAGGAAACTATTTAAGGAACAGCTGCATGCTGCCGTGTCCTCGGGCTTTACCCTGCGGAAGGCAGCGACAGCTGTTTTTTGATTGGGAGGCGTCTGTGGCACTGAGGAAACTATTTAAGGAACAGCTGCGTGCTGCCGTGTCCTCGGGCTTCGCCCTGCGGAAGGCAGCGACAGCTGTATTTTGATTGGGAGGCGTCGGTGGCACTGAGGAAACTTTTAAGGAACAGCTGCGTGCTGCCGTGTCCTCGGGCTTTGCCCTGCGGAAGGCAGCGACAGCTGTTTTTCTAATTGGGAGGCGTCGGTGGCACTGAGGCAAATGCAAGAAAAGAACATCGGCTGCACTTCATGTCCTCGGGCTTTGCCCTGCGGAAGGTCGTACAGCAGATGTTCTTTTTGTTGAGAGCTGGCCTGGGGGAGGCCGGAAATGGATGGAGTCAGTTGGCGCGAAGCGCCTTAACAAACAGGACTGCCATGCAGAGAGCGTACATTACTGGGCTTCAACACGGAGGAAAGCGTGGAGCACGGCAGTCCCGATTGTTATTTATTCTACGTCCTGCAAAGCATCATAGCCTTCTTCGCCGGTACGTACCTTTACGACATTCTCAACATCATAGACGAAGATCTTACCGTCACCGATGTGACCTGTATAGAGGACTTTCTTTGCCGTTTCAATGACAAGTCGGACCGGAACTTTCGCAACAACGATTTCAACCTGTACCTTGGGAAGCAGATTGATCTCTGTCCCGACGCCGCGGTAATATTCCGTCTTGCCCTTCTGGATGCCGCAGCCAAGAACCTGTGTAACCGTCATTCCGGTAATACCGATATTGTTCATGGCTTCCTTCAGGATTTCAAATTTGCTCTGTTTGATGATGATATCGATCTTGGTAATCTTCACATCTGATGCAACGGATGTGGAAGGTGCAGAGACAAGCTCGACAGGTACGGCACGGTCAAGGGAGACTTTGGCTTCCGGAAGCTGTACAGCCGCCTTGGAAGCAAGATAGTCCTTGAATCTTTCGAGCTGCTTGATCGGGGCATTGTCAGCCGAATCAAAATCGAGTTCGGAACGGGTGAGTGCGCTGTCAGGATAAGCAAGTACGCCCATTTCAGGAACATCGAGGCCTTCAAGTTCGTCTTCCGGCGCAACACGGAGACCCCAGACTTTATCGAGTACCTTGAAGAATACTAAAGATACGCCGAAGCCCCAGATAAAGAGCACTGCAACAGCGATCAGCTGCGCGAGAAGCTGCGATGCATCACCGAAGAATAATCCTCTGACTCCGCCGGATACGCCGTTCAGGCCGTCTCCGTAGGAACCGTCTGCAAATAATCCGAGTGATACAACACCCCAGAGGCCGTTCACGCAGTGTACGGAAATGGCACCTACCGGGTCGTCAAGCTTCAGTTTGTTTTCAACAAACGGTACGGCAATGCATACGAGGAAACCGGCGATAATGCCGATTATCAGAGATGAGAGGGCGTTGACGAATGCGCAGGGTGCTGTGATGGCGACGAGACCTGCAAGGGCGCCGTTTGCCGTCATTGACGGGTCGGGCTTGCCGAATTTGATCCACATATAAACCATTGCGACCAGACCGCCGATAGCGCCTGCGATCATCGTGTTTGTGGCTACGACGGAAAGCCTGAAGTCGGAGGCATTCAGCGTCGAACCTGCGTTAAAGGAGAACCAGCAGAAGAACAGGATAATTGTACCGATAATTGCCATCGGGATATTGTGTCCGGGGAAGGCGCGTGCGGAGCCGTCCTTCTTGAATTTGCCGATTCTCGGACCGATGACGATGGCACCTGCAAGGGCAATCATTCCGCCCATTGAGTGGACGACGGCAGAACCTGCGAAGTCAACGACACCATGACCGATTCCGAAGTTTTTGCCGAGTGTTGACATCCAGCCTCCGCCCCATACCCAGTTGCCGAAAAACGGATACAGGAACATGGAGATGAAAAATGACGTGATTACAACTGCCGAGTATCTGACGCGTTCTGCCATGGCGCCGGTGGGGATCGTCACGGTTGTATCCATAAATACCATCTGGAAAAAGAACAGGGCATAGATACCTGCATCGTATGTGCCGAGGAGTCCGAATCCCTTATAACCGAGGATACCGCCGAAGCCCGGAATGGACAGCATGGCATTCAGTGCCGCACCGCCTGAGCCGAGTCCGGCTGCGCCGCCGGATCCGCCCATCTGCAGGGCAAAGCCGGTGAGGAAATATCCGATTGCGCCGACCAGGAAAACCATAAAGTTCATGGTCATCGTATGCGCGGCGTTCTTTCCCCGGCAGAAGCCGGTCTCAACCATGGCGAAACCGCACTGGAAGAAGAAGACCATAAAAGCGCAGATCATAATCCAGGTATAGTTGGCTCCGAAGTAGCCCTTGTTTGCCGTGGCAGCGACGTCTGACAGTGTCTCGCTGCCGGTGAGAGCTGTGTAGGAAGCTCCCGTCGGGTCGGCTGCTGAGGAGTCCCCTTTAATTGCGTAACCGATAACCATGATGACCGCAACGATAATCACGGTTATCAGTACGATGCCTAAGTACTTCTTTTTGTTTTTCATAGAATCACCTTCCTTCATTTTGATCAATCATTTAGCGTCAGCTGGTCTTTTTGTTCTTTTCTGTTTTAAAGTTGCTCCAGGAAAATCTTGAGGTGTCTTTATAAACCTCGGATTTTAGCTTTAGAACGGATGCAAAATACCTTGCTCCAAGGAAAGCAATTACCACTCCAAATACCGCACCATGGATCTGAGAACTCATTACTGTGAAGCTTATGCTGTTTAATACACTGTAAACACTAAAAACGGCGCCTAAAACGATTATGGCCAGCGATGTAATGAATAATATGGCGATAGAGGCGACTTTTGTTGTGTCAACCGTTTGCTTTGACGTTTGATTTTTCATACTGTTACCTCCTTCCCCTGCAGATGTACAAAAAAGCGAAGGTGCCTGGATCGGAAAACCGATTTGCAAGCACCTTCGCTTAATCTCTTGAATAAAATGGCGGCTGAGAACGGATGATCGTCTGCCGTCTTACGATCAGTTTGCCAGCAGCATATCTGCATAGGACGGGTACGGCCAGTACTTTTTCCCGCAGAGCGGTTCGATTTTATCAATGACGCCGCGCAGTTTCTGCATGGCTGCAAAGACGGTATCGTGCTGGTAGTCCGCGTATAGCTGCAGGTTTTCAAAATCGCTTCCGTCGCTTATGTGCTGCTCAAGATCCTGCAGCATATGAAGCAATTCAGCAGAAAGGTTGGAAACATTTGTCAGCCAGTCTGTTTCGAGCTCAACGTTATACGAAGTGCTCAGTGAGGTCTTTGCGGAAATTGTTGAACCGAGGTCGCGCTGGCAGGCAAAGATTGCAGGAATGATGTCGCGCTTGACCATGTCGGCCATGGTCAGTGCTTCGATCTGAATGATTTTGCAGTAACCTTCCATACTGACTTCCGCCCTCGCATGTACCTCTGACTCGGAAAATACGCCGCTGCGTGCAAAAAGGGCGATGTTCTTCGGTTTGGAAAGGTAAGGCAGGACTTCGGGAGTTGACTTCAGATTCAGAAGTCCGCGGCGGGCGGCCTCTGTCAGCCATTCTTCGGAATAGTTGTTGCCGTTGAAGATGATGCGGCGGTGCTCCTCGAACACTTTTTTCGTGAGTGCGTGGGCGCCTGCGAGGAAGTCCGTGCTTCCTTCAAGCTCGTCAGCAAAATCTCTGAGGCTGTCAGAAACGATCGTATTCAGTACAACGTTCGGCATGGCGACGGACTGGCTTGAACCGGGCATCCGGAACTCGAATTTGTTTCCGGTAAATGCAAACGGGGATGTCCTGTTGCGGTCGGTTGTGTCCTTGAAGAAATGCGGCAGGAAAGTTACTCCGATAGACATCTTGGTTTTTCCGCTGCTCTGTGACGGCGTATCGGTGATGATTGATTCAATTACGCTCTCGAGTTCGTCGCCGACGAAAATCGATATGACAGCAGGAGGTGCTTCGTTTGCTCCGAGACGGTGATCGTTGGCGGCACTTGCCACGGAGAAACGCATGAGGTCCTGGTGCAGGTCAACAGACCGGATGATTGCGGCCAGGAACAAAAGGAACTGCGCATTGTCATGCGGTGTCTCGCCGGGTTCAAGGAGGTTGATGCCGTCATCAGTTGCCAGGGCCCAGTTGTTATGCTTGCCGCTTCCGTTTACGCCGGCGAAAGGCTTTTCATGCAGAAGGCAGCGCATGCCATGCTTCATTGCGACCCGTGTCATCATTTCCATGATGAGCTGATTCTGGTCAGCGGCAATGTTGGATACGGAGAAAACGGGTGCCAGTTCGTGCTGACTCGGAGCTACTTCGTTATGCTCGGTTTTGGCATAGATGCCGAGTTTCCATAACTCTTTGTTCAGGTCTTCCATAAATGCGGATACGCGGGGCTTTATGATTCCGAAATAATGATCGTCAAGCTCCTGTCCCTTGGGCGGTTTTGCTCCGACCAGGGTGCGGCTGCAGTTGATCAGGTCAGGCCGTGACAGATAGTATTTTTCATCAATCAGGAAATATTCCTGCTCGACGCCGACTGTTGTCTGTACACGGCTTGAAGTTGTGTTGCCGAACATCGACAGAATTCGAAGTGCCTGTTTGTCGATTGCCTCCATGGAACGCAGCAGCGGTGTTTTCATATCAAGAGCTTCGCCGCCGTAGGAGCAGAATGCCGTGGGGATGCAGAGGCAGTTGCCTTTGATAAAAGCATAGGAAGTCGGATCCCAGGCAGTATAGCCGCGAGCTTCGAATGTTGCACGGAGACCGCCGGAGGGGAAGCTTGATGCATCCGGTTCGCCCCTGACGAGCGCACTTCCTGAGAATTTCAGAATGGGACGGTCGTTTTTCGGCTCGAGAAAGGCTTCGTGTTTTTCTGCAGTAATTCCGGTCATTGGCTGGAACCAGTGGGAATAATGTGTGGCACCGTTGTCCAGCGCCCATGCCTTCATACCTTTGGCGACCTCATGGGCAACCTCAATGTCGAAGTGTTTGCCTTGCGTGATCGTACGCCGAAGTGACTTGTAAATGTCGCCCGGCAGATATTTGAGCATCATATCGTCATTGAATACGAGGGAACCAAAATCTTCCAATAACTTCTCCATCATTCATTCCTCCTTCTGGATTGGCAGCCGGCATACCTGTTGCGGGATATGCCGGAAAACGAAAAAAGGCGCTGCGGTATGAATAACCGAAGCACCTTTGCTGTATGTGAGCATTATATTTGCCTGTTCGGACTCTGTCAATGGGTTTGTAAGAACATTTTGCAGGAAATTAAAATAAAAAATGCAAACTTTGAGCTTCTTTGGCGACATATACAAATTTCATAGATAAATTTGAAACATTTTGGTGCTAAACCTGCAATATGCCTTGCGGGCTGCCTGCGATTGCTATTGAAATCTGCTTTGCATTTCGATATGATGTAAACATCTGAAGGGGGATGAGCGCGGGTATTCAGCGCCCATCCTTTTCCCGTTTCTCTTTACTTATTATAGGAGGAATCATTTGGTGGACAGCACAGGCCGGGTACTTACTGCAATGATTGCATACGACAGGGGGGACATCAGGAGAATCAACCATTTCCTGAAAGTCTTTGCGTTCGTCTCGGCGATCGGGGAGCTGGAGGGGCTCGGTGCCCCGCAGATGGAAATCCTCAGGATCGCAGCGTTGGTCCACGATATTGGCATTCACGAGAGCGAACGGAAATATCATTCCTGTGACGGCCGGTATCAGCAGGTTGAGGGCCCGCCGATTGCAGCGGACATGCTTGCGGAACTTGGCTATTCTCCCGATATTATTGAAAGAGTATGCTGGCTCGTCGCACATCACCACGAATACGGATGTATTACGGATTTGGATCACCGAATCCTGGCGGAGGCTGATTTTCTCGTCAATGCCGATGAGGAGAATATGAGTGATGAGGCAGTCCGCAGTGTGAGGGATAAGATTTTTCGAACAGAAACAGGCAAGCAGATGCTCGGCCGGATGTATGCACTTTAATCATACGGACATTGCCGCGGGAATACATGCGGTCTTCCCTGATAGTCCAATAAGTTCGGGAGGTGCGGAATGGAAATATTCAACAGCGTCAGTACCGGTATGACAGGCTTTGACAAGGTGATCGACTATCTTCGGCTCGGCGACAATGTCGTATGGAAAGTCGAATCGGCCGGAGATTACAAACGGGTGGTTGCACCTTTTGTTGCGCAGGCAAGGCTTGATCAGAGGAGGCTCGTATATGTCCGGTTCGGCAGCCATGAACCGCTGCTGGATTCGCTGGATAATGCGGCTTTGTATACGCTTGATGCCCGTAAGGGCTTTGAATCTTTCGCGTCCGAGGTACACGAACTCGTAAAGAAAGAGGGACGAAAAGCCTTTTATGTATTTGACTGCCTTACCGAATTGCTTCAGTACTGGCATTCGGATGTCATGATCTGCAATTTTTTTCGTGTTACCTGCCCGTACCTGTTTGAACTTGATACGGTTGCCTATTTTGCTATCACAAGAAATGTGCATACGTTCGTCACCATTGCAGGCATTCGTGAGACGACACAGCTTCTGCTCGATCTGTATCAGATCGGCGGGAACATTTATGTGCATCCCCTTAAGGTCTGGGAGAGGTATTCGTCCACAATGTTTTTCCCCCACCTGATTCTGGACCATGAAGCCGTCAGCATAACCGACAGTGCCGAAGTAGCCGGCCTTTTTTCCCGGATTCACCGCAGCATGGACAGGCAGGATTACTGGAATGTCGTATTCAACAAAGCACACGAAATGGTTTCGCATGACGGAAACGAGAAGGAAGCGGTAAAGAGAGAGCTGATGAAGATGCTGATCGGCAGCGAATCCCGCATGTATGACCTTTGCGACAGATATTTCGACCTGGAAGATATACTCTCGTTTTCATCAAAGGAACTAGGAACCGGATTTATCGGCGGGAAAACGATCGGCATGCTTGTAGCGAGGAAGATTCTGGAAAAAGACGGACACGGCCGTTTTACATCTTTTCTGGAACCGCATGATTCGTATTTCCTCGGCTCGGATGTATTTTATACATATATCGTGCAGAACGGCTGGTGGCGCCTTCATACAAAACAACGGACGCAGGACGGCTACTTCAAATATGCGCCGGAGCTGAAAGAGAAGCTGCTTAAGGGCAAATTCCCGAAGGATGTCCAGGAACAGTTTGAACAGATGCTTGAGTATTTCGGGCAGTCACCGATTATTGTCCGCTCCAGTTCCCTGCTTGAGGATAATTTCGGGAACGCCTTTGCCGGAAAATATGAGAGTGTTTTCTGCGCCAACCAGGGGAAACCGGAGGAAAGGCTCGAAGCTTTTGAAAAGGCCGTGCGTTCCGTATATGCCAGTACAATGAACGAAGATGCGCTGGATTACAGGATGAACCGGGGACTTTTCCAGCGGGATGAGCAGATGGCGATCCTTGTGCAGCGCGTTTCGGGCAACCGTCACGACGACGACTTCTATCCGCATGCTGCAGGCGTCGGCAATTCATCAAACCTTTATGTTTGGGATAAGAACATAGATATGAATGCAGGCATGCTCCGGCTTGTTTTCGGTCTTGGGACGAAAGCGGTCGACCGTACGGACGGGGATTATGCAAAAATTGTCTGTCTGGATAATCCGCTTCGCGGGGCGCCTGCGGATTACGAGGATATCGGAAAGTACACGCAGAAGGCCGCCGACGTGATTTCTCTCAGTGCAAACAGGCTGGCCGAAAAGAGATTGGACGAACTGCTCACGCATGATATTAAGGCTGATATTGATCTTTTCTCGACTCCGAATTATGAGGAGTCGAGACGCCTGCGTGAGCTCGGATATAGGAACGTCATTGTCCCGCGCATCTTTGACTTCAAAAAAATGCTGGAAACAACCGAATTCCCGGCGGTGATGAAAGATATTCTGGCACTGCTGTCACGTGTATATGATTATCCGGTTGACATTGAATTCACCGTCAATTTCATGCCGGACCGCCGCTTCCGGATTAATCTCCTGCAGTGCCGGCCGCTGCAGACAAGGGGGCTCGGAAAGTCGATCGAAATCCCGGAAATTACGTCCTGCACAGACTGCTTATTCTCGTCGCACGGGAATTTCATGGGCGGCAATGTGAGGCTTCCTCTCGATTATGTTGTTTTTGTTGATGCACTTGCATACCAGAAGCTCAGCGAGCAGGAAAAATACTCTATTGCCAGGAACATCGGATTGATTAACAATGTGCTTAAGGATGAAAGGGTCATGCTAATGGGCCCGGGCCGGTGGGGGACAACCACGCCTTCGCTCGGTGTGCCGGTGCATTTTGCCGAAATCAGCCATATGTCCGTCATGTGTGAGGTGGCATCAACGGATGCCGGGTTTGTGCCGGAGCTCTCTTACGGAAGCCATTTTTTCCAGGACCTGGTTGAAACAGGCATTTTCTATGTGGCGCTTTTTGACGGGAAAGAGGATGTTACTTTTAATCCGGACCGGATTCTGCAGAAAGAGAATCTTCTGACCGCTGTTTCGCCGCGGAGCGCCGAGTTTTCGGACGTTATTCATGTGGTAAAGACAGACGGTATGGAAATTTTCTCGGACATTGTCTCGCAGCGGGTTCTGTGCAGGTAAGCTGCCTTTATCGGCATAAAGCACAAATATGTGCTGATACGAGGCTCTTTTATTTTGCACATTGCCGAAACAGATGCCTTCAAATCGGGGAAATGAAATATTTGAATAAAAATACTTCAAAAACATCTGTTCATATAGACGAAATGCGAGTATTATGTAGAAAATTTGAATATTTCCAACATTCGACTTGCAAAAGTTGGGACAAATGGAGTCGGAATTACTATTTTTGATCAATTCCCGGAAATATTCGGGAACGCAAGGAGCGACACTATGGAGAATACGAAAAAAGAGCAGGGACTGTACAGGGAGTCGTTTGAACATGACGCATGCGGAATTGGTGCGCTTGCGCAGATCAAAGGCATCAAGTCCCATCAAATGCTTCAGGATGCATTATCAGTCCTGATCAACATGGAGCACCGCGGCGGCAAAGGGCTCGAGGAAAATACGGGCGACGGCGCCGGTATTCTTTTCCAGATTCCCCATCGCTTTTTCCGCCAGGAAGCCCAGCGGCAGGGTCAGCTGCTCCCCGACGAAGGGGCATATGGCGTTGCAATGATTTTTCTGCCGCAGGATCCGGATAAGGCTGAGAAGGCCAGGTTCGTCTTTGCTGCTGTCTGCCGGGAGAACGGACTGCCTGTCCTTTTCTGGCGTAAAGTTCCGGTTGATCCGTCAAGCCTCGGCTTCACGGCAAAATCGACAATGCCTACGATTTACCAGGCTTTCCTTCTTCGTCCGAATTCTGTCACAAAGGGAAATGAATTTGAACAGCAGCTTTTTGTCACGAGGCGGCTGATCGAGAAGCGGATACTGGGTGACGCACTTTTTGATAATGAAATCTTTTATGTAGCTTCCATGTCCTGCCGGACAATTGTATATAAAGGCATGCTTGTAGCTTCTCAGCTAAGCTCCTTCTATCTTGACCTCGTGCAGGCCAAGGTTGAGACGTCCCTTGCATTGGTTCATTCCCGGTTCAGCACGAATACAAATCCGTCCTGGGAACGCGCGCATCCCAACCGATATATGATCCATAACGGTGAGATCAATACCCTGCGCGGAAACGTCAACTGGATGACGGCGAGGGAATCCAACCTCTATTCTTCCGTGCTGGGAGAAGACCTCGAGCGGGTTCTTCCGATCATCGACCAGACGGGATCGGATTCTGCAATCCTTGACAATGTTCTTGAATTTCTCACGATTTCCGGCAGGAGCCTTGCAAGGTCCGCCATGATGCTTCTTCCGGAACCGTGGGTCCACAATCCTGATATCAGCGAAAAGCTCCGCGCCTTCCTGGCATACCAGTCTACTCTGATGGAACCATGGGACGGACCGGCGGCCATAGCCTTTACAAACGGTATACAGACAGGTGCGATTCTCGACCGCAACGGTCTGCGTCCTGCCCGCTATTACGTGACAAAGGACGACCGTCTGATCCTTGCATCCGAAGTCGGCGTCCTTGATATCGATCCTTCGCAGATTCTGCAGAAGGGCAGTCTGGAACCCGGCAAGATGATCATAGTCGACCCTGAACAGGGGTGTATCCTCTGGAACGATAAAATCAAGGAAGGTCTTGCAAACGAGCTTCCGTACAGACAGTGGATCGACGAGGAGCTTGTCCAGATCGACCAGCTTGAAGACCCCAATGAGCAGATGAAGATCAATCTTCTCGAAGATCTCGGCGGCAGCGACGAAGCCGCCGAAGAGAGACTCCCTTTCAAGAAGGACTACCTGCGTCAGATGCGGAAGTTCGGATATGTCTACGAAGATGTGTCCGAGACAGTCAAGCCTATGGCTGAATCCGGCAATGAGCCGATCTGCTCGATGGGCACGGATGTACCCCTTGCGGTATTGTCATCGCAGCCAAAGCCGCTTTTTGATTATTTCAAGCAGCTGTTCGCACAGGTTACAAATCCTCCGATCGACGCGCTGCGCGAATCAATTGTTACATCGACGCAGGTTTATCTGGGTACAAACGGCAATATTCTGGAGGATTCCAAGAAGAACTGCCGCCTTCTTCGCCTGCGTTCGCCGCTTCTGACCGTATCCGATTTCCGGAAGATCGAGACAATCCACGTGCGCGGATTTAAGTCGCAGATATTCCGGATTGTATTCGACCGTGACAGCGATCCGGAAAAAGGCCTCGAAGAGGCTCTTGACAAGCTCAATGAGCAGGTACTGCAGGCCGTCAAGGAACAGACGAATATTATCATCCTCAGTGACAGGCTGTTTAATGAGAATGAAGTTCCGATCCCGTCATTGCTGGCGGTATCCTCGGTTCACCATCACCTGATCCGTGCCGGCATCCGGACGCGCGCAGACATTGTCGCTGCGGCCGGAGATGTCCGCGGCGTGCATCATGCCGCCATGTTGATCGCATATGGTGCTTCTGCCATTTACCCGTATCTTTCCCATGCGGCGGTCAAGGAAATGGTAAAGCAGGGTGAGATTTCCTGTTCAAAAGAAGACGCAATCCGGAATTACAATGATGCGCTTGTGCACGGCATCGTAAAAGTCATGTCCAAGATGGGTATTTCCACGATCCATTCGTATGAAGGTTCCCAGAATTTTGAAGCGGTCGGAATCGATACCGAAGTAATTGACCGGTATTTTACCAATACGGTAAGCCGCATCGGCGGTCTGAAGATCCGGGATATCCAGAAGGAAGCAGTCATCAAATATGACAAGGCTATTGAGGCGGAAACGGAAAACAGGCCGCCGGTTCTGGAGTCGGGCGGAGAAACGCACTACCGCACCGGAAAAGAAGAGCATCTGTATGACCCGATGACAATCTATCTGCTGCAGAAAGCCGTACGCAGCGGCGATTATGCGGTATACAAGTCTTACAGCAGCCGCTTCAACGATGGGCAGATCCACGCTACGCTCAGAAGCTATTTTGACTTTGCACCCGTGGCAGGCATTCCGATTGAAGAAGTCGAACCTGCTTCAGAAATCGTAAAACGCTTCAAAACGGGAGCCATGTCCTACGGCTCAATATCCAAGGAAGCCCACGAGACGCTGGCGATTGCCATGAACCGTCTCGGAGGAAAGTCCAACACCGGTGAAGGCGGTGAGGATATATCCCGTGAAAGACTGGAGAGTAACGGCGATTCCAAGCTTTCTGCCATCAAGCAGGTTGCATCCGGACGCTTCGGCGTAACATCCCGTTATCTGAATTCCGCACGTGAAATCCAGATCAAAATCGCACAGGGCGCGAAGCCCGGCGAGGGCGGACATCTTCCCGGGAAAAAGGTATACCCGTGGATTGCCAAAACACGCCAGTCCACCCCCGGTGTCGGACTCATTTCGCCGCCGCCGCATCACGATATCTACTCGATCGAGGACCTTGCCGAACTCATATATGATCTGAAAAATGCCAACGACCGCGCGACAATTACCGTGAAGCTGGTTTCTGAAGCCGGCGTCGGTACCGTTGCGACGGGTGTTGCAAAAGGCGGCGCAGACCTGATCCTGATTTCAGGACATGACGGCGGAACCGGCGCCGCTCCCGGAAGCTCCATCCGCAATACGGGACTGCCGCTTGAGCTTGGACTTGCCGAGACGCAGCAGACACTGATGCGCAACGGTCTCCGCAGCCGCGTAAGAATCGAGGCTGACGGTAAACTGATGACCGGCCGCGATGTGGCGGTTGCCTGCCTCCTTGGTGCAGAAGAATTCGGCTTTGCGACGGCCCCCCTCATTACGCTCGGCTGCCTTATGATGCGGGCCTGCGAAAAGGATACATGTCCGGTAGGCATAGCAACACAGAATGAAGCACTCCGTGCCAAATTCCAGGGAAAACCGGAATATGTCGTGAACTTCATGATGTATGTCGCCCAGGAACTGCGCGAGTATATGGCAATGCTCGGATTCAGGACGGTTGAGGAAATGTGCGGTCATGTGGAATGCCTGAAGCAGGCGGAGAACATAAAGGACTGGAAGGCCGGGACCCTCGATCTGTCGGGAATCCTTGCCAGACCGGAGAAGCCGTTTGAAGGCGTCATCCCCGGCAGTGAAATCATGCACTTTGCGCCGGAAATGGCATCCCATTATGATCTTGACACCACGCTGGACAAGTCACTCTTCCTGCCGCTCTGCGACCGTGCCATTGAAAATCTGACGGCCGTGCATTTTGCGGCGGATGTATCCAATGTTGACCGTGCCCTCGGCACAATTCTGGGGTCGAGGATTACAAGAAAATATCCCGAGGGCCTTCCTGAGGAGCTGATCTGCATCGACCTCGGCGGATCCGGCGGACAGAGTCTCGGCGCATTCCTCCCTAAGGGCGTCCGGCTGACCCTGACAGGTGATGCAAACGATTACTTCGGCAAGGGTCTTTCCGGCGGCGTTCTCGCCGTCAAAACCCCGAAGGAAAGCGGATTTATTGCTTCCGAAAACATTATCATCGGAAACGTCGCTTTCTACGGCGCGACATCCGGAAAAGCGTATATCAACGGTTTCGCCGGACAGAGGTTTGCCGTAAGAAATTCCGGTGCTGACCTGGTTGTCGAAGGCATGGGCAATCATGGCTGCGAATATATGACAGGAGGAACGGTTGTCTGCCTTGGACCCGTAGGCGTCAACTTTGCCTGCGGCATGAGCGGCGGCGTCGCGTATGTCTATGATCCGAACGAACTTCTTGACAGCCGCGTGAACCATGAACTGGTCGATATCACGCCTCTCGGACTCCATGACTGCAGCCTGCTCAAGCTGATGCTTGAAGAACACATTGCCGTTACGGAATCGCCGCTCGGAATCAAACTTATGTATTCATTTGACCAGGAAAAGAAACATTTTAAGAAAATCATTCCATATGAATACAGAAGAATCAACGCCATGGCGGCCAAACAGGAAAAGAACGGAATGAGCCATGCAGAGGCAATTTCCGTTGCGTTCAAGATGATATCCGGCGGTGATCACGGGAAGGAGATCGAATAATGGGAAAGACAGGCGGTTTTTTGGAATACAGCCGGAAGGACCACGGTGTCCGCGCTCCGGAGGAGCGCATCTGCGACTTTGATGAATTTGTACGGAGACTTACAGCCGATGAACAGAGAATTCAGGCAGCAAGGTGCATGAACTGCGGTACGCCGTTTTGCCAGACCGGCATGCTTATTGACGGGAAAGTTACAGGGTGCCCTCTTCATAATCTGATTCCCGAGTGGAATGACCTTGTCTACCGGGGACAGTGGAAAGCGGCATATGAGCGTCTTTCCCTGACGAATCCTTTTCCTGAATTTACCGGCAGGGTCTGCCCCGCACCATGTGAAGCGGGCTGCAACCTCGGGCTCAACGAAGACCCGACTGCGATTAAGGACAATGAACTTCAGATCATTGAAAACGCGTTTTTGTCAGGTGCGGTCGAGCCGCTCGAAATCGCGCACAGGACCGGCAGGAAGGTGCTTGTCATCGGAGGAGGCCCTTCCGGACTTGCCGCTGCATACACGCTGAACCGGCTTGGAAACGATGTCACATTATATGAACGGCATGACCGGATCGGCGGGCTTCTCATGTACGGTATCCCGAATATGAAGCTCGACAAGAAGGTGATCGCCCGCCGTCTGGAAATCATGAAGAATGAGGGTGTCAGGTTCGAGTGCGGCAAGTCCGTTTCTACGAAGGAACAGGCTGACAGCATTCTTTCGGAATATGACGCCGTCATACTTTGCTGCGGATCTACGAAGGCCCGTGACCTTTCGATTCCCGGACGGGATGCCTCGGAGATTTACTTCGCCGTGGATTATCTCGGGAGAAACACAAAGAGTCTTCTTGACTCAAATCTTATCGACGGGAAAGCAACTTCTGCCAAAGGCAAGCATGTAGTGATCATCGGCGGCGGAGATACCGGCACCGACTGTGCAGCAACCGCAGTACGTCAGGGAGCAGCCTCCGTCACGCAGCTTGAAATCATGGCGTGCCCTCCTGAAAAGCGCGCTGCCAACAACCCGTGGCCCGAATGGCCTATGACATTCAAACAGGATTACGGACAGCAGGAAGCTGCATTCACGTTCGGTGCCGATCCCCGCAGATGGCTGACAACCGCTACAAAAATCAACAAGGATGATTCGGGCAGGATTGTGTCCGTCGACATCGTCCGTGTCAAATGGGAAAAAGGCGAGCGCGGTTTTGCGCCGATCCCTGTTGCGGGCAGCGAAGAAACAATACCCTGCGGACTTCTGCTCATTGCAATGGGCTTTACCGGTCCGGAAGAAGCGGTAATGGATGCATTCTCCGTTGAGCGGAACGGCAGGGGCTATCCTTCGGGTGATGCTCTTTACCACACCTCCAATCCAAAGGTATTCACGGCCGGTGACCAGCGGAGAGGACAGTCTCTTGTTGTATGGGCAATTGCAGAAGGAATCGGGTGCGCCGAAGAGGCTGACCGCTGCCTGAAGACCGGGGAATCCGGAAAAAAGAAATAGTCGAACAAAATTGTCAAATATGCATATTATAAGAAAGTAAATTGCACTTTCGCATCGCGATATTTTGACCGGAGATACCTGAAAAGCAGTAATATGATGAAAATGCAAGTCAAAATCATTTGACACGATTTTGGGAATAGTGCAGGAAAGCAAAGCAAATCTTGCAATTGCATGTTGACATTTATCTGCTTGTGCCGCATAATCTTATCATGAGCAAGGGCAAAGGCGTTCCACAAGGGTGGAACGCCTTTTCCTTTTTGATTTATACGTAAGGAGGCATAAAATGAACTACACAAAACAAGACATCATCAATCTCGTTGAGGAACAGGACGTGAGGTTCATACGCCTGCAGTTCACAGATATTTTCGGCACCCTTAAAAATGTTGCAATTACTACGAGCCAGCTGGAAAAGGCACTTTCCAATAAGTGCATGTTTGACGGCTCCTCGATTGAAGGCTTTGTCCGGATTGAAGAATCGGACATGTATCTGCACCCGGATCTTGATTCGTTTGTTATTTTTCCCTGGCGTCCGCAGCAGGGTAAGGTCGCGCGCCTCATCTGCGACGTATTTATGCCGGACGGCAAACCGTTCGAAGGGGATCCGCGGCATGTCCTGAAAAAGGTGATTGCCGAGGCTGCCGACATGGGATTTACTTTCGATGTGGGACCTGAGGTCGAATTTTTCCTGTTCGATTTTGATGAGACAGGAAAGCCGACGACGGCAAGCCTGGACGAAGGCAGTTATTTTGACCTTGAGCCGATCGGCCAGGGGGAGGATGTCCGCAGGGAAATTGTCTTTGCACTCGAAGATATGGGATTTGAAATCGAGGCATCCCATCACGAAGTAGCGAAGGCCCAGCACGAGATTGACTTCCGGTTTGACGAGGCATTGCGGGCGGCCGACAATATCATGACATTTAAGCTTACCGTGAGTTCCATTGCAAAGAGATACGGCATGCACGCAACCTTTATGCCGAAGCCTGTTTTCGGAATGAACGGATCGGGTATGCATACCAACATGTCCCTGTCAAAGGACGGTGAAAATCTTTTTGATGACCCGTCGAAACCCGACGGACTTTCCGATATGGCAAAAAGCTTTATCGCCGGTATTATGGAACACATCAAAGGCATGTGTGCGGTTACGAACCCTCTTGTTAACTCTTACAAACGCCTGGTGCCGGGATATGAGGCACCCTGCTATATTGCATGGTCAGGGAGGAACAGGAGCCCGCTGATCCGTGTGCCGGCCGCACGGGGCAGCAGTACCCGGATCGAGCTGCGCAGCCCTGATCCGGCCTGCAATCCTTATCTGGAACTTGCGCTCTGCCTTGCGGCAGGCCTTGACGGAATTAAACGCGGCCTGATGCCCCCGGCACCGGTCGACTCCAACATTTTTGATATGGATGAAGATGAGCGTTCGCAGCGAGGCATTGATAACCTTCCCGAAAACTTGGAGCGTGCAATTGATGCAATGACGAAGGATGCGCTGGTTATAGATACTTTGGGGGATCACATTGCTTCCAAGTATATTTCCGCCAAGCGCGAAGAATGGGATTCCTACCGTATAAATGTCTCGCAGTGGGAAGTTGACCGTTACCTGCTCAGGTATTAATTGCCGCCCCGGTACGATTCCTATCGAAAACATGCAGGGGTGAGGTTTTATGCGAACGATTATGCTTGCTTTTCACAATGCGGTATTCGCATCAAAAGTTAAAAACATCCTGATCGGGTCGGGACTGCCTGTCAACCATGTCAGCAGCAGCGGCGCGGGCCTGCTGCAGCATGCCATGCTTTTTAACGAGGGCGGGGTTATCATCGTTCCGGCGCGCCTTTCCGATATGAATGTTCCCGACCTTTACTCGCGCCTGCCCGATACCTATGACATACTCGTGCTCCAGGAGGGAACCCGGACAGCCGATTTCGGGTATCTTCCCGGCGTTACCGTACTTACGCTTCCCTTTGCGGGCGCCCTGCTTGTCGAAACTGTGACAAACCTGCTCGAATACCGCATGGCCGCGGCAGGAAGCCGGAACTATGGAGAGAAGAGGCATGCAGGACAGGCTCCCGCTCACGGACGTTCGTCACAGGATGAGAAAATCATAACTGACGCCAAGCTTTGCCTCATCAGAAAAAACCACCTGACAGAGGAACAGGCACACCGGCATCTGCAGCAGCTGAGCATGGAAACCGGAAGGCGGATTGTCGATATTGCAAGGCAGGTTATCCGGCAGGAAACAAGATAAACCGGAGGCGGGAAAATATCAGCCGTGCATATATTATGAACCGCCGCTCTGCCGATTTTTACAATATACATGCATCTGATAATCCGGGCGGCCTTCGGGACGCCAAAGAACGAAGCCCGATTAACACATCCTTTTATGGAAGGAGGATGAGCTGTGATTAAGTTTGCCAAAATGCATGGAATTGGAAATGACTATGTCTGCATTTATACCCAAAGAAGCGAAATACCGTATCCCGGCAAAACTGCGCAAATCATCAGCGATCCGCACTTCGGCATCGGCTCGGATGGTCTTGTACTGATCCTTCCTTCGGAACAGGCTGATTTCAGAATCGAAGCATATGATCCCGACGGAACCGACCGGCAGATGTACGGGAATGCAATCCTGTGCGGAGCAAAGTTCATATATGAAAGCGGACTTTCCTGCAAGCCTGAGCTGAAGCTTGAGACGGCAACCGGCATAAAGACGGTATGGCTGCATACAGCAGGGGGACGGGTCAGCCAGATTACCGTAAATATGGGGAAACCGATATTTGAACCGCCGCTCATACCGGTTCAGACGAAATATCTTGAAGTATGCAATGAACCGATCCAGATCGGGGAAGAAACATATAAAATGACCTGCGTTGCCCTCGGAACGCCGCACACGGTTGTTTTCACGGACCGGGTTGAAACTCTCAGCCTGCACCGTCTCGGGCCGGCATTTGAAAAGCATCCGCGGTTTCCCGACCATACCAATGCGGAATTTGTTCAGGTGATAAACCGCAGCTGCCTGCGCATACGGACATGGGAACGCGGAATAGGTGAAACCGCAGCCAGCGCAAACTGTGCCTGCGCAGTCCTTGCGGCAGCCGTGAAGACGGGCCGCTGCGAGCCGAGGGTGACTGCCCGCCTGAACGGGGGAGATCTTCTGATCGAAGTGGATTCTCTTACCGGGGAAATCAATTTTACCGGGAATGCGGCCTTCGTATTTGAAGGATGGCTGGAAACGCCCCTTTGCGGAACCTCCGCAGGTACAAAAGCCAGAGGTTCCGGGGCCAGGCGGCATATTATTACTACTAAATAGCACTTTCCCCGCGTTCGCCTGTGCGTATGCGGATACAGTCCAGAATTTCGCTGACAAAGATTTTTCCGTCACCGACTTCGCCGGTCTGGGCGCAGGCAAGCACCGTCTGCACAATGACTTCCAGCATATTATCCGATATAACAAGTTCCAGCTTTATTTTAGGAAGAACCGTAAGGACGGTGTCGCTTCCGCGTACAGATTCCGTCCAACCCATCTGGTTTCCGCATCCCATGACAGGGGTGATTGTAATTCCTTTAACCGGGATGGCATTCAGCGCTTCTTTGAGAGGCTCGAGTTTTTCGGGACGAATAACAATATCTACTTTTTTCATAAAAGGATCCTCCTTGTATTAATCAAGTCCCATAAAGGAAGGATAAGCTTCCTCTCCGTGCTCGGCAATATCGAGGCCGATGTCTTCCGAAGAAACACTCACGCTCAGCCTGCCGGCTGCGAGCTTTGCGGCACCAAGAGCAATTACTGTACCGACAGAGGAGACGGCGGCAGTTATGCCGACTGCCGCAAGCTGACGGAGGAAAAGGTCTGTTTCTCCATAAGCCAGGCCGTTCCATTGCGCACTGCCGTTAATAGCCGTCTGCGCAAATATCCCTGTTGCAAGGCACCCCCATATGCCGCTGACTCCGTGACAAATGAAAACATCGAGAGAATCATCAAAATGAAACAGGGGCTTGATTTTGGTGATCAGAAGATAGGCAATAACACTTGCGCAGCCGCCGATAATGACTGCCGCCCATACCGGAACAAATCCCGCGCCCGGGGTGACCGCAACAAGGCCGATGACAAGGCCGGTGGAGGCGCCGACAAGCGTCGGCTTGTTGTTGTGAATCTTTTCAATCAGCATCCATACCAGAAGTGCCGCGGCACCGGATGTGTTTGTTGTTATGAAAGCCTGGGATGCAAGAAAATTAGCTCCGCCTGCACTGCCCGCATTGAATCCGAACCAGCCAAACCACAGAATGGAGGCTCCAAGGAATACAAAGGGAATATTGTGCGGATGATATGTGATTTTTCCGTGATGCTTCCGGGATCCGACGGCAATTGCGGCAATCAGTGCGGATATGCCGGAATTGATTTCTACAACATAGCCGCCTGCAAAATCAACCGCCCCAAGCCGTGAAATCAGTCCGCCGCCCCAGACCATGTGGGCAAGGGGATAATATACGACAAGCGACCAGACGGTGACGAAAACAGCCATCGAAGAAAAACGCATGCGTTCGACAACGGACCCGCAGACTACGGCAGGTGTGATGATGGCGAACGACATCTGAAAAATCGCAAATACAAGATTCGGCACATTCGAATTCCAAGGTCCGGGTTCGGCTCCGACATGATTCAGACCAAGCCATTTCAGATCTCCTATAATTCCTGCAAGATCCCCGCTGAAGGAAAGGGAATAACCGACCAGCACCCACATGATGGAGGCCATTCCCATAATGAATACACCGGACATCATGGTATTGATGATGTTCTTGCGCTTAACAAGACCGCCGTAGAAAAAAGCAAGGCCTGGAGTCATAAAAAGTACAAGGGCGGATGAGATCAGGAGCCATGCAATGTCTGCATTCATATTGACACCTCCGATATAGAATGGTAACTTCAGTCTGGCTGCGAAAAAGTCTGATGCAATTTCAAATACTTCCCTCTGCCACGAAACATTTGAATTTATTGACAATATTTATTGCAAAAGTAATGCGCTTAGGCCTTAATGTAACATGATTTTACATGTATTGTGCAATAAGGACAATAGCAAACTGCATAACCGCTGCTTCGTTCCCCGCAATTCTGTCAGAGACCGGAGACAGGGAGCGGGCCCGCTTAGCCAAACGCCTCCGGCAGGGCTTTCGGATGCAAACCGGAAAGCTGAACATGCCGGAAAACCTGAAAATGTATGGCAGCGTTTGCTTGACGTGCCTCTCAATTACAGGTATAATACCAGCGATATGAGACATATGGAAATGCACTTTGCATGACCGTCAGTCTCAGGATGTTTACGCACGAGGGGAGGGAAGAAAGTGTCAGAAATCAGAATTAAGGAAAACGAGTCCCTTGATAGTGCGTTACGCCGTTTTAAGCGTTCTTGCGCCAGATCAGGAGTTCTTGCAGAGGTTCGTAAGAGAGAACATTATGAGAAGCCGAGTGTCAAGCGCAAGAAGAAGTCAGAAGCTGCCAGAAAGCGCAAGCGCTGATTTTTAAAGACTGACCGTTAAGGACCCGATGCGTTTGCGTCGGGTTTTTTCTTTCAAATACCTGTATTATATCTGGGTCCTCCCGGAAAGGATATATTTTGATACTGATTGAAAAGAAATGGCACATGTCGTCGCCCGATCTGCCCGATGAGGGTAAGGCAGCGCTGCCGCTTGCCCAGCGGCTCCTTTTTTCAAGAGGGATCACGAACATGGAGGACATGAGGGCATTTTTGTCCGATGATCACCGCGGATGGCACAACCCTGCTCTTTTTCCGGATATGGAACGCGCCAGCGAGCGCATAACGCTTGCTCTGGCTCAGCGGGAGAAGATCCTTGTTTACGGGGACTACGATGCCGACGGCATTACGGCTACGGCTCTCCTCATGCTTTTTTTGCGGCGCGCAGGGGCAGACTGTGCTTACCTGATCCCTGACCGCGTTTCTGAAGGGTATGGAATGTCTGTGCATCTCTTTTCAAAAATCAGTGAAATGAAGCCTGATCTGATTATTACGGTTGACTGCGGCATTGCCAATGTCGACGAGATTGCCGGGCTTATGCGCGCAGGAATGGATGTAATTGTCACGGACCATCATGAAGTAAAGCCGGTTCTTCCGCCGGCCGGTGCCGTCTTAAATGCAAAGCGTGCGGACAGCCGGTACCCGTTTCCCCACCTTTCCGGAGTCGGTGTTGCGCTTAAACTTGTACAGGCACTCTGTACAAGGCTTGCACCGATAACAAGCCCGGATGACTGGCGCAGTTATCTTGACCTGGCGGCAATCGGAACAATAGCCGATGTTGTCCCTATCCTTGGTGAAAACCGGTCGCTGGTCAAAGAGGGCATGGTTCTTCTCCAACAGATGAAACGGCCCGGCATCAAGTCCCTATATGCAATTACGCATACAAACGGACAGAAAATAACGACGACTTCCGTAAGCTTCCTTCTGGCCCCGCGCATTAATGCGTCAGGACGCATGGGTGACGCTTCACGCGCAGTTGAGCTTCTTATGACCGATGACGAAGCAAAGGCCGCAGAACTTGCGGAAACCCTGTCATGTGAAAATGCACGCAGGCAGGAGATTGAACTTGCAATCTATAACGAAGCCGTGAAATTTCTTGAGAACACAAATGACGGTAAAAAGGGAGTCTTCGAACAGACGGGCCCGATCGTTGTGCGCGGCAGAGACTGGCATCCGGGTGTTATCGGCATAGTAGCGTCACGCCTTGTGTCACGCTATAACCGTTCGGCGATTGTTTTCACGGAGGAATCCGGACAGAAAGGAATTCTGAAAGGTTCGGCAAGGGCATGTGAGGGATACAACATCCTTGATGCAATTCTGTATGCGCAGGAGTATACCGTGCAGTTCGGCGGTCACCCGAAAGCTGCGGGCATCTCCATAGCGGATGAGCAGTTTGACCGGTTTGCGCAAAAAATCGAAGAATATGAGGAACAGAATGCGGCGGAGCCGTATGTGCCGGCCCTGCAGGTCGATGAATGCCTGTCTGCGTCGGATCTTACGCTTGAGACCTGCCGGGAGATTTCCGGGCTGGCGCCGTTCGGCGAAGGCAACCAGGAACCCCGTTTTCTGGTAAGGAACTGTACAATAACGCAGACCAGTGCCTGCGGCGGCGGTAAACACCTGAAGCTGCGCTTCTCCGTGAGAGGGATTGACGGTGAGGACAGCAAGCTCGTCGACGCGATAGCTTTTGGCATGGGACCATTTGAAGAGCTGTACAGTGCCGGAATTACGGTTGACGTTGTTTTCAGCCTTTCGATCTCTGAGTGGAAGGCACGCGAATCCCTGTCGATGAAAGTTGACGATATGCATTTTCCCAAATCCGGACGCCTCGTCGACGACACGCCGGATATCCTCGAACAGCTGTACGGCAACCGCCTTGGACTCAAACAGCTTTCGATTCTTTCAAAAACATCCGTAGACCAGCTGCTTCCCGCAAAGGATGATTTCAAAAAAGTATATCAGTTCCTCCGCACGCGCTGTGCCAATGAGGTTACGATGTGCGATCTCGGTCTGCTGGCCCGTTTTGTTTCGGCCAGCTACAAAATTTCGCTGCATGCCTTTGCGCTTGCCAGAATCCTTGATGTTTTTTCCGAGTCCGGACTGATTCGCTTTTACTCCCGGAAGGGAGGACGAGTCTGCTTCACCTTGTTATTTTTAGACGGCAAGGTTAAACTGGAAAATACACCAACATTTCAGCGGCTTTTTGCCGAGGAAGGCCATGCACTATGACGGCAGATCCCAAAAAGGACCAGGCGAAACTGACGGATGCCGAAGAAGCCAGGAAACAGGAGCTTTTTGAAGCGGACCTGCGTGATTTTACTTTCCCGGAAAATCTTCCGCCGGAAATCCTGGATCCTTACAATGAGGTAATACAGCGCTACGAAGCATACTCTGAAAAAGATGATTCGGAGAAGCTTCGCCGCGCTTTCATTTTTGCATTTAAAGCACACGGGCCTCAGCTCCGCAAAACAGGCGAACCGTATATTGTCCATCCGCTGGCAACGACAGAGATCCTTACAGAGCTTGAAGTGGACGCGGATACCCTCTGCGCGGCGCTGCTGCACGATACCGTGGAGGATACCAATGTCACGCTGTCCCTGATCTCCGAACTGTTCGGTCAGGATGTCGCTCTTTTGGTCGACGGGGTAACAAAGCTCGGCCGGATTCCGTATTCGTCCAAAGAGGAAATCCAGGCCGAGAATATGCGCAAAATGTTCCTGGCCATGGCCAAGGATATCCGCGTCGTGCTGATCAAGCTGGCGGACCGTCTCCACAACATGCGGACGATCAAGCACCTTGCACCCGACAAACAAATTGAAAAGGCCAAAGAGACGATGGACATTTATGCTCCGCTGGCTCACCGTCTTGGTATCTATAAGATCAAATGGGAACTTGAGGACCTTTGCCTCAGGTACCTCGATAAAGACGCCTATTATGAGCTTGTGGGCGCAATTTCGCAGAAACGTTCAGAGCGGGAAGAGTTCCTTGCCGAAGTTATCAGCGAGCTGCAGAAGCGCATTGCCGATATGGGGATTGAGGCCGAAATTGAAGGCCGCCCCAAGCATTTTTACAGCATCTACAACAAGATGAAAACGCAGGGAAAGACACTCGATCAGATTTTTGACCTGTTCGCATGCCGGATTATCGTCAATACGGTTTCTGACTGCTATGCGGTCTTAGGACTCGTGCATGACCTCTATTACCCCATGCCGGGCCGGTTCAAGGATTATATCGCAATGCCCAAGCCCAATATGTATCAGTCACTTCATACAACGGTTATCGGCAAAAAGGGCATCCCGTTTGAAGTGCAGATTCGTACTTTTTCCATGCACCGCACGGCTGAATACGGAATTGCAGCTCACTGGAAATACAAAGAGGGAGGTACGTCCGGACCGCATAATTCGCCTGACTCCATCGATAATAAGCTTTCCTGGCTCCGTCAGCTGCTTGACTGGCAGGGCGAGTCAAAGGATGCCAGCGAATTTCTGGATACGTTAAAGAGCGGACTTGTCGCAGACGAAGTATTTGTCTTTACCCCCAAAGGCGATGTTATCTCCCTGCCTGCGCATTCGGTGCCGATTGATTTTGCCTACAACATCCACAGCGGTGTCGGCAACCGCATGTATGGCGCCAAGGTGAACGGCCGTATAGTCCCGCTGACTTATGAGCTGCAAAACGGCGATATTATCGAAATACTTGCTTCCGAAAAAGTCCACGGACCCTCCCGGGACTGGCTGAAAATCGTCAAGAGCACCTCTGCGCGCTCCAAAATCAACCAGTGGTTTAAAAAGGAAATGCGGGAGGAGAACATTGTCCGCGGCCGTGAGCTGATTGTCGGTGAAATCAAGAAAACGGGCTTTACCTTTGCACAACTGACCCGTACGGATATTCTGGAGATTGCCCTCCGCAAGCATTCGTTCGGCTCCATTGATGATATGTATGCGGCCGTCGGATACGGCGGCATCCCGGCATCCAAAATTGTCGGGAAGCTCAAGGATGAATACATTAAGTCGCTCCCGGAAAGCGAACGCTTTGCAATCGGATACCGCGTGACATCCGGAGGACAGGTCGTCTACTCCCCGCTTCCCACCGGGATTACGGAGGACAATACCATCCTGTCCCAGAAATCTCTGTCCAAGAGCAAAACCGTCCGTAAAAACAAGAAGCATAATGATTCCGGCGTCGTGGTAAAAGGCATCGAAAACTGCCTTGTACACCTTTCCCGCTGCTGCAGCCCGGTTCCCGGCGACCAGATTATCGGATATGTTACCCGCGGAAACGGAGTCGGCGTCCACCGCACGGACTGCACAAATATAAGAAATATCCTTAAATATTCCGGGGAGACGGCAAAGGATGCCGAAAAGGCGTCGCGGCTGATAGACGTATACTGGGATCAGAGGGACGATCAGGACAGCTACCAGATTGAAATCAGTATTCTGGCCCATGACAGGCGGCATCTGCTGGCTGATATTTCAAATGCAATTGCAGAAGAGAAGGTCTCCATCATCACAGCCCAGCTGCAGGCAATGAAAGACGTCACCGCCAATTTCAACATGACGATTGAAGTGAAGAGCCAAAGCCAGTACGACCGTGTTGTCGGGCGGCTGAAAGCAATCCGCGACGTAATTGAGGTCAGACGCGGACACTGACACCGAATACAACCCGCAGCGGCAGCATATACGCGATGCAGTAAAACGGCCGGTCTTCTTACGAAGGCCGGCCGCTGTTCTCTTATATCTGTACGACGGAAATCAGAATCATCGGACGCCTCTTTGTCTTTTCAAACAGGATGCTCTTCAGGTAATCCCGCATCTGACCCGAATCGGCAACGGTGGTCAGTGATCTGTTCTGCTGGATGCACTTATTGATAAACGATACCAGCTTGCTTGAGCAATCCCTGATTACCTCGGCGGATTCAACTTCATACAGGAATCCCATGGCCTGAACGGAAGGCGGAGCCATCAGCTTCGTACCCTTCTTATCAATGACCAGGGTGATTGCGACAACACCGTCATCAGCGAGGAGCTTCCGGTCACGCAGTACACGGTTGTCGAGATCCCCGACACCTGATCCGTCGATCAGAACAGGGGCCGCGTTGACGTACCCGGAAATGCGGGCCATATCTTTTGTACACTCGAAAATATCGCCGTTGTTCAGTATGAATATGGTGTTCCATGGCTGGCCCAGGTCATGGGCCAGCTGTGCGTGTTTGAAAAGCATGCGGTACTCGCCGTGGACGGGGATAAAGAATTTCGGCTTGACAAGCTCGTGGATCATCATGTGCTCGCCCCTGTAGGCATGCCCCGAAACGTGAACATCCGCGAGGTCCTCATAAATGACCTTAGCACCGCGGCGGAACAGTTCATTGATAACCTTGTAGATCGGTTTTTCGTTGCCCGGAATGGGATGGGCGGAAATAATTACGGTGTCGCCCTGCTGGATCTCAACAACCTTATGTGAGGCGAAAGCCATGCGGGTCAGTGCTGACATCGGTTCCGCCTGGCTGCCTGTCGTCAGGATAACAACCTGCTCGGGCTGGTAGCGGTCAATATCATTGATATCAATCAATGTATCCGGCTTCATTTCAATATATCCAAGCGAATTTGCCGCACTGAATACGTTGAGCATGCTTCTTCCGACAAGCGCCACTTTGCGGTTGTACATTTCAGCGGCGGTAAAAATCTGTTGCATACGGTGCACATGAGATGAGAAAGTCGCAACGATGACGCGTCCCGGCGCGTTCTGAAAAATGCGCTGGAAGGATTCGCCGACAGACTTCTCAGAAGGGGACATTCCGGGGATTTCTATGTTTGTGCTTTCATCGAGGAGGAGAAGGACGCCTTCCCGGCCGTACCTTGCAAACGACTGGAGGTCAATCGGACCGCCGTCGATTGGTGTGTAGTCCACCTTGAAGTCTCCTGTGTGAATGATTACGCCGACAGGAGTACGGACGGCAAGAGCAAAAGCATCTGCAATACTGTGGTTGACATGGATAAAGTCAACGCTGAAGGAATTACCAGCCTTGACAATGTCTCCCGGAAGCACAGCCTGCAGCTGGATGCCGCGGAGACCGCCCTTTTCGGCAAGTTTGCCGCGGATAAGCTCAATGGCAAGCCTTCCTGCGTAGATCGGGCATTTAATGTTCTGCATCAGATAGGGAAGTGCGCCGATGTGGTCTTCATGGCCATGTGTAATAAAGATGCCTCTGACGCGGTCTTTGTTCTGGAGCACATACGAGTAATCCTGGATAACGGCGTCAATTCCCGGCATATCTTCTTCGGCAAAAGCCATGCCGCAGTCGATAATGATAATATCGTTGCCATATTCGATGAGCGTCATGTTCTTGCCGATTTCACAAAGTCCGCCGAGTGGGATGACGCGCAGAGCACCTTTTTTCTTTTCTTTATTCTTCGGTTTTACAAATGAATGCAGGGAAAAATCCGGCATTACATCTTCAGGCAGCTTTTCCTTGACCTTTGCGGCTTTGGGGGATTTAGAAGATTTGCCCGGCTTTGGCGGCTGTCCGGAGACGTGAGGCGCCGTGCGGGCCGCGGGGAGAGGGGATATGGGTTCTTTGTACGGTCTGGGTGTTCTTCCTGCGGGTTTCTCCTGAGAAGGCACGCCCAGTTTGGGGGCAGGTCCGGCCTGCCGGTTCTCTTCCGGTTTGACCCTCTGCGGGTGATGGGCCGGAGCTTTTGCCGGTCTGGCTGTCTGGATGACCGGTGTTCCGGCAGGAACGGCGGCCGTTTCGGCCGGCTTCACCTTGGACGGAAGCTTAACTGTATTCTTGTAATCCGGGGACTTTACACTGGTGTCTGACTTTTCTTTTTGTCCGGTTCCTTGTTCTTTTTTCTTTTCATGCGGCATATATATATTTCCTTTCGGTTATTTAGATCAACAGAAAATATTCCCGTTTGTATGACACAAATTGCATACACGGGAATTACGCCGCACGGTCTATTATAGTGCGGCGCAGATTATGAAGCGGCTTGCTGCCTGAAGGGAAAGGCCTGCGTGAGATCAGCCCGGTGTGACGATGTAAACTTTAACACCGTACAGCGTGCCTCGGGACTCTCCGTCTTCGGCATAAATGTCTATTATATTTCCTGTGACGGCTGACCCGGTGTCTTCGGCAATGTAATAGCCATCATCGCCCAGAGGGTCGCCCTCAATATAAATCTTAGATAGAAGCTTGATTACACCGGGATCGACGGCAACGGTTCTTCCCTGCGTGCATTCTGTTCCGGTTTTGGTTGTGTGGCCGGTAGGGCCGTAAAAAGTAATCGTAAATTCTCCCAGGTACTGCTTGCTGCCCGGTGCAGGTGTCGGTGTAGGTGTGGGTGTGGGTGTCGGCGCAGGCGTAGGCGTGGCAGGCGGCGTGGATGTACACAGGCTTGCTTTCACATATGAACCGACAACCGTCTTGTACCAGCCGTTGGATGTTACGGCAACGACATCGATGCCGCTGCCGGCTTCAAGCGTCTTGGTGGACGGATACTGTGTGCCCGGACCGGTACGCACGTTCAGCGTGCCGGCTGCATAGTATGTTCCGGTCAGCGCTTCTTCGCCCGGTGTTGTTGACAGGTAATCAGAAATCACGTACTGGCTGTCCGCGATTTTAATCCAGCCGTTGCTGGTGGATGCAGCTGAATCTATTTCGTCGCCCGCTGAAAGGGCTCCGACTTTATCGTACTCAGTCCCCGGACCTGTCCGGATCGAGAGTGCGTCTGTCACGTAATAATGGACTGATTCGGCTGTCTCGGTTACTGACGGTGTCGGTACTGCCGTAGGAACGGCGGTGGGGGCGGCAGTGGGTGCCTCCGTGTATGCTGTCAGATCCGCGGAACGCCCTGCAAGAGACGGCGTAGTGGCATTCATGTCAAGAGGCGCCATTTCCGTAGATGCCGGGGTAGGCGCAGCAACATCCACAGCGGAATCAGATGAGTCAGTAACTGTACTCGACCGTGTAAAGAGTGTTTCGGCGCCGCCTACAACACAGACCGCAACGAGTGCGACCAGTAAAACAGCACCGATTATAGAGCGAATCGTCTCGCCCGTCTTCTTGACTGTCTTCGGTATACCGATAAATTTCATAGTGTCCTTCCATAATGCATGCGTTAAATGTCCGTAGATGCAGCCGGTTCCTTCCAACATAGAACTAGCTACGCAATTATAACACAAGCTAAGACAAATGAAAAGAATGGTCAAATTCCGGGGCCTGAAGCCTCCACTTTAGGTGCAAAAAGGGTTCGCTTTTTGTTAGAAATCCCCACTTCATGAGAATTATTTCTTCCAGCGGTAACTCAGAAGGCGCTCGCGCAGGGAGAGCTTGTCTCTGCTGTGGAGACGCATGTGGGGAAATGCATTCAGTATACGCCACATCCTGTTGAAAAAAACGGCAAGTGATTCATCCCGGAGATCCAGAAGAACCGAAAGCTCCTGCTCAAGTTTTTCCTTCTGTCCGATGCCGAACGCGCCGACGGCACTCGTGATTTCATCTTTCTTGCGCTCGATGCGTCCGGCCAGCTCGGTCAGCTTCAGCATCTCGCGGTTGAAATGCAGCGCGTCGCGAACGGAAAGGATAAGGTCGGTGCCAATAATCAGCAGGAGTATCAGGGCTGCAGGCTGTGCAGCGGTGTCCGGTATTCTGAAAAGCAGTCCTTTAAGAAGCGGGTGGATTACATAGAGAAGAAGCATTGCCAGGAGGCCCCAGACCGCGCTCATCTGCAGGCAGACACGGCCGTTGATATTGAATTTGTGACGGCTGTAGTCCCACCAGGATTTTTTGAATAGTTTTTCCAGCAGGACACTTGTGAAATACTCAATTGCCGATGTGATGATTATGGCGAACAGCAGGACAAGAAGGGGGCGGCCTTCGAAAGGAGACAGGATAAAAATGATGGACAGCGCGCCGAATCCATATATCGGACAGACCGGGCCGATCAGAAAGCCGCGGTATATAAATTTCCGGGACAGGACAGAGCAGTAAACCGTCTCGACAGCCCATCCTATAAAACTGTATGAGACAAAAAGAATTACAACGGATGGAAAAGACATTCATTACCCCCTGAACCGCCTCCGGAATATATTGTCAGGATACAATTCCCTTTTCAATATCTATGGTTACCGTCCAGCCGTCCTTAAGCAGGCGGGTGGCATTTTCACAGGAGAGAACGGCCGGGATTTCGAGTGCGGCGGCAACGGTGGCGGAATGGCTTGCCGGATCATCGTCTTCAACAACAAGCGCCCGTGATTTGCGGATAAAAGGTATCATATTGTTGTTGGTATAGGGAGCGACAAGGATGACGTCATCCGAAGGTGTAATTGTGCATTCGGGAAGGTGTTCCGGATCGCGGATGATCAGGACCGTGCCGGTTATTTTGTCAGAGCCGGTTTCGCTGCCTTTCTGGCCTTTTCCCTGCACGATCGAGTGGCCGATCGCCTGTACCTTGATTGTATTTGTTGTGCCGCTCATGCCGACGGGGGTTCCGCCGGTCATTACGATTATGTCTCCGCTGATCAGAAATCCGCATTCCTTTGCTGCGCGCAGGCCGACATCAAACATCTGGTCGGTGGTCTCTACCTCTTCAACCAGGAGAGGGCAGACGCCCCAGGAGAGATTCAGCTGGCGCTGGACACGCGGGAAAACCGTTGTTGCGACGATCGGGCAGGCCGGGCGGAATCGTGAAACGAGGCGGGCTGTACGTCCTGCATGCGTAATTGTAATGATGGCTTTGGCATTCAGGTCCATAGCCGTTGTGCATGTGGCATGACTGATTGCGTTGGCAACAGAGGAGATCATGGCGGTCCTTGCGTTCTGCAGGCCCTTCCAGTAATCGATGGATCCCTCGGTCTTCCGGGCAATCTCGACCATCATCTGCAGGGACTCAACCGGGTATTTGCCGGACGCGGTCTCACCGGAAAGCATAACGGCACTTGTGCCGTCAAATATGGCGTTTGCAACGTCGCTTACTTCCGCACGTGTCGGACGCGGATTGCGGATCATCGAATCAAGCATCTGCGTGGCTGTAATGCAGATCTTTCCGGCGCTGTAGCAGGCCTGAATACATTTTTTCTGGAAAATCGGCACTTCGGCGGCCGGGATCTCAACTCCGAGATCTCCCCGGGCAACCATGATGCCGTCTGAAACTTTCAGGATATCCTCAAAATTGGTGACGCCTTCGCTGTTTTCGATTTTAGCAATGATATTGATGTCCTGCGCATTATGCTTTTCGAGGATATGGCGGATTTCCTGTACATCGCGGGGCTTTCTGACAAAGGATGCGGCAATGAAGTCGATTTCATTTTGGATGCCGAATGCAATGTCTTCCATGTCCTTTGCGGTCAGGGCCGGAAGCTGCAGCTCCGCATCCGGGACATTAATGCTCTTCTTGTCGGATATCTGGCCGCCGTTTTCTACTCGGCAGTAAATGTCACCGTTCTTGACTTCAATGACAGACAGTCCGATCAGCCCGTCGTCAATGAGAATGCGCGTGCCGGGATGGACGTCTTCGGGGAGTTCTTTGTATGTAACGGAAAATTCACTGGAATTTCCTGTAATATCTTCCTTTCGGATGATTACCGTCTCATTTTCAACAAGAACGGCTTTCCCGCCGTCGAACGACCCCGTACGGATCTCGGGGCCTTTGGTATCGAGGAGAAGAGCGACCGGCAGGTTCAGTTCCCCGCGGATGCGCTTTACCCTGTCCATACGCATCTTATGTTCTTCGTAGGAGCCGTGTGAAAAATTGAAACGGGCTACATTCATGCCTTCAAGCATCAGTTTCCGGACCGTCTCGTCCGAATCGGAAGCCGGTCCGAGCGTGCAGATAATTTTTGTTTTTCTCATAAACATATACACCTCTTTTCATTCATGCGGGAACACGAACCGTGCCTGCCGCCGAAGTCAAATACCAATATGAGGAGATCTGCCGCAAACAAAACTCTCCCCATTATCGTCAACGATTACATAATAACAATATCATGAAATTCCGGACTCGTGAAGAATACATGACGCAAACCGGAGATTTTCTTCATGCCGTTGACAGGCCGGAAGAAAAAATGCAAAATGCAAAGGCATTATGGAGGTCATATTATGAATTTCCTTTCTATTCTTCTGATCGCTGTCGGCCTGGCCATGGATGCCTTCGCCGTGTCTGTTTCCACAGGGATGTCCGTATGTGATTTCCGCTGGACGCACAATCTCCGGATGAGCGCCCTTTTCGGTATATTTCAGGCAGGGATGCCGGTCATCGGATTTTACTGTGCAACTAAGTTTTCCCGATATATAGAGAATGCCGACCACTGGGTTGCGTTCGTTCTTCTTGCCGTCATCGGAGGGAAAATGCTCTGGGAAGCATTTGCTTCAAAAGAGGAACCTGCGTTTCAGGGAGCGGCCGACTGTCCGGTGCCCCCCGAAAATCCGCAGGAAGTGAAGAAAGGCAGTATGGCGTCCGATGTCCTTACACTGCGGCGTATGCTTGTCCTTGCAGTGGCTACGTCGATCGATGCGCTGGCGGTCGGAGTTAGTTTTGCATTCCTTCATACGGGTATCTGGCTGCCGGCATTCTGGATCGGTATTGTATGTTTTGCATTTTCCTTTACCGGCGGGGTGCTCGGCCGGCGAATCGGACCGATTCTCGGCAAGACGGCGGAAATTGCAGGCGGCATCATCCTTGTCGGTATAGGAGTAAAAATATTGCTGGATCACCTGTTTTTTTCATAATGATTGTATGATTTACATACCTGCCTGCGTCCGCTCAGGCAGGTATTTATTTTTCAGGCGATATTCTGCTAAAAAAATGCGGACCCGTACAGAAAAATTTGTTGCATTTTATTCATAATATGCCTGCGGAAAAGTGAGAAAAGTACGGTATTCTGATTGAAAAGATGCGAAGACAGTGAATGGATCAAAAGGAGAATGCCATGTTTAATCCAGGTAAATGGTGCGATGAGATACACGTCCGGGATTTCATTACCCGGAATTATACCCCATACGACGGCGGAAGTTCTTTTTTGTGTCCGCCGACCCGGGCTACCCTTTCTCTCTGGTCAGAAGTCCTTGCTCTTCATGAGAAGGAAACGGCTGCCAAGGGCGTCCTGGATATAGACGAGCATACAATTTCTTCGATAACTTCCCATAAACCCGGTTATATAGACAGCGGGCTCGAGCAAATCGTCGGCCTGCAGACCGACAGCCCCCTGAAACGTGCGATTATGCCTTTCGGCGGGATCCGGATGGTCAGGAGTTCTCTTGAAGCATACGGACGCAGGATGGATCCGGAGGTTGAACGAGTATTCAAATACAGGAAGACACATAATGACGGCGTTTTTGATGCTTACACGCCCGAAATGCAGCGCGCCCGTCATGCCGGACTGATTACGGGTCTTCCGGATGCATACGGCAGGGGACGAATTATCGGTGATTACAGGCGCGTGACACTGTATGGCACAGCCTTTCTGATTGAGCAGAAAGAAGCGGCAAAGGACAGATGCATCCAGGAGACGATGGATCCGGCAGCTATCCAGCAACGCGAGGAAATATCGGAGCAGATCCGCGCCCTGTTCGATCTTTCAAAAATGGCCCAGAGCTACGGCTTTGATATATCCGTGCCTGCAAAAAATTTCCGGGAAGCCGTACAATGGCTGTATTTCGGATACTTGGGCGCGGTGAAGGAACAGAACGGCGCCGCGATGTCCCTCGGACGCGTATCCACTTTCCTTGATATCTATGCGGAAAAGGATCTTGCGGAAGGCCTCCTTACCGAAACACAGGTACAGGAAATTGTCGACCAGTTTATCATGAAGCTCAGGATGGTGCGATTCCTGCGCACTCCTCACTATGACGAACTTTTTTCCGGAGACCCGACATGGATCACGGAGTCAATCGGCGGCATCGGCCTCGACGGACGCCATATGGTTACAAAGATGTCGTACCGGTTCCTACACACACTCAGAAACCTCGGCCCTGCACCGGAACCCAACCTGACGGTGCTCTGGAGCCCGAAGCTCCCTCAGGCCTTCAAGGATTACTGCGCTGGCGTATCAATCGAGACATCTGCAATCCAGTATGAAAATGATGACCTTATGCGTGAGAAATTCGGCGATGATTATGCGATTGCCTGCTGCGTCTCTGCCATGCGCGTGGGAAAGCAGATGCAGTTTTTCGGGGCGCGCGCGAACCTTGTCAAGGCGCTTCTGTATTCCATTAACGGAGGACGCGACGAGAAGAGCGGGGAGCAGGTCGGACCGGCGCGGGAACCGCTCGGCGGGGATATACTCGATTATGATCAGGTCCTTGCCCGTTTTCAGGAGACGTGCGCCTGGCTCAGCAAGCTGTACATCAACACCCTTAATATCATTCACTATATGCATGACAAATATTGCTATGAAAAACTTGAGATGGCTCTTCATGACGAAAAAATTGTCCGCACGATGGCATGCGGCATTGCAGGCCTGTCGGTAGTCGCCGACAGCCTGAGCGCGATCCGCTATGCGAAGGTAAGGCCGGTCCGCAATGAAGCAGGACTTGTGACGGATTTTGCAATCGAAGGTGACTATCCTGCTTTCGGAAATGATGATCCCCGCGTCGATAAAATCGCATCGGCCGTCGTGCGCAATTTTGAGACGGAGCTCTCCAAACACCAGACATACCGGGACAGCAAAGCGACGCTTTCGATCCTTACCATTACATCCAACGTGGTATACGGCAAGAAAACCGGATCCACGCCGGACGGCAGAAAAGCAGGCGCACCGTTTGCCCCGGGCGCGAATCCCATGCACGGACGTGACAGCAAAGGTGCCGTGGCATCCATGCGTTCCGTCGCCCAGCTGCCCTACGACTACAGTGAAGACGGCATTTCCTATACGTTCTCCATACTTCCGTCCACACTCGGCATGGAGCCTGCGGATCAGGAGACCAACCTGACCGGACTTCTCGATGGATATTTCAGGGATGGGGGCCATCATATCAATGTTAATGTAATTCAGCGGAAGACCCTTCTCGACGCGATGGATCATCCGGAAAAATATCCGCAGCTTACCATCCGCGTATCCGGCTATGCCGTGCATTTTGTACAGCTGACCCGCGAACAGCAGCTGGAAGTTGTCCGCCGGACCGTACATGCTAAACTGTAACGCGAAGGACTGCGGTTCCGCCGAAGGAAAAATACACTCCGTCGAGACCCTCGGTGCACTGGATGGCCCGGGGCTTCGTTATGTTGTTTTTTTACAGGGATGCCGGCTGCGCTGCCTTTACTGCCATAACCCGGACACCTGGGATCTTTCTTCAGGCACCCTGACTTCGGCAGGTGCGTTGGCGGATGATATTCTGCGCTATCGGAACTATCTTACAGGAGGCGTTACGCTTTCCGGAGGAGAACCGCTTCTCCAGGCAGATTTCGTCTGTGCCGTCATCCGGGAGTGCCACAGACGTGCCGGACTGCACTGCGCCATAGATACAGCCGGTTCCGTTCCTCTTGAAATCTGCCGGGAGGCTGTCGATGAGGCAGATATGCTGCTCCTCGACATAAAGGCGTTTGACGATGCAGCGGCTCTTTTACTTACGGGATCGGATACAAAAAATGCATGGGCTCTCCTTAATTACTGTGAAAAGACGCATAAGTCTGTCTGGATCCGTCATGTCCTTGTACCGGGCATAACTATGTTTGAAAGGGACGCATCAGGCCGTCTTTTCGAACGCGAGGAAGATTTTACGGCAGCTAACCGGCAGCTTGCCGCCGGTGCGGAAAAGCTCTCCGGCTATACCTGCATCGAGCGGACAGACCTGCTTCCTTTTCACAAAATGGGGGAGTTCAAATGGGATGAACTTGGAGTCCCGTGCCCGCTCAGAGATACACCGGAACCGGAGGAATCCATGACAGCCTGGAGCCGGAAGATGATTTCAGGAAGCAAACCCTGACGGAATTTGCTTTTTTAGATAATTCATCCGATTTGAAGGGGGAAATCATGAAAAATCAAAATGCAGCGGGCCATCTTACCGCCCTTTTTACCGTAATAATCTGGGGAACGACGTTTACTGCAACCAAGCTGCTGCTCGGACACTTTACGGCGATTGAGATCCTTTTCATGCGGTTTGCACTCGGATATCTGGCGCTTGCGGCGGCTTCCGTCCCCGAAAGACTTGCCCGGAAGGAACGCCCCCGGCGCACGTTCCGGCAGGAACTTTATTTTGCCGCAGCCGGACTGACAGGCGTTACGATTTATTTTCTCATGGAAAATAATGCCCTCAACTATTCACTTGCATCCAACGTCGGTATTATTGTTGCGATTTCGCCGCTTTTTGCCGCACTGTTTTCGAGCTTTTTCCTTAAAGAGGAAAAGGTATCCGCGCGCTTTTTCATCGGATTTGCCGTCTCCATGTCAGGCATCGTGCTTGTCACGCTCAACGGTAATTTTGTACTTCGACTGAATCCTGCCGGAGATGTCCTGGCTGCATCAGCAGCAATTGTCTGGGCAATTTATTCCGTTATTCAGAAGAAAATTCAGGCTTTTGGGTACTCTGTCATTGCGCTTACCAGGAAGACATTTTTTTATGGGATTATCTTTATGATTCCGGTAATGTGCGTGAAGGGCTTTCATCCCGATCCGACTGTTCTTATAAATCCCCGGGTGATTTTCCCGGTCTTATACCTGGGGCTTGGTGCTTCAGCGGTCTGCTACGCCACATGGAACTATTCGCTTCATATATTGGGAGCCCTCAAAGTTTCCGCATATATTTATCTCATTCCGTTCGTCGGCATTCTGTTTGCAGGGCTTGTGCTGAAGGAGAAGATAACTCCCGCTGCGTTAGCCGGTGTAGTGCTGATCATGTTCGGACTTTACCTTTCAGAGCGAAGTTTCAGGAAAGCAAAGCCCGATCAGGATGCTGTTCCGGTTCCGGCTGCAGCTGAAACAGTCATGGCAGATGAAGGCACAGACAGGGAATAGTCCGAGCCTGCCTCTGCTTTCCGGCTCCTTCAACGCGGATTCATTTGCTGTGATTATATTCACCGATAAACATTTCATGTATAATTTGAATTTCACATATGCTAAAATGAATTTAATATTTTCCGGCAATGATTTTTGTCTCCCGGAATTAGCTGCTTTTATGAGTTTGAAGGAGGTAGTCCATATGAATTGTCTCAAATGCGGTGCTGAATTGCCTGATGATTCCAAATTCTGCGCAGTCTGCGGTACACCCGTATCTGCAGCGCCGGTAAATCCGGCCGCGGATCAGCCTTTCGTGACGGCACAGCCTGCATCGGAAAGTTCTCAGACTGCTCCGGAAGCAAAGTCCGAAAAGAAAAAATCCACAAAGAGACTTCTGCTGACAGCTGTCCTTGCTATACTCGCCGTTGCCGTTCTCGGCACTGCCGTATTCTTCGCTTATAAAGCGTTGTCATCCCTGACCGGCCAACACTCCGGTTTTGAGAAGCAGTCGACGCTTCTTTTGGTAAGCGGGCAGGACGAAGTCCAGATTTTAGGTGACAATGCGAGTCCTATAAAGATTGACGGGGAGATCGGCACATATTCCTATTCGATGGACGGAAAATCACTTGCACTGACTGTGGATGCGGACGATGAGGGGCTTTCTTCGCTGAAATACTGCGACGGAACAAAATCATATGATGTCGCGGATGACGTATACACATTCTTTATATCGCCTGCCTGCAGCAGGATTGCCTATCTGACGGATTTTGATTTTGACACGTATACCGGCACGCTCTTTATCTACGACACAGCTTCGAAGAAATCGGAAGAGATTACAGACGATGCCGCATCCGGGGGATCATTTTCTCCGGACGGCAAATCCTATTCCTACATTTCCGATATTGAGACGGACGACTACGGGACCATGACGGAATTTACCGGATATGTCAGCATCGACGGCGGGAAGCCGGAGAAGCTTGATACAAACATGTGTGCAGCGGCAATATCCGACGGCGGCAGGTACATTTACTATGTTGAGGCTGACCCGGATACCCAGGAGGATACCCTGTATGTCCGCAGCGGGAAGACGGATACAAAGCTTGGCAGTCTTGACTCTTACAGCGCTGTCTATCTGAACCGTGACTGTACGGAAGTCTTGTTTGGGAAAGGCGGCTCCACATACGTCAGCATTAAGGGCGCCGACAAGGAGAAAGTCAGCGGGATGGATATGGCCACGATGGTTTCTCCCGATTCGATACAGTACAGCTATTCCTATGTCAGCAACACATATGCGCTTACCCTGGGAGTTAAGAGCTTTGCCGGGCAGCTGTACGCATTTACGGAGGATGACAGCGGTACGACGCTTTCCTATGTCGGCAAGGATTATGAGACAACGGATATTGACGAATTGGATGACTCCTATTACATGTATGACATGTTTCTTTCCCGGGACGGCAAGGCTTTATATTACCTGAATGATTCGGGCAAAATTCTGTACTACAAAAACTACCGCGATTTTGATACGGACCCGGAGAAATTTGATGCAGGATCGGATGTATATGGCTTCACGGTGATGCCGGACCAGTCAGCCGTGTATTTTGTGGACGATGAAGAAACTCTGTGGGTCAAGCGCGGAAATGCCGATCCGGAGGAAGTTGCCGACAGTGTCGATTACAGTACTATTTATGCGGCACCGGACGGGAAGGGTCTGTATTTCTTATCGGATGTCGAAACAGACGAAGAATCCTACACGGATATCGGCACACTGCATTATGTTGCAGACAAAAAAGATGCCGAACCGGAGGAAATCGCTGAGGATGTGTCCAATATTGAAGTCTCCGATTACGGTATCGTATATTATGTCTATGACCATGTCGATGAAGATACATACAATAATATCGGCGAGGCATTCTTCAGCAAAGACGGGAAGACGTTTGAGAGCATCATGGATGATGCTGTCATCTACTGATCGGATTTTCCGGAAAAGGCAGGGAGGCGTAATTATGGACAGGCAGGGAATATGCATAACAAGTATCGGTGATACTGCGCCCGAACACGTTTCGGAGCATTCCTCCTATGAATATCTGAAATACAATACAGTCGAACGCCGGCCGGGCTGTCCGGCAAAGGCGGCTGTCTATGAGCTCATGCCCGGCAAGGCAAATTATCCGTATCATTATCATACCTGCAGTGAAGAAGTTTTCTATATCCTTAGCGGGACGGGATTCCTCGATACACCGGACGGACGGAAAACCGTTGCGGAAGGTCAGTTCATCTGCTGCCCGCCCGGGCAAGACGGCGCGCATAAGCTGACGAATGCATCTAAAACGGAAAAACTGGTCTACATAGATTTTGATACCGTGCATTCACCGGACGTTGTATATTATCCGGATTCGAATAAGGTCGGTGTATATATAGACGGACGGGAACCTTCGTTCTTTATCGAAGATACTAGCGTGGACTATTATGAAGGCGAGTAGACGGTAACCTGCAGATATTGGTTTATACTGACTGACGGACGTATCTCACATGCATGGAATATGCAGGTGAATACGTCCGTTTTCCTGTGTCCCTGCAGGTGTTTTTGTACCTGTTTCTTTTTTGTCCGGAAAGTGGGTAAAAACATGCCGGTTTTCGGTTGACATGACATGTGTTTATAAGTACACTTTTTTTCAGTGTTACGAAAGAACCCGCACGTATGAGGGATAAAGAGGAGGAGAAAATGGCTCAGTCAACCGAACAGGTCACAGGTTATTTACCAGACGAGGCACCATCCATCGGAAAGACACTGATATTTGCATTCCAGCAGATTTTGGTTATGTTTCCGGCTACGGTAACCGTCGCACTTCTTACCGGCTTCCATGTATCCACTACAATTTTTGCAAGCGGACTTGCAACAATTTGCTTCCTGCTTATTACCAGGGGCAAGATCCCGCTCTACTATGGCTCAAGCTTTTCCTATCTGGCTGCAATCATCAGCATCACAGGGGCAAAATATGCTGTAACTGCACCTGACAATCTTATTTCGCAGGCACAGTTCGGTATTATCATGTCCGGACTGGTATCCATTGCTGCCGGACTTATTGTCAGCCGCTTTGGCATGGACGTTATCGAGAAAGTGCTTCCGGCAACAGTGACCGGCTCCATTGCAATGGTTATCGGTATTTCACTTGCAGGAACCGCGATTACTTCTGCTGCAGGATTTAATTCCGAAACCGGCACAACAAATAACAGCGCATGGATTGCGGCCATTATTACTCTTATTGCGACGATTATTTTCTCCGTCTATCTCCGAGGTGTCTGGGGGCAGCTTCCGATCCTGTTCGGCATCATTGTCGGCTATGTTGTGTCTATCCCTCTGGGCCTTATTGACTTCGGTTCTATCTGGCAGGGAAATATTGTTTCTGTTCCGCATTTCACGCTCCCGACTGTAAGCTGGAAGGCTGTGGCTGCGATCATGCCGATAGCAATTGCTACGATCCCCGAGTCTACCGCGCATCTGTTCCAGCTGGACATTTATGTGAATGACCTGGCAAAGAAAAAGAACAAAGGCGTATATAAGATCGCTGACAAGCTCGGCCTGAACCTCATCGGCGACGGCATCGGCGATATCGTTGCTTCCCTGTTCGGCGGCCCTGCCGGTACAAATTACGGCGAGAACCTTTCCACCATGGCAATTACAAAGAACTTCTCCACAAGAGTTTTGGGAACAGCCGCAATTATGGCTATGGCGCTCTCTTTCCTTGAGCCTGTATCCAACGCGATTAATTCCGTACCGTCGAGCGTTATAAACGGTGCATGCATTTATTTGTTCGGCGTTATCGGAGCACAGGGCGTTGCCATTATGATCAACAAAAAAGTTGATATGTTTGATGCAAGGAACCTGGCTGTCATTTCCGTTATTCTTGTTGTCGGTCTCGGCGGAACATATGGTTTTTCCGGCGGAATGATCCCGGCATTCGGGTTTGAGTTTCCGGCAATTGCGACAGCGGCAACGGTTGGAATTCTCCTGAATCTGATTCTTTCGATCGGCAGAAAGAAGCCGTCCGAAGAGCAGACCGCGGCCTGATTTTTCGACAAAGCGGTTCATGTCATCTGTTAAGAGCCTCGGAACAGTCACACTGTCCGGGGCTCTTTTTGGATAATCGATATGACTCCTGCATTGCACGATCAGGGTTCTTCAACAGTCCCGACAGGGGATTCTCGGATGTCTCCCCGTGCCTTCAGATCGGCGACGATTTCCGCATATGTGTTTTCATCGATTTTGTATTTGATCCGATAGACAAGATACCCTGCCGCGATTAGAACAAGCGGCAGAAAGAGCATGGAGCATTTCATAATAAATATGCCTTTTTCCGTTACATCAGCAGGCGTAACGGCTGCATTCATGCCTGCGATTACAACGGTCATACTTATGATGAAATTGGCGGCGGCTCCGCCGATTTTATTAATAAAAGGCTGAATGGAAAAAGTTATGCTTTCATTCCTTTTCCCGAGTTTCCATTGACCGTATTCAATTGTATCAGTCAGGAATACAAGCATCAGGAGCTGAATAAATGATTGTCCGCCGAAAAGAAGGACTGCGGCAGCACCGAGGAATATCATGTTCATCGGCGAGAAGAAAAAAACAACATAACCGCAGGTGACCAGAATCGTTGCTCCCATATACAGCTGCCTCCGGGAAAACTTTTTGCTGAAGCGAGGAAAAACCGCGAGGGCTGCAATCTGCACCGGGCCAAGCACTGCAGCTAAAACAAGGAACATGTCTGTGTTTTTATATGCGTATTTGAAAAAATACATGCCGAATCCCGTTGTTGTACAATACCCGGTCATGAAAAGCGCCATGGAAAGAGCAGCATAAAGCAGCTGGTCGTTCTTTACAATCGCGCGGAACATGCCGCGCAGGGTGGTCCGTTCCTCCTGCCTGAAAACATTTCGGGGTTCCCTGACTCCTGCAAGGGTTATGCACTGACCCGATACCATAATTACGGCAACAATAACAGCAAAATAGAAGCTGCCTTTCTGCACGTTCCCGGCTGCATCTCCAAGCGCTTTCGTAGCGGGGATTATTCCGACTGCAATTGCATAGAGACCGATACTTGCACATATGCGTGCCGTCGCCCCGATCTTTTCCCTGACTTTCTGATCAAGCGAAAGAGCAGGGAGCATGGACCAGTAGGCAATGTCGTTGGCGGTAAAGGACGCTTCCCAGAATAGATAGATTATGGTAAAGACAGTAAGGAATGCTGCGCCCTGAAGTCCGAAATCGGTAAAGAACAGGATTGTAAAAACAGCGGACCCGAGGGCGCCCGCGGCAATCCACGGTTTGAATTTACCAAAGCGGCTTTTTGTATTATCGACAAGGAAACCCATGAACGGATCATTCAAAGCGTCATAAATACGAATCACCAGCATGATTGAACCCGCTCCGACAAAAGTGGAATCGGGAAGATTAAGGATATCTGTCAGATAAAAGGTCAGATACATGCTGACAAGTGTATAAAGCATGTCCCTTCCGATCGTTCCGATGCTGAAAGTGAACTGGTTGCGAAAGGCGTTTGGATCGGCCATATGACTGCCTCCGTTTGCCCTTTACATTATATCAGCTGACATGCCTGATGATATACAGATTCGAACCGAAATCCCCGAGCATCCTGGTCCGGGAATTGAAATTGCTTCCTTCAAACTGGTTGTTCAATTTAACCCCGGCTTCAAGGAGACGACCGTATCCCTGATATTCCTCGACACAGTCCGTGAGGCAGACGAGCTTGTTTATCATGCGCGCAGGGAACCACTCCGGATCAATGTGAAAGGGCAGTATGAAGTTGATAAGTGCTCCAAACCTTTTAATATAGAGAGGCCGGGGCATTGTGCGGAGTGTGTATTTTTTCTCCGGATCAAGACCCGCGAGCGGCAGAAAGTCAAAGCCTTCGCTCGCCGATGACTGTGTCTGATAGAAACCTGCTACAGCCTCTTCCTTATCCCGCCCGACTGATTCCCAATGAACCTTATTTCCCTTCAAAGCGTCAAAACGGTAGAACTTACCATACTGCATTGTATTGCGGTGCTCTTTGTAAAAGGCAATCTGTTCGCGGATTTCCCGCTTTTCGAGACGCGGGACGAATTTCAGATCCAGCTCATAACCGAGACAGCCAAAGCTCGCCGCATTAAACCGGGATGACAGTGGTGTGGAGCGAAGCGTCTGCTGGTGAGGGGCACTTGAAACATGGGCGCCTATTGTCGACAGCGGATACAGGTAGGAAAGGCCTCTCTGTATCGCCAGACGCTCAATCGGATCTGTGTCGTCCGATGCCCAGATCTGCGGGGAATAGCAAAGCATGCCCAAATCAAAGCGGTTTCCTCCGCTCGAACAGGTCTCCAGGAGAATCTGCGGCCGGTCGCCGAAAATGCGCCCCAGGATATCGTAAAGACCGATGATATAGCGGTGATAGAACTCACCCTGATCGGAAATACAGGGGGAGTACATGTCGCTCATATGGCGGTTCATGTCCCATTTGACATAGGAGATATCAGCCTCCGTGAGGATTCCCCTTACGGAGGTGACAATATAGTCGCGGACTTCCGGATTGCACAGATCCAGAACAAGCTGGTTTCTCCCAAGGGATGGATCCCTGTCGGGGAGCCGCACGGCATATTCAGGATGAGCCCGGAACAGATCGCTGTCGGGATTCACCATCTCCGGTTCGAACCACAGTCCGAATTTCAGTCCGATCCGGTTGATTTTTTCAGCAAACTTCGGCATCCCGCACCGGATTTTCCTGCGGTTAACGGTATAGTCCCCGAGGCCGGCGGTATCGCTGTTTCTTTTTCCGAACCAGCCGTCGTCGAGGACAAACAGTTCGACTCCGAGCTTTTTGGCCTGCCTTGCAAGACGCAGAAGCTTGCCCTGTGTAAAAGAGAAGAAGTGGGCTTCCCAGTTATTCAGGAGTACGGGCCTTTCTTTTCCTTTCCAGATGCCGCGTACGATGTGCCCGTTGATGAAATCGTGAAAATTCTGACTCATCCCGTTAAAGCCGCTGCTGCTGAAAGTCATAATCGTTTCGGGGGTCTCAAACCGTTCGCCTTTATGCAGCGTCCAGGAAAAACAATGCGGGTTTATTCCGGACATGACCCGGACAAGGCCCATATTGCTCAGTTCGACGCCTTCATAATGATTGCCGCTGTATACGAGATTAAATCCGTATACACGGCCGGAGCTTTCCGAGGCCCCCTGTTCGGCCAGAAGAAAACCGGGATTGGAGCGGTTGCTTGACGCACCTGTCGTACTTTCATTGACGAATAGTCCGGGATGCAGCCGGCAGTCATCGCGGTGTGCTTCCTTGATCCAGCCGCCCTTGAATGTGACCATGGAGAAATTTCGGCTGGGAAGGTCAATCATCATGCTCATGAGCTTGCGGATTTCGAGCGGATTCTCATTGCCGTTTTCAAGGACGACGCGGCGGGTGATGACATCCATGCCTGCAAATACTGTGTAAAAGAGATGCAGCAGGACCCCGCTCGGCTGGTCGATCATCGTAATTTTCAGTGTCCTGCAGTCGTCGGCTTCACTGTACGAGGACGGTAATGTGTCCATGGGAATACATCCGTCCGTAATCTGGGAACCGGAATAGACAAAATCAGTCACAAAAGAGCCGTTCGGCATACGGATCTCGGCAGGCGAATGCCGATAGTCGCCTTTGCCGATACCGGACCACTCCAAAGACATTGTATCCAGAGAATATAGAGGATCGGATGCGTCATATTTGACCGTACTGCCGATTTCGGCGGACTGTTTTAGAATAAGCGCCTCATATGACTGCTCCTGAAGACGCTCGCCATAGTGAATGCTCTCAAGGTGACCGAACTTTGTCACGCGGAAAATATAACTTGTGTGATCCGTGTCAAGCCGAAAAGTACCGTCCTGGTATGAAATCATATGCCCGCCTCCTTTTGTAAGATAACCGCTTCGTACGGAGCAAGGATTCCGTTAAAATCCCTTCGGTCATAATTGGAGAGGAGAAGCCGGCCAGAAGCGGCGGCTTTCTGCTTATGACGCGAAAAGCTGCAGAGGACCATAAGCTTTTCATCCCCCAGTGTCCTTTCAAAGGTAAAAATTCGATTCGTCGTCTTCCGTGCACGGAAATCCCCGTATTTCAGCGTCTCACTGCCGGCCCGGAACGTGATCATCCTGCGGTAGAAACTGCGGATTGAATTCGGGTCGTCCCTCTGCTGTTCCATATTGATCTTTATATAGTTTTTATTGACGCCAAGCCATGGCGTTCCCGTTGTAAAGCCGGCGTTTGGCGTGCTGTTCCACTGCACGGGAGTACGCGCATTATCGCGGCTTGTCGTGCGGATGCTTCTCCAGCAAAGACGTTTCGGAATATGCAGACTGCGGAAATAGCGATACACGTTATGAGATTCCATGTCCCGTATCTCGTCCATGGATGTAAAATCAAAATTTGTCATCCCGATTTCCTGCCCCTGGAAAATGTACGGTGTTCCGCGCAGTGAGAGAAGAAGGAGACACAGCATTTTTGCGGATTCCGACCGGAAGACGCCGTCATCGCCGAAACGCGAGACGCTCCGGGGCTGATCATGGTTTTCAAAGTAATTTGCCGTCCAGGTAAGCGCATTCTGCCACCTGGCGAGTACTTTCCCGAATTTTCCTGCATGGAAGCGATGCTTCAGCCATTTGACAATCCACTGGTCGGTTTCCATGTGTTCAAAAGAAAAAATCATGTCAAGCTCGCCGCGGCTTTTATCACAGAGATCCCGTCCCGTACCGGGAGTCACGAAAACCGTCTCCCCGACGGTGAAGCAGTCGTAGTGGGACAGGACGTCTCTGCGGAGGCGGCGCAGTATTTCATGTGTTCCCTCCTGGGAAAGATAGTGTTCGCTTCCTGTCAGAATCAGCTTCTTTTTCCCGTCTTCGAGAGAGGATTTGTACAAAACATTAATAACATCACACCGGAACCCGGAGACACCTTTGTCCAGCCAGAACCGCATGATATTCTCAACCTCTTCAAGAACTGCCGGGTTACGGTAATTCAGGTCGGGCTGCTTTTTGGAAAAAAGGTGAAGATAGTATTCCCCGCTCCTGTCGTCAAATTCCCAGCAGTTGCCGGCGAAAAAGCTGGTCCAGTTATTCGGCAGGCCTCCGTCTTTTCCGGGCCGCCAGATATAATAATTGCGGTAAGGGCTTTGCGGATCGCGGCTCTTACGGAACCATTCATGTTCGTCCGAAGTGTGGTTAATGACAAGATCCATTACGATCCGGATATCGAGGCGCGCAGCTTCGGACAGAAGACGATCCATGTCATCCATCGTACCGAAATCAGGATGAATGCTGCGGTAGTCGCTGATGTCATATCCGTTGTCATCGTTCGGCGAACAGTATACGGGGGAGAGCCACACAATGCCCACGCCCAATTCCTTCAGGCTGCCTAAGTGCCGGATAATTCCCGGAATATCTCCTATGCCGTCCCCGTCTGTATCCTGAAAGCTCCGCGGATAGATCTGATATACGACGCGCTCCTGCCACCAATCCGGCATATCCATCACCTCTGCAATCACAGTGCCGTTTAAAGAATATAGATCTATATTTTACGCTATGATCCTTGATGACGTAAAGTAAAAGAATAGATATTGCATACCGAAAAAAAGCAAAACAGGAAGTGAAAATCAGAGGGGAAATATGATCCCGAAACGGTTGCAATATACAACTGTTGCGTGTTATATTCATAACGAGGTGATGATATGACGGATCAGGGAAGCATACATGTAAGGGAATTAATCCGTATTCTCGTAAGGAATCTTGGAATTCTGGAAAAAAGCGACGCATCGTGCTGCGGCATTACAATTGCCCAGTGCCATGCCATTGTGGAAATCGGCAGGGCGAAAAAGATAGCGTTGGTCGATCTGGCTGATTGTCTGGGCCTTGATAAAAGTACAATGAGCCGCACGATCAATAATCTTGTTCAAGCCGGTATCGTCGACCGTGATACGGACGACGGCGACAGGCGGTATGTTGTCATTCAGCTGTCGGACAGCGGCACCGAAGTATTCAGGACGATCGAGGAGAGCATGGGGCGGTATTACCTCGACATTTTCTGTCTGATCCCGGAAGAGAAAAGGGAACAGGTACTGGAAAGTCTGCAGCTCCTGACATCCGCCGTTAAAGCAAACAGCTGCCGCGGATGCGATAACATCCAACTGCTGCATCAATCTTAGCGGAAGTAAAAAGACGCGCTGAAGGTAGCATACCGTGTTCTCAAAAACAGCGGGCGGCTTGCGATGGAGCACATGTAAAAGTCAGAAAATAACAGGGGGATAAGAAAAAGTGGAATTCGTAATTGACGAGATGAAGGAATCCGACTGGCCGCAGGTTTCAGCCATATACATGTCAGGAATAGAGTCGGGAATTGCGACTTTTCAGTCGGAAGTACCGACATGGGAAGAATGGAACCGAAGCCATCGTGAAACATGCAGGTTTGCCGCACGAAAGGGCGGAGATGTACTTGGATGGGCTGCATTAAGCCCTGTATCCAGCCGATGCGTCTATGCTGGAGTTGCAGAAGTAAGCATTTATATTGCTGCGGGCTGCAGGGGAAAAGGAGTCGGTACAAAACTGCTGCGTGCCCTGGTTAAAGCATCCGAAAAAGAAGGATACTGGACTTTGCAGTCCGGGATCATCAAAGAAAACACAGCCAGCATCAGCCTGCACAAAAAATGCGGATTCAGGCTGATTGGCATACGGGAGCGCCCGGCCAGAATGCGCGACGGTACCTGGCATGATGTTGCACTGATGGAACGAAGAAGTCCGACAGTCGGTTCCATTACCGAATAACCGTTTCGTATTCCAAGGCGCATAAATTGCATCTCCGGCGCACATCGCCCGACAGAAGCAGGCAGTTATTTCCCGGACAAAGTGAAAGGCCGAAAAACCTGACAATGCCGAGGAATAATTGCCTGCTGTATTTATGCAGTTTTTTTGCGAATAGCTATTGCGTTAGCCTCGTCTAACTTTTATAATGAAGAAGGAATTAGACGAGACTAACATTTCTCGAATCGGACAGACACCCGTAAGGATGCCCCAAAGAAGAGGAGACAAATCATATGACTTTATGCGAGCTTGAAATCGGAAAGAAAGCAAAGATAAAGGCGGTTTACGGACACGGAGCCCTGCGCGACAGGCTTCTGGATATGGGCCTCACTCCCAAGACACAGATTATGATCCGCAAAACGGCACCAATGGGAGATCCCATTGAACTCACACTTCGAAGCTATGAACTGACACTCCGTCTTGACGATGCCAGAAACATAGAAGTGGAGAAGGTGGACTAAATGGTATTAGCACTGGCAGGCAACCAGAACAGCGGAAAGACAACACTTTTCAATCAACTGACGGGCTCCAACCAGCATGTAGGAAATTTCCCCGGCGTTACTGTAGACCGAAAGGAAGGCCTGATCCGCGGACATAAGGGTATAACTGCAGTCGACCTTCCGGGCATTTATTCCCTCTCCCCATATTCCAGCGAAGAGATTGTTACAAGGGATTTCCTGATTGAGGAACATCCGGACGGCATTATTAATATTGTGGATGCCGGCAACATAGAGCGAAATTTGTATTTGAGCATGCAGCTCATTTCCCTAAATATTCCAATGGTCATTGCACTGAATATGATGGATGAGGTCAGAGCCAACGGCGGTACGATCAAGATCGAACAGATGGCTGCCGAACTGGGTGTGCCTGTTATTCCGATTTCGGCAAGCAAAAATGAAGGCGTCGATGAACTCATAGAGGAAGCGCTCCGCACGGTTTCCGAAAAAAGACGGCCGGCCCGTGTGGATTTCTGCGCCGGCGTCGTACATCGTTCGATTCATGCAATTACGCATCTTGTGGAAGACCATGCCGAACGCATCGGCGCTGCTCCGCGTTTTGCCGCAACGAAGATTGTGGAAGGCGACCGGCTCATGCTTGATAAACTTAAGCTGACGGAAAATGAACTGGAAACGATTGAGCATACCATAACGGAAATGGAAACGGAATTGGGCACGGACCGTAAGGCGGCTATTGCCGATATGCGGTATTCGTTTATTGATAAACTGGTAAAAGATACGGTTATAAAGCCTGCTGTCAGCAGACAGCATCAGAGAAGTATCCGCATTGACACCATTCTTACCGGTAAATACCTTGCGATTCCTGCTTTTCTTGGAATCATGGCCTTAATTTTCTGGCTGACATTCGGAGTCATCGGTTCCTTCCTGAGCGGCTTGCTCGGACAGGGAATTACCGCTGTCAGCAGCGCTGTGCAGGCAGGCCTTACGGCCGCCGAAGTGAATCCTGTTGTTATTTCACTCGTAGTGGACGGCATCCTGGCCGGTGTAGGAAGCGTGCTGTCATTTGTCCCGACTATTGTTGTCCTTTTCTTTTTTCTGTCCCTGCTCGAAGACAGCGGCTACATGGCAAGGGTCGCTTTTGTCATGGACAAGCTTCTCCGTAAAATCGGACTGTCCGGAAAGAGTTTTGTACCGATGCTGATTGGTTTCGGATGCTCCGTACCGGCGATTATGTCAACTCGTACGCTGACGAGCGAACGGGACCGGAAAATGACGATTTTCCTTGTGCCTTTTATGAGCTGCAGCGCGAAGCTGCCCGTATACGGTATTTTTTCCATGGCATTTTTCCCGGACAATGCGGCGCTCGTCATGATTATTCTCTATATCCTTGGCCTTGTATTTGCCGTGCTGTCCGGATTGATAATGAAGAGCACGGTCTTTAAGGGCAACCCCGTACCATTTGTGATGGAGCTTCCCAATTACCGGCTGCCAAGCCCCAAGTCGGTTGTACTGCTTCTGTGGGACAAGACAAGGGACTTCATCACACGGGCATTCACCGTGATTTTCTTTGCATCCATGATTATCTGGTTTTTGCAGACGTTTGATGTCCGAATGAATGTTGCAGCCTCCAGTGCCCAAAGCCTGCTGGCCGGAATCGGTCAGTTTATTGCACCTGTTTTCTCACCTCTGGGCTTTCCGGACTGGCGCGCGTCAACAGCTCTGATCACCGGACTGATGGCAAAAGAAGCTGTCGTAAGCACGCTTGCGGTCCTGACCGGCGCCGGTACAGCAGCACTTCCTGCAGCTCTGTCGACTATTTTTACGCCTCTTTCCGGACTTGCATTCCTGGTATTTACGCTGCTCTATACGCCGTGCATTGCGGCTGTCAGTACCGTCAGACGTGAAATGAACAGCTGGCGGGCAGCAGGTGGGATGGTCCTCTTCCAGACTGCCGCTGCATGGACAGCCGCATTTGCGGTCTATCAGATCGGAACTTTTTTTATGAGGTGACAGGCGGGTTAACCGTTGGTGCGGCCGGGATTCTGTCCGCAGCCTGCCCTGCGCCGGATGGTATCTGATCCCACGTAAAAGACAGTACCTGTTCGACAAATGTCCTTGCTATCTCCGGGTCAAACTGAATACCCGCGCCCTGCTTTATTTTTTCGGCTGCTTCAAAGTTAGTCAGTGATTTCCTATACGTACGCGGACCTGTCATGGCGTCAAAACTGTCGGCAAGAGCAATAACCCGCCCAAACTCCGGAATCTCCCTGCCCTTAAGACCTTTGGGATAGCCGGTTCCGTTCCACCTTTCGTGATGAGAAAGAATTGCCTCGGCAACTTCCGTGATTTCGTAAGAAGAACGGATAATGCGGCATCCGATTTCGGGGTGCTGCTTAATTATTTCGTATTCATCTTTGGACAGGAGGCCCTTCTTGTTCAGAATTCCCTCGTCAATTGCAATTTTGCCGATGTCGTGAAGAAAGCCGACCAGATACAGAGTGCTTATTTCCGTGTCGGTGTAATGCAGGGCCGCTCCGATTTTCCGGCAGATTTCCCCGACCCTCTTTGAGTGTGCTTCCTCCCTCGGATTTTTTTCGTGAAGTGTGTTCATGATGACCTGGACGGTGTTGCTTCTCATGCTCTTGCTCTCAATGATTTTATGTTTGAACATGTGGTCTTCGGCATTCTTTATGACTTCCTGGAGTGTTTCCTCGGAAGACGTTTTTGTATCCCATCCGAAGGACACATCAACAGGAACGGAGTTGATCTGCAATTCGGAACATTTTCTTTTGGCAATCCTTACAATTTCCTCTGCTTCCCGATTGTCGGTGTTGGGAAGCAGGATGATAAATTCATCGCCGCCCCACCTTGCTGCCGTATCCTGTTTGCGGCAGGCGCTGGAAATCGCAGCGGCAGCGGCCTGGAGAAGGTCGTCCCCCGCTTCATGTCCGAATGCATCATTCACAAGTTTCAGTCCGTTCAGGTCGCCGATAATAATGGATATGGGATAATTTTCCGGTTTGTCTATGCGCTGCAGGGCTTCTTCGTAATACCTGCGGTTAAAGAGGTCCGTTAAGTTGTCGTGATAACTGAGATACTGATTCTTCTCCTGAGCCCTCTTGAGCGGTGTAATGTTCAGGACAAAGCAGGTTGCACCGATAATTCTGCGGTCCCTGGCGAGGATCGGGGAGTAATAGTCCTGCCAGCTGGTGCGTGCATTCTTTTCACTGCCGAATTCCTCTACAACGGAAAAATATTCGCCGGACAGGGCACGGTCAAAGTTCTGCTTAAGGCGATCTGCATCTTCTGGCTTGTTGATTATGTCAAAAATATTCATGCCGATCTGGATTTCCCTGCCCCACATACGAAGCATCGAATACTTGTGCCGTTCGTTGAACGCGGTATACGCGTAGCTGCTGTCTATGGAATATACAAGTATTTCCGGAGAACTTTCCAAAATGGCTGAGAACAGGGTATTTGATTTTTCAAGCTCGTTATTGAACTCCTTCAGCTGATTTCTGGAAGCAATAACCTTCCTGATTTCATCCTTGATGAGAAAATACAGCAAAAGGGCGCTTGCAAATACATATACCCATCCTTTTATAATATTTGCAACAAGCAGATCGTTGCTGTCCGTGAAAACAGCACCGACAATCCTGTCAGACATGACAATCCACAGTACCCCGACGAGAAAATAGATAAGGGATATTTTAAGTGCCTTGATGAAGGCGCCCTCAGCTGCGGAACGGAAGATCCGCGCAAACCAATTCCCGGATGCCGTATTTTGTTCGATTTTTTCTTCTTCATGTGAACGAGTCTGCTGAAGATTCGGCATAGTCACGGGCCCCCATATTTCTGATAAAATTTATCTGATTAGATAAGAGAAATTTATTTGTGCTCTACCTAGTGTATCAGTTATTGACTGCAGAAAAAAGAGAAATGATTCGTTCCTGTATAGAAAAATGAAGATGCCGGAACGGTACCGGATTGAATTGCAAAATGAAATATGAGACACTTTAAGAGATATCAAAACAAAAGGAACGAATACCACATTCAGGGGGATTTGCATATGAGAATAACATTTATGGGTGCGGCGGAAACCGTTACCGGATCCTGCTTCCTGGTTGAGACGGAACAGACATCCTTTCTTGTTGACTGCGGAATGCACCAGGGCAAACCGGAAGAAACCATACTGAACCGTACGCCTTTTCCTTTTGATATCGGAAGCATTGACTTTATGCTTCTGACACACGCACACATCGACCACAGCGGCCGGATTCCGAAACTGTACCGTGACGGGTTCAGCAGGGATATATATGCGACCAGGGCGACAGCGGAACTGTGCGGGATTATGCTTCCCGACTCCGGACACATCCAGGAAATGGAGCAGGAATGGCAGAGCCGCAAGTACGGGCGCGCCGATAAACCGGTCGAGGAAGCCCTCTATACCATGCAGGACGGAATCGATGCCTGCAGGCTGTTCAAGGAGGTTCCTTATGACACGGAATTTCGGCCGGCTCCGGATGTCAGGGTCATCATGCGGGATGCGGGACACATCCTTGGATCTGCGATACTGGAGATATGGATTGCGGAAGGCCCGGAGGGCAGAGAGACAAAAATAGTCTTTTCCGGAGATCTGGGCAACAAAAATATACCGATTATGCGCGATCCCGCCGTTATTGACGGTGCCGATTACCTCGTGATCGAGTCAACCTACGGTGACCGGCTCCATGCGGAGCAGGGCGGTGATAAGGTCGAGCGGTTTGTCAAGATCATTAACGAGACGATATCACGCGGCGGCAACGTCATCATCCCTTCTTTTGCCGTAGGCCGCACACAGGAAATCATCTATGAACTGAACAGGGAAGAGGAGAAGTATAAGGACCAGCGGTCCGCATTCATGAGGACGCCGGTTTATGTTGACAGTCCGATGGCGGTTTCAGCTACAAAGGTATTCCGTGACAACGAAGAATGTTTTGACGATGAGGCCAGGGAATATATCAGGAACGGAGACAACCCGCTTGATTTCACAAATCTTCATTTCACGGAAAGCGCGGAGGAATCCAAAGCGCTCAACCTGGATGAAGAAAGCAAGATTATCATTTCAGCGAGCGGCATGTGCGATGCGGGGCGCATCAAGCACCACCTCAAGCATAATCTCTGGAAAAAGAACGCGGCAGTGATTTTTGTCGGGTATCAGGCTGCGGGCACACTGGGCCGCCGGCTTGTTGACGGTGCGAAAAAGGTCCGTATTTTTGATGAAGAAATTGCCGTGAATGCGCGCATCGAAACCATAGAAGGTTTTTCCGGACATGCCGACCGCGCCGGACTTCTGGACTGGATCGGATCCATGAAAAATAAGCCCGCCGAAATCATCCTGGTGCATGGCGAGCCGGAGGTTATCGAAAGCTTTTCCCGGTCAATCGGGGATACGTTCGGAATCGAGACACATATAGCCGGGCTTGATGAGACAGTCGAGCTTGGAAGTCCTGTTGCCCGCGCAGCTTCCGTATCCCCGCGTGTTATTCCGGAAGAGGCGCGGTATCCTTCCGGTACGATCAGCATGGAGGATTTTCAGACGATTCTCGATACGCTTTCCGTCCGCTGCAGGAAGGAACTTTCCCGGGCGGAAGGTGCGGAGGAACGCAGTGGAATTCTGCGTGAGTACAAGGCTCAGCTGCAGAAGGCTGCAGGAGAGATGCTCGACAAGGTCCGCTGAAGGATGGCCGGGGAACCATTTATCCGGACCAGATCATGAACGGCAAAGTCGATCAGCTCTCCTTTTGCCACATGCCGGTTTCCCCGGAAACAGCTGCCTCTTCCAGGGCGCGGAAGAAATCTGCATATTTATTGTCATTCCCGATTTCGATAAACTCCGCGTATCCGCCTTCTATCAGCATCGCGCTGAAATTGCATTCCCGGAGGTTCTCCTCGTTGATTTCCGAAGGAATCGAAAGCCAGACATAACGCAGGAGCCTGTCATACTTATCCGTTTCGGAATTGTCCCTTTCGAGGTATATGTCTTTGCCCAGCAGGGTGTCCGAGGCAAAGACGGATGCTTCTGCTGCATAAAATTCGCCGGCCCGGCCTTCTTTTTCCGTCTCAGGGCAGTCTGCTCCGATAACCCGCACTTTGGATATTTCTCCGGAATCATGCCGAACCTTGATCGTATCCCCGTCAATTACGGATACAACTTCGACTTTTTCAAAATGACAGCCGCCGACCGCAGATATGTTCTGCGCAGATGACAGCAGAAGTTCGCGTCCGCCTTTATACTCGCTGAGGATACCGGTGATTATATAGTTTTCGTCAACGGAAATGGCCATCAGGTCCACTCCGGAATCCGCGCTGATATATACGGCAGCCTCTTCCGTACCCTGGTCCACGGAAAGCAGAGCGCTTCCGCTGCGATACCGGGAAATGGAGACGACCTTTCCTCTGATTGTATATGTCTTCCCCGGTTCTGCCTGATCAAGGTCAGTCTGCGGCAGCAGGGAAGATGCCGCGGCTGCCGCAGAAGAAGACGAGTCTGCGGTCTGCATGCCCTGCTGCGGCGCGCAGGAAGCCGTTGCCGGCAGCAAAAACAGAAACAGCAGGACGGCTGACAGCGTTCGTGTTATTTTCATATCCGGTTGTTCCTTTCGGTAATCATCCTGTAAGGACAGAATATCATGAAACCGCATATCCGCGGAAAAGTTGTGATTTCCGACGTGTTATAATGAAAATATATAAGACATGTTTTCCCGCGTATTTGCGCATTGCGATTACTGGCTTAAACAATTGACACCATGCTTCATCAGACGGCAAAAGCCAGGATCCGGAAAAGGTGGTGTACATCATGAAAAAGTTTCTTACTGACGCCTGCATTCTTTTTATTACTGCAGGAATTCTATTTTTGTCAGCCGGCTGCGGGAATAAGGACAGGACACCAACGAATGATACCTCGGTGACAGCTTCGGAGACCTCGGCGGAGGAGACGGAAGAGACAGTACCCACTTCCGGGACTACATCAGAAACAGCCGCGGAGACGACTGTTCCGCAGGTGCCGGAGCTTCTGGACTATTTCCCTCTTACACCCGATGTCTTCAGCGATTATGCAGGGACCGGCAATGAATATGTCCCGATGACCTCATATGTGGAATATGTATGGTCAGACATGATTCAGCTTGTTTATGACAACGGCGGAACGCAGATCCATACGCTCTATGCCGTCCGGGACGGGGAGGTTCGTGTCCTCAAAAACCAGCCTGAACTGTATGCAAGGGAAGATCTTTCGCTTGTGCCTGCTGACAGCGACGGGGAGATCCTGATTAAGGAACCGATTACGGTAGGTACGAGCTGGTTTGTCACCGGAGGCAGCCGCACGATTACCGATCTGCATGCCAGCGTCACGACACCTTCCGGAACGTATGATGCGCTCGAAGTAACCACTATCGGTAATGATACAACCACCAGGGATTATTATGCCCCGGGAATCGGCTTCATTAAACAGGCGGTTACCGGAGCTTATGAAATCACGCAGGAACTGAAAAACCGTATGGTCGGGACGCCTCAGGATAGGGATATTACTTTCTATTACCCCCGCATGACGGATACGGATGTGGAAATTGTCTCCACGACCATTCCTGTCGAACTGTATACGAATGATAATCTTACCGATATCCTGGAACAGAATTTCCAATCGGTTCCTTCAGGAGATCTGCATGTAATCATGAGCAGCGGCACGGAAATTCTTTCCATGAAACTCGATCCGTCAAACTGGATTGTCACGGTCGATCTGTCTCCCGAATTTGTTTCGGAAATGAATACGGGCGCTGAAATGGAATGCGCCATCCTGCAGTGTCTTGCAAATACCGTGGGGTCACTTTACGGTGTGGAGAAAGTTGCCGTGACGCTTGCCGGACAGCCGTATGAATCGGGTCACGTTGCGCTGGGACCGGGAGAGTCACTTGACGTTGATTACTATAATGTTGTTCCGCTGGAGTAAAATATACAAACCCAAGGCCGGCACCCGCAATGGAGGGCTTCTCTCCTCGCCCGGGGCCGGCCTGCGGTCTGATTATTTTGAAAGCTTGTCGATGACTTCCATGATTTCCTCTATCTTTTTGCGTCCTTCGTCCGTATTTATTGAGTCTTCGACACAGCAGGCCAGGTGTGCCTGCAGAATCTGACGGTTCACGTTCCGGAGAATGGCTTGCGTGGCCATCAGCTGGTTCGAAATATCAATGCAGTAGCGGTCGTCCTCTACCATTTTCAGAAGACCGTCCATTTGTCCGCGGGCTGTTTTCAGAAGGCGCGTGACTTTTGTCTTGTCGGCTTTCATGGTAAATGCTCCTTTCCTGTCGTCGTGTTTTTATCATGAAAGATGAATTATCTGCCGAAAAGACCTTTTTTCTCCGTGATGGATACGGCTTCATAACCGACTTCTTTCAGGGCATCTGCAAAAACCTGGTCTGCGATATTTTCCTTCATTTCGACGACCGCCTGTTTCTTTTTCAGGTCGACCTTTGCCTCCACACCCGGAATTGCATTCAGGGCTTTCTGTGCTGTGGCCTGGCAGTGCTCGCAGTGCATTCCATTGATTTCAATTACCTTTTTCATGTTGTTTGTCTCCTTTGCAAATTTATTTTATCTGTCTATTTATCACCGTATTCGCTTTGGGCTTGAAAAAACGAAGCCGCAGAGCGTTGGTTACGACAAAGACCGAGCTGAGGCTCATGGCCGCGGCTCCGAACATCGGGTTCAGCTTCCAGCCTAAAAACGAATAGAAAACGCCGGCTGCCAGCGGAATACCGATTGAATTATAGAAAAATGCCCAGAACAGGTTCTGCTTGATATTCCGGATTGTCGCCTTGCTAAGCTGGACAGCGGCTGCCGCATCACGCAGGTCTGACCGCATCAGGACGATATCGGCGGATTCAATGGCGATATCCGTGCCGGCACCGATTGCAATGCCGACATCCGCCCTCGCAAGGGCCGGTGCATCATTGATTCCGTCTCCGATCATAGCGACTTTCCGGCCTTTTTCCTGCATGTGACGGATTTCCTTTTCCTTATCCTGCGGCAGGACCTCGGCTATGGCCCGATCAATGCCTAAGTGTTTACGGATTGCCTCGGCCGTCCTCCGGTTGTCGCCTGTCATCATGACGATGTCCATACCCATGGCTTTGAACTGTCCGATTGCTTCAAGGCTTGTCGGCTTCATCACATCAGCGGCAGCTATTATTCCAAGAAGATTCTGCTCTTCAGCGAAAAACAGCGGTGTCTTACCGTCTTCTGCAAGGGCATCGGCTTTGTCCCGGAAGCTGTCTGTGTCGATTCCATGTTCCTTCATAAGGGAAATGTTCCCGGCCAGATAATGCCGTCCGTTCATGACGGCTTCGATGCCCTGCCCGGAGAGTGCTCTGAAAGATTCAACTTCCGAGACTGCAAGGTTCCGATTGAGGGCCGCTGTTCCGATTGCCTCCGACAGAGGATGTTCGGACGGTTTTTCGAGGGACGCGGCGAGGGCGAGCAATTCTGTTTCCGATATGCCGTCTGCCGTAATAATATCCGTAACCTGCGGTTTTCCTTCCGTAATCGTGCCCGTCTTATCAAGTACAATCGTGTCGATGGAATGCGCCGTTTCGAGGGCTTCGGCTGACTTGATCAAAATGCCGAATGCTGCACCTTTCCCGGTTCCGACCATGATGGCAACGGGTGTTGCGAGGCCTAACGCACACGGGCAGGAAATAACAAGCACGGCAATTCCGATGGAAAGGGCAAATTCAGGGGATTTACCCAGGATAAGCCAGGTAACCGAAGAAATAACGGCAATGGCAATGACGATCGGAACAAATATCCCGCTGATTTTGTCCGCAAGTTTGGCTATGGGAGCTTTCGACGAACCGGCTTCTTCCATCAGTTCAATGATCTGCGCAAGCGTTGTATCATCGCCGACTTTTTGTGCTTCGAATTTGAAAAATCCGGTCTTATTCAGGGTTGCTGCGCTGACTTTGTCGCCGGGCTGCTTTGCGGAGGGGATACTTTCTCCGGTAAGTGCCGACTCGTCAACGGAAGAGGTTCCTTCCACGATTACTCCGTCAACAGGAATGCTCTGTCCCGGACGTACAACAACGATATCGCCGACCGTTACATCTTCAACGGGAACTTCGAGTTCCTGTCCGCCGCGGATTACCGACGCCGTCTTCGGGGCGAGGCCGATGAGCTTTGTTATCGCGTCGGAAGTCCTTCCTTTTGCGCGTGTTTCCAGATATTTTCCCAGTGTGATCAGGGTAAGAATCGTGCCCGCCGACTCGAAATAGATGTCTGATAAGAAGAGGTCCGCTGCGGACGAGTCGCCATGCCCAAGGCTGTATCCGATCCTGAAAATTGCGTAGATGCCATAAACGATGGCTGCCGATGATCCGATTGCAATGAGGGAATCCATATTCGGGGATCGTTTGAAAAGGGTCTTGAATCCCGTCTGGAAATACTTGCGGTTGACATAGACAATCGGAAGAAGGAGCAGAAACTGCGTAAAGGCAAAAGTTATTCCGTTTTCCGGGCCATGGAAAGCCCCCGCAATGAAGGCGGGGACGGGAAGGCCGATCCACATCTTCAGCATGTGATGCATGGCTATGTACAGCAGCGGAATGAGGAAGATAAACGAAACAACAAGCCGGAACTTCATTTCCGCAATTTCCGATTTTGTGCCGGAGTCTTTTGTGCCGGCCGAGGCCTGAGCCGCCGGATTTTTGACAAAAAGCGATGCGCCGTAACCGCTGTCCGTTACGGCCTTTATGATTGCTCCGGGGCTGGTCCGGGCTTCGTCATAGTCGACAGCCATGCTGTTTGAAAGAAGATTTACATTGACATCCTGTACCCCTTCAAGTTTCCGGACGCTTCTATCCACGTTGGCCGAGCATGCCGAGCAGGTCATTCCTGTAACTTGAAATTTCTGATGCATAATTATCACCTCGCTATATATACCACACCCCAGGGGGGGTATTAAGTACATCATATGCCTGGTTCATATACTTGTCAAGCAGGAGGGTCTTCCCGAAAACGGTCAACGGAGCAATAATGGTATTGACCGAAACGGTCAACGAGGTGATGCTATGAATGACAGGTTCTATTTGCTGCCGGAAGAAAAACAAAAGTGCATCCTGAATGCCGGGTATAAGGTTTTTTCAGAATGCAGCTATAAGAAATCCCCGACTGCAGAGATTGCACAGGAAGCAGGCATATCGAAGGCTTTGCTTTTTCATTATTTCAAAAACAAAAAGGAGCTGTATTTTTTTCTGTGGAACAAAGCGCTCGAAGTAACAAGACTCCGGCTGCGGGATGACGATGTCCTTGGAACAGCGGATATTTTTGAGATGCTTCGAAGAAGCCTCCATGGCAAATGCGAAGTAATGCGCAATTATCCATACATGGGTGAATTTACGGTGAAGGCATATTATGAGCAGGAACCTGAAATCAGGGAAATGATACAGCCGCATTTTGACCGGCTGAACAGGAAGAGCGAAGACCTGATCGTGAATACGGCAGACCATACTATCCTTCGGGATGACGCCGACATCAGGATGATGTACCGCGAGATGGTTTGGGCGGCCGACGGATATCTGCATATGACGGGTGCGGGCGAAAATATGGATCCGGGAAAAATCGAGAAGGATTTTGAGGAACTCATTAACTTCTGGCGGAAAATGTATGGACGGGGGACGGAACAATGAAATTCTATGAATACGGGGAGCGGTCATTACCGGCTGTTATGCTGATTCACGGGGGCGGCAATGCAGAATGGATGTTTGAAAGAGCAGCTCAGATGTTGAAAAAGGAATATCATGTAATTTTGCCCGAACTCGACGGACATGGTGCGGAAAAAAAGATAACGTATCCGTCTGCACAGGCGGAGGCGGACAAAATATTGGCGTATATTGATGAGAATCTCGACGGAAAACTATACTGTATCGGCGGGGCATCCCTCGGTTCGCAGATTGCCGTGGAGGTGCTCGGAAGGAAGCCTCATGCGATTGAAAAGGCATTCCTGGAAAGCGGGATTTACCTTCCCAAAAAATCCGAAGCAAAAATAATGTCATACCGATGGATGCTGCGGTCGATGCAGAGAATGTTTGACTGGAAATGGCTTGTGAGACTGCAGTGCAGGTACAGCGGCTGGCCGGAGGAGATTGCTGATCAGCTCGCAGAGGATGCAAAGGCAGTCAGCATAGAAAGTAATTTCAATCTGTATCAGTCATATTTTAATTATCGGCTGCCTGAAAGCTTAAAGGAAACTTCAGCCGATGTTTTGATTCTATATGGCAGCAGAGAAAAATTGATGATAAAAAAAGATGCGGCCTATGCTTTGAATAATATAAATGGAAGCAGGGTGAAAGTACTTGAGGGATACGATCACTGCGGATGCAGTCTGGGAAATCCCGGGAAATATACGGAGGAACTGCGGTCACATCTGCACGGAAGCTGAAAATCGGATCCGCTCGAGACCTGACGCAAATTAAAGTCCGGCAAGATGATTTTCGTCTGTTACCTGAATGCCTGCAGACAGGAGTTTCTCTGCGGTCACTCCGTTCCCATCGATAATCTGACCGGAAAAAGTTCCGTCGTAGATCGTTCCGCATCCGCAGGAAGGACTTTTGCTTTTCAGGACGGCATGCGTGCAGTTTAAAAGCTTTGCTGTCTTCAGTACTTCCTCTGCACCTTTTTCCATGGCCGATGTAAAATCCGTTCCGGATTTGTCTGTTACTCGGGTTCCTCTGCGCTCCAGAGGATTCCTCGGCGTAGGGAGGCCTCCCATCTGTTCGGGGCATACGGGAATCAGCGTGTGATTTTCCGACAGCGCAGCGACGTTCCCGGAGAAGCAATTGTTCCCGCTGTATCGGCAGTCTAAGCCCAAAAGGCAGGCACTGATAAGAATATTCATAACGTTTCCTCTCTCTGCATTCCCTGCAATGGAATGGCTTCGTAAATTGCTGTTTTAAAAATAGTAACATAAAAATATTCTGCTTACAAAACAGGATATAATATTTGCAGGATCTGTATTTCTCTGAAATCCTTCTTGATATTTGTCCGCATTCCCGATAAACTTTACTTGATGATAATTTTTTATCAGAGCCGGATAATTTTTTCGCACGCATGCTTCAGAAAGTATTGCGCTTCGGAAGCCCGCATGCTGCAGGAATGCAAAACGGGCCTGCACGAAGCAGGAGGACATGCATATGACGAACAGAGAGATTATTCAACAGTATGTTCCGCTTGTTCATTTCCTTGGGCAGGCCTTAGGCAGACATTACGAAATTGTGCTGCATGATTTTTCCGACCCGGAGAAATCCGTTGTTGCGATTGAAAACGGATATCTGAGCGGCCGCCGCGAAGGTTCGCCGGTTACTAACCTTGTACTGAAAAAGCTGCAGCAGGAGCAGGAGGCCGCGGGTCATCCCGAATCGGCGCTGAATTATGTATCTTCCGGCCCCGGCGGAAAAACCTTTCATTCATCTTCCTATTTCATCCGTGATGACAAAGGCCGAAGCATCGGCGCGCTCTGCGTAAATATGGATACAAAGCCGATCCGCGAAGCTATTCTGGCGCTGCAGGTACTGACCGGAAATCTCTCCGGCAATGAATCTTTGGCATCAGCCGTGCTGCCGCAGGAGGTGCTGACCGGCTCGGCAGAGGAGACAATGGATTCCCTTTTTGAGACTGTCCGTCTCAGACATGCGCACCACAAGCTCCCGACGGCAGCGGATAAGCAGAACTTTATACGTGACCTTGTGCTGGAGGGTGCTTTTATGTTCAAGGGCAGCGTCCCGTATCTGGCGAAAAAACTGAACATGAGTGAGCCCACGCTTTACCGGTATTTATCGAAAGTGAATCAGAAATGAGAAAGGAACCAAATGCCATGGAAGAATCATTTTTGCTGACTGATATTGAGAAGTCCCCGGAGGATTCGCACGTACGAAATTTTCTGTGTGTTGAGCAGGGGAGGAATGTCATCCGCTACCACCGGAGTTTTCCTGCCTATACGGAGACACCGCTCGCTGATTTAAAAAATCTTGCGAAAGAGATCGGGATCAAAGGCTTTTATGTCAAAGACGAGTCGTACCGGTTCGGACTGAACGCATTTAAGGTATTGGGCGGAAGCTACAGTATCGGTGTGTACCTTGCCGAAAGACTCGGCATTTCCCCTGATGAAGTTACTTATGATGCACTCCGCTCCCCGGAAGCCGCAGAAAAGCTCGGACAGCTGACGTTTGTCACGGCCACGGACGGCAACCACGGACGCGGCGTTGCGTGGACCGCACGTGAACTCGGCCACAAAGCGGTTGTCTATATGCCGCACGGAAGCGCAGCCGAACGCCTGAAAAATATCCGTGCCGAAGGCGCGGAAGCTTCTATCACGGATATGAACTATGACGAAGCCGTGCGTCTTGCCAACCGCATGAGTGAGGAAAAGGGCTGGGTTATGGTGCAGGATACAGCCTGGGAAGGATATGAGGAAATTCCCCGCAGGATCATGCAGGGTTACGCCACGATGGCATATGAAGCGGTTCTGCAGCTTGGCGGGGAAATCCCTACACATGTGTTCCTGCAGGCGGGTGTCGGCTCGCTGTCAGGTGCCGTGGCCGGTTTCCTCGCAAATTACTTTGGTGAAAAGAAGCCGGTGATCACAATTGTCGAACCGAATCAGGCGGACTGCATATATAGGACAGCGGAAGCCAAGGACGGAAAACTGCATTTCGTAACCGGCCGGATGGACACGATCATGGCGGGACTTGCATGCGGCGAGCCGAACAGGATTGCCTGGGATGTCCTGCGTGAGACTGCGGATTTCGCCGTCTCCTGCCCGGACTGGGTTGCTGCAAAGGGCATGCGTATGCTCGGCAACACGTTAGGTGATGATCCGAAGGTCATTTCCGGCGAGAGCGGCGCCGTTACCGCCGGGCTTACCGCAGCTGTCATGACCCGCCCGGAGCTTGGATGGATGCGTGAAAAACTGGGGTTGAATTCCGATTCGAAGGTACTTTGCTTCAGCACGGAAGGTGACACCGACCGCAGAAATTACCGGAGAATTGTTTGGGACGGACTTCACCAGAGCCTTTGAAAAATACGATTCGGATCAGCTTGTTTTCATGAGAGGAGAATCATTATGTCTAAAAAAATTGTAAACACGGAAAAAGCACCCGCTGCTATCGGACCTTATGTGCAGGCTGTTAAAGCCAATGGATTCCTCTATGCTTCCGGTCAGCTCGGCATCGATATGGCTTCCGGAACAATACCGGAAACGGTGGAGGAGCAGACACGCTGCTCCCTTGCGAATATGGCCGCCATTCTCGCAGAAGCAGGTACAGATTACAGGGCAGTTGTAAAGACAACGGTTTTCCTTACGGATATGGCGGATTTTGCAGCGGTAAACGCAATTTACGGAGAATTTTTCCGGGGAGTCTGCCCGGCCCGCTCATGCGTTGCCGTGAAAGCCCTTCCCAAAGGCGGCATGGTGGAGATTGAGTGTGTAGCGGTATTGTAAATAGAGGGGGTATCCTGCAGTTGATTTCCTGCGCGGCTGAAAGGAGCGGCGGATGCCATGAATGCGCAGCATCCGCATGACTTTATATGATTATTATTAAAAATGGTACTCTTGTCAGGGACTGCGAGTTCCAGGCCGACCTGGCTGTCGAAGGCAAACAAATTCTGAAAATCGCTGAAACAATTGAACCCGGCCCGGGGGACAGGGTGATCGATGCGTCGGGGTGTTATGTGTTCCCGGGGTTTATTGATGCACATACGCATTTTCAGATGAAAAATGCCATAACGACGACGGCAGACTCATTTGAAACAGGAACCAAAGCTGCCGTTATGGGCGGAACCACCACAATCATCAATTTTGCTTCACCCGTAAAGGGAGGCACCCTGTACGATGCTTATAACGAATCCATGAAAAAAGCCGAGGGACACTGCTCTTCGAATTTCCGCTTTCACATGGAGATTATTGATATGAACAGCAGCATCGCATCCGAGATTGTCCGGATGCCGTCGCTGGGGGTAACATCCTTTAAGGTCTATCTGGCGTATGACTTCCGTCTTGATGATGCTGCAGTTTACAGCTGCCTCAAGGCTGTCAAAAAAGCAAAAGGACTCCTTGGCGTACACTGCGAAAACGGGGATATTCTTAAGGTAAAAGCTGCCGAGCTGAAAGCTTCCGGCGAACTGACCCCTGCGTCTCACCCGAAGGCTCATCCGGCAGAAGCAGAGGCGGAGGCCATTTCACGTCTCGCCTATATCGGCAAATTGGTCGGCTATCCCGTCCATGTAGTTCATCTGAGCAGCTATGCAGGCCTTGCCGAAATCCGGAAGGCACGCGGCATGGGGATTGAAATTACGGCGGAAACCTGTCCGCAGTACCTTGTCCTTGATGAATCAAGATACAATCTGCCCGGCTTTGAAAGCGCCAAGTACGTGATGTCGCCTCCGCTCCGGAGCATTTCGGACCAGACAGCCCTGCTGCAGGCTATTCGTCGAGGAGACATTCAGACGATCGCAACGGATCACTGCAGCTACAATTACGCAGACCAGAAATCCCTGGGACGTGATGACTTTACCAAAATCCCGGGCGGCGCTCCCGGTGTGGAACACCGAGTTCCCCTGATGTACACCAGGCTGGTACATGATGGCCTGATCTCAATTGAAAAGTTTGTCGCGCTTCTGTCCGAGAACCCGGCAAAAATGTACGGGATGTATCCCTGGAAAGGCCTTCTGGCAGAAGGCAGTGACGCCGACATCGTAATCTACCGGAAAGACGGCACGCATGTGATTGAGGCGGCACGGCAGACACAGAATGTTGACTATACCCCGTATGAGGGGATGTCTGTCCAGGGCTCCGTAAGGGATGTGCTTGTAAACGGCGTACCGGTCGTGGAAAACGGCATGCTCACACACCCGTATATGGGAACATATGTCCACTGAAATACAGCAGGAGGTAGGCAGCATGTATCAATTTACGGTTAACGGCATAACCTGCCGCACGGACAGGGATATGCGTCTTCTGGATTATCTGCGGGATGAACTCAGGCTGACCGGGGCGAAGGACGGATGCAGTGCAGGTGCATGCGGCACCTGTACCGTAATCGCCGACGGTAAAAAAATCAAGGCCTGCACGGTAATGACTTCCAGGCTTGCAGGCAAGTCCGTCATCACGATCGAGGGGCTTACGGAGCGTGAAAAAGAGGTTTACGTGTATGCCTTCGGAGAAGCCGGCGCCGTACAGTGCGGATTCTGCATGCCGGGCATGGTTATCAGCGCCAAGTGCCTGCTCGATGCAAATTCCGATCCGACGCGCGATGACGTGAAGAAAGCCATCACGGGAAATATCTGCCGCTGTACGGGATATAAAAAGATTGAGGAAGCGATTCTCCTGGCTGCCGGGATGTTCCGCGGGAACCTTCCGGTTCCTGCGGTATCGACGAAAGCTGCAGTGGGGGAACACTTCCACCGCGTTGACGTAGAAGAGAAAGTGCTCGGTACCGGGAAATATGTCGACGACATGACCGTGCCCGGTATGATTTATGCCAAGGCTCTCCGCTCAAAATACCCGCGTGCCCGTGTCGATAAAATTAATATTGAGAAAGCCAGGGCACACCCGGACTGCATTGAAATCCTGACTGCAGCCGATGTTCCTTTTAATAAATGCGGACACATCAAGAAGGACTGGGACGTCATGATTGCGGAAGGGGATATCACCCGCTATACAGGGGATGCCATCGTCCTTGCTGCGACCGGCCATAAAGAGACGCTTGACGAAGTCCTTGCCCTTGTCGAAGTCGAGTACACCGTACTCGAACCGATTACCAGTCCTTCTCAGGCACTAGCCGAAGGAGCACCGGAAATTCATCCGGGCGGCAATTTGCTGGCGCACGAAAAAATCGACCGCGGCTATGCCGATGCCGCCATCGCGGACGCGGCTTATTTTGTAACAACGCATTATTCGACACCGCAGACCGATCACGCTTTCATGGAGCCGGAATGTGCAGTCGCGGTTCCCGCAGGAAGCGGAGGGGACGCACTGTCAGCTGACGGCGAACAAACCGAAAAAATAATCTTATATACCGCTTCCCAGTCGGTCTATGACGAGCAGCGCGAAATTGCAGCGATGCTGAGACTGCCGAATGATAATATCCGCAGCCGCTCCATGCTTGTCGGCGGCGGATTCGGAGGCAAGGAAGACATGAGTGTCCAGCACCATGCCGCACTTATGGCATGGAAGACCGGCCGTCCCGTCAAAGTCAAATTCTCCCGGCAGGAGAGCCTTGATATTCATGTCAAGCGCCATGCAATGGAGATCGACATTACAACGGCATGCGATGCCGAGGGCAACCTTACGGCAACCAGGGCTGTTCTTGTATCCGACTGCGGGGCGTATGCTTCTTTGGGCGGCCCGGTACTGCAGCGCGCCTGCACGCATATCGGCGGTCCGTACCATTTTGATAATTTTAAGGTGGACGGATACTGCGTCTATACAAACAATGTCCCCGGAGGAGCCTTCCGAGGTTTCGGCGTGACGCAGAGCTGTTTTGCACAGGAAGTCAACATCAACCTCCTTGCAGAAAAAATCGGAATGGATCCATGGGAATTCCGGTACAAAAACGGCATCCGTCCCGGTGAATCGCTTCCCAACGGACAGATTGCGGGTCCGGAGACGGCGTTCATTGAATGTCTCGAAGCAGTCAGGGAGGCGTATGAGAGCAGCCCGTACGCAGGTCTTGCCTGCTGTATGAAAAACAGCGGCGTCGGAGTCGGACTTCCCGACTATGGAAGATGCAGCCTTGCGGTAATTGACGGCACTGTGCACATCCGGACGTCTGCTGCCGATATCGGACAGGGAATCGGCACGGTTGCCACACAGATCCTCTGTGAAACGGCGGGAATTACCTCCGACAGGACAGTCCTTGAACCGCCGGATACGCTTCTTACCCCGAATTCCGGCACCACGACGGCTTCGCGCCAGACACTGTTCTGCGGGGAAGCAACCCGCGCGGCCGCCGAAAAGCTGAAAGAATCCTTGAAGACTCTGACACTTTCCGAGCTGAACGGCCGGGAATTCTATGGGGAATACAGCGGTGTCACGGATCCGATGAATTCGCTTAAGCCGCATCCTGTGAGCCATGTGGCTTATGGATACGGCGCGCAGGTTGTGATCATGGACGAGACCAAAAAGGTAGTCCGGGTTGCGGCCGCACATGATGTCGGACAGGTTATCAACCCGAAGGCCTGTGAAGGGCAGATTGAAGGCGGTATTGTCATGGGGCTGGGATTCGGCTTAAGCGAGAATTTCATAACGGAAAACGGTTATGTAAAAAGCAAATACGCAACCCTGGGCCTTCTTCGGGCAGCGCAGGTCCCTCCGATCGATGTACAGCTCATCGGCAAGGCGAACAAGAAAGGGCTTGCATACGGAGCAAAAGGCATTGGTGAAATCAGCAGCGTTGCCGCAGCTCCCGCGGCAGCAACGGCAGCATATTATGTCGACGGTATTGTACGGACAAGGCTGCCGATAGAAAATACGGCATACAGGGCCAGTCCGAATAATCCGGCATAAGCGTAAGAAGCAGGGTGAGGGAATTTATGAAGCGTTATCTGAATCTGATTCTTATGGCAGCAGGAAACAGCGAACGTTACGGGGCCAATAAGCTGCTCGAGGACATCGGAGGAAAACCGATGTACAGACACATTTTTGACCACCTTGTATTCTATTACAGGACGCACTGCGGAAGCTGCCGCGTCACGGTTGTCTCCCAATACGATGAGATCCTGTGCGCTGCTGAGGACGCGGGATTCACCGCTGTCAGGAACCTGCGGCCGCAGGACGGCATATCCCTGACTATTCGGCTGGGACTCGGGGCAGTCAGCGGCATATGGCAGGCAAAAGCGGGTATCGATGATGCACTTCCGGGCGGTGGGGCTGTGTTTTTTACAGCTGACCAGCCGTATCTGCGCAGGAAAACAGTGGAAGACTTTCTTGACTTTGTACAGGCATCCGATGCCGGGCTGATTTCCGCGGCACATGACGGGATATCGGGAAATCCTGTGTTTTTTGACAGTTCCTATTATCCCGAACTTCTGGAGCTGACGGGCGACTGCGGGGGAAAGCGTGTCATGAACCGGCATCTGCGTGATGTGGAATGGTTCGAAACAGGCCCTGAGGAGCTGCAGGATATTGACCGGCCGGATAACATCCTTTGAAAAATTTTATCAGGAGTCCGGCACATGAAATGTTAATTTCAATCCAGCCAAAAATAAAGGAGGAGACTGTATGTTAATTGTCGGAAACGGAAGATTGGTAACCAGGGATCCCGAGAACCCTTTCCTTGCGGACGGGGCTGTTGTAATGGACGGACCCGTAATCAGGGAAACCGGTTCCCTGCAGGAGATGAAAGCGCGCTTCCCGAAGGCTGAATTCGTAGATGCCCGGGGCGGCGTCATCATGCCGGCCTTTATCAATACCCATGAACATATTTACAGCACAATGGCCCGGGGACTAAGCATCAAAGGCTACAACCCAAAGGGATTTCTCGATATCCTTGACGGACAGTGGTGGAAGATTGACCGGCACCTGACCAATGAGATGACCCGGCAGAGTGCCAGGGAGACATACATTGACTGTATTAAGAACGGAGTAACAACCGTATTTGACCACCATGCAAGTTACGGCGAAATTGAAGGCAGTCTTTTTGCAATTGAGGACGCAGCTGCGGAAATGGGCATCCGGACATGCCTTTGCTATGAAGTTTCCGACCGCGACGGCGTGGATAAGGCCCGCAGCGCGGTAAAGGAAAATGTGACTTTCATCAGGCATGCCCTCAGGGATGACAGCGATATGATCGCCGGTATGATGGGCATGCATGCCTCTTTCACCATTTCCGACGAGACGATGGAACTCTGTGCTGCCTCAAAACCGGATGAAGTCGGATACCATATCCATGTTGCGGAGGGAATCGAGGATCTGCACCACTGTCTGAAAACATACGGAAAAAGAATCATCGACAGGCTGATGGACTGCCGGGTTCTTGGACCGAAAACCATCACGGCACACTGTATCTATATAAACAATCACGAAATGGACCTGCTGAAGGAAACAGACACGATAGTTGTGCATAATCCGGAATCGAACATGGGAAATGCCTGCGGCTGTCCCCCGACCATGGAAATTGTTCATAAAGGCATCCTTACAGGACTCGGTACCGATGGATATACCCATGACATGCTTGAGTCTTACAAGACTGCCAACATCCTGCACAAGCATCATCTCTGCGACGCAAATGCCGCATGGTCGGAAGTCCCGCAGATGCTTTTTGAGGGTAATGCCCAAATTGCAGGCCGTTATTTCAAAAAGCCTCTCGGTGTTATCAGGCCGGGGGCCGCAGCGGATGTTATCGTAATGGACTACATCCCGTTCACGCCGATGGATGCTTCCAATGTGAACGGCCATATTCTTTTCGGCATGACAGGAAGATCCTGTGTAACAACAGTCTGCAACGGCCGTGTCCTCATGAAGGACCGTGTCCTCACAGGAATAGATGAAGAGAAGGTATGTGCGGAAATCAAGGCAGAATCCGTCAAGCTATGGAAAAGTATTAACGGGTGAGCAGCATTTCGGAGGAGAAATATATGAGTGACAGGATGACCCCGATTCCATTTCCCGGACTTATGAACTGGATTATGGAAGAAAAGAGGACCAAAGGAACGGTATTCGGAATCCAACGTCCGTTTAAGGCTGACAGGAACCATGTCTGGGAGATATTCGGGGGCAGACTCGAGACGCCGTTCGGCCCGGCTGCCGGTCCGCATTCCCAGCTGGCGCAGAATATTATTGCAGCATATTATGCGGGAGGACGCTTCTTTGAGCTGAAAACCGTTCAGAAGCTTGACGGGCCGGACCTGCCCGTATCAAAACCATGCATCCTCGCCGACGACGAAGGCTACAACTGCGAATGGTCTACGGAATTGTATGTTCCGCAGGCATTTGACGAATATGTGAAAGCCTATTTTGCGGTCAAGGTTCTTGCAAAGGAATATGACCTCGGTGCCGCGGACGGGTTTCAATTCAACATGAGTGTCGGTTATGATCTTGACGGAATAAAAACAGAAAAAATCGACAGATTTATTGAAGGTCTGAAAAATGCTTCGGATACTCCTGTCTTTAAGGAGTGCATGGCGTGGCTGTCCGCAAATGAAGGACTTTTTGAGAAATTTACACCGGCCGACAGAACGTCCATTTCGCCGGAAGTATGCAACTCCGTAACGCTTTCAACACTCCACGGTTGTCCTCCCCGGGAAATAGAAAGGATAGCAAAATACCTCCTTGAAGAAAAGAAGCTCAATACATTTATCAAGTGCAATCCGACACTGCTTGGCTACGGCTACGCGAGGAAAACGCTTGATGAGATGGGCTACGACTATATCGCCTTCGACGATAACCACTTCAGGACTGACCTCCAGTACAGCGATGCAATTCCGATGCTGAAAAGACTTAAGGAAACAGCGGCAGACAATAATCTGGCGTTCGGCGTCAAAATTACCAATACATTCCCGGTAGATGTCAGGGCGGGGGAGCTTCCGAGTGCTGAAATGTACATGTCCGGGAAATCCCTCTATGTACTTTCCATGACGGTAGCCAGGAATTTAGCCGCAGATTTCGGCGGCGACATCCGTATATCCTATTCCGGCGGCGCGGATGCTTTCAATATTGAGAAAATCGTAAATGCCGGCATCTGGCCTGTTACGATGGCTACGACTCTGCTGAAGCCGGGCGGCTACCAGCGGCTTGAACAGATTGCAGGCATGTTTGGGAGATCCGTACCGAAAGCGTTCACCGGCGTGGATGCCGCGGCAGCTTCCGTACTTATCGAAGAAGGCAGGACCGACAGACACCATGTCAAGGCTATCAAACCGCTTCCTTCCAGGAAGACTGATGAAAAGGTGCCGCTTACAGACTGCTTTATGTCGCCCTGCCAGAAGGGCTGCCCGATCGGCCAGGATATTACGGCATATCTGAAACTGGTTAAAGAAGGGAATTTGATTGAAGCCCTCAGGGTTATTACCGAAAAGAACCCGCTTCCATTTATTACCGGAACGATCTGTGCTCACAACTGCATGAGCAAATGTACAAGAAATTTCTACGAGACACCCGTAAATATCAGACGCGCAAAACTGGAAGCGGCAGAAGGCGGGTTCGACACTCTCCTGAAGGTGCTGAAAAAGCCGAAAGTCACTTTTGATAAAACCGCCTGTGTTGTAGGCGGCGGTCCTGCCGGCATGGCGGCTGCTTTCTTTCTTGCAAAGGGAGGCATGAAGACGACTCTTTTCGAGAAACGCGAAAAACTCGGCGGCGTTGTCCGGTATGTCATTCCGGAATTCCGTATTTCTGACGAGGCCATTGACCGCGATGTGGAATTAATCGAGGCCATGGGCATTCAAATTATTACAGGAAAAGAGATCACTTCCATCGCGGAACTGAAGAAGGTATATGATTATGTCGTTCTGGCAGTCGGGGCTTCCGCTCCGGGTGTCCTCGGCCTGAAGCAGGGCGAATCCATGAATGCCGTTGACTTCCTTGGAAAGTTCAGGCAGACGAACGGGCATATGGATATCGGAAGACGTGTTGTTGTTATCGGCGGCGGAAATACGGCCATGGATACCGCGAGGGCGGCAAAACGCACGGACGGCGTGCAGCAGGTTTCCATTGTCTACAGAAGGACAAAAAGATATATGCCTGCTGATGAGGAAGAACTCCGGATGGCTCTCGATGAAGGCATAGAGTTTGTCAATCTGCTGGCACCTGTAAGCAGCGCATCCGGGAAAATGGTCTGCAGCAGGATGACGCTTGGCGAACCGGATGCAAGCGGCCGCCGCGGAGTTGTTGACACGGGAGAAGAAGTCTGTGTTCTCTGCGATACAATTATCAGCGCAGTCGGCGAAAACGTACCGACGAAGTTCTATCAGGATAACGGACTTGCTGTCGACAGCCGCGGCAGGCTTTCGGTCAGTGAGAAGACGAAAGAAACTTCTTCAAAGGGCATATATGCTGTCGGCGACGGCCTCGGCGGACCGGCTACGGTTGTCGAGGGAATCCGTGACGCAATAATGGCCGCTGAGGGTATCCTCGGAAAGAAAGTAACCCGGGATTATGACATCATGGCGGATCAGAAGGATGTCTACGCAAAGAAGGGGATCTTACATGAGGAAGACCGCTCGGTTTCCGATGCGGTCCGCTGCCTGAGCTGCAGCACGATCTGCGAAAACTGTGTGGAAGTATGCCCCAACCGGGCGAATATTTCCGTGCATGTTTCCGGACTGGAGAAAAACCAGATCATCCACGTGGATTATATGTGCAACGAGTGCGGAAACTGCAGAAGTTTCTGCCCGTATGACAGTGCCCCGTATAAGGATAAATTCACACTGTTTGCGGATGAAGCTGATATGGGCGGAAGCGAAAACCAGGGATTCACGGTTATCAACCGGGAGACAGGTGCCTGCAGAGTCCGTCTGAACGGTCTGACCTGCGACTATGCTTCGGGCAGAGACAATGCCGATGTGCCGGATAACATCGGTAAGATTATGGATGCTGTTCTTAAAGATTATTCCTATCTTCTTTGATCGGAAAGAACGCTGTACACCATGCAGCAGACAAACAACAGGTATCCGGATGCTGTTCCGCATCCCGAATATTGAATTTGGATCAGGCAGATGTAAGGGAATGGGTTCGGGATGCAACCGGGCCTATTCCCTTATTATTATTATTCATCCTTCACATGCGCTTCTTTGTTCCTGTAAATCAAATTCCGTTTACATATCGGCAGAATGAGAGTAGATTGAAGACAAATGACAGGGGGCATCTTTCGTAGACGGAGCACAGGTGTATGGATGTAATCGAAGTTAAAAATTTGCGTAAAACCTATGGCAGGACAATTGCTGTTGAGAATATTTCCTTTGTGGTTCACGAAGGTGAGATTTTTGGAATGGTCGGGCCGAATGGTGCAGGCAAGACGACTGCAATTGAATGCATTGAAGGGCTGCGCAGACCCGACCACGGTACAATCAGCGTCCTGGGGCTGAACTCTCAGACGGACAGTCGTCGTTTACGGTCTATTACAGGAATACAGCTGCAGAATTCCAATCTTCCGGATCATATGAAAGTGTGGGAAGCGCTCGATTTATATGCTTCGCTTTACTCCAGCCCGGTCGATTGGAGAGTACTGATCGGGCAGTTGGGTCTGGAAGAGAAACGCGACGCGCGTTTCTGTAAGCTTTCGGGCGGTCAGAAGCAGCGGCTTTTTATTGCGTTGGCGGTCCTTCCGAATCCCAGACTTGTTTTTCTGGATGAATTGACTACAGGTCTTGACCCGCAGGCGCGGCATGCCATCTGGGATCTGGTACGCAGCTTACGGTCACAAGGCAAGACAATCCTCCTGACCACCCACTTCATGGAGGAGGCGGAATGGCTTTGTGACCGCGTGGCAATCCTTGATCACGGACAAATCGCGGCAATGGATACTCCGGATGCATTGATACAAAGCCTGGCAGGAGAGGAACGGGTATCGTTCACGCTTGACGCCGGCATGCCGCCTGAATTGGAGAAAGCTCTGAGCCTTCTCGGTCATATAGAGTACCAGGGCAGCAGAGTTATCATTTGCGGCAGGTCAACGGAAAACATGCAGCTGGCTGCAGATGTTGTCAACACGTTATCCGGAGCAAATATTCGCTTCCGTTCTTTGCAGACAGTACAGCCGACATTGGAGGATGTATTTCTCCAATTGACAGGACGGCAAATCAGAGAATGAGAGGGGGACCGCAAATGAGACGTCTTTACAAAATGACCTGGATGGAATGCAAACTTTTTCTGCGGGAACCGCTTGGTGCTTTTTTCACACTGATCTTTCCTCTTATGATGCTGTTTCTTTTTGGAAGCATATATGGAAATGCACCTTCACAATATTTTAACGGACGCGGAACGATCGATATTTCAATTCCCGCTTATACGGCGATGATCATTGCGACCAGCGGCCTGATGTCTATTACGATAACGATCGCAGCCTATCGTGAAAAGGGTATTTTAAGACGCCTGCGCACCACTCCGATCAGTCCGTTTACCATTCTTGCCGCACAAGTAATCGTGGTATTTCTCATGACCCTTTTGGGAATGATTCTTCTTATTATTGCAGGGAAATTCGTCTATCATGTGCATTTTGAGGGGAATGCTTTCAGCGTGTTCGGCGGATTTGTGTTATGCAGTTTAAGCTTCTTCGGGCTTGGGTTCATTCTCGCAGGGATCATGCCTACTGCTCGTACAGCACAGATTGTCGGCATGGTTATACTCTATCCGATGCTGTTCCTGTCGGGAGCCGGCTTCCCGCGGGAACTTCTTCCTGAAACGATCCGGAAGGTATCGGCTTTTCTGCCGCTCACGTACGTTGTCAACCTGCTTCGCGGCTTATGGATCGGCGAAGCGTGGAGTGCGCATCTGCTTGACATAGGCGTAATGGTCGGTCTTCTGATTTTTGGCGTGATTGTATCAATAAAAACTTTCCGCTGGGAATAATTTACCCGGAAGATACGAAAGGGTCATAAAGGTTCCAGACCTGCTGAAATTCTGCAATTGAAGCGGCTGACCCCATTTATTGCTCCGACTTTATGAGGGGGATACAAATGAAAAAGATGCGGATACTGTTGTCTTTGATAATCGTTCTGACTTTGGGGATTGGATGTTCAAATTTGTCATCCGGGGAAAAAACCACGAAGGAATCCTCTGTCGATATCGTATCAAGCGCTACCTTGAGCCGTTACCGGGAAGGCGAAGTAAAAGAATATGAGGGTGCAAGGCTTGATCCTGCAATAGGGCCCGGAGACAATTCCATCAGTGGAGTACAGCATGTTGACATCGGCACATACCGGCTCAAAATTGACGGATTAGTCAATTCTCCTGTTGAACTGACATACGATGATGTCATCAGGCTTGATGCTTATGAACGTAAAATCACGCTCCATTGCGTGGAGGGATGGGATGCCGCCATTTTATGGAAAGGTGTCCTTCTTGAAGACCTCATCGATCTTGCCGGCGCCAAGACAGAAGCGGATACCGTAATTTTTCATTCGGTTGACGGATATACGACTTCGCTGCCGCTGGATACGATCATCACCAATCAGCTGATAATGGCTTATGGAGCAAACGGATTGGATCTTCCGGATGAAATAGGATACCCGTTTATTATCGTTGCCGAGAATAAGCTTGGTTACAAATGGGCCCGCTGGGTATCAGAAATCGAGCTTTCGAACGATCCGTCCTACCTTGGTTACTGGGAGCAGCGGGGATACCCGAACAGCGCAGAGATCAACAATTAGAGCGCATACTGCGTGCGGCATGGTTTATCTGATATTCCTGCCCAGATCTCTGGCATCAATGAGTGACTTTTTTCCGTTGATTTCCTGCTTATCCGAGACTCCGTCCTGTGAGACGATTCCTTTGATCTCCCAGCCGAGATATCCTGCGATTGCCTTGTAATGCAGGATCACCGGATCAATAACAGACGTATCCGTATCGGCATACACCAGAAGCAGCGCGGTTGACGCAATGGGATATGGGCTGCCGATGCCGGCATACATTCTGTCGATTACCGCTTTCAGCTGTGACGGAAAACCAAACCAGTAGACCGGGCTGGCAAATACAAGCATATCCGCCTTGCGCATGGCCTCGTAGATTTCCTGCATGTCATCTCTCTGACAGCATGCGCCGTCATGTGAAAAGCAATACTGACAGTCCGTGCAGCCGTTTATATACATTTTTCCGGCGTTCATTTTTGTGATGATGTTGCCGGCGGACCGGGCACCTTCGATAAATGCATCGGCCAGCATCTCCGCGTTGCCCAGGGAACGCGGGCTGCCCGTTACAACAACTATATTTTTTGACAAGTTCATTCCTCCTGTACGGCTGTCGTTAATGATGCCATACAGACATTATAGGGAATAAGTTTTACCAAAATGAAAACGTACTGTATCAGGAATATCCTGCAGACAAACTTATCATGACCAAATCGTGCGGCATACGTAAACAATTTCCGGCAGAATACGTTCAGCGGATACTTCGGCCAAGTTCCTCCGCATCAGTCAGCGACCTACTCCCGCGGATCTCGCCTGCGGCGTGAACTCCTCCCTGGGTGACAATCCCGATATTCTTCCAGCCCATATAGTGTGAAACTGCCTTGAAGTGGGTGACGGCGGGGACAGCGGCATCCGCGTCCGGATCCCCGTATACAAGAAGAAGCACGGTAGATGCAATAGGGAAGGGTTTCCTGCAGCCGGCAAACATTCTGTCGATCACAATTTTAATCTGCCCTGAGAGTCCGTACCAGTAGACAGGGCTTGCGAGGACCAGGACATCCGCCTCCCGCAGGGCTGCGCAGACCTCCTGCATATCATCGTCGAGGGCACATTTACCCTCGTGTGAAAAACAGTACTTGCAGTCCAGACAGCCTGAAACATGCATCCTGGCTGCGTTGAATCTGCGGACTGTATTCCCGCTTTCCGCTGCACCTTCAATAAATGCATCGGTCAGCATATCGGTATTGCCGCCAACTCTCGGGCTGCCTGTAATGACAACGATATTTTTTGACATGGAATTGCCTCCCTCCGGTCCGAATAATACTATACTAAAAAGCAGAAGCAGATCAAACGGATATTCTGCGTTCCGCCAATTTATCCGGAAGAATGTTTTTTGCTCCTGATTGCCCCGAGGGCCTGCAGGCGGTAAAATGATTTGAATCATAAAAGGCCTGGATATGCGAATGATGAAGGCAGAGGAGATACAGTCATGAATATTGATATCAGACCCGGCCGTTACCGCCATTTCAAAGGAAACGAATACAATGTCCTGTATGCAGCACGGCATTCCGAAACCCTCGAGCCCATGGTTGTCTACCAGGCGCTTTACGGAGAGCACGGTATCTGGGTCAGACCGGCGTCCATGTGGAACGAGACGGTCGAAAGGGACGGAAAGACGATGAAAAGGTTTGTGTATATCGGAGATGACCTGCCGCCAGAAAAGGCAGAGTAACCGGGTGCAGTGATCCGGCTTTTCGCAGGAGCCGTGAACGGCAAGACGAAATCGGCCGTCTGTACACTTCCGATACATAAAACCCTCCGCAGGGTATCGCGCGTGATAAAATGAAATTGTATATCCTGTATATCATACCCTGCGAGGTCTTTGGATGACGGATAAAAATACCGGAAACGGCGGGAAATCGTCCGCCGGATATTCTGCAGTTTATGAAAAGACGCCGCAGCGCCTCGTACTGTTTCTGCGCTGGATTTTATATTATTTTGCGGGTGCCCCGGTTTTTGCGGCGGTAAACTTCCTTGTGTTTAACCTCAAAGTGGAGGGAAGGAGGAATTTGAAGGGGCTGCACGGCGCAATTCTTATCAGCAGCCATGTTCATTACATTGACTGCGGCATGGTCGGAGGCGCAGCATTTCCTCGAAAGGTGCGATTTGTCAGCCATACCGGTAATTTTACCCTTCCGCACTATGGCTGGTTCGTACGCCAGCTTGGATGCATTCCGATCGGGGAGTCTTTCCATGAGAAAAAAATATTTCTGCAGCAATGTACATCCGTACTGGAAAAAGGCCGTTTTGCAGCGATCTATCCGGAAGGGGATGTAGAACTCTATTCCAGGACAATCCATCCGTTTACATCGGGGGCTTTCCTGCTTGCCGTCAATACGGATTCACCGGTTGTCCCTTTTGTCTTTACACAGCGTCCTGTGAGGGGAATCCGGAAATTGTGGTGCCGGAAGCCCTTTTTTACCCTGCATATCGGCGAGCCGATGTATCCTGCACGCGAAGGTTCTGACAGGGAGCGCATCGACGGCCTGAAGGAAAGGGCATATGACTATTTCCGGAAAATATTGGCGGATACGCACCCGGAAGGATGAATATTTTCCCTCTGCTGAAAACCGGCCGGACAGCCCGGCAATCTATCCGTATCCTGCCGACCGTAAAATACGAACCGCCTGTTATCCATGACCGCCACGTTAGTGTACAATATTGGTATGAATAATTTAGATATCAATTGCTGATAAAAAGGACGGTATCATTCATGGCGGGGAAGAAACTGACGCAGTTTGAAGCCGGAATGCTTGTTGCGGGTGCAGGTCTTGGCACCGGCATCCTCGCGATACCGTTTGCTTCATCAGGCCTCGGTATTATCCAGATTGCCGCTGCCGTCCTTGCCGCCTACACTGTCAGTATCCTCCTTCATCTGATTGTTGCGGACCTGGTTTTCCTGTCCGTGCCTTCCGCTCAGCTTATGGAAGTATTCAAAAAGCATCTGTTCCGCGGAAAAGCAGGAAATATTGCTTCCAAAGTATTTTTTGCGGTTCTGGCATTTGTGCTGCTTCTGAACCTTACCCTGTATCTGACTTGCTCTGCAGAAGTTATGACGGATGTCTTCGGAATACCGGGCTGGGCTGCAAAAGTGATTTTCTATCTGATATCCTCAGTCATTGTCTTTCCGGGCCTGAAGGTAATCGGCATCAGTGAAAAATATTCGATGATCCTGATCGGCGCAGTTGTGGCAGCCCTGTCCGTACTGACATCCGGGCATCCGGGCGGACAGACAGCGTTCCTGTCGGGAGGCATCGTCCGTACAGCCTCATTATACAGCCTCTGCATGTTCTCATTTTCAGCCCTGTTTTCCATCCCGCAGATTGCGGCCGGACTTGCGGACAGGAAGAAAGTAAGGCGGTGCGTCCTTTTAGGAATCGGAACAAATGCCGCGATTACGTTTATCTTTACGATGATCGTGCTGAAGGTAAGTCCTTCGGTAACAAAAGTAGCGACCGTGGGTTTAAGCAATGTGTACGGTATGCCGGTGAAGATTGCCTGTGCGGTGTTTGTCATCCTTGCGATGCTGACATCGTTCTGGTCGATCTCCCTTGCACAGTTGGATATGATCCGCGAAGAACTGAAAATCAACCGGAGTCTCTGCTGGATTTTTGCAACGCTTCCGGTTCTGTTTCTTTCACTCATTCTTCCGTTCGGATATCTTTCGTATATTGAAATCGTCGGCGGAGCGGTAGCGATTATTATTGCCCTGCTCATTCTGCCGGCATACAGGAATGCGGTTAAGGGGACGGGGGAGGAACTGATTCTCGGCCGTTACGCCCAAAGCAAAACACTTCTGCTGGTGTTGTTCGTTTTCTACATGATTATGGCAGTGTTTTCATTTGTCTGAGAACGGGAGGGAAAAATATGAAGATTGCCCTGCTTTCACCGTCCGGAGCCATGCACAGGTATAACGGGTCTTTTCATAAGAATCTGCATTATGCACCGATTACACTTGCACTGCTTGCCGCGCTCGTGCCGGAGGAACTGCATGCGGATATTAAGATCTATGACGAATCCGCCGGACCGATTCCGCTTGATCTGGATGCGGATGTAATTGGTATTACCTGTATAACCGGTACAGCGGAAAGATGCTATCGATATGCCGATTATTTCCGCAGCCGCGGGATCTGCGTGATCATGGGCGGCGTTCATCCGACACTGATGCCCGAAGAAGCGATGGCGCATGCGGATTCCGTGATTACGGGTCTCGGAGAAGACAATTTCCCGCGTGCGCTTTTCGATTTCCGGGACGGCAGGCTCCGGCCGGTTTATCGCCAGGAACCGGGGACTTCCATTGAAGGCCGCCCCCTGCCGCGGAAAGATCTCATGGACAGGAAAAAGTACATCACGATGAATACCGTTGAGGCCATCCGCGGCTGCTGCCATACCTGTTCATTCTGCGCCTATCCGCAGGCGTTCGGGAAAACGCTCTACAAACGGACCGTTGATGACATTATCGGAGAAATTAAAACATGCAGGGGAAAGATCGTAGTTTTTCCGGATGTTAATTTAATCGCCGATCTGCAGTTTGCAGAGGAACTGTTTACGGCAATGATTCCTTTGAAAAAATGGTGGTTCGGGCTTGCGACGTCATCGATCGGACATGATCCCGTGCTTATGAAGCTTTTTCAAAAGAGCGGCTGCAAAGGACTTCTGATCGGATTTGAGTCCGTGAACCAGGAAACACAGAAGGACATCCATAAAGGCGTGAATGCGGTGTCCGAATACGGGGAACTGATGAGTGCCCTGCATCACCACGGAATTATGGTCATGGGCTGCTTTGCGTTCGGGTCCGACGGGGACGGAAAAGACGTATTTGACCGTACAGTCAAAATGTGCGAAGAGACAAAGATTGACCTGCCCCGGTTTGCCGTCATAACACCGTTCCCGAAAGCTCCGTTTTACAATGAGCTGGAGGAACAGGGGAGGATCACCGAGCGCAATTGGGCGCTTTATGATGTGGAGCATGTTGTGTATGCGCCGAAGAACATGACAAAGGAAGAACTGGAACAGGGGATTTCACGCGCCTGGGAAAAAGCATACAGCATCCGAAGCATTTTCCGGCGGATCGACATGAAGAATTTTTTCAAAATCAATATACTCTGGTTCGGCTATTTTGCAGTCAATATCGGATACCGCCGTTATGCCAAAAAATATCAGTTATTCGACGAAAAAGCCATGATGGACAACAGTGATATTCCGGTTCCTTCGGAACCGAATGCGGAGAGTGATGCCCCCACGCTTGCCGGACAGGGGGTGACGGGCAGATGAGGATTGCTTTCATCCGGCCGTCCATGTTCGGAGAGCCATCCTCGGATGTCATGATGCCGCTTGTCTTTACTGTGATCAGACCCCTTACCCCGCCGGGGATACAGATTGATTTTTATGACGAGAGGGCGGAGGAACTCCCTGCGGACATTCCTGCCCCGATCGTTGCTCTGACGGTCGAGACATTTGCTGCGCGGCGCGCATATGATCTTGCCGACCGCTTCCGGGCGGAAGGAAAAAAGGTCATCATGGGGGGATTTCATCCGTCTCTTGTGTCGGACGAATGCCTGAAACATGCGGATGCGGTAATAATCGGTGACGCAGAGGATACATGGCCCGAGCTGCTGGACGACCTCGACCGGGGATCATTGAAAAAACGGTATGTCAGTACCGGAAATTTCAGCCTTGCCGATACAAAATACGATTATTCGGTCATCAAGAGCAGGCATTACAGGCTGATCGGCATGATTCAGTACTGCAGGGGCTGTAAATTCAGCTGTGATTTCTGTTCCATACATGCTTTTTACCATGACGGAATCCGTTTCCGCAGTTTAGAGGACACGGTCACGGACATAAAAAACCTGAAGCAGAAATATGTATTTTTTGTTGACGACAATATTTTTTCCGATCCGGAGAAGGCGTCTGCGCTTATTGATGCGGTGAAACCTCTCGGAAAGAAATGGGTGTGCCAGATCAGTATGGATGCCGCACGGGATCCGGACCTGCTGAAGAGAATGCACGAAAGCGGCTGCATCATGGTCCTTATCGGTTTCGAGTCCCTCAACATCAATAACCTGAAACAGATGGGCAAAGGGGCAAATATTGCCTGCGGTGATTATGAGAAAATTATTAATAATATTTATGATGCGGGACTGATGATTTACGGAACATTTATTATCGGATATGACGGTGACACAAAAGAGACGGCAGGAACCCTGATGGATTTTGCCATGAAACACAAATTTGCCGTCGCAAATTTCAATCCGCTTATGGCGATGCCGGGTACGCGGCTGTATGACCGGCTTGCCGCGGAGGGGCGGCTACCGTATCCGCGGTGGTGGATAGACGAAAAGTACAGGTACGGCGATGCCATGCTTGTGCCGGCCGGCATGACCGAACAGGAACTTGTGGACAGCTGCCGGGAAGCACGTTACGCGTTCCATTCCTTCCGAGGAATTGTGAAAAGAATCACAAACCACAAGGCAAACAGCAGGAATCTGACGAATTTGTTCGTCTTCCTTGCGGCGGGAATTGTTTCCGGCAGGGAAGTGCGGTTCAAGCAGGGGAGAAAGTTGGGGCGGCAGCATGAAAATTACACTGATTAAACCGAATATCGGGATCCGCGAATACAGCGGAAGTGTGGACAATGCCAGTATGGAGCCGCTTCAGCTGGGAATCCTTGCTGCGCTGACGCCGCCTGATATGGATGTTGTTATGTATGATGACAGACTCGAACCGATTCCCTATGACGAACCAACCGATCTTGCCGCCATAACCGTGGAGGCATTCACGGCAAAACGTTCGTACGAAATATGCGCGGAATTCCGGAAGCGCGGCGTAAAAGTCCTGATGGGAGGCATGCATGTAACGCTTATTCCGGATGAGGCGGCGGAACATGCAGACAGCATAATGCTCGGGGACGCCGAAAACGCATGGGCCGGTATGGTTGCAGACCTGAAAGCCGGCAAACTGAAAAAAAGATATGACGCGGGCCCGGCGGCCGTGCCGCAGCAGGGCGTCATGACACGCCGGGATATCTATGAGGGGAAGAAGTACCTTCCGCTTTCCCTCCTGCAGTTCAGCAGGGGCTGCATGTTCCGCTGCAGCTACTGTGCCACCAGCATCTACTTTGACCGTCACCATTACTGCCGGCCGGTCGGCGAGGTAATCGCGGAGATTAAAAGCCAGAAGCGCAGGTTTCTGTTTTTTGTCGATGACAATATTGTGGCCGACCGGGATAAGGCAAAGGAACTTTTCCGCGCTCTGATTCCGCTTCGCGTAAAATGGGTAAGTCAGGGCAGCATCGATATGGTCGAAGACAAAGAACTCATGTCGCTGATTGTGAAAAGCGGCGGTCTGGGCTTCGTGACGGGATTTGAATCCATCCGGCCGGACAGTATCCGGGAGATGGATAAAGGCGTCAACAAAAAATATGTTGCTGACCGCTACGCCTCTGCCATTAAGGAGCTCCGCAAATGGGGCCTGCAGACATGGGCCGCCTTCACGATCGGCTATGACACGGATACAGTGGAGAGCATCATGGAAACATACCGGTTTGCCCGAAGGAATAAATTTACCTTTGCCGCGTATAATATTCTGATGCCCTATCCGGGGACGCCGCTGTATCAGAAACTCAAAGAGGAAGGCCGACTGCTTTATGACGGAAAATGGTGGCTGCACCCGGAATATCGTTTTAATTATGCCGCATATACCCCCCGAAATATGACGCCGGATGAACTGACTGAGGCCGGCTTCCTATGCCGCAAAAAATTCAACAGCCCGGGGTCGATTTTCTGCAGAGCTTTCGAATTTCATACGAATATGCGCAATCCGTTCCGGTTCATAACCTATCTTATGTATAATCCGGTTTTCCGGCGCGAGGTATTCGAAAAGCAGGGAATGACGTTCGGATACGATGAAGGAGCAGATACATGAAAATTGCATTTGTTTTGCCTGCCATTGGGAAGAAAAGGCATCAGAAATACCTGAAATCCTGGCTGATGGAGCCATTGACCATAGCGGTCCTGAAACGGCTTACACCGGACCGGTATCCGTGCGTATTCTTTGACGACCGAATCGAGCAGATTGATTATGAAACCGACGCCGACGTAATCGCTGTCCCGGTAGAGACATATACGGCAAAGCGCGCATATGAGATTGCCGCGCGGTTCCGTGAAAAAGGGAAAAAAATCATCATGGGCGGCTACCATATAACGATGATGCCGGAAGATGCAAGACCGTACGCAGATGTCCTGGTGCGCGGAAATGCCGAACTGATCTGGGAGCAGATTCTTGCCGATCTGGAAAGCGGGCAGTACAGGGATGAATACACGGGCCCGGATGCGATCGGGTACGGACAGCCGGACAGGAGTATATATAAGGACAAAGAAAAAAAATATCTTCCTGTCAGCCTTGTTGAAATTGGCCGCGGCTGTCGGCATGACTGTGCTTTCTGCTCGATCCGCGTATACTACGGCAGGAAGTATTTCCACAGGGAGATCCCGGACATTATTGAAGAAATCAAAAGCTGCAGGCACAAAATATTCTTTTTCGTAGACGACAGCATTTTTTCGGACAGGGAATTTGCCAGGGAGCTGTTCCGCGAAGTGAAAAAACTCCGCATCATCTGGACAACGCAGGTAACGCTGGACATTGCGCGTGATGAGGAAATAATCCGGCTTATGAAGGAAAGCGGCTGCGTCATGATCCTTATCGGATTCGAATCCATTGATCCTGCCAACTTAATACAGATGAACAAGGAATGGAGTACGAAGCTGGGTGAACGGGACGAGCTTGTAGAAAGGATACACAGGAACGGAATCAGCATTTACGCCAGTTTCGTCTTCGGGTTTGACCATGACAGCGAGGAGAGCTTCCGTCAGAATCTTGCTTTCTGCAATAAGCATGCATTTTTTATCACGGCGTTCAACCATCTCCTGGCGTTCCCCGGGACGGAGACCTACCGCTCGTTTCAGGCAGACGGACGGCTTCTGTCAGACAGGTGGTGGCTTCAGGACGGATACACATTCGGAACGATATCCTACAAACCGAAGCAGCTGACCCCGGAAGAGCTGCGAAGCCTGTGCAGGGAGTACAAGAAGAAATTTTTCTCGTTTCGTTCGATTATCCGAAGGGGCAAGGCTCTTCGTACGCGCACCGGGAACGGTTATGTCCGCTTTGTATTCTGGGCGATGAATATACTGTTTCATTTTGAGGTTGACAAACGGTTTGGGATACCGCTTGGCGGCAATCTTGATGTAAAGAAAAAATGAAGGATGCTCGATATGGGATATGAGGTAAGACAGGCAGATCCGGCTGAAGGTGATAAGCTTCTGGCATTCATTGAAGCGGAGGCCGCCAAAGGTGACCTGGAGCTGATATATACACGCAGACCGAACCCCGTCCTTTCCTATCAGAAAGAAGGGCGCCGGGTAAGCTTTGCCGTTATTCACGATGAGAATGGTGTTCCTTGCTTTATGGAAGTCAGTATTGTCCGCGACTGCTACTTCCATGGAACAGAAACCCCTTTTACATATATCTGCGGCGTCCGGAAAAGACCGGGTGATAAGAATCATGCCAATATGATCAGGGCGGCGTTTGATTACGAGATGCAGTCTGCATCTGCAGGCTTCTGCTCGATTCTGGATGCAAACAAAAGCGCTGCCCGCATATTCTGCGGCAAGACACGCAGGTTCTTCCCCAATTTGTCTCCGCTCTGCCGATATACGACTTTCCTGATTAATCCGCGGATCCTGGCAGGCCGTGCGAATCCCTCATATGCTTTTGCACCTGTGGGGGAGGATGACCTGCGGGAGGTTTACAGCTTCCTCGAAAGGGAAGGAAAGAGATACGAGATGTTTCCTGTAGTTAAAGATATTGAGGGGCAATTCAGCGGCCTCCTGCTTTCGGACTGCTTTGTGCTTAGGAAAGGCGGGGAGCTGACTGCATTCGGCGCGCTCTGGGATCAGAAACATTACCGGCAGTACATAGTCAGGCATTACGGCGGCTTGTACAGGTATCTGCGTAAAGCTGCACGCCTGGTCGAAAAGATCGGTTTCGTCTATCTGCCGCCGGAGGGGGAGACGGCGAATGTGCTCACACTGACACTCGTATCGGCAAAAGACGGCGACAGAACCGCATACGGCGAGCTTATTTCCGGACTGGCGAAAGAGGCGGTCCGGAGAGGCTGCCCGATTCTTGCCGCAGGTATGAGCAGAAACAACCGGTACTATCCTCTGTACAGGAGAATACGCGCGATTCGATTTGACAGCACGGTATATACGGCGGAGAAGACCGGGAACCGGATGCCGGTTCCCGATCCTGCCAGAGAGATCCACCTGGAAGTCGGCTGCCTATGATTCATTCCGTCCTCCGGCCCGGGATCTTCCGGGAATGCCCTGCTCATTCCTTTTTTTCAGCCAGCCTCCAAACATAAGATACCCGGAAGCGCACAGTCCTGCCCCGAACAGCATCGCACCGGAAAGACTGACGTCGGAAACGGCTCCGAACACGAGGCTCGTGAATACGCCGACGCTTTCCATGAGAAGGGCATTGATGCTTAACGCAGTTGCACGGTTTGCCGTTGTCACTTCCCTGTTCTGGATTTCGGTCTGCAGCGGGACAAAAAGGGAGAACGACACGCGAAGGATCAGGATTCCGAGTATAGACAGGACTGCATTGTCTGTAAATGCGAGCAGGATGCAGGACCCGACGGCGCCTGCGTACAGAAGCGCTGCAATACGCCTGACCCCGGCCTTGTCCGTAATTCCCGCCGAGAACACTCCGACAAGTCCGGCGAGGGTGATAAGAAAATAAATGTATCCCATGGCAGACGGGGAGATGCCGCTTTTCACGTACTGAAGCTGGTTCAGGAACACGGTAATCATTTGGTGGGTCTCACTGAAAAAGGCGATGCCGATGAGGGCCGCGAAAAAGCGGCGGTCAGTAAGGAGTTTTAAGAGCAGATCCCTGAACTCTGCCGTACTTCCGGCGCGGGCCTCGCCGCGCCGAGGGACATCCCGGAGACCCAAAGCCAGAAGCGCGGAAATGCCGTAACTTACCACCGTCAGAAACCCGGCAAACCGGAAGCTGTCCTTTACGGCCGTGGAATAGACAACGGAGGCAAACAGAAGGCCGAGGGTTCCGAAATTGGTATATATGCCGAAGACCCGCTGGCTCTTTCCCTCACTGCAGGAGAGGTACAGCAGGCTGACATCACAGCCGGAAAGACCTGCGCATACAATGGCAAGCAGTACCCGTTCGGCCAGAAAACCGGAGAATCCGGCTGCTTTCCAGAAGATGATTTTGGATATGAAATAGAGGAAACAGCATCCGATCATTGTCTTCCTGTAGCCGATTTTATCAGCGAGGATTCCCATGGGGAGTTCAAGTCCCACACAAAGGGCGAGGGAGATACTTTCAATGATTGTAATCTGCAGTATGGAAATACCGGCGGCCTGCCGGTAAAGTGTTGCGATCGGTCCGTAAAATACCATTCCCTGGAAGAGGGAAAGGGCATAGAGAATCCCTATATTCCTATTATTTTTCATAATATTATATATTGTCCTTTCGAAAATTTAGACGCGGAAACAGGACGCTGCTTCTGCAGCGCCGTGATGACATTTCGTTTCCTTTGCTAAATCGGACAACACATGGATGGATTCTCCCTGTATACTGCGCGTTATTCCCTGATGAGCCTGAAATATAGTACCTATCTGCACCATACAAGACGTCAGAGAGCACTTCTGCCACCAATATCATGGCTTAATTGGCATGATATTTCAATACGTATGATAAATTCCACACGGAAATATTGGAAGGGGTGTCAGGCCCTGCTGCCCAGGATTTCATCAAGCTTCTTTTCCGCTGCCTCGCTGATGCTTCTTGCGTCTCTGTCCGCCTGGATTTCCCGGGCAATCATTTTGTCGATTTCATCAGACACATCGATTATGTATGACCTTGTCGGCGTCTCGCTCATTTCGATACGGGTCAGCAGCCATCCGTTTTTACCGAGAAGTTCCCCGAGTTCGTTCTTAAAGAATTCGCACAGATTTTCAAGGGTCGGATTCGTAACCGTAAACGGCTCGAGCCTGTTGATATCCTTATCCTGAAAACCTGCAAAAAATTTCTCGACTGATTTTTCGATGTAGTCAAACTGGATAAAATCATTGCTGACCTTGATTGTATCGAGAGAAATCTCCCATGTGTGCGGATGATTCTGCCCGAGGATTCCATGCAGGTAAATCGCATGATTTGCATTCAGATAAAATTTGAATTTGTACTGGCTGTATTTCATAAAGCTTCCCCCGTTTCCTTCCTGCCGGCCTGTTAAAGTGAAGCGTGGACGGCCTTTACAGCCGCTTCCAATGTCATATCTTTCCGTTTGAATGAAAAACCTTCCGCATAATCCGCATCCGGATACTGTTCTCTGAGTTCGCCGGCGAGTTTTTTCACGGCCTGCAGTGTCACTGCGTTTGTTGTATTCAGCTTAATCATTGCAAATTCATTTTTGCTGATGCGCGCGCATATGTCCTGATCCGATGCATTCGACCGGAATAATCCGGCCGTATCCGTAATAAGCTTGTTGGTGAAAGAAAATCCCTTTTCATAATACAGGGGGGCCATGTTGCTTATCCGGATATAAATGATCCCGATATCCTCCGTTTGTCTCTCGGAAAGTTTTGTCAGAACGGCATCATAAAATTTCCTGTTATACAGCCCGGTAAGGGTATCCTCGCATTTGCCGGGTGTGTCCGAATCCGCTTCGATGAGCCGTTCGCTCTGCTCCTGCACGAGAACATTCTTATCGGCAAGATCACTGCGGAGGATACGGACTCGCTGGGACTTTCTCTGGGCAGAAATACAAAAAACGGCAGTCAGGGCAGTTACAGCTGCGCACAGAAGCATCGTCATAATCCGTAAAAATTGTATCCGTTCGCCGATTTTGCCTGTGGAATATATGTAGCTCTGAGAGACCCCTAAACCGACGCAATACTGTTCGCCTCCTATATCAGCAAAGGCTGTGCTGATAAGTTCGCTTCCGTGTGAACTTTCTTTTAAGACAACTGCAGAAAACGGTCTGCCGGTCTGTATGAGCGCAAAGAGTTCTTTTACCCCGATTCCGCCTTTGCGGATATAGTAATCTTCCAGTTCACTGTAGCTTTTTCCGGCAGTCGCGGCTGTTGTTTCGGAATCCCGCTCAAAAACAAGCGATTCCGGTGAAAGCAGAAACCAGTATCTTGTTCCTGCCTCTGATGCAGACGCAAGGATTGCCGCTGCTTCATCCGCGTCAGAAGCAGAAGAGGCAACATGATCCGCCATAACAGCTGCAGTGTATTCGTTATCACCGGCCGCCGCGTCCATATAACTCTCCCTGAGAAGGGCTGCCTGCTTTTCAAAGAATAACCAGGCAGCCAGGCACAGCAGCACCGCTGCTGTGACCGCGATAAATACTTTTGCCAGATCCTTATCGTTTTTGCTGAACTTCTTCATGTATCTGTCCACCCTGCCTGCTGTTAGTATTTATAAGTATCCTGAGCTTTTGGATTACTTTTGCGAATATGGAAAAATCACTTCTGAGTACTTCGGTAAACCGCTCTCCTTCTTCGCTGAAAGTGCTCGCCCTCCAGCCGCTCCGGTTCGTAATGCTGTTTATGATTGCTGCAAACCGTATCCAGAAATTGACGAAGTTATAAAGAGGCATAATCGGAAGGATGTACCATTTGCGGCCATAGTAGCGCCGCAGTCCGCCGTACCCTCTGAGGCAGCCGAGGATGTTCAGGTAATACAGGAACCCGGAAAAGACATAAAGGAGATAGAGGATGATTACGGAACCGGCAATCAGCGAGAAGGGATAATTGAAAAACATCAGGCAGATCAGTGCGAAATACCAGATCATCCGCGGGAAAGCAAAGGTATGGTCAAAGGTCAGCTGCCGTATCATAAAATTCGAGAAAAAGCCTTTGGTTTTCAGTTCGCCCTGCAGGAACATATGGGAGACTTCAAGCTCGCCCGTCTGCCATCTCTGGCGCTGCGTGTAGAGCTTCCCGATACTCTCGATCGGATCTACGAAGAAAAATGCACTTTCACACAGGTAAATGCTCTTTTTCATCAGTCTGCGTACCTGGAAGGTTACCTGTGTATCCTCGCAGACTGTGTCGGTGTTGTAAAGCTGTGTCTTCAGGATCGTTGATTTGCGGAAAGCGGAAAACGCACCCGAAAGCGTGTAAATACTATCCAGCTCGGACTCGAAATTCCTGCCTGCGAGGAAGTCCTGACAGTACTCATAAAATTCGCACCGCCGGAAAAGCCTCATGGAAAATGTTTTTGTCTTCTCAATCAGCTCGGGGTCAGTAAGGACAACGCCGGTAAGGCAATGGATATCAGGGTTCTCTTCAAATCGTTCCACCAGGTTTTTAATGGCCTCCGGATGAAGTTTCCCGTCGCTGTCTATGTGGATGATATATTTCCCGCCGCTGTTGAATAATGCAAGGTTCAGGGCTTTCGATTTGCCCTGTCTGGCTTTGAGCCACTGCATGGACAGTTTCGGGTATTTCTCCTGACATTGGCAGAAAACCTTGAAACTGTTGTCGCTGCTCTGGTTGTTGACCAGCATGATATTAATTAAATCCTTTGGATAGTCAGAATTATAAACGGAGGAGAGGCAGCCTTCAAGCGTCTCTTCAGAGTTGTAGACCGGTATGATCAGGGTGATTTCCGGATAGCGCAGGGGGACCCTTGCCTTCCTGGCGGCATGCTGCTTTCTTATCAGGATAAAGAAGCCGCCGATGGCAGGCAGAATTTCCATGAACAGCGGAATGATAATCCACGCCATCCAGAAAATCATCTGCTCAAATATTTTCCGGAGAATCAATTCCATAGCTGAATTTCCCTACCTTCTGTTTGATTATCTGGGAACGTGTGAAGACGTAAAAATAGAGTATGATTGAAAATCCATAAAAAATGATCCGGCCGAAAATAGCATGGGCAAAGAAGAAGATATCATTACCGAAAAAATAGACCAGCATGCATATGACAGTAAGCCGTAATATATTTGATGCAAATATCCAAAGGATGCCGGCTATGTTCACCACAAGCTTTTCTATTGCGTTATACAGCGGAAAAAACCACAGGAGGGCGGAGAAGGCCATCAGTTCGATAATTCCCGAGCATTCGTAATCGATATAGAGCGAAATGGATTCAGCACCGTGCCGGATAAAAATAATGGAATACTGATAGTAGGAGCAGAACATTCCTGTCAGGCTGCCGATCAGCCCGGCTGAAGCTGCAACCGCCTCTGAAAGCGGTACGGTTATATGGGGCTGAATCAGGATCATCATAAACAGGAACATGCCGACGCTTCCGGCAAGGAACTTAAAGAACGTCAGCTTTGCACGGTGCAGTACCGTAAGGATATAGATCCAGATAAGCAGGCAGACAACTGTTACAAACGTCATTTTTTGCGTTTCCTCTTAGCCAGGCCGTACCCTGCAGAGGCAATAATGATTCCTGCGCCTGCGATAACAAAAGGAAGAGTGGTTGTTCCTGTGACCTGAACTGTCTGCTGCCCAAGACTCGTTGAATAGAAAGTAATTGTCTGCACGGCATCCGGGGTGGCGGTAAAAAGGGAAAGCGGCAGCTTAAGCTCGCATTCATCAGGTTCTCCCATGCCGTAAGTCACAGCAGCATCTGCATTATCAACAAACTGCCATTTGTCCTTATCCAAAATGTACGGGCTCGAAAAACCGACAATAATAAACGTCTTCTCAACGCCGTCTACTGAAAATGTATAGTTCCATCCGTTAAAATCCGGTTTATCCTCGCTCATTTTTACATAAAGGTAAATATAGCTGTCATCCCTGAAAAGAGATGCAATACAGTATTTTCCCTCTCTCAGGGACCCTTTATATATTTGTGTCTGCGGTTTGTCCGACCAGTCATCGAAATTACCGTCGATGGTTATGCCGACATAATCCGTTGCCGAGCCGCCTGTCAGGTATTGCACGCTTTCGCCGGATGCAGCATGGACAGGAAAGGAGACAGCAAGCATTACAGTGATTATGAACATTGGCAAGAACGTTTTAACAAATTTATTCATAATTTTTCACATCTCCGTGCTTGATATATCTACAATTTACGAGATTGATTATATCACGTTTTTATATTTCTTCCTGAATTTTTCTTTCGGCTTTCGAAAAATTATATAAATTACGGCCGCCTCGAGAAGGATGCCTGCCGCGGAAACCAGTATACCTTCCGACAGATATGGATAAGTCATATGAATCACCGTTGTTCCTTTGTTTACAATCAGGAAATTATTCATCGAGCTGATTTTCTGTTTGCTGCTGAATGTATCCTGCCAGGCTATCGTTGTGTTCACATTGTCATAATCCGATTGTATGATGATTTGATTGGTTTCATAGGTGACAGTAAGCGGAACAACAGTGCGCTCCGGCAGCTTGTCCGTATCAAGTTCCATCAGTGAATTGAAAAGGGCCTTAACTTCCGGGTCTCCGGCTGTATATGCGTGAAAAAGAAGATTAAAGCCGAGGAACGTAATGTTCTTTGTGCTGTCCGTTCCGACGAAATCCAGTTTCGTATTTTCAAACCATGCATATCCGCCCGGTTCCTCAAGTCCTGTCAGGTAGACGGTGTTCCATGCCTCGTATCCGTCAGCAAAAGGGATTGCCGTCGTGGTTGCCGTATCTGTAATCAGTTCCGGATAATTGTCGTAAAACGTAATCGGCTGTGCCGAGATACCCAGGAACGTCATCCGGTTGGTAAGCGGATCCGCAGGAATCCGGCTCATATCCACATATACTTTCACACCGTCCGCAGCTATTTCCCTTACAAGCTTCTCTGCGTCTTTTTTGTTGTTGTAAAAGAAGCCGGAAAGATAAATGCTGTCATACTGTTCGAGTTCCTCGACCGTATACGAGTCGATTTCCTGCTTGTCTCCCGGATGGAAAGAAGGAAGGATTCCGGGAACGAGTGCAGCTGTCGTTCCGATTGCAAGCCCGCTGTATTTCGTAATAACACCGAATGCTGATGATACAGGGTAAGAGAATAGAATTGTCCTGTCGGTTTCGCCTGCTGTTTTGTACCCGACACGTTCCGCCGCAGAAACAAGCGCGGTACGATCGGCGTCACCGGTAAGCTGCTGTTTGTCAATCAGAACCGTATCTGCGCCAAGCTCCAGATTTCTGTCAAACATATACAGGTAATTCTCTTTCTCAAGAGACTCATTCAGGTATGCAATGTTATTCGCCGTAGCGGCACCCTGCCAGGCCCATCCGAATACATACTGCGTCTTTTTATCCAGCGTGCCGAAAGCATAGGAAGGCAGGGGCCCCAGAATGCTTAAGTCCATGAGCGAGACGCGCTGTCTGGTTATTTCCTTAGCCTGTGTGAAAAGGCAGTCGTCCATTGTCTCGCTGATGCTGCCGATTGTTGCGGGAACATTCATTTTCGCATTATATCCCTCGAGATTGAAAGACGGGATGCAGTCGGCCATTATGGCCGCACACATAAAAATCAGGATTGGTTTTTTCAGGTTCCTCCACTCGATGACGGCAATGACAAATACAGCGTATGCAATGGGTGCAAATCTTCTGACCCAGAAAAGCTGGCTCAGCGGAAGCAGCTGGATCAGGGGAGTGAGTGCCGTGGTAGTTCCCATGATGACGATAAGCAGTGTGCAGAAGCCCGGCAGACTTTTTCTGTTTGAAAGAAATACACCGATCAGCGCGATCAGCGCGATGCTCAGGCCAAAATACAGATCCGTTACATCGCCGCTCAGCCGAAGAAACGGATTCAGCGATACGGAGAGTTTGGCGCTGAGAGACGCCATAAGGGCGGAGGTTCCGTCGGATGACATCGAAGTCAGTCCGCCGACGAGGGACGGAAAGACCCAGATACCTGCAACGGCAAACGAAAACAGCATGGCGGAAATTGCCTGGACGGATTCCTTCCAACGCCTGTTTGCAAGGGCGTAAATGAACAGAAAGACGGCGGAGGCGACTCCGATCATGGCAGATATCATGAGGTGAGAGAAAATGGCCGCAAGCATCAGCAAAACGAGCGGGAAAATCATTTTTTTACGCTGATAGCAGACAAACTGCCACATACAGTAAAAGATATACGGGAGAAGCATCGTTATGAACACCCGGGGCAGGTTGCCCTCACCGAAAAGAACCCTTAGGTTATCGGGGAACATGAACCACATCAGACCAAGAAAAGCCCCAAGTACGGGACGTCCCATCTTTCTGCAGAAAAGCACCCAGCCTGTTCCGCCGATCGTAAAAGCCGCCCAGACAAAACCAAGGTATGCCTGCATGACATCCCCGCCGCCGATGAACTGCAGCACCGACATGAAATAGTACGTCATGGGCGGCCAGTACCGGAACGGCTGCACGCCGTTATACCAGTACTGCGTAAAAAGCGGGTAAAAATTGCCCTTCAGGATTTCGTGATATAGAAGATCCGCTTTAAAGAGATGCCCGTGGATGTCAAGTCCGAGCGGATACTCCCCGGAGACCCTGACGGCCGTCATAACGGCGAATCCGCAGACCGTCATCAGGAGCAGGGACAGAAAAAACGACAGGTTCGATGCGGGGCGGAGGGATGCCGGAACTTTATATGTAATTTCGGGAACTCCTTCTTCTGATCTAAAGACGGGTTCCCCTTGGCTGTGCGGCACGGAAGAGGAACAGGAGCCGTCTGCTTTCCCGGCCGCCGTATTATGATCCATCTTTTCTGCTGCGTGATCAATGAGGGCCTTTTTCTGAGCACTCAGTTCCTTCACGGTAATACTGTAAATTCTCTGGGGGCTTTCGCTGATTTCGAGCTTAATGAGTTCGTGTCCGATTTTGGCTGCTATGAGGGAGATTTCGGTAAAAAATTCTTCGCCGATATTTTCAATTGTCGGGGAAACGGTATCAAAAGGCGGGACCTCATTCAGGACTTTGCCTGTATAGGCTTTCAGGTAATCCTGAATTACTTTCTCGGTTTTGTCGTACGTTACGAAATCATCAGCTTTTTGTCTGATATACAGTGTGACCGCAAATGTATGGCTGTGAACTCCCTCATCTGCGTGCACGGCGGCATGTGATGCGTTCATTCTAAATGTATATTTGTAGCTCTCAAATCCCACGTGATGTCCCTCCCGGCCGGATCGCCGGTCATATTATGCAAACCGGAGATAGGATGCATGATTGTTTGCTGTATGCTGATTGTACAGACATAGAGTATGTATATCCTTTTTCCCCCGTAAAGTCAATTATATCAGGCATTACAAGGCTTGCGCCTCACTAAATTTCAATCCGTGTATAATATTTTGAATAGGATTTCATTGCTTTGCGGCGAGTAAAACTGTTATGTCAAATTATTAAAACTTCCGAATATCGGAAAGACGGCTGAGCTGCAATTGCATGATGCAGGCAAATGCGGATTGAGGGAGTTCCGCAGCCGTAAAAAGTGACCCGGTTCCTGTGCAATTGCCCTCTTCTCAAGCATTTTCACAGTCCGTCCGGCACGAACCGTGTATAATGAAGGCAGAACAGTAAAATAATCCTGACAGCCGCCGCGGCTGCAGGGCATCAGGCATACGAACGGAAGAAGGTGCGAAATGTTTAAAAAAGCGATTCTTGCAACTGACATTTCCTCGGCCGCTTTTGCTGTAGTTAAGGACCTGGCAAAGCTAAAAGCATACGGGGTGGAAGAAATCCTTCTTCTGCAGTGCCTTGGCCAGCGTGAAACGGGTTCCTATACACTTACCTATATTACGGATCTGCTGGATAAGAACCTTCATGAGCAGCAGGGAATTCTCGAAGAGCAGGGATTCAAAGTTAAAGTCCGTGTGGTTGAGGGGTTTGCCAAAAGAGAAGTCTGCCGTATTGCTGAAGAAGAGGATTATCCCCTTGTCATTGCCGGGGCAGAGTCCTGCACCCTGATAAGCGAACCGGTGCTCGGCGGTATCGCATACGAAATTATGCATTTCTGCCGGAAACCCGTCCTTCTGATACGGCTCGAAGAGACATGGAAACAAGGCGTTATTTCTTATGAACCTGTCCGCGGACGCTTTCTCGAGCATATCCTGTTTGCGACGGATTTTTCCGAGACTGCGGACCTGGCCTTTCAGACAGTTAAAGAACTGGTGTCAGCCGGGACAAAAAAAGTTACGATCATGCATGTTCAGGAACAGAGCCGCATTGATCCGTATCTTCTTCAGCAGTTGTCCGAATTCAACGAAAAAGATGAAGCACGCCTGGATGAAATGAGAAAAATACTGAAAGGAATTTCTGATGTTGAAGTTGATACGGTGTTGTTCTACGGCAGTCCGTCAAGGGATCTTCTTGAAGCGATTGAAGACCGGCAGGTGCAGCTGACCGTCATGGGAAGTCAGGGACGCGGTTATGTAAAAGAGCTGTTTGTCGGAAGTGTCAGTCATAATATTGCGCGCCATGCCAAATCATCCGTACTGCTGATACCTCCCAAATAACAAATTCCGAATCGTTCTGCATCATTGATTATACAAACAGCCCGTCTGGCATGCAGACGGGCTGTTGTTGTATGCAGCCAGAAACATATGAACGGATATTCATATCACTGTTGACATCGTCGAACGTACGACGTAAAATTACAAAATAACATATGAATACATGCTCACATGTATTTCGATGAAGTTTTTAGCGGCAGAGCTGATATAAGAGAAGGGGACGGAAGATGGCCGATACAAATAATGATTTAGACCGGTGCGAGTGTACCGTGATTCATGAGGCGCTTGTTGAAGAGGTAAGAGGGCGGCTTCCGGATGAAGACAATCTTTACGACCTCGCCGAATTATTTAAAATATTCGGCGATTCCACGAGGATCCGGATTTTGTCCGCGCTTTTTGAGTCGGAACTTTGTGTGTGTGACATTGCATATTTACTGAAGATGACGCAGTCGGCAATCTCACATCAGCTTCGGATCCTGCGGCAGGCCAAACTTGTTAAGACAAGAAAAGACGGAAAAGTTGCTTACTATTCGCTTGCGGATGAACATGTAAAGCTGATCTTTGACCAGGGTCTGGGTCATATTACCGAAGAATAACCGGATCAAAACCGGAGACCGAATGATGCAAAACGGATGCTGAGAAGCTTCCGAAAACGTGCAGCATGTAAGGGGGAGAACATCATGCGTGTTCAAAACAGCAAAGTACTCATATTGGAGGGACTCGACTGCGCCAACTGCGCAGCCAAAATTGAAATGAAAGTGCAGGGCATCGAAGGCGTAAAGTCGGCGTCCGTCGATTTTATTGCAAGAACGATGACGATCGAAGCGGAGGATGCATCCGAACTCGGGGCAATTGTCGGAAAGGCATCTGATATTGCCCGCAGCGTCGAACCGGATATCAGAATAAACGAGCCGAAAACGACGGGGATAAGTGATGAAAGCGACGAAGATGATGAATATGGAGTAAACAAACCTGAACTTATCCGCTATACTGTCGGCGCGCTGCTGTTCATAATTGCCCTGGTGTTCCGTCCGGATTACTGGGCGGAGCTGTCTTTGTACCTGGCCAGCTTCCTGCTCGTGGGCGGCGAAGTCCTCTTAAGCGCGGCAAAAAAAATCCTGAAGGGCCAGGTATTTGATGAGCACTTTCTGATGAGTGTTGCTACAATCGGTGCATTTGCCATCGGAGAATTTGCAGAGGGCGTTGCCGTAATGCTCTTTTATCAGATCGGGGAATTTTTCCAGGACCTTGCGGTTAACCGCTCAAGAAGATCCATCAAAGCATTGATGGCTATCCGCCCGGATTATGCCAACCTGAAGAAAGACGGACGGGTTACTGTTGTATCGCCGGAGGAAGTTCATGTTGGCGACTGCATCGTGATCAAACCCGGCGAAAAAGTTCCGCTCGACGGCATTGTAAGTGAGGGGAAGACTCTTCTTGATACATCGGCAATTACCGGCGAACCGCTTCCGAGAAATGTGGAAGAGGGACAGGAGGTTTATTCCGGTTCGATCAATAAAAACGGTCTGTTTGAGATCCGGGTAACAAAAGAATTCGGTGAATCAACCGTGCCCAAAATTCTGGATCTGGTACAGAATGCATCTTCCAGGAAAGCGCAGACGGAAAATTTCATAACAAAATTCGCGCGGTATTATTCCCCTGCGGTTGTTTTTGCCGCCCTCGCCCTGGCTTTCATCCCACCCCTCATTATTCCCGGAGCATCTTTTGCACAATGGATCCAAAGAGCATTGGTATTCCTGGTCATTTCCTGCCCGTGCGCTTTGGTAATTTCGATTCCCCTGGGATTTTTCGGCGGAATCGGCGGTGCATCCAAACGTGGAATCCTTTTCAAGGGAAGCAATTTCCTGGAGGCTTTGTATGCAGTCGATACGGTTGTTTTTGACAAAACGGGGACTTTAACAAAGGGTGTGTTTGCAGTCACAAAGATTTCCAGCGTGAAAGCGGGCGGTGAGCAGCGGCTTATTATGTACGCCGCATATGCGGAAGGCTATTCAAACCACCCCATCGCACAGTCGATCATCCATGCATACGGGAAAAAAATTGATCGTGGAATTGTATCCGGTTTTGATGAAATTGCCGGTCGGGGCACAAAAGTCATTGTTGACGGCAAAGAGGTCCTTGCAGGGAATGCAGGTTTAATGACACAGGAAAATATAGCTTTTGAGGAACATGACGAGGTCGGAACGACAATCCATATTGCACTTGACCGCGAATACCAGGGATACATTGTGATTTCTGACGAGGTCAAAAAGGATGCTGCCGAAGCTGTCAGGGGATTAAGAAGCCTTGGCATCAAAAAGCTTATGATGTTTACAGGCGACAGCAGGGCAGCCGGCGAGAAGATCGGCCGCGAGCTGGGTCTTGACCAGGTCCGGAGCGGACTCCTGCCGCAGCAGAAGGTGGAAGAACTGGAAAAACTGGAGAAGGAAAAGCCGTCGAAGAGTAAAATATTATTTGTCGGCGACGGTATTAACGACGCACCCGTGCTGGCGCGGGCTGATGTAGGCATCGCGATGGGCGGCCTCGGTTCTGATGCGGCTGTGGAAGCTGCAGATATCGTAATTATGACGGATGAACCTTCCAAGATCGTCAGCGCAATAAAAATTGCCAGAAAAACAAAAAAGGTGGTCTGGGAGAATATTGTGTTTGCGATCGCTGTCAAAACCGTCTTTCTGATTCTGGGAGCATTCGGAATGGCAAACATGTGGGAAGCTGTTTTTTCGGATGTCGGCGTGGCACTTATTGCGGTATTCAATGCCATGCGGGTTCTGCAGGTTAAGAACATCTGATGAGACTTCGGAAATCCCGCGCGGGATGCACATATGCAGGTATTTTTATTGCGGCCGTTCTTCTGCGGAAAGCGGCCGCAATTTGTTGCATGCGGGCAGGCATTGTCTTTTTTTCTAATTGAAAGATGATATACTGTCTCCATCAGAAAATTAAGCTGAATCCGTCATGCAAAACACATGTCTGAATAACCGACAGCAGGAGGTTGTTATGAAAAACCTCAGGAAATATATTTATGCATTTGTTGTGCTGATTTTGATCGCTGTTTCCTATGCAATAAATTTCAATTCCATACTCGGAGAATTTCGGAACACCTGTATTTTAAAGCAGACTGACCTGAATAACGCCATCATGCCCAGCGTCAACATCATTAAGGCACTTACGATATACGGCAATAATTACTTTGATATCAGCGGGTCAGATGATAATTCGGAACTCTACAGCCTCATCCGGTACGATTCTGCCAGCAACAGCTATAACCTCGATGCCGCAGGCGGAACAGAATACGAGAAGAAGACAGGGAGCCTCACGGGGCTTGGAAATATTCCTGAAAGCGGGATAGTCAGGCAGGAACTTGACATGGCCCTGAACATGAATGACTTTTTCAGTGCATTCTACAATAAGTACCCTGAAATTACATGGCTGTACTACACAAGTGATCATGATTTTATTCTGGAATATCCTTGGACACCATCGAGTGTCTTTTCCTATTCAGAGAAATTGAAGACGGTGGCTTTCTATACAGCTGCAATTCCATTCAACGATCCCTCCCGTACAGCCGTATGGACGCCTGTATATCAGGATGAATCAGGAAAGGGGCTAATGGTAACCCTTTCGAGTCCGATCTATAACGGGGACACATTTATGGGCGTTGTTTCCCTTGATTTAACGACGAAAAAGCTTGGAGAACTGATGGGCGGTGCTTTTCAGGGCTACCTTGTAGACGATTCTTTTTCCGTCGTAGCAGCCAACAGGAACATCAAGTCTGAGAACGGCGTGCTCAATCTGGGTAATGTGATGCATCTTGACAGCAGCGATAACGGAAGACTGAAGGATATGGGAAATGATTCCATGCAGAGAGTGGGTAGCTACTATATCTACAAGTCCGAGAAAATGGATGCGCCATGGACAATGTTTGTTGCGGAACCTGTGTATATGCTGATGACGGACGCGTTGATACGAACAATACCCATAATAATAATTGGCGTTCTTCTCTTTTTGGCCGGCAGAGAGGTTGCATACCGTAAAAGGGCAGAGGAAAAAATCAAGGATGCTGCGACGACCGATCCTCTGACAGGACTGCGGAACAGACGGTTCCTGGATTCGATTATCGGGGCGGCCATGGAGCATGCGGACCGGTACGGCGAACCCCTTTCCGAAGTGATTATCGATCTGGATTATTTTAAAAAAGTGAATGACACATGGGGGCACCCTGTCGGGGATGATGTCCTGATACAGACCGCCCGTCTGATAAAGGGCATCATCCGGAAAGCGGATATCGTTATCCGGCTTGGCGGTGAAGAATTTCTCATATTGCTGCCGCAGACAAATCTGGACGGGGCCGTTGAAACCGCAGAGAAAATCCGCAGGATGATGGAACAAACCTCCCATCCGGTAGCGGGGGTGTGCACGGCGAGCTTCGGTGCCGCCCAAAGGACAAGGGGAGAGACATATATCAGTTTTTACAAACGCGGCGATGATGCACTGTACAGTGCAAAGGAGCAGGGGCGCAACCGGGTCTGTCGTTATGGAGATACGGAAACCATACCCCTGGCTTCCGTGCAGCTAAAGTGGAACCGCACATGGGAAAGCGGGGAGAAAAATATTGATGACCAGCACCGCAGACTTGTTGAGCTTGCAAACAGTCTGATTCACATGTCATTTTCCAAGGATTCATTTGAACGGACAGAGCAGCAGCTGGATATACTCCTGCAGCATATCGTTGATCATTTTGCATATGAGGAAAAGGTTCAGAAAGCTGTTGGTTACCCGGATTTTGAGGAACATGCGGGAATTCATAAAAGTCTTGTTGAAAAGACAGTCAATCTTAAGAAGTCTTATCAGGACGGTACTCTTAAGTCATCGGAATTCATCGCGTTTATGCTCGATGATGTTATTGTCGGGCATATGACGAATGAAGATGTGAAATTTTACAAATACACACGTATTTCGGATGAAAATCCCGAAAAATGGTAAGCAGGATTATGACAGGTATTTTTCAAAGTCGGGAATCATCCGTTGCGTTACCCATATTCAGAATTCTCTGCTGGTTTTCAATAATGTAATCCAGTTTGGTGTGCATATCCTGCATGATAATTTCAGACTTGAGATTGACCTTGTAGTCATTTTCAGCGCGCAGCCGGTCCTTATCTTCCTGCCGGTTCTGGCTCATCATGATCAAAGGTGCCTGTAATGCAGCTACGCAGGACAGCACGAGGTTCAGAAGGATGAAAGGATAGGGATCAAAGGCGCGGCTCAACAATATAATGTTGGCCGTAATCCAGACGGCCAGGATGATGCAGAAGCTGCAGATAAAGATCCAGCTTCCCACGAATTTTGCAAATCCGTCAGCCGCTCTGTCACCGAACGACAGATTTTTCCCGGCATCGGCATCGACCGGCAGGGCAACCCGCTTTTCAAGTATAAGGTGGGTGATCTCTTCATCATCGAGTTCCTGGTCCACATCTTCAATAATCTGTTTCAGAAGTTCTGATTTGTTAAAGCTGTCCATTCTAACATCCTCACTTATTCAAATTTTCATATCTGCAGGAGGGCTCCGGCAGAATCCATACGGAAATTCTTTTCATTTAACAACTATTGCAATTGTATCACAGCAACTGTCTGTGCCGCGGGAAATCATTCGGGCATGAAGACCTGCCCGGACAGCGGAAAGGCTGCCTCAATCAACTTTTCACAAGTCGTTTGAGACAGCCTTTTGCTGCGTCGGAAAAACAGGATGGACTCGATTCATCGGAATCATATAGATTCCAACGGTACTCCGGAGGAAGAGTGAGTCCAGATTTATTGCAGGTCAGCCCTTTACGCTGCCGAGTGTCACGCCGCGGATAATAAATTTGGAAAGGAACAGGTAGACGATCAGCAAAGGGATAATTGCAACGCAAATCATCATGTATACCTTGCCGAGGTCGAACTTCATGTAATCGGCGGATCTGAGCTGGGCAATAATAATGGGGATGGTCTTTTTATTTTTTGAATTGATGACGAGGTTCGGGATAAAGTAATTGTTCCACGATGAGACGAAGGAGAAGATAGCCTGAACGGCCAATGCCGGCTTAATCATCGGGAGGACAATCATATTAAATGTGTTGAACTCGTTTGATCCGTCCACACGTGCTGCTTCAACGATCTCATGGGGAAGCACGCTCTCCATATACTGGAACATGAAGAAAAAGACAACGGGAGCGGCGATGGAGGGGAGGATCAGGGGAGTAAAGGAATCCATCATATCCATCCTGCTGATCAGCTGCAGGAAACCGAGTGCAGATACCTGCGTAGGTACCATCATGACCAGCATGATGAAGGAAAACGCAAATTTCTTCAGCTTGAAATTGTATATATGCAGTCCGAATGCCGTCATTGCCGAAAAGTAGGTGGTAAACAGCGCTGTCAGAGATGAAATGAACAGGCTGTTTCCGAGTGCCCGCACCATCGGAATATTGTCATCGGAGAGCAGGCCCTTCATGTTGGTCAGGAAAGCTTTCCCGGGCAAAAAGGAAAAACCTTTTATGATATCGGCATGTGCCCGGCTTGCATTGATCAACAGGATATAGAACGAGAACAGGCACAGAACAGACAGAAGAACCAGAAATATATAGCATATGATTTTGTTAAGTGAAAGAAGAGCCTTTCCCCCTAACGTATCCTCTTTCTTTGTCATAAACGCACCCCCATCTTTTTGCTCTTCTTCTCGCCCCTGTATCTTCTCATCAGCATTTCATAAACGACGATGCTGAGGACCGCAGTTACAAAGAACACGAGAACGGACACTGCACCGGCCATGCCATAGTTCTTGCTGGCAAGATGTTTATTCAGGTACATGATCAGGGTCATGCTTGTGCGGTTGGGGTTGCCGTTGCCGTTTGTCAGTATCTGCGGAACGTCGAACATCTGTACACCGCCTATCATGGCCGTTATGACAACGTACACCAGTATCGGGAGAAGGAGGGGGAGTGTGACCTTTAAGAACATCTGCATGGGCTTGGCGCCGTCAATCTGCGCTGCTTCAAACAGATTCGGGTCGATTCCCATGATGCCCGCCATAAGCAGGATAGTCGTATTTCCAAACCACATAAGGAAGTTCATTACGGCAATCAGGCTGCGCGTGGTCCAGGTCATTGTCAGGAACCGTATCGGCGAGTCTATCAGACCCATTTGCGTAAGGATGATATTGACCGGGCCTGCATCGGAAAACAGTGTGAAGAATAACATGGAAAATGCGGAAGCCATAATCAGGTTAGGCATATAGATAACGGTCTTAAAAAACATCTGACCTTTAAGTTTCAAACGGAAGCTGGTAAACCAGACTGCCAGAAGCAGTGCAACAAGTATTTGCGGGATAAAGCCCATTACCCAGATGATAACTGTATTCATGGTGTATGTGGGAATATCGCTATTTGAAAAAATGGCAATGTAATTTTGGAAACCAACAAATTTCGGACCGACCTGCATAAGGCCGTTGCGGTAATTTTCAAAGAAGCTGTTGTAGAAAGTGGATATAAGCGGTATGAACTGGAAAACGGAATAAATGATAAAAAACGGTGCAATAAAGAAATAACCCCATTTGGAATAACTTACGGATTTTCTTTTTTGCTTTGCAGCGGTTAACTGTCCCATTAACTTTCCCCTCCGGTATTAAGATGCAGATTTGCCGCCGGTACCCCCGGCAGAGCGGGATTCCCCGCCCTGCCAAAGGCATTTAGCGAAACTGATTTTGTCGGATTACTTAGAGAGATTCGGATACTTTTCAAGGATGGCCGTGTAGAAGTTGGCATAAGCCTCATCTTCCGTGACGGTTCCGTTATAGTAATCCATGAAAGCCTTCTGGAATTCTTCCGTCATGCCCTGGTCATAAGGTCCTACGTTGCTCATGTCGATGCTCTTAGCAGAGTCAAGGAGAACAGCGATGTGGTTCTGACCGCCGAGGAAAGCACTGCTGTAATCGCTTGCAGCAATTTCTGCCATAGCAGCTTCATTGTTTGTAAAGTCGTTGAACTTCTGTGTGATGGCTACGAGTGTGTCTTTGTCGCAGGTAAGTGTTTTCATAACTGTCTTTGTGAAATCCAGGTTATCGGATCCCGAAGCTGCACAAAGCCATGTGCCGCCCCAGAAGAATCCCTGCGGTCCTTTGCAGATAGCCCAGTCGCCGTAGCTTCCGTTGCCGACTTCTGCAGGTGCCTCTGCATCTGCAAGTGTTGCCGGTTCAAGGCAGAAATCAAAGAACCAGCCGGGTCCGAAGTAACCGAAAACCTTGCCGTCAACTGCTGCGCCTGCGAAGGACTCAGTCGACCAGAGGTTGGCCTTGTTGTTATAACCCTTGTCGGTGTATTCCTTTGTCTGAGAAACCCATGTCTTGATGGAATCATCGATGTTGATCTTGCCGGTCTCGTCAACCCACGGCTTGGATACGTTGTTTGAAAATACGCGGAAAGCATCATCAAAACCGGAAAGCATAAAGTAACCTTTTGCCTTCGCCTGTGCTGCTACGCCGTCAAACTTTGTCCAGTCGCTGAGTGCCGCCTGAACTGCTGTCGGGTCGTCTGTTCCGAGGACATCCTTGGCGATGGAACGTCTGTAAATGAAACCGCCGGGGCATGCCTGCCATGAAACACCCTTCAGGATTCCGTCGGAACTGGTGACGCTGTCCTTGGTGTACTGATACTGCTGGGAAAGGTCATCTTCCGTCAGTCCGACATCATTGATGACGTCGAGTGTATAATCGGTGTTGACATACTTAAGAGCATAGTCAGCCTCGACCAGGAAGAGGTCGATTTTTTCGTCGTCCGGAAGGTCTTTCTGCTGAAGAAGCACCTCATCGAGTTTGTCCTGATATGCATTGTTTTCGTTCGGTGTGATAACCCAATTAACAGTAACGCCCTCGGGAATCAGACCGGCTTTGTCAATATATTCGGCAAAACGGTCCTGAAACTCTGTATTCCAGCAATAAATGTTGTATACTTTACCCTGAGGTGTTGTTTCCGCAGCAGTTGTGGTAGCTTCTGCGGCGGCAGTAGTTGTGGTAGCTTCTGTGCTTGCTTTTGAGGTGGTACTCGGAGTGCCGGTGCATGCTGTCATGGACAAAACAATTATGGCGCTGATGATTAGTGATACGACCTTTTTCATTGTTTTCCTCCTTTTCATGTGTCCCTTACTAATATTTTTTTTGATTCACCCGTATCATGAGACGATGCGGGTGAATCTTTATTTGAAAACGCTGATGCGCTTCAAATCTGTTTAACTGTGCCTCCTTCAAGCATCTGCCCGGAGACCATTATCTGCTGGGGAAGGAAGAGTTTGGGATTTTCGATCTGATCAATTAGTTTTGCCGCTGCTTCCCGTCCCATAACTTCGGCATCCTGTCTGAAAGTAGTAAGCCGGGGGCGGAGAATCTGGGAGAGAAGAATGCCGTCATACCCCACAACGCTGATGTCATCCGGAATTGTCAGCCCCTGACGTTCGATCTCATTCATACCTCCGATGCTGGAAAAATCATCGGGATAAAGAATGCATGTCGGACGGTCGGTAAGTGCAAGGAGTTCCCTTGTCGCAAGTGCGCTTGATTTTGCATCATGGTAAATAGCATTCTTTATATATGCGTCCGGCACCGTGATTCCCAGCGAATTGCATGTCTTATGGAAACTTGCCAGACGCTTCTGGGTGACGGAAGTCTGCTCACCGTGGATAAATGCAATTTTTCTGTGACCTTTGCCATATACATATTTAACAATGTCAACCGGTCCGCCGATGTTGTCGGAAAGAATGGCGGTTGTGTTGTCGAATACATGGTCGAGTGTTACGGTAGGGATTTCGCTGTCAACAAGCTTGATGACATCGGGATCCGTGAAATCTACGGAAGCTATAACGACACCGTCGCAATTGCGGTACTTTGCGTGTTCATAATAGTCCATGGAAAATTTGCCGATGTCTTTACTTATAAAGGTAATGTCATAACCCAGGCTCTCGGCTTCAACCTTCAGGCTGTTCAGGATTCCTGAAAAGTATTCATGCTGCAGGCCGCTGCTTGTCTTGTCAACAAAGAGGACTCCCAGGTTATAGGAACGGTTCGTTTTCAGTGCCCGGGCTGCGGCATTGGGAAGGTAGCCCATATCCTTTGCAGTCCTGATAATGCGTTCGGATGTTTCCTTGCCGATATCCGACTGCCCGTTGAGCGCCTTGCTTACGGTTGCCAGGGATACGCCGCATGCCTTTGAGATATCTTTTAACGTCACCATTTTACTCACTGTTTCTGCCTTTCTGTCTTGCCTTGGTTTGATGCACCTTAATCGTTTTAGGAACACTTTATCAAAATAATAGTCAAATTGGCAAATTCACAACTTAATCGATTTCGTAACCTCATTATATCCACGGCAATTTCATAAGTCAACGAAAAATGCAAGTTGCCTGATTGACATAATTATCAAAAATACAATGCGTAAATTGTGAAATTTCACAATTTATATTGAATTGAGGAAAAAACTTTTGTTTTTTATAGATTCATCGTATATTATGGAATTGCTTATTACGAAAACGATTAAGTTGATACAAATCGAGTCTCCAAGCAAACATATATATACTATTTATATACAAAATAGAGGTGCGAAGCTATGAAATTTGGATACTTTGATGACGCTGCAAGAGAATATGTGATAACAACGCCGCAGACGCCGCTGCCTTGGATCAATTACCTCGGAAATGAGGGCTTTCTGAGTCTTATTTCGAACACCTGCGGAGGTTATTCTTTCTATAAGGATGCTAAACTGCGCAGAATTACCAGGTTCCGCTACAATAATGTGCCGGAAGATCTCGGCGGCCGCTGCTATTACATCAATGATGCGGGAAGCGTCTGGAATCCCGGATACATGCCGACCATGACCGTTCTTGATTCCTACAGATGCCGTCATGGGCTTGGCTACTCGATTTTTGAATCCTGTAAAGACGGGCTTGCCGCTGAGCTTACCTGCTTTGTGCCGCTTGGGGAGTCCTGTGAAATAAATAAACTTACCATAAAGAACATTTCCGAAGAAAAAAAGAACTTTAAACTGTACAGTGCCGTTGAATGGTGCCTCTGGAATGCGGTTGACGATTCCACCAACTTCCAGCGCAACCTGAATATCGGCGAAGTCGAGATAGAGGGCAGCGCGATCTACCATAAGACGGAATATCGCGAACGCAGGAACCACTATGCATTTTTCAATGTTAACTGCAGAATTGACGGCATGGATACGGACCGCAGCAGTTTCCTCGGCAAATTCCGCTCCTGGGCGAACCCGGTAACCGTAGAAAACGGGACCAGCAGCAACAGCATGGCAAGCGGATGGTCCCCGATTGCAAGCCATCGCATTGACATTGCACTGGAAGCGGGTGCGGAGAGAACATTCATCTTCCAACTCGGGTACATTGAGAATCCGAAGGAAGAAAAGTTCGAGAAAAAAGGTGTAATCAACAAGCAGCGAGCCAGAGCCCTTATGTCCAGATTCGAGACCCGTGAACAGGTTGATGCGGCTTTTGCCGGATTGAACAGGCACTGGGAGTGTCTTCTTTCCAAATTCACTGTGGCAAGCAGTGATGAGAAGTTCGACAGGATGGTAAATATCTGGAATCCGTACCAGTGTGCAATCACTTTTACGATGAGCCGATCTGCTAGCTATTACGAAAATGGAACGGGACGCGGCATGGGCTTCCGGGACAGCTGCCAGGACCTGCTCGGTGTTGTACATCTTATACCGGAACGTGCGCGTGAGAGAATTATTGATATTGCCTCTATTCAGTTTAAGGACGGGAGCACGTATCATCAATACCAGCCGCTCACAAAACGCGGCAACGGAGATGTAGGCTCCGGCTTTAACGACGATCCCCTGTGGCTTGTGGCATGTACCGCGGCCTATATCAAAGAAACAGGGGACAGCTCCATCCTCGGCGAGGCTGTCCCGTTTGACAATGCGGAAGGCAGCGAGAAGACTTTGTTTGAACATCTTCGCCGAAGCATCCGCTACACAATTAATAACAAAGGACCGCACGGGCTTCCCCTGATCGGGCGCGCAGACTGGAATGACTGCCTCAACCTGAACTGCTTCAGTGAGGAACCGGGCGAGAGCTTCCAGACATGCTCCAATTTTGAGAGCGGCAAAGCGGAAAGTGTGTTTATTGCCGGCATGTTCGTGAAATACGGCAGGGAGTATGCGGAACTGTGCCGCCTGTTCGGAGACAAAGCAGAAGCGGAAACGATTGATGCCGAGGTGCGTGTAATCGAAAGGGCTGTCAATGATTTCGGATGGGACGGTGAATGGTTCATACGGGCATATGACGCTTTTGAGCAGAAAGTGGGAAGCCGCGAATGCGAAGAAGGCAAAATATTTATTGAGCCGCAGGGCTTCTGCACGATGGCGAAGATCGGAGAGGAGAAGAGACTGGGGGCAAGGGCGCTTGCATCCGTCAAAAAATACCTGGTCAATGATTACGGCGCAGAACTCCTGCACCCCTGCTATACGGAATACCACGAGGAACTAGGAGAGATTTCAAGCTATCCTCCGGGATACAAGGAAAACGGTTCGGTATTCTGCCACAACAATTCCTGGATTGTTCTAGGGTATTCGGCTCTGAAAGACGGCAGCAATGCATTCGATACATATCGCAGGAACTGCCCGGCATATCTTGAAGATGTCAGTGAAATTCACAAAACGGAGCCGTACGTATACAGCCAGACGATCGCCGGGCGTGATGCCCGGAACTACGGGGAAGCCAAAAACAGCTGGCTGACCGGTACGGCATCATGGACTTTTGTGGCGGCAAGCCAGGGTCTCCTTGGAATATGCCCTGATTTTGGAGGCCTGCGCATTGAACCATGCCTTCCTGAAGGAATGAAAGGATATACGGCTGTCCGGATTTTCCGCGGTGCCGTGTACAATATTACCGTTACGAACAACGGCGGGACAACCCCAAAACTGACAGTTGACGGAAAGCCCGCTGAATCTTCGATTGTGCCGTTTGTCGAAGGAAAAACGACATATAATGTTGAAGTGACGATGTAACTGCAGTCCCGCATGTCCTGCGGGCTTTCTGCGGCGTAAAATAAAAGAAAATGCGGGGTGAATTTGATGCCATTTCCGAAAGGATTCGTATGGGGTGCAGCGAGCGCTTCCTATCAGGTTGAAGGCGGTTATAACGAGGACGGAAAAGGTCTTTCAATCTGGGATGTATTCTGCCGGATAGAAGGAAATATAGAAAACAACGAAAATGGTGATACCGCGTGCGACGCATACCACCGATTTGCGGAAGATGTGCAGCTGCTGTCCGACATGGGACTTTCCGCCTATCGCTTTTCCGTCAGCTGGCCGCGGGTCATGCCTGACGGCCGCGGCGCGGTCAATACGAAAGGCCTTGCATATTATGACCGTCTCATAGATCTTCTCATTGAAAAAGGCATTGAGCCATATGTTACGCTTTATCACTGGGACCTGCCGCTGGCCTTAGAGAGAGAGGGCGGATGGCAGAGCAGGAGCACAGCGGAGGCTTTTGCGGAATATGCCGCATGCATTGCAGGCCATTTCAATGGAAGGGTAAAAAACTATTTCACTCTGAATGAGCCGGAATGCTCCGTGCATCTCGGATATTCCAAAGGGACGCATGCGCCCGGCAAAAAGCTGACCGAAATCGAATGCATTGCATGCGCGCACAACCTTCTGCTCGCACATGGGCTCGGTGTCAGAGCGATCCGTCAAAATTCAGCAGGCAAAGTAAACGTAGGCATTGCTTCAACCGGAAAGCTCTGTTATCCGCAGAAGAATTCGGAAAAGAACCTTGCAGCCGCGAGAGAGGCAAGCTTTGCCATCGACAGCGGCAACATTTTTTTTAATCATGCAGTATTTCTTGACCCGGTTATTCTTGGAAGATATCCTGCCGGCTTAAGCGGGGCAATATCTTCTTTTGGCGATGGTGTCTCCGCTGATGACCTTGCGGTTATCAGCGAACCGATCGATATGCTCGGCGTGAATATATACAATGGGTCGGAAGTCGACGAAACCGGTGAAAAAACAAAAAAGTACCCGGGGTTTCCGAGGACCGGGGTGAAGTGGCCCGTTACGCCGGAAGTTATGCATTACGGCATCCGCTGGCTTTATGAGAGGTACAACCTGCCGATATTCATCACGGAAAACGGCCAGGCCTGCAATGACAGAATCTTTTTAGACGGAAAGATCCATGACCCCGACAGAATCGATTTTCTTCACCGTTATTTACATGAGTTGGAGAAGGTCTGCAGCAGCGGAATCCCGGTAAAAGGGTATTTTCACTGGAGCCTGACCGACAATTTTGAATGGGAGCACGGCTATACCGACCGGTTCGGACTTGTATTTGTCGATTACCGGACATGCGGACGCATCCGTAAAGACTCCTCATACTGGTATGCAGAATACATTTCGGAGAACACGGAAAGGTAACGGAAAATCGGAAAATATATATGGATAGGAGGGTGCGGGTGAAGTGCCGCTGCCCTCCTTTTTACACATCCTGCTGAAATGCAGCGCACAGCAATGGCACAAGAAAAGATTGACGCGAAAGAAATGGAATTATATAGTGAAGTCAGGTATTGTTGCAAGAATTGAATAACCGGATGATGGATTCGGGAGAGACCGCTGTCAAGCGGCGCCGAAGGGGAAAAGCAAAAAACTCTCAGGCAAATGAACCGTATCCTGACGGAACTCTGTAAAGCATATTGAATGCACCGTAGGGGCAACCACGCCGCAGAAACAGCGGCAGGGGAATCTCTCAGGTAAACTGACAGAGATGCAGAACCGGCCGAATGGCCGGTCTGCATCTCTGTTTTTTTATTATCTGATGAAAGGAAGTGCCGATAAATGGAAAGAAAGACACCTTTATTTGGCGAACATGAAAGATCAGGAGGTAAGATTGTTCCCTTCGGCGGATATCTGCTGCCTGTGCAGTACAGTACCGGCGTTATTGCCGAACATATGGCGGTGCGAACCAAAGCCGGGCTTTTTGATGTGTCGCATATGGCCGAACTTATGATGGAAGGACCGGATGCAGCCGCCAACATACAAAGGCTCTGCACGACAGATATATCTTCCATGACAGACGGGCAGGTCAAATATGCGATGATGTGCAATGAAAAAGGCGGTATAGTGGATGATCTCGTGATCTGCCGCATGAGACCCGACAAGTATATGCTTGTCGTTAACGCAGGAAACCACGCAAAGGATGCGGCCTGGGTGGAGTCACACCTCACAGGCGACCTGATGTACAGTGATATATCCGAAAGCATGGCGCAGATTGCGCTGCAGGGTCCGAACGCAGACATCATTCTGAAAAAACTGTGTGACGGGAAATACATTCCCGTAAAATATTATCACTTTGTGGAAAACGGAGTGATGGACATCGGTTCACGCAAAATCGGAGTCCTGATATCCCAGACGGGTTATACCGGTGAACACGGCTATGAACTCTACTGCAGGCCGGAGGACGCCGTCGATCTCTGGCGTGCCCTTCTTGCCGCAGGTGCAGGTGAAGGCCTCATCCCGTGCGGGCTCGGCGCGCGCGACACACTCCGCCTTGAAGCGTCGATGCCGCTGTACGGCCACGAAATGAATGACGACATCTCTCCTCTCGAAGCCGGACTGCCCTGCAGGCTCGACGGCAAGGATTTCATCGGCAGACAGGCGATCATAGACCGCGGCAGACCTGCCATTAAGCGGGTCGGCCTGAAAATTACCGGCCGTGGAATAGCCCGCGAACATTGCCTTGTATATAATTCCGCCGGCGAAGAAATCGGCTGGGTGTCTTCCGGCACACACTGCCCGTACCTGGGATATGCCGCCGCAATGGCATATGTTCCTTCTGCAGGGTATGAACCGGGTACGGAAGTTGCCGTCGACGTGCGCGGACGGAAAGTTGAGGCCGTCATCGTACCCCTGCCTTTTTACAGGATCATACGCTGACAGACAGCGATGTCTGCAGCATAAAAAAATATGGAGGATTGAATTATGAATATTCCTGAAGGACTCAAGTATTCCAAGACACATGAATGGGTCAAAATGCTGGACGCGGCTTCCTGCCTTGTCGGAATCACGGATTTTGCACAGTCGGAGCTGGGCGACCTTGTATTCATCAACCTGCCGCAGACGGGGGATGAAGCCGTTATGGGGGAGACATTCTGCGACGTTGAATCGGTAAAGGCCGTTTCCGATGTTATCAGTCCAGTAACCGGTACGGTTTCGGAGGTCAACGAGGAACTTCTCGATTCTCCGCAGAAATTGAATGAGGACGCATACGGAGCATGGATCGCAAAAATTGAAAATATTACCGGAACAGAGGAACTAATGGACGCTTCTGCATATGAGGCGTTCCTGCAGACAGAGGAGGCGTGAGGAATGGGAACATATGTCCCGACAACCACTGCGGAACGGAAACAGATGCTTGACGCAATCGGCGTAAAATCTATCGGCGAATTGTATGCAGGTGTTCCTGAGGGTTTGCATATCGGCAATAATCTCGATCTTCCGGAAGGGCTGAGCGAACTTGAAGTGCGTGCAGCTGTTACAGCCGCAGCAGATAAAAATAAGGTGTTCAGGACGATCCTGCGCGGTGCCGGCGCATATAATCACTTCATCCCGGCAGCAGTCAGGAGCATCACATCGCGTGAGGAATTTGTGACTGCATACACCCCGTACCAGGCAGAGATAAACCAGGGAATCCTGCAGTCCATATTTGAGTTTCAGACGATGATATGCATGCTGACCGGTATGGACACGGCAAATGCATCCGTATACGACGGAGCATCTGCCGCTGCCGAGTCCGTCACGATGTGCAGGGAGAGGAAGCGCGTAAAGGCATATATATCTGCCTGCGCGAATCCGCAGGTGATACAGACCGTAAAAACGTATTGCTTCGGCTCCGACACGGAACTCATTCTTGTTCCGGAGAAAGACGGAAAGACGGATGCAGTTGCGCTTGCATCCATGCTGGGCGAGGATGCCGCCTGCTTTTATCTGCAGCAGCCGAACTATTACGGCCAGATGGAGGATGCTTCGGAAATCGGAGAAATTGTACATGCCGCCGGCGCAAAATTCGTAATGGGGGTCAACCCGATTGCCTGTGCAGTCATGAAAACCCCGTTCGAATGCGGCGCTGACATAGCAGTGGGCGAAGGACAGCCGCTGGGACTGAACCTTGCTTACGGCGGCCCGTATCTTGGATTTATGGCCTGCGTAAAGCCGATGATGCGCAGACTCCCTGGCCGCATTGTCGGCCAGACTGCGGATGTCTGCGGAGCGCGCGGCTACGTACTTACTCTCACGGCCCGGGAACAGCATATCCGCCGTGAAAAGGCTTCGTCCAACATCTGTTCAAATCAGGCGCACTGTGCATTCACCGCCGGTGTATACATGGCAGCGATGGGTGAAGCGGGGTTGAAAGAGGCAGCCGGCCTCTGTATCTCCAAAGCACATTATCTTGCCGGGCAAATGGAAAAGGAGCTGGGCTGGAAGCTCAAATACGGAGGCGAATTCTTCCATGAATTTGTTGCGGAATGTCCCTGTCCCGATGAAGTGCTGCAGGCACTTGAAGGAAACGGGATATTGGGCGGCCTTCCGGTTGAAGGCGGGATTCTCTGGTGCGTGACCGAAGTTGTTCCGAAAGCCGAACTCGACAGGACAATCGACATCATAAGGGAGGTGGTGCTTCCATGAAGCTGATATTTGAACGTGGGACGGAAGGACAGCATTTAAGTCTTATGCCGGCATGCGAAGTCCCGGAAGTGAAGCTCAGGCAAACAAGGGAACAGCCGCTCCCTCTCCCGCATATCAGTGAAAACGAGCTGACGCGCCATTATACGGAGCTTTCCATGCAGGTACACGGCATAAATAACGGTTTTTATCCGCTTGGCTCCTGCACAATGAAATACAACCCCAAGATCAACGAAGATATGGCATCCCTTCCCGGGTTTTCTGCAATACATCCGCTTCAGCCCGAATCTACAGTCCAGGGCTGTCTGGAAGTTCTGTGCAGGGCCGAAAAGTATCTTTGTGCTATCACGGGCATGGATGCCGTGACGTTTCAGCCTGCCGCCGGCGCCCATGGGGAGTTTACAGGCATGATGCTGATTAAGGCGTATCTTCGCGACCGCGGCGATACGGCCAGGACGAAGATCATCGTACCCGACTCCGCTCACGGCACCAATCCCGCGTCAGCAGTAATGGCCGGATTCACTGTAATAAACATCCGATCCTGTGCTGACGGCGGAGTGGATCTCGAAGCGCTGAGAGAAGCGGTCGGTCCCGATACCGCGGGGCTTATGCTTACCAATCCCAATACTTTAGGTATTTTCGACAGGAACATTCTTGAAATAACGAGGATTGTTCACGAAGCAGGCGGACTCTGCTACTATGACGGTGCAAACCTGAATGCCGTTGCGGGCATTGTACGGCCCGGCGATATGGGCTTCGATGTTGTGCACCTTAATCTCCATAAGACCTTTTCCACGCCGCACGGCGGCGGAGGCCCCGGAAGCGGACCGGTCGGCTGCAAGGCGCCGCTCAGGTGCTTCTTGCCAGGGCCTGCTGCGGCAGAGAAGAACGGGAAATATTTGCTGGTAATGCCTGAAAAATCGATTGGCCGCGTGAAAAGTTTCAACGGAAATTTCCTCGTTGTCGTAAAAGCGCTGACCTATATTCTGACCCTTGGCAGGAAAGGTATCCCCGAGGCCTCGGAAAATGCCGTGCTGCATGCGAATTACATGATGAGCCGCCTGAAGGGAACATATGATATACCTTACGGCCCATTCTGCATGCATGAATTTGTCATGTCGCTTGAAGAGCTGCACCGAAGGACCGGTGTTTCCGCGCTTGATATTGCAAAGGGCATGCTCGACAGCGGCATGCACCCTCCTACGATGTATTTTCCGAGCATTGTCCATGAAGCCCTTCTGGTCGAACCTACGGAGACCGAGTCCAAAGAAACAATCGACGATGCAGCGGAGCTGTTTTTGCGGCTGTTCAATTTGGCACAGACCAACCCCGGTCTGCTTCATGATGCGCCTGTCAGCACACCCGTACGTCGCCTCGATGAGGTCGGGGCTGCCAGAAACCCTGTGCTGAGGTATGAAAATGATTGAAAGACTGCTTTATTATGCAGGCAACGGCTTTGACCCATACCGCAACCTTGCGTCGGAGCAGTTTCTGATGGAGACCGTGCCCGGCTGCTGCTGCACGATGTATCTGTGGCAGAACAAAAACACCGTCGTAATCGGCAGGAACCAGAATGCCTGGAGCGAATGCCGGACTGCAGAGCTCGAACGGGACGGAGGCCGGCTTGTCCGCCGCCTTTCCGGGGGAGGCGCCGTGTTCCATGACCTCGGTAATCTGAACTTTACTTTTGTTGCCGGCGCAGCGGATTACAATACGGAAAAACAGTCGGATGTCGTTCTCGCAGCATGCAGGCGCCTCGGCATACCGGCCGAAAAGTCCGGGCGCAACGATTTTCTGGCAGGCGGCCGGAAGTTCTCCGGCAATGCTTTTTACACGGCCGGAGGACGTAGCTGCCACCACGGCACATTGCTCGTTGATGTGGACATGGATAATCTGTCGCGTTACCTGAACCCGTCAAAAGAAAAACTCGAATCAAAAGGTGTGGCTTCCGTCGGTGCCCGGGTGATTAACCTGAAGGAGCTCTGCCCGGGGCTGACGGTACCCGTTATGAGAAGCGCCATGGAAGAAGCATTTGCAGAGGTATACCGCCTGACTCCCGAAAAGATTCCGGATATTTCGCACGCTTCACGTGTGGAGGAGCTTTACGGGCGCAATAGAAGCTGGGAGTGGAATTACGGCCGGAGACTGCCGCTCTCCTTCTTATGCAGCGGACGTTTTGCATGGGGCGGAGCCGAGCTGCGTCTTGAAATTGACGGCGGTGTAATAAAAGATGCGGATATCTATACGGATGCCATGGACTGGAGTTTTGCCGGGCCTCTCCGTGCGGCACTTACCGGCTGCAGATTTTCACTTGATGAGATGACCCGGCGCGTCCGGGAAGCCGGCTGCAGTGAAAGTATACGGGAGGATATCTGCCGTATGCTTTCGGAACAGGAGATTTGAGCATGAGTGATTATCGTCTGCTTGTAATCGGCACAGGGCCGGGAGGATATGCAGCCGCACTCCGCTCGGCTGCCCTTGGATGGAAAACGGCTGTCGTTGAGCGCCGCGATGTCGGCGGTACCTGTCTTAACCGGGGCTGCGTACCGACGAAGGTCCTGCTGCACTCCGCTGAACTGTACAGTGCCATGCGGGACTGCGCCCGGTTTGGGCTGCATGCCGGAGATATATCGTACGATATCGGAAAGATAATCGAGAGAAAAGAAGAGATAACCGGCAAACTCCGCGCGGGCATGGAGCAGCAGCTCAAAGCCAATAAAGTTGATTTGCTGCGCGGCTCGGGGAAAATCATAGGAAGCGGCAGAGTTGAAGTCACCGGCGAAGACACGGTCAGGGAATATTCTGCTGACAGGATACTCATTGCTTCCGGATCCGTACCGTCAATACCGCCTATCCCGGGGATCGGACTGCCCGGAGTCGTCACTTCCGACGACCTGCTCGGCGTGCCCGGAAAGGCATATGCCTCGCTTGTCATCATCGGGGGAGGCGTCATCGGCGTCGAATTCGCCTCTGTGTATGCCGCATTCGGCTGCAAAGTGACAATTATCGAGGCGCTGGACCGCATCCTGCCAGGTCTTGACAGGGAGATTTCACAAAGCATGTCCATAATCCTGAAAAAACGGGGTGTCAGCGTGTTCACCGGCTGCAGAGTTACGGAAATTGTGCAGTCACGGGAAGGCCTGCGGGTAGATTACACGTGCAGGGACGAACTGCGGGCTGCAGACGGGGAGGCTGTGCTTGCAGCAATCGGGAGAAAGCCGGATACGGAAGGTCTCTTAGGTGAAGGGATGGCACTCGAAACGGACAGAGGCCGGATTGTTGTTGACGGGAAATTCGCGACGAGCCTTGCAAACGTATATGCGGTCGGCGATGTGTCATCAAAAATTCAGCTTGCACATGCGGCAACAGCACAGGGTGAGGCGGCCGTCGATATGATGGGTGGCCGAAACCCTTCCGCGGATTATTCCGTTATACCCTCATGCATCTATACGAGTCCGGAAATCGCCTCCGCGGGAATGACAGCGGATGATGCAAAAGCTGCCGGCAGGTCAGTGACAACAGGCAAATATGTGATGTACGCAAATGCTAAGACTCTTATCGGAGACGGAGAAAGGGGATTCATCAGGATCGTAGCTGACAAAGATACAGGCAGGGTACTCGGTGCCCAGATGATGTGCGGGCGTGCCACGGATATGATTTCCGAACTGGCCACGGCTATTGTGAACGGTCTGACGGCAGAGCAGATGATGAGGACTGTGCGTCCGCACCCTACTTTCAGCGAAGGCGTCAGCGGAGCACTCGAAGCACTTGATTCTGCATCCGGGAAATGACATTTCCCGGTCTGAAAAAAGAGACTGCATCGGGATACATTATTATACCGTCATCCGAGCGGCTTAATATCTTTTCGATATAAATGCGATATAATTGTAAGTATAAAGCACATGACGGCAGACCTTAAAACCATTGGATGCGGGCGCTCCTGGGAGGCTTATATGAAGAGATTTGCAGCAGCTTTACTTACTCTCGTTTTTCTATCGGCCTCTTTGTCCGGTTGTACGCTGCCTTTTTTACAGACCGCAAAACCCTCCCTGTCTGCTGATGACAGGGAGGCTGTCGATACGGTTTACACTGCTGTCAGGAAGTCCCGTGATATTTTAACGGACATTTCAGATCTGGTAGAACAGCAGATTGAGGACTCGAATTACTACGTTGAACACTACCGCAAAGCAACAGAGAGCGGCAAGACGTACGATTCCACGGAATTTGACGCGCAGATCCTTACAAATAAAACGGCGATTGACGGTTATGTCGCGGATGTGGAAAAATATCAGAAGCAGATCGACAAAATCGCCGGTACGGATTCGGACCAGGCCGGGATTACGGTTTCTGCTGCGCAGCAGTACTTTACCAGGCTGCTTTCCTGCCTCAGCGACCTGCATTCCGTAATGACGTTCTATCTCGACGAGACGGATGCGGCTGCCCCGATTGCTGCATATAACATTGACTCGTACGGCGAAGATGTGCTTTCGGCAATTGACGGGCTTTATACGGCGATCGATGACACAATTATAAATTTCAGGGCACTTGATTCCTGTCCCCTCTATATGCAGGAGACCTTTAAGAATTACATAGATAAGGTCGGCATCTATCAGAAAATGCTTGAATCCATGTACTATGGTCTGAGCCTGAATGACCCGCTTCGTGCCTATTCGGCCGATGAGCTCTATGAGAGGCAGAATGTCGTGATTCTGAACTGTGAACTCGAGCTGTTTGACCTGATTGACCTGCAGTATGAGAAAGTGTCCGAACGTCTTGCAGGAAGCATCAAAACGCTGCAGGGCGAACTGCTTGCGAACTGCGGCGATCTCACGGACGCTTCGTCCGGGATCCCTGAAATCAGTTATGAATACCTCACACAGGAGCCCTCGGTTACTTTCGATTACGAGGTCGCGGATACGATCTATCCCAATCTGTATTCATCCATGGATTCTGTGATCAATCTCACGGCAACAGCAGAAAACGGTTCGGTTGAGGCGCTTGTTGAGGCTGAGATACCCGGCTTTACCCAGAAATACGAACAGAAGATCACGATCACCGAACAGGTGACGAAGCTTCTCATCAAGCCCGTGATTCTGACAGACAACCTGGATCTGTCATCTTCAAAGGATGCGCAGGTGCGCTTTTCCGTAACTGATATCAATTCCGGAAAAGTGCTTGTTGAAGAGAGCAAGACGATCAGCCTGATGAGTATTTATGATTTTTCGCTGAGTGATGACGAGTTCGGTATTGCCAGCCGGGAAAATGTGCTGGCATGGCTCACCCCTGAATCCGACGGTATTCTGGAACTTAGAAGAAATGCCGTATCATGGCTTGAGACCTGGTCCGGCGGAACGGTAAGTTCCCTGATCGGGTATCAGGACTACGGACTTTTTGATGACTATTCAACAAACACGTACCTGCAGATTGTTGCCTTGCAGGCCGCCGTCAGCGAAATGGGCGTGCGCTATAATATGGGGGCGTTTTCCCTCGCGGAAGGCGAGAACCAGAGAGTTCTGCTTCCGGATGATGTCCTTTCAAGCCAGTCGGGCATCTGTATCGAGACCGCAATTCTTTTTGCTGCGGCAATTCAGTCGACCGACATGCACGCCATGATTCTTTTCCTTCCCGGACATGCCCAGGTAGCCGTAGAGACTTGGAGCGGATCCGGTGAATATTTCCTGGTTGAAACGACACTGCTGCCATTTACAGGGACGGAAGAAGAAATGCCCTCATTAATTACGGAATTTACGAATGAGGAGTGGCAGGCATACCTGGAAGATCCCTGGGGGAACGGCAGCGGTTCCGTATACGTTGTAGACTGCGACCTTGTAAAGACGCTGGGAATACAGGGCATCAGCAGTTATTCGTAAGTGACATCTCTCCCCAAAACAATCGGGAGTCCGGTTATCATAACCGGGCTCCCTGGTTCTTACACACGTATCTGCTAAAATCCGCCGCTTTCCGGCAATCGGTTTATTCCGCTGCAGCATCGCCTTCCCGAAATGCACGGATAAGAGGTGCATACTCGGTTAAGGCTGCTTTTCCTGCGTCCGTCAGGGTGAATGTTTTGTCAGATGATTTGTCAAACCACCCGTAATAATTTGCATGCAGAATGGGGGTCGTTTTCCGGGGATGCCCGCCAAGTCTGCGTAAATCCTTTGCAGCCAGAGGTCCGTGAGTATCCAGAAGAAAGACCAGATACAGAGCGGTCTCACGATAAGCGGTGACAAGCGGAACACTGTGGGTTCCGCCCGTATTGAGGTCGAGTCGGCGGTTTGCGAATTCTTTACATAGCGCAAGCCTTTTCTTCGGAGAAGTGCGCGGCAGACTGACCTGCTCCGGCGCGAGCGCTTCTTCAACCAGATGAAGGGAACCGATTTTCCCGACGAGAAGAAGGCCGAGACCCAGGCGCTTAAGCACCCTCAGTTTGGACCGCCATTTTTTGTCGTTTTTGAATCCGGCCGGTTTCGGTGTACAGACATATACGGCATCAGCATAACTCTGGCGTTCAACCGCCTGTTCAAGCAGGTCAAAGGAGAGGTGGCGCTTCATTTCAACGACGACAAGATAGTCCGACCTTTTAGCGACAAGATCACATGTATTGACCTCGGACCGCACTTCGAATCCGCAGCCGGTCAGATATTCCCGCAGGGGTTCATACATATCACGCTCATAGCGAATCTCTTCCAATACCGGCAGCTCCTTTTCACATATCAAATACGTATTGGCAATATTGTAACACACGCCGCTTTTGTCAGGCGAAACAGTCTGGATGAAGAGACTCAAAAAAAAGCGCATCCCGGCTGATATACGGGGAAATGCATTCGCAGGAAACCGTTGAATTCATGCCTGTAATGTGCGAAAATTTTCAGGGCGGACTTGCAGTCTGCCGCAAATGATCTGTCCGGCACGCCGGCGGAGATAAGCTTGCATTTCATATGAAGGAGAATAACCGGAATGATTGACAAATATATCAGATCTCTTGTCGAATACGGTCTGTCCAAAGGACTGATCACGGAGGCAGACAAAATCTATGCCGTGAACCGCATTCTTGAAATTTTGCAGCGCAGCGATTATCAGGAGACCTCCGAACCCGTCGAAACCGATCTTGAAAAAATCCTGCAGAAACTCCTGGATTATGCGGCCGAACAGAAGATCATTGACGACACAATCACCAGCCGCGACTTGTTTGATACAAAACTGATGGGCGCGCTCGTACCCTGGCCCCGTGAGATACAGGCTGAATTTTTTGCCCGATACAGGACTTCCCCGGAAGCGGCAACTGATTATTTTTATAAATTGAGCCAGGATACCGACTATATCCGACGCTACCGCATCAAAAAAGATCTGAAATGGGTTTCATCAACGGAATACGGGAATATCGACATCACGATCAACCTGTCCAAACCGGAAAAGGATCCGCGCGCCATTGCAGCCGCGAAGCTTTTGCCGCAGAGCGGTTATCCCGCATGCCAGCTGTGCAGGGAAAATGAAGGCTATGCCGGCCGGATGAACCACCCTGCAAGGGAAAATCACCGCATTATCCCGATTACGATCAACAGCCGGCCGTGGTATTTCCAGTACTCCCCCTATGTTTATTACAACGAACACTGCATTGTGTTTAATTCCGAACATACCCCTATGAAGATCGACAGGCTGGCTTTCCGCAAACTTCTGGATTTTGTTAAGCAGTTCCCGCATTATTTCGTCGGGAGCAATGCCGACCTGCCCATCGTAGGCGGCTCAATTCTGAGCCATGACCATTTCCAGGGCGGCCGCTATACTTTTGCCATGGCCAGGGCGTGCATGGAAAAGCAGGTCAGCTTCCGCGGATATGAAGCGGTGGAGAGCGGCATTGTGAAGTGGCCGATGTCGACAATCCGCCTGCGGTCCAAGGACGACAGCGTCCTGGTCGAGCTGTCCGACAAAATACTCAAGGCATGGCGCGGATACACGGACGAAGCGGCCTTTATCTTTGCCGACACTGACGGCGAGCCGCACAATACCATCACGCCGATAGCCAGGAAAAACGGTGCATTCTATGAAATGGACCTGGTGCTCCGCAACAACATCACGACAAAGGAGCATCCGTTCGGCGTTTATCATCCCCATAAGGAACTCCACCATATCAAGAAGGAGAACATCGGTCTCATCGAAGTCATGGGGCTTGCGGTGCTTCCGGCCCGTCTGAAGGGGGAGATGAGGCGCCTGTCGTCTGCCCTGATTAGCGGCGAAGATATCCGCAGCATCGAAAGTATTGCAAAGCATGCGGACTGGGCGGACGATCTGAAAAAGAAATACACATTTACAGAGGAGAATGCTATGGAAATCCTGCGGCAGGAGATCGGCACGGTTTTCTCCAAAGTCCTCGAACATGCCGGCGTATATAAGCGTGATGACGCCGGAAGAGCGGCTTTCCTCCGCTTCATCGATTTTGTAAACGCCGACTGATTCAGTCTGTTTTCTGCTGCCCGAAAGATACAATGAACGGCTTAAGTCTGATTTTCAGGGAACGCGTATATTGGTACTGAATTGTATCCGATATACGCGTTTCTTTCATACAAACTGCAGGATATGTGATAAAATTTATTTAACAATTCGAAGAACAGATAAGCGGTTTCCGACATCTGCCATGCATGCACGGAAGACTCAAAACATTCATTTTATGGAGGCGGCCATGTATTACAGCTTCATTCTTTTTAAGCCGGACGCACTGGAAAGAGGCCTTGTTTCTGCCGTCCTTGAACGCCTGCTGTCGACAGGAGTGAAAATTGAAATATTTGACTACGTATATGTCACGGAAGAAAGGATATATCGGCACTATTGGAAGATCATCGAAGAGTACGGCGGTAATTTTCAGGAGAAGGCCCGAAGGTCTTTTGCAGGGAAATACGTTATCCCTGTTATTGTAAGCAGTAAAAACAAGAATATTATTCAGGAAATCCGGAACCTTATCGGGCCAACGGATCCATCAGAAGCAAAATCCGGCACGATCCGCGCTGACTTTGGAACGGGCACAATGGAAAAGGCGATGGCGGAAGGCCGATGCTGCGAGAATATTGTCCATGCCTGTGACAGCAGCGCTGCTTATTCTTCTGAGACGGAATTGTGGTTCGGCAGAAAAATCGCCGCAAAGTACGCCCTGCCGGTTTAACGGAATATTTTCAGCATGACATAAGTAATGCTCTGCTCTATGTGAACAGAATTAAAGGGATTACCGTTTTTTTACTGATTGACATATTCCTGGATTGCCCGCCTGAACTGCGTCTCATATAACTCTGTGTACAGACCGCCGAGTCCGACAAGTTCGGAATGTGTACCGCGCTCTGCAATTTGTCCGTCATTTACGACCAAGATCTCGTCAGCTGCTAATATAGTCGATAAGCGGTGTGCTATGACAAGGCTGGTTCGTCCTTCAAGCAGCGGATCGACAGCGTCCTGAATCAGACTCTCCGATATCGAATCAAGAGAGGATGTCGCTTCATCAAATATAAGTATAGGCGGGTTTTTCAAAATCACGCGTGCGATGGAAACACGCTGCTTTTCGCCCCCGGAAAGTTTGAGTCCGCGGTTTCCGACATACGTATCATATCCAAGCGGCAGTGACATGATGAATTCGTGAATATTTGCTTTCCGGCACGCATTGATTATATCCTCATCTGCCGCACCCGGATTGGCATAAAGAAGATTTTCACGGATGGTTCCGTTGAACAGGTAAGCATCCTGTGAAACAACGCCGATATTTTTCCGCAGAAATGTCAGGTCAAGCTTCCTCAGGTCCCGTCCGTCGAGTGTGATTTTTCCCTCTGTGACATCATACAGCCGCGATATCAGGTTTATGATTGTTGACTTTCCTGCGCCGGATGGGCCGACGATCGCTGTTGATTTCCCTGCCGGCAGTCTGAAACTGATTTTTTTCAGAATGGGCTGTTCCCTGTCGTAGAAGAATGCAACATTTTCAAACTCGAGTTCGCCTTTTACTTCGGTCGGGACAATCGCATCCGGAGCATTTTTTATTTCAACATGCATATCGAAACAGCTGAATATTCTTGTGAACATTGCCATGGAACGGATCACGTCAACCTGAATATTCATCAGAGAATTGACAGGCGCATACATTCTTGACAGAAGTGCAACCATAACGGTTATATCACCAACCGTGAGAGACGTATTGCCGTAATAAAAAATAAGCACGCCGCCGGCGAGATAAATCAGCATGGGTCCGATATTTGTAAAGATGTTCATAACAACGCGGAACCATCTTCCGGCAAGACTTTCTTTAATGTTCAGCTTGACCATGGCCATGTTAACTTTTTCGTATTTGTCATACTCGATTTTTTCAGAAGTGAAGAGCTTAACAAGCATCTGTCCGCTGACGCTCAGCGTTTCGTTCAAAATCTGGTTTGCCTCGTCGTGGCATTCCTGGGACTTAAGCGTGAGTTCCCATCTTGTTTTTCCCACACGTTTTGTCGGGATTGTAAAAAGCGGAACGATGATAATTCCAACCGTCGCGAGAATCCAGTTTTTTTGATACATCGCGGCCAAAGCCGTTGCAAGGACAGCAATATTGCTTAAAATACTCGTGAGAGTTCCGGAAATTACAGTCTGCACTCCGTCAATATCACTCGTCATCCGCGTTATAATGTCACCCTGTCTGCTGCTCGTAAAAAAGCGCTGGGACATATTCTGAAGATGCGCATACATTTTATTGCGCATATCATAGGTAATACGCTGGGACATCCATACATTCAGGTAACTTACCAATACGTCAGTCAGATTTGAAAGTACAAGTACTGCCAGCGAGACTGCGAGAAGTATCACGAGCGTGTTGAAGTTGCGTCCGATTAGTCCGTCATCGATTATTTTACCGGTCAGGATAGCCGGCATCATCCCGAAAACTGCCGAGAGGACGATAGCCAGAAATACGAGCAGCATCTGTTTCCAATAAGGCAGCAGATAGCTGAGTACCCGTTTTATCAGTGCTGAAGTTATTACAGGTTTGTTTTTCTTTTCTTCATCCGTGAGAAAGGCTGTTCTGCGGCCTCCGCGTCCTGTCTCTATATACATCATCTCCATTGAAATGCCGGGCATGACAATCATTCTGCCGGCGCAATATTCTTTACTTAAGCTGACGCAAACATGGCGGCGGTCAGTCAGAGAGAATTCTCATCCCTTGACAGCTTTTCCGCTTCTCCGATCATCTTATTGCATATCATACAAAAGTTCTGTTTCTCCTGTTCACTGAGGCAGGCGGCAAAATTTCCCAGTTCCTGTTTCCTGTTCCTGTTGAATTCTTCAAGCATTCTGCGGCCATTATCGAGCAGGGATACCCGTATCATCCGCAGGTCATTTTCATCGCGAACACGCAGAATCGCCTCATCCATTTCAAGCTTGTTCATGAGCTCGGTAAGGGAGGAGGGACGAATATCCATTTTTTCCGCTAACTCCCGCGAATTCTGACCGTCGCATTTTTCCAATATACGCAGAAGCCGAATAGATCCGTGCGAATGATGATTTCTTCCGGAGGGACAGCGGCGTATGCTTCGCATCAGCCGCATAAGGCATTCTGTTACATCCTGATTTTCTGACATGATGATGCCTCCTTATAATCTTATATGTTAGGTACCTAACTGTTATCCCGATTATATGTTAGGTACCTAACAATGTCAACAACGGCTTTTCAGATACAAATCAGCAAAGTTATGGTGAGAATTCTGTTTTGGAATACTTATATCTGGACTCTGTTTCGGAGCCGTGATAAACTGCAGTTCAGTAAATTCGCCCGTTAACGGCCTCTTTAATCCTGGCCGTTCAGTCATTTATATGATTTGGTGATGTGAATGATAAATGCAGATATGCGTTCCCTGAAGTATTTTATGGCCGTAACGGAAAATTATTCTTTTTCCAACGCCGCAGAAGACCTGTATGTTTCCCAGTCATCGCTGTCCAAGGCGATTCTCCGCCTTGAGGCAGAATTGGGAGTAAAGTTATTTGACCGGCAGCATCATACGGTAAAGCTGACCCCGGCCGGACAGCGCCTGTACGCTGACATGCAGAAGCTTGTTCCGGAATTTGAAACGGCTCTGCGGAACGTGCAGTCTTTTTCCGCAAACAAGCACATTACCTGCTGCTTTATGGTGCCCCCGGCCGTCTATGATATCAGGGAGCACCTGAATCATTATTCCGTTCTGCATCCGGAAATAGCAATTTCCACTACAATCTCCTATGACTTATGGATCGTACTCAATGCGCTTCAGGGAGGAAGTTTTGACTTTGCTCTTTTGCATCATCCGGTCGGAAGTCCGAATTATCTGAACCATCTTGATCTTGCATTTCTTTGTGAAGATCCCGTTTATGCGATTCTTCCCCTCAATCATCCACTGGCATCCAAGTCCGCCATTTCGTTCTCTGATCTGAAAGACGAAGCTTTTTTGGTGAGATCGGAACATATCAGAAGTCTTTTGAAGGATTTTTGTCTCCTTTATGGTTTTCATACAAATATTCTCGATATTACCTCCCAGGGCTCGACACGTGAATCTGTGATTACAAGCGTAGCTTTCGGCCACGGCATAACGGTCTTCCACAGAAGCGATATCAGTATGTATAAGCTCGATAAAGTCGTGGTGCGGCCGATCGACGATTTGCCGGCAACTCCGCTTGTTCTTGCATCCGTCAAAAATAGAGTCTTAACAGACTATCAGCGGGAATTCCGGCAATATCTGGCCGATTGTCTGCGCAGGGACTAAACAGATAATCGTTATCCGGGTCTGGCGCAGATTTCTGTTCCGGACCCGATTATTTGGATATATGCTTTCTGCTGCTGCAGATCTTCGCCGATCCCGCTGCGGGCGCCGATATTTAGTCTGCGCTTATTCCAAAGCGGAATACTCAGGCACGTTTAATTCGAATTGATGTCCCGGACCGGGCAGGCTATCATTTACTAAAAGCAAGATTCGCCGGGTAAACCCATATAAAGTCCGCTGCACGGGACATGCGGGTTCTGCCGTTTCATGCGTCAGATTCCGTTATGCAGTTTGCGGCAGGGCAGGCTGAAGGAGAAGATGATATGTTAACAAAGCTTTATCCCATGGTACAGTTTAAAAAAGACACTTGGGAAATTGATGAGTTTGACGTTGCAAGTATGTTTCTATTGGTAGGCGAAGAGAAGGCCATGCTGATAGACTGCGGCACAGGAATCGGAGATCTCAGAGGTGCAGTTGAACAGATTACGGATAAGCCCCTGATCACAGTCATTACACACGGTCACGGAGACCATGTCGGTAACGTGCGGCAATTCGGAGAAATCTGGATAAATCCAAAGGACGGCGGACAGGCGATGCCGGGAGATACCAGGTGCCGTAAGGAAGCTGCTTTCCGCATTGCAGTGCGTCAGCATGGCGGCATCGGGAGCGGCATGTACGAAGCATTCAATCTCTATGGCTATGATCCCGATACAGACATCGTCGAATCAACGGAACCCATGCCGGTTATACATGATCTTTACGACGGTCAGGTGTTTGACCTTGGCGGCCGGATTGTAACGGCGTATGAATGCCCTGGACATACAGCGGGTCAAATGATGTTCCTTGATACATTTTCCCGCAGTCTGTTTGTCGGCGACGCTTTAAATTTCAATCTCGACATACGTGCGGTTCCTGTAGAGAAGACGGTAACATATCTGGAGCACATGCAGGCAATGCGCGGCAAGTACGACGGTATTTATAACGGCCATCACGATTTTCGTGCCCAGGGCGCCCCCCTCGGTGAAGACTGCCTGCCGAATGCAATTGATTTGTGCCATGAGATTCTTGAAGGGGCATACAACCTGGTTACGGTGCCGAGCTTCCGGGGCCCGGCTTCCGGCCGGTCGACGCAGTCAATGGTGCTGAAGGAACGAAATTTTCTCAGCTTCAATCCGGACAGAATTTATACGGAAATATGAATGGAGGCAGCACTATGTTGACCAGACTTTATCCTATGGTACAATTCAAAAAAGACACCTGGGAAATCGACGAGTTCGATTGTGCCAGTGTCTTTCTGTTGGTCGGTTCAGAGAGAGCCCTGCTTATTGATGCAGGTTTCGGCATCGGCGATTTAAGGGGCGTTGTTGAGATGATTACCGACAAGCCGGTTACGCTCGTCATTACACACAGCCACGGCGATCACTTCGGCGGAGCCTATCAGTTTAACGAAGCTTGGGCATATGAGAATAGCGGGCTTGTGGCCGGCGATTTATCTGCCGTGTACCGGAACCGCAGCCTCGAAGAAATAAATGCTGCGCGCAAAGACGACATAAGGCTGATGGCCAGCCGTCAGAAAGGCCACATCGGTTATGCATATTCCATGTACAATCTATATGGATATGATATAGATGAAATGTATGAACATACGCCTGACGAACCGCAGCCTGTTTACCATCCCATCTCGGATGGACAGCAGTTTGACTTAGGCGGCGGCCGCGTGGTAACAGCCTGGTTTTGCCCGGGACATGCCCGGGATGAACTCGTGTTCCTGGACGAATACACGCGAACTCTCTTTTCAGGCGACGCTGTCAACTATAACATTACAATGGCCCAGTATCCCCTCGAGGATGGGGTGAAGTATCTGGAGCGCCTGCGCAGCATGAGCGATAAGTACGACGACATTTACAATGGACATCATGATTTTCGTGCTTTGGGTGCGCCGCTTGGCGAAGACTGCCTGCCGAACCTCATCGACCTGTGCCGTCAGTATATGAGCGGCAGGTTTACTCCGGTCCTGGTGCCAAGTTTCTGGGATGGTCAGCGCAGTGCACGTACAATGCTGCGTAAGGGCAGGAGCTACTTCGGCTTCAGAAATCCAAATGACGAGCCCCCAAGGAAAAAATGACTTTTGGACATTTGACACGCAGGCATAACAGCAAATTAGGTGCCTGCTGCCTGCCGCGACAGTCTTCCCGGTCGATCAAGCCCTTGAAACAGCTATGTTTCAAGGGCTTTTTGCGGGCGGAAATCTACCGGAAAATGCATTGATTTAGCTCCCCGGAATACATCTGCATGCAAAAGCGTGTTGCGTGTCAATAGTAATAGTACAGTATTTATGCACAGCATACTGCGTATGCAGGCAGAATACCTGTTCTTTCAATAACTTTCATAATAGTTTATACTTTACTATTATTAGATCTAACGGGGGGCTTGTTATGAAGAAATGCAGATTTACGGTGTCCGTTTTGATTTTAGCGGTTACACTGGCTGTGCTGGCCGGATGCGGAACCGTCAGCAAAAAGACCGGAGCGATGGTCACGGCTGATCAGTTCAAAACTGCCATGGAGGGAATAGATTACAGCGTTTCAAGTTATGGCAGCGACCATTACTATGACGAAGTTCTTCGCGCGAGGACTGGAAATTCTTATAACTGCGTCTTTTACTATGAGGCAGTAAACAGCCTGCAGGCAGAATCAACATATACGAATGCAGTTGCATCTTACCAGACGTCGAAAGACAACGGAACGCTTGTCGGGACGGTCGAGGAGAGCACATCGGATAAATTCAGCAAGTGCATCATCAGCGGCGAAATCAGCGGAAAAGCTTCGTATATTGCCCTGATTAGGAATGAATATGTGTATATTTCCGTTACAGCGGACGGGACTGCTGAAGAGCAGGCCGCGGAAGTGAATAAAGTTATTGCAAAACTTGGATTCTAAGGGATATATGGTGCAGCATCTGACGAATTGAAAGCGGCACTGTCAAAATCAGGAAAAACGGCCGCAAGGTTTGTGCTGAAGGAGTATGAATCCTGCGGGGCTGTTTTTGGCATCGAAATGAGTGATGCAAAAGAGGGTGATACGACCGCTGTATCGGATGACATTGTATTTGTGGTAGAAAGTAAACTTGCGTTTGCACGCAGATATCCTGAAATTGAAAAAGTCGGAGATCTGTTTCGTGTGAAAAAGACAGTCTGCGGGTGTTCCTGAACTTTCCGGTAATCTATTTACACAGATCGATGAAGTCCTTTGCGCTTTGTGTTATAAATTTGTTTTTGTGATATATAATGTTGAATTTTCTTTTCAGAGAGACATCCTTAATTTTTACCGTTTTAATTTCGTTTCTGTCAATATAATCCCTGACAAGGAGATATGGCAGTATTGACAGACCTAAACCGGCACGGACAGCTGCGAGTATGGCCTGCGTGCTGATACTTTCCCAAAGAGGAACAATATCAGCGCCTGCGGCTGCCATGATCCCGTCAAAAATTTCTCTGCCGGCGCTGCCTTTTTCGCGAAGGATAAAATCTTCGGTTTTCAGCGTATCCATGTCAACTTCGTCAAGTTTTACAAAAGGATGGGCTGTGCTGCAAATCAGAACCAGTTCATCGTCCCGAAAGCATTTGGAAACGATATAAGAACTATGTACCTCGCCTTCAATTAAGCCTATATCAAGATGGTTATTCAGAACCTGCTGCTCGATCGCGCAGGAATTATCTATGACGGCCTGCACTTTCATGCAGGGATGTGTTTCCCGGAAAGCTTTTATATACTGTACAAGCAGGCAGTTACCGATTGTAATGCTCGTACCTATACGAATAACTCCGGTTGTATCGTAATTTTTTATTTCCGATTCCAAATCGTCAAACAAACTCACAATATGTGTTGCATACTGAAAGAAACGCTTTCCGGATTCCGTGATATACATTCTTTTCGAAATCCGGTCAAATAACTTCAGCCCGTAATAATCTTCAAGTTCCGAAATCGCGAGGCTGACAGAGGGCTGTGCGATATATAGCTTTTCCCCGGCGGCTGTAACACTGCCTGTTTCGCATACAGCAACAAATATTTTTAAATGCCGAAGTGTCATCACAACATCCTTATATAACAAAATAATTATGAACTTCATACAAATATACTATTTCACATATTGAAATTCAAGCGTGATAATTGACTTGAGAAAATTGTTCATTCTATGCAGCCGATTTATACATTACGGGAGGACCGGATGAACCCTACAGCAATAACGATTTTTGGCTATGATATTAAATGGTATGGGATATGCATTGCTTTCGGTGCGCTGCTGGGTATTCTGGCGGCTAAATATGCATGCAGGAAGAAAGATATCAATTACAGCACTTTTATCGATCATGTTCTCCTTGCACTTCCGATCGGACTTATGAATCCCTGTGGAAGCTTTTCGTGTTTGCCGTTCTCATTCTGATCATAAGAAAATATAATGAGCATGGTCTAGCGTCCTTCACATATCTGGGCCTCTATTCTATGGGAAGACTTATGATCGAGGGGTTAAGAACAGACAGCCTGATGTTGGGACCATTCAGGGTTGCCCAGCTGGTCAGCCTCTGCGGAATTGCTGTCTGGCTCGTATTCTTAATTATCCGTGTCAGACATAATAAAAAGGCGGTATGAATTTATATGTCCGATAGAAGGAGAGTCGCAAATGAATGTGAAAGGAAAAAATACTTCCGAATATAAAGGAATCACTGTTGATGATACTTTACTTATTTTGGAGACATCCGCAGAAGGGTTATCTTCAGAGGAAGCAGCTGCGCGTGCTCAAAAATACGGGCTTAATGAAATAACGGAAATGAAAAGGAATGCGTTTCTTGATTTTGTAAAGCGGTATTGGGGGCCAATGCCCTGGCTTCTTGAATTTGCGATTCTTATTACAATCGTCCTGCAGCACTACGCCGAAAGTATCATAATCTTCGTACTTCTTTCTATTAATGCCGCCATCGGATATTTTCAATCGCAGAATTCTCAAAAGGCAGTTGAGATCCTCAAAATGAAATTAAAGATAAAAGCCAAAGTATTGCGCGGCGGAGAATGGGTCCTGCTGCCAGCGAAAGACATTGTACCGGGGGATGTAATTACCTGTAAGCTTGGCGATCTGGTGCCTGCTGACGTTGTTGTTATAAGCGGTTATGTGTCAGCCGATGAATCTGCATTAACAGGTGAATCTTTGCCAAAAACCATGCACGAGGCGGACATCATCTATTCAAGTTCCATTATTAAACGGGGTGAAGCCAAATGTGCCGTTGTAAATACCGGGACCAATACATTTTTTGGAAAGACGGTTGAGCTGGTTAAGATTGCAAAGCCCAAATCAAAGCAGGAAGAACTGATGCTTACGATTGTCAGATATATGATGTATTTGGGAATCGCCGCTTCCGTTGCTGTCACCCTTTTTGCTATATATCTTCATAAAGACATTTTATTTATCCTGTCTTTCGTTGTTGTTTTTTTGATTGGTTCCATTCCCGTTGCGCTTCCGGCCGTGCTGACAATCGTGCAGGCCGTCGGCGCATTGGATTTGTCCCGGAAGGGCGTACTGGTAACCCGCCTTGATTCCATAGAAGATGCAGCCTCCATTGATGTTTTTTGTTTTGATAAAACCGGCACGATCACGCAAAATAAGCTGTCGGTTGCAGACAGCATTGCCTTTGGAAAATACAAAAAGGATGATGTTGTCAGATTTGCAGCGCTCGCTTCCAAAGAGGAAGGCATGGATGCCATTGATCTGGCTGTCATCAATTATGCCAAATCTATCCAGACGGACTTCGGCGGATATAAACAAATATCATACGTCCCGTTTAACCCTGAAGATAAGAAGACCGAGGCTGCCGTGGAATTTGACGGCATGACACACAAAATATTCAAAGGTTCCTCACAGACAATTTTAGAATTATGCAAAGAGACAGACAGTATGACGATGGCTGCCGTAAACAGAGCCATCGACGGATTTTCTTTGAAAGGATCCAGAACAATAGCCGTTGCAATAACAGAAGGAAACAAAATAGAACTGGTGGGAATACTCGCAATTGCAGATCCTCCCAGGACTGACTCAAAAAGCATGATTGAAGGGATACAAAATCTTGGAATTAAATGCCTCATGCTCACAGGAGACAGTCTGGCCATCGCAGAGGAAATTGCCGGGCAGGTTGGAATCGGCCATACTATTGTACGGGCCGGAGAACTTAAAGGGAAAAGTCATGATATGCAGCTTTCGATGATCCGTGAGAGTGACGGATTCGCGGAAGTATATCCGGAAGACAAATACGAAATCGTGAAGCTTCTGCAGGACAGCGGGCACATGGTCGGAATGACCGGTGACGGGGTTAATGATTCACCGGCATTAAAGCAGGCGGAACTTGGAACGGCGGTCAGCGAAGCGGCCGATGTTGCGAAGGCCTCGGCAAGCATTGTATTAACCAAGCCGGGTCTCGGAGAAATAATTGACGCTGTAAAAATAAGCAGACAGACATATCAGCGAATGTTAACCTGGGTCATAAACAAAATAACAAAGGTCGTTGAAATTGCAGTATTGCTGACGATTGGTTTTTTCTGGCTTCATGACATGGTAATTTCTCTTTTAGGCATGTCGCTTCTGGTGTTTGCAAATGATTTTGCGACGATGTCCATTGCTGTGGATCATGTAAAATCGACAGATTCGCCGAACAAGTGGAATATCAAAAACATAACGGCTGCTTCGGCAATTCTTGGCCTATTCTTTGCATTGGAAGATTCACTTATTATTTTTATTGGCATAAAGTTCTTTCGACTGGGACTCGATGAACTTCGCACACTCGTGCTGCTGAGTCTTGTCTTCAATTCTCAGTTCAGAATGCTCATAGCAAGGGAGAGAAGGCATTTCTGGTCATCGATGCCAGGTGAAAATTTGCTCCTGGTGAACATAGTAACAATCATTTCTTTTGGATTAATCGGAATTTTTGGTGTGTTTATTCCAGGTCTCCCAACCAATCAGGTGTTGATTTTACTTGGAATTACGATAAGCTTTATGTTGGTTCTGGATTTTATAAAATTCTACGTATTTAAAAAGCTAAATGTCTGAAAATACCGATACGTACATGTCCTATTCGCCGCGCTGCCTGGAATCCCGGCAATCCGATTCGGAGAATAATCACTCTGAAGGATCTGACCTGAGAATCTGTTGTGTGACTTGGTCACTGTAGTATTTACAACTTCATCCTATAATCAGATCACAATAAAGGAATGGAGATAAAGACTATGGCTAATAATAATATACTTACAATTACGAAAGAAAATTTTGAAAAAGAAGTTATCAATTCAGAGATTCCGGTTCTGATTGATTTTTGGGCATCATGGTGTTCACCCTGCCGCATGCTTTCGCCGACAATCGAGAGTCTTGCAGATGATATGACGGGAAAGATTAAAGTCGGTAAAATCAATGTTGACGAGCAGCCGGAGCTTGCTTCAGCATTTCGTGTTTCGAGTATTCCGACGGTTAACCTGCTTAAAGGCAATACGATTATTATGCAGAGTATCGGCGTACAACCCAAAGAAGCCCTGAAACGTGAGATTGAAGCTAAAATTCAAGTCGCGTAATGAGCCGGCTTGCAACACTTTACATTGACAGAGAGCGCTTGCCCAATGAAAGTCTCTCCCGTACACCCCCGGGAGGGGCTTTTTTCATTCTGCCGTAAAAATGGTATGATAAAAGCCAGATTGCATATGCCAAAAGGAGAGAGAACATGATTACACCGGAACAAATCAGTAAAATTGACGACTTGTTCCCCGTCTTGAAACAAATGCCGGAGACAGCCCGTCAGACAATCTTTTCGACAGGTCACATGGTCGTTCTTCCGGATGAACAGATGCTGATGAAACAGAATCAGGAATGCCAGTTCATACCGATGGTAATATCAGGAAAACTGCGAATTTATAAGCTTTCTCCGAATGGCAGGGAGATGACGCTGTATCGCGTCGGACCGGGTGAGACCTGCCTGATATCAATCGCCTGCCAGATCAAAGGCGAAGACTTCCCGGCTATGGCACAGGTTGAAGGAATAACACAATTATTTATGGTTCCGTCCATTGTCTGCCATAACGTACTTGCTAAGAACTTGGCCTGGAAAGATTTCATAATAGCAGCACTGTACGGACATCTGACAGAAGTGATGGATACGCTCGAAACGGTTGCATTTGACCGTACGGATCACCGGCTTATCCTGTGGCTGCTTGAGAAGACAAATGAAAAGACTGAAACAATTGCGTGCACACATGAAGAGATCGCAGTCGAACTCGGAACAGCCCGGGAAGTCATATCACGATTACTGGGGGACTTGAAAAATAAAGGCATTGTTACGCTCGAGCGCGGCAGAATCAATATTACTGACCCTGCGCAGCTGAAGCATCTGGCAGAAGACTGATAAATATCCGGCATGCAAAAAGAAGGTGCACTTTATGATACATCTTCTTTTTTATTGGACTTTTTTTTTGGTTCGAAGAAAGAAAGAAGCGCTGACAGCAGTAATAGAGCAACGGCTGTATACATCCAGGGCCTGTTCACATCAATCGGGCAGACTCCCGCAGGCAGATTCCTGTATAACAGGAACGTTGTGACAAGCACATAAAGGCTGACTGCGGAGCCTGCCGCAAACGATATGTTACTGATCACGGATAGTGTCTTTTGCATCTTTTGGGTCTTTTCAGTATTCCATTTATTCATTCTTATTCTCAACATATTCTGATTCCGCCATTTGCAGGCGGAGAACATTCGGCTGTCAGTTCTTTTTTCTCGTATCAATCTTAAATGGCAGGTACAACGGACAGATACCGATCGCCGAAGTAATAAGGAGGATTATTCCAAGAATTCCTAAGTATTTCCAATTGTTGTTCACAATAAAAAGAAGACTGAATAAACCTAAACCGACAATAAGGCGGATAATACGATCGATTTTTCCCATGTTCTTCATAAAAAACACCTCTTTCTGTTGGATATCCTTAAGCAAAGTATGACGTAAGATTAGCACTAAATGGTAAGCGGCTCAGTGACATAGTCACATTTAAGAAATAGATATAAAGAAAACAAACCAAAAATGTAATACACACGAAGTCCGTAATGAAATCTTCGTGCGTATTTTTAACTGCCGGATCCAGGGTCAGGACAATGAATGACTTATGCCATCCAAGATGATGTCTGCGGAAATCGCTCAGACTAAATACAGTATGATAGGATAAGTGTATACGTTATACCCTCAGGGCTTATAGGAGGTACATATGAAAAAGGAATCATCCCGTTCCGTACTTCTACCTTTAATCATAGTTCCGGTCGGAGGCTTGCTGACACTCGGGATCTGCTATGTACTTTACTTTGCGCTTTATATGCTGGTGGAAACGCAGTTCTTCGCGGCGAACCCTGCAATGGTGCCCGCGGGTATCATCCGTAATTCGTATGCGGCGGCAGTCCTTGTGCTCTGTCTGGTTTTGCTTCGGACCAGAATGCCGGATCTCCTGAAGGCGATAGTATTCGTTGGACCCATGGCGCTTGTGCTCATAGCTCTTATCCTGGCTTTTTATGAAACACTGGTTCTGGTAATTGCGGCAATCGCTGCCGTGGCAGCATGCTGCATTTTCCTGATATATAAGTACAAAAAGGCGTGGTTCTTTTATTATGCCGCGGCAATATCCGTGGCAGCCGCGATTTTTTACGCCTGGCCGCGGACATGACTGCGACATGCACAAGAGGTCCATCTATTCCTGTAATATGTTCCCGGCATTCCATTCACTTCAGATAATAAATGGTTAACATAAGGATCGGAGAAAATGTATGGATATACTATTTATTGATATTGACGGCGTACTAAATACATACTCCAAATTGTCCGCAAATGCAGTTTGGGAAAACGGAAAACTGCATGTTGATGAAGATAAAGTTAAGCTGCTTTCAAAAATTGTTCAAAGTGCAGATATACAATTAATCATGCATTCAGGATGGAGATTATTTTATGATGATTTAATGAATCCAATAAGCCGGGAATCCGAAGAATTAAGTAAAATGTTTTTCCGTACAGGGATAATAGTGTCCGGCAAAACAACGGATTTCTCCTCCGAAGAAATTAAACAAAATAGAAAGTTCAGCCTTGTTAAAGCCGAGGAAATCAAAGCATGGCTGCTGCAGCATCCGGAATGTGAAAACTATTTGATCATTGATGATTTGGATTTGCGCGATGCTGTTCTGAAGCAGCATCAAATACAGCCGGACCCGGCTTTGGGGTTAACGGAATACGATGCGGAAAAGGCGATTAAGCATTTTTCAAAAAGTAAAGTATAGATCCTATATGCTGCTTTTCCCTAATCTCCTGATTCTACGATTCGTCGATAGGAATTATCTTGTTTTAGACTTATGATGGTGGCATGAAATGGTAAGGGGATGTGTATGGACAATCAAAAATTCGGTGAAATCATTGCAAAGGCAAGAAAAGATAAGGGCATGACGCAGAAGGCACTCGCAGAAATCCTGTGTGTCACCGATAAAGCGGTTTCAAAATGGGAGCGGGGAAAGGGGTATCCGGAGATCACGCTTTTGCCTTCCCTTTCAAAGACTCTGGATATTTCCGCTAAGGATCTCCTTTGTGACGATGTCGAAGAGGAGGCTGCCGCTCAGGATGAAGTGAGTGATAAGCTTGTTTCCGGTGTGATCCAATATTCCGACGAAATCTCCAGACAGAAGCGGTCAAGAATTGTATTCCCAATTCTCTCGTCCGTCTTAGCACTGGCAGCATTTACCTGCCTTCTTGTGAATTACTGCATTAATCAGGCATTTACATGGTCGATTTACCCGCTCGCGTCAATTCTTCTATGCGTTACTGTCCTTATCCCGATCTTTTTCCTGAAAGAACACAGGGCACTGACCGCGCTCGGCGTACTGCTCATTGCGCTGATTCCGTATCTTTTTGTCATTGAGCGCATGACCCAGGCAGGCAGTTGGGTTGTTCCGCTCGCACTTCCGGCTGCCGTGCTGTCAATCGGTGTCTCCGCGATTATTGTCTGGCTTTTCCTATATACGCGAATCAATCGATTCGTCGTGACGTCGATCGCATTCCTTCTTTCCGGTGTCGGCGCAAATCTTGCGGTCAATGAAATCGGCGTAAATTTTGTCGGGAAACGGACCTCCAATAACTCTGTCATCGTAACGTCGCTTTGCTTTGCCGCAGCTGCGATTATTCTTATAACCGCAGGCTTCCTGCGCCGCAAAAAGCAAGGCTAGACAGACGGGTTCCGAAACCTAGGCTTTTGCTTTGTTCAGAAATTTCCATACGAGAGCGGCAAGGATACCTCCTACAAGCGGAGCCGCAAGGAAGACCCAGACATTTGCCAGAGCACCGCCTCCCAGAAGAAGGGCAGGGCCGAAGGAACGGGCCGGATTCACGCTCGTTCCGGTGAAGTAGATGCCAAAGAGGTGAACAAGTGTCAGTGAGCCGCCGATGACAAGACCGGCGACCTTGCTGTTTTCAACCTTACTTGTCACACCGAGAACGGCGAGTACAAATACGAAGGTAAGGATAACTTCGATGATCAGCGACTTTACAGCATCACCTTCAAACAGGCCGTTGGCGCCGAGTCCTTTTTCGGTTCCGATCAGAGCAAGAAGTACCGCTGCGCCGGCAATCGCTCCGAGGAACTGGGAAATGACGTATCCAATGAAATCTTTCAGCCCCATGCCTTTGTTGATCCATACCGCAATTGATACGGCAGGATTAATATGGCATCCGGAGATGTTCCCGATCGAATAAGCCATCGCAACAATGACGCCGCCGAAAGCCAGTGCCGTCAGGATATATGCAGCATTCGCTTCACTACCGCAGCCGGTTACAGCCGCAACGCCGCAGGCAAAGAGTACCAGAACAAATGTACCAATGAATTCAGCCAGGTATTTTTTAAAATGGATCATAAGCTCCTCCTTTTTTGAATCCGGCAAATGAGACTGATTACAGCGCAGAAATTGCATACCAATTATACAATGGATAGTCATACAAATCACAATAATATTTGACATTGTGTCAGGGACGGACAAAATCATACTGCATAATTCATCCTCCTTATTATGCAGAACCAAAGAAAATTGTGAAGAAAGGTGTCCTGAGATAACGAGTCATGCTTTCTAAGTTTGTTGCTTCCTGCACAATTAAGCAGTAAAATATGCAGAAAGAGATAACATTGTGCAGAGAGGAGACCAACTGTGAGGAGCTTCGACTATTCCCAAATACCGGAAGATCTGCTGAGCCATGAAATCATGAATCTGGTGTCAGCCATTCATGAGTACAAAGGCAAACAGGATCTTTTCATCGAGGCAAAGCCGGATATCTTAGAGTCCATGCTTGAAATTGCCAAAATTCAAAGCACGGGAGCTTCCAACAGAATTGAAGGGATCCAAACCTCCGATGAGCGTCTAAATGCTTTGGTCAAGTCCAAATCCGAGCCGAGAAACCGATCCGAGCGGGAAATTGCGGGGTATCGGGATGTCTTAAGCCTCATCCATGACAGCTATGATTTCATGGCTCCCCGAGCAAATGTGATTCTTCAATTACACCGGGATTTGTATCACTTCAATCCGGGCTCTATCGGCGGTCAATACAAAAATTCGGATAATGTGATTACAGAGGTCGATCCGGAAGGCCGCAGCACGGTTCGATTTCAGCCCTTGTCAGCTTTTGAAACTCCGGAAGCTGTTGAAAATCTGACGAGTACTTTTATCGAGGCCATTACAGCGCAGAAGTACGATCCGCTCCTTCTTATTCCTATGTTCATCCTGGACTTTCTCTGCATTCATCCCTTTCATGATGGAAACGGACGCATGAGCCGTCTGCTGACTTTACTGCTCCTGTATCGATCCGGTTACATAGCCGGGAAGTACATCAGTATTGAGATGATAATCGAGAAAACAAAAGAGACGTATTATGAGGCTTTACAGGACAGTTCGGCCAACTGGTATGATGGCAAAAACACATACTTTCCATTCGTCAAATATTATCTTGAAGTTATCCTCAGCGCATACAAAGAATTTGCAGCCCGTGTCGAATTCATTTCTGATCGGAGCATCTCCAAGCCCGAGCGGATTCGGGTATTATTCGACAACACTCTGCAGAAACTGTCAAAACGTATGATACTGGAAAAGTGTCCGGATATCAGCGCATCAACGGTTGAGGTAACACTTGCCGCCCTTTTAAAGGAAGGATATATCATCAAGTTTGGCGCCGGAAAAAGCACAGCGTATGTGAGGAATGTCGAAAGAACAAAATAATAGAAATTCCGCCAAAACATTAAGCTTTTTCGATTAGATGGATTACGAACACAGGATTTATATAACCGCTCCTCCAAAATCCAGACACAATACACCTAAGAAACCCCAATGTATCCGCCAAAACTGCCGGATCATCCCAACAGGATGACCGGTATTTTTTTGTTCACCAAATGAATAGCAGATATCCCCAAATGAGAAGATGACCAAGCAACCGAATATTCGTCTAAAGGAAAGAAACCTAAGAGTCCTTTTAATCGTGAAATATGATCATCTACGAGAATTTATTCTCCTTTGTTTTGATAGATGTTTTTGTCGTGATTAACATTCTACCAAGTGAGACGAACTGTGTCTCTTTTCATTTTCAAATGTGTGCAACTTCAAGATACCTTATCCGAATAGTTCATTAAGTTCAAATGTCGGCTTAAAAAATGGTGGGATTACCATGTGACTAGAGCGCGGTATCATGATAGCTGGCTTTTTCAATATTAAGACAGCAAAAAACCTCGCAACCGCTTAGTCAGCACGTTACGAGGTTTTCTTCTGGCGGAGAGAGAGGGATTCGAACCCTCGGAACCTATTACAGTTCACACGATTTCCAGTCGTGCGCCTTAGACCAGCTCAGCCATCTCTCCATAGCCTTTGTCGTCTTGACAGTTTGCGGCGCACACAAACCTGCTCTAAAACTATACAGATTTTGTAAAGGGTTGTCAATCAATTCTTTTTGCGTTTGTGATTTTTTTCTTGCATTTTGCCGGGTTAATTGTCTGCATCCGGCACTTCCACGGCAGCAAGCTGCTTGGTACAGCTGACCGCCGCTTTTCCTTTTCGCTTATAGAGGCGAAGTGCCGTTACGGTGATGCAGACGAGGCAGATCATGCCTGCCGCAAGATAGACGATCCGCATGCCGTACAGGAAAGCTTCGTTTTCACCGGCGATGTAGCCCGTGACGCGCCGGCCGATTTTCCGGCTCATTCCGCCGTACAGAAGTATGGTGGAGAGGGACACGCCCGTAATCATACCGAGATTTCTGGCGAGTCCGTTGACGCTGCCTCCGATGCCGAGCTTGGACTGGGGGACTGACGACATCACGAGGGAGGTGTTGGGGCACTGGAAATTGGAGTTTCCGAGCGCGACGAGCCCGACGAAGATGCTCATAAGGAGAACGGGGGTTGTCTGTCCCATTGTTGCCATCAGGAACATTCCGGCGCCGGTTATGATGAGTCCGACAAGCGTTACGATTTCCGCGCCGATTTTGTCTGCGGCATATCCGCTTAACGGCGCGGCAACGCCCATGATGAGCGGCGATACGGTCATGAGGAGTCCCGCGGTGCCGGCGCTGAAGCCGCGGACGTCCTGCAGGTAGAAAGGATGCACGATATTCATGCAGTAGAGTACGACATAGTTCAGAAATCCGCAGACAATGCTTACCGTGAACCAGGAGTTAGTAAATATAGAGAGGTCCAGAAGCGGCATGGCGCTTCGTTTTTCAACGATGAGAAACAGTATCAGGGAGATGACGGACACAGCAATTCCGGCAAGTATCCGCGGGTCTCCGGCGCCCCAGACCTGAAGCTGGTTGACGGAATAAAAGAGCGGAACGATGCACAGCATGAAGAGAACCGCACCGAGTGTGTCGATTCGCTCGCTTTTCTGAACGGTTCTTTTCGGGAGGCAGCGGAGGCAAAGGAAAAATGTGATGAGTCCGATCGGGATGTTGATCCAGAAGATGTAGTCCCAGCTGGTAAAGGAGAGGATGAATCCTCCGAGTGCAGGCCCCACAAGAGATCCGAGGGCTACTGCCGCTCCGGAGCCTCCGAGTGCGCGTCCGCGCTCGCCGGCCGGGAATACGCGCGTGATGATGCCCTGATTGTTGGCCATGGATCCTGCAGCGCCGATGCCCTGCACGATGCGGCCGATCAGAAGGAAAGTCAGGCTGTGGGAGAGTCCGCACAGCGCGGAACCGATCGTGAAGAGGATAATTCCTGCCTGGAAAATACGGGTCTGCCCGAACATGTCGCCAAGACGCCCGAATATCAGGATAGTTGCGGATATTACGATGAGGTATATGCTTACAACCCAGGCGATCATGCCTGAATTGACACCGAGCTTTTCCGACATGGTCGGGAGGGCGACGTTTACTATGCTGCTGTCGAGGGCGTTCATGAAAGTCATCGTGGTTACCAGGATCAGGATGACCCAGCGCCGCGGATTGACGGAGGCAGCATTATTTTTTGTAATACTCATGATGCAGATACTTCTTTTCAATTTTTATAATTACCTGAAAAAGAATACGCTTGCATGGATTCACATGTCAACCGCCTGTATACAGATCCGTACCGGAAACAGAAATACGGATGGGACCTCACGGTATGGCGGAGGCTCTTTTCATTGACTCTGTCTGTGTGAAAACATACAATATAGTTAAATATAAACTGCACCGTTTCATATGCAAAGGGGTGATCCATATGAAGTTTCTTCAGGTAATACAGGACCGTTTTAAGTCTATTTTTCATACCTGGGTTCGCTTTCCTGTCGTTTTTGTCCTTCTTTTTGCAACTGCCGTTTATATCAGCATCGGGATTGAGTATCAGAATCGTGACTATTCCCGAGAGATCTCATCCCTGGCTTTGTGCCTGTTTATATCAGCGGTCATGACGATGGGCTTTGAAAAAACAAGAAAACCGCTGATGTTCTTTTTCCTTTCACAGGCTGTTGCCCTGGGGCTTGGAGCCGCCTATTATTTTCTTGTCCTGGCCCATTATGAAGGGACTGTTGCGGATTCGCTGCGAACCCTGATTCTTTGTATTGCACTTCTTCTGACTTTCCTGTGGATCCCGTGCCTGCGGTGGAAATCGGATTTTAATGCGATGTTCATGAGCTTTTTCAAAGCTTTTTTTACAACGGTGTTTTTCATGGGAATTATTTACGGCGGTGTTGCCGCAGTTCTCGCTGCCGTTAATCAGCTTCTTTTCAGACTGCCTTCCAATTTATTCGGACACGTAGGGATCTGGATCATGGTGTTCTTCGCTCCTATGCTCCTGTTATCACTGATCCCTGTATTCGGCGGGACGGAAGAAGATACCTCACAGCAGGAACACCTTGCAAAAATCCCGCCCTTTTTCCGGGCGCTTCTGTCCTATGTTTTGATTCCGCTGACAATCCTGTATACGCTTGTCCTGCTGGCGTATCTGTTTAAGACATTATTCGGAGGGGACCAGCAGGATCTGCTGCGCCCTCTGATCATGTGGTACTGTGTTGCTGTGATTCTTCTGTATGTGCTTGTGAGCGGGATCGAAAATAAGATCTCGGTTCTTTTCCGATTGATTTTTCCGAAACTTATGCTGCTGATTGCGCTCTACCAGGCAGTGACGCTTATCTCGAAAATACCGTCCGAGGGCCTTGTCTACAGCCGCTATTTTGTAATTCTGTTCAGTATCTATTCGATTGCGGCAGGGATCCTGATGACGCTCCTGCCGCTGAAGAAGAATGCTGTTCTTGCAATTGTCCTGACCGGCTTTGCGCTTGTCTCCGTCACCCCGCCGGTTGATGCGTTCACCTACAGTACTGCGAGTCAGGTGCAGCTTGTGGAACAGGTTCTTAACAACAACGGCATGATAAAAGACGGGGCTATTGTCCCTGATGCCAACCTTTCGGAAAATGACCGGACAATTGTCATATCGGGTATGGAGTATCTGTATGAGATAAAAGAGACAGACAGGATTGCGGGAATCCCTGCTGATTTTGACTACTATAACGACTTTCAGGATACATTTGGCTTCTCACCGTATGATGTGCCGGTGCAGACAGGAACATCTTACTATTATTCGCTGGATACGGCCCAACCGGTCGGGATTGCAGGATATGATCATATGGTGACGGTCTCAGCCGGAAGCTATGCATATATGGGTCCCACTTCGGTTCTTGCAGCTGTGTCTGACGGAGGGAAGCAATATGATATCACCGGCACGGTTGACGGAGCCAAGGTCGACATCAGTCTCAGGGATCCGGAAGGCAAGGTGCTTCTCTCTGCCTCTGTAAATGACATGATCGACAGTATTGTAAAGAACGGCGCTGCAGGCGAGAAAGAATTGACGTCTCCCGAAATGATGACTTTTGATGTGACAGGAACCGATGCGTCGATGCGCATTATTTTCCAGAATGCAGTCAAAGATGAAAGCACAACACCTGCAAATTATGACGGAACCATGATTATTCTGCTGCGCTTCAACTGACAGTAACGGTGCTTGTCCGTCTCTGATCTATAAAAAATGCAGCTAAACGAATCCGTCCGCAGCAAAATAGAATGCCTTTTCCGGAATTTCCCAGCAGGCTGCCTGAGTGGGGGCACGGAGAGGGCATTTTTCCCGATTGACAGGATGGATATGTGCGGATAATAATCCGGTAAATCCCATTCAAAAATTGTATTGACAAACAAAATGACTGGTTATATAGTAAACCTATCGATTTGGTAGGAATAACTGCCGGGCGATGGAATTAATGCGGACCCTTCATGGCTGAGAAGGCACGTCCCGCAGAAGCAGAAATTATACCGCCGCTGATTATGCGGCAGCAATTGGAAAGGACGTGTACAATTATGGCAAAGAATTATAAGTTCGAGACTCTTCAGGTTCATGCAGGGCAGGAGGTCGATCCTACGACACACTCCAGAGCCGTGCCGATTTATCAGACCACTTCTTATGTATTTGAAAATTCAGATGAGGGTGCTGACCTTTTTAATCTGCGAAAACCCGGCAATATTTACACCCGCATTATGAACCCGACTACGGATGTTTTTGAAAAGAGAGTTGCCGCTTTAGAAGGAGGTGTGGGAGCGCTGGCTGTTGCTTCCGGTTCCGCAGCGACTACATATGCCATCCAGAACATTGCATCCGCAGGGGACCATCTTGTTTCTGCAAGCACCGTCTACGGCGGTACATATAACCTTTTTGCACACACTCTTGAATACCAGGGTATCAAGACAACGTTTGTAGATCCGGACGACACAGCCAATTTTGAAAAGGCAATTCAGCCTAACACAAAGGCAATCTTCATTGAATCCCTGGGAAATCCGAACGGCAACATTATCGATATTGAAGCAGTAGCTGAGATTGCCCACAGGAACGGAATTCCGCTTATCGTTGACAATACCTTTGCGACACCATACCTGTTCCGTCCTTTTGAACACGGTGCCGATATTATTGTTCATTCCGCCACCAAATTTTTCGGCGGCCACGGTACCAGCATCGGCGGCGTTATCGTAGACTCCGGCAAATTCGACTGGGCCGCATCCGGCAAATTTCCGCAGTATACCAACCCGGATCCGAGCTATCACGGACTTATTCCGGCGGAAGCATTCGGAAGCTCAGCCTTTATCCTGCGTGCACGTGTAATTCTTCTCCGCGACACGGGTGCAACACTTAGCCCGTTCAACGCATTCCTGTTCCTCCAGGGTCTTGAGACTCTTTCCCTGCGCGTGGAGAGACATAACGAGAATGCCATAAAGATCGCAAAATATCTGGAGAAGAACCCTCATGTAGATTTCGTGAACCATCCCGGACTTGAGAGCAATAAATACCACGCTCTTGCCCTCCGGTACTTCCCGAAATATGCAGGTTCCATTTTTACATTCGGCGTAAAGGGCGGCTCAGATGAGGCTAAAAAGTTTGTCGACAGCCTTCCGATTTTCTCGAACCTTGCCAACGTGGCAGACGTAAAGTCACTTGCCATACATCCCGGAAGCACAACCCATTCACAGCTTACGGAATCAGAACTCAGGGAAGGCGGAATCCTGCCAAACACGATCCGCCTCTCAATCGGGACCGAGAATATCGACGACCTCATTGACGCATTGAATGAGGCTTTTACAGCGGTTTACGGAGCGTAATTTCCGTTCCCATATTTGTCTCCCCAACAATATGAACCGGACGTGAGTGTCCTTGTCTTACACGTATTCGAAGGGCTTTGCCTGCGAGTGAGTGAGACAGGGACACTTGCGTTATGTTATGATAACCGATAGATTTATTTGCCTGCGGAAATTTGTTTTCCGCATTGCAGGATTCGGGGATTTATGGAAGGATACACGGTGTTTTCAGCTGCCGATGTTCAGGCATGGACGGCATTACAGAAGGATAAGGCACTGCGGCGCCTGGATTTGAAGGCAGGGGATATGCCCCTTTCGCCGGTATCCGGAGACGAGCTGACTGCCGTGATTTCCTTCTTTGCCAATACGGATAAGGAAGAAGCGGCGGAGTCCGTCAGGGTACTTGCGGATGCAGCTCTTGAAGTCCGCCGTAAAGCTTACGGTAATCATATTTTTTTCCGGGGTTTAATCGAGTTTACCAATTACTGTAAAAATGACTGCTGGTACTGCGGTATCGGTCGGAGCCAGACCCATGTTCACCGATATCGCCTGACGGAGCAGGAAATTCTTTCCTGCTGCAGGTCCGGAGAGAGACTTGGCTACCGGTCGTTTGTACTGCAGGGCGGGGAGGACCCTTACTTCACGGATGACAGGATGTGCGATATTATCCGAATGATCCGAAGGGAGTTCCCCGGGATTGCCATTACGCTGTCAATCGGCGAGAAGGAACACGAATCGTATCAGAAATATTTTGATGCCGGCGCGAACCGGTATCTCCTGCGCCACGAGACAGCGACAGACGAGCACTACAGGCTGCTGCATCCTGCCGAAATGAGCCTTGCGCACCGTAAGGCATGTCTCTATGACCTGAAGGACATCGGGTATCAGACAGGGGCTGGATTTATGGTCGGATCTCCGTACCAGACGCCGGAAAATCTGGCAGAGGACCTTGTTTTTATGCAGCAGCTGATGCCGCATATGGTAGGGCTTGGTCCCTTTATTCCATCCGCCGGTACGCGGTTTTCTGGTTTTCCGGCAGGGACACTCCAGCTGACGCTGATTATGCTGGCACTGACAAGACTTCTTTTGCCGAAGGTCCTTCTTCCCTCGACAACCGCACTCGGTACGATTGATCCCATGGGGCGCGAGAAGGGATTCGGTTACGGGGCCAACGTTGTGATGCCGAATCTTTCACCGACGAACGTGCGGTCTGACTATGCCTTGTACGATAATAAGATCTGTATGGACGATGATGCGGCGGCATGTCAGAAGTGCCTTTCCGGAAGGATTTTACGATCAGGCAATGTGCCGGATTATTCGCGGGGAGACCACAGGGATTTTGTGCCGGAAGAAAAATTGCCGGATCAGGTATAATGCTGCTGTATATGGACAGATAAGGAGCAACTATGTTGAATCAATTTTCGAGAACACAGCTTTTACTCGGGGAAGAGGCGATGAGAGCGCTTGCTGCGTCATCCGTTGCCGTTTTCGGGATCGGAGGCGTCGGATCTTATGCGGCAGAGGCACTTGCCAGGAGCGGCGTCGGGACGATTGCTCTTTTTGATGATGATGCAGTCTGCATGACGAATATCAACCGCCAGCTGATTGCAGCTTTCTCTACGGTTGGGAAAAAAAAGACAGATGTGATGCGGGACCGTATCCTTGACATCAACCCGAAGGCGAACGTTGAAGTGCATGCTGTTTTTTACGGCGCTGACAATGCCGACCAGTATGACCTTTCGCGCTATACCTATATTATCGATGCGATAGACACGGTTACCAGCAAGCTTGTCCTCATCGAACGGGCCGGTCAGGCGAATGTTCCGATCATAAGCTGCATGGGAGCGGGAAACAAGCTTGATCCGACAGCTTTTGAAGTGTCTGATATATATAAGACCAGTGTCTGCCCCCTTGCCAAGGTCATGCGGCGGGAACTGCGGGCGCGCGGCATACAGTCCCTGAAAGTCGTTTATTCCAAGGAACCGCCCATGCCGCTGTCGGAATCGGATGAGATCAGCTGCAAATACCACTGCGTCTGCCCGCCCGGCAGCACGCGGAACTGCTCCGTAAGGCGTCAGGTGCCGGGAAGTATTTCCTTTGTACCTTCCGTTGCAGGATTGATTCTGGCCGGGGAAGTGATCAAGGATATTGCCGGCATACATCCTGAACGAATGTGAAGCCAGCGGGCCCCGGATACTTCCGGCTGCTGTTCATTTTTCCATATAGAGAAGGATGAATATGTCTGCACGGACAGGGCCGCCGATGCGGACCTTATTTCTGCGGCCTGACAGGAATTTGTCTGTACTGTGTAAAAATATTTTGTTTCTGGAGGATAAACCGGATGGATATAATTGGAAAACATAAGGACACATTCTCATTTGATGAAGTGATTGAACGCAGGAATACCGGAGCGATCAAGTATGATTATGCAAAGAAGCGGGGTATACCGGAAGACGCCCTGCCGATGTGGGTTGCGGACATGGATTTCCGTTCTCCGCAGTGCGTAAATGACGCCCTTGCAGAAAGATGCCGGCACGGAATTTATGGATATTCCGATGTGACGGATGAGTACCTTTCCGCCGTGAAAAACTGGTACAGTACACGGTATGGCTGTGAAATAAATTCCGATAACATTGTTACATGCCCCGGGGTTGTATTCGGGATCTTTACGGTCGTGTCCGCGCTGACGCAGCCGGGCGATTCCGTGCTGATTCAGAGACCCGTCTACTATCCTTTTTCTGCGGCTGTCGAGAAGCTCGGAAGAAAGCTTGTAAACAGCCCTCTTTTGTGCACGGACGGACATTATGAAATCGATTTTGAAGATTTTGAGAGTAAAATAATCACGGAGAAGGTGCGGCTTTTTATCATGTCGAACCCTCACAACCCGGTCGGCCGTGTATGGACAAAAGACGAACTCCTGAAGATCGGCGGGATCTGTCTTAAACACAGCGTATATATTATTTCGGATGAGATCCATTCTGATTTTGTCTATCCGGGATATCAGCACACCGTCTTTGCGTCGCTTTCACAGGAAATTTCTGACAGGACAGTTACATGTACTGCGCCCAGCAAAACATTTAACCTGGCTGGTCTCCAGATCTCGAATCTTATCATAACAAACGGGGAAATACGCAGGAAGTTTCTTGCTGCGATGGGAAAGACAGGATACGACGGACCTAACCTCATGGGGATGCTGGCCTGCCAGGCTGCCTACAGCGGGGGGGCGCCATGGCTTACATCGCTCCTCGTCTATCTGAAAGACAATATCGAATACGTAAAAAATACGCTGCAGAAAGATTTTCCGGGCGTCCGTCTGATTGAACCGGAAGGGACATATCTGCTGTGGATTGATTTTTCAGCACTCGGGTATTCCGATTCCGTGCTTCGGGATAAAATCGAGAAGCAGTGCGGACTGTGGCTTGACCACGGTACAATGTTTGGGCCGGAGGGAGCCGGGTATCAGCGGATCAACATTGCCTGTCCGAGGGCTACGTTAGAAGAAGCTTTTAAAAGATTAAAAAGGGGGCTGTATGCATGAGCAGAACAATAAACAGAGAAGAAGCGTGGGAGCTTCTGACGAAGTACAATAAGGATGAGTTCCACCTGAAACACGCACAGATCGTTGAAGGGGTCATGCGGTATTTTGCTGCGGACTTAGGTGCCGGCGAAGAGGATTTCTGGGGCATTGTAGGACTCCTGCATGACCTGGATTTTGAAATGTATCCGGAAGAACACTGCATGAAGTCGCAGGAGATTATGCGCGGCGAAGATCTTGATGAAAGACTGATCCATGCGACAGCCAGTCACGGGTATTCCATCACCGTTAATATTGAACCCGCGGAACTCATGGAGAAGGTTCTTTTCGCGGTTGATGAACTTACCGGTCTGATCGGTGCCGTTGCCGTCATGCGGCCGTCAAAGAGTGTGCAGGACCTCGAACTCAAGTCAGTAAAGAAGAAGTACAAGACACTAAACTTTGCCGCAGGCTGCTCCCGTGAAGTGATTCAGCAGGGAGCGGATATGCTCGGATGGGATTTAGACGACCTTATATCCCGGACGATTCTCGCCATGCGTACGATCCCGTTCTGCTGACAGCAGAAGATTAATTAATATACCCGGGTATGAAACGGTACCGGAAACATATAAAGCGGCTGCATCCTGTGTGAAGTGCGGCCGCTTTTTCGCGTCCGGGGAGGCGGATTCATGTTTTTTCAATAAATTTCGAATAATTTCAAAAAACGGTTGACACGGAAAGCCGGTGGAAGTATTATAAAAACAACAAATAACTTACTAAAAAGGTAGGAATAGTACGAATTAAGAGGAGGGATGCAGAATGAGACAAAAGACCAGGCCGCTCAACAAGGCGGGAACGATGCGATGTTGCGAGGCATCCGAACGAATGTGACCGCAATTGATCACAGGCTCCCGACATAAGCGGAGAAGTGTTTCCGGGACTTGACAGCTTAACAGCCAAGGATGCCGATATCCGGCAGCACGGTACGCAGATGCGGGACAGCTTTTCTTTCGTATGTTAATATAAATATTGTACAAAATGACGGTTCAGAAGCTCGTGCCGAATCATGTGCGGACGGTACTGAACAGTCAGTGTAAATAAGATAATGATTCGTTTTGATATATTCATTTATTTTCCGCGGCGCATGCAGCCGTATGATCCTGAGGAGGAATTTTACATGACAAAGATTGCAAAAACACTTACTGACCTGATCGGAAATACCCCATTACTTGAATTATCCCGCTATAACAAAGAGAATGAGACACAGGCAACAATAATTGCCAAGGTTGAGTCCTTTAATCCGCTTTCCTCCGTAAAGGACCGTGTCGGATATGCAATGATCAAGGATGCTGAAGACAAAGGTCTTCTTAACAAGGATTCCGTAATCATTGAACCGACAAGCGGCAACACAGGCGTAGCACTGGCTTTTGTATCGGCCTCACGCGGATACCGTCTGATTCTTACCATGCCTGAGACGATGAGTGTGGAGAGAAGAAACCTGCTTGCAGCCCTCGGTGCAGAACTTGTCCTTACTCCCGGCGCGGCTGGAATGAAGGGCGCAATTGCCAAAGCCGAAGAACTCGCAAAAGAGATCAAAAATTCTTATATTCCGCAGCAGTTTAATAACCCGTCTAACCCGGAAGCGCACAGGAAGACAACTGCGGAAGAAATCTGGCGTGATACGGACGGCGATGTGGATTTCTTTGTTGCCGGCATCGGTACAGGCGGAACAATCACCGGAGTCGGTGAGGTCCTGAAGGCGAGAAAGCCCGACGTCAAGGTCATTGCCGTTGAACCTGCAGGTTCTCCTGTTCTTTCCCAGGGACATCCCGGACCGCACAAAATACAGGGTATCGGCGCAGGATTTGTGCCTGAAGTCCTGAATACAAAGGTATATGACGAGATTTTTCCGGTTGAGAACGAGGACGCTTTTGCAGCATCCCGTGCCGTAGCCAAGGCAGAAGGTCTTCTGGTCGGAATCTCTTCGGGAGCCGCCCTCCACGCTGCAACCGTTATCGCAAAACGTCCGGAAAATGCGGGCAAGAAAATTGTAGTACTCCTGCCGGACACAGGTGAGAGATACCTCTCCACATCCCTGTACAAGGATTAATGCGGATCCCTGATAAGCATATGACGAAGCCGCGGTTCATGCCATGCGGGAACGGCAGGAAATGATGCCCGTGCCATCCGGATAAATATCCAATATCTCTTTGCAAAATACCGGAAACGATTTTTTCGCTCCCGGTATTTTTGCGCACACCGTCCGATTGACAAGAAATTCATTAGATGGTTCACTAATTGCATCACCACGGACAAAAACCGCACAGGTATGGCAGGATTCATTCAGGAAAGAAGGTAATCGGTGTGCTCAGGGATGAAACGCTCCGGTATTTGCAATACACGGATCAGACCTTGTCGGCGGAACAGGATGCACTGATTGATTCCGCCATCGAAGAGGTGCTGGCTTATGCGGAACCCCGTACGGTCCACCGTGTTTTTGATCTTTTCCCAAAGGACGGACTACTGGTGGTTGATGCCATACTCGATCTGCATTATACGGATCTGCAGATACTTCTGGCCGGATGTGACAGATGCCTCCTGATCGCAGGCACGCTGGGTATCGGGCTTGACCGGAGACTGCGTTATTACGCCTCCTTTGATATGTCCAGATATGTCATAATGGATGCAGCTGCCAATGCTTATGTGGAGGAGATCTGTGATAAACTTCAGGAATCCCTGCCTTTTGCAAAACAGACTTTCCGTTTTGCGCCCGGGTACGGCGACGTACCGATGACCCTGCAGAAGCAGCTCCTTCAAGTCCTTGATGCCAGTCGAAGGATCGGACTGACCCTTACGCCGTCACTTTTGATGATTCCCCAGAAATCCATATCGGGGATTTCCGGTATCGGCAGAGACAGCCGCGCCAGAACCTGTGACGGATGCCGCATGTATGAAGACTGTGAATACCGGAGGAATAATACCGTATGTTATCAGACAAAATGAACCAGCCGTGTGATGAAAGATGCCGCCTTCTGTCAAAGTTAGGGAAGATACCGCTGATTTTTGACGGAGGCATGGGCTCTCAGCTTCAGGCCAGGGGACTTGCGGTCGGTGAACTTCCGGAAGTATTCAATATTACGCATCCGGATATTGTTGTGGATATTCACAGGGAATATCTGGCAGCAGGATCGTCCTGCATTACCACAAATACATTCGGTGCCAATCGCTTCCGTTTCGCGGACACGCCCTATGCGCCCGCGGACATCATTCCTGCCGCAGCCGCGAACGGGCGGAAGGCAATTGCCATGGAAAAGGAACGCTGCCGCAGACTGGGAATCGAAAAGGACTGCTTCCTGTTTCTTGATATAGGTCCGATCGGTCAGCTGATGGAACCCATGGGGACATTGTCTTTTGAAGAGGCATATGAAATTTTCAAGGAGCAGGTTGTCATCGGCCGGGATCTTGTTGACGGTGTCATTATTGAGACTGTCAGCGACCTCTACGAAATGAAGGCAGCCGTGCTTGCGGTCAGAGAGAATGCGGATCTTTCTATATTTGCAACAATGACATTTGAAGCAAACGGAAAGACCCTGATGGGGGCGACTCCGACAGCTGCCGTTACCTTCCTCGAGGGAATCGGAGTCGACGCGCTCGGCGTGAACTGCTCGCTTGGGCCCAAGGAAATAGCTCCAATTGCAGAAGAAATTCTGTCCGCAGCAAGAAAGCCGGTTATTATACAGCCCAATGCGGGCCTGCCCGTGTATTCGGGAAACACGACATCCTATAATGTGACGGTTGAAGAGTTTGCATCCTATATCCGAGACTTTGTCCGGTCGGGTGCAAGCGCTGTCGGCGGGTGCTGCGGGACTACTCCCGAATATATAAGGAAAGCGTCAGAACTTCTAGCTGGGGAGACCGTGCACCTGCGTGAGAATCAGGCCCGTACAAGGATTACGAGCGGAAGCGATTGTGTGGAAATCGGAAAAAGGGTGATTATCTGCGGCGAGCGATTGAATCCTACGGGAAAGAAGAAGCTTAAGGAAGCGCTTCTGAACCGCAGGTATGATGAGGTGATTCTGGAGGCAATCCATCAGGAACAGGCCGGAGCAGATGTTCTTGATGTCAATGTCGGGCTGCCGGGAATTGATGAAGCCTCCGTCATGGTACATGTGATAAAGAGCGTACAGGAGGTCATCCGACTTCCTCTTCAGATCGACAGTTCCGATCCGGAAGTCCTCGAAAAGGCATGCCGTATCTATAACGGAAAACCGCTCATTAATTCTGTGAACGGAAAACGGGAAGTGATGGAGGCTATTTTCCCCATCGTCAGAAAGTACGGCGGAACCGTGCTTGGACTTACAATCGACGAAGCCGGTATCCCGCTCTCCGCAGAGGGACGCCTTGCTGTCGCACGTAAAATCGTGGAGTGTGCCGAAGCCTTCGGCATCGACCGTTCCGATGTTATAATCGACTGTCTGGTGCTCACCGCTTCCGCGCAGCAAAAGGAAGTGCAGGAAACCCTCCGCGCCCTCACGCTTGTGAAAAAAGAGCTCGGTGTCCACACGGTGCTTGGCTGCAGCAATGTCTCGTTCGGTCTGCCGAACAGGCCGCTTATTAATAAGACATTTATGGCCATGGCCCTGTATGCGGGGCTTGACCTGCCGATCATGAATCCGCTCGACAGGGATCTTATGTCGACTGTCGACGCCTATGAAGTGCTGTCCTATAAGGATGAGAACAGCGCCCGGTATATCAGCAGGCACGCAGGCGACCAGGTTCAGAAAGCATCCGCGTCCGTGCCGGCCGGCGCACAGGCTTCCGGAAATGTGCAGTCTTCCGGAAATGCACGCGAAGTAACAGCGGACGTATCCGGTTCTGCGCCGAAAGCTTCCATGACATTAAGGGAGATCGTCGTTGCCGGCATAAAAGCGCAGGCAGAGGAGCAGACCCGTAAGGAACTGGCTGCAGGAACCGCAATGGATATCATCAATAATGACCTGATTCCGGGGCTGAACGAAGTCGGCAGAAAGTATGAGGAAGGACGGATATTCCTTCCGCAGCTGATCCTTTCCGCCGAGACGACAAAACTTGCATTCGCCGTCCTGAAGGAATCCATTTCCGTCTCCGGCTCCGGGCAGGGCAAAGGCCCGATCGTTATGGCTACGGTCGAAGGAGACGTACACGATATCGGCAAAAACATCGTGAAGGTGGTCCTTGAAAGCTATGGCTATCATGTCATTGACCTGGGAAAGGATGTTCCCGTTGAGAAGGTGGCGGAAGCCTGCATTTTCCATAAGCCGAAAATGATCGGTCTTTCTGCTCTGATGACAACAACGGTTGTCAATATGGAGAAGACGATCAAACGCCTGCGGGAGCGGGGGGTTACCTGTCCTGTCTGGGTTGGCGGAGCCGTTCTGACAGCCGATGTCGCCAGAAAAATCGGCGCGGATTATTATGCGAAGGATGCACTCGAGTCTGTTGAACTCGCGCAGCGGATTATTAACGAATAACATGCGTGCCGTACCCGAACGGCAGCGAAGGAGAAAGCTATGGACATCCCGCGTTTTGAACAACAGATGCAGTTCCTGCTTGAAATAGACAAGCTGAAGTCCGTACAGCGCCAGAACCTTCTGGCGGACGGTTCCCGTCAGGAGAACGATACGGAACATTCCTGGCATCTTGCCATGATGGTCATGGTGCTTTCCGAATACTTTCCGGGCATGGACATCCTGAAGGCAGTAAAAATGACGCTGATCCACGATATCGTTGAAATCTATGCCGGCGATACGTTTGCCTATGACGAGAAGGGTTACGAAGACAAGGAAGAACGCGAGATGAAGGCAGCCGAGAAGATTTTCGGGCTGCTTCCCGGGGACCAGGCATCCGAAATGCACAGTCTGTGGCGGGAATTTGAGGGAATGGAGTCGCAGGAGGCTGTCTGTGCTTCCATTGTAGACCGTCTCGAACCGTTTACCCTCAACATAAGCACAGGCGGCGAAATGTGGAAGAGGAACGGGGTCACACCGGATAAGGTTCTGAAACGCAACCGCATCACATTCGAACGCGGGCCGTCCGCTTTTTCGGAATACATTGAAAAGCAGCTGAAAATGGCGGAAGAAAACGGATTTTTCAACACATGGGACAGGAACTGAGTCTTTTGGCCGGAAATCAGCCGTTTGCTTTCTGCATATGCGCTTTTCGGTGTACAATAATCTCTAAAAAATTCTGAAAGGTCTTTTTTATCATGGCAAGAATGCGAAAAAAGAAAAATATCCCGCAGAGAATGCAGTCCTGCGCTTCCTACTGGTTTGCCGTTCCGGTAGCCAACCGGGGACGCTGGCGTGAAATGTGCGGAATGCCGGCGAATGCGCCGCTGTATCTTGAACTTGGCTGCGGCAAGGGCGGGTTTGCCATTGCAACAGCTAAGCGCCACCCGGAAGTCTGTTATGTAGCCCTCGAAAAGGATGAATCGGTGATCCTGGCGGCTATCGAAAAAGCGGCTGCCGCCGGAGTCGGGAATCTCTTTTTCCTCTGTGCGGATGTTGTCCTCCTGAAAAATTATTTTGATGAGGGCGAAGTTGACCGGATCTATATCAATTTCTGCGATCCCTGGTCAAAACGCGACAAGCCAAAGAGGCGGCTGACATACCGGGAATTTCTCGAAATGTATAAGGCTCTGCTCAAGGATAACGGGGAGATTCATTTTAAGACCGACGACAGGAAGCTGTTCGATTTCTCGATTGAGGAGTTCGCTTCTGTTTCCCTTCATCTGCACCGCACGACATACGACCTCCATAACAGCAAGTGGAATGAGGATAATATCCGTACGGAATTCGAACAGAAATTTGCTGACAGGGGCTTTCCGATCTGCCGTGTTGAGGCGCGTAAAGAGTGATAACACTGTTCCGTGAAAATTAATAGAATGTTAAATATGTCCGATTATTGACAATATTGGGTACTTTGGAAATGATTTTCTGCGCGTCCGTGCATGTATAAGGTTGTAATCAGGATACTTTTGCGGTAAAATCTTCGTGGTGCAAAGCACTGCTGAGTAACAATCACCCTGATATGGGGAATACTAGGAGGAATAAACATGGCAATTAAAGTTGGTATTAATGGATTCGGTCGTATCGGACGCTTGGTTTTCCGTGCATCTGTTGGAAACCCTAATATCCAGGTTGTAGGAATTAACGATCCTTTTATCGATCCTGCTTACATGGACTACATGCTTAGATATGATTCCGTTCATGGCAGATTTGAAGGAACAATCGAGGCTGGTGACGGTTTCATCGTTGTTAACGGCAACAAGATTAAGACATTCTCATGCATGGCTGCTTCTGAAATTGATTGGAAGTCCTGCGGTGCTGACTACGTTGTTGAGTCCACGGGCATCAACACAACAATCGAGAAGGCTTCTGCTCACTTTGTAGGCGGCGCCAAGAAGGTTGTTATTTCTGCTCCGTCCTCTGATGCTCCTATGTTCGTCATGGGCGTTAACGAAGACACATACACAAAGGAAATGACAGTTGTTTCCAATGCTTCCTGCACAACAAACTGCCTGGCTCCTCTGGCCAAAGTTATCAACGACAATTTCGGTATTGTCGAAGGCCTCATGACAACCGTTCATTCCACAACAGCTACACAGAAGACAAATGACGGCCCTTCCAAGAAAGACTGGAGAGGCGGCCGTGCTGCTGCTACAAACATCATCCCGTCTTCTACCGGTGCTGCCAAGGCTGTCGGCAAGGTTATTCCTTCCCTCAACGGCAAACTGACAGGCATGTCCTTCCGCGTACCGACAATTGATGTTTCTGTTGTTGATCTTACATGCCGTCTTGAGAAGGCTGCTACATATGAAGAAATCAAGGCTGCCGTTAAGAAGGCTTCCGAGAATGAACTCAAGGGAATCCTTGGCTACACGGAAGACAAGGTTGTTTCTTCTGATTTCATCCACGATGCACGTACATCCATCTTTGATGCTGATGCCGGTATCGCCCTTAACCCGAACTTTGTTAAGCTTGTTGCATGGTATGACAATGAGTGGGGTTATTCGAACAAGGTTCTCAGCCTCATCGAGCACATGGCTGCTGTTGACGCGAAGTAATCATACCTTTTGTTCCATACAGACCGGGGAGTCTTCACGAGTGGTTTATCCATTCATGAAGACTCCCTTTTTGTTTGCCGGAAATGAGACTATAATGTAATCGCATAACTTTATGCAAATTATATACATAAGTACTTAAGGAGGAATTGCATATGGCACTGTTTGATCCCAAGGCGAAGACGATTGCACAGCTTCAGAAATCTATCGAAGAGAAGAATGTTAGCATCAATCGTTGTTTTGATGAAATTGGTCGTCTTTATTATGGGCAGTATCGGGATGCTTCTACGGATGTATCGAAGGACATTAACTCCCGGTGTGATGCGATTACAGGGCTCTTTATTGATATTGAAGCAAACAAACTGAAAATCCTGTTTGAAAAGGGGTTGAAACTCTGCTCAGGCTGCAAAAAGGAAAACCCGCTCGAACATGCATTCTGCTCATCCTGCGGCATGAAATTCCCGGAGGGCTCCGACAAGCAGGTTGAACTTCCGACATCGTTTTCGGAAATTCCGCATGCTCCTGCAGCTGCGGCACCCGTATCTGAGCCTGTTCCGGTTACAGACGAAAAAGCACCTGACTCGGAAGAGCCGGTGCATGCTGAAACCGTTATGGAATCTGTGCCTGCCGCCGAGGAAAATCCCGTGCGGGAGGTTGAAGGAACCTGACCGTCAGGACATGTTTTCGAACCCGACACAACGTTATAATTATAGCACGAACCAGATTGAATTGCGGTGTTCTTTGTTACGAGATTTTTCCCGTCATTACGTATAATGAAGGTAAGAATCTCGTAAGAGGTTTTTGAAAAGAAGCCGGAAGGATGTGATTGCATGAAAATCACTACACAGGGGATTGGAATTCACGTTGGAGACAGGCTTGAAGAGAAGATTGCAGACAAGCTCGCAAAGTTCAACAAGTATTTTGGCGAAGAGGGTGCATTTCTAATTAAGATCCGTCCCGAGCGCGACGACAGACACGAATCCAAGAAGGTTGAAATCACATTAAAACTTCAGAATCAAATCTACAGAGCTGAAGCCAAGGACGAGGAAATACTGACTGCAGTGGACCGTACGGTCGACAAACTCGAATCGCAGATCCGCAGGCAGAAGACGAGAATTGAGAAACAGGTCCACGACTATTCGTATATTAAGGAGTATCTGAGCGATGTCGTGGGAGACGAGAATGAAGATGAGTACGAAGAGAAGACGATCATCAAGCGTAAAACCTTTGCTTTGGTGCCTATGACGCCGGACGACGCTGTTTTGCATATGGAAATGCTGGGACACAGCTTTCTGGTTTACCTTGATGCAGAGACCGGAAATGTGTGTGTTGTATATAAGCGCAAGGACGGTAATTATGGTCTGATCGAGCCCACCTATTGATTCTGGTTGACCTCGGTGATCACAGGAACGTTTGGTTGATTCTGGTTGGTCATGGCTGATTCTGGTTGAGTCTTTTTCATTCGGTTTTGTCTGGTTGATTCCGGTGATCACGTTTACGTTCTGGTTGACTCTGACTGACTAAGGTTATTCTGGTTGATGTTGGTTGTTAGTTTGCTATATTCTATTTACTGCCGTCCGATGCGCGACTCGAGACTGCCCCTTATGTTAAGGGGCAGTCTCTTTTTGTGGTATAATAAACCACACTTATTTTATGCCGGATGTAACGGCTCCAGGAGGAGAACAAATTGATCGAAGAGACTTATTCAAATGATAATGCCGGAGCAGCGTGGGAGGATAATATTCTTTCCGGGCTCAACCCCGAACAGAAAAAAGCCGTCTGCCACGACGAGGGGCCCCTTTTGATTCTGGCAGGGGCCGGATCCGGAAAAACGCGCGTTATCACTTTTCGTATAGCCTATCTCGTCAAAATCAGGAAGATCAGACCTTCGGCGATTCTCGCCATTACGTTTACGAATAAAGCAGCTGCAGAAATGAAAGACCGCATTCGGGACCTCGTCGGTGATATGGCATCTTATATGTGGGTCGGAACATTTCACTCCATGTTTGCCCGCATTTTAAGAAGACATGCCGAGCTGATCGGATATCAGAAGAATTTTGCGATCCTGGATACGGATGACCAGCAGAAGATTATAAAGGAATGCATTTCCGAGCTTAACCTCAATGATAAGATTTTTGTGCCGCGTTCCGTGCAGGCCGAAATCAGCAAGGCCAAGAATGAACTGCTTTCCCCGGAAGCGTATGAGAGGGAAGCCGGCCCGGACTACCGCAGGCAGAAGATTTCTGCCATATACCGGAAATATCAGGAGAAACTCCGCGGAAGCAACGGTATGGATTTTGACGATATTCTTTTTTACGCAGTGGTCCTTTTCTCCCAAAATCCTGACGTCCTGACCTATTATCAGGAGCAGTTCCGATATATTCTCGTTGACGAGTACCAGGATACGAACCAGGCACAGTACCGTCTGATCCTGATGCTGGCTAAAAGATACAGGAATCTCTGCGTCGTCGGGGATGATGACCAGTCGATCTATTCCTTCCGCGGCGCGAATATCCGCAATATTCTTGACTTTGAGAAGGATTTCAAGGATACGACTGTGATTAAGCTTGAGCAGAATTACCGTTCTACCGATAACATCCTGCAGGCTGCCAACAGCCTCATCAGGAAAAATGCAACCAGAAAGAAGAAGACACTCCGGACTGATTTCGGGCCGGGCGAAAAAATTACGTACTACTGCGCCGACCACCATGGCGCCGAGGCCTATTACGTTACGGACCAGATCCAGAAACTTATTAAAGAAAAGAAGTGTGCCTACGGCGACATTGCCGTTCTCTACCGTTTGAATGCACTGTCAAGAACGATTGAATCTGCATTCCGTGACCAGGGTATTCCGTACCGTGTTTATGGGGGACAGCGCTTCTACGACCGCAAAGAGATCAAGGATATCCTGGCATATCTGCGTCTGATTATTTCGCCGTCGGACAATTATGCATTTGACAGGATCATCAATGTTCCCAAACGCGGGATAGGCGATACCACAGTAGACCGTGTTAAGGAACTCGCTGCCGAAAGCGGCGCAAGCTATCTGCAGGTCTGTGCCTTGGCGCCCCAATATCAGGAACTCTCGAGGGTTTCACATAAACTGCAGCAGTTCTCTTACCTTCTGGACGAGTTTCGCCAAAAGCTCATGGAAAACACCATGACTTTTTCTGAATACATTGAATATGTGCAGGATCAGTCGGGCATGATGCAGGAAATTATTGAGCAGAAGGAAAAGAAGGGCGAGACCGTTGACCGTGTTGAGAACCTTCGCGAACTGCTTTCTGAAGCCGTTGAATTTGAAGCCCGCCGAAAAGGGCAGGCCCAGGATAAAGATAAGATCGTCGGGGAACTCGAAGAGGGCGCCATCCTTGACGACTACAGTGCGGAGGACCCGACCTATGAGACGGATCTGAAGGGGCTGCTGCAGGCTTACCTTGAAAATGCCGCCCTCTATTCGGAAGGGGACAACGAAGGACAGAGCGAGGATTTCGTCAGGCTTCTGACAATCCACAGTGCAAAGGGCCTTGAGTTTACTGTTGTATTCCTTATTGGAACCGAGGAGGGAATATTTCCCGGGACCCGTTCTCTCGACAGCATTGACGGCATTGAAGAAGAACGCCGCCTGGCTTATGTGGCGATCACGCGCGCCAAAAAGAAGCTCCATATTACCTCGGCGAGAAGCCGTATGCTTTTCGGACAGACCCAGGAGCTTCCGGCTTCCCGGTTTATCGCAGAAATCGATCCCCAGTTTGTGGAAAGCATCGGAGCCCAAAGGCGCAGCTATATCGACCAGGGTGCAGCACCCGCGCGCACGGGTCAGCCGACTTCACCGTTCGGTGCCAGACCTGCCGCATCTCCTGCATCCGGTTCTTCGGGCTATCCGGCTGCCTCTGCGTTCGGGGCTTTTTCCCATACGGGCATACAGGCCGGGGCAACGGCTTCCCCTTCCGGCGACAGCAATTATCTGACACCGGAGATGATACAGAAGGGAATGGCTGTCCGGCATCCCCGCTTCGGAAAAGGCACGGTCATTTCTGTGGAAAAGGTGGCGGGAGACGCTCTTGTCTGCGTTTCTTTTGACAATAAGACCACAAAAAATTTCCTTGCAAAACAGGCAAAGCTTGTCAAAGCTTAATAAATACGGAGAGTATTTCTGCTGCTATGATATAATCATAGAAAAAGAGGAGGCAGCGGTCATGGATACCTGGGACAATGAACAGAACCTGTTTGATGAGTTCTCCTCGACCTTTGCCAATGTACCTGTTACTTCCGATCCGACGGATAATCCAAGGGATCAGGAGCTTCTGGCACTCCTTCGCGACACGCGGGAGAAATACCTCTCGCCTTTTGCTTTCCACAGCAGGGACAGCAGGGGCCGGAGATTCCCGGAGGATCACTGCACCGTGCGCTCGGATTTCGAGAGGGACACGGGCAGGATTATCTACTCACAGGCCTTCCGCCGGCTGCGCCATAAGACTCAGGTCTTTTTTAACCCGCAGAACGACCATATCTGCTCGCGTATCGAGCACGTCATATACGTGAACTATATTGCTACGACAATTGCCCGGGCCCTGAACCTGAATATTGATCTTGTCCAGGCGATTTCCCTCGGCCACGATATCGGACATTCCCCTTTCGGCCATTCGGGAGAAAAGACGCTGAATGCATGCGTGAAGAAATATGACGACAAGCTCTATTTCCAGCATGAGATGCAGAGCCTGCGGGTTGTTGATCTGCTTGCCGCACACAATGACAGGAAAGGCGAAGGACTGAACCTTTCCTTTGAAGTCCGGGACGGGATTGTCTCCCATTGCGGGGAGACCTACAGCGAATACAGACTGGCACCGGACCGTAAGAAACCGACTGACTCGATTCTGCGCATTGATGAGCACCATCGTATGCCGGCTACGCTGGAAGGCTGCGTTGTAAGGATTGCAGATAAGATTGCCTATGTCGGAAGGGATATTGAAGACGCCGCGCGTGCCGGTATCATGGAGTTTGAGGATATACCGCCTGCGATTACTTCAACGCTTGGCAGCACCAACTCCCAGATCATTCACACGCTTGTGACGGATATCATCCATAATAGCCTGAACAGAGACGCTATTATTATGTCAGACGAATCCGGAAAGGCCATGGAAGCCCTTCTCAATGAAAACGTACACCGGATTTACCAGTCGGATAAGATCAAGAAGTATGAGACGCGCGTTAAGACGACGGTCGAAGGACTTTTTGACGCGATGATGGCTGCCATGTCGGATCATCAGAAGGCACTGACTTCCGGGAATGCTGTTTTTGCAGGACTTGCGCAATATGCGCTGTCGTATCCGGATCCTTCTGCGGCTCCCGTTCAGATTGTAACAGACTATATTTCCGGTATGACGGACTCTTTTGCTAACAAATGCTATGAAGCTATTTACTGGGTGTGAGTATATGTATACAGGAGAATGGAAAATGAATAATCCCGAGACGAATGATATGAGCGGAAAGGCAGAATATTCTTTTTACGCAATGCTGGACCGCATGCAGTACATCAACCGCTGGGGGCTGATGCGCAACAACCGCACGGAGAACCTGAAAGAACACAGCATGGACGTTGCGCTTGTTGCCCATGCCCTTGCAACAATCCGGAACAATATCTGCCTGAATGGAAGAACAAGGGTTGACCCGCTCTTTGTTATGGGGGCGGCTATCCTTCATGATGCTTCGGAAATTATTACCGGGGATCTTCCGACTCCCATCAAATATTTCAACCCCGAAATTACACAGGCCTATAAAAAAGTAGAAGGAAAGGCTACAGACAAGCTTCTTTCCCTTCTTCCTGAAGAACTCCGGGGAGATTACAGGTCCCTTTTCTGCCAGGACGGGACGGATCCCGCGCAGACGGAAGCACACATCCTGGTGAAAGCGGCGGACCGTATCTGTGCCTACATCAAATGCATAACAGAGGAGAAGTCCGGCAACCATGAGTTTGCTTCTGCCAAACAATCAGTCCATGCCTCAATTGAAAAAATGAACTATCCTGAAGTTACCTACTTCATGGAACACTTTATTCCCGCTTATGGCATGAATCTCGATCAGATCAGCGAATAATTAAGGTGAAATAAGTGAAACACAATATACGTCTGCCTTATGTGTTTTTGTCTTTAACTTTGCTCATTGCCGGAGGCGCCGCTGCAGTGCTTCTGTTTTTGCTGCTGTTTTCGCCGGGACCTGCAGCTGCCCTTTCCCCGGAAGAGACGGCAATCCTTTCTCGTACGGCGGAACGTACAGGGACCCAGGCGGCAGCCGATATCTGGGGCAGGGAGCTTTCGGCGGGGCAGCTCACATTATCCGAGTATGTCCGCGTCTCGTTTACCGGGACGCAGTATCTTCTTGCGGCCAAAGATGATGCATCCTTCGCAGCGGATCTGTCTTATGCTGTCTATGGAAGTGAGGATAAGGCGGGTGAACTTCAGACGGAACTTGCCGGAAATTCGCGCGTATATACGATTGAAAAAACGCTTCGGAGCCTTGATGCATCATTTGCGCCGGCCTCGTCGGATGCCGTGTCCGATCCTTTAGGTACGCAGGTTCTTTCCGTCGAGCTCAATCAGTCGCTTCAGGATGAGGAGGGATATGCTTTCGGCATCCGGAAGGTCAGCGGGACTATTTCCATTTCCGGTGACCAGGCGCGTACGGATTTCTATATTGACGGAAACCTGCGTCCGGGACAGCTTTCCGTATCCGGTGATGCAGCCGGGGTTCGGAATTTTTCGCTGGCATGGGATACCAGGAGCGAAGTACCCGGTTCCCATTCCGTGAAAGTGCTTCTGCGCACGTCAGACGGACGTGCCCGGATACTGACCGGAGGAGATGTTGTCATCCCGTCTTTCTATACTCTTGTGAACGATGGAGTCCAAAAGGGTTCAATACCTGTCGGAACTTCGGACGTATGGTATCAGCTTAATGCAGCGGACAGGAATGCTTACATTAATTTTGTAGACCTCTCGGGAGACATACAGGTCGCCCTTTATGACATGTACGGCAACCTGGTCGGAAACAACGACTTGCCCGGAACACAGACGGAAGTGCTTCGGGGGGCACGCCAGGCGCTGCCGGAGGATGATACGGAAGACCCGTATACGAATGCATACAGCAATATGTATTATGCCCGTGTCCGGAAAGGTGCCGGGGAGACTTCGGCGGATGAGATTACTTACCTGATGGTCCAGTCAAAGGAAGTAGCTGTTGATGCGGATGAGAACTACCTTGCCGTTGTAAGTGATGTTGGCGCTGTTCCGACTCCGGTGCCCGTGTCTGCGGTATCGGATGAAGCGAAATCAGAGCCGGTTGCGTGTAAGGATTTAAGCGGCAATTCGGTTTCTTACGCCAGGTCGGACCTGACTTTTCTTCCGATTAACGGCAGGCTGGCATCGCTTTCCCTGTCGGATCCGGCAACGGCACAGACCCTCTCTTATTATCCCGAATTTGATTCGGCCGCAGACAGCTATGCCTATGTTTCCGCAAACCAGATTTCAAGCATACTGACCGGTCTGACCTGCGTCGAGGGATATGCCGCTTCCGTACGGATTGAACAGGAAGCAGAAAGCGGCATTGTTACGCCGGCGTCAGCGGACGGCACTGTTGCGGTGACTCCTTCCGGGAATATCATACGTATTTATGTGACGGATTTTGACAAAACTGTCCATACATATACGATTTATCTACTGTCCGGCACTGACAGCAAGGGATATGATGCGGCAACCCTGAACCTTTTCCCGGACAGTTACAGAAGCGGAATATGGCTGCTCCACAATCTGCAGCCCGGTTATCAGTTTATCCCATACGAGACCGGAATTTCCTGGACGGAGCTGCTTGCAGCAGAGGATAATAAAGACAGGAGCCTGACCGACGGCACCTACCCGGAATGGGTCAAGGAGGACAGCCCCGTATATGACGGAACAACATGGCGCGCCGCAAAGAACGAAGTGGTATCCTATTTCCTCGATCCGAGGAATTTCCTGGATCCCGTCTATGTGTTCCAGTTTGAGAAACTGTCGTTTAATCCGGCTGTACATACGATTGAAGGCGTCAGGGCTATGGTAAAAGGGTCATTCCTTGCATCAGCGGATCCGGATTATGCGGCCATTCTTCTGTCCGCCGGTCAGGAAGCCGGTATTTCCCCGTATTTTCTTGCCAGCCGGATTCTGCAGGAAATGGGACGGGATGGGAAGTCACTGCTGTCAAGCGGAACCCTGCCGGGGTATGAAGGTTATTTTAATTTCTACAATATCGGCTCAACGCCGGATCCGGATGTGGAAAACGGAGCACTTATCAACGGAGCCAAATATGCAATGTGGGGAGCCGACGCAAGTACAAAGGTCCTGACCGACGAGGAGAAAGCCCTTCTCCTTCCATGGACTTCGCCGGAACTTGCCATACGGGGAGGTGCCCTCTGGATTGCATCAAGGTATGTGGATCTGAGCCAGGATACGCTGTATTTTCAGAAGTTTGATGTTATCAACAATGAAGACGGACTTTATCAGCACCAATACGCGCAGAATATTTCCATGGCTTATTCCGAAGGGGCCAGATACCATGAGGCATACCTTTCGCAGAATATGCTGGGATCCGCATTTGTTTTCAGTATTCCGGTTTATCTTGACATGCCTGCGGAATACGGAACTCTTCCGGCGGAAAATAAGGCATGATTGAAGGCAGGCTCAAAGAGCGTGTATAATACTCAAAGATGCAAGTTCCGGCGCTGCTGCCGGAAAAGGGAGGATTAAATGACTAATAAACGTCTATTGGCGGCATGCCTGGCCGCTGCAGTGCTTGTCCCGATGTTCATGCACACCCCTGTCCGGGCGGCCGGAACCATGAATGTCAGCCTCAGCGCCAACCTCGAATCTGCAAAGGCCGGGGACACAATTGCGGTTAACGTTAATTTTGATACATTCCCGAATATTACCCGCTTCGGACCCATTGAGGTGAAATTTGACCCTGCCTATGTATCATTTTCCGGTATGGATAAAGGCAGTGCGATGCCTTCCACCTTTTCCGTCAGCAATACTGTCTCAACAAGCGTAGTTTCAATTACCGGCGTGGATCAGACAGTCGAAAACCAGATAGCAGCCAACCAGGCTGCAGCTACCGGCACCGATGCATCCGGTAATCCGCTGCCGACGGCGGCTGATCCGAGCATGTATTCGGACAGCAGGGTTTCGGTATGCGTACTGTATTTTAAAGTCATCGATACGGCAGCGACGGGCGATGCCCGCTTCTGGCTTGGAAACATCGGCGGATTTAAGAACAGCGCCCTCGAAAAGGTTGCTTCAACGGCAGGCGATACCGTATCCGTTTCGATCCAGAGTATGCTTTCCACGGACGCCTCGCTGTCTTCACTGTCAGTCGAAGGCGTGACTCTTTCCCCGGAATTTTCACCAACCGTCTTTGCTTATACGGCACAGGTGTCCCGCAGTGTTACGGAAGTCAATATCACGGCCGCTGCGACGGATACCAATGCAGCGGTAACGATAACGGGCAACAATAACCTGCTTGTCGGCAGCAATACGGCGGTTGTCCGGGTTGCTGCACAGGACGGAAAAACTGCAGTTGAATACACAATTACGATTACCCGCAGCGAGGAATTTGTACCGGAAGGAGCTTCGATTACGGATAATGAGGGGAATACATACCTGTTTGCCGAGCTTCCCCAGTCTTTATCGATCCCGTCAGGATTTACGCAGGGAACGCAGGTCATCGGATCCCAGACGGTGCCGGCATTTACCAGCGAGGGCATTAAGAGTATGATCCTGTATCTTGACGACGGAGAAAATGCCCCGGCACTTTACCTTTATAACCCCGATACAAATACCATACGCAGTTTTGATTCGGCTGGGGCGCTTACACAGTCTGCACAGCTCCTCTGTATTACGGCAGTCACATCGGATGTTAAAATCCCGGATGGCTTTACGGAGACCCAGGTAACGGTTGGAGAAGTCTCCGCCGCAGGCTATGCCTCCAAAGACAGAAAGACGCTCCTGATCTACCTGACGAATGAAGCGGGCGTCAGCCGGTTCTATGTTATTGATTCCGCGAACGGAGAACTGTATCCTTATACGGAAGCACAAAGCGGAACCAGCTTTCTGATTCCTTTTGTCATTGCGTCGGTTCTGGCCGTTGCAGAGATTGGCATGATTGTATATATTATCTATCAGGTACGGTCCAGGAACCGTCCCAAGGAAGTGAGACGCGTCTGATATGAATTTGATATCGTTTCTTCGCGGGGATAATTCGCTGACACCTGCGCAGGAGAGAAGCCGGGAGATCTTTTTTTACCTGATCTTCGGCGTTCTGACTACGCTGGTGAATATTGCATCATTCATAATATTTGACAAAATAGCAGGAACACGGACTATTTATGCTTCCGTTGCAGGCATCCGATTCGACCTTCTTGATGCCGTCAACAACACGGTTGCCTGGATGCTTGCCGTTATGTTTGCCTTTGTAACCAACCGGGCTTTTGTTTTCTGCTCCAAGGGCCCGTTTTTTAAAGAAATGGCCGGTTTTTTTGCATCACGTGTTGTTACGCTGGTCGTTTTCGAAATCGGTACATTTGAACTGTGCATTTTTCTTTTGCAGAATGTACTCGGGATTGATAAGGGGGCCGTTATTTTCTCCGTCGGGAGCTTTACATGTACGTACAAATATATTGTGAAGCTGCTGAACTCGTTTGTATTTGTTGTTACCGGCAACTATGTCCTGAGTAAATTGTTTGTATTCCGCGGAGCCGGTTCTTCCCGAAAGGCAAAACCCATAAAAACAGATCTATCGGTTCCGGAGGAGTGTGACAAAAAAGGTGGACAATAATGCAGGGGTACCTGAATTCCTTCTGTCTTCACAGAAGTTCGGCATACAGCTCGGGCTTCACCGTATGGAAAGTCTTATGCGCAGGCTTGGCAATCCTCAGGATGCCCTGTCCTGCATTCATGTAGCCGGTACGAACGGAAAAGGATCAGTCACATCTTACATGGCATCAATGCTTGCGGCGGATGAATGGCGTGTGGGCGTGTATACGTCCCCGTACCTGGAACGGTTCTCCGAAAGGATCCGTATTTTAGACCGGAAACCGTCGCTTGAGCGGTTTCTCCGTGACGACAGGGAAGGGGAGATCCCTGTAAAGGACCTTTACTCTTTGTCCGCACGGGTAGAAGAAGCCGTCCGCGGAATGCTTGCAGACAAGGAGGAGCATCCTACGGAGTTCGAGCTCGTAACAGCAGTGGCTTTTCTCTATTTCAGGCAGGCTGCCTGCGACTATGTTGTTCTTGAGACCGGACTGGGCGGAAGACTTGACTCTACCAACATCATAAAAAAGCCCATATGCTCCATTATAACAGCGCTCGGATTTGACCATACGGACCGCCTCGGAAATACTATGCGTGAAATAGCAGGGGAGAAGGCAGGAATCATTAAGCCTTCCTGCCCGGTATTTCTTTATTCCCCGTATGATACGGACCTGTCGCAGGAAGATGCGGCGCAGGTACAGGAAGTTATAGAAAAAGTCTGCCGGGAAAGGAACAGCCCGCTTACGGTTGTATCCTCCTCGGAAGTCTCTCTCAGGCAATGTTCGCCGGAAGGACAGGATTTTTCTTTGTCTTTCATTCCGTCGGAAATGCATATCAGCCTGATTGGAGAATACCAGCTGACGAACGCTGCCCTGGCTGCTCGTGCAGCCGTCGGGCTCGTATCCCCGGAAGGCATCCGGGAAGGACTTTCCATGACGGCCTGGAAGTGCCGCCTGGAAGTTGTAAGGCAGTCGCCTCTGATTCTTCTTGACGGCGGACATAACCCGCAGGGTGCCCTTTCATTCCGTAACTCCGTGGATGCGATTTTTTCGGACGGGTTTATACGGAATCCGCCGCGTCTTATACTCGGATTTATGGCCGACAAGGATTATCCGCGCATACTCCGCATCCTTTTTGAAAATCTTTCATATGATTTCAGGGAGATTATTTGCGTCACACCCGAAAATCCAAGGGCACTTTCTGCTGAATTGCTCAGAAAATATATTATTGAACATTTTTCGGAAGATGCATTGTTTTACAAGAATCGTACGACTATGTATAATAGGCAAGATAAGATTTCTGCCTGTGAGAACGCGGTCACAGCCTGTGAAAAAGCTGTTGATGCGTCACTTTCAGATGGTTCTCCGATCCTTTGCATGGGGTCGCTGTACCTTGCCGGGCAGGTCAGACATACGTTGATGCATCATGAGTAAGGAGAATAGCATAATGGACTGGCGCGAAGCCGCTGCAGCATTTCCTCCGCTGGAGGAAAAAGATATTGCACAACTGCAATTATCAAAAGAAGAATCGGAGCAGGTGCTTATCCTGTTTAACCGGGCCATATTAAATGCGCAGTCAGACAGTGCCGACATAGCCATGATTGCGCTTAAGAAACTTCTTACACAATTTCCCGACTGGGCCGAAGCGGCACTGCTGTTTGGTATCTGCCTTGCCCTTGACGATAAGATGAAGAGAGCCCTTGCAAGCTTTGAACATGCAATTTCTTCCGGACTGATGACAGAGCAGCTGGCCTATCTGGCACAGACCTGTTACAGAGAAGCGGGTGATGCGCATGCCAGACAGTATGCCAGGAAGGAAGCAGCCGAACATAATAAAGTCCTTGCTTCCGCTCTTCTACCCTCCAAAAAGAACCGCTCTATTTTTCGTGAAATTGATACGGAAGAGAGGGGCCATATGCAGGCTCCGATATTGACCCGTGCCCCGCGCTCGGCAGGGAAGGCCAGACTTGCCTCCGACAAAGAGCGCAGAGATGTGCTGATGCAGTCAAACAGCGGAAACGCAGACTCTCAGGATGAAGAAATTGATGTTTCCATCCCGAAAACCCCTGCTGAAAAGCTCCGCATTACCGTGATCGCAGTATCATCGGTTGCTGCCGCAGTCCTTCTGGGACTTGCGGTATGGTTCTTGATTATTCCCGGCATTCAGTCGATGCAGGAGAGCAGTCAGGCGGCGCCGAAGCTGGAATATCTCCTTTCAGCGCTTGCGGCCAATAAGGATGACCCGGAGGTCTCAGAGGTATTGTCGGAGTATAACGCAGCATATCCGGCGGCCGGCACAACGGCGCCTGCCGCAGTGACCACAGTCCCGCAGGCGGCCGAAACCGCTGTACAGACAACTTTGCCGACGGAGACAACGGTACCCGGGCAGACAGACAGCCAGGCCTCACAGGCCTCGTCAGATACGACTGCACCTCAGGATTCATCCGTTGCGTCAGCGTCAGATACATCAGCAGCGGATACGCAGGCTGCCGCGTAACGGCGATCGGCCGCTGAAACAGAAGACGGGCAGAATTACAGGAAAAAACAACAGGAGGAAACCACATGAAATATATCAGTACCAGGGGAACGAACTACCAGTACACTTCGGCACAGGCCATCAAACAGGGGATCGCGCCGGACGGCGGACTTTTCGTACCGGAATCTATTCCTAAGCTTTCACAGGATGATTTGCTCCGCCTGGCCGGTAAACCATATGTGGAAATTGCCGCTGATGTACTTTCCCTCTATCTTGATGATTATTCGCATTCGGAGATCCTTGATTACTGCCGGAGCGCATATGATCCTGAAAAGTTCGGGGAGGATCCGGCCCCGCTGGTGCAGCTGAATAAATACAATGACCGTGAGTATATCCTCGAACTCTGGCATGGCCCAACCTCGGCTTTCAAGGATATGGCGCTGCAGCTTCTGCCGTACCTGATGACCGGAGCCATCGAGAAGACCGGCGAGAAGAGAAAGATCTGTATACTTACTGCTACGTCGGGAGACACCGGGAAGGCTGCGCTGGAGGGCTTTAAAGACGTTCCTGGCACGGAAGTGATCGTGTTCTATCCCAATTCCGGCGTTTCCGAGGCGCAGCGCCTGCAGATGGTGACGACGGAAGGGGCAAATGTCCACGTCATTTCTGTAAACGGATGTTTTGACGATGCACAGACGGGCGTCAAAAAAATCTTTGCAGACGAAGAATTTGCACAGAAGCTTAAAGAGAAGGGCGTTGTACTTTCTTCTGCCAATTCCATCAACTGGGGCCGCCTCGTACCGCAGATTGCATATTATGTGGCTTCCTATGCATCACTCCTCAAAAACGAGAAAATTCTTCCCGGAGAACCGGTAAACGTAGTTGTACCGACAGGAAACTTCGGAAATATCCTTGCCGCATGGTATGCCATGAAAATGGGTGTTCCCATGAATAAACTGATATGCGCATCCAACCGGAACAAGGTCCTTTCGGATTTCCTGAGGAGCGGAATGTATGACAGGAAGCGTGAATTTTACAAGACGAATTCCCCGTCCATGGATATTCTCATTTCCTCAAACCTTGAGAGGCTTCTCTTTGAAATTACGGGAAAGAACGGTGCAAAGGTAGTCGAATGGATGGGACAGCTCGCAGAAAAAGGTTCCTATACTGTTGATCCGGCCACTCTTCGTTCGCTGCAGAGCGTATTTGTCGGCGGTTTCGCAGATGAGACCGGAATTATCAAGACGATCCGTGAGACATATGACCGCTGCGACCATGTCATCGATACGCATACTGCTGTCGGCTTTAATGTATACGGGCGCTATTACCACAGATCTGCCGATGAAACAAAGACGATTTTTGTCTCGACGGCGAGCCCTTTCAAATTTGCTGATTCGGTGCTTGATGCCATATTCGGAAACGGATACAGCAAAGGCAGGTCTCCTGAAGTAATTATCCGGGAATTGTCTGAAGAAAGCTCGCTCCCTGTTCCGGCAGGCCTTGCAAACCTTGCGGATAAGCCTGTCCTCCATGATACATGCATTGAAAAAGAAGAAATGCAGCAGAAGGTTTTCGACATCCTTTCGGAGTAACAAATCGCATTATATGCTGCCCTGACAAAAATTAAATCCCCTGCACTTCAAAAATGCAGGGGACTTTTTTATGTCATTCAATGCAGCTGCTTCAATATTCGAAGCGTTACCCTTTGATAATCAGCTGGATGCCCTTGTTGAGCTCGCTGAAGTCTTCCTTAAGGGATACGAGATAAGCTTTGCCGGCATCGGTGATCGAGTAGTACCTTCTGAGACGGTTGTCTTCAGAAATCTTCTTCTCAAATTCCTCAATGTAGCCAAACTTCATCAGTCTGTAAATGGCAGGGTAGAGTGTTGCAACTTTGTACAGACCCTTACTGCGGCTCTCGAAAGACTGAATCAGCTGATATACATACATGGGGCTCTCAGACAGAAGATGAAGAATCAACATTTCGACCGTTGCCTTCTTGTAATTCTCGCGCATTCCTTCAGGTGTTCCGCTACGTGTCATGTTCTCTTGCATATTTCTCACCTCACAAATAAAAATGATTAGAAAATAACCAGTAATTCCAATTACATTGTACCAAACTTTGCACTGACTTCCACAAAATATACTAATAATTTTAGTTTATTTACTGAGAAATATATGAATTTTTTGTGTCTTAATGAACAATTTATTAAGGCTCATACACATATAGTATGAGCCTTAATAATATTTCATAATACTTTTGTATGATTATGCATGAATTTCTTCGAGAAGCAGCCCCGGATTGCGTTCAAGAGCCCAGGAAATACCCCATTCGGACTCGAAAAGGACCACAGGTTCTTCATTTTTATCGAGAACCAGCAGGGATGTGGAGGTAATTGTGATTTTGCGCAGGTCAATCGGTTCTTCGGGATTTTTCTGGACGGCCCAGCGCGCATGACGGTAGCTCAGGTTGGTCCTGAGGATTTCAACGCCGTATTCATGCTTGAGGCGGTGCTCCAGTACTTCGAACTGAAGGACGCCGACGACGCCCATGATATAGGTCTCCGTTCCGATATCCGGCTGCTTGTACAGCTGAATGGCGCCCTCTTCTGAAAGCTGGTCCACACCCTTCAGGAACTGCTTGCGCTTCATCGAGTCAATTGGCATGACGCGTGCAAAAAACTCGGGCGGGAAGACAGGGATGTCTTCAAAACGGAAAGCAGACGAAGACGTGGTAAGTGTGTCGCCGATACGGAATATTCCCGGATCAAAAATACCGATAATATCTCCGGCATAGGCCTCCTCGACGATTGTCCTGTCCTGTGCCATAAACTGCTGCGGCTGCGCCAGCGTGATTTTCTTGTTCAGGCGGACATGGTTGACGGACATGGATTTCTCGTATTTTCCGGAACAGATGCGCATGAAAGCCATCCGGTCCCTGTGGTTCGGATCCATGTTCGCCTGTATTTTAAAAACAAATGCAGAGAAGTCATCCGATTCCGGATCAACAATCCCTTTGTCGGTGTGCCTTGCGGTCGGGGCCGGGGCCATGGAAAGGAAGCTCTTCAGGAATGGCTCAACACCGAAGTTTGTGACTGCCGATCCAAAATAGACCGGCGTCAGTTCGCCTTTGAGTATTTTATCGAGATCGAAGGGGTCTCCTGCCATGTCAAGAAGCTCTATATCGGCTTTAAGGGTATCGAAATGATGTGCTCCGAGCCTTTTCTTCAAATCATTGTCATGTGCGCTTGTCGCCTTGCAGGTAACCATGCTTGCACCGTGGTCGCCGACGGAAGAATCAAAAAGAAGTACCTGCTCATCATCACGGCTGTAAACGCCTTTAAAATCCCCGTCCGTTCCGATCGGCCAGTTCATCGGCGTTGACCGGATTCCCAGGACTTTTTCAAGTTCGTCGATCAGGTCAAAAGGGTTCTTGGCAGCGCGGTCCATCTTGTTGATGAACGTGAAAATCGGAATGCCGCGCTTGCGGCATACCGCAAAAAGCTTGATTGTCTGTGCTTCAACGCCCTTTGCGCCGTCAAGGAGCATGACGGCGGCGTCCGCGGCGCAGAGCGTACGGTACGTATCTTCGGAGAAATCCTGATGCCCGGGCGTATCGAGAATGTTGATGCAGTAATTGTCATAATCAAACTGCATGACGGAGGAAGTCACGGAAATACCACGCTGCTTTTCGATATCCATCCAGTCGGACGTAGCATGACGGGATGCTTTCCTGGCTTTGACGGAACCGGCCATGTGGATGGCGCCGCCGTAAAGGAGGAGCTTTTCGGTTATTGTCGTTTTACCGGCGTCGGGATGGGATATGATGGCGAAAGTGCGTCTTCTGTTTATTTCTTTTTTTGCTGCGGCATCCATTTATGAGAAATCTCCTTATAGACTATGTTTTTCTTGTGTATCCCGGGATAAACTGTAAATCTTACTTTGAACGTATTTCAAAATGAGCTATAATTAATTTACTTCATTGTATTCAAAATATTATTCGGAAATGAACCCAAGAAGTGATTAACTGAGTAATTATATCAGTCTTGCTGTGTTTGTGGCAAGCAGGAGAGGAAATATACATATGTCAGATGTTGGGGATATCCGGCTAGCGGTGCTGATTGATGCCGATAATGTTTCGGCAAGCTACATTAAACCGATGATTGAAGAGATTGCCAGATATGGGAATCCTACTATTAAGCGTATATACGGTGACTGGACCAAGCCCAACCTCGGAAGCTGGAAGACTGTGCTGCTGGATTTTGCATTTCAGCCGATCCAGCAGTTCGGATATACGACCGGCAAGAATGCTACCGATTCTGCGATGATCATCGATGCCATGGATATTCTTTATTCCGAGAAGGTGGCCGGGTTCTGCCTTGTATCGAGCGACAGTGATTTTACGAGACTGGCGACGCGCCTTCGCGAGGCCGGCAAAATTGTATATGGCATCGGTGAAAAGAAGACGCCGTCGCCGTTTATTGCAGCCTGTGACCGGTTTATATACCTTGAAATCCTGGGGGTTACCCCAACGGGTGAGGATACCGTACCGCACGAGCTGCCTGATGCATATGCCAGGTCCTTCCAGCAGGATGACAAATCCTGCAGAACAGCCTCGGCACAGATGTCCTCACGTTCGATCGGTCCGATTGACGCTGCAACGATTAATCTGATAACAGGTTCGATTGCTGACCTCGCCGACGACAAGGGATGGGCTTTTCTCGGGGCTGTCGGCAATCTCGTCCTCAAAAAGCAGCCCTCATTCGACTCGAGGAACTTCGGCTTTGCCAAACTGTCCCAGATGATCAGATCCATAGACTGTATTGAGAGCGAGGAGCGGATCAACGAGAAGAATCCGCTTGTTACACTTATCTATATCCGTAATGCAGAGGACGCCTGAATAAGGACCTGTGTGGTTTTGTGAACGCTGAGTAGCCCGCTGTGCAGGCAGAATATGCAGAGGATTACAGGATATGAACGAGTATATTCTTTCAATTGACCAGGGTACGACAAGTTCGAGATGCATTATTTTTGATACGAAGGGCCAGGCCCTGACAATGGCACAGTATGGTTTCGCCCAGCATTTTCCCGAGCCGGGCTGGGTAGAGCAGGATCCGATGGACATCCTCGGCTCCGTGCTGCATTCCATGGGCGAGGCTTTTTCCAAGAGCGGCCTTTCCGCAACAGAGATTGCCGCTGTGGCGATTACGAACCAGCGCGAAACAACAATTATCTGGGATAAGAAGACAGGGCTTCCTGTATATCCTGCGATTGTGTGGCAGTGCCGGCGCACGGCATCGCTTTGTGATGCCATCAAGGCAGACGGGCTGTCCAGGCTTATCCAGGACCGTACGGGACTTGTCGTCGACGCATATTTTTCCGCGACGAAGATCAAATGGGTACTCGACCATGTGCCCGGTGTACGCGAAAGGGCTGCTGCGGGTGACCTGTATTTCGGGACAGTCGATTCGTGGCTGATCTGGAATCTGACAGGCGGCGTCTCGCATGTGACGGATTATTCCAATGCTTCACGGACAATGCTTTTTGATGTTGATAAACTGGCATGGGATGAGGAATTGTGCCGTCTGCTCGACATTCCTGTGTCGATGCTCCCGGAGCCCCTGCCTACCTGCACGAATTTCGGAAAAATAGCACGCGGAATCAAGGGGATCGAGAAGCTTGAAGGCATCCCGATCTGTGCTTCTGTAGGCGACCAGCCCGCGGCTCTGTTTGGGCAGATGTGCTTTTCCGAAGGCGATACGAAGAATACATACGGCACCGGCTGTTTTACGCTTATGAATACAGGTTCCAAAAGGGTGCATTCCGAGAACGGACTTATTTCGTCCGTGGCGTGGTCTATTCACGGTAAAACGACATATGCGCTTGAAGGAAGTGTTTTTAATGCCGGTGCAGCCATATCCTGGCTGAAAGATGAGCTTTGCATTATAAATACGCCCCGCGAGTGCGACGAACTCGCCGAGACACTTACCGACAATGCGGGCGTGTATTTTGTTCCTGCGTTTACAGGCCTGGGCGCACCGTACTGGGATATGTACGCACGGGGCAGCATCATCGGACTGACACGGGGAACCGGACGCGCACACATAGCGCGTGCGGCATTAGAGAGCATCGCATATCAGGTCAAGGACCTTGTCGAGCTCATGAAAGAGGAGTCCTCCCATAGCATTAAAGAACTGAAAGTAGACGGAGGCTCAGCGGTCAGCGATTTCCTCATGCAATACCAGGCTGACATTCTCGGCATTCCGGTAAACCGTTCAAAGACTGTCGAATCCACCTCGTGCGGCGCAGCCAATCTTGCATGTATGACCTGCGGTATATATACTTCCATAGATGACCTGAGAAAGAATTGGAAGAGCGACCGCATTTATCTGCCGCATATGGAAGAAGTCAACCGGGAACGATACTACAGTCAGTGGAAACGCGCGGTTCTTCGCGCCGGCAAATGGATCGACACGGACTGACCGTATTCCTGATCGGAAAATCTGACTGAAAGCTTAGGTATACTATGCCCATATCCACGATTTTAGCCATAATTGTTGAAATGGCCTTCATGATTGCGCTTGGATATCTGATGCGCAAAAAAGAGATTATAACGGATCATCTGCAGAGCGGTCTTTCCGATATTCTTCTTAAGGCGGTCCTTCCGTTAAGCATTTTGTCAGCGGCAGACTCTGCTTTCAGCAGGGACCTTCTCCATGCAATGATTGTTGTTGCAATTGCATCGGTCTTCTTTTATGCAGTCGGCCTTTTTCTGATGACCCTGCTGAGTAAAAAGCTGCCGCTGGACCTGCATGCAAAAAAAATATTCGTTACGATGACGGTCTTTGCGAATACAGGATTTGTCGGATTTCCGATTATTTCGGCCCTGTTCGGGCATGAGGGTCTCCTTCTGGCCGTTATTTACAATATGTCCTACAACCTTTTCATGTACACATACGGCATTAATATGCTGAGCGGGCAGGGCGGGGTTGATCTTAAAAAAATTGTCAGGAACCCGATTACGATTGCATCGGTTGTCAGCATACTGATTTTTGTCTCGCCTTTCCGGTTCCCGGAGGTTGTTACCTTACCGGTATCGGAAGTCGGGAATATGAGTGTTCCGCTGTCCATGATGATTATGGGAGCCAGTCTTGCCAAAGTACCTCTGTTGGATATCCTTAAGGACAAATATTCCTATCTGGTTTCATTTATCCGGCTGCTTGTTTTCCCGCTCCTGATGCTTGCAGCAATGAAAATGGTCGGGACTGCGCCGGTTACGGCATCTGTCTGTGTCCTGATGACGGCGCTTCCGTGCGGGACAATGAATGTAATTTTTGCGGAAAAATATGACTGCGCGCCGGCTTTTGCATCAAAAGCGGTTATTCAGAGCATGATTCTTATGGCCGGCACGCTTGTCCTTATGATCATTCTGACGAGTCAGGCATTTCCTGCCGTCTGATTTTATCACGCACAAGATCTTCGGTGCAGCCCGGATAAACCGGATATGCCGGAACGATGCCGGTACCGGTCATCATATTGAGGGCAGCAGGAAACGCAGGGAATTGCCGGAAATATGCGGCAATTCCAATACATTCCAGTCAACGCAATAACAAACAGAAATACTTCTCACGCATAATTGAATTTGCTGCATTTGTTATGAAAACTAGTGATAAAATATATAAAAACAGAGATGAGAAAGATATTTTTACTTTTCTGCGTTGTGATGCATTTTTGCTGACTGTGACACGAGGAGAAAATTTATGTTTCAAAAGAAAGAGGCTGCCGGTCTTCGCCTGTCGAATACGATCCTGTATGTTCTTATGATTGCCGCAAACGCTGCTTTTGAGATATTGGCACTGAACGGAGTTACTACCGCAGAAGTCTCTGCGCGCAATGATACGCTCCTGACTCCTCCCGGTTTTACCTTTTCAATCTGGGGAGTGATTTATGCCTGGCTCTTTCTCTGGATCTTATATCAGCATGGGTGGTTCCACAGAAAGGATGAGGGGGATAACCCGGATCTTGTTTATGCAGTAAGCATGTTTTTTATAATTTCCTCTGTCGGGAATATTGGCTGGCTTTATGCATGGCACTATGAATTTTTGTATCTGTCCCTGGTGTTCATCGTTCTTTTGTGGGCGTCGCTCTTTCTTGCCAACGGGCGCCTGAACCGTGAGGTGCGGACCCGTAAAGAAACTTTCTTTGTAAAGATGCCGTTCAGCATCTACTTTGCGTGGGTTACAGCTGCTCTTGCCGTGAACTTCCTCGTTGTGTTTAACAGCCTCACGGGTATGGTTTCCGGTCTGACTCAGGAGGGGCTGGCGGTCGGGAGCATTATTATCATTCTGCTGTTTGCAGAATATTTTGTGATAAGGTACCGGGATTTCGTGATCGGACTTACGGCCATGTGGGTATTTGCAGGCCTTATTTACCGGTATTATGATCTCGAAATTGATGCGGGCGCGGAGACCAGGATACTTCTCTTAGCTTCGATTGGCTCTGGCGTTCTTCTGCTCTCTCTTCTTGTGGCGGGTTGGATGAGCCGTAACAAGTCTCAGATGACGTAACGCGCGCGGCACGGTAACAATGGATTCCACCCGCTGTGCATGCCGGACACGCCTCTGCGCAATGACATTCATATAGACATCTTCCACGCGTTCACCAAACGTAGCCGCAGAATACGGAATGACGGCATCAAACGCATTACGGGCATACATCTGTGATGTCTCGCGGTCCGTAAGAATGTCATACATGATATCCGGAAGGCTCGCGGGATCTTCAAAAAGACGTCCGTCAACACGTTCACGGAGAATTTTACGAATGCACTCATCTTTGCGGGCAACAATGGGGATTCCGGCTGCCATGGCCTCATAGTATGTGAGGCCCTGTGTCTCTGTTGTCGAACAGCAGAGAAATACATCGCCGAGCTGATAATATGACCCGATCTCAAGATAAGGTACGGCGCCCGTAAAAATTACATGGTCTGCGATGCCGAGGGACCTTGAAAGATCCTCCAGATTTTCTTTGTCCGGACCTGTGCCGACAACAAGCATGCGGGCTTCCGGGACACGTTTCAGAATGCCGGGCATAGCAGAAATTGCCATATCAAGGCTTTTTTCCTGCGCGATTCTGCCGAGGCATAGAATGATCGGCCATGAAGGATCAAGGTTCAGTTTCTTCTTCAGCACAAGGCATGCTTCCTTGGGATGACTATCCCTGCTGAAAGGTTCAAGGTTGATACCGGTTGGAATGACATAAATAGGTCTGCTGACTTCGCATCTTCTGAGAAAATCGGCAGTCTTTTCGGTAGGGGCAATCACCGCAGACGCAAACTGGCAGAAAGTCCTGCTGTATCTGCGTGCCATAGCAGGCGTGATAAGCTTGCCGTTGGCAATATAGTGCAGATAATCTTCGTACATGGTGTGGAAAGTATGGACGATGGGAAGCCTGTAGGAGGTAGAAGCCCCCTTGGCCATATAGCCCATAAAAAACTCCGTCTGTGTATGAATAATATCGATTTTGAATTTTTTGATCAGACGCATGAGCCGTATGGAAAAAGGAGACGCAGCGCGTTTGGGCTTAAGAAAAATAATCGGGATGCTCGGAAAACGGTAAACGGATGATTCCTCCTCCATTTTTTTGCGTGCAGATCTCGGTTCCGAGACGGTAAAAACATATACGTTGTGTCCGCGCTTTCTGAGTTCCGTTGATAATGTATATACAGAAGAAGCTACTCCGTTGATGTCAGGGAAATAGGTATCCGTAAAAATAGCAATATTCATATGATTCTCCCTCAGAAAACAGTATTGTTCTTATTATAATACGAAAAGATATGATTGTCGTGACGATTTTGTCACCTTGGACAAACCGGGGCAGGAACAGAAGGGAACACATGCAAAAGCAAGCGAAACCCCTTTACCAATACGATTTCGTGCTTTACAATGTTAAAGCGATAACGTATAAGAGAAAAGCAACTGCAAATATATTGGAGGGGTTATATGAAGAAGGGAATTTCACTTATTTTGGCCATGCTTATGGCAGGCTCCATTCTTATTTCCGGCTGTTCTGCATCAACCAGAACGACATCGGCGGATTCGACGGCGGCGGACGGCACAGAGGGGACAACGGCAGCTGCGGCAGATGACTCCCTTGCAAAGGTTCAGAAGGCAGGCGTTCTGATTCTCGGCCTGGATTCCGCATTCCCTCCGATGGGATTTGTTGATGAGAACAATAATATCGTCGGGTTTGATATCGATCTTGCCAGGGAAGTCTGCAGCCGCATGGGCGTGGAACTGAAGCTCCAGCCGATCGACTGGTCTTCCAATATCCTGGAACTGAATTCCGGCAACATCGACTGTATCTGGAACGGTTTTACAATTTCGGATGAGAGGAAGGCTGAAGTGAATTTTTCGGATCCGTACATGCAGAACCGCCAGGTCGTAATTGTAAGCGGGGATTCGGGCATTACAGCGCTTTCTGACCTGAAAGGAAAAACGCTCTGCCTTCAGACCGGATCTTCGGCCGCTGATGCATTGGCAGCAAATGCTGATTTCAAGGCTTCTTTAGGGGATGTTGTTGAAGTAAATGATAACGTTACCGCTTTTATGGAGCTGGACGGGAAGACATCGGATGCACTTCTGATGGACGAAATCGTAGCAGCCTATTACATTACACAGAATAAAAAAGACTATGTAATCCTGGATGAGTCGCTTGCAGATGAGGAATACGGCGTAGGCTTCCGTCTCGGCGACAACACGCTCCGTGATGAAGTCAACAGCCAGCTTAAGGCGATGGCTGCTGACGGTACGCTTAAAAAGATCTCCGACACATGGTTCGGTAAGGATGTTACCGTAATCGATTAATCCTTTGAGGACCTGAATTTTATGATTAATTATGTGATGCTGTCCGCTATCAACTATCCTGCGTTGATTCAGTATCTTGCTGAAGGCACGCTGACGGTACTTGAGCTGTTCTTCCTGACGATTTTGCTGTCCCTGCCGCTTGGTCTTCTGGTGGCAAGGCTCCGCATGTCCAGATATAAAGTGATTCAGCTGCCGGTAAAGCTCTATCTTCTCATCATGAGAGGTACGCCGCTTATGCTGCAGCTGGTATTCTTTATGTTTTTTCCTTCCATGGTGCTCCATATACCGGTTGCACGTCTGCCCGTGGCCGTGTTTAGCTTCACGATCAATTATGCGGCATATTTTGCCGAGATTTACCGCGGCAGCATTGAATCCATTCCGGCCGGTCAGCAGGAAGCGGCTTATGTCCTGGGACTTTCCCCGATGCAGACGTTTATGCGTATTACGCTTCCCCAGGTTGTCAAGAGAATTGTTCCTGCCATTGCCAGCGAAAGCATGACACTGGTAAAGGATACGGCGCTGGCTTCGGTGATCGGGGTTGCCGAACTTTTTAAGAATGCCACAAGTTTAAAGGCTACGTATGCTTCGGTCATTCCGTTTGCCGTTGCCGCCGTATTCTATCTGATCATGAACAGTGCCGTCGCTTTGTTTTACTCGCGCGTTGAAAAGAAAATGGATTACTATAAAGGCTGATACCCGGGGGAGATTTTTTCATGCCAGCGGATGAAATATTGAATGTATCACATGTTAGCAAAAGTTTTGGCGAACTGGATGTTCTCAAGGACATGTCCCTTGCCGTATCGCGCGGTGAGGTTGTCTCTGTCATCGGCCCGTCCGGCTCCGGAAAATCGACACTCCTGCGGGTGGTGAATCAGCTCGAGCGTGCGGAGAGCGGCAGTATTAACGTATGCGGGCAGGTACTCTGCCAAAACGATGAAAAAGGGCATGCTGTATATGCCGATAAAGCAGTGCTGAAGTCGATCCGCCTGGCAATCGGCCTTGTGTTTCAGAACTTCAACCTGTTTCCGCATTACAGCATTCTGAAGAATATTACCGAAGCACCGATACAGGTATTGAAGAAGAACAGGGAAGAAGCAGAAGGCACGGCCCGTGAGTTATTACGGAAGCTTGGACTTGCGGAAAAGGAATCCGCGTATCCCTGTCAGCTGTCCGGCGGACAGCAGCAGCGTGCGGCCATTGCACGCGCACTTGCCATGAATCCGCAGATGATATTTTTCGACGAGCCGACCTCGGCGCTTGATCCGGAACTTACAGGCGAAGTCCTCAAAGTCATCCGTGAACTTGCGGAAGAGCACATGACGATGGTTGTCGTAACGCATGAGATGGCCTTTGCCAGCGAATTATCTGACAGGATCATTTTTATGGATCAGGGCGTCATAATTGAGGAAGGAACACCGGCGGCTGTGTTTGCATCCGAAAATGAGCGGACGCGCCAGTTCCTGCAGCATTATGCGAAAACCGGACTGTAAAAACAGTGATATTGATCCGCAGATGAGGATTCACACATTGTCCGGAAAATTTTTCAAATAGAAAATTGCGAGCTGCGTCCTGCTTTTCAGGCGCAGCTTTTCTAACAGGACGCTGATTGCGTTCCTGACTGTGCCCTCGCTTACAAAGAGCTGTTCTGCAATCTCACGGTTGCTGAATCCGTCAGCAATCAGGGTAAGAATGGTATGTTCCTTTGCTGTGAGGCCGAGATCCTCAAAAGAAGGTCCTTTTGCCGTCCTGACTCCCTTTATCAGAGGCAGCCGTGCGATGATATCCTCACCGAATACATTCTGCCCCGCCATGACGGCTTTAATGGAAGGAACAATACTCTCGAATTTCTGCTTCAGGAGATAGCCCTTGGCACCCATACGAAGGGCCTTGATAATATAGTCGTCTTCGGCAAATGTTGTAAGGAACAGAATCCGTGCATCCGAATACGCTGACAGGACGGCTTCGCCTGCGGAAAGACCCGTGACGTTTCTCATTCGTATATCCATGAGAAGCACATCGGGAAGATGCTCTCTGTAGAGGGAAAGTGCTTCCGAGCCGTCGCTTCCGAGTGCAGCTACCGTGACTTCGGGATCTGCCTGCAGAATCGTACGAAGGGCCTGTGATACCAGCGGGTCATCATCAATAATTACAACTTTCATGGTTTCTCCTTTGGTACGGAAACAAATATTTCAAATCCGGGGTTCCTGCGGAAGGCTATATTGCCGCCAAGTCCGTCTATGCGCTTTTTCATGCCGGGCAGGCCCATCCCGTCCGAACCGCAAGACAGGTCAACGGGTATGATGCCGGTTTTTTTCCCTGCATCAGAATTTGTGCCGTTATCCCGAATGATCAGCTGGTAGAGTGCCGGATGTTCCATCAGGATGACGGAGGCCTCCGTAGCATTGGAATGGCGAGCAATATTTGCAAGCCCTTCCTTCAGGATAGAAAGAAAGGCATAACGGATCTTTTTGTCGGGCGGGGTGTCAATCTGGCAGCGCAGAGAAACAGGGCAGAAGAGGAAATCACCTACCTCCTTTTGTACTTCATCATATAGATCAACCGAATCGTCATGCAGGTTATGTATGCTTGCCCTGACTTCATCGAGCCCCCCTGAAAGAGAATTCCGGAGAACTTTGAGACTTTCCTTCGCATCCTCATCCCTGCATGAGGCGATGAGGGCTCCTGTCTGCAGTAACGAACTCGTGAGCACATGGCCGATGCTGTCATGCAGTTCGGCGGAAATCCGGTTCCTCTCCTTAAGAGTCGCCAGATGCACTTCGTAGTCCTGCTTTTCCAGAAGGTCCCGGTTCGCTTCTTCAAGCTGCATCTGCTTCTCAACGATATCATCCCGAAGATCGTTGTAAGCCCGGAGCTTTTTTTCTGCACGTATACTTTTCATCCGGAGTACACAGGACAGGATAATAACTAAAAGTATGAAAAGCGAGGATGTGCCCTGTCCGTTGATTGTAAGCCATATAACGGGCAGCATAGACAGAACAGCAAACCACTGCCATTTTCCGGTGAAAATGCCGTAAACGAATAAAGGCAGAAAATATGCCGTGCCCGGGAAAAAAGTGCCGACGAGGACTGCTGCACAGAAAACGGCGAAATCTGCGGTTTCATTATCAAAATAGCTTGCAAGCGAAGTGAAGATAACAGCCAGGATGATGAGGACAACGGTATATGTGCCGTGAAAATTCATCAGGTAAAACACCGCACAGAATATAAATAATATGAGTTTATCGAACAGTGCAGTCATTGGACTCCCTTTCTGCGGAAAATCCCCCGGAACATGTCTGAAAAGCAGCAGAAACATCCTGTATATTTTACCATGCATACGTTCTTAATATACATATGACATTTGTCATAGCAAGTATGGATATTTGTCACTTGGACAGCACCCCGCGGTCCTGTACAATGAAATCAAGTCAGGAAAATTGCAGGCAGCAGACAGGAATCTGCACAGGGAGGAAGTATGGTAGTTAAAGTTTCTAATCTCGTAAAAAGATACGGCGATCTCATCGCGCTGGATCATTTCCAGCTGGAGGTGAAAGAAGGTGAGATATTCGGTCTGTTGGGACCAAACGGATCAGGCAAGACGACAGCAATCAACTGCATCCTGTCACTTCTCAGTTTTGACAAAGGAGAAATTGAAATATTCGATAAAAAGATGACGCCTAGTTCGTATGAACTGAAAAAAGATATCGGTATCGTTATGCAGAATGTGGCTGTAATTGATGAGCTGACTGTCTGGGAAAATATAGATTATTTCTGCGGACTTTATGTGACGGATAAAACAGTCCGGAAAGGCCTTGTAGAAGAGGCGATTGATTTTGTCGGCCTTGGGGACTTCAGGAAATTTTATCCCAAAAAACTGAGCGGAGGACTTCTGCGGCGCCTGAACATTGCCTGCGGTATTGCACACAAGCCGAAGCTGATTATCATGGACGAACCGACAGTTGCTGTTGACCCGCAGAGCCGGAATAATATCCTTGAAGGCATTGAACGCCTGAACCGGGGCGGTGCAACGGTTATTTACACATCTCATTATATGGAAGAAGTTGAGCAGATCTGCACACGGATCGGTATCATGGACAAAGGCCGGATCATTGCGCTCGGCAGCAAGGAAGACCTGAAGGGTATGATCCGCATCGGCGAGAAGATTACAATTGAATTTCTCTCCGGCGATCCCCGGGACCATCTTGCATGGGTGCAGGAGCTTCCGTTTATCGCATCGGCTTCCACACAGAACCATAACCTGCTGATAACCACCGAAAGAGGACATAACGGTCTCAGCAATATCCTTTCCGCAATTCATGACAGGGATATCCATGTTGGCCGCGTATTCTGCGAACTGCCGACTTTGAATGATGTGTTCCTTGAGATCACAGGCAAAGAGTTAAGAGACTGAGAGGAGAAATGACAAGTGTTCTGGCATATATTTTCATACCGCCTGAAGAGCACGGTTCGCGACGTGCAGACGCTTTTCTGGACACTGGCATTCCCCGTTATCCTTGTTTCCTTCTTCGCAATGGCTTTCTCCAATCTTGAGAATCTGACTGACTTTGAAACGGTGAAAATCGGCCTTGTCAATACACAGGAATATCAGGACGATGCAATGCTCCAGGCACAATTCAAAGCAATTTCCGAGGAAGAAGAGCCGCTTTTTGACGTCACCATGTATGACACCGGGGATGAAGCTGCCGCTGCCCTTTCCGATAAGTCAATCTCCGGTTATGTCGTGGAAGACGATGTGCTTCATCTGTATATCAGCAGTACGGGGATCAACCAGACAATTATGAAAGAATTCCTTGACTGGTATCTGCAGACGGGTTCTTCCGTCAACAATATCATTGCAGATAATCCTGCCGCCGCCATGCAGATATCCGGCATCCTTTCCGAGAATGTGGATTATGTTTCGGACATAAACACAAATCCGAACAAACCAAACAGCGTCCTTTCCTTTTACTATGCACTCATTGCCATGTCCTGTCTTTACGGTTCCTTTATGGGATCCAATGAGGTGACCAATGTTCAGGCAAATCAGTCGCCCAAGGCAGCCAGAATCAATCTCGCTCCGGTCCACAAGCTGAAAGTTTTCGCATATTCGCTGTGCGCGGCCACACTGACACAGTATCTTTCCATCCTGATCCTTGTGGCATATATGGCATTTGCCCTGAAGGTAGATTTCGGAAACCAGGTCGGGTACATTCTCCTCGCCTCCTTTGCCGGATGCTGCGCAGGCGTGTCAATGGGAGCCGTTGTGGGAGCCTTGTGCAAAAAGAGTGAAGGAGTAAAGACGGCGATAATAATTGCGTCCTCCATGGCCATGTCATTCCTTGCCGGCCTTATGGCGCAGAATATGAAGTACACGGTGACAAAAGCTTTGCCGATCCTCGCTTATATTAATCCGGCAAACCTGATCGCAGATGCATTCTATGCACTTTATTATTACAACACGTTCGACCGGTATTTCCTGAATGTCGGACTTCTGTTCGCCTTTTCAATCGTATTCTATCTGATTGTCTATTTTGTCATGAGGAGGCAGCAGTATGAAAGTCTTTAATGTCTATTTCAAAATCATCAAAAGAAATCTTCCCATGCTGTCCATCTATATCGCAGTATTTATGATTTTTTCGCTTATTCTTTCCTTGTACGGCGGCGGTGCCTCGGTAAATACTTTTACGGAAACGAAGAGCCGCGTCATGATCATCAACAAGGACGAATCATCTCCGCTGACAGAAGGACTGATTACGTATATTTCGGATAAAAGCGTCATCGTAAAACCGGCAGCTACGGAAGAGGAAATCCAGGATGCACTTTTCTATGAAGATGCTGCCTACATCCTGACAATCCCGGAAGGCTTTTCCGCAGATTTCCTTTCCGGCGAGCACAAGCTGACCCTGGGCAAGCAGACAATTCCGAACTCCACATCTGCCATACAGCTTGATATGCTGATCGAAAAATATTTGTCGGAATTCAATCTCTATGTGAAAGCAAACGGTATTGCGGCAACGGATGAGACGGCGCTTAGCAAGACTGCTTCCATGGTAAGAACTGACCTTCAGCAGGAGGCGGATGTAATATGGACCGGATCCGCGCCGGCGGATTCCGTAACCAAGGCATCTTATTACTTCAGTTATCTTCCGTATTCCATGCTTTCCATAATGATCCTTGCAGTGTCAACGATCATGCAGGTCTTTGCTCGAGGAGACCTGAAGAAACGCACGCAGTGTGCTCCGACACCGGCAACGCGGATCAATCTTGAAATTCTTTTGGGCAACCTCTGTTTTGCTGTCATTGTATGGGCCTTTTTCATGATTCTTAATCTGTTTCTGACGGGTGGGTCCATAACGGACGGTAAACTGCAGCTGATGATGCTCAACGCACTTGTGTTTTCCCTCACGGCGCTTAGCCTGAGCTTCCTTCTCGGCCACATGATTCACAGCCCGGGCGCCCAGCACTCTGTCGCCAATGTAGTTGCACTCGGAACAAGCTTTATCAGCGGTGTGTTTGTACCGCAGGAATTACTGGGTGCAACCGTTAAGTATATTGCCAGTTTTACTCCTACTTACTGGTACGTGACTGCTGTCGGCGATATAAAGTCTTTATCTTCTTTCACATGGACAGACATGCAGCCGATCTATATGGGTATGCTTGTACAGCTGGGATTTGCGGCAGCCTTTCTGGTTCTGGCACTCGTCTTCGGGAGACAGAAGAAGAGAAAGAGCGTGTAATTCATTACATATCCAAATACAAAAAGGAAGCCCGCCGGGATTGATTTCCGGCGGGCTTCCTTATAGTACATGAATGACAGTCTGTATTCTCAGCGGTGCTGATCACAATTTTTTCTTCTATGCCACGCGAGGATAATGACTGCCGTTCCGGACAACAGGAGCACCAGCGCCAGAGGAGTGCTGCTTTCACCTGTTTTAACCAGGGAACCGGTTAAAGCAGAGGATACCGGTGCCGCAGTAGGAACGGCTGTCGGCGCAGGAGCAGCGTCGTCACTTGTCAAGGTAATACGTGTGCGGGAAGCGCCTAGTATGAATCCGCCTGCCCCGGTAAGCGTTACATCAAAATTCTCCGGATTTTCAAAAATTGTATCGTTGAGAATTGGTATGAGGAAAGAAGCTGACAAAGTTCCGCCCGGTATTGTCAGGGTACCGGAGGTTCCCGAGAAATCACTTCCGTTCTGTGCCGTGCCGTCTGAAACGGAATAGGAAACAACAACGTCCTTCTGCGCCAAACCGGATAGTGTAACGGTAATCCCGATATTTCCTCCGCTCTCATTAACGGAAAGGGCAGGTGATGACAGACTGACGGAAGGCACGGCTTCATCATCTTTAATGGTTATTGTTTTGGAATCAATGAGTTCGGATACTTCAGATGACGTCAGGATGCTGAATTTGAAAGTCTCATCCCCTTCATAAACGCTGTCAGTTGTTATGGGGACGGCAACATACAAATCCGTCTCTCCCGGCAGGAATACAGCTGTTCCGATTACATCGGTGAAATCACTTCCGGAGGCGGCTTCAATCCCTTCCGTCCTATATAGGAAAGACATGGGAAGAGAGGATGTTCCGGATAAATGCAGATGCAAGGTTATGCTGCCGTCTGACTCCCCCACATTTGTGTCGTCAACGGCAAGCGAAACGACAGGCAGGCTCTCGTCATCCGTTATGGTGACAACTGTCTGCATCGCTGCGAGTGCTGCCCCGGACGGGGAAGAGAGAGTTATTACGAACTGCTCGTCGGGCTCATGCGTAGAGTCCTGCAGTACTGGGATGGTGATGCTGCCCGACATAGCTCCGGCAGGGATCGTAAGAACAGCTGAGGGAGGCATGATACCGAAGTCATCTCCATTCGATGCGGTTGTGCCCGCTATTTCGCAAACAACGTCAACATCATAGGCTGATAAGCCTGAAAGACTGACCGGCACGCTTATGCTTCCGCCGCTTTCGCTAACCGTATACGCCGGACTTGAAAACCCAATGTCCGGAAGTGTCTCGTTATCGGAAATGACAACTTCTGCCGATGCATTTCCCAGCGAGGCGCCGGCAGGTCCGGATAAGTTCACATGAAATGATTCCGTTCCCTCGTAAACCGCATCATCTGTTACGGGAATCAAAACGGTTTTGCTTGTCTCGCCGGGAGCAAATGTCAGTGTGCCGCTTGCTGCAAGATAATCTTCCGTATTGACGGCACTGCCGTTAAGCGTTGCAAAATCAACAGTAGCCGGCAGTCCGGAAACAGCCGACAGAATAACGGTAACCGCAGTATTCAGGCCGTCTTCCGTGCAGGTATATGAAGCGGCCGAGAGGCTGACGGAAGGCTCTGGATCATCATCAAGGATGCTGGCTTCAGCCTCAGAAATGCCCAGTGCAGCTCCTGATGGAGCGGACAAGAGGATGCTGAAATTCTCCGGATTTTCATAGAGCTGTTCATCGATTACAGAAACAGATATATCTTTTGTTGTTTCACCGGGAGCAAATATCAATGTCCCGCTCAACGAATCATAATCGGATCCTGACACGGCAGTACCGTCCGAAGTTGCATACGAAACGGATACCGGAAGGCCGGAAACATCCGAAAGAGTGACTGTAAAGGTGAGAGTCCCGCCTGCTTCCGTACAGGAGGCTGAAACGGGTGAGACGGAGATTACAGGTTCCGTATCATCATCTGTGATTACAACTGCGGTCTGAGAATTGCCCATCGCTGCATTAACATTATCGGACAGCGTTAAATGGAAGGTCTCCGTTCCCTCATAGAGTGCCGAATCAAGTATCGTAACCGCAATATATTTGTCTGTCTCGCCGGGGGCAAAAGTCAGGGACCCGCTGCAGGGCGCATAATCAGATCCTGCAGCAGCCGTGTCATCGGAGGCCGCATAATCAACGGATACCGGAAGGCCGGAGACGGCTGACAGGTGAATCTGTACATTAACCGTTCCGCAATCTTCATTACAGGATACAAGGCTTGTCCAGACAGAAACCGCCGGCATGGCGTCATCACTTCCGATATTGATCGATGCCAGTGCGGTTCCCAGTGCTGCACCGGATGGATTGGACAGTGTAATGTCAGCTGTTTCGGTCGCTTCATATATCGAATCATTCAGTATGGGAACAGTTATAGTTTTGCTTGTTTCTCCGGGTGTGAAAGTTAAAGTTCCGCTCAGCGAGGTGTAATCAGACCCTGCAGCAGCTGTTCCGTCAGATGTAGCGTAGTCTACGGTTACAGGCAGACCTGCGGCAGCCGATAGATTTACCGTTATGTCTGCTGATCCGGCAGTTTCCGGACAGTTGAATGAAGATGACGATAAAGAGACCGTAGGCTGAACTTCATTATCGACGATGGTAACCGTCTGTACAGCGGTTCCCAATACTGCACCGCCTGGATTACTGAGCGTTGCCGTAAATGTCTCATTGCCCTCATATACAGAATCGTCTGTCAGAGAAACAGGAACAGATACGCTCGTACTGCCGGCCGGAATTGTAACCGTCTGACTCAGGGAGGTGTAGTCGCTTCCTGCGGCGGCAGAACCGTTCGAGGTAGTCAGGACGGCTGTCGCGGCCTGGCTTGACGGATTCGACAGGGAGACAGTGAGAGACTGGGAAGCAGCATTTTCCGTGACGGATGCTGCCAGGGAGGAAAAACCGATTGACGGCATGGAATCATCACTTACGATTGTAATATAGGCGATGCCAAGACCAACCGTGGCACCGTCCGAGGCTCCTGTTAAAGTAATTTTGAACTGTTCATCGGGTTCATAAATTGCATCGTCTATGACAGATACACCGATGCTGGCAGATGATTCGCCTCCGTTTACAAAAATGGAACCGCTTCCCGCATAGAAATCGGTACCTGCAGATGCAGCAGCGGAGCCGCTTGTGCCGGCTGATATCGTATAGTATACAGTTGCTCCCCATGGATATGTCGGATTCAGAGAAATAGGAATCGAAAGGGAACCGACGGATTCATTTATTGTATAAGAAGAGGAACTAAGGGAGAAGGCAGGACCTGAACTTACAACAAGACCTGCCGCTGCCGTTCCTCCGGATAATACGTCCCTTGTCGTGCACTGCATCCAGCCGGTCGTAGGTGCCAGTCCGTTTGCGGTGGCGGTTGTACTGTAATAATAAACCCAGTACTGGTTCTTCAGTGCCCAGAGACCGGCGGATGTATCATAATACAGGCAGGAACCTCCGTCCGAAGACCAATAGTATGCCGTCCCCGTTCCTGTGTATGTATTTGCGGTATATGTGGAATTCAGGGCAGCCGGAGTCCCTCCGCTGATCGTAAGTGAAGGAACAGCCGCAGAAACAGCGTCGCTGAACAGCGGTGTGCAGACAAATACACTCAGAATAAACACCAGGGCCAAAAGGGATGACATGATCCTCTTTCCAAGTCTTTTCATGAATATTTCCTCCCGAAGAAAATACGTAAATATGAAGCTTATTTTAAGAAATCACAAATTAAAATAATATTAACATTAATTAATTATTATGTCTCTTATTATTAAAATAATTAGTTGCCGTTTTTGCATTTGCGATAAGAAAAGAAAGAACCCCCGCATATTTCGGATATAATAAATCGGAAACAAATCCTTTTGGAATATTGTCATTTTATCAGTGAAAATATGCACGCAAATTATATGGCTGAACGGGGGAAATATTATGGAGATTAATCCGACCGCGCAAATGCTTGAGCAAAGGATTGCAAAGCTCTTTGAACATCTGAGAAAAGCGGGGCCGGCATTTGATACGGCGATTATCGTCAGTAAGGTTAACCTGTACTACTTTACCGGCACCATGCAGGACGGAGTTCTTGTCTTAAGAAAAGACGGGATGACTGCCTTTTTTGTACATAAGAGTTTTGACAGGGCGCGGATGGAATCCCCGCTTGACGCCGTATTTAAAATGACATCATACCGGGACATGCTGGCATACCTGCCGCAGAACCTCGGGAGTACTTACATGGAGACGGAAATTATTCCACTTGCGATGCTTGAAAGGCTCAGAAAGCATTTTCTTATAGAAGAAATCCATCCGCTTGACAGAATCATTATGCACATCCGAGCTGTCAAAACCTCTTTTGAACTTGCATTGATATCTGAGTCAGGGAGGCAGCATCAGATTGCGCTCGAGACGATCGTTCCCGGACTTCTGCGTGAAGGGATGAGCGAGACGGATTTTTCGGCGGAACTATACAGCAGCATGATCCGGCTCGGACATCACGGCGTGTCCCGATTTTCAATGTTCCAGACAGAGATGATCGTAGGGCAGGTTGGATTCGGGGAGACTTCCATTTACCCGACAAGCTTTGACGGCCCCGGAGGAATGCAGGGCATGTGTCCCGCGGTTCCCCTGATCGGCAGGCGGGACCGCTATCTCCGGAAGGGTGATATTGTTTTTGCAGATATAGGCTACGGCGTATATGGCTACCACAGCGACAAGACGCAGGTCTATTCCTTTGGCGCAGTACCTGCTCCTGATACTGCAGAGATTCACAATGCATGCAGAGGAGTGCTTGAAAAAGTTTCCGCCATGCTCCTGCCCGGCAGCCTGCCCTCGGAGATATATCACAGGAGCATGCAGGATCTTCCTCCGTGCCTGTCGAAAAATTTCATGGGGTATGGCAATGAAGGAGTCAGGTTCCTTGGACATGGCGTCGGACTTCAAATTGATGAACTTCCGGTTATTGCAAAAGGCCATTTCGGTCAGCTGCAGGAAAATATGGTAATTGCGCTTGAACCCAAGTGCGGAATAAAAGGTATCGGAACGGTAGGTACAGAGGAGACCTTTGCGGTAAAGAAAGACGGTCCGGTCTGTCTGACCGGCGGAGCACGCGAAATCATGGTCGTGCCTGCAAAATGATCAGCGGACGGCTTCTGTTCTACAGAAGCTGCGGCTTATGGAAATAATAGCCCTGCAGGAAATCAATGCCGATTTCTTTACATGCATCGGCCATTTCCTTCGTTTCAACACCTTCCGCTACGGTACGTATATTGTTTTCCCTGCAGAAATTGACGATGCTTTTTGCAAGGCTTCTGGATGTCCCGCTCCTGTCAATTTTAAAAATAATTGATTTGTCGATTTTGATTGTATCGACCGGCAGATCACTTAGATATTGGTAAGATGAATACCCGGTGCCGAAATCGTCAATGGTAATTCCGATTTTGTGCTCCTTCAGGACAGCGATGTACCGCAACATTTCTTCAATATTTACAAGGGATCTCTCCGTGATTTCTATTTTGATCCTTTCAGGATTGATATGAGTATCTTCGATTGTCTTCAAAAAGTAATCGATGCTTTCGTCTGAAAAGTCTTTAACGGAAAAGTTAATGGACACAATACAGTCATCATCGGCATGGACCTTAAGGAAGTCGACTGCACGCGTAAACATATACGCTGTAAGTTTGCGGATGAGATCTGTCTTTTCAATAATCGGAATAAAAAAATCCGGCCGGACACTGGATCCGTCTGCTTTTCTCCATCTGACAAGCAGCTCTGCTCCCAGGATTTCTTCCGTTGAAGAGCGGTATATATACTGGTACGCCGCATCAATGCCATGATTTGACAAAGCTGTTGCAAAACTGGCAGCAACTTCCAAAACACTCGTGTAGTGCGACTCGAGCGATGCCTCATAATGGCTTCTGTTCAGTTCGTTGGCCCTCGCATAACTGTGAGCAGCCAGGGCTTTGCGCAGTCCGTCCATGATTGTCATGTTTTCAGGAACGTATGCAGTTGCGACTATCATCTCTACATAAATGGGAATGCCGCCCACGGTTAAAATGGACCGGTGAAGCCTGGATAAAGCAGCTATAACTTCGTCCGGACCCGTACCGACCGCGGCTTCTGATATCCTTACCACAAACTGCATTCCCGAATAGCGGAACAATTCAACATTTGGATATGGGTCGAGCAGCTCATCAAGCCTTTCAGCGAACCTGCGCACGAACTGGTTGCTGTAATTGTATCCAAAGAAACCCATCGTATCTTCATACTCGCTTACGGTCACAACTGCGAGCGTGCAGGGCGACTGCCGCGGAATATCTTCGTTTTTCAGGGCCTCGAGGTTCTTAAGTCCCGTGATAACATCATGGGTCAGCAGGGCGGTGATCCTTTCCCTGTGTTTCCGGTCATAATCCGCAAAAAAACCAATGATCAGCGCAACGGAAGTGAAAAGAACAATTCTGGTAATCCAGTTAATCGGCTCCTGATATATGTTCCCCCTGACATATAAAGGCATCAGGGGACCAATCAGGAGACCGCTGAAAAGCGCATGTATAATACCGTGTTTTTTGCCATAAGCGGATGATGCGACAGCAATCGGGAGATACATCAAATGAGGGTATACCTTCTCAGTTCCGCCCGCTATATAGACAATGCACATAATGAGAAGAGAAAGGGCATACACAAAAATCAGAAGGAGACTGTGCCTTTTTAACTTCCCCAGAAAACCCTGATCCATAGACGTTCACCCCTGTATCGGCTGTTCTGCAATGCGGCTGAGATGCTCACATACATAACAGCGCAAATATTCAAATTTAATACTGCATATTAAATAAATAGTTCAGAATTGCCAGACTTATAATTGTATCATTTCAGACGAATCGGCCATAAGTACAGGTAAAAAAACAATCATTAAAATTATAACATATTGTTTTCAATCAGCCGGTCAAGCGCTTTTTCAAAATTCCGGTCCTGGTCAGATGTACGCTTGGACGGACCTTTCAGGCGCCCGCCGGATTGGCGGATTTTTTTGGCTGTGTACCGGGCGAGAAGGAGGGAGTCAATATTGGAATCATCGTAAATCATTCCGTTCTGGCTCAGGCAAACTGCTTTCCGTGCGAGGCACATGGCGGCTAGTCCGTAATCCTGCGTGATGACGATGTCTCCGGCAATGATCATGTTTACAAGCGCAAAATCTACGCTGTCGGATCCTTTGGAGACGGTAACAGTTGCTGCGCCTTCCTTTTCAAAAAAATGCGCAGTATCGCAGAGTATTATGCAGGCGATCCCTCTCGCCTTCCCAATTCTGACTGCTGAATCTACTACCGGGCACCCGTCGGCATCAATTAAAATGCGCATCATTTTCTCCTTCTCGTGCATGTTTGCATATGCTATACATACAGGATACGTCAATATGCCGTTGAAAATCAATTTGTTGTAGATTTTACATATGCGGCAGTGAATAAAAAAAGCATGGAAGACATGTTTGGATACATTCTCCCAATGAATTTTCTTGTAATCATAACAAACGAATGGTAAAATAATCTTGACAAAAGATCAGTCAGTACATCAGAATCAGAAGAACATGGCCTCGCTTTACCGATAATAATTTGCGTATAAGAGAAATAAATCCGGCAGAGACGCCCTGTTAGTATTGGAAGATTTTATTTTGAAAAATGGACCGCTTTGATGTGCAGTACAGCAAAGTATGGAATATTACAAATATTGCTTCAAAGATTGTCAGCGTGTCAGATAATCAGCATTTCGTTTTCCGTAATTATATCAGGATCATTTTCCCCAATATTTGCAGCAGCCCCGACGCTTTTTACAATTCCATTGTTAATACGGTTTATGTCTCGACTTCCTGTTTGCTATCAAGATAAATCGACAGAAAGGAGTGAAATAATACAGAGCTCGTAATTTAAGAGCCTGAGTCGGCATTCGGTTCGTAAATGAACAGACAAAACGGTGTGAATCCCGGCAAAATTAAATAATGAATATAATTGGATGTGAAGATTGTCTGACTATATTTGGACGCTTCGGTCAGACAGGAGCAAGCAGCGTAACCGGCCAAAAGGCCGGTTTTTGTTTACCCTTTTTGTTTGAAAAGAACAGGGCCGACCCGGGAAAGTTCCTTCTAGGAAGACTCCATTACAGTCCACGAAAGATACGTGGATGAGTACGAAAGAAAGGAGAACGAAACTATGAAAAAGAATTTTAAAATCAAAAGTCGTGCAATTCTTACTTTCTTACTAACCACAGCAATCATGATGGCAGTGGCTACGCAGGCAGCGTTCGCTGAAGAAACAACACCTGCAGTAACCAGCGATAAAACGGACTATACACAAGGAGAAACAGTAATTCTGAACGGCAGCGGATGGTCCGGCGACGAATCAGTCCAACTGACGGTCGATGATATCTCCGGTTCAGCGGTACCGTGGCAATTGGCTGACACGACATCTGTTACACCTGAAGGTACATTTTCATATCAGTTTAACCTGCCGTACTTATTAATTTCCGAATATCGGGTGACTGCCTTGGGCATGTCAACCGGACGAAGTGCAACAGCAACGTTTACAGATACAACGGTGGATTTCTTTCAGTTAGCCAACGGCAATGGTATTGGATGGATCGGCGGCGCCCTCAATGACAACAAATCTGATTACACAGAGGGAATGTCCGTTCCGCAAAGGTGTGTCATGATAGGACTCGATACGGCACTTTCATCCCATACAGCATCATTTGAATATCAGTTTACAAAGGGCGGAAAGTATGCCTTCGATTTTATCACCGGTTGGGATCAGGCTGCAGAGGCTGCCATGGATCTTGACGGACAGACTTGGGATCCTGCATGGAAGTGGCTCGGACTGGATTCGGCGCTTGCTGCCAGTCTGTCAAACGTAACGACAGCATCGATACCGGAAACAGCGATTGCAGGAGCTAAGGAGACTGCATACGAATCAGCCCTGGGTTATGGTAACCGTACTTTTACAATTTACTCGGATGCCCCGATTACGGTAACTTCCGTCAGCGTCGGAGAGCCGGTCGGAAGCCTTGATGGAGACAGTTCCTCGACATTCACGGTTACTTGGACCGGTGCAGCAAGTAAGGTTATGATCCTGTATGCTTCACATATCGCAGTGGGACTTGATACGCAGCCCGCCTCCGGCATTGGCTGGGGGTCTGGTAATGGCGCCAGTTCCATAAGCGGTGCATGCTATCACAACATGCTTGCCCAACCCAGCACGGAATGGACCGGCACATCTCAGGACAATCAGATTATGTCAAGCGGCATTATTTATAAATCCGCAATATCGGGCATGAAATTCCTTGACGCCAACAGAAACGGTGTAAAGGATACAGGCGAAACAGGTCTTGCCGGATGGACAATCTGGGCTGATCTGAACAAAAACGGTGTTCAGGATCCGGAAGATCCATCAGCTGTTACGGCAGCGGACGGCACGTACCGTTTGATTTTCTACCTGCCGGGGCAGGCTTCCGCGACACTTAAGGTGTATGAAGTTCAGCAAACCGGCTATTTGCAGACATATCCGGCTTCCGGCTACAACCAGATTACAATCGATGCCGGATATGAAGTAACGAACGTAGATTTTGGCAACTACCCGTCAAACCCGCACATCTCGCTGACGAAAGATGCCGCTGAAAGCAGCTACGACGCAGTGAACGATGTGATCCACTACACACTTGTGGCGACGAACGACGGCAACGTAACGCTTCACAACGTGACGA